>JAESGM010000026.1_pt1 | contig 549692 bp, 487 predicted proteins | sample 9269721 | NCBI WGS metagenome assembly JAESGM01 (sample SAMN15720920, study PRJNA650825) | algae metagenome | isolation source: Komarekiella atlantica HA4396-MV6 and co-occurring heterotrophs from... | place: USA: Theobald House, Kauai, HI | collected 2009-07-29 | reverse complement strand
CTCGTAGGACCGTTCGGGGACATACAGGCAGGGTACGGCCGGGTGCGCCCGGTACGCGGGAGTAGCTCAGTTGGTAGAGCGCTAGCCTTCCAAGCTTGATGTCGCGGGTTCGAGTCCCGTCTCCCGCTCTGTGTAAGTCAAAGCCCGTCAGCAGCTTAGCTCTGGCGGGCTTGCTCGTTCCGGGCCGATGACGACCGGGAGAGCCGCAGCAGTCAGCACATAGTCAGCGCAGCGCGTTGCGAATGCCTCGCGGGTCAACCTCTTCCCGCGTGCATGCAATGGAGGCCCGCCATGAGCTGGTGCTCGGCACGATCGCAGTGCTAACCGCCGAGGGCTACCACCGGCCGGCGCTCCCGCGCGGCGAGTCGCGGACCGAGGATCACCTCGTCCTGACCGCGACGGGCGGCAGCCGCTGGCGCGGGGCCGACGTGCGACAGGGCGAGCGGCCCCGCGTCCATCGGTGTCCGCCGGACGCCGAGGCGACGCACCGCGTCTTCTGGCGGCTCTCGGAGGGGCCGCTGGCGGTGTGCGACCTTGCCGTCACGCGCCCGGCGCTGGCGTACCACGGGGTGGCCGACGACGCCGACAGCGCCCTCAGCGTCGCGCTCGAGCACGCGCTCGACCGTACGCACAACGCGCGTGAGCGCCTGGCGGGCTAGCCGCCTCGAAATCCAGACGCACGGACCAAGATGAGTTCGCATGCCCACATCGACCGGCAAACCGCCGAAGCCCTCCTCGGTGGGCGGTTCACCATCCGAGAAGAGCTCGGGCGCGGCGGGCAGGGGGTCGTCTACCGCGCCACCCGAACCCGTGACGTCGAGGGTGCGCCGGCAGTCGACGACGTCGCCCTCAAGATCCACACGGACCCGAAGCAGGACGAACGCATCGCCCGCGAGATCGAGGTGATGCAGCGACTGCGCTACCCGTGCCTCGCCAACCTGGTCGAGCACGGGCAGTTCACCAGCAACGGTGACGACCTGCGGTTCATCGCCTGGGAGTTCATCTCGGGCGAGCCGCTTTCCACGCGCCTGCAGCGGGGCCCGATCACGCCGAAGTTGGCGGCGACCGTCGGTCGCGACGTGGCGACCGCCCTCGTGCACATCTGGGGCGAGCGGATCGTGCACCGCGACGTGAATCCCAAGAACGTCATGCTCCGCACCGGCGACCGGGACGCGGTGCTGATCGACCTCGGCGCCGCGCGGCACCTCACGCAGTCAGCGCTGACGACGGTCGGCTACGCTTGGGGAACGGTCGGCTTCATGTCACCGGAGCAGGCGCGGGGAGAGACGCAACTGACCTGCTACTCGGACGTGTTCACGCTCGGCCTGACGCTGGTCGATGCCCTGCAAGGGCGCCCGGCGACGGCGCAGCGGCAATACGTCATCCAGACGGGCCGTCTGCGCGCCTCCGACCTCGTGCCGACGGCCCCGGGCAAGCTGACCCAGCTGCTCGACCGGATGCTCGCGCCTCGCGCCGTGCACCGCCCGACGCCGGGCGTTGTCGTCGACCAGCTGAGCGCGCTCCTCCCGCTGCTATAGGGTCGCCCTCCGCCTCCGACATGTTCTACCACAATACCCGGCACAGCTTCCCCCTGCCGAAGGGGTCCCCTAAAGACGTCGCCGGCGGCATCATCGCCGCATCCGCGATGCCGCAGCCCAACCTGGTGCGGCGCGCCTTCGCGAAGGCGCCTTACCTGAAGCGCCGACTGCTCGATCCACAGCTCTACCTTGCGACGCTCGACAAGGACAACGCGTCGAACAACGTCACGAAGCTAGGTACCTACCCGTGGTTCCGGTGCGCGGTGGAGTCGTATAAGAGCGGCAAGGCGGGAGGGCTCCCGAAGTGGCACGCGGATCAGTCCGAGGCGCTCCTCAAGTCCTGGCCGGGAAAGGTCGCCACCGACCCCGCGGAGATCGCGACGTGCGCTAGCTCGTGTGTACAGCTGCAGGAGGAATTGGAGTGCGAGGCGATCATTCTGCCGGCGCCAATGACGCGGCAGCCCGGCGGCGCGTACGCCAGCGAGGCGGCGTGGATCGATGCGGGGATCGCCGCTGCCTCCGAGCGCCGTAGCGCCAAGCAGCTCTTCGCGACGGTCGCCATTTCGGACAGCGCGCTGCGGGAACTCGACCCGCTGAAGAATCCGCTCCTGCAAGCCATCTCCGCCCAGATCGGGTCCCGCGATCGTCTCGCCGGCGCCTACATCGTCATCGCCCAGGACTCCGAGGATCCCGACAGCTGGGTGTGCCGGAACCCTGACACACTCCTTTCCCTGCTGGTGCTGGTCGACGACTTGGTGCGTGGTGCAGGGAAGGAGGTGTTCATCGGCGGCGTGGGGACGTTCGGGGCGGTCGCAGCCGCCGCCGGGGCCAGAATCTGGTCGACGGGTTACTACCGCTCCCAGCGGCGCTTGCGCACGAGCGATTTCGACGACACGAACGGCCGCACGGTCCCGCGGTACTTCAGCCTAAAGTTGCTAAGCGACATCGGGGTCGAGCACGATCTTGCACTCTTGGCGAAGGACCCGCGCACCAACGGTAAGGGCGGGGATTCGGTCTTCACCGACACGCCGATCACCAAGGAGCTTAACCGGGTGCTCCTAGGGGGTGGCGCACCCGGCGACGTTCCCGAGTGGACGTACGCGCTCGGACGTCCGACGGCTGCGATGGCGCACTACAACCACTGCATGCAGCGGATCTCGACCGCGCTCGACCTCCTGGAGCCTGAGGCGAGGCTCGAACGGATGCAGCTCGCGCTAACGCGCGCGGAGAAGGTGGCCGAACGCGTGGGTGAGGTAGTAACCGCGCGAGATCGCCCCGACAAGCAGCGGACCAAGCACACCGACTTCGGCTCGCAGAAGATCTGGCGCGCGACGTTCGAGACGTGGCTGAACGCGCGGAGGGACGACTAGTCGTCGCCTCGCGATTCCCGCCCCGCTGCGGCGCCCGACCAGAAGGCGGCGTTGGGCTTACACGAGCGCAACTTCGATGTCGCCGTGACCCGCAGCGGCGTCGGGCGATGAGAATGAAGCGGCGCCTCCTGCACCACCCGGAGGAGGTGCCCGTGCTGCAGGACCAGTCCGACGCCAGCGAGTCTCGCGGTCTCAACGAGCCGGTGGTGCGGACGGACGCGATTCCCGTCGAGCACCACGAGGGACCGGTCGGCGAACTCCAAGTACGTGGCAGCCTGCGCGACTGCGTCCTGCCAGCGCGCAAGCTTGGCCTCCACGGCGACGATCTCGATGTCGTCGGTAGCGCTCCCGGGTGCCAGCCAAAGCGCTCCGGTCTCGTCGACCAGCAGGGCCTTGGCCCGCGTCAGCCGGGCGATCGACGCCGAGGCAGCGACGGCCGACAGCCGGAGGCGGCGGGCCAGCGCTGTCGGCACCACGCCTTCCTCGCGTTCGAGGAACGCGATCACGTGCGCATCGATCCGTGTGGTGCGGACCCGCGGGCGCGGTGCCGCGGCTGGCTCCCAGCTGCCCAGCAGCAGGTCTGGGATGACCGTGCCGAGCGTCGGCTCGCGAAGGATTCGCACCTCACGGCCGGTCGCAATGCCGAGCATCATCGACAGCCCCGCCGCCAGCGGCTCGAGCATCTCGCGTTCGAGGTGGAACGCCTGGGCGGGAAGGATCATCGGGCAACGGTAGCAGCGGGCGCGCTGCTCGGCAACCGACGGAAGGCACGCACGCGCTGGCACTCCGAGGACGCGAGTGCCAGCCGATAATGATGCGGTGCGAACGTGTGAGCGCCCAGTACGATACGGCATCGCCGGGTCGGCGAGCAGGCCGCCGCACTGGTCGAAGCAGTAATGCTCGAGCTGCTGCTTGCGGTCCGGGCACCGCTTGCTGGTGGATGCGGTGAAGGGGTGCCCAAAGTGTGCCCGGTAGGCCGGCGAAAGTCGGCGGTCTACGCAGCGGGGGGTGGTGAGCGTCTCCGACTTCGCCGCGCCCCCTGCCCGTTCAAGTTCAACGTGTACCTGCGGCGGCCGGATGGTCCGTCGCGGCGTGCGGCATCTCGCGGATCAAGCCTGCGGCTCGACGCACGCCGCGTCGTCGTAGCTCGGCCGGTTGACGCGTGTAGACGCGCACCACGTCCGCATCGCCTCGGCGGGGTAGGGCGCGAGCAGCGGCGCCAGCTCGGCCGCCGGCGTGCGCGTATCCGTGCCACGCGTCCGTCGCACTGCGCTGCAACTCGCGCTGCGCACCTTGCCGGTACTGCTGGTAGGCCACGACGACACCGATGACACCAGCTGTGGTGGCGAGATCCGCGGTAACCGCGCTCCATGCGACAAGAACCACATCTGGCGCTGGCATAGGGCCGACTCCGACAGGTAAGGGAGGCAGCGGGAAGGGGCGTTGGCGTGGGCACTCCGAGATCCGCAGTACAGCCTAGCAGCGGCGGCTCGCTTGGCGGTGCGGCGAAGTGCAAGCACTGAAGCGTGCAGCCATCTGCACACGGACGTCAGAGTCGACCTGGTCTCGCAGGTGTTGGCCTGACAAACCTTGGTTGGCCGTTGCTCGCCAGGCCCGCCGCCAGATTAGCGAAGCACTCCTTCACCCACCCGCGAGTTTCAGCGAGCGCACTGGGCTCCGGGCCTCCGGCCGCGACCACCAGATTCGCCTCGAGCAGCGCCTCAGCGTACTGGATGCACCATTCCAGCGCCGAGCTCGATTCGTCGAGTGGCAGATCGGGAGCACCACAGTGCGTCGCCTCGACCAAACGCACTCGAGCCCAGGTCCTTCGGAGGTCCTCTAGCTCCTCCTGCAGTGCCGGGACCATGAGTGGAGTGCCGCGGTCCAGAGCGTTCACCGCACGCTCCCTGCGCGCCCTCTTGCGCTCGTGCTCGTCTCGGTGCGGTTCACAGCGTCCCGAGCGCGTCGGGCGACGCTCACACCCGAACTCAAGGCAGGATCTGCCCCGGCGCCTCATGTCGTCGCCGCGCGCTTACGCCCGGCGGCTTTCTTGTCCGGCGCGTAGTCGAACAGGTCGCCGGGTTCGACATTGAGCGCCTGGCACAGCGCGTCGATGGTAGCGAGGGAAACACGCGTCGTCTTGTTCAGGGCGATCTCGTTCACCGCCGTGTTCGACAGCCCGGCTCGTCGGGCGAGCTCCGCCTGCGACATGCCGTCGTTTCGGGCGTCGAGCAGATCCTGGAGGCGAAAGCGGACAGGCACGGCGGCGGCGGTGCTCATGGTGAGAAGATAGAAAGGCTCCTAGGGACATGCAACGATAGGCGTACGCCGAACGGCATACGTCTATGGCTTGACATGCATACGTCCCAAGCCGTATAGTGGGGCCACGAGAAAGGGGCGTCGCCGGACCGGCCTCGGAAACTGACCCGGCGAACGCCCCTCCACAGACCGCCCGAAGGCGACCCGCTGATCAGAATTTGATGCGGGTCTGCCGGAGGCACAACCGGAGAATGCCCGTGTCGCTCGTATCGCTCCCACTCCCAGCGCCGGCCGAGGTTGGCCCTGTCGCATTCCCAGCCGATCAGATCCCCGCGGACTGCCGCGCGCCCAGCCCTTCGGGGTCGCCATACTTCGTCGGCGACCGCTACATCGCGGACGTGTCCCTCGCCGCTCGGCAACGGCAGCTGGCGGCGGAGCAGTCGGCCGAGGCGCAAGCGCGCCGCGCGGCGTGGGCGCAGCGCACGTTCGCGCGTACGGCCGGCGATGCGCGCGCGCTCACGCTGGACGCTCTCGAGTACCTATCCGGCGCACGGGTCGCTGGTGTCCGGCTCGCGCGGCGCCGGGGGCAGGCGGTCGCGGTCGTGGTACTCGCGTCCACCGCGGCGATGCGCGGCCAAGGGGGTGCCTCGTGCTGACGCGAGCCGACACGCTGGTGGACCGACCGGCGCTCACCGTCATCCGCACGGGGCAGCCCCGCCGCCGTCCCGAATCGGCGCTGCAGCGGCGTCCGCGCTCGTCCAGGCCGTGTGTCGGCCACATCGCGCCGACAATCGTCGCGGTGGGCGACGACGGCCCGACCCCGGTGCGGGGGATCCATATCGTGAGCCGAACCGAGAACGGAGGGTACGTGCTCGAGGCGCGGATGGAGAGCGGACGCGTGGTCGCGAGCGCGGTGACGCCGCCACCGAGCGTGCGCGCGTACGGCCGGCGTAGCCTTGGTGTCCACCGCGCGCTGTGGCGGGCGCTCGACCTCATCGACGAGGAGGGGCGCACGCCGGCCCGTGCCCGGCGCACCCGGCCCTCCGCGTCCCGACCGGACGCGACGTAGGCTGAGCCGCTCGACGCAGCTCGATCGGGGTGCGCCCGGACCGCACTGTCGCAGGCGCCGCCAAGCACGGCGCCTGTGACGGGAGAGGGCGCGCTACCGCATCCGTGCCCCGAGCCGCGGCCATCCGGTGAAGCGCAGATCGCCGGCGAACGCATACATGGCGACCGCGCGCTCCGGATCGTCCGGGGCGCCGTTCTCCTCGGCCAACCGCCGCGAGACCTCCTCGACGTCGTCGGGCTCCCCGTAACCGTGCGTCACGAGGCGTAGCGCCGCCGCGCCGTGCTGCGGATCGTCCGCCCGCAGAAAGCCCATGCGCCCGAAGTAGCGCGCGAGCCCATCGACGCCGGTACACGACGGCTGCTGGTAGGTCTCCCAGTCAGCCAGACCGGGCATCGCGGGCTCCGCGGCGAACCGCGTCGGCTCAGGATGCGCCTCGAGCACGACCAGGTCGCGCGGGCCTCGGACCAGCTCCCAGAGCGCGTGCGCGAGCAGTCGCCCGCCCAGCTGCTCGCCGCGACACCGCGGGTGGACGTGCAGGGCGCGCACCCACCAGAGGCTGCCCCGTGACATCGGTCGCTCGCCGAGGCCGCGGGCGTGGTCGACCACGTCCCGGATCAGTGCTTCCATCGCCGTGTACTGCGGGACCTCCTGCCCGTCGAGGTACCAGAACCACGCCTCCCCGTTTGGGCTGCGCGACCCGACGTGGGAGGCGCGAAACTCGTCGAACACCACGGAGGCTACCAGCGTGCCGCGGTAACTCCCCGACCGGTCCTCGCCGTCGAGACCGATGCGGTAGCTCATTGGCGTGCTGTGGCTCAGGACGTCGGGCGCGTGTTCCTGCTGGAGCCGGGTGAGCGCACGCTGGGCGGTGAGCGCGTACCGCTCCCGTGCGCGTTCGCCGGCAACACGCGCGGCCTCCTCCAATGCCGGCTCGCCGATCGTGGCGGCGATCACCACCCCGTCTACCACGTCGCCCGTGCTGTTGCCCGCCTCGTTCCTCGTCTCAGTGGCATTCGCGTCGTCGGTGTCCAGGCGAGCCAGGCGCCACTCGCGCGCAGCGGCGGCCTCCGGGGTGCCATCGGCGGCCGCCTCCGTCCCGATCTGCAGGTCCGATGGGTGCCCGACCACGAGGCCGAATACGTGACGGGCGGGCGCGGGCCGCGGCGGACGCTCCAGGAACCTCCAGGCGGGCGGCTCGATGTGGCGGACGACCGACGGGTGGAGGTCGACCGTGTCGCCGCCAGTGAGGCGCACCCGGACCGTCTCGCGCCGCGTGTCGGGCGGCGCATCGAGGACGGACGCGTCGGTGAGGCCCGCAACCGGGTCGGCTGTGTTGTCTGATCGCTGCTCGGACATGGGTGTACGCGGCGCGAGGCGGCCCTGATGGATGCGGCAAGAGCCCGGGCGCGCCAACGTGCGAGGAAGCCGCTGGAAACGCCACGGGTTCGGGCACCCTATTACGAAACGGCGCCCCGTTGTGGACTTAATCACCCGACCCCAGGGGCCGATCGCTGCCTGGCCGACCGATCCTCCACCCGAGCCCTACTGATTCATGCCACACACATCTCGCCCCCCACGCGTCCGCTACACCCGTCTGCACGCACCTCGACGCGCGTTCAGCGCTGCCCGCCGACGTATCTTGCTCACGTAGCTGTACGCAGCGCCACTCGCCCCCTCGGACGTGGTGCTCGCAGCAGTGACCAGCTTCCTCGGCGCGCTCATCTTCTGGAGGCTTGCGGAGCTCTCATCGCCCTGGTGGCGCCCCCGGTAGGTGGCGCTCCGCGCACGAACGCGTAGGATCGCGCGATCGTAGGTGCGCTGGTTCAGTCGTCCTTCGGGCGTGGGACGAACATCGTGATCACCACGGCCGCCGACAGACCACGACCGTTGGTCATGGCAGATCGTCGGCCGACTCACCGAGGAAGTCGGGCGGAAGATGCGGGGTCAATCCGGGGCCGTAGCCCGCGCGGACTTGCACGTCCACCCTCTCAGCGGCGGGGCGACGGTAGGACCCGGTCACGAGCAGGCGTAGAGCCTCCTCGGCGTGGGCGTGGTCGAAGACCTCGCGCGCGTACTCCTGCCGCGACCCATCCGCCTGCTCGCCGCGGGCGCGGGCCATCTGCTCAAGGTGCGCGTGCAGCGCGATCCGATACAGTACGCCCGCCGCGTTCGGCAGGGTCGCGCCGTCGCCCGCCCGCTTGCGCCCCCACGGCATCAGCCGGTCGGCGTCCACCGGGTTGCCGTGCAGGAACGCGTTCCGGGCGGCGTAGAGCTTTGCTAGCACGTCGCCAACCGGCGTCGGGCGCGGCCGCTTCGAGGCCTGGGCCTTCGGGTACGCGGGCGGCTTCGGCGGCAGAGGCGAGCGCACCCAGCGCATGTCCGCCGGCCACGGCGCGCTTTCGAGCAGCTCGCGCGTCGCGTCTTCGTTCGCACCCGTTTTCCCGCCGTAGCCCGCGGGCCAGGACAGGACCTCCAGCGCGCTCACCCACAGCGCGAGCTGCACGCCGTAGTCGTGGATCGACCCGCCGTTGTACGTGGGGATCCGGGCCGCCGCGTACGCGATCTCGAGGGAGCGGAAGAGCGCCGTCCCGTCGTCGTCCTCGACGTGCGGCGGCTCGTACCGGCGCCGCCACTCGGCCCCGAGTCGCCGGAGCAGATAGCGGTCGGCCAGCAGGCGCGGGGTGCCGACGTTCGGGGCGTGCGGGAACGTGGTCGCGAGGCGGGGCCCCCCCTCGTCGAGGATCGACACCTGCGCGGGCGAGTGCATGTGGACCCGGTCGCCGGTCGTGACGTCGGCGGGGTAGAAGTCCCACGGGTCGCTCCACTGCGCGCCCTCGCGCCCGACCTGCCGCGCCAGCCCCGCCCGGGCCTCCAGCAGCACCGCCAGCGCCACGACGTTCCGGAATCCGGTCACCGCGTCGAGGCGTCGTCGGCGCAGCGGCGCCTGCGCGTGCGCAATCAGGACGGCCGGCTGAACCGGGCGCTCCATTTCGTCGCGGAAGATGCTGAGGAGCGACCGGACGGCCGGCGCGCGCCCGGCGTGGGCCTGCACCCGGGCGTCCTCCGGGTGCACGACGGCGAGCCACGGAGAACCAAGCGTGATCGGCCCGTCAGACAGGTCGTACCGATATGGGTCCGCCGTGTCCTCATGCGCCAGCTGCGCGGCGGTGCGCATCCGCACGTTCGGCAGCACGAAGACGACGTTCCAGCGGTCGACGGACGCGGCGGGCACCGACGGAGGTGGAGATGGTGGGGGCGGCCTGTCGTCGTACGTCATCGGCGGGCGCAGGAACGACATCGGGCCCGCCAAACGGCTCGCCGGTACGAACACGGATCGTGGAAACCGTGCCCCACAGCGCGCGCCGCTCGACGGACCCGATAGAGTGGAGGGGCGAGGGGTCACGCTGCCCGATGCCCCGGGACGAACCCCGGACCCCCCGGCTTTACGGCCGCGCCTGACGGCGCCCCGACACGGATACCCCCCGCTCCGGATGCTGCCGACCGAGCACCCCTCACGTCTCTGGTCAAAGACGGTGGGTCGGCGCCGACCTCCGCTCCTCTGACGCCCGAGAGGGGGCCCGGCCGTGCGAACGCCCACGTCTTCTGCCCGAGGTGGTGCGCCGCCGGCGCCGGCGGACACCTGGTCTCAGACGCCCGGGGACGTCGCGGTGCTACACGAGGAACCCACCTCACCGGGTGCAGGCGGGATCCCGGCCGAAGCCGCTCCCCCCTCGCCAGCGCGTACGAATGCTCCTCGACCCGGAAAGCTGGGGGCGGCCGTCCCGCCGGGCAAGGCGCGCCTTGCTGGGGTCACAACGGGTCACGCCCGCCGACCGCATCTCGACGAGTCATCCGGATTTCCAGACCGGAGCAGGGCCCAGTGCCGCCGACGGGCGTGACGTCTTGAAGCTACCCCGCCGCGCCGGTCTCCCGACTGGCAGACGTTGCGGGCAGCAGTCACGCCAAGCTATCCGCTGGGCTTCGTCGGCGCGCCACTCCCGGCGCGCGGAGCCTCACACGATGCTGAATCTCGCGGAGAACGCCCGGCGCGTGCCGCGGTCGCCGTGCATGTCGGCCTCCGACGGATCCGCGAACGACGAGAAGGGCCAGCGGCATCCCCGACGGGAGTCGCGTAGAGCACGTCCTGTGGGATGCCCGTCGGTAGGTGGCCCGGCGAGTTGACCGGGACGCAGCTCAATGCTCCCGCCGCGACCGCGTCGTACGCCTCCAGCACCTCCAAGGGGTTGACCGCCTGCGAGCCGAGCTTCCCGACCTGCACCCCCGCCGCGAGGTTCGCGACCACCGCGGCCTCCTGCGGCGTGGCGCCGGCGCCCAGCATGACCGCGAGGTACGCGGTGACCGTGTCGCCCGCACCGACGACGTCGTAGACCTCGCGGGCGGTGGTAGGCACCCGGAACGGCTCGTCCGACCCGGACAGCAGCGCCATGCCATCCTCGCCCAGGGTGAGCAGCAGGTGCTCGGCACCGAGCCGCGCCAGCGTGGCCGGCAACGCTTCCGGGTGCTCCAGGTCGACCGCGGCGCCCAGCGCGCCCTCGAGCTCGCGCCGGTTCGGCTTGAAGATCGTCGCGCCCCGGAACGCGAAGAAGTTGCGGAACTTGGGGTCCACGACGACCGGCAGCCCGGCCGCGCGCGCCATGCGGATGGTCCCCTCGATGACCTCGGGGGTCAGCACGCCCTTGTTGTAGTCCTCGAGCACCACGGCGGTCGCGCCGACCAGGGTGCGCCGCACGGTCGCCAGCACCCGCTCGGCGTCGGCCGCGGGGAGGTCGGTGTCCTCCTCTTCGTCGAACCGCACCACCTGCTGCCCACGAGCGAGCACCCGCGTCTTCGTCGTGGTCGGCCGGTCGACGGCGACGAGCGCCGACGGGTCGACGCCGACGCAACCGAGCGCGTCGCGCAGGCGCTCGCCGGCTCGGCCGGCGCCCACCGCCGCGACCAGCGCGCACCCCGCGCCGAGGGCGGCGACGTTCTGCGCCACGTTCGCGGCCCCGCCGAGCGCGTCGCGGCGCTCGCGCACGCGGACCACCGGGACGGGGGCCTCCGGGGAGATGCGCTCCACGTCGCCGCGCAGGTAGACGTCGAGCATCGCGTCGCCGACGATCACCACCCGCTGGGCGGGGGCGGCGTCGAGCAGCGCCGCGAGGCGGGCGCGGGAGAGGAGGCCGGCCGGCATGGGCGGAAGCCTCAGGCGGACCGCGCTACGCTCACGGCGCGCACCGCCGCGGCGGCTGCGGCCACGACCGGTGCCCAGTCGCCCGCGACCGCCTGCCGGAGCGTACGCACAGTCGGATACCACGGCGTGGTGTCGGGCGCCGCGCCGGCCGCAGGCGCCCACCGCCACTCCGGTGCCGGCCACGCGTTGAGCATCACACATGTCGGTAGCCCAAGCGCACCGGCGAGGCTCGCGACGCCTGTGTCCACCGTAACGATCAAGTCGCACGCGGATGCGGCTGCCGCGGTGACCGCGAAGTCGGCGAGCGGCTGCCCGCCGTCGACGTCGGGGTCCCAGACCCGGTCGCGAAAGGGGCACGCGAGGAGCTCGTGCGCGCCGTACAGTGTCGCGACGCTACTGGTAGACGGCCCCACCTGCAACGACACGAGCTGTACGCCGGGGATCTCGGCCAGCGGCTCCAGAGCGGCGAGCGGCATCGAACGCGCTGCCCGCTCCGGGCTGTATTGCCCGCCCGCCCAAACCACACCGATCCGCAGGCCAGGCAGCGCGCGCACCGCGTCGGCAATCGAGTGCGGCGGCGCGGCCAGGTAGGGCGTGACCGGCGCGATCTCGGCGACTGTCTCCACGCCGAGCAGGTAGCCGACCTCGCCGAGTGTGGCGACGTACGTGGCGCGACCGGCGTTCGGTCGTGCCGCGCCAGCGCCAGGAGGCTCACGCAGGAGCCACCTGGACGCGTGCGGAGCGATATACCGCCGGTTGTCGAGCGCCTCGAGGGCGCGGAGGTCCGCCCCCGCCGGGTACACCGCGTCCCACTCGGACTGTGCGGCGAAGAGCGACACGAGCCCGGGCCAGGTGACCAGCACGAGCCGCACGCCGCGGTACCGCGCCCGGAGCGTGTGCGCAAACCGCGCCCAGAGAAAGTTGTCGCCGAAGTCGCCCTCGCCGCGCACCACAAGGGTGCGCCCGTCGTGCAGCGGGCGCCCGTCCCACCGCGGAATGCCGTAGCGCCCGACCGCGCGGACGAGTTCGGGCGGCTTCGCGAGGCGGTATGAACCTGCCCCGGCCTGACGGACGCCCAGAGTACCCCGGCTACCTTGCTGGGGTGGAGGTGTCTCGATGGCTGAGCCGCAAAGCGGCAAGCGGCGCTTCTTCAGCGCCGAGTTCAAGCTGGAAGCGGTCCGGCGCCTGGCGGAGCGGCGGGCGCAGGGGGTGAGCGTCACCCAGGTGAGCCGCGAGCTCGACGTGCGGCCCGACATGCTCCGGGCATGGGCGCGGCAGGTGCGGGAGCGGGAGGGCGCGCCGCCGACCGACGTGTTTCCCGGGCAGGGGCGCCTGCCCAGCGATGACGAAGCTCTTCGCCGGCTCGAGCGCGAGAACGCGCGGCTCAAGCAAGAGGTGGCGTTCCTAAAGTCCGCGGCGGCGTACTTCGCGAGGGAGTCGCGATGAGCGACAAGTACGCCGCGATCCAGGCGCACCGGGCTGAGTATCCGGTGCGGCTCATGTGCGAGGCGCTCGGGGTGAGCGTCAGCGGCTTCTACGACGCGGTGGCGCGCCAGGCCGCGCCGGCCTCCGCCCATGCAGTCGCCGACGAGCGGCTGCGGCTCCACGTGCGGGCGGCGCACACGAAGAGCCGGCGGCGCTACGGGGCGCCGCGCGTGCACGAGGAGCTCAAGGCCGCCGGCATCCCGGTCGCCCGCAAGCGCGTCGCGCGCCTCATGCGCGAGGACGGCCTGGCCGGCCGGCGCCGCCGCAAGTTCGTCCGCACCACCGACTCCGATCACGCCGAGCCGGTCGCGCCGAACCTGCTGGCGCGGCGCTTCGCCCTCGCCGCGCACCCGACGCCGGATCGCGCGTGGGTGAGCGACCTGACCTACCTCCCCACGCGCAGCGGGTGGTTGTTCCTCGCCGTGCAGCTCGACTTGGCGACCCGGCGCGTGGTCGGGTGGGCCACCGGCACGACGCTGGCGACGACGCTGCCGCTCGCGGCGCTCCAACGCGCGCTGCGCGCCCGACGTCCGCCGCCGGGGCTGATCTGTCACTCGGACCGCGGCTGCCAGTTCGCGAGTCAGGAGTACCGCGCGGTGCTCGCGGCGCACGGCTGCGTGCAGAGCATGAGCCGCAAGGGCGACTGCTGGGATAACGCGGTCGCGGAGAGCTTCTTCGCGACGCTCGAGCACGAGCTGCTGGCCGAGGCGGACTTCGCTGGTCCGCGCGAGGCCCACGCCGCCGTGGCCGCCTTCATCGACGAGTGGTACAATCCCGAGCGGCGGCACTCGACCCTCGGCTACGTGAGTCCCATCGCGTACGAGCAGCACCTCCGCCGCGCCGACCGGCCGGCGAAGGCAGCGTAAACCACGCGTCCGTCAAACCGGGGCAGCTTCAGTACTGCGCCAGCGCCTCGAGCCCGGCGCCGTACTGTCCGAGCGCGAGCCGCGCACGCCCGAGCAACATCTGGACGCTGAGGAGTGGCGCTGCGTCGTCTGGAATCGCGGCAATCGCCTCCGCGTACCGCCCCTGATCGAAGAGGTCGACGACCGCCGACATCGTCGGCGGCACGTAAAGGTACGGGTACGGCGTGGAGCAGGGTGCCTCGGCTGCAGCGCCGATTGTGGACCGGGGGTTGGCAGGCATACGGCGGCGGGTAAGCGTATCGTTACTCACGTCCATGCGAACCTGCTGGCGCTCCTCGCCGCCGGCGCGCCGCGAGTGATCAGGGGCGTGCGACGACCGAGGCGAGAGTGCAGAGCGCGACGGTTCACGACGGCTGCGTACGATGGCGCAGCAGCCAGCGCAGCGCGTCGAGCGAGTAGATCTGCGGGTCCGGAGGCCCGCCGAGGCGCGTCGCGACCCACACGCCGGCGATGTAGGCCTCCACACCACCGTCAGCGAGCCGGCGCGCCTCGGCGTCGCCACCGCACTCGGGGCCGAGGTACGGGGCGGCCGCCAGTTCCGCGAGCGACACGTCCGCCGGCAGCGTGGTGGCGAGCAGCGGGAGGATCACCTGCAGCACCCAGGCGCCGGGCTGTGCGGCGGCTCGTCGTGCGACGAGCGCCTGGTAGACCGCCGGCGGCGCACTCGGCGTCCAGTCGTGGGTGCGCAGGAACACCGCGCGTTCGCGTGCGAGGAGCGTCGCGCAAATGCGCAGCGTGTAGGCGAGGGGGGACGGCCCGAGCTCGAGCCGTCGCACCACCTCCGCCCACTCGAACGTTGCGAGCTCGCTCGCGTCGCCGGACGCGGGCAGATCCAGGAGTACGATGACTGCCGCCTGATCGGCGCTGGCCCGTCGTTTCGACGGACGCGCGGCATGGCGCGTCGGGTAGGCACGTCGGCGCATCGGTTCGCTCCTCACGCGCCTACCGCCGCGCGGCGGCGACGGTCCCACTCGGCCTGCGCGGCCTGGCGGCCGGTCGTGTCGGGGATCTCGTTGGCGAAGCCGACGCCGTACGTGTCCCGCAGCCAGTCGGTGTAGCCGTCGTACGCGCCCGCGAAGGCGTCGGTCGGCCGCCCCACGGTCGACGTGTCGCGCGTGCCGTCGGGGTTGTAGACCGGCGTCGGGTCGACGGTGAAGAACCGCGACTGCAGGTCCTGCGGCGTGATCCATCCGCCGGCCGCCGTGTTCGGCACCCACCCCGCTTTCCGCAGCTCCCACTGCCGGTCGTACGCCTCGCCCGTCAGCGTCGGGTCGAACTCAGCCGGCATCTGGCTGAACGGGATCACCTCGCCCGTGCGCGGGCGGTCCGGGGTGATCGCGTACTCGTTGATGATCCGCTGGAGCGCGGCCGCGCGCTGCGGGTTCGGCCCGTTCGGGTCGGCCATCCCCGGCGGCGTCCAGAGGTTCGGCGCCCCGGGGCGGTGCGCCGGCGCGACGTCCACAGGACCCGCGGGACGCGACGGCGACCACGGCTCCCCGAAGCGGTACTCCTGACCACCGCCTGTTCCACCGGGCATTCCGAGCGCGCCGCCCGCTCCCCCGCGCCACGACGGCGTCCAGCTAGCGAGCGGCGACACGTAGCGGCTCCCGGGGTTCTCGAGCACGCGCGGGTTCGACCCGTCGATGCCGAGCGCGCCGGCCATGCCGGCGGGGAGCGTCGGCGTCCCGGCCGCCCCCGGCGTCGGCGAGCCCCCGATGTCCGCGCCGCTGCGCACGCTGGCGTTGAAGCGCGGTTGAGTGTCGATCTGCTGCCCGTCCGGGATACCGTCGCCGTTCTGATCGTTCGGACCGGGGTTGTAGCCCGGCACCGGCGGCGGCGGGGGGGGCGGCGGCGGATTCTCGTTGCCCCCGTTCTTTTTATCCTTCTCGTTCATCCACTTCCCGAACCCAGGCAGCCCCGCGAAGTCGACGATCATGCCGGCGGCCGTGCGGAAGAAGTCGGAGTCGGCCTGCGCGCGGCTGATCCCGATGCGCTGCCCCTCGCGGTAGTCGGAGGCGTTGTACTGGCGCTGGTTCTCGCCGAGGTTCGCGCCGAACTGCGCCTCCCCGGTCATCAGGCGCGCGTAGTCGACGTCGAGCGCCCCGATGCCCAGCCGCTCGCGCACGGCGCGGTCGGCGTCCGCCAGCCGCCCGTCCTGCGTCATGCGGTCGCGCCCCAGCGCCAGCTCCCCGCGACCGAGCTCGGTGCGGAGGTTCAGGTCTCCGAGCCCCAGGCGCTCCCGGACCCCGCGGTCCGCGTCGGCCAGGCGCGTCTCCTCGGTCAGCCGGTCGCGCGACAGCGTCAGCTCGTCGCCGGCGAGCTTCCGCCCGTACGCGCGGTCGATCGCCTCCTCGTTGGCGCCGAACGTCGCCAGGTCCGACTCCTCCTGCTGGCGCTGCGCGCCGAGGGCGGTCTGGATCGCCGCGGCGCGCGCGGTGCCGTAGTCGCGCGCCTGCGCGTCGACGAGCATCTGCGCGGCGTCGCGCCGGTTCCGGTCCAGCTCCACGGCCAGGTCGCCCTGCGCGGTGCGCGCCGGCGTCGAGACCCGGAGCCCGCGCGCGGCGTACGTGTCGTCGATCTGGTTGGCGGCCGTGCGCCCCGCGTTCGTGATCTGCCGGTCGAGCACGTTGTACGTGCCGCGCACGGTGTGCGAGTCGTACGCCGACGGGAGCGCCAGCATCTCCTGGATGCCCGCGGTGAGCTGGCCCTGGTACGGCGACGCCTGCGGCGCGTACGTGCGCGGCGCGGTAGGGCTCTGCTGCGCGTTCGGGGTCGCCGGCGCGGGGGCCGGCGCGGGGGCCGGCGCATACCGCGGCTGCGCGGGCGCGGCGGGTGCGCGCGCGGCGCCGCGCGGTGCGAACTGCGGCCGCGCCATCGTCGTGGGCATCGGCGGGCGCGCCATACCCCGCTGAGCCATTCCCGCAAACGTGCTCGGCGGGCGCATAAATTGGTCCCCCGCCTGGGTCCCTACCGGCGACGGCGTCGCAGTCGGGCGGCGAGGCTGCAGAGGGCGAAGCGATGTCGTCATCGGGTCTCCGTTGCCCAGCGGCTTCACCGCGGGCCAGAAGTCGTAGGTGGCGCTCGGCGGCTACTGCCGCGTGCCGCGCCAGATCGGATCGAGCCGGTCGATCACCGCCTCAGCGAGGGTCGGTGGAAGCACCTCGCGGATCGTCGTGACCGTCTCCGTCAGGCGGATGCGCACGTCCTCCACCGAGATGCGCTCGCCCATCCCGACGCGGCCGAGCTCACGCATCGCGGCCACCTGGTCGGCGGGCCGCACCTCGCGCGCGATCACTTCGGTCGCCGCGGGCGTCGGCTCGTGGCCACAGCCCGGGCAGCGCTGGCGGATCGCGACGGTCAGCTGGCCGTCCGCAATCTGCTCGAGCACGGGAATGCGCTGATGGAAGGCAGTGCGCGCGCGCTCGCGAACGACGCTCGGCGGTGCGCCGGGGCCGCCGCGGTTGCCCGGGAGGCCGCCGGCGAGGAGCGCCCCGCCGTGGGGTTGGGGTCGCAGGGGCGGGGAGGTGGCGCCCTTCTCCGCCGCAGTTTGCACCGCTGTCTTTTCGGGAGGCTGCATATCTGTCGCTCAGGGTTCGGGGTCGTCGGGGACGGCAGGAGATGCCGCGCGGGGCCAGCAGCGGCGCTCGAGCGCCAGGACGCGGGGCATTCCGGCGGCGGGAAGCGTCTGCTGCTCGCTGGGGGGCAGGCGGTCGCAGACGTCCGCCAGCAGCGCCAGGATCGGCCGCCAGCCAGGGGCGAGCGCACCGGGCGGGAGGGCGGGGAACGCGGCGCGAAGGACGGCGTCGCTGCACCGCGTACCGATCGCCGCGCGGTGCACGTCGAGCCCGAGGCGCAGCATGTCGCGTTGGGACGCGGTCAGCGCCTCGCGGGGGAGCTGCACCCGCACGTTGCCGGGCGCGGAGGCGTCCGGCTCGAGGCGCGCCCCGGCCCGGCTCAGCAGGTGCAGGACGTCGCGCACGCTCGGGGCGAGCGGCCAGCCGGACGCGCGCGCAGCGTCGACCGGGCCCCGGTTGAGCGTGCCGGGTCGGGAGAGCACGCGGGCGCTCACCACTCCTCCATCGTGCAGCCCGCGTGGGCGCCGAGGTCTTGGCTGGGCGGAACGGAATCGCTGACGGGAGCCGGCGGACCTGCCGCGCCAACCCCGTTGTCTGGTTGCCCAACCTCCGGACGGTCTGCTTGCCTGCCTGCCCCCCTATAGGGGGCAGGCAAGCAGACAGCGTCCGAAAAGAGGTTGCCCGGCAAGCTGGCTGGTTGCCCGGCAACCACGTTGCCCTGGTTGCCCAGCTTGCCCGGCAAGCAGAGACCCCAACGCTTGGCGTTCTTCTCGCCCGGCTCGAAGTCGATCATCCGCCGCATCTCGAGGGCCCTCAACGCCCGGGCGATGTCGGCCCCGGAGACGCCGGTCCCCTTAGCAGCGTTCTTCAGGTCGGTCGTCGTCAGCCGCACGCCACCCTCGAGCTGCGTCACCACGAACCGGTCCGCCGCGTCGAGGGCGGCCTCGCCGACGCTGACGTAGTCGAAGCGCGCGAGCTCCCAGGTGCCGCGGTTGGCCGCGGCGGCCTGGATGGTCGGCTTCACGACGAACGGCGCCGGCCGCTCGGCGCGGGACATCTTCAGGCATTCGACGCCGATCCCCCGGTCGCTCAGCTCGAAGAAGTAGGTAGTGCGCGAGGCCGCCGCGATCGCCGACGCGCCGCGGATCCGGTCACGCTTCGGGCGGTCCGCGGGCCCCTTGCCGGCGTGGGCGACAAGCATCACCGCAGCGCCGGTCGGCTCGGTGAGCGCCCGCCAAGTCGCGATGACGGCGCGTCGCTCGGAATTGTCGTTCTCGTCGCCACTGGCGAGGTCCGCGAGGGGATCGAGCACGACCAGGCCGACCCGGAGACGTGCCACCTCGGCGGCGAGATGCGCGCGCCACCGTGGTGACGCGAGGTCCGCCCCCTGCAGCGCGATCGCGTGGATGTTCCCCAGGACGCGCTCACGCGACAGCCCGGCGCCGCGGGCGATCGCCTCGCACCGGTTCAGGTGGATCCGCAGCGGATCCTCGCCGCTGACGATCAACACGGGGGCGGGGGCCGCAACCGGAAAACGATCGAAGATTCGGCCCCCAGCGGCGACTTTCGCCGCGATCTCCCCCGCGCCGACCGCGCTCTTCATGACGCCGCCTTCTCCGACGAGGAGCCCGGGCTCGGCCCGGAGCAGGAAGTCAGTGGCGAGCCACTGCGCCGGCTCCTCGGCCGGCGCGTCGAGCAGGCAGACGGCCGACGGGAGCGCCGGGTCGGCAGGCGCCGGAGCGCGCTGCGCTGCCCCGCCGTTCAAGGCGGCCAGGTACTCGTGCGCCGCCCGGCGGTCGTGGTGACGATGCGACGACATCAGGCGGTCCTCGCCGCACCCGCGGCACCTGCCTGCGCCAGCAGCGCGGCCGCGTCAGCAAAGTCGCGGGCCGCCGCCGCGAGCAGGCCCGCGTGGCGCGTCTCCAGCCCGCGCGCCTCGAGGCACGCCGCCCGGTAGAGCGGGTCGATCAGGCCGGACGTCCGCTGGCCCACGGCGACAGCCCGGCGCCACGCGTCGAGCGCGCCGACGGGCGTCAGTGCCTCTCGCGCCGCCCCGGCGCGCCGCTCTTCTTCGGCGGCCAACCGCTGACCCAGCGCCTCTCCCTCGCGACGCAGCGCCGCCGGCGCGTGCCGGCTGAACGCCAGCAGCTCGGCCACCTCGTCGGCCAGCTCGAGGGCCTCCGCTGTTGGCGCCTCCGCCGTTGGCGCCTCCGCCGCCAACTGCTCGTGCGTGATCCGGCCGGCGCGCACGTCGAGCGCGAGGCGGGGTGCGCCGGCCGGAAGCGCGTCCGCGGGGATGCGCGCCGCGACCGCCGCATCGACCGCTGCGGCGAGCAGCGCGACCACGTCGCCAGCGCGCAGCATGGAGGACGGCGCCGGGCGCCGCGTCGCGGGGCTCATGTCCTCCTCGCGCGCGCGAGGGGAGCGATTGGCTGCTCCGGCGGGGGCGTTCTGCGGTCGTCGAGCGCATCGAGCGTGGCCGTCGTACAGCGGCCGGTGCGCAGCTCGAGGCCCCAGAGCCGGCGCGCCGTGAGGGTGGCGTCGTCACCGGGCACGGCTCGGTCCCTCCGCCGCCGGCGTGCGCCCCTCCCAGTACCGGCGGAACCCGCGACCCCAGGCGGCCACGAGGCCGGAGGGTACCGCGACCGGCGGGTCGGACGGGCTGTCCCAGGAGCGGGCAGCACCCGAATTCTCGAGCACCACGACCCTCAGTGTGGCGCCGTTCGCGAGGCGGCGTCCCGGCGCGGCACCCCGGGCTTGCAGGCGCGGATCCTGCCTACGCATCTTCCTGCTGCGGTGCGTCATCGGAGCCCCCGCCCCTCACGCCACCGCTGCTTCACGACGCGCCCGCCGGCCCACCCGGCGGGCGTTGTCGTTCGCGGGGGTCTCCGCCGTGGACGTCTGCCGGCGCGCGGCAAGCCAGGACTCCAGCTCGTCCACGAAGTACAGCACCACGCCATGACCCACCTTCACGTACGGTGGGCCTCCTCCCTCTACGCGGGCACGTGCGAGCCAGTCGACGGAAAGGGCGTAGAGCGCCTCTACCCCGCGGGGGCGGAGCGCGCGGCGTGAGGGTGTGGCGTGCGTTTCTGCGGGCTGCATCCTAGAATCCTCCAGTCCAAGGCGTGTCAACCTTCTGCGGTTGCTCCGTAGGTTGTGCCGCCGTGCCGGAGGAGTCTCGTGAGCAATCCCGTGAGCAAGTTGGCGAGTGAGGGCAGGGCACCTGAGCCGCGCACGCTCCCAGCTCGGGCGTTGCGGCGCCAACTAGACCAGATCGCCGGGGGGCCTGGTCGCGTCACGGTCAGCTGGGTTACGACGCGGTTCGGGGTCGAGCGGCGGATCGCGGAGCGCCTTCTTACGGACGGGCCGGCGCACCCCATCGAGGGTGATGGCCGCGCGGTCCGGACGTGGAACAACCTCACCAAGCCTCGCAGCGCACCGCTTCGGTTCGGCGTCAAGAGCGAAACGGGCGTCTGCGTCGATCGCTACCTGGCCGATCTACAGAGCCTTCAGCGGGAGGGTGCGTCCTCGCTCGAGCCGGCGGATGCGGGCGCGTGGGGCGTGGCGCCCGAGCCCTCGCGGGGATCGCTTGTCTTTGGGATACTCGATCCGGATGACGTGCAAGGAACGGAGGCGGCGCTCAGCGCCGAGGCGCAGCGCCGGGGGCTTACGTTCCTCGCGGACGTCGTGTCGACGGGCGGACGCGTTGAGGTCGTGCGCAGGGCGCGGCGCCTCTTGGCCTTCGCGGAGCGTGAGTCAGGCCATGACGGTTCGCCGGCCATCTGGCGACCCGCGCATCGCGCCGACGCGTTCCAGCAGATCGCAGCGTTGGCGCGTGCCTGCCTCGCCATAAGCGTGTCCGAGCAGAAGCGTGCGGACTCTGGTGCGGTCGATCCGGGGGGCGCGTACTTCGAGCGTCGTGCCCTTCTGAGGGATCGGGACGCGCAGCTCGCTGCGGCCGGTCCATTCGGGGAGTTCGCGCGTCTCGTGCTGGATGCGCCGGAACATCTCTGGCACGCCTACTCTCGCCTCGCCCGCCTCGCTGAGGATCCGGCCACGCAGTCGGCATTCTGGCGCGCCAGTCTCGCGCTGTGGCGCTCCGGGGAGTCCGCCAGCCGCGATCAACTCGGCCGCGCACTTGCGCTGTGGCGCGAGCGGATGCTGCCCGGCGAGGATGACGGCACCGCTCGCGCGACCGCGCTGGTGTGGCTCTTCTGGCCGATTCGGACGACCGCGCCCGCGCAGGCAGGTGAAGGGCGGCTGAAGCAGATCGGCGAGAGCGTTCTGATGTCCATCCTTCGTTGGCTTGAACGTCAGGGCGGACCGCTGTACCGCTACCTGCCAGCGTTCGATGCGCGAGGGCTTGAACTCGCCGTGATCGCTGCGAGCGTCGATCGGCACGCGCGGCCGACGGAGGAGTCCCGCTGGTCGGCGCTGCTCCCAGAGGCACAGCGAAATCGGCTCCGCGCAGGGCCGGCCGTTGGTCGGTCGTAGCCACTCGGTACGTTCTGGCGCTCGCCACCTCGGCGCCCTTCGGGTCCTCGGTTACTGGCTGTGTTGCCTGACGGCAAATCGCCGTAAGTCGTTGCATTTCGGTAACATGCGCTACCGCGCTTGAGGTCGGCACACGGAACTTGGCGTTCACCCGGCGCCCGCCGCGCCGTGCACACCGCGTCGACGCTGCCGGGTGCACGAGGTTCCACCTCCCGCCTCCCACCCCATGATAGCCTGCACCCAGCCGTCCGCCGCTCTGACGAACGTCTCCACGGCTGACGACGCCACCCGGCGTCCCACGCCAGAGATGCCCGCCGCGCCTGCGCCGCGCGTCCTGCTCGGCCCCACCGCCTAGCGCGTGCGGCGGGTGGATGTGGCGCTGCCCGACGCCGGGTCCCTCACCCCGGAGTTGACCGAGGACGTGGTACCGTTCGCGGACGGCGATCTGCGCACCGCGTCGCTGGTGGTCGAGCGGGTGCGGTGGCCGGACGGCGGGACGCTGCAGCGCGAGCGCGCGTTGATCGAGCTCCACGCGGCGCACCTCGACGCGTTCGCGCAGGCGGTGCGGATGCTCACCGCGACGCACCCCCGGGGCTGACGCGGGCAGCGAGTTGCGGCCCCGTGTTGCTGCGGCGCCGCGTGTGTCCTGCGTTGCCGACGCCGCCCATGCTCAGGCACTTCGCGGGTCGGCCGCGGGTCGGAGGGGGAGCACCTGCGCGCCTGCCGGCGCGCGCCCCGCCAGGCGATCGGCGATGGCTGCGCCGGTGCGGTCGGCCGCCTCGGCCACCACGTCGCCCGGCGCGAGCCCGTAGCGGCTCGTCTGCGAGCTGCCGAGCTGGTGGCCGATCACCGCGGCGATCACATGATCGCCGTACCCCAGTTCCCGCGCCACCGTCGTGAAGGCGTGTCGTAGCCCGTGCAGCGTCAGCGCCAGGCCTGCCGCGTGGCGCGCGTGCGACCAGACGTGCGTCACCTCCGCGACGGGCCGCGTCGGGTTCTCCAGCTGCGGGAACACGAACGGCGTGTCGATGCCGAGCGCGCGCTGCAGCGCGCGCTGCGCGTCGATGATCACCCACGCGGCGCGCCCAAGGGGCCGCTCGCTGCGGCCTGTCTTCGTCTCTTCGAGGCGCGCCGTGCGGCGCTCGGCGTCGAGCGCGTCCCAGCGCAGCCCTTTCGCCTCGCTCCGCCGCCAGCCGGTGACCGCCAGGAAGCGCAGGCACGCGACCAGGACGGGATTTTGCGGGCGGGGCGCTGCCGGCGCCGTGCGCCGGTATGGGCCGCGGGTGCGGCCGGTCGCCTTGGCCTTCCGGGCGGCCGACACGCCGCGCCCGCGCGCCTGCCACGCGGGCGCCACCGGCAGCCCCTCGCGCTCGGCGGTGTCGAGGGCCGCACCGAGCGCGGCGTACTCGTCCCGGGAGAGGGCGGCGCGCCGCGGTGCGCCCGGCTTGGCGAGCCGCACGCCGCGCCACGGCTCGAGGTCGCGCGGCACCAGCTCCTCGTCGGCGCCGAAGCGGTAGACCGTCTGGATCAGCTTCACCATGCGCCGGGCGGCGGCGGGCTTCGCGTCGCGGTGCGCATCGTACAGCGCGCGGACGTCACGGCTGGTCACGTCTTTGGCCTTCTTCGCCCCGAGCGCCGCGCGCACCGGACCGGCGATGGCCGCCCCCTTCTGCGCTCCCAGCTTCCGCACGGGCGCGCCGAGCAGCCGTCGGTATCCGTCCAGCGTGCCCGGTTTGGTGCCGTGGCGCTCGCGGTCAGCCAGGAAACGGTCGAAGAGCTCGGCGACGGTGACCGCCTCGCGTGCTTCGCGGTGCGCGGCCTGCGCCCGGGCGCGGCGTGCCTGCGGAGCCCGGGTCGGATCGAGCCGGGCGGCCGTCACGTCGGCGCGGAGCTGCTGTGCGACGGCGCGCGCCTGCTCGACCGTAAACGGGCCGTGCTCCCCAATCGTCTGCACCGTCTCGGGCGTGGCGCGCCCCCCGGGGCGGTAGCGGAGCACGAAGCTCTTCCGGCCGGTCGGCCACACGCGGACGGCGAACCCTGGGATGCCGCCTGGCCCGGCGTCGCTAAGGTAGTACGGGCGCTCGCGCGGAGCGGCGGCGTCCACGCGGCGCTTCGTAAGGCGCCCGGCGGGCGGCGGGCGGTGCTCGGCGCCCTGGGCGGGCGGCTGGAGCGGGGCAGACGCCCGAGGAGAGGAGGGCACGGCGGGGCCGGTGGACGGAAGGAGGGGCGGCGCGGCGCGCGTGACGCGGCGGGATCCGCCGCGAGTCAGCACGTAGTCAGCACAAAGTCAGCACACCTCCGGCCATTTCTCGCAATCGACCGCACACAGTATTTTGCGCAAGATTCGCATTCGCAAGGGAGTGCGGTATCCATGACCGTCCGCTGCAATCTGCCTCACGCCTCACGCCCATTCCTTCCAAGCTTGATGTCGCGGGTTCGAGTCCCGTCTCCCGCTCTGCGCAGACCGAAGCCCACCACGCTCCCGCGTCGGTGGGCTTCGGCGTTCTCAGCGCAGCGCAGGACGGCCGCGAGGAAGACCGGCGCCCGTCGCGCCCGGAGTGTCGCGCGCCTGCCACACGAGTGCTGCGCCCCCGCGCCCCACCCCGACCCCCGACGACCCGGGCGGCCGCGCGCCGAACGACCAAATCGCCGCGCATCTCACTGCGGTCAAAGCATTTGCATGTGACCGTGGGCGACCGGAGCAGGTAGGCAAGGTCGCCGGCCGCTCCAGCACGAGTTCTGCTGTAGCGGCGTCGCGTCAGCCCCGGGTGAGTGAGGTTGGTCCGGCGTCGACACGGCGCGCGTTTCACACGTCGAGTCCGCAGCGGCGAACGAAGCGACGCAGTGCGGGGACGCCGCCGTAAACGGTTGCCAGGCTCGACGCTACAGGTCATGTGCCCGGTGGCGTTCTCGCCCGGAGAGTGTTATTAACGGGACGGCCGGATTATGACGATTCCGTGCCAAGCCGAGCCAGAGAAGCGAAGTAGTTCAGCAGTTCCTTTCTCCGGCACATGAAGTGCGTCACATCACAGCACGCTGGAACAGCACAAGGTTCGCCTGTCCGTCAGTGGTGTGCGGGTGCGCGCTGAAGGCGAGCTCAGCAGTATGGCACGGCAATCGCTAGTGTATCACGCACGACCCTGTACACGGTTGGGTACGACCATGTCACGGGGCGGCAGGAAACCGGCTGCGACGGTACGTTGTAGCCGCTCAGTGGTGCCGATCGGCGTGCACTCCGCATTGGGGCGGGGGGGCGAGAAGTCGCGCACCAGATTCACCTTTACTCGGGGGGGTAGGATGAGTCGTCTCGGTATTGCCAAGGCTACCGCGGTAGCAACGTTGTCGCTCTTCGCCGTCGCCGGCACGGCCACGACGGCTGAGGCGCAGGTCGGCGCCATCAACTTCGGGCTGTTCTCGGCCCGCGTCTTCGATCCGTCGGGTGGTGGCGGGTCGACGCTCGCGATCGACTTCCTGACGAACGGCGCCAATGGGTTCGGCACGCGCGGGACGCTCCTCGCGAACGAGGAGATCAGCGGGGTGTTCGATCCCGAGATCGTGCTCGGCACGCCGTTCACGATCGCCGACCTGACGGTCGACAACAGCTCGACCAACGTCGTCGGGACGCCGATCTCGGACTTCATCACGCAGAACGCGCTGGGCGGCTACCGCTTCTCGCTGACCAGCGCTCCGGATGGGAACACGTTCGGCCCGATCTCGCTCTTCGCGTCGGGGAACGGCACGACCGCCGAGTTCAGCGTCAACGGCTTCGTGACGGGCGGTGACTACGGGACCCGTCAGGTCCGCTACAACGGCCTCTTCTCGGCCCAGTTCGCCAACCTCACCCCGGCGGAGGTCATCGCCGCCATCGACGGCGGCGGCACGCCGCGCGTCAGCGTCTCGGCGACCTTCGAGGTCGTGCCGGAGCCGTCGACGTACGTCCTGCTCGCCACGGGTCTGGGCACGCTGGGCCTGGTCGCCCGCCGTCGCCGCAACATGGCGTAATCACGACCTCCCGCCGGCTGCCGCGAGACGAGTACAAGCGCCTCGCGGCCGCACGGCAGGAGAGTAGGACGAAAGGAGAGCGGGGGCGGACACCGATCGGTGTCCGCCCCCGCTCTCTTTCACCTCGCCGTGCCGGCGGTCAGCTCGCCCGCGGCATCACCGTGTACTGCGGCACCACCGGCGGCGCCGAGCGGGCCAGCGTCTGCTTGGCCTCGGCCACCGCGTCGGCCAGCAGCGCCGCGGCCTCGCGCGCCTGCGCCGGCGTGTGGTCCGACTGCACCTGCATCCGGAACCGCGCCGCCCGCACGCCGACGGCCGGGAACTCGACCAGGTTGGCGAACAGCCCACGGCGCAGCACCCCGCCACTCGCCAGCCGCGCCAGCGGCGTGTGACCGATCAGCACCGGCACCACCGCCGACGGATCGCCCAGGCACTGCAGCCCGCGCTCCGCCAGCGCCCCGCGCAGCGCCCCGACCGCCGTCATCAGCGCCGCGCGCCGCTCCGCCCCCTCGGGCGAGCGCACGATGCGCAGCGCCTCGCGCACCGTGGCGATCTGGATCGGCGACATCGCGTTCGAGAACATGTGCGGACCGCCGTACGCCTCGATGTACGACCGGACGCCAGGGTGCCGCGTCGCGACGAAGCCGCCGTTGGAGGCGAACGTCTTCGAGAAGGCGCCCATCACGATGTCGATCTCCCCCAGCATCCCCTCGCGCCCGATGTGCCCCGTCCCATCCGGACCGAGCGAGCCGAAGTCGTGGGCCACGTCGACGAGCAGCGTCGCCTGGTACTCGCGGCAGACCGCCTGCATCGCGCGCAGGTCCGGGGAGTCGGAGTCCATCGAGAACAGCCCTTCGGTGATCACCAGGATCCCGTTGCCCGTGTCGCGGCCGCGGATCTCGGCGAGCGCGGCGCGCAGCGCGTCGACGCTCAGGTGCTCGACGCGGGCGATGTTCTTGGTCGCCGCGGCGGCGCCCGTCTGCAGCGACGCGTGGGCGAGCCGGTCCATGACGATGTGGTCGTCCGGTCGCACCAGCGCCGTGACGACGCCGAAGGCGGCGCCCCACCCCGAGGAGAAGAGGACGACGTGCTCCATCTGCAGCGCCTCGCCGATCTCGCGCTCGAGCGCGCGCGAGATGTCGGAGCGCCCCTGGAGCGCCGACGAGCCGCCGCTGTGCACCCCGTAGCGCCGGAGCGCGTGGGCGGCCGCCTCGTGCACCGCCGGGTGCGAGGCCAGCGAGAGGTAGTCTTGCGTCGCGAAGTTCAGCCCCTCCCGGACGCGGGTCACATCCTCGGCCTCGGCACGCGTGGTCGCGCCCGGCGCGCTTTCGACGGCGCGGGCGTAGGGCCACACCTCCGCCTCACGGCGGGCGGCGATCCAAGGGACGATGGCCGCGGTGCGCGCCATCAGGTCGGGGCCCGACGGACGGGCGAACTCCGCGAAGCTGCCACGCAGCGGGTCGACGCCGGCCCGGGAGGGGGCGGCGGGCGCGGGCGCCGGCACCGCGTACACGATGGCCGGCTCACCAAACGGCTTGGTGATGCGCGGGGTCGGGGCGGGGAGCGGGGCAGTGATCGGGGACACGGCGAGGTCGGTTGAAGGTCGACGTACGCGACGTGCAGGTGGGGCCGCGTCCGCCAGGCGAACGCGTATAACACGACGACGGCGGTAGGGCTCTAGGAGGGACAGAGCACTCCCGGTCGACACGATCGGTAGACGTAGCGGGTCACACGTCGCGACCAGCCGTCGCGACGTGTGCTTTCCGGACTGCCGAAGGATCGACGAACGTCAACGTTCGCGATGTGACGCAGCGCACAATCCAGGCGTGTGGCGGGGCCACACGTCTGCATCGGTGCTGTCACGGCGCACGCCGCGAACGGTGCAACGTGTCGTGCGTGCTCCAGCCCGCCGACGCCCAGACGGTCAACGCCCCGGCGGATCGTAGCATCAAAGCACGAATCTGCCGGGGGCAAGCGTTGTGCCATAATGGGCATCGACGAGATCGTCGCGGTATGGGGGCGGACGCGCTCCCCGGCGGGCTGCCGCGGTGCGCGCGTCCGGCGCGATGTGCACCCGCTGGAGTGACGACTGGTCGCGGGTGAGACATGAGCCGTGCGGACGGGGTTGGCGGACGCCGGGTTCACGGAGTGACGCCGGAGACGCACACTGTGACGGGGGCACCGGCGGCATCTGCAGCCGAGTTCGCCACCCGCTCGGCCGGACCAAGTCGCTGGCTGAGGCGCACTTGCATGTCGGTCGGAGGCCGTCTAGCTTCGGTGTCTGCCGCTGACCGGCCCCGCCGGCGGCCCGCGGCGGCCGGCGAGTCCGCCGGCGACGTGTTGCTCGCGTAGCTCAGTTGGTAGAGCACACCCTTGGTAAGGGTGAGGTCACCGGTTCAATCCCGGTCGCGAGCTCTTCGACGTGCCCTCCGCGTCGGTGTCCCGCCTGGCGGGCGCCTGCGGCGCCTCGTCGACCCGCACCGCCTCCACCGGCTGCTCGCCGGGCCGCGGTGCCGACAACTCCGCGTGCTGCCTGCGACGGGCCGTGGCCGGCCGGTCGCGCGGCGCGCACCGCCGGACGACGGTGCCCCGGGCCGCAGTGTGCCTGTGGGCGCCGCCAGTGCTGACCAACCCTCTCAGCTTTCGAACGGGCATCTCATGGCCAAGGCCAAATTCGAGCGGACGAAGCCGCACGTGAACGTCGGCACGATCGGGCACGTCGACCACGGCAAGACCACGCTGACGGCGGCGATCACGACGATCCAGGCGAAGGCGGGGCTGGCGCAGGCGACGGCGTACGACCAGATCGACAAGGCGCCCGAGGAGCGCGAGCGCGGGATCACGATCTCGACCGCCCACGTCGAGTACGAGAGCCCCAAGCGCCACTACGCGCACGTGGACTGCCCGGGCCACGCCGACTACGTGAAGAACATGATCACCGGCGCCGCGCAGATGGACGGCGCGATCCTGGTGGTCTCGGCGGCCGACGGCCCGATGCCGCAGACGCGCGAGCACATCCTGCTCGCCCGCCAGGTGAACGTGCCGTACATCGTCGTGTTCATGAACAAGGTCGACATGGTCGACGACCCGGAGCTGCTGGATCTGGTCGAGCTCGAGGTCCGCGAGCTCCTGAGCCAGTACGACTATCCGGGCGACGAGATCCCGATCATCAAGGGCTCGGCGCTCAAGGCGCTGGAGTCGCAGGACCCCAAGAGCGAGTGGGGATCCAAGATCGGGGAGCTCATGGATGCGCTGGACAGCTACATCCCGCAGCCCGAGCGCGAGGTCGACAAGCCGTTCCTGATGCCGGTCGAGGACGTGTTCTCGATCACCGGGCGCGGTACGGTGGCCACGGGGCGCATCGAGCGCGGGATCGTGAAGGTGCAGGAGGAGGTGCAGCTCGTCGGGTTCAACGCCGAGAAGAAGACGGTGGTGACGGGCGTCGAGATGTTCCGCAAGCTGCTGGACCAGGGCGAGGCCGGCGACAACGTCGGCCTGCTCCTGCGCGGCGTGGCGAAGGAGGAGATCGAGCGCGGGATGGTGCTGGCGAAGCCGGGCTCGATCAAGCCGCACACGAAGTTCAGCGCCGAGGTGTACGTGCTCACCAAGGAGGAGGGGGGGCGGCACACGCCGTTCTTCAAGGGCTACCGCCCGCAGTTCTACTTCCGCACGACCGACGTGACGGGGACGTGCGAGCTGCCGGAGGGGATGGAGATGGTGATGCCGGGCGACAACGTGCAGATGACCATCGAGCTCCTCACCCCCGTCGCCATGGACGAGGGGCTGCGCTTCGCGATCCGCGAGGGCGGCCGCACCGTCGGCGCCGGCGTCGTCACCAAGATCCTCCAGTAAAGCGGCGACGCGCGTCGGGCGTCGAGCGACGAGCGAGCATCCCGCGGTGCGACGCCCCGTCCGCCGCGAGACCGCTCCCCGTCGCTCGGCATCCGTCGCTCACCGCTCACCCATAGAAGGCCATGCCTCGCGACAAGATCATCCTCGGGTGCACCGAGTGTAAGAGCCGGAACTACTTCACCACGAAGAACAAGCGCCTCCACCCGGAGCGCGTCGAGTGGAAGAAGTACTGCCCGCGCTGCGACAAGCACCAGCTGCACAAGGAGACGAAGTGAGCACGGCCGCCCCCGTCGCGCCGCAGCAGCCCTCCGCCCCCCAGAAGGTCGTGCGCTTCTACCACGACGTCATGGCGGAGATGAAGCGCGTGACGTGGCCCGACCGCGCGCAGCTCCAGGACGCGACGATCAAGATCATCATCTTCGTCCTGGCGCTGGGCGCGCTCATCGGCCTGCTCGACCTCGCCCTCCAGTTCGTCCTGGTGCAGCTCCCCGCGCTGCTCCTCGGGCGCTGATCCGTCGGTTCACACGCTGATCGACCGGAGAGAGCCGACCGTGGAGCACCGCTGGTACGCCATCCAGACGACGTCGGGGCACGAGAACAAGGTCCGCTCGCTCATCCTGCGGAAGATCGAGGGGGACGCGCGCGTTCCGGAGGAGCGCAGCATCCGCCAGGCGCTCGTGCCCACGCAGGAAGTGGTGGAGCTCAAGAACGGGAAGAAGGTGACCGTCGAGCGGAAGATCTACCCCGGGTACGTGCTCGTGGAGATGGTGATGAACCAGGACACCCTCCACGTGATCAACGGGATCCAGGGCGTCATCAAGTTCGTCGGCCACGAGAAGTTCCCGATGCCGCTGCGCGCCGACGAGGTGAACCGCCTCCTCGGCATCGCCGAGGCGGAGGAGCAGGCGCCGCGCGAGGAGATCCCGTTCCTCGTGGGGCAGGCCGTGCAGATCACCGAGGGCCCCTTCACCGACTTCAACGGGACGGTGGAAGAGGTGCTGGCCGACAAGGGGAAGGTGCGCGTGAGCGTGTCGCTCTTCGGCCGCCCGACCTCGGTGGAGCTCGACTACCTGCAGCTCAAGGGCTACTGAACGTCAGCGGCCCCCGTCGCCCACCGCTGCGACGCGAAACACGAGCGGGAGTGACGGGCGCGCGACGGCGCGTCCCCCACGCCATGGAGGTGTGAATTGGCCAAGAAGGTAACCGGGTTCGTCAAGCTGCAGATCCCGGCCGGGAAGGCGACGCCCGCCCCGCCGGTCGGCACGGCGCTCGGTCCGCAGGGCATCAACATCATGGCCTTCGTCAAGGAGTTCAACGCCCGGACGCAGGGCCAGGACACGATCCTGCCGGTCGAAGTCACGATCTACGCGGACAAGAGCTTCACCTTCATCCTCAAGACGCCGCCGACGGCGGAGCTCATCAAGAAGGAGCTCGGCATTCCCAGCGGCTCGGGGACCCCGAACAAGACGAAGGTCGGTTCGGTGACGAAGGCGCAGGTCCGCAAGATCGCCGAGATCAAGATGCCGGACCTCAACTGCGACTCCATCGACAGCGCGATGGCCATGGTGGCCGGCGCCGCTCGCTCGATGGGCGTGACGGTGAGCGACTGATGCGCACGCACGGGAAGAAGTACCGCGCGGCCGCGCAGAAGGTCGACCAGACCAGCGCGCAGCAGGCGCGCGCCGCGATCGAGGCCGTGAAGTCGGCCGCGTTCGCCAAGTTCGACGAGACGGTCGAGGTGGCGGTCCGCCTCGGCGTCGACCCGCGCCACGCCGACCAGGTCGTCCGCGGCACGGTGGTGCTGCCGGCCGGCACGGGGAAGAGCGTGCGCGTGCTCGTCATCGCCCAGGGCCCCAAGGTGGCGGAGGCCGAGCAGGCCGGCGCCGACTTCGTGGGCGTCGAGTACGTCCAGCGCATCAAGGACGGCTTCCTCGACTTCGACGTGATGGTCGCCACCCCGGACCTCATGGGGCAGGTCGGCCAGCTCGGGCGCGTGCTCGGCCCCCGCGGCCTGATGCCGAACCCGAAGGCCGGCACGGTGACGTTCGACGTCGGCCGCGCGGTCCGCGAGCTCAAGGCCGGCAAGATCGAGTTCCGCGTCGACAAGGGCGGCAACGTGCACGCCCCGATCGGCAAGGTCTCGTTCGCCGCCGACGCGCTCGAGTCGAACTTCACGGCGCTGATGGACCAGATCGTCCGCTCGAAGCCCGCGGCGGCGAAGGGCGTGTACGTCAAGAACGTCGCGATCTCGAGCTCGATGGGGCCCGGGGTCACCGTCGACACCACGCCCTACCGGTAAGGGGTCGCCGCGATGAAGCGAACCGAGAAGGAGCAGCTCGTCCGCGAGCTGAGCTCGAAGATCAAGGGCGCCCAGGCGCTCTACTACACCGACTTCACGGGGATGAACGTGAAGCGGATGACGGAGCTGCGCCGCCAGCTCCGCCGGGCCGGCGTCGAGTACGTGGTCATCAAGAACACGCTCGCGCTGCGCGCGGTGAACGACAGCGGCCTGGTCGCCGACCGCCTCAAGGGGCCGACGGGGATCGTGGTCGCGGCCGACGCGCTCGCGGGCGCGAAGGTGCTGACCGACTTCGCGAAGGCGAACGACCAGAAGCCGGCCGTCAAGGGCGGCATGTTCGACGGTCGGGCGATCGACGCGGAGCAGGTGAAGGCGCTGGCGAACATGCCCTCGCGCGAGCAGATGCTCGCCGAGCTGGGCGCCGGGCTCATGGCGCCGCTGGCCCAGATGGCGGGCGTCATGAACGGCATGCTCACGATGATGGTCGGCGCCCTCGAGGCCCTGCGGGTCCAGAAGGAAGGCGCGCAGTAAATCCAGGCGGTTAGCCTGTTCAACCTGCCCCAGCGGTGCGCATCCGCCTGGGTTTCCTCCGGAGAAGACGAGTACAATGGCTACCATGAGCAACGACGAGATCCTGGACGCGATCGGCAACAAGACGGTCTTCGAGCTGGCCGAGCTGATCGAGGCGTTCAAGACGAAGTTCAACGTCACGATCGCGGCCGCCCCGGTGGGCGGCGGCGCCCCGGCCGGCGGCGGCGCCGCCCCGGCGGCGGCGGTCGAGGAGAAGACCGAGTTCGACGTCCTCCTCAAGGAGGCGGGCGCGAAGAAGATCCAGGTCATCAAGGTCGTGCGCGAGATCACCGGCCTCGGCCTCAAGGAGGCGAAGGACCTGGTGGACGGCGCGCCGAGCACGGTCAAGGCGGCGGTCTCGAAGGACGAGGCGGCCACCATCAAGACCAAGCTCGAGGCCGAGGGCGCCGCGGTCGAGGTGAAGTAAGGCGCCCGGGCGGACGGGGAGGCGGCCGCGGCCGCTCCCCGTCCCGCCCCGGCCCTCACTTCCACCTCGGCGCGCCCGTGAGTACAGTACGTCGCTACCACAACTGAGCTGCTCCATCGCTCCGCCCCGCCCCCGCCGCGAAATCGTCGCGCGGGGGAGGGGACGGAGCTGTTTTCGCCTGTTCGCGGGTGATCCCCCTCTGCGGGTGAGTCATGGCTGAGACGATAAAGGAAATCTCGTTCGGGAAGCTCGACGCGGGCATGGGCATGCCCCACCTGCTCGACATCCAGACGCGCGCCTTCGAGGCGCTCCTGCAGACCGACGCCGCCGCGCACGAGCGCGAGGACGTCGGGCTCGAGCGCGTCTTCAAGGACCTGTTCCCCATCACGGACGTCCACGAGAACTTCTCGCTGGAGTTCGTCCGCTACACGCTCGGTGAGCCCAAGTACTCCGTCGAGGAGTGCATCGAGCGCGACATGACCTTCTCCGCCCCCCTCAAGGCGACCCTGCAGCTGGTCATCTTCGAGGAGGTCAACGGCGAGAAGCGGCCGCGCAACATCATCGAGAAGGAGGTCTACCTCGGCGAGCTGCCGCTCATCACGAACCTGGGGACGTTCGTGATCAACGGCGCCGAGCGCGTGATCGTCTCGCAGCTCCACCGCTCGCCGGGCGTGGTGTTCGAGGAGTCGACGCACCCCAACGGGCAGCGCCTGATCTCGGCGCGCATCATCCCGTTCCGGGGGTCGTGGGTCGAGTTCACCGTCGACATCCACGACGTCATCTACGTCCACATCGACAAGAAGAAGAAGTTCCCGGCCACGGCGCTGCTGCGCGCCTTCGGCTACGGGGAGAACCGCGACATCCTGCGGCTCTTCTTCGCCGAGCGCGAGCTCGACCTGACCAAGACGCGCGAGAGCCGCACCGACCAGCGCGAGGTCCTCGGCGCCATCATCGCCCAGGACATCACGCTCGCCGGCGAGGCCACCGACCCGGACGCGCCCAAGGCCAAGACCAAGAAGGCCCGCGCGGAGCAGGAGCGCCGCGAGAGCGAACTCCTGGTGAAGGAGGGCGACGAGATGACGGAGGAGGTGTACAACCGCCTCCGCCGCCAGGGGATCGAGGGCATCAAGGTCTTCGCCAGCTACACGACCGTCGACCTCCGCGACGAGCTCGACGCCATCGAGCGCGGCGAGCGCCCCGAGCGCCGCACGCTCTCGCACGACGTCGTCACGGAGGAGGGGGAGGTCGTCGCCGAGGCCGGGCAGCAGCTCGCCGACGCGCTGATCAAGAAGATCCGCAAGGCGGAGATCAACAAGGTACAGGTGTTCGTGGCCAGCGGGCGCGCCGAGTCGCTGCTGATCAAGAACACGCTCGCCAAGGACCCGACGAAGCACGAGGACGAGGCCCTCAAGCAGATCTACGCGCTGCTCCGCCCCGGCGACGCGCCGAACAAGGAGACGGCGAAGCAGGCGCTCGAGCGCCTGTTCTTCAGCCCGAAGCGCTACGACCTGGGCCGCGTGGGGCGCTACAAGATCAACCAGCGCCTCTCGCTCAACACCTCGGCCGGCACCACGGTGCTCACGAAGGAGGACTTCGTGGCCATCGTGCGCTACCTCGTCGAGCTGCACGAGGGGCGCGGGCACACGGACGACATCGACCACCTCGGCAACCGCCGCATCCGCTCGGTGGGGGAGCTGATCGCCAACCAGTTCTCCGTCGGCCTGTCGCGCATGGCGCGCCTGGTCAAGGAGCGCATGTCGATCAACACCGACCCGGAGAAGATCTCGCTCGACGACCTGGTGAACGCGCGCACGGTGAGCGCGGTCATCCAGGCGTTCTTCGGCAGCTCGCAGCTGTCGCAGTTCATGGACCAGACCAACCCGCTCGCCGAGCTGACGCACAAGCGTCGCCTCTCGGCGCTCGGGCCGGGCGGTCTGACGCGCGAGCGCGCGGGCTTCGAGGTGCGCGACGTGCACTACTCGCAGTACGCGCGCATGTGCCCCATCGAGACGCCCGAGGGGCCGAACATCGGCCTCATCACGTCGCTGGCGTGCTACGCGCGCGTCAACGACCTCGGGTTCATCGAGACGCCGTACCTCAAGGTGCGCGACGGGCGGGTCACCGGCGACGTCGAGTGGCTCGACGCCAACCGCGAGGAGGGCGCGATCATCGCCCAGGCGAACGCGAAGCTGAACCCCGACGGCACCTTCGTCGAGGAGCTCGTGCTCTGCCGCGACGGCGGCGACGTGCCGCTCGTGCCGACCGACCGCATCGACTACATGGACGTGGCGCCCGAGCAGATGGTCTCGATCGCCGCGGCGCTCATCCCGTTCCTCGAGCACGACGACGCGAACCGGGCCCTCATGGGCTCGAACATGCAGCGCCAGGCCGTGCCCCTCCTCAACCCGCGCACGCCGCTCGTCGGCACCGGGCTGGAGGGGGTCGTGGCGCGCGACTCGGGCGCGGTCATCATCGCCAAGCGGGCCGGCGTCGTCACGCACGTGACGGCCGACGAGATCATCGTCGACGCCGGGCCGGCCGAGCGCCTGGGCACCGAGGACCGGCGGGCGACCAACCGCCCGCTGCAGCGCCTCACGCAGCTCGACCGCTACCGCGTCAAGAAGTACTGGCGCACCAACCAGGACACGGCCATCAACCAGCGCCCGCTGGTGCGGCTGGGGCAGCGCGTCAAGCAGGGCGACGTGCTGGCCGACGGCGCGGCGACCGAGCAGGGGCAGCTGGCCCTCGGCTCGAACGTCACCGTGGCGTTCATGACCTGGTACGGGCACAACTTCGAGGACGCCATCGTCCTCAGCGAGCGCCTGGTGAAGGACGACGTGTACTCGTCGATCCACATCCAGGAGCTCGAGCTCCACGTGCGCGACACCAAGCGCGGCCAGGAGGAGATCACGCGCGAGATCCCGAACGTGTCCGAGGACGCGCTCGTGGACCTCGACGAGCGCGGGATCGTGCGCATCGGCGCGCACGTCAAGCCGGGCGACATCCTGGTCGGCAAGATCACGCCGAAGGGCGAGACCGAGCTCTCCCCCGAGGAGAAGCTCCTGACCGCCATCTTCGGCGAGAAGGCGAAGGACGTGAAGGACTCCTCGCTCAAGGTCCCGCCGGGGATGGAGGGCGTGGTCATCGACGTGAAGATCTTCTCGCGCATCGAGGACCAGGTCGTCGAGAAGGACCGCGGCGAGCGGATCGGCGAGGTGCGCCGCCTCGAGGGCGAGGAGAAGCTCCGCGTCAACGAGGTGCGCGACGAGGAGATGCGCGACCTGCTCGAGGGCGAGGTCGTGGCGCTGGCGCTGCGCGCGGGCACCGTCGAGGAGGCCATCCCGGCCGGCACGACGCTCACCCGCGAGGTGCTGCGCGGCGTCAAGTTCGCCACGCTCGACCTCAAGACGTTCCGCGTCGAGAGCAAGCAGGCCAACGACCGCGTGCGCTCGATCATCGAGGCCGCCAACGAGGAGAAGGCGCGCCTCGAGGAGCGGGCCGAGGAGCGCATCGACCGCATCCTGCAGCCCGACGAGCTCCCGCCGGGCGTGATCCAGCTGGTGAAGGTCTACCTGGCCGAGAAGCGCAAGATCTCGGTCGGCGACAAGATGGCCGGCCGCCACGGCAACAAGGGCATCGTGGCGCGCATCGTCCCCGAGGAGGACATGCCCTTCCTCCCCGACGGGCGCCCGGTCGACATCGTCCTCAACCCCCTCGGCGTGCCGTCGCGCATGAACGTGGGGCAGATCCTCGAGACGCACCTCGGGTGGGCCGCGCGCATCCTCGGCTTCTATGCCAAGACGCCGGTCTTCCAGGGGGCCAACGAGCGCGAGATCGGCCTGCTGCTGAAGCTCGCCGGGCTCGTGACGGCGGCGCACACGCTGAACCTCCCCGCGGGCGCGCCCGAGGTGGGGGAGGCGGAGGTGACGCAGCTGGTGGCCGACCTGCGCCCCTCGCTCGAGGAGCGCGACAAGGTGTTCCTGCTGGCCGACGCGTCGCTCGCCGACCTGTCGAACAAGAAGCTGTCGGAGGGCACCCGCGCCCTCGGCGCGCGCGTGCGCGAGTTCCTCGTGGCCGCGGCCAAGGAGCTGGTGCAGCGCGAGACGGCGGAGCTCGACCACCAGATCGCCTTCCACCGCTCGGACGCGTCGGCGCACCTGGCCGACCGCGAGGGCGTGGCGGCCGAGCTGGAGGCGGTGCGCGCGCGTCCGGCGGCCGACCACCTGCTGCGCCAGGAGCTGCCCGCGTTGGCGGCGCTGGTCGGCGCGAAGAAGGGGGAGGGGGACCTCGACGCGGCCGCGGCGGAGCTCGCGCGGCTGGCCGGGATCACCACCTCCGGCAAGATCCGCGTGCGCGACGGGCGCTCGGGCGAGCCGTTCGCCAACCCGGTGACGGTGGGCGAGATCTACATGCTCAAGCTCTCGCACCTGGTCGACGACAAGATCCACGCGCGCTCCATCGGTCCGTACTCGCTGGTGACGCAGCAGCCGCTGGCCGGCAAGGCGCAGTTCGGCGGGCAGCGCTTCGGCGAGATGGAGGTGTGGGCGCTGGAGGCGTACGGCGCCGCGCACGTGCTGCAGGAGATCCTGACGGTCAAGTCGGACGACGTGAACGGCCGCAGCCGCGTCTACGAGGCGATCGTGAAGGGGCAGAACCTCCCCGAGCCCGGCATCCCCGAGTCGTTCAACGTGCTCGTGAAGGAGCTCCAGGCGCTCGGGATCAAGGTCACGCTCGGTGCCACGCACGACCACGGCTTCGGGGCGCTCGGCGACCCGAACGCCGCCATCAGCGGCATCCTCCCCGATCCGGGGTCCGGCCACGCCGGCCCCGCGACCGCGGTGGACGGCGGCGGCCTCCCGGGGCTGCGCGCCGACCTCCTGGCCGACCGGCTGGGGGACCTTCGTGACACCGGCGGGCGCGGCGCCCGCGGTGGCAACGACGACGAGGAGTAACCCATGATCGATTTCCGCTCGACGCGCGAGACGCGCGCCTCGGCGTTCGACTACATCTCGGTCCGCATCGCCTCCCCGGAGGAGATCCGCGGCCCCAAGGACCCCAAGGAGCGCGAGCGGCTGGAGATGGCCGGCCTGCGCACCTGGTGGTCGTGGGGCGAGGTCCTCAAGCCGGAGACGATCAACTACCGGTCGTTCAAGCCGGAGAAGGACGGGCTCTTCTGCGAGCGCATCTTCGGCCCGGTGAAGGACTGGGAGTGCCACTGCGGCAAGTACAAGCGCATCCGCTACCGCGGGGTCATCTGCGACCGCTGCGGCGTGGAGGTCACGCTCTCGAAGGTCCGGCGCGAGCGCATGGGCCACATCGAGCTGGCCGTGCCGGTGGCGCACATCTGGTTCTTCAAGACCCTGCCCAGCCCGATGGGCAACCTCCTCGACCTCACGCTGCGTGACCTCGAGAAGGTCATCTACTACTCGAACTACGTCGTGGTCGACCCGGGGGCGCAGGACGTCCGGGTCAACCAGCTGCTCGACGAGGACGAGTACCTGGCGCTGCGCCAGAAGGCGCGCGAGGAGAGCGACTCGGCCTTCCTCGCCGACATCGGCGCGCCCGCGGTGCGCGAGCTCCTCAAGCGGCTGGACGTGGACAAGCTGGCCGAGGAGCTGCGCGCGGCCGTGCTGACGGAGAACAGCCAGCACCGCAAGAAGCAGCAGCTCAAGCGCCTCAAGATCGTCGACGCGTTCCGGAACTCGGGGCAGGGCGGGGAGATCCGCAACCGCCCCGAGTGGATGATCCTCGACGTGATCCCGGTGATCCCGCCCGACCTGCGGCCGCTCGTGCCGCTCGACGGCGGGCGCTTCGCCACGTCCGACCTGAACGACCTGTACCGCCGCGTCATCAACCGGAACAACCGGCTGATGAAGCTCATCATGCACCGTGCGCCGGAGGTCATCCTCCGCAACGAGAAGCGCATGCTGCAGGAGGCGGTGGACGCCCTGTTCGACAACGGGCGCCGGTCGAAGGCGATCCGCGGCCGCGGCAAGCGCCCGCTCAAGTCGCTGTCGGACATGCTGAAGGGGAAGCAGGGGCGCTTCCGCCAGAACCTGCTCGGCAAGCGCGTCGACTACTCGGGGCGCTCGGTCATCGTCGTCGGCCCGGAGCTGCGGCTGCACCAGTGCGGGCTCCCCAAGGCGATGGCGCTGGAGCTGTTCAAGCCCTTCATCATCCACAAGCTGGTCGACAAGGGGATCGCGGAGACCGTCAAGCGCGCGAAGAAGATCGTCGAGCGCGAGAGCCCCGAGGTCTACGAGATCCTCGAGGAGATCATCCGCGACCATCCGGTGCTGCTGAACCGCGCGCCGACGCTCCACCGCCTCGGAATCCAGGCGTTCGAGCCCGTGCTGGTCGAGGGGAAGGCCATCCGCATCCACCCGCTCGTCTGCGCGGCGTTCAACGCCGACTTCGACGGCGACCAGATGGCCGTGCACGTCCCGCTCTCGTTCGAGGCGCAGACGGAGGCGCGCGTCCTCATGCTGTCCTCGAACAACGTGCTCAAGCCGTCGGACGGGCGTCCGGTGGCCGAGCCGTCGCAGGACATCGTGCTCGGGTGCTACTTCGCCACCAAGGCGCCGGCGGACTTCGACTCGTACGCGAAGGACGCGGCCAAGGCGCGCACGCTGAAGGCGTTCGCGACCGTCGGCGAGGTCGAGATGGCGATGATCCACGGGCGGCTCAAGTACGCCAGCCCGATCCGCTTCCTCGTCGACGACGAGGGGGGGCGGCGCTGGGAGCCGACGACGGCGGGGCGCGTGCTGTTCAACGCGATCATCCCGGCGGCGCTGCCGTTCCAGAACCGCGACATGAAGAAGAAGGCGCTCGGGGAGCTCGTGTTCGAGAGCTACCGCCGGGCGGGGCTCGCCGAGACGGTGCAGTTCCTCGACCGCCTCAAGGCGTTCGGCTTCGCGAACTCCACGCGGGGCGGCGTCTCGATCGGGATCGAGGACCTGCACATCCCGGCCGAGAAGGAGGTCCTGCTGCGCGAGGCCGAGGAGCGCGTCGAGCGCTTCCAGCGCGCGTATTCGACCGGCAACATCACGAACGGCGAGCGCTACAACAAGGTGATCGACACCTGGACGCACGCGAACACGGACATCGCGGACGCCATGGTGAAGTCGCTCCGGTCGGACAAGGGCGGCTTCAACCCGGTGTTCATGATGTTCGACTCGGGCGCCCGCGGTAGCCGCGATCAGATCCGCCAGCTCGCCGGGATGCGCGGCCTCATGGCCAAGCCCCAGAAGAAGCTGACGGGCGGGATCGGCGAGATCATCGAGAACCCGATCAAGTCGAACTTCCGCGAGGGGCTGTCGGTCCTCGAGTACTTCTCGTCGACGCACGGCGCCCGCAAGGGGCTCGCCGACACGGCGCTCAAGACCGCCGACGCCGGCTACCTCACGCGCCGCCTGGTGGACGTCGCGCAGGACGTGACGATCACCGAGGAGGACTGCGGGACGATCATGTGGCTCGAGGTCGCCGCGCTGAAGGAGGGCGAGGACGTCATCGAGGCGCTGAGCGAGCGCATCGTCGGCAACGTGGCCGCCGAGGAGGTCTACGACCCGCAGATGACCGACGAGAGCGGCCGTCCGCGCCTGCTGGCCGAGGCGGGGCAGCTGATCGACGAGGACATGGCGCGCGAGATCGAGGAGGCGGGGATCGAGACGATCAAGATCCGCTCGGTCCTGACCTGCGAGGCGAAGCGCGGGCTGTGCCGGATGTGCTACGGCCGCAACCTGGCGACCATGGCGATGGTCGACCTGGGCGAGGCCGTCGGCATCATCGCCGCGCAGTCGATCGGCGAGCCGGGGACGCAGCTGACGCTGCGCACCTTCCACATCGGCGGCACCGCGTCGCGCATCGCCGAGCAGACGGCGCGCAAGAGCAAGGTCGCGGGCACCATCGAGTTCGGCGACCGCCTCGTGTTCGTGAAGAACCCCGAGGGGCAGCGGATCGTGACGTCGTACGAGGGGGAGATCAACATCCGCACCTCGGCCGACCCGAACGCCGCCGTGGGCGCGCGCCTGCAGGTGCCGCTCGGCGCGATCCTGATGGTCGAGGACCGGCAGCAGGTGCAGCGCGACCAGGTGATCTTCTCGTGGGACCCGTACTCGAACCCGATCATCGCCGACGTCGCGGGCACCATCCGCTTCGTCGACCTGGTCGAGGACGAGACGGTCTCGGAGGAGCTCGACGAGCTCACCGGCCTGCGCCAGCGGGCGGTGGTCGAGGACCGCGAGAAGAAGCTCCACCCGCACATCGAGATCTGGCAGGAGGTGGGCGGGAAGGAGAAGCGCGTGCGCGACTTCGTCATCCCGGTGGGCGCCGTGCTCACCGTCGAGGACGGGGAGCAGATCTCGGCCGGCACCGTGATGGCCAAGATCAGCCGCGAGGCCTACAAGACGCGCGACATCACGGGCGGCCTGCCGCGCGTGGCGGAGCTGTTCGAGGCCCGCAAGCCCAAGGACCCGGCGACGATCTCCGAGATCGACGGCGTGGTGCGGTTCGGCGACATCAAGCGCGGCAAGCGCGAGATCTACGTGCACCCGATCGAGTCCAACGGGGCGACGATCGAGGGCGCGGAGGCGCACCTGTACGAGGTGCCGTCGGGCAAGCACCTGCGCGTGCACGAGGGCGACCGCGTGCGCGCCGGCGACCGCCTGTCCGAGGGCCCGGTGAACCCGCACGACATCCTGCGCATCAAGGGCCCGCGCGCGGTGCAGGAGTACCTGCTGAACGAGGTGCAGGAGGTCTACCGGCTCCAGGGCGTGAAGATCAGCGACAAGCACATCGGCGTGATCGTGCGCCAGATGCTCCAGAAGGTCCGCATCGTCGAGAGCGGGCAGACGGAGTTCCTGGAGGCCGAGCACGTCGACCGCGGGATCTTCCGCGAGGTCAACGAGCAGGCGAAGACGGACGGGCTCGAGCCCGCCGAGTCGGAGCCGCTCCTGCTCGGGATCACGAAGGCGTCGCTGACGACGCAGTCGTTCGTCTCGGCGGCCTCGTTCCAGGAGACGACGCGCGTGCTGACCGACGCGGCGATTCGTGGCGCCAAGGACGACCTCCTGGGCCTCAAGGAGAACATCATCATCGGCCACCTGATCCCCGCGGGGACCGGGATGTACCGCTACAACGACGTCGACGTGGAGAGCGGGTCGCTGCCCGAGCTCCCGGCGGACCTCGGGGTGGCGGAGCCGGCGGGGATGCTCGAGTCGCTCGGGCTGCCCAGCCTCGCTGGCAGCGACGACTGAGTCGGACCGTCGCCCGAGTGTGGTGAGGGACGGGGGAGGCGAGCGGCGCTCGCCTCCCCCGTCCCGCTGCTGCCGGGCCGGTTGACCCCCACTACCGATCTGTCTAACTTCAGCGGTCTGAGGCGCCCCAGGTCCGGGGCGCCAGAGTCCGTTGTCGATTCATTTTCATGCCGACAATCAACCAGCTGGTCCGCCGCTCGCGTGAAGCGGTGGTCGAGAAGTCGAAGTCGCCCGCGCTGAAGAGCAACCCCTTCAAGCGCGGCGTCTGCACGCGCGTCTACACGACGACGCCGAAGAAGCCGAACTCCGCGCTCCGCAAGGTCGCCAAGGTCCGCCTGACGAACGGGTTCGAGGTCATCGCCTACATCCCGGGCGAGGGGCACAACCTGCAGGAGCACTCGATCGTGCTGGTGCGCGGCGGCCGCGTGAAGGACCTGCCGGGCGTGCGCTACCACATCGTGCGCGGCTCGCTCGACGCCTCGGGCGTCAACGGGCGGAACCGCAGCCGCTCCAAGTACGGGACCAAGAAGCCGAAGCCCGGCCAGGCCGCCGCGAAGGGCGGGAAGGGAGGCAAGAAGTAAATGAGCCGCCGCAAGAGCGCCGTGAAGCGTCCGGTCCTGCCCGACGCGCGCTACGACAGCCAGACCGTCTCGAAGTTCATCAACTCCCTGATGTACCAGGGAAAGAAGTCGACGGCCGAGCGCATCTTCTACGGGGCGATGGACCTCGTGGAGAGCCGCACGAGCCAGCCGGGGGTCAACGTCTTCAAGCAGGCGCTGGCCAACCTCAAGCCGGTGGTCGAGGTCAAGAGCCGCCGCGTCGGCGGCGCGACCTACCAGGTCCCGGTCGAGGTGCGCCCGGAGCGCCGCAACGCGCTGGCGATGCGCTGGCTGATCTCCTACTCGCGCGACCGCAACGAGAAGTCCATGCCCGAGAAGCTCGCGGCCGAGGTGATCGCGGCCTCGCGCGGCGAGGGGAACGCGGTCAAGAAGAAGGAGGACACGCACCGCATGGCCGAGGCGAACAAGGCCTTCGCGCACTACCGCTGGTAAGCCGCGCGGCGCTTCGGCGCCGCCCTTCGACGCGCCGACGGGGCGCCCGCGATGCGGGCGCCCCGTCGTGTTTCCTCCCGGTCGTGCTTTCCGTCGTCAGGCGGCGCCCGAGCGGCGCCGGCGTCGGAGCCCGGCGGCCAGGACGGCGCCGCCGACGAGCATCAGGCTGAGCGAACCCGGCTCGGGCGCGACCGTCGGCGGCGGCAGATCAGGCGGGCCGTCTGGTGGTCCATCGGGCGGACCGTCAGGCGGCCAATCCGGTGGCCCGTCCGGCGGGCTGCCCGGCGGGTTGCCCGGCGGGTTGCCCGGCGGGTTGCCCGGCGGATCCTGCGGTGGGTTGCCGGGCGGGAGCGGCGGCGGGTCAGTCGTCGGCGTACCGGGGGGCGTGCCCGGCGGGTTCTCGGGTGGAACCGGGATTGGCGGGACGGTGCCGATCAGCGGTGGCGGCGGGATCGTTGGCGGGAAAGTCGGCGGGACCTCAGTCGGCGGGACCTCAGTCGGCGGGACCTCGGTCGGGGGCAGGGGGGTGCCGCCGCCCCCGCCGGGGGTTCCGGGTGTGGGCGGCGTCTCGGGGCCGGGCGGTGGCGTGGTCACCACTGGCGGACCAACCGGCGGCTCGATCGGTGGCTCGACGGGCGTACCCGCGCCGCCGCCGTTGCTCCCCCCGCCCAGCGTCGTCGCGCCACCGGCCAACGCGCCGCCGCCGAGGATCCACCAGAACAGGCCGACGTCGGAGGAGTCGGTGGGCGCGACCGTCGGCCAGTCGACCGGCGTTTGGGGCACGGGGCCGACCTGCGCCAGCGCGAGCTCTGCCGGGCGCCCGGTGAGCACCAGCGGGAGGGCGACCGGGCGGCAGGACTGCGGCGCCGGGGCGGCGGCCTGGGGGGCCGTCGGTAGGGCGACCGCCGTCCTGGGGGGCGTCACGCGGCGCGGGCGGCGCACCACCCTGCGGGCGGGCTTCTTGGCCGCAGCGACCGCAGGCCTGGCCACCGGCTTCGCGGCCGGCCGCGCCGCGGCGGCGACCACCTTCCGCGGGCGCGTGGGGCGGCGCGCCGGCTTCCTGGCCGCCGTCGCGGCGGGGGCCGCCGAGATGGGGAAGGTGAGGCGGGGGGCGGCGGGCTCGCAGAGCGGCTCCTGGGCCGGCACCGGCATCGGCTTGGACGCGAGCGCGGTAGCGGGCCTGGCGACCGGAGCGATGGCCGGTGCTTGAGCGCCGAGCGTCGCCGCGGGCGCGCCCGCGGCGAGCAGGGCCACCGAAGCCCGGAGGCACCACCGGGAGAGGGTCATCGGAACGTCTCGACGATCGAGGGGCGGGACGGCGGGTCGATGGCAGGACAACAGCCGACCGCAGCCGTGGGAGGGGCAGTGCGCGTGCCGGACGGTGGGGCCGTCCGACGCGGCGTCGTACGTGGGGGGATCGTACGAGACGCGGGAAGGGAGGGGAGGGCGGCGTCTAGCGGTGTTGTGGTTGCGCCGCGCCAGCTGTCGCGTCTGCGCCACAATGGTAGGGCATGCCACCGGACGCGTCTAGGGTATCCGACGTCACCGAGCTCTGGCGTGGGCAGGCCGCCGGCGCTGGTGCCGATCGCGCGTAGGAGGGGCTAAGTCCGCGCCCTGCGACCACTTCCCGTTGACATCAGGGACCGTCGGGTTAGCTTTGGAAGGCTACGGGCGGCCGGAACGTCGTTCGACCGTGGCCGACCACAATCTGACGTCGAGGCATTGGGCGGAAACGCCCCCGCTTTCCCGAGCGGCCCCGGCGCGCCATGGGTCCCCGTTCGCGCGGCAGTGGCGAGCGTACCCGGCGAGGGCGGATGGATACCAGTCCCACACGGGGCGTCGGTCCACCCGCGTTTTTGCTGTCCGGCGGGTCGCACCTGCGTGCGGCGCGCCACCCAACACCGGACGAACGCGACGGCAGTACGCGACACCGCGGCGCGCGGCGGGCGACCCCCGCGGCGCGCGCGACCAGAGCAGACGAGCCCCGATCATGCCACGGACGACCCCGCTCGAGCACTATCGCAACATCGGCATCATGGCGCACATCGATGCCGGGAAGACGACGACGACCGAGCGCATCCTCTACTATACCGGCAAGTCGCACAAGATCGGCGAGGTGCACGACGGCGCCGCGACGATGGACTGGATGGAGCAGGAGCAGGAGCGCGGGATCACGATCACGTCGGCCGCGACGACCTGCTTCTGGCAGCGCCACGGCCGGAGCGACAAGCAGGGCGAGGGGCCGGAGTACCGGATCAACATCATCGACACGCCGGGTCACGTCGACTTCACGGTCGAGGTGGAGCGGTCGCTGCGCGTGCTCGACGGCGCGGTGACGCTGCTGGACTCGGTGGCCGGCGTGGAGCCGCAGACCGAGACGGTGTGGCGCCAGGCGGACCGCTACCGCGTGCCGCGGATGATCTTCGCCAACAAGATGGACCGCACCGGCGCGAACTTCGAGCGCTGCATGCAGATGATCAAGGACCGGTTGAGCCGCAAGGCGTTCGCGCTGCAGCTCCCGGTCGGCTCGGGCGAGCTGTTCACCGGTCACGTCGACGTCATCGAGCGCAAGCAGTACATCTTCGACGAGGAGACCCTCGGCAAGACGTTCACGGTGGTGGACGTGCCGGAGGAGTTCCGCGAGGCGATGGAGCAGGCGCGCCACGACGCGATCGACGCCGCCGTCGAGCACGACGAGGCGCTGCTCGAGAAGTACCTCGGCGGCGAGGAGCTGAGCGTCGCCGAGATCCGCCAGGCGATCCGGAAGGCCACGATCGCCATGGAGTTCGTCCCCGTCTTCTGCGGCGCGTCGTTCAAGAACAAGGGCGTGCAGGCGCTGCTCGACGCGGTGATCGATTTCCTGCCGGCGCCGCTCGACGTGCCCGCGATCCAGGGCCACCTGCCGCACCACGACGAGACGTTCGTGGAGTGCCCGGTGACGGACGACGCGGCCTTCGCCGGCCTGGCGTTCAAGATCGCGACCGACCCGTTCGTCGGGAAGCTGACGTTCTTCCGCGTGTACTCGGGCGTGCTCAACTCGGGCTCGTACGTCTACAACTCGACGAAGGACAAGCGCGAGCGCGTCGGGCGCCTGCTCCAGATGCACGCCAACAAGCGCGAGGAGATCACCGAGGTGCGCGCCGGCGACATCGCCGCGGCGATCGGGCTGAAGGACACGCGCACGGGCGACACGCTGTGCAGCGAGGACCGGCCGCTGATCCTCGAGGCGATGAAGTTCCCGGCGCCGGTGATCGACGTCGCGATCGAGCCGAAGACCAAGGCCGACCAGGACAAGCTGGCGATCGCGCTGCAGAAGCTGGCCGAGGAGGACCCGACCTTCCGCGTCCACACGGACCCGGAGACGAGCCAGACGATCATCTCGGGGATGGGCGAGCTGCACCTCGAGATCATCGTGGACCGCATGCAGCGCGAGTTCAAGGTGGACGCGAACGTCGGCCGCCCGCAGGTCGCCTACCGCGAGACGATCAAGCGCCGCGTCGAGAAGGTCGAGGGGAAGTTCATCCGCCAGTCGGGCGGCAAGGGGCAGTACGGGCACTGCGTGATCAACATGCAGCCGTCCGAGCCCGGCCAGGGCTTCGTCTTCGAGGACAAGATCGTGGGCGGCGTGATCCCCCGCGAGTACATCGGCCCCATCGAGCAGGGGATCAAGGAGGCGCTGGAGAACGGCGTGCTCGCCGGGTACCCGATGGTGGACGTGAAGGTCGAGCTGACGTTCGGCTCGTACCACGACGTCGACTCGAGCGAGATGGCGTTCAAGATCGCCGGCTCGATGGCCTTCAAGGAGGCCGCGGCCAAGGCGTCGCCGATCCTGCTGGAGCCGGTCATGAAGGTCGAGGTGGTGTGCCCCGAGGCCTACATGGGCGACGTGCTCGGCGACATCTCGAGCCGCCGCGGGAAGATCGGCGGGATGATGCAGCGCGGGGAGGCGCAGGTGATCGCCGCCAACGTGCCGCTCTCCGAGATGTTCGGCTACTCGACGAAGCTGCGCTCGATGTCGCAGGGGCGCGCGGTCTACTCGATGGAGTTCTCGCACTACGAGGAAGTGCCGAAGTCGAAGGCCGACGAGATCATCAGCAAGGTCAAGGCGTGACGGGCCCCGCTCGACGCTGATTCGATACCACACCGACTGACAGGAACAGCACCATGGCCAAGGCCAAATTCGAGCGGACGAAGCCGCACGTGAACGTGGGCACCATCGGCCACGTCGACCACGGGAAGACCACGCTGACGGCGGCGATCACGACCATCCAGGCCAACAAGGGCCTGGCCCAGAAGATCGCCTTCGACCAGATCGACAAGGCGCCCGAGGAGCGCGAGCGCGGGATCACGATCTCGACCGCGCACGTGGAGTACGAGTCGAACGCGCGCCACTACGCGCACGTGGACTGCCCCGGGCACGCCGACTACGTGAAGAACATGATCACCGGCGCGGCGCAGATGGACGGCGCCATCCTCGTGGTGAGCGCGGCCGACGGCCCGATGCCGCAGACGCGCGAGCACATCCTGCTCGCCCGCCAGGTGAACGTGCCGTACGTGCTGGTGTTCATGAACAAGGTCGACATGGTCGACGACCCGGAGCTCCTCGACCTGGTCGAGCTCGAGGTCCGCGAGCTGCTCTCGCAGTACAACTTCCCCGGCGACGAGACGCCGATCATCCGCGGCTCCGCCCTGAAGGCGCTGGAGAGCGGCGATCCGAACTCGGAGTGGGGGCAGAAGATCGGGGAGCTGATGGACGCGCTCGACTCGTACATCCCGCAGCCGCAGCGCGAGGTCGACAAGCCGTTCCTGATGCCGGTCGAGGACGTGTTCTCGATCACCGGGCGCGGCACGGTGGCCACCGGCCGCATCGAGCGCGGCGTCGTCAAGGTCCAGGAAGAGGTCCAGCTGGTCGGCTTCGGCGCCGAGAAGAAGACGGTGGTGACGGGCGTCGAGATGTTCCGCAAGCTCCTCGACCAGGGCGAGGCGGGGGACAACGTCGGCCTGCTCCTGCGCGGCGTGGCGAAGGAGGAGATCGAGCGCGGGATGGTGCTGGCGAAGCCGGGCTCGATCAAGCCGCACACGAAGTTCAATGCCGAGGTGTACGTCCTCACCAAGGAGGAGGGCGGGCGCCACACGCCGTTCTTCAAGGGCTACCGCCCGCAGTTCTACTTCCGCACGACCGACGTGACGGGGACGGTGGAGCTGCCGGAGGGGATGGAGATGGTGATGCCCGGCGACAACGTGCAGATGGTCATCGAGCTGATCACGCCGGTGGCGATGGACGAGGGGCTGCGCTTCGCGATCCGCGAGGGCGGCCGCACCGTCGGCGCCGGCGTCGTCGCGAAGATCCTCCAGTAACCGGCGGAGTCGAGACATGGCTGGCCGCATTCGCATCCGCCTCAAGGCGTTCGACCACGCGGTGATCGACCAGGCGTCGGCGGACATCGTCCGCACCGCCGAGAAGACCGGCGCCCAGGTGTCGGGGCCGATCCCGCTCCCGACGAAGACGCAGCGCTGGACGGTCCTGCGCTCGCCGCACGTCGACAAGAAGTCGCGCGAGCAGTTCGAGCTGAAGACGCACAAGCGCGTGATCGACATCCTCGACAGCCGCGCGCAGACGGTGGACGCGCTGACGAAGCTCGACCTGCCGGCGGGCGTCGACGTCGAGATCAAGGTCGAGTAGCGGGAGGTGCAGGTCCCCGGGCGCGGGGACCCCGGGGCCGCTGACGGCAGGACGGTCACGCCCCGGCGTACGCGCCCACAGTCCAACGGCCACCAACGCACGGCGCGCACTCCGGCCGCCGGCGGGCCGCGACTACGAGTGAGATGACTCCATGATCGGCATCATCGGGAAGAAGCTGGGGATGACCCAGATCTTCAACGAGCAGGGGCAGCAGATCCCCGTGACGGTGATCGAGGCCGCGCCGAACCCCGTCACGAAGGTGGTCGACAAGGCCGCCGGGTTCGCGGCGGTCGAGCTGGGCTACGGGCGGCAGCGGACCGCGCGCGCGAGCGCGAAGGGCGAGCGCACGCCGCGGGGCGCGCGCGCCTCGCGGGCGGAGCTGGGGCACGCGGCGAAGGCGGGGCTGGACTACGCGCCGCGCGTGCTGCGCTCCTTCCGCCTGGACGACGCGCCGGGGAAGGGCGCCGAGGTCCCGGCGTACGAGGTCGGGCAGACGGTCGGCGTCGACATCTTCGCCGCCGGCGAGCGCGTGAAGGTGACGGGGACGACGAAGGGGCGCGGCTTCCAGGGCGTGGTGAAGCGCCACGGCTTCGGCGGCGGCGCGAACACGCACGGCAACACGAAGCACCGCAAGCCGGGCTCGATCGGCCCCGGCACGGACCCGTCGCGCGTCATCAAGGGCAAGAAGATGCCGGGGCACTACGGCGCCGAGCGGCACACGCAGGTCGGGCTGCGCGTCGAGCGGGTCGACGCCGAGCGCCACCTGATCTACATCCGCGGCAGCGTGGCCGGCCCGACCAACGGGATCGTCCTCGTCCGCAAGCAGGGCTGATCCCATGGCCGAGACGACGAACAACATCCAGGCGGCCGCGTTCGGGGCCGACGGCTCGGCGCGCGCGCGCGTGACGCTCCCGGGCGGCGTGTTCGACGGCACGGTGAACGTGCCGGTGATGCACCAGGCGGTGAAGGCGTTCCTGGCCAACCAGCGCCAGGGGACGCACGCCACGAAGGGCCGCTCGGCGGTGGTCGGCGGCAACCAGAAGCCGTGGCGCCAGAAGGGCACGGGGCGCGCGCGCCAGGGCTCGACCCGCGCGCCGCACTGGCCGGGCGGCGGGACGTACGGCGGCCCGCAGCCGAACCGCGACTACAGCGAGCGGCTCCCGCGCAAGGTGAAGGCGCTGGCGCGCAAGAGCGCGCTGAACGCCCGCGCCCGCGAGGACGCGCTGCTGGTGGTCGACGCGATCGCCATGGACGCGCCGAAGACGGCCGGGCTGCTGGCGCTGCTGGGCAGGCTGGGCGTCGCCGAGCGCAAGGTGCTGATCCTGACGGACGGGACGAAGGAGGCGGTGTTCCTGAGCGCCCGCAACCTGCCGTCCGTCCACGTGATGCCGTACACGGACGCGTCGACGTACCACATCCTGTGGTCGGACGTGGTCCTCGTCGAGCAGGGCGCGCTGAGCGCGTCGGCCGGCGCCAGCGATCTCGCGACCGAGGGGGAGGCGTAAGATGCCGACGCTGCACCGCGTCATCGTGCGTCCCGTGATCACCGAGCAGACGTCGCTCGCCTACCAGGAGAAGGGCGAGTACGTGTTCGAGGTGCACCCGGACGCGAACAAGCAGGAGATCAAGCAGGCCATCGAGCGCCTGTTCGGCGTGAAGGTGGGCCGGGTCTGGACGATGAACGTCCGCGGCCAGACGCGCCGGGTGGGCACGTCGGTGGGCCGCCGACCGCACTGGAAGAAGGCGATCGTGACGCTGAAGGAAGGGGCGATCGACACCTTCGGGTTCGAGGGCTAAACCGCATGGGCATCCGTCAGTTCAAGCCCGTCACCAAGGGCACGCGCTTCCGCACCGTCTCCGACTTCTCGGAGATCACGCGCACGACGCCGGAGAAGTCGCTGACCGAGCCGCTGAAGAAGAGCGGCGGGCGCGACAACCACGGCCACATCTCGATGCGCCGCCGCGGCGGCGGCGAGAAGCGGAAGTACCGCGTCATCGACTTCAAGCGCAACAAGCACGGCGTCGCGGCCGTGGTGCGCCACATCGAGTACGACCCGAACCGCTCGGCGCGCATCGCGCTGGTGGAGTACGCGGACGGGGAGAAGCGCTACATCCTGCACCCGAAGGGGCTGGCGGTGGGCGACTCGGTGACGGCGGGCCCGGGGTCGGACGTGCGCGTCGGGAACGCGCTGCCGCTGGGCGAGATGCCGCTCGGCACGGCGGTGCACAACGTGGAGCTGAAGCCGGGGAAGGGGGGGCAGATGGCCCGCTCGGCCGGCACGTCGCTCCAGGTGGTGGCGAAGGAGGGGGACTACGTCACGCTCCGCCTGCCGTCGACCGAGATGCGCATGATCCACCGGCGGTGCCTGGCCACGGTGGGCGAGGTCGGGAACGCCGAGCACGAGCTGGTCTCGTGGGGGAAGGCCGGGAAGACGCGCTGGATGGGGCGCCGCCCGAAGGTGCGGGGCGAGGTGATGAACCCGGTCGACCACCCGCACGGCGGGCGCACGCGCGGCGGGCGCAACGTCGTGAGCCCGTGGGGGAAGAAGGAGGGCGTGAAGACGCGCAACACCAACAAGGCGTCGCAGCGCCTGATCGTCCGCGGCCGTCGCCGCGGCAAGGCCACGCAGTAACCGCCCGGGCGAGGACACCACACCATGGCTCGTAGCATCAAGAAGGGGCCGTTCGTCCAGGACGCGCTGCTGGACAAGGTGACCGCGATGAACGCGCGCGGCGAGAAGCGGGTCGCCAAGACCTGGTCGCGCGCGTCGACGATCCTGCCCGAGTTCGTGGGGCACACGTTCGCGGTGCACAACGGCAACAAGTTCATCCCGGTCTACGTGACCGAGAACATGGTCGGCCACAAGCTCGGCGAGTTCGCGCCGACGCGTCTGTTCCGCGGCCACACGGCGGCGAAGACGGACAAGAAGGCCGGCGGCGTGGGCAAGAAGTGAGGAGCGCCTAAGATGCCGACCAACAACGGGGCCACCCACCGGAAGCCGGGGCTCGCCGGCGCGCTGAGCGCCGAGCGCGCGCGCGCGCTGCCGAACGCCGCCCGGGCGTTCCAGCGGACGACGCGCCAGTCGCCCTACAAGGTGCGGCTGGTGATCGACCAGATCCGCGGCCTGGGCGTGAACGAGGCGCTCGCGCTGCTGAAGTTCAGCAAGAAGCACGCGGCCGACGAGATCGAGAAGGTGCTCTCGAGCGCGGTGGCCAACGCGGAGGACGCGGCGCGCCGCAACAACGCGCACGTCGACGTCGACCGCCTGTACGTCGCGCACGCGATCGTCAACGAGGGGCCGAAGCTCAAGCGCTTCACCCCGGCGGCCATGGGGCGCGCGACCCCCGTCCACAAGCGCACGAGCCACATCGAGATCGTCGTGGCCGAGAGGGAAGGGCGATAATGGGACAGAAGACCAATCCGATCGGCTTCCGCCTCGGCGTCTCGCGCGACCACCGCTCGACGTGGTACGCGGGCGCCAAGGAGATGCCGGGCCTCCTGAAGGAGGACGCGCTGCTGCGGAAGTACCTGAAGCAGCGCATGGGGCACGCGGCGATCGCGGACGTCACGATCGAGCGGAAGCCGGGGAAGGTGGTGGTGACGATCCACACGGGGCGCCCCGGGGTGGTGATCGGGAAGAAGGGCGCCGAGGTGGACAAGCTCCGCGACGAGCTGGCGCAGCTGACCGGGAAGGAGGTCGGCGTCAACGTCGAGGAGATCAAGCGCCCGGAGGTGGAGGCGCAGCTCGTGGCCGACTCGATCGCCCAGCAGCTGGCCGGGCGCGTCTCGTTCCGCCGCGCGATGAAGCGCGCGGTGCAGAGCGCGATGCGGTCTGGGGCGCAGGGGATCAAGGTGAAGGCCGGCGGGCGGCTCGGCGGCGCGGAGATCGCGCGCGTCGAGGGGTACCACGAGGGGCGGGTGCCCCTGCACACGCTGCGCGCGGACATCGACTACGCGACGAGCACCGCGAAGACGACCTACGGCACCATCGGGGTGAAGGTCTGGATCTTCAAGGGCGAGGTGGTCGAGGACCGGCGCAACAAGACCTACTCGACCGGCGCGTGAGGGGGCCCTGACCGATGCTGAGTCCGAAGCGCGTCAAGTTCCGCAAGATGTTCAAGGGCCGCACCACGGGCATCGCCCACCGCGGCTCCGAGGTCTCGTTCGGGCACTACGGGCTGCAGGCCCTGGAGCCCGGCTGGGTCTCGAACCGCCAGATCGAGGCCTGCCGCGTGGCGATCAGCCGCAGCGTCAAGCGCGGCGGCAAGATCTGGATCCGCATCTTCCCCGACAAGCCGATCACGAAGAAGCCGGCGGAGACCCGCATGGGGAAGGGGAAGGGCTCGCCCGAGCAGTGGGTGGCGGTGGTGAAGCCGGGCCGCATGATGTTCGAGCTCGAGGGCGTGCCGCGCGACGTGGCCGAGAAGGCGATGGCGCTGGCGGCGGCCAAGCTGAGCGTGAAGAGCAAGTTCGTGGTCCGCGAGGAGGCGCACACCGAATGAAGGCTGACGAGATCCGGAACCTGTCCGACGCCGACGCGAGGGCGCGGGTGCAGGAGCTCCAGGAGGAGCAGTTCCGCCTGCGCTTCCGCAGCGCGACGGAGACGCTCGAGCAGCCCCTCCGGCTGCGCACCATCCGCCGCGACATCGCGCGGCTGCTGACCGTCCTGCGCGAGCGCGAGCTCGCGGCGCAGGGCCCGACCCCGGCGCGCACGGCGCGCCGCCGGGCCGCGCGCCGCGCGGCGAAGAAGTGAGGCCGAGACCCCATGGCTGACACGATGAACAACCAGACGGCCGCCACCGGCGCGCAGTCGACCGGCGGGCAGGCGAAGCGCGGCGCGCGGAAGGTGCGCGTCGGCCTGGTCGTGAGCGACAAGATGCAGAAGACGGTGGTCGTGCGGATCGACCGCCGCGTCCCGCATCCGGTGTACGGGAAGATGGTGACGCGGTCGAAGAAGTTTAAGGCGCACGACGAGGAGAACTCGGCGAAGGTGGGCGACACCGTGCGCATCATGGAGACCCGGCCGCTGTCGAAGGACAAGCGGTGGCGCGTGGTCGAGATCCTCGAGCGCGCGAGGTAAGGGGCCATGATCCAGCAGGAGTCGATGGTCAAGGTCGCGGACAACTCGGGCGCCAAGCGGGCGCTCGTGATCCGCGTGCTCGGCGGGACGCGCCGGCGCTACGCCGGCCTCGGCGACACGGTCGTGGTGGCGGTGAAGGACGCGCTGCCGAACGGCACGGTGAAGAAGAGCGACGTCGCGAAGGCGGTGGTCGTGCGCACCGTGAAGGAGACCCGCCGGAAGGACGGCAGCTACATCCGCTTCGACGAGAACGCGGTGGTCATCATCAACGACAACGGGGAGCCCCGCGCGACCCGCATCTTCGGCCCGGTGGCGCGCGAGCTCCGGGAAAAGAAGTACATGAAGATCGTCTCGCTCGCGCCCGAGGTGCTCTGAGCCATGCGCGTCCTGAAGTACCGCAAGACCGAGGGGGAGCGCCTCGGGGCCGGGCGCCACGCGCGCAAGGCCGAGCGCCGGCCGGTGCACGTGCGCCGCGGCGACACCGTGCGCGTGATGCGCGGCGACGACAAGGGGGCCACGGGGCGCGTCCTCAAGGTCTTCCCGAAGACGGGGCGCGTCCTCGTCGAGGGCGTCAACATCGTGAAGAAGCACCGCCGGGCGCGCCGCCCGGAGGAGCAGAGCGGGATCCTGGAGATGCCGGCGCCGATCGCCGCGTCGAACGTGATGCTGCTCGACCCCAAGTCCGGGACGCCGACGCGCACGCGCGCGCGCGTGGACGCGGACGGCACCAAGGAGCGCGTCAGCGTGAAGAGCGGCGAGTCGATCGCCGCCTCGCGCTGACCGGGAGCTGACCGACCATGGCGAAGAACGACACCAGCAAGGGCGGCAAGGGCGGGAAGAACGCCCCGGCCAAGGGCGGCAAGGGCGCCGCCGGCGGGAAGGGCGGTGCCAAGGGCGGCGCGAAGGGCGGCGCCCCGGTCCAGAAGGGGGGCGGCGCCAAGGCCGCCAAGGGCGGGGCCGCCGGCGGCAAGCGCGAGTCGATGGCGCCGAAGAGCCACGCCGGGGCCGGGCTGCCGGTGCCGGCGCCGCGCCTCAAGCTGTACTACGAGCAGACGGTGCGCGGGCGGCTCGCCCAGCAGTTCGGGCTGACGAACCCGCACCAGATCCCGACGATGGAGAAGATCGTGATCAACTGCGGCGTCGGGGCGGCGATCAAGCAGCCGCGGGCGCTCGACACGGTCGTCGAGGAGCTGGCGCTGATCACCGGGCAGAAGCCGGTGCGCCGCAAGGCGAAGAAGTCGATCGCCAACTTCGGGCTCCGCGAGGGGCAGGAGATCGGCGCGATGGTGACGCTGCGCGGGGCCCGGATGTGGGAGTTCCTCGACCGGCTGATCGCGGTCTCGCTGCCGCGCGTGCGCGACTTCCGCGGGCTGGGGACGCGCTCGTTCGACGGGCGCGGGAACTACTCGATGGGCGTCAAAGAGCAGATGATCTTCCCGGAGATCAACTACGACATGGTGGAGAGCGTCCACGGGATGGACGTGACCTTCGTGACGACCACGACGAAGGACGACCAGGCGTTCGCGCTGCTGCGCGAGCTCGGGATGCCGTTCCGCGGCGACCAGAAGCCGCTCGTGCCGCGCCCCGACCAGATGGCGGGGCAGCTGACGGAAGCCGGGGCGGCCGCTTAAGTTACATGGCTGCCCCCGGACGCCGGCCGGACCCCTGGTCCGGCGCGGCGTCCGCGCGGCGCCCCACGCACCCACTTCACGATCCAGAGTCCGACATGGCCAAGACCAGCAAGGTCGTCCGCAACGAGCAGCGCAAGGTGCTGGTCGCGCGCCACGCCGAGAAGCGTGCGGCGCTGAAGGCGACCATCAGCAGCACGACGGCGACGCCGGAGGAGAAGGAGCAGGCCGGGAAGGCGCTCCGGAAGCTGCCGCGCGACTCGTCGGCGACGCGGGTGCGCAACCGGTGCGCGATGACCGGCCGCCCCCGCGCCTACCTCCGCCAGTTCGGCCTCTCGCGCGTCACCTTCCGCGAGATGGCGCTCCAGGGGCTGATCCCGGGCGTCACGAAGGCCAGCTGGTAAACCTTCCTACCGGTCCCCGCAAGGACGGGGATACCCTAGGAGACAGTATCACTCATGAGCATGACTGACCCGATCGCCGACATGCTCACGCGGATCCGGAACGCTTGCGGGAGCAAGCACCGGCGCGTGGACATGCCGGCGTCGAAGATGAAGGTCGAGATCGCGCGCCTGCTGAAGGAGAACAACTTCGTGCAGGACTACCGCCTGGTGGAGTCCGAGGACGGCCGCCCGGTGCTGCGCGTGATCCTGAAGTACGCCGCCGGGGGGCACTCGGTGATCCGCGAGCTGCGCCGCGTCTCGACGCCCGGGCTGCGCAAGTACGTCGGCGTGACCGAGATCCCGCGCGTCCGCAACGGGCTGGGGGTGGCGATCCTGAGCACCTCGGCGGGGATCCTGACGGACCGCCAGGCGCGCCAGCGGCGCACGGGCGGCGAGCTCCTCGCCCTCGTCTGGTAAGGAGACGCCACCATGTCGCGAATCGGCAAGCTGCCGGTGACGGTCCCCGCCGGGGTGACGGTCACGCAGCAGGGCAACACGATGACGGTGAAGGGCCCGCGGGGGGAGCTGACGCGCACCCTCCCCGAGGCGATCACGGTCACGCTCGAGAACGGGACGCTTACGGTGACGCGCCCGTCGGACGAGGCGCAGCACAAGGCGCTGCACGGCCTGACGCGCACCCTGGTGGCCAACATGGTCGAGGGGGTGACGAAGGGCTTCCAGAAGACGCTCGAGATCGTGGGCGTCGGCTACAAGGCGGAGAACCGCCCGTTCGGGCTGCAGATGTCGCTCGGCTTCTCGCACCCGGTGGAGGTGCGGGCGCGCGGCGGCGTGAAGCTGAACGCCACGAACCCGACGACGGTCGTGATCGACGGCGCGGACAAGGAGGTCGTCGGGCAGATCGCGGCCGAGATCCGGTCGCTGCGCCCCCCCGAGCCTTACAAGGGGAAGGGGATCAAGTACCAGGGGGAGACGGTCCGCCGGAAGGCGGGCAAGGCGGGAGGTAAGTAATGCCCAAGATCGCGATTCCGAAGACGCGCGCGGACAAGCGCCAGCGGCGCCACCTGCGCGTCCGGAAGACGTTGAGCGGCACCGCCGAGCGCCCGCGTCTGGTGGTGTTCCGGTCGCTGAAGCACATCACCGCGCAGCTGGTGGACGACGTGCAGGGGCGGACCCTGTTCACGGTCACGGACACGAAGCTGGACGGGAAGAAGTCGGAGAAGTCCGCGCAGGTCGGCAAGCTGGTGGCCGAGCGGGCGAAGGAGGCCGGGATCACGCGCGTCGTGTTCGACCGCGCCGGGTACCAGTACCACGGCCGCGTGAAGGCGGTGGCCGACGGCGCCCGCGAGGGCGGTCTGGAGTTCTGACATGGCCGACAACACGAATTCGAACGAGCCCCGCACGCAGAGCTTCGGCGGGAACACCGGGGGCGGCGAGCGCCGCGGCCCGGGCGGTCCCGGCCGTGGCCCGGGTGGCGGTGGGTTCGGCGGTCCGCGCGGCGGTGGTGGCGGCCGCGGGCCGGGCGCCGGTCGCGGCCCCGGTGGGCCGGGCGGGCGCGGGCCGGGTGGCCCCGGCGGGCGTGGGCCCGGCGGGCCGGGCGGGCGCGGCCCCGGTGGTCCGGGCGGTCGCGGCGGCCCGGGTGGTCGCGGCGGGCCGGGCGGCCCCGGCGGCGATCGCCGCGGGCGCGGCGAGGGGCGCGGCGGCGACCAGCGTCAGGAGCGCGAGGGGAGCGATCTGGTCGAGAACGTGATCGCGATCAACCGCGTGGCGAAGGTCGTGAAGGGCGGCCGCCGCTTCTCGTTCAACGCACTGGTGGCGGTGGGCGACGGGCAGGGGCGCGTCGGCTTCGCGACGGGGAAGGCGAACGAGGTGTCGGAGGCGGTGCGCAAGGCCGTCGACGCCGCGCGCCGGAAGATGGTCGCGATCCCGCTCACGGGCGGGACGATCCCGCACGAGATCGTCGGCGAGCACGGGGCCGGCCGGGTCCTCATGAAGCCCGCGGCGCCGGGCGCCGGCGTGATCGCCGGCGGCGCGGTGCGCGCGATCATGGAGTGCGCCGGGATCTCGGACATTCTCACCAAGAGCCTGGGCTCGACGAACCCGCACAACATGGTGCTGGCGGCGCTCGACGGGCTCACGCAGCTGACCACGGTCGAGCAGATCGCGCGCGAGCGCGGGGTCGAGCCGGAGCAGATCGGCTACCGCGCGCGCGTGCTGGCGCGGAAGGTCGAGCGCCCGGGCGCGGCCGCGGTGGAGGTCGTCTAACATGCCGCGGACGTTCGTCTGGCACCCGAGCAAGGGGCCGAAGACCACGCAGAAGCCGCTGCCGCCGACGCTGGGGCAGCTGAAGATCACGCAGGTGCGCAGCGCCATCGGGCACCCGCACTGGACGCGCCGCACGCTGGCGGCGATCGGGCTGAGGGGCCACCAGCAGTCGGTGGTGCAGGCCGACACGCCGTCGCTGCGCGGGCAGCTCAAGCAGGTGCGCCACCTCGTTGAGGTGGCGCCGGTGGAGGAGACGACCAATGGCTGAGACCAACGCGGTCGAGAAGATCGGGCTGCACAACCTGGCGCCGGCGCCGGGGTCGCACCGGGCGCGCAAGCGCCTGGGGCGCGGCCCGGGGTCGGGGACGGGGAAGACGGCCGGCAAGGGGCACAAGGGCTCGAAGGCCCGCGCCGGCCACCACGGCCCGGGCGGCAACAAGCCGCACTTCGAGGGCGGCCAGATGCCGATGACGCGCCGCATCCCGAAGCGCGGGTTCAACAACGCGCAGTTCCGCGTGGAGTACCAGGTGGTGCGCCTGGGCGACCTCGAGCTGCTCGGCGCCGACGCCGAGGTGACGCTCGAGACGCTGGTCGACGCGGGGCTCATCAAGGCCAGCAAGGGGCCGGCGAAGGTGCTCTCGAACGGGGAGATCTCGGTGCCGGTGACCGTGCGCGGCGTGAAGGTGAGCGAGGGCGCGAAGGCGAAGATCGAGGCGGCCGGCGGCCGCGTCGAGGCGTAACCGCGGGACACACGGGACGTCGAGGCCCGTACATCGATGGCTGAGTCGAACGCCGCGGCGGCACTGCAGAACGTCTACCGGACGCCGGAGCTCTGGCAGAAGATCGTCTTCACGCTCGTCTGCCTGGTGATCTACCGGGCGGGCGCGCACGTGACGGCGCCCGGGATCGACGTGCAGGCGCTGACCGACTACTTCCAGAACCAGCGCGGGGGCGCCGGCCTCCTCGGGCTCTACGACCTGTTCGTGGGCGGCGGGCTGTCGCGGGCGACGGTCTTCGCGCTCGGCATCATGCCGTACATCTCGGCCAGCATCTTCGTGCAGATCGCCGGCGCCGTGGTGCCGACGGTCGACAAGATGCAGAAGGACGAGGAGGGCCGGAAGAAGCTCAACCAGTGGACCCGCTACCTGACCGTGGCGCTGGCCGCGGTGCAGGCGTACGGCTTCGCGCTGTTCACGCAGTCGCTGCCGAACGCGGTGGCGAACCCGGGGTGGGGCTTCGTCCTCTCGATGATCCTCGTCCTGACCACGGGCGCGATGTTCGTCATGTGGCTGGGCGAGCAGATCACGGAGCGGGGGCTCGGCAACGGCGCCTCGCTGCTGATCTTCTTCTCGATCGCCGAGGGGTTCTGGCCGGGGATCCTGCAGACCGTCAACTACGTGAGCACGGGGACGGTGGCGCCGCTGGCGCTGGTGGTGCTCGCGCTGGTGATGGTGGCGGTCGTGGCCGGGGTGGTGGCGATCACGGTCGCCGCCCGCCGCGTGATGGTGCAGATCCCGCAGCGCACGATGGCGCGCGGCCGGATGCGCGAGGCGACGAAGAATTTCATCCCGCTGCGCATCAACACGGCCGGGGTGATGCCGATCATCTTCGCCCAGTCGGTGATCGTGGTGCCGGGCGCGCTGGCGCAGTTCCTCCCCTACCAGGGGCTCCGGAACGTGGCGGACTACTTCCAGCCCGGGTCGTGGCTCTACCTCGTCTCGATGGCGGTGCTGATCGTCGTGTTCACGTACTTCTACACGTCGATCATCTTCAACCCGGTCGACCTGGCGGAGAACCTGAAGAAGCAGGGCGGGTTCGTGCCGGGGGTGAAGCCGGGGGCGAAGACGGCCGAGTACATCGAGCAGGTGGTCGAGCGCATCACCTTCCCGGGGGCGCTCTTCCTGACGGCGATCACGCTGCTGCCGGTGATCATCGGCCGGATCATCAACGTCCCGTTCCAGTTCGGCGGCACGTCGCTGCTGATCGTGGTGGGCGTGGCGCTGGACACGCTGGCGCAGGTGCAGCAGCACCTCCTGCTGCGCAAGTACGACGGCTTCATGAAGAAGGGGCGCGTCCGGTTCCGCGGCCGGCAGGCCACGACCGGCTTCTGACCCCGCGGGCCCTTCCCGGATTGCGGCCGCCGGCACGGGGCACGAGTGTTTGCCACTCGTGCCTCGTGCGCGTTCTGGCGCCGGTCCCGGCGCCGCCGCGCCCGGGGGCACTCCCATCTGCACCACACCCATGGTCATCGTCCTGTTCGGCAAGCCCGGCGCGGGGAAGGGGACGCAGGCGCCCCGCCTGGCCGAGGCGCTCGGCGTCCCGATCCTCGCCACCGGCGACGTGCTCCGCGCGGCGGTGCGCGCCGGCACGCCCCTCGGCCTCGAGGCCAAATCCGCCATGGACCGCGGCGCGCTGGTGCCCGACGCGGTGATCCTCGGGATCGTGAAGGAGGCGCTGGCGTCGGAGCAGTTCGCGCGCGGCGCGGTGCTGGACGGGGTGGTGCGCACGGTCCCGCAGGCGGAGGGGCTGGAGCGCGTGCTCGGGGAGCTCGGGCGCGCGGTGGGCGCGGTGCTGGCGTTCGAGATCGACGACGAGGAGATCGTGCGCCGCATCAGCGGCCGGCTGGTCGACGACCGCACGGGCGCGCCGTACACGGGGTACCCGCCCGGCACGCCGAGCCCGGACGGGAGCGGCGGGACGCTCGTGCGCCGCAAGGACGACGAGCCGGAGGCGGTGCGCACGCGCCTCGCGGTCTATCGCGCGCAGACGCTGCCGGTGCTCGACTGGTACCGCGCGCGCGGCGCGAACGTGCGGACGGTGGACGCGGTGGGCTCGGTGGAGGAGGTCACGGCGCGCGCCCTCTCGTCGGTGGAGCTGACCGGCCGGCCGTGATCCAACTCAAGTCGCCGCGCGAGATCGACGTCATGGCGCAGGGCGGGCGCATCCTCGGGCGCACGCTGGCGCTGCTGCGCGACGCGGTACGCCCCGGGATGACGACGGCGGCCGTCGACCAGCTGGCGGAGGAGTACATCCGCTCGCACGAGGGGGCGACGCCGGCGTTCAAGGGACTCTACGGCTTCCCGGGGAGCGTCTGCATCTCGGTGAACCACGAGATCGTGCACGGGATCCCGTCGAAGAAGCGCACGCTGGTCGACGGGGACATCGTGTCGCTCGACGTGGGGGTGAAGTACGAGGGGCTCTACACCGACTCGGCGGTGACCGTGGGGGTCGGGGAGATCTCGGCCGAGGACCGGCGGCTGCTGGAGGTGACGCGCGAGTCGCTGGACGCGGGGATCGCGGCGGCGGCGGCGGGGAACCACGTCGGCGACATCGGCCACGCGGTGCAGACGGTGGTGGAGCGAGCGGGGTTCACGGTGGTGCGCGAGCTCGTGGGGCACGGGGTCGGCCACGGGCCGCACGAGGACCCGCAGGTGCCGAACCACGGGAAGCCGAAGCGGGGCACGAAGCTGTCGGCGGGGCTGACGATCGCGATCGAGCCGATGGTGAACGCCGGGCTGCCGGGGACGCGGACGCTGCCGGACCGGTGGACGGTGGTGACGGTCGACGGGAAGCGGTCGGCGCACTTCGAGCACACGGTCGCGGTGACCGACAACGGGCCGCGGGTGCTCACCCTGGCGGATTGAGGCTGCGGGGCTGCGGGAAGATCAACTGAAAAGCAGGGGGGATGAACATCTGAGAGGGTCGGAAAGGGCGCGGATAAGCCGGCAGCTCCAGGCCGAGGTCTGATCCGCGCTGTTTCCGATCTTCTCAGATGTTCATCCCCCCTGTTCTTCTTGGTTTTGTCAGGTCCCGATCGTGCGCTCGACGGCGGCCTGCGCGGCGGCGGCGGCGCGTGAGGCGCGGTCGACCAGCGTTCGTGCTTCGTCGGCGAGGTGCGAACCGGCGGAGCGGTCGTCGAGGGCGGCGACGTTGATGCGGACGTTGTAGGCGGCGCCCTTGCACGCGGCTTCGGCGAGGAGGGCGGCGACGCCGGCGTCGCTGGCGGCGTTGGTGTTGCCGCGCTCGGCGACGGCGGCGGCCAGCTCGGCCACCTCGGTGGCGGCGCGCGCGGTCTCGAGGGGGACCTCGGCGGCGCCGAGCAGCGCTTCGTGGATCGCGCGGGCGCGCACGGCGGCGGCGTCCTCGGGCTCTTTCGCCAGCTTGTACGCGGCGCTCACCCGCTCGTAGGCGTGCGCGTCGCGGGCGACGAGCGCCGAGAGGCGGTTGCCGAGGTCCGCGGCGCGGAGGGCGGCCTCGCGCATCTCGGCGTCGACGGCGGCGTACTTCTTCTTGCCGACGGTGAGGCCGGCGACCATCTGCGCCAGCGCGGCGCCGAGCGCGCCGGCGTGCGCGGCGACGCTGCCGCCGCCGGGGGTGGGGCTCGGCGAGGCGACGTCGGCGACGAAGCCCGAGAGCGACGTTCCACCCTGCACGGCCTCGCGCACGCGGTGCTCGAGCAGCATCTGCGGGGAGAAGCCGCGCAGCTGCACGTGGCGCGCGCCGGCCTCCAGCAGCGCGCGCTCGGGGACGAGGCCGACGAGCTCACTCCACGTGGGCGCGACGCCGTGGGCGGCGGCCTCGGTGCGCACGGCCTCGAAGGCGCGGTGGAGCGGAGTGCGCTCGGTGTCGACGAGGTTCATCGAGACCTGCGCCTGGCCGTCGACCTCGAGACCGAGCGCCTTCACGTAGCGCAGCCCGCCCGAGGAGCCGCGCACCGCCTTGGCGACCTCCTTGGCGACGGCGACGTTGGACGCGGGGCCGAGGTAGACGTTGTAGGCGACGAGGAAGGGGCGCGCGCCGACGACGGTGGCGCCCGCGCTCTCGTGGATGGCGTAGGGACCGAAGTCCGGGGTGCGCGCGGGGTTCGTGCCCAGCTCCTGGCGCAGCCCCTCGAACTCGCCGCGGCGCACGTCGGCGAGGTTCTCGCGGTCGGGGCGCGTGGCCGCGCGCTCGTACAGGTAGACCGGGATCGCCAGCTCGCGCCCCACGCGCTCGCCGAGGGTGCGCGCGAGGGCGACGCAGTCCTCCATCGTGCTTCCCCAGGCGGCGAGGGGGACGAAGGGGCAGACGTCGGTGGCGCCGACGCGCGGGTGCTCGCCGCGGTGCTCGCGCAGGTCGATGCGGCGCGCGGCCTCGGCGACGCCGGCGAAGGCCGCGTCGACCGCGCGGTCGACGGGGGCGACGAAGGTGACGACGGTGCGGTTGTGCGAGGGGTCGGACGAGACGTCGAGGATCGTCACGCCTTGGACGGCGGCGATGGCGTCGCGGATGGCGGCGACGACGTCGGGGCGGCGCCCCTCGCTGAAGTTGGGAACGCACTCGACGAGCTTCATCTCACGGGTTCTCGCGCACGAGGTCGAGGAGCCAGGCGTGCATCGCGGGGTTGCCGGCGAGGACGGGCGTGTGGGCGACGGCGGCGTCGTTCCCTTCGAGGTCGGTGGCGACGCCGCCGGCCTCGCGCACCAGCAGCAGGCCCGCGGCGACGTCCCAGGGGGCGAGGGTGTGCTCCCAGAAGGCGTCGAATCGGCCGCAGGCGACGTCGCACAGGTCGAGGGCCGCGGAGCCGGCGCGGCGGATGCCGGCGGTCTGGCGCGTGACGGCGGCGAACTGCCGCTGGTAGGCGTCGAGGTGCGCCAGGTGCTTGAAGGGGAAGCCGGTGCCGACGAGCGCGCGTGCGGGCTCGTCGTTCGTCGAGACGCGGACGCGCGCGGTGCGCCCGCGGGCGTCGTCTCGCCAGGCGCCGGCGCCGCGCTGGGCGAAGAACGTCTCCCCCGTCGGGACGTTGCGCACCACGGCCGCCACCAGCTCTCCGCCGCGCGACGCGCCGATCGAGACGGCGTACCACGGAAAGCCGTGCAGGAAGTTGGTGGTGCCGTCGAGCGGGTCGACGACGAAGGCCAGGCCGTCGCCGAGCGTCTGCGACGGGTCGTACGACTCCTCGCCGAGGAAGGCGGCGTCGGGGAAGGCGCCGAGCAGGACGTCGCGCACGATGGACTCGGCGCCGCGGTCGACGTCGGAGACGAAGTCGGCCGGGCCCTTGTGCTCCCACGTCAGCTCCCCGAGTCGCTCGGCGTGCGCCGCGACGAAGGCGGCCGCGCGCTCGGCGGCGTCGCGCATCGCGGCGAGCAGCGCGCCGGCGGGCGACGCGTCGGCTTGCTCGCCCTCCCGGCCGCCTCTACCTTGGGCAAATGTCACGGATCTACAGCGGCATCCAGCCGTCGGGTGAGCTGCACATCGGGAATTACCTGGGCGCGGTGAAGAACTGGGTGCGGCTGCAGCACGAGCACCCGGGCGCGATCTTCTGCATCGTCGACTACCACGCGCTCACCGGGAACTACGACCCGGCGGTGCTGCGGCAGCGGCGCCACGAGATGGCGGTGTCGCTGCTGGCCGCGGGGATCGATCCGGAACAGGCCACGCTCTACGCCCAGAGCACGGTGCCGGAACATACCGAGCTGGCGTGGATCTTCAACACGATCACGCCGCTGGGGGAGCTGGAGCGCCAGACGCAGTACAAGGACAAGGCGTCGCGGCAGGAGAGCGTGGTGGTCGGGATCCTGACGTACCCGGTGCTGCAGGCCGCCGACATCCTGCTCTACCTGGCCGACGCGGTGCCGGTGGGAGAGGACCAGGTGCAGCACCTCGAGCTGTCGCGCGAGGTGGCGCGCAAGTGGAACGCGCGTTTCGCGCCCGAGGACGCGCCGCTCTTCCCGGAGCCGAAGCCGCTGCTGACGCCGACGCGGCGGATCATGGGGCTGGACGGGCAGGCCAAGATGTCGAAGTCGATGGGGAACACCGTCGGCCTGCTCGAAGAGCCGGACAGCATCTGGGCGAAGCTGCGCCCGGCGGTGACGGACCCGGCGCGCGTGCGCAAGACCGACCCGGGGACTCCCGAGGTGTGCAACATCTACCACCTGCACAAGGCGTTCAGCCCGCCGCCGGTGGTGGCCGAGGTGGCGGAGAAGTGCAGCACGGCTGGGTGGGGGTGCATCGACTGCAAGAAGGTGCTGTTCGAGCACATGAACGCCGAGCTGGTGCCGATCCGCGGGCGGGCGGCGGAGCTGCGGGAGACGCCGGCGCTGGTCGGCGAGGCGCTGGGGCGGGGGACCGAGCGCTGCCGGGGGATCGCGGGCGAGACGATGGCGCGGGTGAAGGAGGCGATGGGCCTTACCGGGTGATACGGCGGGAGTCGTTACTGCGGGAGTCGCTACTACGGGAGTCGTTACGGCGTAGCGCTTGGAGATAGGGGGGAGGGCGGGAACGGATACTGCGAGACGGGCGGCCGTAGCCTTGAGTCGAGGGGTACGCAGTAGCGACTCCCGCCGTGTCGACTCCCGCTGTAGCGACTCCCGCTCCTCCCTCACCGAGGTTCCCATGGCCGCCGAGCCCCGCAACGACAAGACCGACGACCAGGACCGCGACGCCCGGCGCGACCCGACTCGCGAGGCGAGCGGCGAGGCGCTGCGCCGCCAGATGGCGAGCCCGACGATCGAGTCGGTGACCACGATGGTGTGCGTGCTGTGCGGGAACGAGCGCTTCTTCGACGGGCCGGTGCCGGCGTCGCTGACGTGCTTCTGCGGCAGCTCGGTGTTCCGGGCGTTCGACACGCCGACGCGGCGCGACGAGGCGACGATCGCGCACCTGGAGGAGGAGGCGCGCTCGATCCAGCTCGGGGACTCGTCGCCGCAGACGGCGCCCGAGGAAGTGCGCGACCTCGAGATGAAGTGACGGTGGCGTGATCTTGCGGGCCCGCGTCGCGCGGGCCCGCGGTGCGTCGGGGCGACTCGTCGGGGGCTGGGGCGGGCGTTAGCGTGTCCGCATGCCTGCCGCCCCCGAATTGCCGCGCACCCTCGTCGTCGACCTGAACTCGACCGCCCGCGTGTGGGCGCTGCCGCCCGAGGGAGCGGATCGGTTGCGCGCCGCGGTGCCGGACGGGTGGGCGGTGCGCGTGGTGGGCGCGCCGACGGTGTCGGACGGGGACGGGGGGCGCCCGCCGAGCGACGAGGCGCTGGCCGCGGTGGCGGACGCCGAGGTGTACTTCGGATTCGGGCTGCACCCGGCGCTGCTGGCGGGGGCGCCGCGGCTGCGGTGGGTGCAGAGCGCGGCGGCCGGCGTGCGCAGCCTGTTGTCGCCGGCGCTGGTGGCGCGCGGGATCGTGCTCACCAACGCGGCGGGGACGATGGCGGTCCCGATGGCGGAGTACGCGCTCGCCGGGGTGCTGCACTTCCTGCGCGGCTTCGACGTCGCGCTGGCGCAGCAGCGGGCGGCGTGCTGGGACCGCGCGCCGTGGGTGGATCCGGCGCCGGACGCGGCGTTCCCGGGGCCGCGCGAGGTCGGCGAGTGCCGCGTGTTGATCGTCGGCGTGCGCGGGATCGGCGCGGCGGTGGCGGAGCGGTTCGCGGCGCTGGGGGCGACGTGCGTGGGGGTGCGGCGGCGGCCGGAGGCGGCGGCGCCGGCCGGGTTCGCGCGGGTGGTGGGCTCCGAGGCGCTGGACGCCGAGCTGGCGGGGGCGGACGTCATCGTGCTGGCCGCGCCCAGCACGCCCGCGACCGAGCGGCTGCTCGACGAGCGGCGGGTGGGGTTGCTCCGCCGGTCGGCGATCGTCGTCAACGTGGGCCGCGGGGCGCTGCTAGACGAGGGCGCGCTGGCGGCCGCGCTGCACGAGGGGCGGCTGCGCGGGGCGGTGCTGGACGTGATGGACGTCGAGCCGCTCCCCGAGGCGAGTCCGCTCTGGCGGCTGCCGAACGCGCTGCTCACGCCGCACGTGTCGGCGACGTCGGCCGCCGGCTTCTGGCCGCGTATGCTGGAGCTGTTCCTGGACAACTGGGCGCGCTGGCGGGGCGGGGAGCCGCTCCGCAACGTGGTCGACCCCGCGGCGGGCTACTGACGCGGGGGCGGCCCCCGGCGGCGCGCTCTCCGCCCCTCCCGTGCGATGGAAAAGATCCTGCGCGCCGCCGTCGAGCGCGGCGCCTCCGACCTGCACATCAAGGCCGACGACGTCTTCCGCGCGCGCGTGGACGGGCGGCTGGTGCCGCTGACGCGGCAGGCGCTGACGCCGGAGCAGACGCGCGCGATCGCGCTGTCGCTGATCCCGCTGGAGGCGGACCGGGCGCGCATCGACGAGATCGCGGACTACGACTGCTCGTACGCGCTCCCCGGGGTCGGGCGCTTCCGCGTGAACATCATGCGGCAGCGCGGCGCCTTCTCGGTGGTGATGCGCGCGATCCCGTACGACGTGCCGACGCTGGGGAAGCTGCGGTTGCCGCCGGCGGTGTCGCGGATCGCGGCGGCGGAGCGCGGGATGATCCTGGTCACCGGCGTCACCGGCTCGGGGAAGTCGAGCACGATGGCGGCGATGGTGCGGCAGATCAACGAGCACGCCGAGAAGCACATCGTCACGCTCGAGAACCCGATCGAGTTCCTGCACGCCGACGTGCGGTCGAGCGTGACGCAGCGCGAGATCGGCGTCGACACCGACACCTTCCGCAGCGGGCTGCGGGCGGCGCTGCGCCAGGACCCGGACGTGATCCTGATCGGTGAGATGCGCGACGCCGAGACGGTGGACACGGCGATGAAGGCGGCCGAGACGGGGCACCTGCTGGTGTCGACGCTGCACACGCCCGACGCGCAGAGCACGATCCTGCGCACGATGGCGATGTTCCCGCCGGAGGAGCAGGAGGTGGTGCGGCTGCGTCTGGCCGAGTCGCTGCACGCGGTGGTCTCGCAGCGGCTGCTGCCGCGGGCGAGCGGGCAGGGGCGCGTGGTGGCGGCGGAGATCATGATCAACACGGCGGCGATCCGCGACCTGATCGCCGAGGGGCGCGTGGGGGAGATCCGCGACCTGATGACCGAGGGGCGGACGCAGTACGGGATGCAGACGTTCGACCAGCACCTGACGGACCTCGTGCGCGCCGGGGAGGTGACGTACGAGGTGGCGCTGTCGGCGGCGACGCGTCCGGCGGACTTCGCGCTCCAGTTCAAGATGCTGGGCGCGTCGGCGCCCGCGCCGGCGCGCGTGGCGCCCGAGCCCGCGGCCACGCCGGCCGGCGTGGGGGCGGGGGCGGGGGCGGGGGCGAACGGCTTGCAGGGGGCGGGGGAGTTCGACTTCTTGCACGGGTGACGGCGCGCGGGCGCGCGCGCCGGTCGCCGGTCCGCGCCGCGCCCGCCCCGCACCCGGAGTTCTGCCATGACCCGTCCCCTCGCCGGCGTGATGGCGCCGGCCGTGACGCCGTTCGCCGCCGACGGCGCGCTGGCGCGCGACGCGTTCGTGCACGCCGTCCGCGCCCACGTCGCCGCCGGGCTCCACGGCGTGATCGTCGCCGGGTCGAGTGGGGAGGCGGCGCTGCTGGACGAGGGGGAGCGCCGCGAGGTGCTGGCGGCGGCGCGCGCGGTCGTCCCCGCGGACCGGTGGCTGATCGCCGGCGTGGGCGGCGAGTCGACGCGCGTCACGATCCAGCGCACGCGCGTGGCGGCCGACGCGGGCGCGGACGCGGTGCTGGTGGTGTCGCCGCACTACTACGGGAAGCGGATGACCGAGGCGGCGTTGCTGGCGCACTTCGGCGCCGTCGCCGACGCGAGCCCGCTGCCGGTGCTGCTGTACAACATCCCGGTGTACGCGCACCTCGTGCTCTCGCCGGCGCTCGTGGCGCGGTTGGCGCGACACCCGAACGTGGTCGGGATGAAGGACAGCGCGGGGGACCTGCCGACGCTGGAGCGCTACCTCGACGCGCAGGACGAGCACTTCCGCGTGCTCACGGGGCACGGGGGGAGCTTCGCGCAGGCGGTGGCGCGCGGCGTGTCCGGCGGGATCCTGGCGGTGTCGCTGTTCGCGCCGGCGCTGACGCTGGCGGTGTGGGAGGCGGCGCGGCGCGGGGACGTGGCGGAGGCCGAGGCGCTGCAGGTGCGGCTGCTGCCGCTGGCGCGCGACATCGTGGCGGCGCTGGGGCCCGCGGGGCTGAAGGGGGCGATGGCGCTGGTGGGGCTGGAGGCCGGCGTGCCGCGCGCGCCGCTGCTGGCGCTCGACGCCGACGAACGGGCGGCGGTGCGCGCGGCGCTCGCGGGCGCCGGGGTGCCGCTGGCCGACGACGCGCTCGTGCCGGCGTGACCGCGGCCGCGCCCGACGCGGCGGCCGCGCGCGCGCACCTGCGCGCGCTGGCCCACGCGCCGCGGCCGGCCGGCGGGGCGGCGGAGGCGGCGGCCCGCGCGTACGCCGCGGCGGCGCTGCGCGACGCGGGGTTCGTGGTGCGCGAACGCCCGTTCGCCTACTCGGCGCTGGTGGGCGGGTGGGGGACGCCGATCGGCGGGGCGGCGTCGGTGGCGGCGCTCGTGGCGGCGGGAGCGCTCGGGCGTGCGGGTCGCGCGGGGGCGGCGCTGGCGCTGCTGCTCGCGGTGCTCGCGGTCGGCGGAGCCGTCGGCGTGTGGGCGGCGCGACGCGGGGTGCTCGCGGCGCCGGTGCTGAGGCGGCAGAGCGTGAACCTGGAGGCGACGCGCAACGGCGCGGCCCCGCGCGTCTGGCTGGTGGCGCACCTCGATTCCAAGTCGCAGCCGGTGCCGATCGGGCTGCGCGCCCTGGGGGTGATGGGGACGATCGGCGCGTGGGTGGCGGCGCTGGTGCTGGCGACCGCGCAGACGGTGGGCGCGCTCTCTACGGCGTGGGCGGGCGGTGGCGGCTGGAGTGCAGTCGCGACACTCGGCGTGCTGGCGGGCCTGCCGGTCGTGGCCTCGGTGGTGACGGCGCGCTCGCCCGGGGCGCTCGACGACGCGAGCGGGGTGGCCACGGTGCTGCTGGCCGCCGCGGCGACGCGCGACCTGGCGGCGCCGCTGGGGGTGCTGCTGACGAGCGCCGAGGAGTTGGGGCTGGCGGGGGCGCGGACGTGGGTGGCGGCGCGCGCCGCCGACGGGGTGGCGCCCGGCGTCGCGCTGAACGTCGACGGGGTGGACGACACGGGGCGGCTGACGGCGATGACGGGGCGCGGCACGTCGGCGGCCGTCGATGCCGCGTTGCGCGACGCCGCAGCGGCGGCGGGTGCGGCGCTGGCGGTGCGCCGCCTGGTGCCCGGGATCCTGGTCGACGCGGTCGCGCTCGGCGACGCGGGGTGGGCGACGGTGACGCTGAGCCGCGGGACGTGGGGGACGCTGGCGCGGATCCACACCGCGCGCGACTCCGTGGAGCGGCTGGACGGGCGCGGGGTCGCCGAGGCGGCGGAGGTGCTGGCGCGCGCGGCGCGGGCGCTGGCGGTGGACGCGGCGCCCGCTGCGGCGCCCGCTGCGGCGCCCGCTGCGGCGCTACCCCCCGGAGGGGCGCCGGCCTAGATTCCGCCCACGCCCCGGGTGTCCCGGGGCGTTTTTCGTGTCCGCCGGCCGCGTCGCGGCCCCGCGGGCCGCTCCCCCATCGCGCGTCGCCCCGCGGGGCCGCGCCATCCGCGCTCCATGTTCGACTCGAAGACGCGCACGCTCGTGGTGGTCGGCGCCCAGTGGGGCGACGAAGGGAAGGGCAAGCTGGTGGACGTGCTGGCCGAGCAGGCCGACTGGGTGGTGCGCTACCAGGGCGGCGCGAACGCCGGGCACACGGTGCACATCGGCGACGTCTCGTTCGTGCTCCACCAGATCCCGAGCGGGATCCTGCACCCCGGCGTGCGGTGCGCGATCGGGAACGGCGTGGTGCTCGACCCGGACACGCTCTTCCACGAGATCGACGAGCTGGTGGGGGACGGGATCGACGTCGAGGGGCGGCTGTACGTGAGCGAGCGCGCGCACCTCGTGCTGCCGTACCACAAGCTGGTGGACGCCGAGAGCGCGGCCAGCAAGGCGATCGGCACGACGGGGCGCGGGATCGGGCCGGCGTACGAGGACAAGGTGGCCCGGCGCGGCGTGCGCGTGCTCGACCTGCGGCACCCGGCGCAGCTGCGCGCGCTGGTGGAGCGCGGCGCCGCGCACGCGAACGCGCAGCTGGCGACGTTCGGGTCGCCGAAGCGCGTGGACGTCGGCGAGACGCTGGCGCTGCTGGAGCGGCTGGCGCCGCGGCTGCTCCCGCTGGCCGAGGACGTGGGGCTGTGCGTGCACCGCGCGCAGCGCAACGGCGCCGCGGTGCTGCTGGAGGGGGCGCAGGGCTCGCTGCTCGACGTCGACCACGGCACCTACCCGTTCGTGACGTCGAGCAGCACGACGTCGGGCGGGGCGGCGATCGGCGTGGGGATCGCGCCGACGGCGATCGACGCGGTGCTGGGCGTGGTGAAGGCGTACACGACGCGCGTCGGGAACGGCCCGCTGCCGACCGAGATCGGGGGCCCGCTGGGCGAGGAGGTGCGCCGGCTCGGCAACGAGTTCGGCGCGACGACGGGGCGCGCGCGGCGGTGCGGGTGGTTCGACGCGGTGGTGGTGCGCTACGCGACGCGCGTGAACGGGCTGACGGGGCTGGCGATGACGAAGCTCGACGTGCTCGACACGCTCGACCGGATCGCGCTGTGCGTGGGGTACGAGGTGGACGGGGCGCTGCACACCGAGTTCCCGGGCGACCTGACGGCGCTCGACCGCGCGGTGCCGCGCTACGAGTGGTTCGAGGGGTGGAAGTCGGACACGGGGGCGGCGCGGACGCTGGCGGAGCTGCCGGCGAACGCGCGGCGCTACCTGGACCGGATCCAGGAGCTGGTGGAGGCGCCGATCGCGTACGTGAGCGTGGGGACGCGGCGCGACCAGATCATCGGCGTGGGGGGATAGCGGGTGGAGTACGTCGACGTCGTGGTCGTCGGCGCGGGGCCGTGCGGGCTCGCCGCGGCGATCAGCGCGATGCGGGCGGGGCTCAGCGTGCGCGTGCTGGACCAGGGCCCGGTGTGCCGCACGATCGTCGAGTACCCGCTGTACGCGACCTTCTTCTCGACGGCGGAGAAGCTGTCGATCGGCGGGCTCCCCTTCCTGCTGGCGGACACGAAGCCGACGCGGCGCGACGCGCTGGCGTACTACCGCGGCGCGGTGCGCCACTTCGGGATCCCGGTGCGGCAGTACGAGACCGTCACGGCGATCGAGGGGCGGTCGCCGCAGCTCGTGGTGCGCAGCGCGCGCCGCTCGGGCGAGGCGCGCGCGACGCGCTGCCGCGCGGTGATCGTGGCCACGGGCTACTTCGGGCGCCCCAACCTGCTCGGCGTGCCCGGCGAGGAGCTGTCGCACGTGACGCACGTGTACCGCGAGGCGCACGAGGCGTTCGACCAGGACGTGGTGGTCGTCGGCGGGGGCAACTCGGCGGCCGAGGCGGCGCTGGACCTGTACCGCACGGGGGCGCGCGTCACGCTCGTGCACTTCGGCGAGACGTGGGACAAGCGCATCAAGCCGTGGGTGCTGCCGGACGTCAACAACCGGATCGCCGAGGGGAGCATCGCGGCGTGCTGGAACGCGCGCGTGGCGGAGATCCGGCCGGACGTGGTCGTGGTGCACACCCCCGACGGCCCGCGCGAGATCCCGGCCGACCACGCGTACCTGCTCACCGGCTTCGCCCCCGACAGCTCGCTGCTGGCGGCGAGCGGGGTGGCGATCGACCCGGCGACTGGGATCCCGGCGCACGACCCGGCGACGTTCGAGACGAACGTGCGCGGGATCTACATGGTGGGGGTGCTGGTGGCGGGGTACGACGCGAACCAGGTGTTCATCGAGAACGGGCGCTTCCACGGGGACCGGATCGTGGCGCACCTGACCGGGAGCGGGCGCGTCGGCGACGTCCTGGTGAGCGACGACCCGGACTCCTGAGCGCCGGGCGCCGCGTCGCCTCCCCGGGAGGACCCGGCCCGTCTAGTATTCCGACTCCCACACCGAACCCAGCCGAGTCATGCCCGCCAGCTCCCAGCCCGACGTGATGGACAAGCTCGTGTCGCTCGCCAAGCGGCGCGGGTTCATCTTCCAGTCCTCCGAGATCTACGGCGGGACCGGGTCGGTGTGGGACTACGGGCCGCTGGGCGTGGAGCTGAAGAAGAACATCAAGGACCGCTGGTGGCACGCGCTGGTGCGCATGCGCGACGACGTCGAGGGGCTCGACGCGGCGATCCTGATGCACCCGCGCGTGTGGGAGGCGAGCGGGCACGTGGCGGGGTTCGTCGACCCGCTGGTGGACTGCAAGGCGTGCAAGGGGCGCTTCCGCGCCGACAAGTTGCAGGACGCGCGCTGCCCGCAGAAGCCGTCCAAGCGCCCCGGCGAGCACGAGACGTGTCAGCTCACCGAGCCGCGTCAGTTCAACCTGATGTTCAAGACGTTCATGGGCGCGCTCGAGGACTCGGCGAGCGTCGTCTACCTGCGCCCCGAGACGGCGCAGGGGATCTTCGTGAACTTCCTGAACGTCCAGCAGTCCACGCGGCAGAAGGTGCCGTTCGGGATCGCGCAGATCGGGAAGGCGTTCCGCAACGAGATCACGCCCGGGAACTTCACCTTCCGGACGCGCGAGTTCGAGCAGATGGAGATGCAGTTCTTCGTCGACCCGGAGTCGGACCACATGCAGTGGTTCGAGTACTGGAAGGCGGAGCGGATGAAGTGGCACCTCGACCTCGGGCTGCGCGAGGAGCGGCTGCACTTCCACGCCCACGGGCCGACCGAGCTGGCGCACTACGCGCGCGCCGCGTTCGACATCGAGTTCGACTTCGGCGGCTCGCTCGGCTTCCAGGAGATCGAGGGGGTGCACCACCGCTCCGACTTCGACCTGGGGCGGCACCAGGAGTACTCGGGGAAGAAGCTCGAGTACTACGACCAGCCGAACAACCGGCGCTACGTGCCGTTCGTGATCGAGACCTCCGTCGGCGCGGACCGCGTGACGCTGGCGGCGCTCACGAACGCGTATCGCGAGGAGGAGGTCCCGGGCGAGAGCGAGGGGCGCGTGGTACTGGGGCTACACCCGGCGATCGCGCCGATCAAGGCCGGAATCTTCCCGCTGGTGAAAAAGGACGGGATGCCGGAGTACGCGGAGAAGCTCGGGAACGAGCTCCGCCGCCGCTTCCCGGTGTTCTACGACGAGGCGGGGGCGATCGGGCGCCGCTACCGCCGCCAGGACGAGGTCGGGACGCCGTACTGCCTCACGGTGGACGGGCAGACGATGCAGGACGGGACGGTGACGGTGCGCGACCGCGACACGCTGTCGCAGGAGCGCGTGGCCGCCGACCGCGTGGGCGCGTTCCTGGCCGGGAAGCTCGAAGGCTGACGGCGCGGCGCGCGGCGCGATGAGCGACCCGGCCCTCGACCGGCTGCGCGGCGACGCGGAGGCGCTGAGCGAGGAGGTCGCGCGCGCGCTGTGGCGCGCACACGCGGGGCACGCGACGGAGGCGCCGCTGCCGGCGATCTACGCGCGGCACGCGGCGGCGTACGGGCCCGAGGCGGTGGGGCAGGCGCGCGAGCTGCTCGCCGAGCCGGATGCGCCGGCGCGGGCGCTGGCCGAGTGGGTGGCGGAGACCTGCGTGGCGCGCGCGCTGGCGGTGCTCGACGAGCAGGAGTTGGCGTGGGAGCGGCGCGCGACGGTGTCGCTCCCCGACGGCGGCGCGGTCGAGTACGCGCGCGTGCCGGTGGTGCTCGCGAACACGGCGGACCGCGCGGCGCGGCTGGCGTTGGAGGGCGCGCGCGCCGCGCTGGTGGCGCGCGAGCTGGCGCCGCTCCGCCGCGAGCGGCTGGCGCGCGAGCACGAGGCGGCGGCGGCGCTCGGGATGGGGGGCGACTACGTCGCGACGTTCGATGCGACGAGTGGGATCGACCTGCGCGCGCTCGGCGCGGCGGCCGAGGGGCTGCTCCGCGACACGCAGGCGGCGTGGGACGACGTGCGCCCCGCGTTCGCGCGCCGCCTGCCGGGCCTCGGCGCCGACGAGCTCACGCGGGCGGACGTGCCGACGCTCTTCCGCGCGCCCGAGTTCGACGCCGGGTTCCCGCCGGGCGGGATGCTGGCGACGGTGCGCACGCAGCTGGCCGCGATGGGCGTCGACCCGGACGCCGGGGGGCGGATCCGCTACGACGTCGGCGAGCGGGCGGGGAAGCGGGCGCGCGCCTTCTGCGCGCCGGTGCGCGTTCCCGACGAGGTGCACCTGGTGCTGCGCCCGATGGGCGGGGCGCACGACTGGCGCACGCTGCTCCACGAGCTGGGGCACGCGCTGCACTTCGCCAACGTGCGGCGCGAGCTGCCGTTCGAGGCGCGCTGGGCGGGGGACCACTCGGTGACCGAGGGGTACGCGATGCTGCTCGACCACCTGCCGCTCGACGCGGCGTGGCTGCGGCGGTACGCGGAGTTGGACGCGGGGCGGCGGGCGGCGTACGTGCGCGCGGCGGCGTTCCAGGAGCTGTACCTGCTGCGGCGCTACGCGGCCAAGCTGCGCTACGAGCTGGTGCTGCACGGCGGCGAGTCGCCGGACGCGGCGCCCGAGGCGTACGTCGAGATCATGCGGGGGGCGACGGGGGTGCGGCACGACCCGGCGGACGCGTTCGTGGACGTGGACGCGCGCTTCTACGTGGCGCGCTACCTCCGCGCGTGGCAGCTGCAGGCGGTGCTCGCCGACGCGTTGCGCGAGCGGTACGACGACGACTGGTGGCGGAACCCGCGGGCGGGGCCGTGGCTGGTGGGGACGCTGATGGCGGAGGGGCAGACGGGCGGGGCGGAGGGGCTGGCGGCGTTGGTCGATGCGCCGGGCGGCGCCGCGCTCTCGTTCGCGCCGCTGGTGAGCGGGTTGGAGCGGCGGCTGGGCTGAACCGCCCGGGCGCTCAAGTCCGACCGGCGCGGTGCCGACACTCGGTCTCGGGGGCGTGTGCCCGCGACCGCGGCGGCCCCCACCACCAGGAGCGGGGAGGCGCGCCATGAGGACGGGACCGATCGGCAGGACCGCCCCGGCGGCGGGGGTGCGCCCGGGGCGGGAGGGGAACGCACCGGCCGAACGCGACCGGGTGGCGCGGGGAGAGCGGGGCGGCGTCCGCCAGGCCCCGGGCGTGCCGGAGGACCAGGTGACGATCTCGCCGACCGCGCTGCGCGGGCTGCGCGACGGGGGTGGGGAGCCGTCGGGCGACGCGGCGGGCGACCAGGAGGTCGGGACGCGCACGGTTGTCGTCGAGGACGGCGGGGTGGAGGGCGACGGCGAGGCGCTGCGGCTGGCCCGGGCGGTGGCAGGCGCGCTGCTGGCCGAGCCGCGGGTGGGGGCGCGGGTGCACGACCGGGCCAACCCGTCGCGGGTGGCGGCGCTCCTGCGCGACTGAAGCGGCCAGGCGAACGCGGCGTGTCGCTCCGGCGGCACGCCGTTTTCCGTGTGCCCGTGCGTGTCGACGACGCTCTCTGCCTCTCCTGACGCCCCGCCGACCGCCCCGGACTGGGAGCGGGTCCGCGACGAGGTCGTCGAGCACCTCCGGCGGCTGATCCGGATCAACACGGTCAACCCGCCGGGGAACGAGCTGGCCGCCGCGCGCTACCTCGACGAGGTGCTGACGGGGGCGGGGATCGAGACTTGGCTACTGGAGCCGGCGCCGGGGCGGGCGGCGCTGGTGGCCCGCCTGCGCGCCGACGTTCCGCCGCCCTCGGGGGACGCGCCGCCCGGCGCCGTGGTGCTGCTGGCGCACACCGACGTCGTGGGCGTCGAGGCGGCCGGGTGGTCGGTGGAGCCGTTCGGCGGCGTGGTGCGCGACGGCTACGTGTACGGGCGCGGGGCGATCGACGACAAGGGGATGCTGGCGGCGAACCTCGTCACGATGCTGCTCCTCAAGCGACACGTCGCGGGCGCCGGCCGTGGGCTGACGCGCGACGTGGTGTTCGTGGCGAACGCGGACGAGGAGGCGAGCGGGGAGCTGGGGATGGGGTGGCTGCTGGCGCACCACCCGGAGCTGGTACGCGGCGCGTTCGCGTTGAACGAGGGGGGGCGCACGCGCGTGGTGGGCGGGCGGCCGCTGTACGCCGCGGTGCAGACGGCGGAGAAGGTGCCGCACCTGGTCACGGTCACGGCGCGCGGCGAGGGGGGGCACGCGTCGGTGCCGCTGGCGGGGAACGCCGTGGTCCGCCTGGGGCGCGCGCTGGCCGCGATCGGCGCCTGGCGCGCGCCGACGGTGGTGACGCCGACGGCGCGCCGCTTCTTCGCCGAGCTGGCGGGCGTGTGGCCCGACCGCGCCGTGGCGCGCGCGATGGCGGAGGTGGCGTCGGGCGACGCGCGCCGCGTACGGCGGGGCGCGGCCGCGCTGCGCCGCGTCCCCGCGCTCGACGCGCTGCTCCGCGCCGGCGTCTCGGCGACGATCGTCCAAGGGGGGATCCGCAGCAACGTCATTCCCACCGAGGCGACGGCGACGCTCGACGTGCGCACGCTCCCCGGGCAGTCGGTGGACGCGGTGGTCGCGGGGCTGCGGCGCGCGGTGGGCGACCCGCTGGTGACGATCGCCGTCGCGGAGCGCGGGGAGGACGCGCCGGCGTCGGACTTCGAGTCGCCGCTGTTCCGCGCGATTGCCGACGCGGCGCGCGCGCTCGACCCGGCGCTGGTGACGGTCCCCTACCTGAGCACCGGCGCGACCGACAGCGCGCGACTGCGCCGATGGGGGATGCCGGCGTTCGGGCTCCTCCCGTTCCCGCTCGACGAAGAAGATGAGGGGCGGATGCACGGGCACGACGAGCGGGTGCCGATCGCCAGCCTGCTGTTCGGCACGCGGCTGATCTACGAGAGCGTGCGAGGTGTGGCGTGCGGATAGCTGCGTGCGAGTAGCGGCAAGCGAGGTGCGGCGGACCGTAGCCCTGCCTCGCTCGCCGTACCTCGCCCGCAGGATCTCGCACGCCCCACCTCGCACGCCGTTCCCACACACGGAGACCTGCATGCCGACGGCACTGATCACGGGCGCTTCCCGCGGCATCGGCCGCGCGATCGCGCGCCGCCTCGCGCGCACCCACGACGTCGTCGCCGTCGCGCGGTCGGCGGACGAGCTGCGGACGCTGGCCGAGGAGATCGGGCGCGACGGGGGGCGGTGTCGGCCACTGGCGCTCGACGTGACCGATGGCGGGGCGGTGCGCGCGGCGCTCGAGGGGACGGAAGTCGACGTGCTGGTGAACAACGCCGGCGTCGGCGTGCTGAAGCCGTTCCTCGAGCTGACGCCCGAGGAGTGGACGCGCATGGTGGACGTCAACTTCAACGCGCTCTACCACGTCACGCGGGCCGTGCTGCCGGGGATGGTGGCGCGCGAGCGCGGCGACGTGGTCGTCGTCGGGTCGATCGCGGGGCGGAGCGCCTTCGTGGGCGGGAGCTGTTACGCCGCGACCAAGCACGCGGTGATGGGGTTCGCCGAGTCGCTGATGCTGGAGGTACGCGATGCCGGGGTGCGGGTGGCGGTGGTGAGCCCCGGGTCGGTGGCCACGGGCTTCTCGCCGCCGCGCGACCGCGGGGGGGTCGACTGGCAGCTGCGCCCCGAGGACGTGGCCGAGTCGGTGGCGCACGTGGTGGCCGCCCCGCGCGGGGTGCTGGTCCACCGGGTGGAGGTGCGGGCGCTCTCACCGAAGCGGCCGCGGGGGTGATCGCGCGGGGGGGCGTAAGCGCCGGCCCCGTAACCAGATCGGGACGGGCTCGTCTAGTGCTCGGGCGTGTCGCGCCCCACATTTCGGCCGGCCGCTGGTGCGGCGTGCGCCGGAGCCCCCGTCCTCGCCACTCGTGCGCGTTCCCCGCCGGGCCGAGCCCGACCTCTTGCAGCTGTCGCTGACCCCGCCGTCGAGTCCGACGGTGGGCGGGGAGGAGCCCACTCCGTACTTCGACCGGGTGACGCCGGTGGAGCGCACGATGGCGAAGTTGGCCGACGAGGCCGCGGCCGCGGCGCAGCTCGCGCTGCGGGAGCTGGCCGCCGTACGGGAGATCGCGCGGGCGCTGCACACGGCCGACCGGCTGGAGGAGCTGTACCAGTTCGCCCTCGAGCGCGTCGTCCCCCTGCTCGGCGCCTCGTTCGCGTCGGTGTACGTGCGCGAGGGGCACGCCGACACGATGCGGCTGGCGGCGGCGTACAACTGGCCCGACCGGTACGCCCGGTGGATGGGGGAGGCGCGGATCCGGCTCGGGATGGGGCCGAGCGGGGAGGCGGCGGCCGAGCGGCGGATGGTCGAGGTGCCCGACGTGTTCGCCGACCCGGCGCTGGCCGACTGGCAGGACGTGGCGCGCGAGCTGGGCTTCCGGGCGCTGGTGGCGCTCCCGCTGGCCGCCGACGGCTCGCGAGGGACGGCGCCGCACGTGTTCGGGGCGATCGCGTTCTACTTCGCCGACGAGAGCCGGCTGGCCGACGACCAGCGGTGGCTGCTGCGCGTGGTGGCGGACCAGCTGGCGGCGGCGGCGGAGAAGGCGGAGCTGATCGACGAGCTGCGGCGGACGAACGCGGCGCTGGTCGAGAGCAACGCCGAGCTGGAGCGGCAGTACGTGGCGGTGCTCGAGGCGCGGCGGGTGAAGGACGAGTTCCTGGCCAACATGAGCCACGAGCTGCGCACCCCGCTGTCGGCGGTGCAGGGGTACGTGGGGCTGATGCTCGAGGAGCTCTCGGGGCCGCTGACGCCGGCGCAGCGCGACGACCTGGCGCGGGTGCGGAGCGCCGGCGGGCGGCTGCTGGAGTTGATCGACAACCTGCTGGAGCTGACCACGCTCAAGCGCGGCGGGCTGGAGGTCACCGTCGAGGAGTGCGACCCGCGGGCGCCGCTGCACGACGCGATCGCGCGGACGGAGGGGCGGCCGGCGTCGGTCTCGCTGCGGGTGGAGGAGCCGACGACGATGCTCCCGCCGCTGCGGAGCGACCGGAAGAAAATCGCGAAGATCCTCGTTAGTTTGCTGGCGAATGCGTACAAGTTCACCCCGGCGGGCGAGGTGGTCGCCGCGGTGGAGGTGCGCGACGGGCGGGTGGCGTACCGGGTGCAGGACACCGGGATCGGCATCCCGGCCGACGCCCAACAGATGGTCTTCGACGAGTTCCGGCAGGTGGACGGCTCGGCGGTGCGGAAGTACGGCGGCTCGGGGCTCGGGTTGGCGCTGGCGCGGCGGATCGCGCGGCTGCTGGGCGGCGACATCGAGCTCGTCTCGTCCGTCGGCGAGGGCTCGACCTTCACCGTGGAGCTGCCGCTCGAGTTCGAGCCGCCGGTCGACCCGCGCAGCGCGCTCCAGACGCCGGCCCTCGGCGTCCCGGCGGTGCCGCGGCGGGGGTGAGCCGGCGGCCCGCGCCGGGGCCCGTCGCCGTCCGACCCGATCCGCCGCCCTGCGGCTTCCCATGAACTACCAGCTCGGTCGCACCCTGCAGGAGACGCACACCACCCTCGCCCCCGAGGAGGTGCTCGCGGCCGCGAAGCGCTTCTTCGCGCGGCGGCAGGGGATCTACGCCGCCTTCCTCGAGAAGGAGGGGCCGACCTTCGTGAACCTGCGCGGGCAGGGGGGCGAGGAGGTGCTGATCGGCGTCGCGCCGGCGGAGCACGGGACGCGCGTCACCGGCTCGACGTACATCTTCGACCAGCAGGTGGCGCGCTTCTTCGCCACGCTCCCGCCGTACCCGGCGGAAGGCCGTGCCGACGGCGTCGTCGAGGCCACGGGGACGGAGGCGCAGCCGTGAGCGAGCGCCCGTTCGTCACCACGCTGCGGGCGCGGCCGGGGGAGCTCCGGCTGGGCGCCGACGACGCGGCGCCGCGCTGGACGGTGCGCGTGCAGGTGGCCGAGGTGTGGGACGCCGTGCGGGTGAGCGCGCCGGCGGCGGAGCCGGTGCTGGCCGTGAAGGTCGCGGCGCTCGAGGCGCTGCTCCCCGACGCGGCGTACCACGACGACTACGTGCTCAAGCTCGGCGGCGTCGAGGTGCTGGACGAGAACGCGCCGCTGGCCGACGCCGGGGCGCGCGACGGCTCGATCTTCCTGCTCACGCACCGGCGCCGCCGCCCGATCCGCTGACGCCGCGCGTCACGCCCGCGATGTCCTCCGCCGCGCCCTTCCGTGCGCCCGCGGCCGCCCCGGCGGCCCCCATGCTGGCCCTCGTGTCGCACGCCGACTGCGGGCGCCACGACACGGGGTGGGAGCACCCCGAACACGTCGGCCGGCTGCGCGCGGTGCTGCGCGCGGTGGGGCGCGACGTCGAACTGTTCGGCGCCCTGCAGCACGTCGAGGCGCGCCACGCGACGCCCGAGGCGCTGGCGCTCGGGCACGACCCGGCGTACGTGGCGGCGGTCCAGGCGATCGCCGACGCCGGCGGCGGGCGGCTGGACGCCGACACAGTGCTGAGCGAGGGGTCGTGGGACGCGGGGACCGCGGGGGCGGGCGCGGCGCTCGACGCGCTCGACCTGGTGATGGCGGGGACGGCGCGGCGCGCCTTCGCGGCCGTGCGCCCGCCGGGGCACCACGCGCTGCGCGACTCGGGGATGGGGTTCTGCCTGTTCGGGAACGTCGCGCTGGCGGCGCTGCACGCGCGGGCGCGCCACGGGCTGGAGCGCGTGCTCGTCGTCGACTGGGACGTGCACCACGGCAACGGGACGCAGGCGATCGTGCAGCACGACCCGGGGATCCGCTTCGTGTCGATGCACCAGTGGCCCTGGTATCCGGGGACGGGCGCGGCCGACGACCGCGGCCCGCACGCGAGCGTCTGGAACGTGCCGCTCCCGCCGGGGCTCGCGCGCGCGCGCTACGTCGAGGCGCTGGCGCGCGCTGTCGACGCGGCGACCGACGGGTGGGTGCCCGAGCTGCTCGTGCTCTCCGCCGGCTTCGACTGCCTGGCGGGGGACCCGCTGGGCGGCTTCGCGCTCGAGATGGAGGACGTCGACGCGCTGACGCGCGACTTCGTGGCGCGCGCCGAGGCGTGGTGCGGCGGGCGCGTGGTGAGCGCGCTCGAAGGCGGGTACGCGCCGGAACGACTCGGCGAGGCTTGCGTGACGCACCTCCGCGCGCTGCAATGAGCGCACGCCGATGAACGCCCTGCCGCACGTCTCGCCGGCGGTGCTCCGCCTGGTGCAGGAGATGGTCCTCGGCCGGTGGCGCGCCGCCGGGGAGGAGCTCTACCGCGAAGTCGGGGAGCTGCTGCAGGTGCAGGCCGGGCAGGAGGTGCTGGTCGCGGGGTGCGGCGACGGCACGACGTGCGAATGGCTGGCCGAGCGCACCGGCGCGGCGGTGACCGGCGTCGACCCCGACCCCGAGCGGGTGGAGGAGGCCGACGAGAGAGGGCGCGAGCTGGTGGAGGCCGGGACGCCGCTCCCGCTGGCGTTCCAGCAGGCGGCGCTCGACGACCTGCCCCACGAGACGGCGGTGTTCGACGGGGTGGTGGGGGAGCCGGTGCTGGCGGCTGCGGCCGACCCGGCGCGCGCGGTGGGCGAGCTGGCGCGCGTGGTGAAGCCGATGGGCGCCGTCGTGCTCCTGCAGCTCACCTGGAGCTCCGAGATCTCGACCGCCGCGCGCAAGCTGCTGGTGGAGCGGCTGGGGATGCGCCCGCAGCTGCTGGTGGAGTGGAAGCAGATGCTGCGCGACGCCGGGGTGGTCGACCTGCAGGTGCAGGACTGGACCGACGAGGCGGCGGACGGCGCGGGGGACGGCGAGGTCCCGCAGCTCAGCTGGTCGCAGAAGTTCCAGATCGTCGGGCGCGCCTTCCGCCGGCGCGGGTGGCGCGAGGCGATGGACGCGCTGGAGCGCGAGGAGTCGCTGCTGCGCGAGCTGTCGCGCGAGCGCGCGGTGGGATTCCAGGTGATCCGCGGCGTGAAGTGGCCGCACGCGAGGGGCGGGTGACGACCGGCGCGTTGACTCCGGCGGGGGGCGCGGCGGCGGTGGGCGCGGCGTCGCGCGCGCCGTTCTCGGTGTGGCGCGCGCCCGACGGGACGCTCAAGCGCAACCTCGGCTTGCAGGAGTTGGCGCGCGCGGTGGCGTCCGGCGAGGGGGCGCTGTGGGTGGACGTCGACAGCACGCAGCGCTCGCAGCACGCGCTGCTGGAGAAGGTGTTCGGCTTCCACCCGCTGACCATCGAGGACACGCTCAACCCGCAGAGCCGCGTCAAGTACGAGGAGCACCCCGGCTACCTGTTCGTGGTCGCGCGCGGCGTGCGCTTCTGCGAGGACACGTCGGACCCGTACGACATCGAGACGCTGAACCTGTACGCGTACCTGGGCCCGCACTGGGTGGTGACGGTGCACGGCGAGGGGGCGACGGCGATCCAGACGGTGCGGTCGCGGCTGGACGGCGGGTTCGACGTCCTGGCGCGCGGGCCCGCGCGGCTGATGCACGCGGTGCTCGACGAGGCGGTCGACCAGTTCTTCCCGGTCCTCGACCGCATCGACGAGTTCCTCGACGGGCTGGAGGAGCGCGTGTTCGTGCGTTTCGACCAGACGGCGCTGCGCGACATCTTCTCGGTGAAGCGGCTGGTCTTGCAGCTGCGCCGGCACCTGGCGCCGCAGCGCGAGGTGCTGAACCAGCTCACCAACCGGCCGAACGAGCTCCTGCCGGCGTCGGCGCAGTTGTACTTCCGCGACGTGTACGACCACGTGCTGCGCATCAACGACTCGATCGACGCCTACCGCGAGCTGCTGTCGAGCACCCTCGACAGCTACCTGTCGCAGGTGTCGAACCGGCTCGGCCAGTCGTCGAAGGCGCTGGCGGCGGTGGCGACGGTGACGCTGCCGTTCGTGATCGTGAGCGGGATGTGGGGGATGAACTTCGCCCGCGTCCCGCTGGCCACGCACCCGTACGGCTTCTGGATCCTGCTGGGCGCGCAGCTGCTGGTGGCGGTGCTGATCCTGGGGGCGCTGCGCTGGCGCCGCCTCATCTGAGCGCGTCCGCGTTGGTCGCCCGCCCGTGAGCTCCGCGCACGACGCGTTCCCGCCCCCGACGGTCGAGTACCCGGTGCCGCGCCACACCGCCGAGCACCCGACGCCGGTGGAGGGGCTGCGGCCGACGCCGTCGGCGGGGCGCAGCGTGGCGGGGCGCGCGCCGCGCGTGGGGCTGCGGCTGTACGGCGTGGTGGGGTTGGACGCGGCGCACCACGAGGAGCCGCCGCCGGCGACGCCCGACACCGCGCTCGTGGCCTACCGCGACGTGGCGGCGGTGGTGGAGCCGGCCGCGTACGCCGCCGAGCCGGTAGGCGCGGTCGCGCTTGAGCGCCACCGCGCGGTGGTGGACGAGGTGTTCGCGCGGCGCACCGTGGTGCCGGCGCCGCCGGGGACGGTGTTCCGCTCGCGCGAGACGCTGGCCGGGTGGCTCGAGCTGCACTACTTCACGCTGGTCGAGGCGCTGGGCTTCCTGGACGACCGCGCGGTGGCGCGCGTGACGGCGGCGCGCGCCGACGACCCGGCGCCGTCGCGCGCCGCGCCGCTGCTGCTCGACCAGGGGGCGCCCGGCGAGGAGCGCGCGACGGGCGACCTGCTGCTCACCGCCGCCGCGGAGCCGTTCCGCGAGTTGCGCCGCGAGGCGGTGTCGCTGCTGGTGCTGCGCGCCGAGGAGCTGGGCGACCCGCTGGCGGCGTACGCCTCCTTCCTGGTGGAGCGCGCGCGCTGGGCGCACTTCGAGCAGGCGGTGGAGGCGGAGGCGCGCCGCCACCCGGGGCTCACGCTGCGCGTCAGCGGACCCTGGCCGCCGTACGACTTCGTGCGCATGCAGTTCCGCGGCTGAGACGCCGCCCGCGCCCCCGCCTTCCACGCCCCGCCATGTTCTGCCCCGACTGCGGCACCTGGACGCGCGCGAGCCTGCCGCGCTGCACCCGCTGCGACGGCGCGCTGCCGGCGCTCCCCGTCCGCCCCCCCGAGGAGCCCCCCGACGACGCGCTGACGGCGCTGCGCCGCGCCACCGGCAACCGCCTGCGCGTGGAGCGGCGGCTGGGGAGCGGCGGGATGGCGGCGGTCTTCCTGGCGCGCCACGCGGTGCTCGACACGCCGCTGGCGGTGAAGGTGCTGCACCCGCACCTGGCGCGCGAGCCGGAGATGCGCACGCGCTTCCGGCGCGAGGCCGAAGCGGCCGCGCGGCTGCGCCACCCGCACGTGGTGTCGATCGTCGACTACGGGTGGGGGCCGGGGGTCGAGTACCTGGTGATGCCGTTCCTCGCCGGCGGCTCGCTGGCCGACGCGATGGCGGGGCGGCGCACGGTGGCCGCAGACCGCGCGGCGGCGGTGGCGGCGCAGGCGGCGCAGGGGCTCGACTACGCGCACCGCCACGGGATCGTGCACCGCGACGTGAAGCCCGACAACGTGCTGTTCGACGAGGACGGGCACGCGGTGGTGACCGACTTCGGGATCGCGAGCGCGCGCTTCCACGCCCGCATGACGGCCACGGGGCGCGCGATGGGGACGCCGCACTACATGAGCCCCGAGCAGGCGATGGGGCGGCTGCTCGACGGGCGCAGCGACGTGTACGCGCTGGGCGTGCTGCTCTACGAGATGCTGGCCGGCGACCCGCCGTTCGACGGGCCGGACTCGTACGCGGTCGGCTACAAGCACGTGCACGAGGCGCCGGTGCCGATCGAGGTCGCGGCGCCGGGCGTGCCGCCGGCGCTGGCGGCGATCGTGATGCGCTCGCTGGCCAAGAGCCCGGAGGAGCGCTTCCAGCGGGCCAACGACCTCGCGGACGCGCTGCTCGGCTTCCTCGTCGACCGGGGCGCCCCCGAACTCCGCACCGCCTGGCGAGCCCGCCGCGGGCCGACGACCCCGGTACGCGCCCGCTGAATTCCTCTGTGAGGCGGGAGTCGTTACGGCGGGAGTCGATACTACGGGAGTCGTTACTGCGTGGCTTCAAGCTGTAGGCGACGCAGTAACGACTCCCGTAGTATCGACTCCCGCCGTAACGACTCCCGCAGTCCCCGAACTACTCCGCGTCATGCCGAAGCTCGTCCTGAGCACCGAGATCGTCCCCGTCCACACCACCCACCCGTTCGTGATCGCGCGCGGCGGCGCGAGCGAGTGGCGTACGGTGACCGTGCGCGTGCGCGACGCCGACGGCGCCGAGGGGTGGGGGGAGGCGGCGCCGAGCCGGTTCTACGGGGAGACGCCGGAGAGCGTGGTCGCGGCGGTGCAGCGCTTCCAGGACGTGCTCGGCGATCTCGACGCGTGGTCGCTGGAGGAGGCGGAGGCGCGCATGCGCGCGGCGCTGCGCTTCAACGGCGCGGCCAAGACGGGCGTCAGCGCGGCGCTGCACGACCTGGCGGGGAAGCGGCTCGGCGTGCCGCTCTGGAAGCTGTGGGGGCTCGACCCCGCGCGGGCGCCGCTCTCCAGCTTCACGATCGCGATCGCGGACGACGACGCGACGCTGCGCGCGCGCGTGGCCGAGGCGGCACAGTACCCCGTGCTCAAGGTGAAGCTCGGGAGCCCGCGCGGGCTGGCGCGCGACGAGCAGGTGATCCGCACCGTGCGCGAGGCCGCACCCGACAAGGTGCTGCGCGTCGACGCCAACGCCGCGTGGACGGCCAAGGACGCGCTGCGGATCGCCGAGCTGCTGGCCGCGCTGGACGTCGAGTTCATCGAGCAGCCGCTCCCGCCGCACGACCTGGAGGGGATGCGCTTCGTGCGCGACCGCTCCCCGCTGCCCGTGGTGGCCGACGAATCGTGCGTGGTGGCCAGCGACGTGCCGCGCCTGGCCGGCGTGGTGGACGGCGTCAACCTCAAGCTCGCGAAGTGCGGCGGGCTGCGCGAGGCGATGCGCCTGATCGCGACGGCACGCGCGCACGGGATGCTCGTCATGGCCGGCTGCATGATCGAGACGAGCCTCGGCATCACCGCGGCCGCGCACCTGGCGCCGCTGCTCGACTGCGCGGACCTCGACGGGGCGGCGCTGCTGTCGGACGATCCGTATGCGGGGGCGACGATCGCGGACGGGCGGATCCGACTGTCGGACGGCGCGGGGCTCGGAGTGACGCGGCGGTAGGGCGCGCCCCCGCGCGGGTCGGCGGCCCGGCGGTGCGGGGGTTAACCTTCGGACGTGTCCGCCCCGCCGCTCGCCGAGGTCGCGCTCCCGCTGCCGCTCTTCCGCACCTTCACGTACGCGGCGCCCGAGCGCCCGCGCCACCCGCTGGTGCCGGGGACGCGCGTCGTCGTCCCCTTCCACGGGCGCACCGAGATCGGGATCTACCTCGGCCCGGGCGACGCGGCGTCGCTGACGGGGCGCGGCGGGAAGGCGGTGACGCCGAAGGCGATCCTCGACGTGCCCGACGCCGAGCCGGCGGTGACGCCCTCGCTGCTCGCACTGGGGCGGTGGATCGCCGAGTACTACGTGGTGCCGCTCGGCGTCGCGCTGCGCTGCTCGCTCCCGGCGGCGCTCACCGGCGCCGCCGCGCCCACCCCGAGCCAGAAGACGCACCGCGTGGCCACGGTCGCGCGCCACGTCGAGTCGCTGCTGCACCGCGAGCGCATCTTCGCCCGCGCGCCGCAGCAGCGCGCGCTCTACGAGCTGCTCGAGGCCAACGGCGGGCGCGCCCCGGTCGCGCAGCTGCTGGAGCAGCTCCGCTTCTCGCCGTCGGTGCTCAAGGGGCTGGTGGCGCGCGGCTTCGCGACGGTGGACGACGAGGTGGTGGCGCGCGACCCGTTCGCGACGCGCCCCGCGGCGGTCGGCGCGCGCCACGTGCCGACCGCCGAGCAGCGCGCCGCCGTCGACGCGATGGCCGCCGGCGGAGCGGGGGAGACTTTCCTCCTCCACGGCGTCACGGGGAGCGGGAAGACGCTCGTCTACATCGAGCTGCTGCGCCGCGTGGTCGAGCAGCGCGGACGCTCGGCGATCGTGCTCGTACCGGAAATCGCGCTCACGCCGCAGACCGTCGACCGCTTCCGCGCGGCGTTCGGCGACCGGATCGCGGTGCTGCACTCCGCGCTCTCCGACGGCGAGCGCTACGACGCCTGGCTGGCGCTCCGGCGCGGCGAGAAGCGCATCGCCGTCGGCGCCCGCTCGGCGGTGTTCGCGCCGCTCGAGGACCTGGGCGCGATCGTGGTCGACGAGGAGCACGAGTCGAGCTACAAGCAGGGGGAGGCGCCGCGCTACCACGCGCGCGAGGTCGCGATCGTGCGGGCGCGCGCCGCCGGCGCGGTGGTGGTGCTCGGGAGCGCGACGCCGAGCCTCGAGAGCTGGGCGAACGCCACGGCGGGCAAGTTCCGGCTGCTGACGCTCCCGGCGCGCGTGGGCGGCGCGTCGCTGCCGGGCGTCGAGGTGGTGGACCTGCGCGTGGGGCAGGGGCGCGACGCCGCGCGCCCCACCGCGGCCCCGCGCTCGCCGGTCGACCAGGTGCTGAGCGCCCCGCTGCAGCGCGCGCTCGCCGAGACGCTGGCGCGCGGGGAGCAGGGGATCCTGCTGCTCAACCGGCGCGGCTACTCGGCGTTCGTGCAGTGCGGCGAGTGCGGCGACGTGGCGGCCTGCCCGAACTGCTCGATCTCGCTCACCTACCACCGCGCGCCCGAGCGGTTGGTGTGCCACTACTGCCAGCACCAGGAGGCGCCGCGCGAGCGGTGCGCGCGCTGCCGGGGCGAGACGCTGCGCCAGCGCGGGCTCGGCACGCAGCAGGTGGAGCGGATCCTGGCCGAGCGCTACCCGTCGGCGCGCATCGCGCGCATGGACGTCGACACGACGGGTGCCAAGTGGTCGCACGCCGAGATCCTCGACCGGGTGGGGCGCGGCGAGGTGGACGTCCTGCTCGGGACGCAGATGATCGCCAAGGGGCTCGACTTCCCGAACGTGACGCTGGTCGGGGTGATCGACGCCGACACCGGGATCAACCTGCCCGACTTCCGCGCCTCGGAGCGGTGCTTCCAGCTCCTGAGCCAGGTGGCGGGGCGCGCCGGGCGCGGGCCCAAAGGGGGGCGCGTGCTGATCCAGACGCGCCTCCCGCAACACCACGCCGTGCGCTGCGCGCTGGCGCACGACTACCACGGCTTCGTGCGCGAGGAGGCGGAGGGGCGCGAGTCGCCCGCCTACCCGCCGCTGGTGCGGCTGGCGAACGTGGTCGTGAGCGGGACGCGCGAGGACGTCACGGCGGCGCTGGCCGACCGCGCGGCGGCGTGGGTGCGGGCGCTGATGCAACGGCGCGGCACTCGGGGGGTGACGCTCGTCGGGCCGGCGCCCTGCCCGGTGGAGCGGGTGAAGCAGCGGTGGCGCTGGCACTTCCTGCTCAAGGCGGAGCAGGCGGGCGAGCTGACGCGCGTGGCGCGCTACTTCGCGCAGCGGTTCGAGGTGCCCAAGCAGCACGGGCTCCGGATCGCGCTCGACCGCGACCCGGTGGCCTTGCTGTAGGGTACCGTCGGGCTCTGCGCCGCGCCTGCCTCTGGCGACGCACCCCGTCGGACGTTACGCTGGGGCGCCCGTCGACCCGGCGCACCAGGCCGTCGGATGGCTGTCCGCTCCCACAGGAGCCACGCCTCCCCCGAATGACCGCGCGAGCCGCCGTGTACCGGATCGCCATCCAGCCCGACGACCAGAAGCTGATGAGCGGCCGCCGCCAGTCGTTCTCGGCGCGGTGGGTGGAGCGCGCCGCGGCCGCCGGCCACGAGGCGCGACTCGTCGACGCGTACGGCCCCGACGTCGCCGCGCAGCTCGAGGGGTGCGACGCGTTCATGTGGTGGTTCGCGCACCTGCCCGCCCCGCGGCTGTTCGCCAAGCGCCTGCTGCCGGCGATCGAGCACGGGCTCGGCGTCCCGGTGTTCCCGTCGTGGCGCACGGGCTGGCACTTCGACGACAAGATCGGTCAGCAGTACCTGCTCGAGGCGTGCGGCGTCCCGACGCCGCGCACCTGGATCTTCTGGCGCCGCGACGCCGCGCGCGACTTCTGCCGCGGCGCCGCGTACCCGATGGTCCTCAAGCTGACCGGCGGGATCGTCTCGGAGAACGTGCGCCTCGTGCGCAGCGCGGCCGAGGCGGAGTACTGGATCGAGCGGCTGTTCGGCGCCGGCGTGGTGGGCCTCCAGGAGCCGGACCGCGTCGGCGCAGCGGCGGAGGCGGTGCGACGCCTGCGGCGCGCGGCGGCGGTGCTCCGCGGGCACGTGCCCGCGCCCCCCACGTCGCGGCGCACGGAGTTGCAGCGCGGCTACCTGCTGGTCCAGGAGTTCGTGCCCGGCAACGAGTTCGACACGCGCGTGGTCGTCATCGGGGATCGCGCGTACGCGTTCCGGCGGTTCAACCGGCCGGGCGATTTCCGCGCCAGCGGTAGCGGACTGCGCGACCCCGACCCCGCGGCGATCGACCGCGACGCCCTGCGGCGCGCGTTCCGGATCGCACGGCACCTCCGCACGCAGTCGCTCGCGTTGGACTTCCTGCGCCGCCCCGACGGCAGGCTGCTGGTCAACGAGATCAGCTACTACTACGAAGGGTGGGTGCTGCACGAGGAGTGTCCGGGGCACTGGCGACTCGGCGGCGATCCGGACGGCGGCGCGCTTACGTGGGTCGACCGCCGCGTGCGGCCGGAAGACGCCATCTGGGACGACTTCGTGGCCGGACTCGCGGACGGCGCGCGGGGGCGCGTCGCCGCCCCACGCGCGACCGTCTGGGCCTGACGCGCGCGGGCGCCGCTCCGCTTGTACCTACCCGCGGGTCCGGGTGAGATTCGTCGCGTGCCCACTTCCCCCAATCCGAGCTTCGGCGCCGCCCGGCTGGCCGAGGAGACGCGCGAGCGCTTCCTGCGCGAGGTGGTGGCGCGGGTGCCGCTGGCGCGGCTGGCCGAGCTGCACCTCTTCGCGCCCATCCGGCAGGGGGGGATCGAGAGCGGGGTGGCCGTGCTGGCCGCGCTGCCGGAGGAGGCGCCGGCGCCCGCGGTATCTGAGGTGCCCGACGCGCCCGATCCCCCCGCGGTGGCCGACGCGGTGGCCGCCGAGGGGTTGGAGCCGTCGCCGCTCGACGACGTGCCCGACGCCGACCCGACGGAGGGTGCGTCGCTGGCGGAGGTGCTGGCCGAGGCGCCCGTCGAGGCGGCGGTCGAGGTCTCCGTCGACGCGTCCGCGGAGACGTCGGCGGGGGACCCGCCGAACGCGCCCGCCGCGTCGCCGCGGCGCCGGCACACGGTGTTCACCGCGCGCTACCGCCTGACGCTCAAGGGGCCGGACCGCGGGCGGTGGGACGTCGAGGTGCGCGAGGAGGCCGACGCGCCGCTGGTGACGGTCGAGGCGGTGGTGCGCGGCGTCCAGCAGCGGTCGGGGGACGCCGCCGACCCCGAGCGGTTCGACGCGGCGGCCGTCGCGCGGCTGCTCGGCGTCCCGGCGCCGGGCGCGGGCTGAGGAACGCCGCGCCGGGGAGTCGGCGTCAGGGCGGCGTCGTGTCGCGCACGAAGCGCCGCTGGCCGCGGTCGCCCGCCAGCAGCGCCCCCGCGAGCTGCAGCACCAGCGTGTCGCCGCGCACTTCGCCTTCCAAGGTGCGGTTGGCGACGCGCGAGTCCCCCGCCTCGACCGCGCGCAGCCGCAGCCGCGTCCCCTCGAGGGTGCCGAGCACGCCGAACTGCTCGTTGGTCGGGAGGCGGTAGGCGCCGGTGACCTCGGCCAGCGCGCCGCGCCGCGTGTCGACCCAGAGGCGCAGCAACTCCGGCCCCTGCGGCCCCGGGCTGAAGTAGCGGCCGTCGAGCGGGTCGCGCGAGTCGGCGCGCACGGCCACGGCCATCGTCAGCAGCGGCACGTACGCGCCGAAGACGCCGATCCCGCCGTCGAGCCGGTTGATGAGCCCCGAGCCGGTGAACGGGCTGTTGGTCGAGCGGTAGTAGTCGAAGAAGTTCGTGTCGACCGCCGCCACGTTCACCCACTGCGAGAAGCCGGCCTGGAAGACGCGCGGCAGCCGGTCGGCGAACAGGTTGCGCAGGTCGCCGGTGAGCTGGACGGCCGCGCTGTCCGTGAAGAGGAAGAAGGCGCCGTACGGCGAATCGACGCGCACCAGGTAGCTGCGCGCGCCCGGCACGTCCGGCCACCGCAGGCGCAGCGTGTCGCGGTTGCGGAAGAAGGTGACCGACTGCGCGGGGGGCGCGAAGGCGGTGCCGGCGCCGCCCGGCACGGCGGAGCGCGCGGTGACCACGGCCCCGTCGGGCGTCGCGACGCGCAGCGCGAGCCGCGCCCCCGGGACGACGCGCACCCCGGCGCCGGGCGCGCCGGCGCCGCCGCGCGGCGGGTCGTAGACCAGGTTCACGAAGCGGTACACCCCGGTGCCGCGGCGCGCCGGCGTGTAGCGCGTCTCGACGGCCACCGCGCTGTCGCCGTTCGCGTCGGTGACGACGACGCGCGCGTCGTGGATCGGCACGCCGCCCCCCGACGCGATCGGGTCGTTGGGGTTCGCCAGCGCCTCGCCGTCCGTCACCGCCACGCGCCCGGAGAGCGTGCGCTCCACCAGCACGTACTGGTCGCGCGCCGCCGGGTTGAGCACCGCGTGCACCACGGTGCGCTCGACGCCGGGGGCGATGGCCTGCTCGCCGAAGGTGCACGCGCTCACGGAGCCGACGAGCAACGCCGGCAACGCGCCCCGCGCCCGCACCCTCAGAACTCCACCGCCAGCCCGACGCTCGGCAGGAGCGGGAACTGCGAGACGGCGCGGCGCGTGGGCGGCTGCGCGACGTAGTCGAAGGTGTACACGAAGGTGTTGCGCCGGTTGTACGTGTTCACGAGCGAGAGCGACGGCGTCCACGTGGTCGCGCCGCGGCGGACGGGGCGCGAGACGCCGAGGTCGAGGCGGTGGAACACCGGGTAGCGCCCGGCGTTCCGGGGGCCGCCCAGCGCCTCGGGCTCGCGGTCGCGCGTGCCGGTGTCCCAGGCGTTGAGCATCCCGTCGTACACGCGCCGCACCAGCTGCCCCTCGATGTCGGTGTACGGCGTCCCCGAGCCGAAGCCGAAGCGCGCGCTCGCGACCCAGGCGCGCGGCAGCCGCAGCGTGCCGACGACGTTCAGGTTGTGGCGCCGGTCCTGCGCCGGCCAGAACGCCCCCGCGCGCTGGAAGCTGGCGCCCGACGCCGCGGGGGGCGCGCCGGCCGGGCGCCGCACGCTCACCGCGTAGCCGTACGCCACCCACCCCGCGAGCCGCCCCCCCTCGAGCCGGCGGAGCAGCACGTCGACGCCGTAGGCGTGCCCGCGCAGCGCGTTGAACTCGTCGCCGCGCGACGCCGGGTCGTCGGCGTCGTTGGGCTCGGGGATGCCGCGGAACTGCTTCCCCCACCCTTCGACGCGCGCGAAGGCGAGCGCCCCGAGCCACCGCTCGGCGCCGAAGACGAGGTGCGTGGCGGTGCTCGGCCGGAGGTAGCGGTCGCTCCCCACCCAGAAGTCGAAGATGCGCACCGGCACGTCCTCGTTGCGCACCGCGTGCACGGCCTGCGTGTACTGCCCGCCGGCGACGGTGAGCGCGAGGTCGGGCGTCGCGAACCAGCGCACCGAGGCGCGCGGCGACAGCGCCCCCCAACGCGCGCCGGGCACGCCTTCCAGCCGCGCGCCGAGCCGCGCGAGCAACCGCGGGTGCGGGCGCCAGGTGTCGTCGACGTACAGGGCGAGTACGGTGGGCGACTGGCGCAGCGCGAACAGGTCGGCGCTCGACGCCTCGCTCCCCGCGTCGTAGGCCACCGAGAGGCGCGCCGCCTCGTAGCCGACGCGCGGCGCGTGCGCCCCGCCGAAGGCGCCGCCCGCGAGCAGCTGCCCCGACGCGCGCGCCTCCAGCACCCGGTTGACGAAGCGCACGGTGCCGTCGCCCAGGTCGAGCGTGGTGGCGAAGCGCGTCACGCTCGCCCGCTGCACGAGCAGCACGCTGTCGGCGCCCCCGGCGAGCGGCGCGAGCGCGGCGAGCGGCTGCCGCCAGGTGAGCCCGGCCAGCGCGTTCCCCCAGGTGAAGGCGAAGTCGCCCCCGCCGGCGCGCGCCGAGTCGCCGAACTGCGCGAAGCTGCCGTCGAGGGCGTCGGCGCCGGCGTACGCGGTCAGCGCGAGCGAGCCGCCGCCGCCCAGCCGGTGCCGCGCGTGCAGCTGCACGTCCTGGAAGTGATACGGGAGCGCCTGGTCGGAGAGCGCCCCCACCAGCGCGTCGAGGTAGGTGCGCCGCGCGGCGACGTTCCACGAGGTGCGCGCGCCGCCGTCGCCCGCGGCCCCGAACGCGCCGCCGAGCGCGCCGCTCGCCGACAGCAGCGACACCTGCGCCGCGCCGTGCACGCCCCGACGCTCCTCGGCCTTCGGGCGCACGTCGAGGACGCTCGACAGCCGCCCGCCGTACTCCGCCGCGAAGCCGCCCACCGACAGGTCGACGCCGGCCACCGCCTGGTCGACGAAGGTCCCGAACAGCCCGCCCAGGTGGAACGGGTTGTAGACGGGGATCCCGTCGAGCAGCACGAGGTTCTGGTCGCTCTCGCCGCCGCGCACGTTGTAGCCGGCGCTGTAGTCGTTGCGCGCGACGACCCCCGCCATGAGCTGCGCGGTGCGCAGGACGTCGGGCTCCCCGATGGACGGGAGCGACCGCAGCGCGCTGCCGGTGATCGTCACCTGCCCGACCTCGGGCACCTGCTCGAAGCGCGCGCGTTCGCCGACGCGCTCGCGCGCCTCGACCGCCGCGAGCGTCTGCGGCGCGGGTTCGAGCGCCAGCCGCACCACCGCGGTGTCGCGCGGCAGCAGCTCGACCTCGCGCGCCAGCGGGCGGTGGCCGAGGGCACGCGCCCGCACGACGACCCGGCCGAGGGGGAGCCCGCCGGCGGCGAACGTCCCGTCGTCGCCGGAAAGGGCGCGGGCGAGCACGCGCGTCGTGTCGGGCCCGGGGCGGGCGACGGTGACGACGGCGCGGGGGAGGGGGGCGCCCCCCGACAGCACGACCCCGCGCAGGGCGCCCTGGGCGGCGAGCGGGGACGCGGCGGCGAGGCCGGCGAGGGCGACGGAGGCGAGGGATGTACGGAACCGCACGGCCGGAAGATACTTCCCGGGATCGCCGCGCACCGGCGATACTTCGGGACCCCCACCCCTCCCATGGACTCCTCCTCGGTCGGATTCGCGGTCGCCTTCACCGCCGGGCTCCTGAGCTTCCTCTCGCCCTGCGTGCTGCCGCTGATCCCCAGCTACGTCACCTTCATCACGGGGCTGAGCCTCGACGACGCGACGCAGGCGCGGCGCTCGGCGCTGGTGCACGCGCTGCTCTTCGTGCTCGGCTTCACGCTCATCTTCGTCGCGCTGGGCGCGGGCGCGACGGCGCTGGGGCGGGTGCTGCTGGCCTACCGCGGGGCGATCACCCGGATCGGCGGGGTACTCATCATCGTCTTCGGCCTGTACCTGCTCGGCGTCTTCAACGTCGCGCTGCTGGCGCGCGAGCGGCGCGTGCACCTCGCGGACAAGCCGGCGGGCTACCTGGGCACGGTGCTGGTGGGCATCGCCTTCGGCGCGGGGTGGACGCCGTGCATCGGCCCGATCCTGGGGGCGATCCTGACGTACAACATGGGCAACGCCGACCTCGCGCACGGCACGGCGCTGCTGCTGGCCTACTCGCTGGGGCTCGCGGTGCCGTTCGTCGCGTCGGCGCTGGCGCTGCGGCACTTCTTCGACTTCTTCACGCGCGTCCGGGGGAAGCTGCTCTTCCTGTCGCGCGCGTCGGGGGTGTTGCTGGTCGGTGTCGGCTTGCTGATGGTCACCAACCAATTCACGCGGCTGGCCACGCGGTTGCAGGCGCTGACGCCGGAGGCGATCTACAACCGCATCTGACCCGCTATTCAAGACTATTCAAGACCAAGAAGAGCAGGGGGGATAAAAATCTGAGAAGATCGGATGGAGATCTGATGATCTGTCGTGGCGGCGGGGAGCCTCGCACCACACCAGGACCATCAGATCTCCATCCGATCTTCTCAGATTTTTATCCCCCCTGCTCTTCTTGGTCTTGCCGAGATCTCAGGCCGTCCACTCGCGGAGCCCACGCAGCAGCGTCGCCGCCGGCACGGGCTTGCCGAGCACCGCGCGACAGCCGGCGGCCAGGCAGCGGGCCTCGGTCACCGGGTCGTCGTGGCCGGTGAGGGCGACGGTCGCGCGCGGGGCGCGCCCCTCGGCGGACAGGAGGCGCAGCACCTCCAATCCGTCGCCGTCGGGGAGGGTGAGGTCGAGGAGGAGCACGTCGGGCGGCTCGGCGCGGGCGGCGGCCACCGCCTCGCGCACGCTGGCCGCCGTCGCCACGCGGTGCCCCGTCTCGACGAGCAGGATGCCCAGCGCCTCGGTGACAAGCGGGCTGTCGTCCACCAGCAGCACGAGCGGAGGCGCCGTCACGGCCGGGTCACCCGTCGGCGTCCGGCGCCCGCGCCTCGAGCGGGATCGTGAAGTAGAAACGGCTCCCCGCGCCGAGTGCGCTCTCCACCCAGATCCGGCCGCCGTGCAGCTCGACCAGCTTGCGCGCGATCGCCAGGCCGAGCCCCGTGCCGTGGTGTTGCCGCGACGTCGACGCGTCCACCTGCGCGAACTCGCGGAAGACCAGCTCGTGGTGCTCTGGGGCGATCCCGATCCCCGTGTCCCCGACCTCGACCAGGAGCTCGCGCGCCGCGCGCACGCCGTCGCGCACCCGGGCGGCGATCCACACGCGGCCGCCGGCCGGCGTGAAGTGGATCGCGTTGCCGAGCAGGTTCCCCAGCACGTGCGAGAGCTTCGCGCGGTCGGCGCGTAGCGTCGGCAGGGCGGGGGGGAGCTCCGAGGCGAGCGCGAGCCCTTTCTTCGCCGCCAGCGGGTGGTTGAGCGTCATCAGCTGCTCGACCACCGACACCAGCGCGAAGTCGGTGGGCGCGAGCATCAGCTGGTCGGCGGCGCCGCGCGCGTAGGTGAGGATCTCCCCCACCATCTGCAGCAGCTGGTGCCCGCCCTTGATGATCCCGTGCACGCTCGCGCGCTGGCGCTCCGACAGGTCGCCGAGGATCCCGTCGCGCAGGATCTCAGCGTGCGTGATGATCGCGGTCAGCGGCGTGCGCAGGTCGTGCGAGATGTTGGCCAGGAACTGCGTCTTCAGCCGGTCGCGCGCCTGCAGCTCGGCGATCAGCCGCGCCGCCTCCCCCGTCTGCGCCTCGAGGAGCGCCAGGCGCGCCTCGAGCATGTCGGCGAGGCGCGGCTCGGGCACGGCCTCAAGGGCGGGCGCGGCGCCGGGCGCCGGGGGGACGAGCGCGGAGGCCTCCGGGGCGCGGGACAGCGGGGTCATGGCCGTAAACTACCGTTCGTCCCGAACCCCTGCCACCGCCCCGGCGTCCTCAGCCCTGACCTCCTCGGCCTCGACGTCGGCCTCCAGCCGCTGCCGCCGGACGATCGCCGCGTAGCGGCCGCCGAGCGCGACCAGTTCGTCGTGGCGCCCCTGCTCGACCACCCGCCCGCCGTCGAGCACCAGGATCCGCGTGGCGTCGCGGACCGCGCTGATGCGGTGCGAGGCGATGAGCGTCGTGCGCCCCGCGAGTGCGGTCCGCAGCGCGCGCAGGATCGCCGCTTCCGTCTGCGTGTCGACCGCCGAGAGCGCGTCGTCGAGCAGCACGACCGTCGGGCGGCGGGCGAGCGCGCGGGCGATCGCGGCGCGCTGCTTCTGCCCGCCCGAGAGGTTCACCCCGCGCTCGCCGAGCATGGTGCCGTAGCCCGCCGGGAAGCCCGACACGGTGTCGGCGAGCTGCGCGACGTCGGCGGCCCAGCGCACCACCGGGTCCGGGTCGGCGACGCCGCTCGTCGCCTCTTCGACCGTGGCCAGGGCGACCGACTCGGCGGCGGGGGCGTCGAGCCCGTAGGCGATGTTCGCGCCCACCGTGTCGCTGAACAGCAGCGACTCCTGCGGCACGAAGCCGATCTCGCGGCGCAGCACGTCGAGCGGGAGCGCACGCAGCGGCACGCCGTCGAGCAGCACCTCGCCCTCCTGCGGGTCCCAGAGCCGCGGCACCAGCTCGAGCAGCGCCGTCTTCCCGCTCCCCACCGCCCCCACCACGCCGAGCGTCTCGCCGGGCGCGAGGTCGAACGACACGTCGCGCAGCGCCCACCGCGGCTCGGCGTCGCCGGAGGGCGGAGCCTGTCCCGGGTGCAGCGAGGGAAAGTGGAAGCCGACGTTGCGGAACTCGAGCCGGCGCCCCGCCCGTCCGGACGGGAGCGCGGGGAGTGCGGCGGGGGCGGCCGGAGCCGGGAGCGCCGCGGGCGTGTCGAGCACCTCGACGATGCGCGCCATCGAGGCCGCGCCGCGCTGGAAGAGGTTCGTCACCCAGCCGAGGGCGATCATCGGCCAGGTGAGCATGCCGAGATAGAGTCCGAAGGCGACGAACGCCCCCACCGTGATCGCGCCGCGCAGCACCAGCGAGCCGCCGAGGCCGAGCACCACCACCGCGCCGAGCCCCGCCAGCAGGCCGAAGGCCGGGTTCATCACGCCGTTCAGTCGCGCCAGCGCGAGGTTGCGCTGCACGTACTCCGCGTTCGCCTCGGCGAAACGCGCCTCCTCGGCGTCCTCCTGGCGGTAGGCGCGCACGACGCGCGTCCCCGAGAGGTTCTCCTGCACCCGCGTCGTCATCGCGCCGAAGTGCTCCTGCACCGCCTCGAAGCGGTCGTGCACCATGCGCCCGAGCCGGATCATCACCAGCGGGAGCAGCGCCATCGGGAGGACGGCGAGCCCGGTGAGGCGCGCGTCGATGCGCAGCATGAAGGCGAGCGCGAAGGCGCCGCCGGCGATCGTGTTCGTGAGGTACATGATCGCCGGCCCGGCGGCCATGCGCACCGCGCCCAGGTCGTTCGTGAGGCGCGCCATCAGCTCGCCGGTGCGCCAGGGGGCGAGCGCCGCGGCGTCGAGCGTCAGCAGGTGGCCGAACACCGCGTCGCGCAGGTCGGTCTCGACCTCGCGGCTGATCCCGTTGAGGATCTCGCGCATCCAGAAGCGCCCCACGCCGCCGACGAGCGAGAGCCCGACCATCGCCCCCGCGATCGCCCACAGCCGACCGGCCGGCGCCCCCGCGTTCAGCAGGTCGATCGCGGTGCGCAGGAGCCAGGGGACGACGCTGCCGAGGGCCGCCGACGCGACGACCAGGACGAGTCCGACCGCCAGGCGTGTGCGGTAGGGCACAAGAAAGGGGAGAAGGCGCCGCAGCGCGGCCGAGGCCGGCATTCCCCTTGCTCCTGCGCGACGTGCCCCGCGGTCGCGTCCGCCGCTCACGCCGGCACTCGCTCCGCGGCGGCGGGTAGAATCGTCACCACCGAGACGCGCCCCCGACGCCCGAACGTCCCTCCATCCCGGAGTCTTCGCATGACGCAATATACCCGTCGCCGTGTTCCGCTCGCCCTCGCGCTGGCCGCCGCCGCGGCGGCCGCGGCGTGCGGCGGCAGCGAGAAGACCGAGGCCGCGCTGCAGGATTCCGCGCTGAACCGCGACCTGGCGCTCGCCAACCAGCAGGACAGCGTCACGCAGCCCGCGCTGACCGACGTGCCGGCGCCGGTCCCCGAGCCGGCGGCGGAGCCCGCGCCCGTGACGCCCGCCCCCGCCCCGGCGCCCTCGCGTCCGGCCACCCGGCCCGCGCCGCGCCCGGCGCCGCGCCCCGCGCCCGCGCGCCCGGCCCCGGCGCCCGAGCCGGCCGCCCCGACGCGCACGGCGAGCGGCAACACCGTCACGCCGGCCACCGGCGGCGGCGCCGGCGAGCGCTCGGGGGTCGGGACGCTCCCCGCCGGCACCACGCTCGCGCTGACGTCGAACAGCCGCGTGTGCACGAACACCAACCAGGTGGGCGACCGCTTCACCGCGACGGTGAGCGACGCCGTGACCGGGACGAACGGCGCCCGCGTCCCGGCCGGCGCCACGGCGACGGTCGAGATCACGAAGCTCGACCGCAGCGAGAACGTGCGCGACCGGATCGAGATGGGCTTCCGCGTCGTGTCGCTGACCTTCGGCGGGCGCACCTACGCGGTCGACGCGGCCACCGAGAGCGCGGACGTGAGCCGCGTGCGCAACCAGCCGTCGAGCAAGGACCGGCAGAAGGTGATCGGCGGCGCGATCGTCGGCGCCATCGCCGGGCAGGTGATCGGGAAGGACACCAAGGGGACGATCATCGGCGCCGCCACCGGCGCGGCGGCCGGCGCCGCCACGGCCGCGGCCACGGCGAACTACGAGGGGTGCCTGAACGACGGCGCCCGCCTGGCGATCCGCCTCACCGACGGGGTGCAGGTCCGCCTCTGACCGGGCGCACTGCGGCGCCTGAGATGTACCAGCAACGGGGGGTGGCAGATCGCCACTCCCCGTCGTGTTTTGCCTGCAACCCCGCGCCGGGTGCCGTCTTGCGCGTCTGCGACCGGGGGGCGAACGTCGTGCGGTTGTCCTCCTTCCTCCGACCGCCCCAGGCGTCCTTGTCCGCGACCGCCCGCGCCTGCCCCAACTGCAGCACCCCGCTCCCCGCCTACGCCGCCTTCTGCTACAAGTGCGGGGCGGCCACGCCCGCGGGAATCGACCGCGCGACCGGGGAGTACGTCGTCCCCGAGACGAGCGGGATCACGATGGACGAGGTCCTCCTCAAGCTCCGCCGGGTGCTCGGTCCGACGTACGAGCTCGGGGCGCGCATCGGCGCGGGGGGGTTCGCCGAGGTGTTCGTCGCCCGCGACCTGCGGCTGAAGCGCGAGGTGGCGGTGAAGGTGACGCGCCCCGACTTCGCCGTGAACGCGCAGATGATGCAGCGCTTCCGCCGCGAGGCGGAGGTGATCGCCGCGCTCCGGCACCCGCACATCATGCCGATCTACGACATCGGCGAGGCGGACGGGATCGCCTACATCGTCATGCCGTACGTCCGCGGCGAGTCGCTGAAGGCGCGCCTCGACCGCGAGGAGAAGCTGCCCGTCGAGCTGGCGCGGCGCATCCTGCTGCAGGTGGGGGACGCGCTGCACAACGCGCACGAGGCGGGGGTCGTGCACCGCGACGTGAAGCCCGACAACGTCATGCTCGACCGGCGCGAGGACCAGGTCCTGCTCATGGACTTCGGCATCGCTAAAGCGGCCGAGGCGGGCGGGCTGGACGGGACGGCGTCGTCGCTCACCAGCACGGGGCTGGTGATGGGGACGCCGCACTACATGAGTCCCGAGCAGGCGGCGGGCGAGCGCACGATCGACGCCCGCTCCGACCAGTACGCCCTGGCGGTGGTGGGCTACCGCATGATCGCCGGCGTGCTGCCGTTCGACGGGCCGAGCGTGCGCGCGATCCTGGCCAAGCAGCTGGTGGGCGCGGCGACGCCGCTGCGCCGCGCCGCCCCCGACGCCCCGCCGGCGCTGGCGGCCGCGATCGAGCGCGCGATGGCCAAGGACCCCGAGGACCGCTACCCGTCGGTGAAGGCGTTCCTCGACGCGGTGCGCAGCGACCCCTCGTACGCCGCCGAGGTGCTGAAGACGACGGGGGGCGTGCCGCCGTACACGCCGCAGCAGGCGGTGGACGCGCCGCCGGCCGGCGTCGCGTCGACGGGGCGCGGGCGCGCGCTCGTGGCGCTCGCGGTGCTGGCGGCGGTCGGGGTGGGCGCAGCGCTCTACGCGCGCGACGGGGGGGACTCGGCCACCCGCGCGGCGCTGGCGGCCGACAGCACGATCGCCGCGCCGCCGGCGCCCGGGGTGCCGGCGGCGGTTGCGAACACGGTGGCGGCGGGGACGGTGGCCGCACCCGCTGGGACACGCGCCGCCGCGGTAGACAGCACGCGCCCGAGTGCGGCGCCCCCCGACTCGCTCGCCGCCGCCGACACGGCGGCCGCGCGGCTGCGGGCCGACAGCGCGGCCCTGCGGCGCGTGCGGCTCGCGATCGGGACGCCGGCCGCCGAGGCCCACCTCCGCGGGCTGGCGCTGCTGCGCCGGCGGACTTGCGAGGCGCTGGCCGCCGACCCGCGCCGCGCGGCCGACGCCGCGCTCGCCTGCGCCGCCCAGCAGCGTCTCACGCCCGACCGCCCGGCCGTGCTGCGCACCCTCGGCACCCTCGCCGACCGCGCCAACCGCCCCGACTCGGCGGCGGTCTGGTACCAGCAGGCCAGCGACAAGGGAGACCCCGAGTCGACGGAGCGGCTGGCGCGGATGTACGAGCAGGGGCGCGGCGTGACCGTCGACCTGGGGCGCTCGGTCGCGCTGCTGCGCCGCGCTGCGGACGGCGGGCAGGTGGACGCGCAGCGCGAGCTGGCCGTCCGCTACGCACGCGGCGTTCCGGGCGTGCTAAGGCGTGACGAGGGGAGTGCGGCGAGCTGGTATACGCTTGCCGCCGGCTCGGGCGACGTCGCGTCGATGCGCGCGCTCGGCGACATCTACGAGAACGGGCGCGGCGTGCGCAAGAATGAGAGCGAGGCCGTGGGCTGGTGGCAGAAGGCCGCCGCGGCCGGCGACACGGCGTCGCAGTACGACCTCGGGATGGCGTACCTGCGCGGCCGCGGGGTGGCCAAGTCCGACAGCGCCGCCATGTACTGGCTGGCGCGGCTGGCCGCGCTCGGGCACCCGGGCGGCCGCTACGAGGCGGAGAAGCTCGAGCGGCGCGGCGTACGGCGGCCGCCGCAGTGACGCGGCGGCCACCGACGCGGCGTCAGTAGCCGACCGCCGCCCCCACCGAGCGCGGCTCGCTCACCCCCTCCCACCCGCCGCGCACGCGCATCACCGCGTTCACGTTCACGAGCGAGCCGAGCGGGCGCAGCGCGTGCCCCATCGCGCGCAGCGAGTCCTGCGCCGAGGCGCTCAGCCCGTTGCGCTCGAAGGTCAGCGAGTCGGGGAGCGCCTGGTGGTGGATGCGCGGCGCGCGCATCGCGTCGGCGAGCGACATGCGGTGGTCGATCACGTTCAGGATCACCTGCGTCGTCCCCGAGATGATCGTCGGCCCGCCGGCCGCGCCGGCGACCAGCAGCACCTGCCCGCGCGGGTCGAGCACGACGCTCGGCGTCATCGACGAGAGCGGGCGCTTCCCGGGCTGCACCGCGTTCTGCTCCCCCTCGATCAGCCCGAAGGCGTTCGGGCGCCCCGGCGCGGCCGCCAGGTCGTCCATCTCGTCGTTGAGGAAGAAGCCGCCGCCGGCGACGTACACGCCGGAGCCGTAGCCGAGGTTCAGCGTCGTGGTCGTGCTGACCGCGTTCCCCAGGCGGTCGACCACCGAGTAGTGCGTGGTGTGCTGCCCCGTCGGCGCCTGCTGCAGCGCGGGGGTGCGCGAGGCGCGCGCCGGGTCGATGGTCGACGCCAGCTGGCGCGCGTACGCCTTGCTCGTCAGCTCGGCGACCGGCACGGTGCAGAACGCCGGGTCGCACAGCTTGGTGTTGCGGTCGATGAAGGCGCGGCGCTCGGCCTCGGCCAGCAGGTGCGCGTAGGCCGCGCTGCCGAAGGTCGGGAGCGTGTCGCGCGTCTCGAGCATGTGCAGGATCGCGAACGACGTCGTCCCGCCGCTCGACACCGGGGGCATCCCGAGCACCGTGTGCCCGCGGTAGGTGGTGCGCAGCGGCTCGCGCCAGAGCGCCTTGTACTGCGCCAGGTCCTGCCTCGTGATCAGCCCGCCGCCGCGCTGCATCTCGGCCACCAGCAGGTCGGCCGTCTCCCCCTGGTAGAACTCGCGCGGCCCGCGCTCGGCGATGCGGCGCAGCGTGCGCGCGAGGTCGCGCTGCACGAGGCGCGCGCCGGGGCGCAGCAGCTGCCCGCCGGCGAACAGCGGCGACGCGGCGGCGTAGCGCGCCAGCTTCGCGCTGTCGCCGCGCAGCCCGCGCGCGAACGCGCTGTCGATCACGAACCCTTCTTCGGCGAGGCGGATGGCGGGCGCCATCACCTCGGCGAGCGGCTTGGTGCCGAACTTCGCCAGCGCCTCCGCCATCCCCATCACCGCCCCCGGCACGCCGACGGCGAGGTGCCCGACGCGACTCTTGTCGGTGGGCTCGCCCTGCGCGTCGAGGTACATGGTGCGCGTGGCCGCGAGCGGCGCGACCTCGCGGTAGTCGATGGTGGCGGCGCGCCCGTCGGCGAGGCGGATGACCATGAAGCCGCCGCCGCCGATGTTGCCGGCGACGGGGTAGGTGACGGCGAGCGCGTAGCCGACCGCGACCGCCGCGTCGACCGCGTTGCCGCCGCGGCGCAGGATCTCGACGCCCGCCTCACTGGCCGGGCGGCTGTTGCTGGCGATCATCGCCTGCTCGGCGAACTCGGCGCGCTGGCCGGCGCGGAAGCGCCACTCGGCCGGGAAGGCGGGCGCGCGGCGCGCCGGGACTGCGTCGCCGTCGGCGCCTGCGGCGCGCCCCGCGGCCATCCGGCCGGCGCAGGCGGCGGCGAGGGTGAGCAGCGCCGGGAGGGCGAGCGCGCGGGCGGCGCGGCGCGGCGGGCGGTGGGGCGTCGGCATGCGCGGGGCGGGGACGGGGCTCGGCGGCGGGCGGGTCCGCCCGGCGTGTGCGGGGCGTCGCGCGGGGGCCGGCGGGCGCACGGCTCGCCTTGCCGCACCGCGGACGCACCGGGTAACTTAGCGCCGCGTTTGCCACCCCGACACCAGCGGCGCGCCGCGCGCGGTGTCGGCGCCCTCAGCCCCGCCGCGCCCAGTACAGAGTGACCGTTCGCGACGCCCGCGTCACCGAGCAGCGCAACCCGCGCACCGTCGACATCGACCTCGCGTCGCCGCTCGGCATCGTCGACCTCATGAACGCGGAGGATCGCACGGTCGCGGACGCGGTGGCCACGCAGCGCGAGCGCATCGCGGAGGCGGTCGCCGAGGCCGAGGCGACCTTCCGGCGCGGGGGGCGGCTCTTCTACGCCGGCGCGGGGACGTCGGGGCGGCTCGGCGTGCTCGACGCGAGCGAGTGCCCGCCCACGTTCGGCGTCGACTTCGACCTCGTGCAGGGGATGATCGCCGGCGGCGAGGCGGCGATGTTCCGCGCGCAGGAGGGCGCCGAGGACTCGCCCGAGGGGGGCGCGCGCGACGTCGACGCGCGCGGCGTGCGCGCCGGCGACTTCGTGATCGGCATCGCCGCCAGCGGCACCACGCCGTACGTGCGCGGCGCGCTGGCCCGCGCCCGCGCGCTCGGCGCGCGCACGGCGATCGTCGCCTGCTCGCCCCCGCCGGCCGAAACGCTGGCGCACGTCGACGTCCCGATCGTCGCGATCACCGGGCCCGAGGTGCTGACCGGCTCCACGCGCCTCAAGGCGGGGACGGCGACCAAGATGGTGCTCAACACCATCACCACCGGCGCCATGATCCGCGTCGGCAAGGCGTACGGGAACCTGATGGTCGACCTGCGGGCGACGAACCTGAAGCTCGTCGACCGGAGCGAGCGCATCGTGATGGAGGTGTGCGGCACGGACCGCGACGCCGCGCGCGCGCTGCTCGCCGACGCCGGCGGCAGCGTGAAGACGGCGATCGTGATGGCGAAGCTGGCGACGACGCGCGAGGGCGCCGAGCGCGCGCTCGGCGAGGCGGGCGGGGTGATCCGCCGCGTCGTCCCCGACGCGCCGCCGCCGGTGGCCGCGGCCGCCGCGGGCGCGTGACGGCCGCCGACGCCAACGGCGGCGCGCGCGCGGCGCGCGGCCCCGACGTGTTCGTCGGGCTGATGTCGGGCACGTCCACCGACGGGATCTCGGCCGCCGCGGCGCGCTTCGCCGACCTCGGCGACGGGACGGTGCGCGCCGAGTTGCTCGGCTTCACGCAGCGCGCCTACGACGCCGAGCAGCGCGCGCGGCTGCTGGCGGCGATGGCGAGCGGCAGCGCGCGCGACTACTGCCGCCTGGCCGCGGACCTCGGCGGCTGGCTGGCCGACGCCGCGGCCGCGCTGCTGGCCGAGAGCGGCGTGGCGCGCGGCGACGTGCGCGCGGTGGCGTCGCACGGGCAGACGCTCTGGCACGAGCCCGGGCACTCGACCTGGCAGGCCGGCGAGTCGGCGGTGATCGCCGAGCGGTTGGGCGTCGACGTGGTCAGCGACTTCCGCGTGCGCGACGTCGCCGCGGGGGGGCAGGGGGCGCCGCTGGTGCCGATCGCCGACACGCTGCTCTTCGCGTCGCCCGACGCGTGGCGCGCGCTGCAGAACCTGGGCGGGATCGGGAACGTGACCGTCGTCCCGCCGGCGCGCCCGGGGCGCGACGCGGCGGCCGGCGTGCGGGCGTTCGACACGGGGCCGGGCGTGGCGGTGATCGACGCCGTGACGCGCGCGCTGCGCCCGTCGCTGCCGTACGACGTCGACGGCCGCCTCGCCGCCGCGGGCACGCCGGTCGACGCGGTGGCCGACGCGCTGCTCGCCGATCCGTACTTCGCCGCGCCGCCCCCCAAGTCCACGGGACGCGAGCTGTTCGGCACGGCGTACGCCGCGCGCCTGGTCGACGCCTGCCGCGCCGCGCGCGCCGGCGCGACCGACGAGGACCTGGTGGCGACCGCCGTCGCGCTCACCGCGCGCAGCGTGGCCGACGCGTACGCGCGCTTCCTCCCCGAGCCGGTGAGCGAGGTACTGCTCTCGGGCGGCGGGGCGCGCAACCCGACGCTCGTCGCCGCGATCGCGCGCGAGGTGGGGCGCCGCGAGGGCGCGCCGCGGGTGCGCGCCTTCGACGAGGCGTTCTTCGACGGCGAGGCCAAGGAGGCGGTCGCCTTCGCCCTCCTCGGCTGGCTGCACGTGGAGCGGCGCGCGGGGAACGTCCCGGGCGCGACGGGCGCGCGCGGGCCGCGCGTCCTCGGCAAGCTGACGCCGGCGTGAGGACGGGATGAGCGAGACCGCGCGCCTCCTGATCCCTGCGATCGTCGCCGACGAGAGCGGCCGCTTCGACGGCGCGCGCCCGGCCATCGCCGAGGCGCTGGCGCTGGGCGTGGGCGGCTTCGCGCTGCACGGCGGCGACCAGGAGGCGGTGCGCGCGCTGACGCGCGAGCTGCAGCAGAAGTCGCGCGTGCCGCTGCTGGTGGGTGCCGAGATGGAGCGCGGGGCGGGGCAGCAGTTCGCCGGCGCGACGGGACTGCCGCCGCTGGCCGCGATCGCCTGGCTCGACGACGTCGAGGCGCTGCGCCGCGCGGCGCGGCTGACGGCGCGCGAGGCGCGCACGATGGGCGTCAACTGGACCTTCGGCCCCGTCTGCGACCTGGAGCTCGAGTCCGCGAACCCGACGCTCGGCGCGCGCGCGCTCGGCGCCGACCCGGCGCGCGTGGGGCGGCTCGCGGTGGCGTGGATCGAGGCCTGCCAGGCCGAAGGCGTGGTGGCGTGCGCCAAACACTTCCCGGGGCGCGGGCGCGCCGCCGTCGACCCGCACGATGCGCTCCCCGTGATCGGCGCCGGCCGCGACGCGCTGCACGCGGCCGACCTGGAGCCGTTCCGCGCCGTGATCGCCGCCAACGTGGCGTCGATGATGACGGCGCACGCGGCCTACCCCGCGCTCGACCCGGGCGGGCTGCCGGCGACGCTGTCGCGCGAGCTGCTCACCTGGCTGCTGCGCCAGCAGATGCGCTACGACGGGCTGCTGGTGGCCGACGCGCTGTCCATGGGCGGCGTGCGCGAGGTGGTCGCCGACGAGGGAGAGGCGGCGGTGCGCGCGGTCGCCGCGGGGTGCGACGTGCTGCTGGCGCCGCGCGACCTGGCGGGGACGGCGGCGGCGCTCGAGGGCGCGCTGGCGTCGCGCCAGCTCGACCCGGTGCGGGTGCAGCAGAGCGTGCGGCGCCGCCTCAAGTGGGCGCAGTGGGCCGCGCCGCCGAACGACTGGCGCCGCCCGATCGCCGCCGACGCGGCCTGGGGCGCGCAGCTGGCCGACCGCGTGGTGCACGCCGCGCGCGGCGCGCCGCCGTCGCTCGGCGCGGCCGCCGAGGTGGTGGTGGTCGACGACGAGACGCCGCCGGGTCCCGGCGCGCCCCCCGAGGCGCGCCGCCGCCCGGTGCGCGACGCGCTCGCCGAGGCGCTGCGCGCGGCGGGCGTCGAGCTGCGCGGCGCCGACGCGCACGGCGGGGCGACGCGCGTGGTCGCGCTGTTCGGCGAGGTGCGCCCGTGGGCCGGGCGGACCGGCTACTCCGAGGCGGCGCTGGCCGCCGTGCGGGCGGCGTGCGACGAGGCCGCGGCCGCGGGGCGCGCGGCGGTGGTGGCGCAGTTCGACCACCCGCGGCTGGCGGCGACGGTCCCGGGCGACGCGCCCGTGGTGTGCGGCTGGTCGGGCGACCGCGCGATGCAGCAGGCGGTCGCGCGCTGGCTCGCGGCGCGGCGGGGGTAGGGCGCCGGGTTCCCCGTCGTCGGCGTGCCGGGTGGGCCGGGGTGCCGTATGTTCGGGGATGCCGCCACTCGATCGTCGCGACCACCGTCGCGCGTTCCGCCGCCGTGCCGCGGCGCTGGCAATGGCGCTGGCGGCGCTCGCCCCCCGCGCCGCGCGGGCGCAGCCGGGTGGCGCGCCGTCGTGGGTGCACGAGGCGTGGACCGTGAGGGACGGCCTCCCCGTCAACTCGATCAACACCGTCCTCCAGGACCGCACCGGCTACATCTGGGCCGCCACGTTCGACGGGTTGGTCCGCTTCGACGGCGTTCGATTCACCGTCTTCAACTCCGCCAACTCCGAGGCGCTCCCCAGCAACCGGATCGTCGAGCTGACGGAGGGGCGCGACGGGGCGCTCTGGCTCACGACCGAGCAGGGGCACGTCGTCCGCTTCCGGGCGGGGCGGTTCACCAACGTCCCGTTCGACGGGGACCACGGCGAGGGGCTCGTCGCCCTGCTCGAGGACGCCGCGGGGGGCGTCTGGGTGGGAGCGCCGGAGGGGCTCTGGACGCTCCGGGGCGACCGACTCGTGCGGGTGGGGCAGGGTACGCTCGACGCGCGCGTCACCGCCCTGGTGCAGCGGCGGGACGGGAGCCTCTGGGTCGGCACGGCCGGCGCCGGGATCTTCCGCGCGACCGTCGACGGCCGGGTGACGCGCGTGGCAGCCGACCCCGCCCTCGACGCCGACTACGCGCTGCACCTGGTCGAGGATGCGTCGGGCACGCTCTGGATCGTGGGCACGCGGGCGCTCTGGGCGTGGCGCGGGCGTCCGGTGCGCACCCACGTGCCCCGGGACCCGTACTTCATCGGGGACGTCGTGCCGGTGCGCGCGACCGGGGCGGTCTTCGCCGCGAGCGCGTCGACGCTGTACCGACTCGAAGGCGATTCGGCCGTGCTGGTCCGCGCTGCGAGGAGCCCGGGGGTGCGACTCTGGACGGACTCGCGCGCCGTCTGGAGCGTCGACGGTCAGCATGTGCTCCGCGACGGGCGACGGGTCTTCACGCTTCCCGAGCGCCGCATCGTGTCGGCCGCCCTCTTCGACCGCGAGGGGAGCCTCTGGCTCGGCACCGACGCCGGCGGTCTGTATCGACTGAAACCGGCGCTCTTCACGACGTACAGCCTGCCCGAAGGGGTGGGGCACCCGAACGTCTACGCGACGTACGTCGACCGCGCGGGCGCCGTCTGGCTCGGCACCTGGGGGAACGGGGCGACCCGCCTCGACCCGGTCACGCAGCGCGCCACCGTGCTCGGGGTGGGGGCCATGCCCCCCTCCGTCAACTCCTTTCACGAGGACCGATCGGGGCGGCTGTGGGTGGGCGGCGGCGAGGGCGCGGGGCTGTACGTGTGCCTCCCGCCCGACCTGCGGTGCCGCGCCGAGGGGCCGCGCGAGCTCCGGGACCGCACGGTGTTCGCGCTGCACGGCGATGCCGCCGGCCGCCTCTGGGTGGGCGCGGCCGGCCTGCTGTTCCGCCGCGACGGGGAACGCTGGGCGAGCTTCCCGCCGGCGTCGGGCGGGCCGGCGGCCACGGTGCGCGCGTTCGCGACCACGCGCGACGGCGCGCTCTGGATGGGGACCAACGGCGGCGGGCTCGCGCGCTACCGAGACGGGACGTTCACCCGCTTCACGCGCGCCGACGGGCTGCCGAGTGACCTCGTTCGGTCGCTCCACCAGGACGCGGACGGGTGGCTGTGGGTCGGCACGGAGGGGCGCGGCCTGGCGCGGCTCGACCCGCGCGCGTGGGGCGGGGGCGGCCGCGCCGCGTCGGCGCGCGCCGTCGTCCGCGTCGGCACGGGCGACGGGCTGTTCGACGACGTCGTCCACCAGATCCTCGAGGACGACGCCGGGCGGCTGTGGATGAACGGCAACCGCGGCATCTTCTGGGTGGCGCGCGCGGAGCTGCACGCGTTCGCCGACGGGCGCGCCGCGCGGGTGCACTCGACGGCGTACGCGGAGCGCGACGGCATCCGCAACCGCGAGGGGAACGGCGGCGTGCAGCCGGCCGGCGCGCGGGGGCCCGACGGGCGGCTCTGGTTCCCGACGCAGGACGGCGTCGTCGTCGTCGACCCGGCGCGCGTCCGCCGCGACCCGCGCGCGCCGCCGCTGGTGGTGGAGCAAATCGTCGCGGGGGGGCGCGTGCTGCGCCCGGCGCTCGACGCGATGACGCTCCGCCCCGACCAGCGGGACGTGCAGTTCGAGTACACCGCGCTCACCTACCTCGAGCCGACGAACGTCCGCTTCCGCCACCGCCTCGACCCGTACGACGCGCGCTGGGTCGACGTGGGGAACCGCCGCACGGCCTACTACACGAAGGTGCCGCCCGGGCGCTACACCTTCCGCGTCCAGGCGAGCGACGCCGCCGGCGGGTGGCACGAGCCGGGCGCCGCGCTCGCGGTGCGCGTCCTCCCGCGGGCGTGGGAGACGAACGCGTTCCGCTGGGCGGCGGCGGCGGGGTTGGGCGTCCTCCTCCTCCTGGCCGTCCGGCTGCGCGAGGCGCGCCTCCGCGCACAGGCGGCGCGGCTGGCGCGCGTGGTCGACGAGCGCACCGCGGCGCTGCGCGAGCGGGAGCGCGAGCTGGCCGACCGGAACGCGCGCCTGCAGCTCGTCGACCGCGCGAAGACGCGCTTCTTCGCCAACGTGTCGCACGAGCTGCGCACCCCGCTCACCCTCACCATCGGGCCGCTCGAGGACCTGCGCGCGCGCGCCGGCGGCGACCCGCAGGTCGAGCGGTGGCTCGACATCGCGCTCCGCAACGCGCGCCGGCTGCTCCGGCTCGTGAACCAGCTCCTCGACGTGGCGAAGCTCGAGGCGGGGGCGATGCGCCTCGCCCCGCGCCCGCTCGACCTCGCCCCGTTCACGCGCGGCGTCGTCGCGGCGTTCGCGCCGGTCGCCGAGCGGAAGGGACTCCGCCTGACCGTCGAGACGCCCGACGCGCTGGCCGGCGCGTTCGACGCCGACGCGGTCGAGAAGGTGCTGACCAACCTCCTGTCGAACGCGATCAAGTTCACGCCGGAGGGCGGCGCCGTGCACGTCGCGCTCGCGTGGGACGGCGGGGCGGCGCGGCTGCTGGTGCGCGACTCCGGCCCCGGGATCCCCCCCGACCAGGTCGCGCACGTCTTCGAGCGGTTCTACCAGGCCGACGAGTCGACGACGCGGACGCAGCCGGGGACGGGGATCGGGCTCTCGCTGGTGCGGGAGCTGGTGGAGCTCCACGGCGGGTCGGTCGCGGTGGAGAGCGGGGGCGCCGGCACGACGTTCACGGCGCGCATCCCGCCCGGCGTCGCCGCCGACGGCGGGGTGGCCGCGGGCCACCTCGCCGGCGCGCCCTCGATCGCCGCCGAGGTGACGGCCGAGCACGCGGCCACGCACGCGGCCACGCACCTGGCCGCGCCCGCGTCGGGCGCGGCGCGGCCGGGCGACGCGCGGGGGGAGGACGTCCCGACCCTGCTCGTGGTGGACGACAGCGCGGACCTCCGCGGCTACGTCCGCGACCACTTCGCCGCGCGCTTCCGGGTGCTCGAGGCGGCGGACGGCCTGGAGGGGATCGCGCTCGCGCGCCGCCACCTCCCCGACGTCGTCCTCTCGGACGTGATGATGCCCGGCGCCGACGGACACGCGCTGGTGCGCGCGCTGCGGGAGAGCGCCGAGACCGACTTCCTCGCCGTCATCCTGCTCACCGCGCAGGCGGGCGACGGGCAGCGGCTGGAGGGGCTCGAGCGCGGCGCCGACGACTACGTCGTGAAGCCGTTCGAGATGCGCGAGCTCGACGTGCGGGTGCGCAACCTGATCGCCGCGCGGCGCCGGCTGCGCGACCGCTACTCGGCCCCGGCGGCCGAGGGGCGCGTCGCGCTCCCGGCCGGCCTCGCCCCGGCCGACCAGGCGTACGTCGCGCGCGTGCGGGAGGCCGTCCGGCGCCGACTCGCCGATCCCGACTTCGGCGTCGGCGAGCTGGCGGACGCGGTGGCGCAGGACCGCTCGCACCTGTTCCGCCGCGTGCGGCAGCTCTTCGGCGAGTCGCCGTCGGAGCTCCTCCGGCGCATGCGCGTGGAGGAGGGGGAGCGGCTCCTGCGGGAGGGGTCGGCGACGGTGACCGACGTCGCGTACGCGGTGGGGTTCAACAGCCTCTCGTACTTCTGCCGCTGCTTCCAGGAGGCGTACGGGGTGACGCCGGCGGCCTACCGAAGCCGGGCCGCCGGCCGGGCGGCCGCCGCGCGCGACTGAACGGGCGCGACGCACGTTGCGCCGGACGCCACCCAGGTTGCACGCAACGCCGGTCGCCTGACGCCGCAACGCGGGTGCTCAGCCCCGGCCGACGCGCCCGGTAGCGTGTCCCCGACTCCCACACCTGGAGACGGAGATGCGCACGCATCGGGTACTCACCGGCATCGCGGCAGTCGCGATCGGCACGAGCTGTGGACCGGAGCGCGACGTCGCGGCGCCCGACGACGGACACGGCGGGCACGCGGAGCCGACGACGCTCTACGTCTGGGCGAGCGACGTGGCCCGCGTCGCCCCCGACTTCCTCGCGGTGATCGACTTCGACCGCCGGTCGCCGGACTACGGCCGGGTGCTGCGGACGGTCCCCCTCCCGCCGCCCGGGAACGTCGGCAACGAGCCGCACCACTGCCACACCTCCGCCGACGCGAAGGTCCTGGCCTGCGGCGGCCTCCTGAGCGTGCTCAAGGGGCAGAACGACATCTTCTTCTTCGACATCACCGACGCCCGGCACCCGAAGTTCCTCTCCTCCACGCGCGCGCCCAATTCGAGCGTCACCGACGAATTCCTGGCGCTCCCCGGGGGCGGGTTCCTCGTCACCAACATGGGGTCGGCGACGGGCGGGGCAGGCGGACGCGTGGTGGAGTTCGACGCGAGCCTGCGGCTCGTCGCCGAGCACCCGGCCGCGCCGCCGGCCGACGGCGCGTTCAACCCGCACGGCATGGACGCCGACTTCGCGCGCAACCGGCTCGTGACGAGCGACTTCGTCAACCCGGTGACGACGCTGAACGCGTTCGCGGGCGCGCCGGAACTCCGGAGCTCGGTCCGGTTCTGGGACCTGCAAGCGCGCCGCATCACGCGAACAGTTTTCCTTCCCGACTCCGCCGGGACGATGGACGTGAAGCTCATCCCCGGTGACGCCCGCGGGCGCGCGGTCACGGCGAACATGTTCACGGGGCGCTTCTACACGGTGGACCCGACCGACGGCCGCTACGTGGAGTCGTTCGACGCCGCGACCGTGACGCCGCGCGTGGAGACCCCGGTGCGCGGCGGGATGCCGGGGCTCCTGGCGGTGCCGCGGGACGGGAAGCGCCTGATCTACGCGACGATCATGGCGGGGCAGGTCGTGATGCTCGACATCTCGGACCCGCTGCGGTTCCGGCAGCTGTCCGTCGTCGACTTCGGGCGCGACGCCGGCCCGCACTCCGTGCACCTCACGCACGACGGCCGGCGGCTCGTGGTCACCGACTACTTCCTCGACCAGGACGACTTCGGCAAGATCCACCTGGACGGCGACCGCCAGGTGCGCGTGCTCGAGGTGGGGGAGCGGAGTCTCCGCGTCGATCCGGCGTTCCGCGTGCTCGACTTCGACACGGCGTTCCCGACCGGGCCGGCGCGCCCCCACGGGATCGGCATGAAGTGACCGACGCCCCCCACCCCTCGCCGCGGGTGCGACTGGAGGCGGCGCTCCTCGACGCCGCGCCGACGGCGCGCGTCCCCGCCGCGGCGCCCGACGAGCGCCCCTGCCCGACGGTGCTCGTCGTCGCCGCCGAGGCAGACCTCCGGCGTTACGTGCGCGAGTGTTTGCGCGAGCGGCCGACGCTGCGCCTCGTCGAGGCGGCGACGCTCCCCGCCGCGCTGGCGCTGGCCGAGCGGTATCCGCGGGCCTGCCTCGTGGTCGACGAGCCGGAGCGCGACGTGCTGGGGGCGCTCGCCTCGCACCGCGCCGTCCTCCTCGTCGACGACCTACCGCGCGATGCGCTGGCGGCTGCCGCGTCCGTCCAGCTGCTCGCCCGCCCGTTCACGGCGGCGGAGCTGGTGGCGGAGGTCGACCGGCTGGTCGGGTAGGAGAGCGTCGGGTCAGGGCGCCGCCGTCGCCGGCGCGCCCCCGGCGGCCGTCGCCCCGCCCTGGGTGGCGCCCGGGGCCAGCAGGCGCCAGGCCAGCAGCGCGGCCAGCACCACCGCCAGCAGCGCCAGCCCGGCGTACACCACGCGCGCGCGGTCGCGCCGCTCCGCCAGCTCCACCGGCGTTACGCCGGCGGCGACGGCCGCCTCGCCCGCCACTTGCGGCTTGCCGGACGCGAGGTCGGGCGCCAGCGCGTCGGACGGCGCGGGCGCGACCGGGGCGATCGGATGCACCGGCGTCGTGGGCGTCGGGGTGCCGAGTGGGAAGCGCTGGTGCCCGACCGGATCGGTGTCGGTGGCGTCGGCCAACCCGTCACCGTCGAAGCGGGCGGCGACGACGGTGATGTTGTCCGGCCCCCCGGTGGCGTTGGCGCGGGCGATCAGGTCGCGGCAGAGCGCGGCCAGGTCGGGGCCGCGGGCCGCGGCGGCGTCGGCCAGCTCGGGGGCGCGGACCTGCCCGGAGAGGCCGTCGCTGCAGAGGAGCAGGAGGTCGCCGCGGCGCAGCGGCTGGTGCGTGAGGTCCACCTTCACGGTCGCCTCGGGGCCGAGCGCCTGCAGGATGATGTTGCGCCGCACGCTCGTCTCGGCCTGCTCGGGGGTGATCTCCCCGGCCTCGACCAGCTTCTGCATCAGCGACTGGTCCTTCGTGAGCTGCTGCGCCACCCCGTCGCGGACCAGGTAGGCGCGGCTATCGCCCACCTGCGCGAGGTAGAGCGTGTCGCCGCGCAGCGCGGCCGCCGTGACCGTGGTGCCCATCCCGCGCAGCTCGGCCTGGCGCCCGGCGCGCTCGTGGATGGCGGCGTTGGCGGCCTGCACGGCGTCGCGCAGCGCGAGGGCGTAGCGCTCGGCGTCGGCGGCGGCGTCGGTGGCGCGGGCGCGCAGCGCGTCGAAGACGGCCCGCGCCCCCATGCGGCTGGCGATCTCGCCGGCGGCCGCGCCTCCCAGCCCGTCGGCGACGAGGAAGAGCACCCCTTCCGCCGGCGCCGTGAGGGTGCGGGCGACGGCCCCGTCCTCCGCACGCGCCCCGCCGCCCTCCGCGAACGCCAGCGGCTCGGCCGCGGCCAGGTCGGCGACGAGGAACGCGTCCTCGTTGTGGTCGCGCGTGCGTCCCACGTCCGTCAGGGCGCAGACCTCGACGCGCACGCCGGCCTCGGGGGGCGGCGCGGGCGCGGGGCGGCGCGACGGCGCGTCGGGCGTCACGCGCGCGGACATGGCGGAGTCGTCGGCATGCCGCCACTACGGGGCCGCCGCCCCGAGGTTCCGCCCGCGCGCGCCGGGACGCGCGGGGTCGCGCCCCGCGGCGTGGCGGGGGCGCGTCGGGGCGCGGGGCGGCGGCTCGGGGCGGGCATGCGTGGTCGAAGGTAGGGGGGCGTACGGGGGGAGGCAATCAGCCGGCCGTGCCCGTCCCGTCGACGCGACGGCGCGCCGCTCCACCGAGCCCGACGCGACGTGTAGCTTGCGCCGATGCGACGCCCCTCGTTCTACGCGCTGCGCGCTGCGCCGGTTCTTCTCCTCGCCGCCTGCGCGCGGGCCGCCGGCCCGGCCCCCGACGCGCGGACGGCGCCGACGGCCGACGACGGGCCGGTCGGGCTCCCGGCGGTGACGCCGGTGCGGGGCGCGCCGCTCGAGATCCGACTGGTCTCGCCGGGGGCGCAGGCGTCGGTGGGCGGGCGCGACTCGACCTTCGTCTTCGGCTCGGTGGGGAGCGGGGACGCGACGCTCACGGTCAACGGTGCCGCGGTCCCGGTGGCGCCGAACGGCGCCTTCCTCGCCTTCCTCCCGGTGCCGCCGGCGAACGCGCCCCACTACCTCCTGGTGGCCGCGCGCGGCGCCGACACGGTGCGGCGCACGGTCCCGGTGCGCGTCCCGGTGCGGCGCCTCCTCCCGGCCGACGGGCGGTTGGTCGTCGACTCGGGGAGCGTGGCGCCCGCGGGCCGGAGCGCGCTGCGCGGCGACGAGATGGTGCGGGTGAGCGTGCGGGCGCCGCGGAATGCCGCCGCCTGGTTGACGCTGGACGACGCCGCCCGCGTGCCGCTCGTCGACGCGGCGCCCCGCGGCGGTCCGTCGGCCACCGCGGGCGCGGACGCCGGGACGACGTGGGTGGTCGAGCTGCCCGCCGGCGCGCTGGCCGCGGCGCCCGAGCCGCGCGTGGTGGTGGCCCGCGGCGCCGACACGGTGCGGCTGCGCGTCGGGCGGGTGAGCGTCGCCGGCGTCGGCGACGGCGTGCGCCCGCGCGCCCGCGACTGGGTGCAGCTGGGGCGCCCGTCGGCGGTGCCCGACACCGACCGCGTGGTCGTCGGCCGGCCGACGCCCGAGGGCACGTACAAGTGGTTCTTCGCGCCGGGGACGCCGGTCGAGCGCACGGGATCGCAGGGCGGGAGCACGCGCGTCCGCCTCGACGAGCAACTCGAGGTCTGGGTCGACAGCGGCGAGGTGGTGCCACTCCCCGCCGGCTGGTCGCCGCCGCGGCGCGTGGTCGGGGGCGCGCGCGTCGTGCCGGCCGCCGGGTGGGCCGACCTGGTGATCCCGCTCGCCGAGCGCCCGCCGTACCAGGTGGTGGAGCGCGGGCGGGAGCTCGACCTCGTGCTGTACGGCACCGCGTTCTCCCCCGACATCCTCCCGCTCTGGGGGACGGCGACCGACTCGCTGGTGCGGCAGGTGGTGTGGGAGCAGGAGGCCACCGACCGCGTGCGCGTGACGCTCCGGCTGAGCGAGGCGCCGTTCGGGTATCTCGCGCTCTGGGACCCGGCGCGGAGCGCGTTCGTGCTGCGTGTGCGGCGCGCGCCCGCGGTCGACCCGGCGCGCCCGCTGCGCGGGCTCACGATCGTGGTCGACGCGGGGCACCCGCCCGGGGGCGCGACGGGGCCGACGGGGCTGTGGGAGCCGGTGGCGGTACTCCCCGTGGCCGAGCGCGTGCGCGACCTGCTGCGCGAGCGCGGCGCGACGGTCGTGATGACGCGCACCACCGTCGACCCGGTGCCGCTCGGCGACCGCGGCGTGGTCGCGCGGCGCGCCGACGGGCACGCCTTCGTGTCGATCCACCTCAACGCCTTCCCCGACGGGGTGAACCCGTTCACCAACGCGGGAACCAGCACGCTCTTCTTCCACCAGCACTCGGAGCCGCTCGCCCGGCTGGTGCAGCGCGAGATGGTGCGCCGCTTCCGGATCCGCGACCTCGGGATCCACTACCAGAACCTCGCCGTCGCGCGCCCGCCGTGGATGCCGGCGATCCTCACCGAGGGGCTGTTCCTGATGTTCCCCGAGCAGGAGGCGGCGCTGCGCACGGCGGCGGGGCGGGAGCTGTACGCGCGGGCGGTGGTGGACGGGGTGGAGGAGTACTTTCGGTCGTTGGCGGGGTCCGCGCGGGGCGAAGCTCCGTGAGCTCGGCGCTCGCGCTGCTCGCGCTCGTGGGGTGGATGATCGCGGGAAGCGCCGCGCGCGCGCAGGGGGTCGATCCCCGCGGAGAATGGCGCACGCTGACGACCGCCCACTTCCGCGTCCACTTCCGCGCCGAGCACGAAGCGCGCGGGCGCCGCGCCGCCGCCGACGCCGAGCGCGCGTGGGCGCGGCTGGCCGGCGAGCTGACGCCGCCGCGCGGGCCCGTCGACCTCGTGGTCGCCGACAACGTCGACTTCAGCAACGGGTACGCGAACACCTTCCCGACCAACCGGATCGTCACCTACCTGCAGCCGCCGGTGGACGTCGCGTCGCTGCGCTTCCACGACGACTGGGGGGAGCTGCTCATCACCCACGAGCTGACGCACCTGTTCCACCTCGACCGCGCGCGCGGGATGTGGGGAGCGCTGCAGCGGGCGTTCGGGCGGCACCCCGCGCTCTTCCCCAACGCGTACGCGCCGTCGTGGCTCACCGAGGGGCTGGCGGTGCACTTCGAGTCGAAGCTCACCGGCGCCGGGCGCGTGCTGGGGAGCGAGCACGCGGTGCTGGCGCGGGCGGCGCAGGCGGGGGGGCGGCTGCCGCGGCTCGACCAGCTGAGCCTCGAGAGCTCGGTTTTCCCCGGGGGGCAGCAGGCGTACGTGCACGGCTCGCTGGTCGTCGACTACCTGGCGCGGCACGGGCGTCCCGGCGGCGTGCGCGCGTTCGTCGAGCGGGCGAGCGCGCAGCCGGTGCCGTACCGGTTGAACACGGCGGCGCGTCACGCGTTCGGGCTCTCGCTGCACGAGGGGTGGCGCCAATGGCGCGACTCGCTCGCGGGCGCGGTCACGTCGGGCGCGCCCGACGCCGGGTGGCGGGTGCTCACGGACGAGGGGTGGTACGCCGCCTACCCGCGCTGGCGCGACGCCGCGTCGCTGCTCTACGCGGCCAACGACGCGCGCGACGTGGCCGGCGCGTACCGGCTGACCGCCGAGGGCGGCCGCGCGCGCGTGGGGCGGCGCAACACGCTCTCGCCGAACGTGCCGCTCGTCGCCGGGCCGTACGCCGGGGGCGTGCTCTTCTCGCAGCTCGAGTACGCGGACCCGTTCACCGTGCGCGGCGACCTGTGGGTGCAGACCGCGCCCGCGCCGCTCGACTTCGGCGCGGCGGCGCGCGGGCAGCGCCGGCTGACGCGCGGCGCGCGGCTCTCGCACCCCGACGCGCGGGCGCGCGACGGCGCCGTCGTCGCCGTGCAGGCGGCCGGGGGGACGACGCGACTGGTGCGCGTGAGCCCCGACGGCCGCGTGATCGCACCGCTCACCGCCGTCGCTGCCGACACGCAGTGGGCCGAGCCGCGCTGGCACCCGGCGGGCGCGCTCGTGGCCGCGGTGCGGCTGGTGCGCGGCGGGCGCTCGGGCGTCGTGGTGCTCGACACGCTGGGGCGCGCGCGGCTGACGCTGGCCGAGGAGCGCGCGGTGGCGTCGGCGCCCGCCTGGTCGCCTGACGGCGGCACGCTGCTCTGGACCTCCGACCGCAGCGGGACGCCGCAGCTCTACGCCGCGGCGGTAGCGTGCGCGGCCGAAGAGCCGGCGGACGGCGGCGCCGCGGCGCCCTGCCGCGCCGACGGCGCGCCGCGCCGCGTGGGCGCCGCGGCAACCGCGGTGACGCAGCCCGCGCTCTCTCCAGACGGCGCGCGGGTCGCGGCGCTCGTGCTGCGCGCCGACGGACTGCACGTCGCGGTGCGCGCGGCCGCCGACGGCGCGCCTGCCGGCGGCGCGCCGGTGTTCGCGCAGGCGTCTCGCGTCGGCGCGGTCGAGTCGGCCGCCGGGGCGACGCGCGGCTACGCCCCCTGGCGCACCCTGGTCCCGCGCTACTGGACCCCGCTCGGCGCCGAGTCCGACGGCGGCGGCGCGGCGCTGCTCGGCGCGGCCACGAGCGCGCAGGACGTGCTCGGGCGCCACGCCTACTCGGCGCAGCTCGCGGCCAACATCGAGACCGGCGATGTGGAAGGGGGGGCGGCGTACCGGCTGACGCGGTGGGCGCGCCCGTTCGTCGACGTGGCGGCGTCGCAGGCGTGGCAGTACCGCACGCAACGCGTGCAGCGCGGCGCGACCGGCGCCGTCGAGTCGCGCCCGCTCGACCGGCGCACGCGCACCGTGGCGACCAGCCTGGTGTTCGCGCGGCCGCGCTACCGCACCAACGCGTCGCTCTCGGCGGGCGCGTTCTGGGAGACGCGCGCCTACCGCTCGACGCTCCCGGCGGTGGTCGACTTCGCGGACTCGACGCTCGGCGCGTCCTTCCCCGGGCTGTCGGTGGGCGCCGCGTGGAGCAACGTGCGGCGCCCGGTGCGCAGCGTCTCGCCCGAGGACGGCGTCGCGCTCTCGGCGAACGCGCAGCAGCGGTGGCAGGACGGGGCGGGCGCGCGGGCGGGGGCGTCGCGGCGCGCCGTCGGCGTGGCGCGCGTCTACAAGTCGCTCGACCTGCCCGGGTTCGCGCACCATGTGCTGGCGGCGCGCGTCGCCGGCGGCGCGACCGACCGGCGGGCGGCGACCGAGTTCGGCGCCGGCGGCACGAGTGGGAGCAGCGCCGCGCTCCTGCCGGGCGTCACCGTGGGCGACCCGGCCCGCACGTTCGGCGTGCGCGGCTTCCCGGCGGGGGCGCAGCAGGGATTGCGCGCGGCGGCGGCGTCGGTCGAGTACCGCGCGCCGCTCCTGCTCCCGGCCCGCGGGCTCGACCTGCTCCCCGTCTTCCTCGACCGCGTCTCCTTGTCGGCGTTCGCCGACGCGGGGAGCGCCTGGTGCCCGCGCGACGTCGACCGGCGCGTGCAGACGCTGTGCGCGCGCGACGACGAGGGGGCGCCGAACCTCGCCCTCTCGCCGGACGCGCCGCGCTGGCTGGCGTCGGTGGGCGCGGAGCTGAACCTCGACGCGGCGCTGCAGTACGACCAGGGGTACCGCGTGCGCGTGGGCGTGGCGGCGCCGGTGCGCGGGCGCGAACGCGCCGGGCGGGCGGCGAGCGTGTACGGAACGCTCGGGCTCTCGTTCTGACCGCCCGCCGTCCCTGGCGTCGGTCGGGGCGGCGGGTAACGTAGCTCGCATGCCCCTACCGCTCCGCCTCGCCGCCCGCGCGGCCCGCGCCGTCGCGCCGCGCGCCGCCGCGCTGCTCGCCGCCTGCGAGGACCCGGCCGCGCCCGACGCCCCGGTCTCGCGTCCCCCCGCCGAGCCGCCGGCGGTGACGTGGCTGCGGAGTGCCGCGGTGCCGCTGGCCGGCGCGTCGCCGACGCTGTCGGACGCCGACCTCGCCCCGCTGCGGGCGATGGTCGGCGACGCGCCGCTCGTCGGACTCGGCGAGGGGACGCACGGGACGCGCGAGCACTTCCAGCTCAAGCACCGGATCGTGCAGTACCTCGTGCGCGAACTCGGCTTCACCGCCTTCGCCATCGAGGCCACCATGCCCGAGGCGTTCGCGGTCGACCGGTGGGTGCGCGGCGGGCCGGGTGATCCGGCGGTGCTCCTGTCGAACCTCTACTTCTGGACCTGGAACACCGAGGAGGTGCTGGCGCTCATGCAGTGGATGCGCGCCCACAACGCCACCGTCCCGTCGGCGCGGCAGGTGCGCTTCTTCGGCTTCGACATGCAGTTCCCCGGCGCGGCGATCGACTCGGTGCGCGCGTACGTGCGGCGGGTGGACCCGCCGCGCGCGGCGTCCGCCGACTCGGCGTACGCCTGCCTCGCCGCCGCGCGCAACAACGGCCCGCGCCCCGGCGCGCAGCGCTACGTCGCGCTGCCCCAGGACGACCGGGCGCGCTGCGCGGCGGCGGTCGCGGCGGCGCACGCGGCAATCGCGGAGCGGCGGGCGGCGTACGCGGCCGCGTCGTCCGCCGAGGAGTACGCGCGGGCGCTGCAGAGCGCGCGGCTGGTGGTGCAGTGGGAGGACATGGCGGGGCGCGCGGTTCCCGGCGGCCCGCTGGCGCGCGACCGCTACATGGCCGAGAACACGGAGTGGCTGCTGGCCCAGCTGCCGCCGGGCGCGCGCATGGTGCTGTGGGCGCACAACTACCATGTCTCGCGGGTCTCGGGGGCGCAGGGCGGGCACCTGCACGCGCGCTTCGGCGCGCGCTACGTGAACCTCGGCTTCAGCTTCGGCACCGGGACGTTCACGGCGGTCGAGATGGCGAACGGGCAGTTCCTCCAGCTGCGGACCCTCTCGACGGCCGACGTGCCCGCGGGGTCGTTCGAGGCCTACGCGCAGGGGACCGGGCTCGCGTACTTCCTGTTCGACGCGCGCCGGATCGCCGGCGCCCCCGAGGCGCAGGCGTTGGCGGGTCCGATCGCGATGCGCAGCATCGGCTCGGGGTTCGACCCGTCGCGCGGGGCGGCGTACTTCGCCACGACCGTGTTGCCGCACGACTTCGACCTGCTGATCCACGTCGCCGCCGGGACGGCGTCGCGGCTGCTGCCGTTCCGCTACGAGTGAGCGCCTTCGTGCACCCGCTGGCGTTCGTGTGCGGGGACGTCGTGCTCGCGGACGGCGCGAGCGTGTGGCCGTTCGCCGTCGTGCGCGGCGACAACGAGCGGGTCCTCGTCGGCGAGGGGAGCAACGTGCAGGACGGCGCGGTGCTGCACGCCGACCCCGGCCTCCCGTGCGTGCTCGGCGCGCGCGTGAGCGTGGGGCACCGCGCGGTGGTGCACGGCGCGACCGTGCACGACGACGTGCTGGTGGGGATGGGGGCGCTGGTCCTCAACGGCGCGGTGCTCGGCGCCGGGAGCGTGGTCGGCGCGGGGGCGGTGGTGCGCGAGGGGATGGTCGTCCCGCCCGGCACGCTGGTCGTCGGCGTCCCCGCGCGCGTCGTGCGCGCGACCACCGACGAGGAGCGGGCGCGCATCCGGCGCACCGCGGAGGCGTACGTGCGTCTGCAGGCGCGGCACCGCGCCGGGGAGTTTCCGCGCCGCACGGGCGACTAGCGGCTTGCGCGCCTGTCGGCTACCCCAGCCGTCGCGCACCAGACGGCACAGCAAATGCCCTGACGTGATTGCGAGCAAGCAGTCATTGTGGGAAGTGTGTGGAGAGCGCTGTCCGACGTCGGACGAGGCGCCTGGGGTGGCGGAATCATATGGTGACGCTGATGACCGTTCTCGCTGTGCCGCATGAGGTTACGCCACGTGCTGCCGAACTGACGCGCGGTGGCAGGTCGCGTCCGATGGGGCGGGCCGGTGGCGGGAACGGAAGTGCCGCGCGACGACGTATTGTGCGTGCGAGCAAGCGCCCATAGAATGCCCCTCCCTTCATCCCACTGAGCCGTCCGCGCCGCCGTCGAGCCCCGCTCCGGTAGGCGTCGCCCGACTTCTCGTCCGAGCCCCCGCCCGAAACGTTTTCGGGCTTGTCGTCGCCGCCGAAGGAGATTCGCCATGCCCCTGTCGCCCACCCCCCCGTCGATCCCGGCCGAGCTGTCCTCGAACGCGCGCACCGTGCTCGAGAAGCGCTACCTGGTGAAGGACGCGGCGGGGAAGCCCACCGAGCGCCCCGAGGACATGTTCTGGCGCGTGGCGACGGTGGTCGCCGAGGCCGATCGCCGCTACGGCGCGTCGGACGCGCAGGTGCAGGCGCTGGCGGAGGAGTTCTACGCCCTGATGACGCAGCGCCGCTTCGAGCCGAACTCGCCGACGCTGATGAACGCGGGGCGCCCGCTCGGGCAGCTCTCCGCCTGCTTCGTGCTCCCGGTCGAGGACGCGCTGTCGAACGGGCAGAACGGGATCTACGACACCCTGCGCTCGATGGCGCTCATCCACCAGAGCGGCGGCGGCACGGGCTTCAGCTTCAGCCGGCTGCGCGCGAAGGGGTCGATGGTGCGCTCGACGACCGGCGTGGCGAGCGGCCCCATCTCGTTCATGCAGCTCTACGACTCGTCGACCGACGCGGTGAAGCAGGGGGGGACGCGGCGCGGGGCGAACATGGGGATCCTGCGCGTCGACCACCCGGACGTGCTCGACTTCATCGCTTGCAAGGAAGACCTGACCAAGATCACGAACTTCAACATCTCGGTCGGGATCACCGAGAAGTTCATGCAGGCGCTCAAGGCGGGCGGGAGCTACGACCTGGTCGACCCGACGACGGGCGCGGTGGCCGGGCAGCTCGACGCGCGGCTGGTGTGGGACAAGATGGTGCTCGGCGCCTGGCGCACGGGGGAGCCGGGGGTCTTCTTCATCGACGAGGCGAACCGCTACAACCCGGTCCCGCACCTCGGCGCCTACGAGGCGACCAACCCGTGCGGCGAGCAGCCGCTGCTCCCGTACGACGTCTGCAACCTCGGCTCGGTCAACGTCGGCTACTACGTCCGCGACGGGCGGATGGACTGGGAGGCGTTCCGCCGCGACGTCCGCACGTCGACGCACTTCCTCGACAACATCATCGACGTCAACAAGTACCCGCTGCCGGAGATCGACGCGCTTTCCAAGCGCATCCGCCGCATCGGGCTCGGCGTCATGGGCTTCGCCGACGCGCTGATCAAGCTCGGGATCCCCTACGACACCCCCGAGGGCGTCGCGATGGGGCGCCGCGTGATGGAGTTCCTCGACGTCGAGGGGAAGAAGGAGAGCGAGCGCCTGGCCCAGGAGCGCGGCCCGTTCCCCGAGTGGGCGCGCTCGATCTGGGGCCCGGACGAGACGTGCGCGCGCGACGCCGAGGGGAAGCGGATCCGCCCCATGCAGCTGCTGCGCAACTGCAACGTGACGACGGTCGCGCCGACGGGGACGATCTCGATCATCGCCGGCTGCTCGTCGGGGCTGGAGCCGCTGTTCGCGGTCGCCTTCATGCGCAACCAGGCGGGCGTGATGATGCCCGACGTCAACGAGGACTTCGTCGCGATCGCCAAGCGCGAGGGGTGGTTCTCGGACGAGCTGATGGAGCGCATCGCCAAGACGGGGACGGTGGTGCACCCCGAGGTGCCGGAGCGCTGGCAGCGCGTCTTCGTGACCGCCAACCTGATCGCGCCCGAGTGGCACGTCCGCATGCAGGCGGCCTTCCAGGAGCACTGCGACTCGGCGATCTCGAAGACGACCAACTTCGCGCACACGGCGACGGTCGAGGACGTGCGCGCGATCTACGAGCTCGCCTACGAGCTGCGCTGCAAGGGCGTGACGGTCTACCGCGACGGCTCGCGCGACGGGCAGGTGCTGTCGACGGGGGCGACGGAGCAGGCGAAGAAGGAGCGCGAGAAGGCGGCGGCGGGCGGGGGCGAGGCGGGCGCCGACAAGGGGGAGGTGACGACGCTGCGCCGCCAGGTGGGCGAGCTGCAGGGGACGATCGCCGAGCTCGAGGCGGAGATGGAGCGCACGAAGAAGTCGCTCTACGACGCCGAGGCGGAGAACCTGCAGCGCCGCGCCAAGCGGGCGCGCCCGGACAAGCTGCGCTCGACGTCGATGCGCAAGGAGACGCCGCTCGGCACGATGTTCGTCCACATCTCGGAGGACGACCGCGGGCAGCCGTTCGACGTCTTCCTCAACCTCGGCAAGGCCGGCGGGAGCGCGATGGCGGACGCCGAGGCGCTCGGCCGCCTGGTCTCACTCGCGCTGCGCTCGGGGATCCCGATGCAGGAGATCATCCGGCAGCTGCGCGGGATCTCGTCGGACCGCGCGGTCGGTCTCGGCCCGAACAAGGTGCTGTCGATGCCGGACGCGGTGGGGATCGCGCTCGAGGAGTGGTGGCGTGACAAGCAGGGGGTGCAGCAGGACCTGCTGAGCGTCCCGACCGCGACGTCGCCCGCGTCGGCGCCGGCGCGCGAGCCGGTGGCGGCGCCGGTGGCGAGCGCGCAGGCGCAGGCCCAGCCCGCGTTCGAGAGCTTCCACGGCGGGGAGGTGTTCATGGGGACCTGCCCGGACTGCGGGAGCCAGCTGGAGTTCGCGGAAGGGTGCGTGAAGTGCCACGTGTGCGGGTTCAGCGAGTGCGGCTGACGGCGTGAGGGAAAGCTGCGGTAGCGTCGAACCGATGTGACAGGAGCCGGCCGAATTCGTGTGACGGCCGGCTCCTGACCGACGGCGCGGACTTCCGCGCCAGGCGCGGAACGCGTGCACCGGCGGACGCTGCGCGACACGCCGGCCGTACACCGGGCGTACGTGCGGCAGCACGGCGAGGACCTGCCCGAGTTCCGCTACTGGGGGCGGCCGTACCGGATGGCGGCGGGTGCCGGCGACTGACGCCGCGCACGCTGCCCCGGATCACGGCGATTCTGCGCGGCTGGCCGATGTCAGCCCGGCCGCCTGGCGGAGCAGCTCGCGCGCGGCGACCGTGTTGACCGTCGTGGGGCTCATCCGCGCCGCCGGGCGCCCGTCCGGCCCGACGAGGACGATCGTGCATCGCTCGGCGTCGAGGCCGAGGCGTCGCGCGAGCGAGCCGTCCCAGTCGAGCAGCACCGCCTGGCGCCGGTCCTTGGGGAACCGGCCGCGCACGACGCGCCGGAGCAGGCGCGGCACGCCGCGCAGGTCGGCGACCGCCACGACCGGGATGGCCGCCGCCCCCGTCGTGTCCGACTGGAGTCCGCGCAGCGTCGCGACCCACGCCGTGCCCGCCGCCCGGCCGCCGCGCCCGGCCCCGACCAGGAGCAGCGCCCGCCCTCGATAGTCCGCCGCGTCGTGCGCGCGCCCGAACTGGTCGCCGAGCCGGAAGTCGATCACCGAATCAGCGCGGGTCGCCGGTGCGCCTGCCGGGTGTGGCGGGAGCCCGGGGCGCACGGTGCGCTCCGCGGCCGCGGAGGCGTCGAGCACCAGCGTGAGCGTGAGCGCGACCGCGACGACGATGCGAGGGTGCGACATGAGACCTCGATTCTTCGCGACCGAAGTCGGCCGCCGAGGCGATCGCCCGCGACGCGTCCGGGAGCCCGACCGGGTCATGCGCTCGAGCGTGCGTTCGGCCGGCGGCGGCGACGGGCACCGACGCGGACGTCCTCCGCCGGGGCCGCGCGTTCGGTGCGCAGCGCGCGCAGTCGCGCCACGAGCGCCGGCAGGTCGCGGACGACGGAGGCGCCGATGCCCCGCAGCACCGTACCGTACGCGTCGACGGCGGCCCCTTCCGCCACGATCGCGACCTTCGCGGGCAGCAGCGTGCGCAGCCGCCGCAACTCGCGTGCGACGACCCGATCGCTCGGCGCGGCTCCGAGGCTCATCGCCACCGCCGCGGCGCGCGTCCCGACCGCCGCCTCCGCGATGTCCTCCGCGGGCAGCCCCGCGCCGAGGTAGACGACCCGCCATCCGCCGGTCGCGGCGGCGGCGGCGGTCAGCAGCGCCCCGAGCTCGTGCATCTGCCCCGGCGGGGTGGCGACGACGAGGTCGGGTGTCGCGCCGGGGAGCGTCGCGGTCTCGGTCACGCGGTCGAGCGCGCGGCGGAGGACCGCCTGCGTGAGGTGCTGCTGCGAGGGGCGGAGCGCCCCGTCGTGGACCCGCTCGACCACCTGCCGCCACAGCTGCAGGACGACCGCGTCGAGGAACGCTTCGGCGGAGAGTGCGATCGTGGCGCGGCGTAGCGCCGCGTCGAGCTCCATGCCGTCGAAGCGGACGACGGCGGCGAGGCAGGCCTGCAGGTGCTCGGCGTCGGGCGAGGTGGCGCGCCCGCCGCGCTCGGCCAGCGTGGGGACCGCGGACTCGGCCCGCACGAGCGCCGCCAGCACCGCCGGTGCGAGGGCGGCCGCCTGGGCGACCGTGCGGCCGCCGGTCGTGGCGCGTGCGATCAGGCGGAGGCGCTCGACGTCGGCGTCGGAGTAGAGGCGTCGCCCGGTTCCGGATCGCCGGGGGGAGACGACGGCGTGCCGCTTCTCCCAGGCCCGGATGACGTCGGCGCTCAACCCGGTGCGCCGCGCGACGACCTGGATCGGATGGAGGTGCGACGCGGACGGGTCACTGGGCGGCGTCGGCATGGCCGGCATCCTAGCCTCGCCACGAGGCGGCGTCAATGAGACGTCCTGGAGATGTCCTGGACACATCTTTGACATGATGCGCGTCGTACGCTATGTTGCGAGGTGGGAGCGTGGCGCCTCGATGCGGGGCGCGCCGGCCCGTCATGCACACCCAGGGACCCCGATGCCGATCTGTCGAGACCAGTTCAAGAGCAGCTACGGCGCCTTCTCCGCCCGCGAGCGCGACCTCGCGCGCAGTCGCGCCCTGCGCGACGCGCGCGAGGCCGCCGACGAGCGGGCCGCCGGTTCACCGCCGACCCGCCAGGCCCGCGGCGTCCGCGGAGCCGTCGGCGGAGGGGGGGACGCCGACGGCGCGCGCGCCCGTGGCTGACCACCTGCTCGACGCGCTGCGGGCGAGACTCGACGCGCTCGCGAGCGACGGTGACAGCACGGACCGTCGCTGGGACGCGTACGTCGCCGTGCTCGATCGACTCGCCGCGATCCGCCGCGACGCGGAGGCCGCGGGGTGGACGTCGCTGGCGCTCGAGCGAGACGGGCCGGCGGAGCGGTTCCGGCTGTTCGGGATCCCGCCTGGCAACACGCTGCGCGCCGAGGTGCCGGACGCCGTCGTCGGGCTGGCGAGCGACGCGAGCGTGTAGCGGGGAGGGTGGCACGGCGGGGCGCGATCACGCGTTGCCCGCGGCTCACGACCGCACGACACGGCACGACGCCCGCCGCCCCGCGGCGGGCCGCACGTCCCCGGTGCGACCGGCGCGGACCTCCCGCCAGCGGTCGGCCGGGCCATGTACGGATCGCCGCGCCGCGCCGTCCCGCGCCACCGCAGGGACGCGCGCCGCCCGGCCGAGGGCGCAGAGATGCTGGATCCGAAGGAGCAGAAGAAGAACGGCTTCGGCGCGTTCATCGCGCGCGAGGAGGAGCGCCACTTCGCGCGGCTGTCGGAGGCGGCCCGCCTCGCCCAGGCCGACGGCGACCTTCGGCCGCCCTCCGCGCCACCGGGACCGGAGCGCCCGGACGCGCCCGCGGCGCCCGCCGACGGACGGAGCAGCTGATGCGCGACACGCCCACGGTCCTCGACGGGCTGCACGCCCGCGCCGACGAGATCGCGGCCAGCCGCGCGGGACTTGGTGGAAGCCGGCACGCGCATGCCGCCGTCCTCGACCGGCTCGGGGCCAACCGACGCTCCGCGGAGGCGCAGGGCTGGACGGCCTGCGCGTTCGCGCGGGACGGCGGGATGGGGCGGCTGCGCATGCTCGGCATGCCGCCGGGCGGTGTGGCGCGCACCGAAGTCCCCGACCAGGGCTGACCGCCCGCACGCGTCCCGCACCCGCGCCCCCGCGCGCCTGGCGCTGCCGGCGACGCCACCACGACCAGGAGCTGCGATGTCCGGCGAACGGCCCCGCCTCGCGCTGTCGACCCGCACCGCCGTCGAGGCGTCGCGGGGCGCGCTGATCGACCGCCTACTTGCGTTACAAGAGCGGACGGGCGAGACGGCGTCGCGCCGTCCCGCGGGCCCGGCGCGACGGTCGCTCGTCGACCCGTCGCCGCCGGCGCCCACCGCCGCGGACTCTACTCGGCTGCCGACGGCGCCGTTCCGCGCCGCGGTGCGCGACCAGGTGTGTCTGGCGGCGCAGACGTACGCGCGCACGCTCGTGCGCGAGGGGTTCGCCCCGGCCGCGGCGGTCGCGGCGGTGCGCGCCACCGTGCACGAGGCGGGCGTCGCCTTCCTGTCGGCCGATCGTCTGGCGGCGCTGGAGCGCGTCGTCGTGCGCGCCGCGCGCGTCGTCTGCTGACCGGCGTGCCGCGCGGTCGCGCCGTGCCCCTTTCCCACCGGAGATCCATGCGCAAACCCGACGCTTCCCGCGTCTACCAGCAATACGAGGGAACTCCACTCTGGGAGGCGCTAGCGGGCGCGCTCGCCGAGCTGGAGGCGAGCCGCGAGGTCGTCGTCGGCACGGCGCCGCACTACGTGATCGGCTACCTGTGTCAGGAGCTCGCCGCGAAGCGGGTCGTCGACGGCGACGCGCTGGCACGGCGTCCGTAGCCGAAGCCCGCGCGCGAGGCGATACGTCGGCGCACTGGCGGTCGGCGCGCATCGAGTCGCCGATGGCATGAGGGAACAGCGCGGCGGCTCGCCTCGGGTCACGTACGTCGCGCGAGCACGCGCCAATGCACTGCCGAGCAGCTTTGCGCGTCTCGCCGGCTCCGATCGCCGCCGATCGTCGAAACTCCGAACGCCGTGATGGCGGGGTTTTTCCCGGGGAACCAGGCGCGGGCGGAGTCGGGGGACGGAACCGCTGCTTGCGGGCGGCGCGGAGGCGGGCCAGCATCGCGAGTGAGGATCCGACCGCTACGATCGGGAGACGGATGACGGGATGCGAGAGCGACGATGCGTTTCTCGCGATAGGTGCGATGCGGCGCGGGAGTCAGCGCCCGGTCGCGGCGAGCAGCGCGAGCACCTCGCCCGGCGTCCGGGCGGCCACCGGCGCCGACCGGAAGTCGCGGCCGTTGCGCGTCGCCAGCAGGTGGGCGCCCGCCCGGAGGTACGCCGCCACCTGCACGGCATCCTCGTAGTCGGTCAGGCCGAGGGCCAGTGCGCGCTGGAAGTCGCTCCCGTCGAGCGGCACGACCTCCAGCAGCCGCAGCACGTCGGAGACCGCGACCGCTGCCGACGTGCGCCCGGCGCTCCGCTCCACGACGTAGTGGATCGTGGTCACCGCGTGGCCGGCGAGCAGGGCGTGGATGCGGCCGCCGTGCGCGGCGTCGAGGAGCCGCCCGGCGTCGTCCGCCCACGGCGCGCGTGCCAGCGCGAGGTCGAGCACGACGTCCGTGTCGACCAGGACGCGAGGGGCCGCGTCGGCGGGCGTTCCGGTCACCGGTCGCGGCGGCCGTACTTGTCCAGCAGGTGCTCGCGGTAGCTCTCGCGATCGGCCGTGCCGGCCGCCGCGATCCCGAAGAGTCGACGGACGGCCGGCGCCAGCGCCGGCTCCGGTGCGGCGGGCAGTGCGTGGAGGAACCCGTTCACCAGCTGTGACAGGCTGGCGCCTTGCGCGCGAGCGAACTGCTCTCCGCGCGCGACGGCGTCCGCGTCGAGCGTCAGATTCGTCGGCCGCTTTCCGGTCTTCGCGCCCGGCCCGGTGCGCGGCTTGGCCGCGGCACGAGATCGCCTGCTTGGCCTCTGATCGTTCGCCATCCGCCCTCCGGAGTGCGCATACGTTCTGAGTGAATATGCGCATACCGGGACGGCTCCGCAATCGCGTGGCGGGTCGGCTTCGCGAGCGCTTTTCACGGCGTCTGAGCCCCGAGTCGCAGCCACGGTTCGCCGGCCCGCCGGCGCGCACTGCGCTGTGGGCGCACAACAGCCACGTCGGGCGGATCGACGGATGACTGGGTGGAGACCTCGCGCGCCGGAGCGGCGGTGCGTGCGACGACTACCTGGCGATCGCCTTCACGCTCGGCGGATGCAAGCCAGTCGTGCACGTGGCGTGGCCGCGGTCGGACTGAACCTCGCGGCAGCCGCACGCGGCTGCCGCCCCGAGCTTTTGGTAGCGGCGGCGCCGCACGCGCGGCGGGTGGTGCGGCGCATGCATGCGGCAGCTCCCGCATGCCCGACCGGTCCAATGACGCCGCGCCCGTCGCGAACGAAGGAGTGACCGAGGGACTCTACCGCCTGCTGGTGGAGTCCGTCCCCGACTACGCCATCTTCGCGCTCGACCGCGACGGCCACGTCGTGAGCTGGAACGCTGGCGCCGAGCGCATCAAGGGCTACTCGGCGGCCGAGATCGTGGGGCGGCACTTCTCCGTGTTCTACCCCCCGGAGCGCGTCGCCGAGGGGTTTCCCGACTACGAGCTGCGCGAGGCCGCGCGCGTCGGTCGCTTCGAGGACGAGGGGTGGCGGGTGCGGAAGGACGGCACGCGCTTCTGGGCAAACGTCGTCATCACCGCGCTGCGCGACGCCGGCGGTCGGCTGGTGGGCTACGGCAAGGTGACGCGCGACCTCACCGAGCGGAGGCTGGCGGAGGAGCGGCGCATCGAGGACGCGAGCCGGGTCGCGGCCGCCGAGGTGGCGAACCGCGCCAAGGGCGACTTCCTGGCCGCGATGTCGCACGAGCTGCGCACCCCCCTCAACGCCATCGGCGGCTACACCGACCTGCTGCTGGCGCGCGTCTACGGGCCGGTCGCGTCCGAGCAGGAGGAGGCGCTCGAGCGGGTGCGCCGGAGCCAGCAGCACCTGCTCACGATCATCTCCGACCTGCTGAACTACAGCCGCATCGAGGCCGGACAGCTGCGCTACGACATCGCCCCCGTGACGGTGGCGGGGGTGCTCGACGCGGTGGCGGCGGTGATCGAGCCGCAGGCGGAGCAGAAGGGGCTCGGCTTCGAGCGCGGCCCGTGCGCGGAGCCGCTGGTCGCGCGGGCCGACCGCGCGCGCGCCGAGCAGGTGCTGCTCAACGTGCTCTCCAACGCGGTGAAGTTCACGCCGGCCGGCGGGCGCGTGGAGCTCTGGTGCGCCCGCCTCGGCGCGCAGATCGCGGTGCGGGTGCGCGACACCGGCCCCGGGATCGCGGCCGACCAGCTCGACGCGATCTTCGAGCCGTTCGTGCAGGTGGGGCGCGCGCTCAACCGCCCGCACGAGGGGACCGGGCTGGGGCTCGCCATCGCGCGCGACCTCGCCCGCGCGATGGGGGGCGACCTGACGGTGGAAAGCGACGCCGGCAGCGGAGCGACGTTCACGCTCCTGCTGCCGGCGGTCTGAGCGACGCGTCTCGCGTGCGCTCAGGGCTTGGTCATCGTCAGGCCGGAGACGTGCGCCTCGGTGTTGTGCCCGAAGCGGATCCCGTACATGCCGTCGGTCGACTTGAGCTTCCCGGCGGTGACCAGGTCGGCCTTGTTGTAGCTGCCGACGACGGTGCCGTTCACCGCGCACTCGACCTTGTCGCCCTTCACCGACATCGCGATCTCCTGCGTGACCGGCTCGCCGGCGTTGGCGGCCGTCTTCACGGCGGCGTTCTGCTCGCCGCGGCGCCCGTTCACCTGGAACGGCTCGGGGCCGAAGCCGCGCACGATGAACGAGCCGTTCCCGTAGGTGGCGCAGTACAGGTACGACGCCTTGTCGGTGCCGAGGTCGTTGCCGCCGATGACGATCCCGTACGGGTGCGGGTGGCTGTTCAGCGCCATGTACTTCGGCTCGCGGAACGTCGCCTTCACCGTGTAGTCGCCCGACGCCATGTTGGCCGGGTTCCAGTAGGTGACGGCGGGGCCGGTGGTCACGTGCATCCCGTTGCCCATCGTCTCGAACTTGGCGTTCTGCAGCGTCTGGCCGGCCTGCGCCTCGCGGGCGTCGACCTTGCCCGTCCAGCCGGCCACGGAGATCCCCCCGCCGGCGACGGCGCGGGACGCGTCCTGGGCCCGCGCCGCGCCGGGGAGCGCGACGACGGCGGCCAGGGCGAGCAGGGAAGTGGTGGTGCGCATGCGGAGGTCCTCGCTCGGGTGGGAGTGGGAGAGCGCGACAAGGATAGGTGCGGGCCCGGCCGTCGGCCATGGGGGCGCGGCCGGGCGCACGCGTTCCGCACGTGTCCCGCGTCACAGGCTGGCGGACGCCGCCATTGCAACTCCGCGGCGGCTGCGGGGTGACAGACCGGCCATGTCCTACCGCCTCCCGACCTCCCTCCTGCTGGCGCCCGCGCTGGCGCTGCTGGGCGCCCTGGCGCGCCCGGAGCCCGCGGCCGGCGTGCTCGACGTCCCGATGGCGATGGACGGCCCTTATCCCGTGGTCACCGTCGCGCTCCCCGGGCAGGACTCGCTCCGCTTCGTGGTCGACGCGGCGGCGGGCGCGAGCGTGGTCTCGCCGCGCTACGCCGCCATCGCGCCCGACGGCCCGACCACGCGGGTGCAGGGAGCGGCCGGGAGCGCCGCAATGCGCGTCGTCGCGCTCGACTCGCTGCGGTTGGCGGGGCGCGTCTTCGCCGTGCGCGCGGTGGTGCAGGACCTCGCCCCGTTCGGGGTGCTCAGCAGCCGGCCGATCGACGGGGTGCTCGGGCAGGACGTCCTGGCGCGCTTCGACGTCGAGTTCGACCTGCCGGGGGGGCGCCTGCGGCTGCACCCGCGCGCCGAGTCGGCGGGCGCGGGCGCGGCGTCGGGGCCGCGCGCGCCGGTCGCGTCGGTCGTGTCGGCGCGGCGCGCCGAGGTGGCGTGGGGGGCGGGGATGCGCTGCCTCCCGCTGCGGCAGGCGCCGGGGGCGTTCGTCGTGGTCGACGTGCAGGTCGGCGACTCGGTCGTCCCCGGGATCTGGGACACCGGGGCCGCCAACACTTACCTGAACTGGCCGGCCGCGCGCACGCAGGGGCTGCGCGCCGAGGGGGACCCGCGGGTGCGCGTGGCGGGGTCGGCGTCGGGGCTGGAGGGGCAGCGCGTGCCGCGCCACGCGGCGAAGGGGGTCACGCTGGCGGTGGCCGGGGCGCCGCTCGCCGAGGGCGAGGTGCGGCTGAGCGACCTGCCGGTGTTCCGCCCGTTCGGGCTCGACGCGCGGCCGGCGGTGCTGCTGGGCGTCGACCGGATCCGCGACCGCCCATGGCTGCTCAGCTACTCGACGCGCGAGCTGTGCGTGGGCGGATGAGCGCGGACGACCTTCACACCTTCGGCGATTCCGCCGACGCGCTCGAGGCGCGGATCGCCGACGCCGACGCGCGCGGCACGCCCGTGCCCCCCGAGGCGCGCGCGATGCTCGAGTCGCTGCGGCAGCTCGCGCGCGCGATCGACGACCTGCAGGCGAGTCTGGGGGGCGACGCCCCGCCCGCAGCCGACGAACCCGACGGGCCCGCAGCGACGTGAGCGCCCCGCCCGACCCGCGTACCGACACGGCGGAGTTCGCGGGCGACGACGCCGGCTACGGCTGGTGGCGCAACACGCACCCCGCCGGCTACGTGCTCGCGGTGCGCGCGCGTCAGGCGCCGCTCCTGCACCGCGCCGGCTGCGACCAGGTCGACCGCGACCGGCACCCCGGGCGGCTGCGTGCCGCCGGCAGCCGCCAGCTGTGCGCCGAGACGACGACCGCGCTGCGGGCGTGGGTCGCGCGCGAGCTGCCGGGGGCCGGCGCGGTGCTCGCGCGCTGCCCGCGCTGCGCGCCGTGAGCGGTTCCGGTTGCGACGCGTGACGGTCATCGGCGCCGGCGGGGCGGGGAAGTCGACGCTCGCCGCCGCGCTCGGCGTCCGCACGGGGCTCCCGGTGGTGCACCTCGACGCGTGCTACTGGCACGCCGGCTGGGTCCCCACGCCGGCCGACGCCTGGCGCCGCGAGGTCGAGGCGCTGGTCGCCGCGCCGGCGTGGGTCATGGACGGCAACTACGGCGGCACGCTCGACCTGCGCCTGGCGGCGAGCGACACCGTCGTCTTCCTCGACCTGTCGCGGGCGCGCTGCCTCTGGCGCGTCGTGCGGCGCGCGTTCCGCCACCGCGGCCGCACGCGCCCCGACATGGCGCCGGGCTGCCCGGAGCGGCTGACGTGGGAGTTCGTGCGCTGGGTGTGGGAGTACCCGCGCACGCGGCGCCCGGGCGTGCTGCGGCGGCTCGCCGCGCTCCCGCCCGCCACGCGCGTGGTCGTGCTGCGGTCCCCGCGCGCGGTGCGGCGCTGGCTGGCCGCGCTCCCCGAGCCGGCATAGCTCGGGCGGGGCCGGGCGCCCGCGCCGGCGGACCTGGAAGCACGCGTCGCGCAGCACGAGATTGTCGTCCGCGCCGTCACTGCCACCCACTCCCGACCGTCATGCTCTGCGTCCGCCTCGTGCTCGCCGCGCTCCTGGCCGGGAGCACCGCCTGCGCCTCACGCCGCGCGCCCGAGCCGGAGTACCTCACCCCGTACGGGCGGCCGCAGTACCCGTTCTCGCCGGCGGTGCGCCATAACGGGCTGCTCTACCTCGCCGGGCAGATCGGCACCGACAGCGCGGGGCGCCTCGTCCCCGGCGGGATCGAGGCCGAGACCCGGCAGACGCTCGACAACATCCGCGACGTGCTCGCGCGCACCGGCTCGTCGATGGACCGCGTCGTGAAGTGCACGGTGATGATGGCCGACATGCGCGAGTGGCCGGCGATGAACGCCGTGTACGCGACCTACTTCCCGCGCCGCCTCCCGGCGCGCAGCGCCTTCGGCGCCACGGCGCTGGCGCTCGGCGCGCGCGTCGAGATCGAGTGCCTGGCCGCGGCGTGAGCGCCCCCGAGCAACCCGTCGCGTCCGAGGCCGCCGACGCCGCGGACGTCTTCGAGGTCCGCCTGCGCGTCGCGCCCGAGGAGCTCGACGAGCAGGCGCACGTCAACAACGTCGTCTACGTGCGCTGGGTGCAGGACGCCGCCACCGCGCACTGGGTGGCGCGCACGAGCGCCGACGACCGCGCGACGCTCGGCTGGGTCGCCACGCGCCACGAGATCGACTACCTCGCGCCCGCGGTGCTCGGCGACGAGGTGGTGGTGCGCACGCGCGTCGGCCCGGCGCGCGGGCTCCTGTTCGAGCGCCACACCGAGGTGCGGCGCGCCGCCGACGGCGTCGTCCTCGCGCGCTCGCGCACGCTCTGGTGTCCCGTCGACCCGCGCACCGGGCGCCCGCGGCGCCCCGCGCCGCACCTGCGCGCGCTCTTCGCCGTCGAGGAGCAGTCGTGAGCGGACCCGTGAGCGGACCGGTGCGCGGACCCGGAGGCGGATCCGTGGGCGGGCACGCCGAGCGCGTGCGCCGGCTGGCGCGCGTCATGGATTCGGCGGTCGGCATCCCCGGGACGCGGCTGCGCTTCGGGCTCGACGCGGTGCTCGGGCTCATCCCCGGCGTCGGCGACGTCGTGGGCGCGGCGGCGTCGGGGTACATCGTGCTCGCGGCGGCCCGCCTCGGCGCGCCGGCGTCGGTGGTGCTGCGCATGCTGCTCAACGTCGTCGTCGACACGGTGGTCGGCGCGGTCCCGCTGCTCGGCGACCTGTTCGACCTCGGCTTCCGCTCGAACGCCCGCAACGTCGCGCTGCTCGAGCGCCACCTCGCCGACCCGCGCGGCGCCCGCGCCGCCAGCCGCCGCGTCGTCGCCGGCGCGCTGCTCGGCCTGGCGCTGCTCGCGCTGGCGGGCCTGCTGCTCGCGGCCGCCCTCGTACGCGCGCTGCTCGCCCTGTTCTGACCGGGCAGGGGTGCGCGCCGGCGCGCCGCGTGGCATCGTATGGCAGCGCGGGGCGTCCGACCCCGGCTTCTGACACGCGGGAGGAGCGATGGTGCACACCGCCGTCCAACCTGACCCCGGGCTCGCCGAGCTGCTGGCGCGGCGCGCGCGCGGCGCCGGCGTGCGCCGCCTGACGCTCGACCTGACGCTGGGTGTCGCCGCCGCGGCCGCGCTGGCGGCGTGGCGCCCGGCGGCCTGGCCCGCGCTGGCCGCGGCGGCCTGCTGCTTCGCCGCCTTCGGCGCCTGGGGGCTGGCCGACCGGCGCGCGGCGACGCTCGAGGCGCGGGCGCGCGACGACCTCCGGATCCCGCGCCCGGCCGACGCCGCCGCCCCCTGGCGCGCCGTGCGCGGCGCGGCCGCCGCGGTCGGCACACTGGCGGCGGTCGCCCTCGTCTGCGCGACGCTGTTCGGGATGCTCGGCACCTGGATCAGCTGACCGCCTCGTGCCCACGCTCCGCCCCGCCGCCGCGGCCGACCTGCCGGCGATCGGCGCGCTGATCGCCGAGTCGGTGCGCGGGCTCAGCGACGGCTACTACTCCGCGGCGCAGGTCGAGAGCGGGCTCCGGCACCTGTTCGGCGCCGACTCGCAGCTCGTGCGCGACGGTACCTACTTCGTCGTCGACGGCGACGGCGCGCTGGCGGCGGCCGGCGGGTGGAGCGGGCGCCGCACGCTCTACGGGGGCGACCAGCACAAGGGCGCCGACGACGCGGCGCTCGACCCGGCGGTCGACGCGGCGCGCATCCGCGCCTTCTTCGTGCACCCGGCGTGGGCCCGGCGCGGGCTCGGGCGCCTGCTCTTCGAACGCTGCCGCGCCGAGGCGCGCGCGGCCGGCTTCCGCCGGTTGGAGCTGCTGGCCACGCTCCCCGGCGTCCCGCTCTACGCGGCGCTCGGCTTCACGCCCGGCGCGCGCGTCACCGTGACCCTCCCCGACGGCGCGGCCCTCGACGGATTCGTCATGACGCGCCCCGTCGACGACCCACCCTGACCCACTCCGCCCTCGCGCATGCTCATCGTCACCACCCCCCACCTCGAGGGGCGGCCGGTCCGCCAGCACCTCGGCCTCGTCTCCGGCGACGCGATCCTCGGCGCCAACATCTTCCGCGACCTCTTCGCCGGGATCCGCGACATCGTCGGCGGCCGCTCGGCGGCGTACGAGGAGGAGCTGCGCAAGGCGAAGCAGATCGCCCTCGACGAGATGGCGCAGCAGGCGCGCGACCTCGGCGCCGACGCGGTGGTGGGCGTCGACCTCGACTTCGAGACGATCACCCTCGGCTCGGGCGGCGGGATGCTGATGGTGAGCGCCAGCGGGACCGCCGTTCGCCTCGGCTGAGCCCGACGGCGCCGGAACCGCGATCCCCGGACGGCGCGTTCTGCGGCCGTGATTGTACGGCCGACCCTCTCCTGGACGCGCATCCTGGGCTACCTCGGCCGCCCCCTCGCCGTGCACACGGCGGTGGCGGTCGGGGTGGTCGCCGTCCACCGCGGGCTCGGGTGGACGTGGATCTCGATCCCCGCGCTCCCGGTCACGCTGCTCGCCGCCGCGCTCGGCATCCTGCTCGGCTTCCGCAACAACTCCGGCTACGACCGGTGGTGGGAGGCGCGCACGCTGTGGGGGGGCATCGTCAACGCGTCGCGCCGCTTCGCGCGGCAGGTGCTGACCCTCCTCCCCGCGCCGCGCGAGCGGGCCGGCGACGAGGACGAGCCCGACGCGGTGCTCTACGGCGGTCAGGACGGGCGCCGCGTCTCGGCGCTGCTCGCGACCGCCTACACCGACACCTTCGCCGTCCTGCCGCCCGGCGCCGGGGACGGCGCGGTGCGCGACCGCGAGGGGCGCGCGCTCGGCGTGCAGCGGGCGGGGGACGGGGCCGGCGCGGTGCTCGCGCTCGCGGACGCGGACCGCCGCCCCGAGGCGCGCGCCGACGGGCGCGGCGTCCCCGAGATCTGCGGCTTCCCCGGCGCGGCCGCCGAGGCGCGCGAGCTGGTGTACGCGCAGATCGGATTCGTGAACGCGCTGCGCTGCCACCTGCGGCGCCAGGACCCGATCCCCGAGATCGCCCCCTTCTTCCGCCCGGCCGTCATCGAGGCGCTGCGAGAGGAGCAGAACGTGCCGGCGGCGATCCTCGTCTGGATGGCGAGCCGCCTGCGCCGCGCGTTCGGCCGCGCCCCCGGGGTCGAGTCGACGCTGCGCCTGGTTGCGCTCGACGACACGCTGAACGAGCTGACGAACCTCCTCGGCGGGTGCGAGCGCATCAAGAACACGCCGATCCCGCGGCAGTACGACTTCCTGCCGCGCGTGATGGTGCGCTTCTACCTCTTCCTGCTCCCGCTCTCGGTGGTCGCCGACCTCGGGCTGGCGACGCCGTTCGTGACGATCGTGATCGCGTTCCTCTTCCTCTCGCTCGACGCGATCGGCCGCAACATCGAGGCGCCGTTCGAGAACGACATCCACGACACGCCGATGACGGCGCTCTCGCGGACGATCGAGATCAACCTGCGCCAGATGCTCGGCGAGCGGACGCTCCCGCCGCCGGTGCAGCCGGTGGACGGCTTTCTCTACTGACGCGTCGCGCGACGCGCGTTCAGCCCACGACGACGCGCGCGGCCAGCTCGGTCAGACGCGTGACCGCGCCGGCCAGCACCGGCGCGGGCCGCACGAGCGAGATGCGGAAGTAGCCCGCGCCTCCGGGCCCGAACGCCAGCCCCGGCGTGACCACCACCCCCGCCTCGTCGAGCGCCGCGCGCACCCACCCCCAGTCGTCGAACCCGTCGGGGACGGGGAGCCACGCGTACATCGCCGCGCGCGGCGGGGTCGCGGCCCAGCCGGCGGCGCGCAGCTGCCCGTACACCGCGTCGCGGCGCGCCTCGTACTCGGCGGCCACCGCGGGGGCGAGCGCGTCGTGCGCCGAGAGCGCCGCGGCGCCCGCCGCCTGCGCCACCCACGGCGTGCCGTAGCCGACGTTGGTGCGGTACGCGCCCAGCGCGTCGATCGCCTCGGCGGCGCCGGCCGCGAAGCCGATGCGCAGCCCGGCCATGTTGAACGACTTCGAGCAGGAGTACAGCTCGACCGCGACGTCGCGCGCCCCCGGCACCTCGAACACGCTCGGCACGCGGTAGCCGTCGTAGGCCAGCTCGGCGTACGCCAGGTCGCTCAGGAGGAGCAGTCCGTGCGCCCGCGCGAACGCCACGCAGCGCGCCAGGAAGGCGACGTCGCAGACCGCGCCGGTGGGGTTGTTCGGGTAGTTGACGACCAGCGCCTTCGCCCGCGCCAGCACGTCCGCCGGCACCGCGTCGAGGTCGGGGAGGAAGTCGGGCGCCGGCATCGGGACGAACCAGGCGTCGGCGCCGTTGAGCATCGGCGCGCGCGCGTAGACCGGGTAGTAGATCGCCGGCACCAGCGCGACGTCCCCGGGACCGCAGTACGCCTGCAGGAGCTGCGCGATCCCCTCCTTCGAGCCGCTGACGGCGATCACCTCACGCGCCTGGTCGAGCGCGACGCCGGTGCGGGCCGCAACGTACTCCGCGGCGGCGCCGAGGTACTCCGGCGTGCCGCGGAAGGGCGGGTAGCCGTGGCGCGCGCCGTCGTTCGCGGCCGCGCGCACCGCCTCGACCACCGGCGCCGGCATCGGCCGGTCGGGGCTCCCGATCCCCAGGTCGACGAAGGCGCGGCCGCGGGCGCGGGCGTCGGCCTTCAGGCGGTCGAGCTCCGCGAAGACGTACGGCGGCAGGCGGTCGAGGGCGGCGATGGGGCGCGGGAGCACGGCGGCGGCGGTCGGAGGCGGCGTGGGGAGCGCCTCCGAAGCTAGCGCGGCTACGGCCGCGACGCCGCCATCTCGTAGTGCAGCCCGTATTCCGCCACCGACATCGCGCGCGGTGCGGCCGCCGCGGCACGGCCGTGCTGGTCCGCCGCCGCGTACGAACCGGCCGTGAGGACGCCCAGCGCCGCCAGCAGTGCCAGCACGGCCGGGAGTGCGACGCCGCGGCGCGGGGTGGCCGGTCGGCGGACGAGTCGAAGGGAGAACACGCGCATGCCGGGGAGTGTCGGCCGCGCCGGTCGCAAAGTTGAGCGCCGGCGCCCCCGCGCCCGCTAGATTCCGGGCGCGAGACCGCCCCCTTCCGCTCTGCAGGAGATAGATCATGTCCGCCCGCCTCCAAGCCCTCCACGCCGCCGGCCAGTCGATCTGGCTCGACTACATCGACCGCGCCATGCTGCACGACGGGGATCTCGAGCGCCGCATCCGCGAGGACGCGCTCACCGGGATGACCTCGAACCCGACGATCTTCGAGAAGGCGCTGGCCGAGGGCGAACACTATGACACACAGCTCGCCGCGGCGAAGGCCGGGCTGTCGGCGTGGGAGCTGTTCGAGCTGGTCGAGACCGAGGACGTGCGCCGCGCCTGCGACCTCTTCCTCCCGCTCTACCAGCGGACGCGCGGCAAGGACGGCTACGTCTCGATCGAGGTCTCGCCCGGCGTGGCGAACGACCCCGACGCCACGATCGAGGAAGGCCGCCGCCTCTGGGCGACCGTCGCCCGCCCCAACGTGATGATCAAGGTCCCCGGCACCGAGGGCGGCGCGCGCGCCGTGCGCACCCTCCTCGCCGACGGGATCAACGTCAACGTCACGCTGCTCTTCTCGATCGAGGCACACCGCCGGGTGATCGAGGCGTACCTCGACGCGCTCGATCAGCGCGCCGCCGCCGGCCAGCCGATCGACCGCGTGGCCAGCGTCGCCAGCTTCTTCGTTAGCCGCGTCGACTCGGAGGTGGACAAGCGCCTCGACACCATCGCGGCGCAGCTCCCCGAGGAGCGGCGGGCCTACGTCGCGCAGCTCAAGGGGAAGGCCGCCATCGCCAACGCGAAGCTGGCCTACCGCCTCTTCCAGTCGATGTTCTCGGGCGCGCGGTGGGACGCGCTGGCCGCCAAGGGGGCGATGGTGCAGCGCCCGCTCTGGGCGAGCACCAGCACCAAGAACCCGGCCTACCGCGACGTGCTGTACGTCGAGCAGCTGATCGGCCCCGACACGATCAACACCCTGCCGCCGGCGACGCTCGAGGCCTTCCGCGACCACGGCGAGACGGCGCGCACCGTCGACGCCGACGTCGACCAGGCGGAGCGCGTGCTCGCCGACCTCGAGGCGCTCGGCGTCTCGATGACCGCGGTCACCGACAAGCTGCTGGTCGAGGGGATCGCGTCGTTCCAGAAGTCGTTCGACGGGCTGCTCGCCGGGCTGGAGCGGCGCGTCGCCGAGCTGGCGGCGACGCGCTGATCGGCCGATGACCTCCGCGCGCTCCGCGTGACGCCGCGCCCCCTCCGCACCGTCGTCGCCGCGGTCGCGCTGGTGGCCGGCGGCGTCGCCGCGGCGCGTCCGGTCGGCCCGCTCCCCGCGCTCGGCCCGCTGCTCGACCCGACGCGCGGCGTGTGGGCGGCCGCCCGCGCGCCGGCCGACGCGTCCCCCGCGCTGCGCGGACTCTCGGCGCCGGTGCGCGTGCAGTACGACGACCGCCGCGTCCCGCACGTCTTCGCCGCCACCGAGGAGGACGCCTACCGCGCACTCGGCTACGTGGTGGCGCGCGACCGCCTCCTGCAGCTGCAGGTGCAGGCGCTCGCCGCCGGCGGCCGCCTCACCGAGCTGGCGGGCGCGCGCGCCCTCCCGCTCGACCGCGAGACGCGCGGGCTCGGGCTCACGCGCGCGGCGGTGCAGGCGCGCCTGGCCTCGGCGTCCACCGAGAGCGGGCGCATCCTCGCCGCCTACGCCGACGGCGTGAACGCGTGGATCGACGCACTCGCCCCGGCGCAGCTGCCGCTCGAGTTCAAGCTCCTCGGCCGCCGCCCGGAGCGGTGGACCGCGATCCGCTCGCTCGAGCTGATGGGGCGCATGGGGTACACGCTCGCCTACGACGCGCCCGAGGCGGACCGCGCGGCGGTGGCGGCGCGCGTCGGCGCGGCCGCGGCGGCGTCGCTCTTCCCCGAGCGCGAGCCGATCGTCGAGCCGATCCAGCCGTCGCCCAACACGCCGCGCATCGACGCGGCCCGGCTGGCGCCTCCCGGCGCGCCCGACACCGCCGCCGCGCGCCTCGCGGCCGCGCACGCCGCCTTCTTCCCGACCCGCGACCGCACGCTCGCGCCCGAGGAGCGCCCGCAGCGCGCGAGCAACAACTGGGCGGTGGCACCGCGCCGCACCGCCGCCGGGCGCGCGCTGCTCGCCGGCGACCCGCACCTCGAGCTCACGCTTCCGTCCATCTGGTACGAGGCGCACCTCGTCGTCCCCGGGCGGCTGGACGTCTACGGCGTGACGATCCCGGGGCTCCCCGGGATCGTGATCGGCTTCAACCGCGACGTCGCCTGGACCTTCACCAACACGGGCGCCGACGTCCTCGACTACTGGGCCGAGGAGGTGGACGACCCGGCGCGGCCGACGCGCTATCTGGTGGATCGGCGGTGGCGCCCGATCGAGACGCGCGTCGAGACCTACCGCACGGCGAACGGCGAGATCGTGGCCGTCGACACGCTGCGCTTCACGCACCGCGGCCCGCTGCGCCGCGACACGACGCTCGCCCCGAACGCCGCGCCCCGCTGGCTGTCGATGCGCTGGACGGTGCTCGAGCCCTCCGACGCGCTGGCGGCGTTCCGCACCGGCGCGCGCGCCACCTCCGCGCGCGCCTTCCTCGACGCGCTGGCGGCGGGCTACTTCGCCCCCGCGCAGAACATGCTCGCCGCCGACCGCGGCGGGACGATCGCGATCCGCTCCACCGGACACTACCCGATCCGCGCGGGGGACGGCTCCGGCTTCGTGGTGCGCGACGGGCGCACCGCCGCCGCCGACTGGCGCGGCTGGCTCCCGCTCGAGCGCTACCCGCAGGCGTTCGACCCGGCGCAGGGCTTCCTCACCTCGGCCAACCAGCAGCCGATCGACCCCACCACGACGTCCGACTTCTGGGGGGGCGGCTACGACCCGTGGCGCGCGCTTCGCATCAACGCCCTCCTGCGCGCCGACTCGGCGGTCACCCCCGAGACGATGCGCCGCTGGCAGACCGACCCGGGGAGCGAGCGCGCCAACCTGTTCGCACCGCACTTCGTGCGCGCCGCCGCGCGCGCGGCGGCGGCGGGCGGCCCCGCCGCGGCGCGGGCGCGCGAGGCCGGGCGGCTGCTCGCCCAGTGGGACCGCCGCTACGTGCGCGAGAGCCCGCGCGCCGCGCTGTTCGAGGCGGCGATGCGCGAGCTGACCGACCGCACCTGGGACGAGCTGCGCGGCGCCGACGGCCGCCGCGTCGCGTCGCCGGGGTCGGCGATCCTCGCCCAGCTGCTCGCCGACTCGACGAGCCCGTGGTGGGACGACCGGCGCACGCGCGGGCGCGTCGAGGACCGCGACGCGCTGCTGGCGACCGCGCTGGTGGCGGCGCACGACTCGCTGGTCGCGCAGCGCGGCGCGCCCGACGCCGGCGGGTGGACGTGGGGCCGCGTGCGCCACGCCAACATCAATCACCTGCTGCGGATCCCGGCGCTGTCGCGGCTCGAGCTCCCCGTGCAGGGCGGGCCGTCGACGCTCAGCCCCTCCGCCGGGACCGGCACGCACGGCGCGAGCTGGCGCATGGTGGTCGAGCTGGGGCCCGACGTGCGGGCCTGGGTGACCTACCCCGGCGGGCAGACCGGGGACCCGGCGAGCCCGCACTACACCGACCGGCTGCCGCGCTGGCTGGCCGGCGAGCTGGAGCCCGCCCGCGTGCCGCGCGCCCCCGACGCGCTCCCGGCCGCGCAGCGCCTGCCGGCGCTCGACCTCACCCTGACTCCGCCGCGCTGACGTGCCGGTCTTTCGCGTCGTGCTCTGGGGCGCCGTGATGGCCGGCGCCACGCGGCTGGTGGGCTGGTGGGCGGTGCCGCTGGTCGCGGCGGGCGCCGCCCGGCTTCCCGACGTCGCGCGCGCGTCGGCGGGGGGGGCGGCGCTCGCGGCCGCGCTCGGGTGGGGGGCGCTGCTGGCGTGGGGGGCGGTCGGCGCCGGGCTGGGCGCGGTCGGGATCGTCCTCGGGCGCGTCTTCTCGCTCCCGCCGGCGGCGGTGCTCGCGCTGACGCTCGCCCTCCCGGCGCTGCTGGCGTGGAGCGCCGCCGCGCTGGCCGAAGAGGCGGCCGCGGCGCGCCGGGGCGCGCAGGGCTGAGCGCGACGCCCGCGGCGGCGCCCACGGCGGCGCCCACGGCGGCGCCCACGGCGGCCCCGATTATCTTGCGCGACGCGCGGCGGCCGGGCGGCGGCCGCGCCTTCGACGCCCGTCCCGCCGCACCCCGACTCGTGGCCACGTCCAACACCCCGCGCACCAAGATCGTCGGCACGCTCGGCCCCGCCAGCACCTCGCGCGAGGCCATCCGCAGTCTGATCGAGGCCGGGCTCAACGTCGCCCGCATCAACTTCTCGCACGGCACGCACGAGCAGCACGCCGAGCGCGTGCACGCCGTGCGCGAGGTGGCGGCGGAACTCGGCCGCCACGTCGCGATCCTCGGCGACCTGCAGGGCCCGCGCATCCGCATCGGCGACCTGCCGACGCCGGTGGAGCTGGAGCCCGGCGCCGACCTCTGGCTGATTCCCGAGGACGAGCCCACCGACGTCGCCGCGCTCGAGCTGCCCATCACCTACGAGCTGCTCGCCAACGACGTCCGCGCCGGCGACCGCATCCTGATCAACGACGGGCTGATCGAGCTGGCGGTGCTCGACGTCGTCGCGCGGCGTGTGCAGGCGCGCGTGGTGCACGGCGGGCGGGTGACCAGCCACAAGGGGATGAACCTCCCCGGCGTGCAGGTGTCGGCGCCGTCGATCACCGACAAGGACCGCGCCGACGTCGAGTTCGCGGTCGCGCACGAGCTGGAGTACATCGCGCTGAGCTTCGTGCGCCGCGCCGAGGACGTGCAGGGGCTGCGGGCGCTGATCCCGGCCGGGACGCTGATCGTCGCCAAGATCGAGAAGGACCAGGCGCTCGACAACATCGAGGAGATCCTGCAGGCCAGCGACGCCGTGATGGTGGCGCGCGGCGACCTCGGGGTCGAGCTCCCGTTCGAGCGCGTCCCGCTGGCGCAGAAGCAGATCATCCAGCTGGCCAAGCGGCTCAGCAAGCCGGTGATCACCGCCACGCAGATGCTCGAGTCGATGATCGAGCACCCGCGCCCCACGCGCGCCGAGGCGAGCGACGTCGCCAACGCGATCATCGACGGCACCGACGCCGTGATGCTCTCGGCGGAGACGGCGGCGGGCGCGTACCCGCGGCTGGCCGTCGGCGCGATGCGCCGCATCATCGCCGAGATCGAGGCCCACCCGACGCCGGTGATGCTGCGCGACGAGCGCCGCGCCCGCGGGGTGCTCGTCTCCACCGAGGAGGCGATCGCCGCCGCGACGGTGGCGGCGGCGCAGCAGCTCGGGGCGCCGCTCGTCATCTGCTTCACCAAGAGCGGCTTCACCGGGCGGATCGTGGCGTCGCACCGCCCGCCGGTGCCGGTGCTCGCGCTCACCGACAGCCCGCAGGTGGCGCGGCAGCTCGCGCTGGTGTGGGGCGTCGTGCCGGCGCTCGTGCCGGCGCAGGACAACTACAACACGATGGCCGAGATCGCGCTGCGGCTGGCCGTCGAGTACGAACTGGCGGCGCCGGGCGACCGCGTGGTGGTCACGGCCGGCCACCCGGTGAACACCCCGGGCACGACCAACCTGATGAAGGTCGAGGTCGTGCCGTGACATGCGGCTGACCTTCCTCGGCACGGGCACCTCGTTCGGCGTCCCGCAGATCGGGTGCGACTGCGCCGTCTGCCACTCGCCCGACCCGCGCGACCGGCGCACGCGCGTCGGCGCGCTCGTCGAGACCGACGGGGGGCGGCGTCTGCTGATCGACACCCCGCCCGAGCTGCGGCTGCAACTCGTCGCCGCGGGGGTCGGCGGGGTCGACGCGGTGCTCTACACGCACGACCACGCCGACCACACGCACGGGATCGACGACCTGCGCTCGTTCTCGGCGCGCGGGGGGGAGGCGCTCGACGTGTACGCGTCGGCGGCGACGGCGGGGGCGCTGGCGCGCAAGTTCCCCTACATTTTCGACGACGCGCTGCGCGCGCTCCCCGGCACGTACAAGCCCGAGGGGCGGCTGCACGCGATCGAGGAGGGGGAGACGGTGGCCATCGCCGGCGTCGACGTGACGCCGGTGCGGGTGCCGCACGGGCTGGCCGAGGTGTTCGCGTTCCGCATCGGCGCGCTCGCCTACGTCACCGACGCCAAGACCGTCCCGGCGGCGGCGCTCGAGCGGCTGCGCGGGGCGCGCGTGCTGGTGGTGAACGCGCTCTTCCGCACCCCGCACCCGACGCACCTCAGCATCCCCGAGGCGATCGACGTCGCCGCGGCGATCGGCGCCGAGCGCACCTACCTGACGCACCTCACGCACAAGTACGCGCACGCCGAGCTGGAGGCGGAGCTGCCGCCGCACGTGCGGCCGGCGTACGACGGGCTCACCATCGACATCTAGCGCCACCCGGCGCTGAGCGACGAGGACCGACGGCATGACGATCTCGCTCGACTTCACCAACATGTTCCTCCCCGGCGCCGTCACCGACGCCGACTGGGCCGACGCGGCCGGGCGCTTCCGCGGCGCGCACGCGGCGGTGGCGGGGAAGCACGCCCGCGGAGAACTCGGCTTCTTCGACCTGCCGGGCGACGCCGCGCTGCTGGCCCAGACCACGCGCTTCGCCGAGGCGGCGCGCGGGCGGTGGAGCGACGTCGTGGTGCTCGGGATCGGCGGCTCGGCGCTGGGGCCGATCGCGCTCCGCACGGCGCTGCGCCCCTTCGGCTGGAACTCGCTCACCGACGCCGGGCGCGGCGGGCTGCCGCGGCTGCACGTGCTCGACAACGTCGACCCGGACACGATCCTGGCCACGCTGGAGGCGCTCCCGCTCGAGCGCACGCTCTTCCTCGTGACCTCGAAGTCGGGCGGCACGGCCGAGACGATGGCGCAGTACCTCCTCGTGCGCGGCGCGCTCGACGAGCGCTTCGGCGCCCGCGCGACCGAGCACCTGGTGTTCGTCACCGACCCGGAGAAGGGGTCGCTGCGCCCCATCGCGCGCGCGCAGAACGTCGCCGCGCTCGACATCCCGGCGAACGTCGGCGGGCGCTTCAGCGTGCTCTCCCCGGTCGGGCTGCTGCCGGCGGCGCTGGTCGGCGTGGACGTGGCGGCGCTGCTCGCCGGCGCCGAGGAGATGCGCCAGCGCTGCGCGTCGGCCGAGCTGGGCGCGAACCCGGCGGGCGCCTTCGCGGTGCTCCAGTGGCTCGCCCACACGCGGCACGGGCGCGGGATCCACGTGCTGATGCCCTACGCCGACCCGCTGCGCGACTTCGCCGCCTGGTTCGTGCAACTGTGGGCGGAGTCGCTCGGCAAGATCCAGCCGGGCGGCGAGTCGGTGGGCCCGACGCCCGTCCCCGCGCTCGGCGCCACCGACCAGCACTCGCAGGTGCAGCTCTTCATGGAGGGGCCGGCGGACAAGACCGTCACCTTCCTCGCCGTCGCCGGCCGCGAGGGGCGCGCCCCGATCCCCGCGCTGCACGGCGACGTCCCCGACCTCGCCTACCTCGGCGGCCACACGCTCGGCGAGCTGCTCGAGATCGAGCGCCGCGCCACCGCCAGCGCCCTGGCCGCGCGCGGCCGCCCGAACATGACGCTCACCCTCGACGCCGTCGACGCCGCGCACGTGGGCGGGCTGATCATGCTCCTCGAGATCGCGACCGCGTACGCCGGGGAGCTGTACGGCGTGAACGCCTTCGACCAGCCCGGCGTGGAACTCGGAAAGCGCTTCACCTACGGCATGATGGGGCGCCCCGGCTTCGACGAGGCCCGCGCCGAGTTCGACGCGCTGCCGCAGTCCGATCCTCGTCGGCGGGTTTGAGCGCGTGCTGCTCTGGTAAGACCAAGAAAAGCAGGGGGGATGAGAATCTGAGAAGATTCGGATGAAGATCTGATGGACTCCGCGTGGCGGCGCGGAGCCTCGCACCACGCGGAGTCCATCAGATCTTCATCCGATCTTCTCAGATTTTCATCCCCCCTGCTTTTCGGTTGATCTTCCCGAAGGCCCCGGAGCCCGCGCCCCGGTGCGGGATCTGGAGCCCTTGCCCCGCGGACCGACGCGGCCCGAGATTTCCGGTCTCGCCGCGCTCCCCCCGACCAGCCACCCGCTGAGACCTATGGATTCGCAGCTCGCCCCGGCGTCCACCGAACTCTTCGGCGGTGCCGTCACCGTGCAGGACGGCCGCGTGACCGTCGTCGACGAGGCGGCGCTCGCCTCCGAGCACATGGACGCGCTCGCACGCCAGGCCGTCTTCGGCGACGACCGCGAGAAGGAGTGGGCGCGCTGGGTGATCTGGGAGCTCGGGCAGCAGGCGGGCGTGCGCCCCGCGTCGATCCACGAGCTGTACATGGCGCGCGGGCGCGGCGAGACGGGCGGCTACACCGTCCCCGCCATCAACGTCCGCGCCTCCACGTACGAGACGGCGCGCGCGATCTTCCGCACCGCCATCAAGCTCGACGCCGGCGCCTTCATCCTCGAGATCGCGCGCTCCGAGATCGCCTACACCGAGCAGCGCCCCGCCGAGTACGTGGCCGTGCTGCTGGCGGCGGCGCTGCGCGAGGGGTTCCGCGGACCGGTGTTCGTGCAGGGCGACCACTTCCAGGTCAACGCCAAGAAGTTCGCCGTCGACCCGGAGACCGAGGTCAACGCCGTCAAGCAGCTGGCCGTCGAGGCCATCCACGCCGGCTTCTACAACATCGACATCGACACGTCGACGCTGGTCGACCTCAAGCAGTCGGGCCACGACGCGCAGCAGCGCCTGAACTACGAGACCGCCGTCGGGCTGACGCGCTACGTGCGCTCGCTCGAGCCCGAGGGCGTCACCATCTCCGTCGGCGGCGAGATCGGCGAGGTCGGGACCGAGAACTCCACCCCCGAGGAGCTGCGCGCCTTCATGGACGGCTACAACCGCGTCCTGCAGCAGCAGGCGCCGGGGGTGGCCGGGCTCTCCAAGATCAGCGTGCAGAGCGGCACCTCGCACGGCGGCGTCGTGCTGGCCGACGGCTCCATCGCCGACGTCGCGCTCGACCTCGAGACGCTGCGCACGCTCGGCGAGATCGCGCGCGACGAGTACGGGCTCTCGGGCGCGGTGCAGCACGGCGCGTCGACGCTCCCCGACACGGCCTTCAACAACTTCCCGAAAACCGAGACGGCCGAGATCCACCTGGCGACGAACTTCCAGAACATGATGTACGAGAATGTCCCGGCCCAGCTGCGGTCGGAGATGTACGCCTGGCTGGACGCGAACGCCCGCGACGAGCGCAAGCCGAACGACACCGACGAGCAGTTCTACTACAAGGCGCGCAAGAAGGCGATCGGGCCCTTCAAGAAGCAGCTCTGGTCGCTCGACGCCGAGACCAAGGCGCGCATCGCGGCCGCCTACGACGCCAAGTTCGAGTTCCTCTTCACCCAGCTCGCCGTGGCCGGGACGAAGGGGGACGTGACGCGCTTCGTGCGGGCGCCCGAGCTGCGCCGCCCGATGCCCGAGGGGGGGCGCCCGGCCGTCGAGGCCGCGCCCGACGACGCCGACCTCTCCGACTGACGCGTGGGGGGGGGAGTCGCCCCGCGACCCTCGGTGCCCGGCGGGCCGTCCGACGACGCGCTCGCCGGGCGCTGGCTTTCGGCGCTCGAGGCGCTGGTCGCCCGGGGAGCGCACGAGGTCAACAACGCGTTGAACGGGGCGGTGATGAACCTCGAGGTCGTCCGCCTCCGTGCCCGCCCGGGCGCCGACCCCGCCGGCGCCGCCCCCTTCGCGGCGTCGGCCGCGGAGGAGCTGGAGCGGGCCAACACGCTCGTCGCCGCCGTGCTGGCGCTGGCCCGGGCGCCGCGCGGCGACGCCCCCCCCGACGTCGGCGAGGCGTTACGCCAGGCCTCCGCGCTCGTCGCCCCCGTGCTCGCTCATCGCCGGGTCGGGCTCGACCTGGACCTCGGCGGGGAGCGGGCGCCCACCGCCGCCCCCGTCCGGGCCGTCCGGCTGGCGCTGGTGCGGGCGCTCCTGGGGGCGGGTGATATTTTGGCAGACCAGACCGTAGGCCACGTCGTAGCAGCCGAGTTCGGCAACGCAGATGATGCGGATGAGTCGGTCCGGCTTCTGCGGTGTACTCTGCGTTCCACTCCCGCGCCCGTCCTCCGGCTCCACACGCCTGTAGCGGCGGCGTGGGACGCCCCGCCGCTCGACGCGGCCGACGCCGACGCGCTCCAGGGTGCGGGCGTCGAGCTCCGCCGCGACGGCGACGCCTGGCTCGTGCACTTCCCCGCGCCCTGACGCCGCCCGCCCCGACACGACCGCGACCTCAATGCAGCCGAAGATTCTCATCGCCGACGACGACCAGAAGGCCCGCGCCCCGCTGGGCGCGATCCTCGAAGCCGAGGGGTTCGCCGTCGACACCGCCGACGACGGGCAGAAGGCGCTCGACATGCTCTCCGCCGGCACCTACGGGCTCGTGCTCGCCGACCTCAAGATGCCCAAGGTCGACGGGATCGCGCTCCTGCAGGCGATGCGCGAGCGCCAGATCCCGACCGAGTTCGTGATGATCACGGGCGAGGGCGGGACCGACGTCGCCATCGAGGCCATCCGCGCCGGCGCCGCCGACTACATCGAGAAGCCGCTCACCGCCGAGCGGCTGAGCAAGCTCAAGGCGCAGATCCCGAAGCTGCTCTCCCAGTTCGCCGTCCAGCAGAAGAACCGCGAGCTCGAGACCCGGCTCGAGGGGCTCACCTCGTACGGGGAGCTGGTCGGGCAGAGCGAGCAGATGCGCGCCGTCTACGAGATGATCGAGCGCGTCGCGCCGTCGATGGCGAGCGTGCTGATCCTCGGCGAGAGCGGCACCGGCAAGGAGCTCGTCGCCCGCGCGATCCACAAGAAGAGCGACCGCGCCAAGGGGCCATTCTACGCCCTCAACTGCGCCGCGCTCCCGAAGGAGATCCTCGAGAACCTGCTCTTCGGCCACGAGAAGGGCGCCTTCACCGGCTCGACCAACGAGAAGGCGGGCGCGTTCGAGGAGGCGCACGGCGGCACGATCTTCCTCGACGAGGTCGCGGAGATGGCCCCCGACATCCAGGTGAAGCTCCTGCGCTCGCTCGAGACGCGCACGGTGCGCCGCCTGGGCGGGAAGCGCGAGATCCCGGTCGACATCCGCATCGTCGCGGCGACCAACAAGGACCTGCAGAAGGCGATCGCCGAGAACGAGCTGCGCGAGGACCTGTACTACCGGCTGGCGGTGGTCGAGCTCGACCTCCCGCCGCTGCGCGAGCGCGGCGCCGACGTGCAGCTCATCGCGGGCGAGTTCCTGCGCCGCTTCGCCAAGGACAACGCGAAGAAGCTCGACGGCTTCGACGACACCGCGCTCGACTGGATCAACAGCTACCAGTGGCCGGGGAACGTGCGCGAGCTGCGCAACGCGGTCGAGAAGGCGGTCATCATGGCCCGCGGCCCGCGCGTCACGCTCGACGACATGACGTCGCGCCGCCACCGCGTGACGGGGGAGTACGCGGCCATCGTCTCGCTGCCGGTGGGGGCGACGCTGGCCGAGGCGCGGCGGCAGCTGGTGCTCAAGACCTTCGCGTCGAGCAACGGCGACCTCGATCGCACGGCCAAGACGGTCGGGATGTCGGTGGCCGACGTGCGCGGCGAGATCCAGGCGCTGCTCGAGCGGCGCGTGCGCGACGGGCAGGACGCCGGCGGCGCGGACGGGGCGGCGGCCGCGGAGGAGCGCGACGCCGCACCGTCGGCCGAAGGTCCGCTGCTCGCCGACGACCCCCCCGGCCCGGTGACCCTCCCGCCTGACGTGGCCTCGCCGGTCGGGAAGGCGACCGCCAAGGCGCCGGCCGCCACCGGCCGCCCCCGCAGCAAGGGGGGGTGAGACGGCCGGCGTCGGGCCGGCCGCGCCGGCGCCGCCGGCCCGTCCGACGCGACGGTACACGACGTGCCCCGCCGGCGCCTGCCCGCGGGGCACGTCGTCGGTAGATTGACCGCGCCCCGTCGTCCCCTCCGCCCCGACGCTCCGACCCTCCCCATGCGCCACGACGCCCACGACGACGAGCCGACCATCATCATCGAGAAGCACGGCGGCGGCGCCGGCTCCTTCCTCGTCGGCCTTGCCCTCGGCGCCGGCATGGCGCTGCTGTTCGCGCCGCGCGCCGGCACCGAGACCCGCCAGCTCATCGGGCGCCGCGCCCGCGACGCGCGCGACCGCGCGCGCGACATGGCGGACGACGTCACGCACCAGGTGAGCGACCAGATCGAGCGCGCGCGCGGCGCGGTCACCGACCGCGTCGACCGGGCGCGCGAGGCGGTGGACCTCAAGCGCCGCCAGGTGCGCCGCGCGATCGACGCCGGGCGCACCGCGGCCGCCGACGCGCGCGGCGACCTCGAGCGGCGCATCGCCGAGACCAAGGCCGCCTACCAGGCCGGGGCCCGCGTGGCCCGCGAGGAGATGGAGCGCGGGCGCATCGCCGGCGCGGCGGGGGCGACGGGCGCCGCCGCGGGCGCCGCCGATGTCCTCGAGCTCGACGACGAGGTCTGAGCCAGCCCCCGCGGCGCCTGCGGCGGCGACCGCCGCGGGCGGCCGCCCCGCCCGGCGCCGGCGCCGCCCGGCGCTGGCGCAGGCCGGGTGGACGCTCCGCGACTACGCCCAGCGCGTCTGGGACAACGCGGGGGAGGACAACGTCTTCTTCCTGGCCGGCGGGATCGCCTTCAACATCCTGCTGGCCGCGGTCCCGTTCGCGCTCCTCCTGATCACCGGGCTCGCCTACACGCTCGACCAGTCGGCCGAGCGCTCGACGCAGACGGTGGCCGAGCTGCTCGACCGCTTCCTCCCCGGGACGCTCGGCGCCGGGCGCGAGCTGCTGCACCGCGTGATCGCCGACGCGATCAGCACGCGCGGCCGCGTCGGCGTGCTGAGCGCGATCGGCTTCGTCTGGTTCAGCACGCGCCTCTTCGGGTCGCTGCGCAGCGTGCTCGCCGACGTGTTCGACATCGAGCAGGAGCGCGGGATCGTCGCCGGCAAGCTGTTCGACGTGAAGGTGACCGTGGTCTCCACGGTGCTCGTCGTCGGCTACACCTTCATCTCCGCGTACCTCGCCATCGCGACCACGCGCGGCGTGGCCGTGCTGCAGCGGGCCGGCGTGCGCGACGACGTGATGAGCGCCTTCGAGTACTGGCTGGGGCGCCTGCTCGCCTTCGCGTTCATCGCCGCGATGTTCTACGGGCTGTACAAGTACCTCCCCGTGCGCCGCGTGCGCTGGCAGGCCGCGCTGCTGGCGTCGATGTTCACGAGCGCGCTGCTCGAGCTCGCGAAGTCGCTGTTCGGCTACTACATCCGGCAGTTCGACCCGGGGTCGTTCTACACGGGGACGCTGGCCGCCTTCGTGATCGTCGTCTTCTGGGTGTACTACGCGGCGCTGATCTTCATCCTCGGCGGCGAAGTGGGGCAGGTGTACGAGCTGCGGCGCACGCGGCGGCTTCAGCGGGCGGTGCTGGAGGACTGAAGCGGGGGCGGCGCGACAGGGCGGCGGATCTCTTTGTACCGCAGCGACTTCGAGCGCGGCGAGCGCGGCGGGGCGGGTGGCCCGAAGGTTGCCTCTCGTCGGGCACGCCACCCACACCAACACGATCAGGAGCCACCATGCGCCAGTTCGCTCTCATCCTCAGCGCCGCCGCGGTCACGACGCTCGCCGCCTGCCAGAAGACCGGGGAAGGGGAGTTCCAGGTGAAGACGCCTGACGTCGACGTGAACGTCAGCACCGACACGACGACCGTGCGTACGCCGTCGGTGGACGTGAAGACCGAGCCGGAGACGACGATCGTCAACGTGCCGAAGGTCGACGTCGAGACGCCGGCCGAGCGCAAGGGCGAGGCGAAGCGGCCGTAAGCTCGCGCGGCGCCGCGAGACGTTCACGCGGGGCGGCGGCCGGTCGGCCGCCGCCCCGCGTCGTCGCGCGCGATCTCGTCGCGCGCGATTATGTTCGACGCATGACGAGTTCCACCCGCATCGACCTGCGCAGCGACACCGTCACCCGCCCGACCGCGGCGATGCGCCGCGCGATGGCCGACGCCGAGGTGGGCGACGACGTCCTCGACGGCGACCCCACGGTGCGGCGCCTCGAGACGCGCGTCGCCGAGCTGCTCGGCAAGGAGCGCGCGTTCTTCTTTCCCAGCGGGACGATGGCCAACCAGGCCGCCGTCTGGCTGCTCGCGCGCCGCGGGAGCGAGGTGCTGCTCGACGCCGCGTCGCACCTCATCGAGTGGGAGCACGCCGGGCTGGCGGCGCTCGCCGGGGTGCAGATCCGCCCCGTCCCCGCGGGCGCGGGGAGGCGCGTGATGGACGCCGCGTCGCTGGCCGCGACGATCCGCCCGCCCTCGCTGCACGCGCCGCGCGCGAGCCTCGTGTGCCTGGAGAACACGCACAACGGCGCCGGCGGCGTGGTGACCACGCTCGACGAGCTGTCGGCGCTGGCGGGCGTGGCGCGCGCGCAGGGGCTGCCGGTGCACATGGACGGCGCGCGCCTCTGGAACGCGGCCGCCGCGACGGGGACGCCGATCGACCGCTTCGCGCAGTGCGCCGACACGGTCATGGTCTCCTTCTCGAAGGGACTCGGCGCGCCCGTGGGCGCGGTGCTCGCCGGCCACTCGGACGCGCTCGCCGACTGCTGGGTGGTGCGCAAGCGGATGGGCGGCGGGATGCGGCAGGCCGGGATCCTCGCCGCCGGCGCGCTGCACGCGCTGGAGCACCACCGCGCGCGTCTCGCCGACGACCACGCGCGGGCGCGGGCGCTGGCCGCCGCGGTCGAAGGCGTCGGCGGGGCGCGCGTCGTCCCTCCCGACTCGAACATCCTGATGGTCGACCTGCCGGCGCCGGTGGTACCGTCGGTCGTCGCGCGCGCGGCCGAGCAGGGGGTACTGCTCTCGCCGTGGACGATGACGCGACTGCGTGCGGTGACGCACCTCGACGTCGACGACGCGATGATCGCGCGGGCCGGCGAGGTGCTGGCTGCCGCGCTCGAGGCCGAGCTGGCGCGCGCCTCGGCGTTGGCGGGGGCGGGGGCGTGACGCGCCGCGCGGGTTGAACCGGGGGCGCGGGCGGGCTAGCTTGCGGGTGCTCCAGGTCCCGGAGGGCGTGAGCCCGCTAACCGCGTCAGGACCCCGCAGGTAGCAGCGCCGTGTGGTGTCTCGCGTTGCTCCGTCAGGCCTGGAGTATCCGGCCGGCCATCGCCACCGCGCGATGCCGGCCGGTTCTCGTTCCCGCCCGTGCCCGTCAGCGCGGCGCCCGAACGGCCGAACGGGCCGCCGCCCGCGCCGTCCGGTGCTCGATGATCGCGCTGGTGAGGATCTGTACAACCGGCGCCGCGGCGGCGATCCCGATGACGAGCCCCTCGCGCCGCGTGCGGCCGTCGTCCACGAGCGCGTTGAGCGCCAGCACCTCGGCCGCGAACACGGCCGCCGACACGGCCAGCGAGCGGCCCGGGCCTCCCCGTCGCCCGTTCAGCAGGTGCGCGCCGGCCGGGGCGCCGAGCGTATGGCCGACCCCGAAGCCGACGATGAACCCGGGGAACGCTTCGCCGAGGCAGGCGTCCGGGTTGCCGGACTCGCAGCCCCGGCTCGACACGTGCGCGCCGACGTAGCCGCCGACCAGCGCGCCGATGCCCGCGCCCAGGAGTGCGCCGCCCAGCGTCCGGCCCGTCATCGGCGACGGGGCCGCGCGCGGGTCGCCCTGGGCGTGCGTCGGGCCCGCGGCCGCGGCCAGGGCGACGGCCAGCGTGATCGGGAGGGCGGCGAGTCGCGTCATGAGGGGTGTGCGTGGTGGGAAGGTGTCGTGCGGCCGTAGCCGGATCGGAGGCGGCGTCGTCGACGGCCGCTCAGGTGGGCGCCGGCGTGGGACGCTCCCCGGCCGACCGGTACCAGAAGCCCACGCCGAGCAGGAAGGCGCCGACCAGCAGGTAGCTGCCGACGCGCAGCCCCACTGCCTGCAGCGCCGACGCCTGCGCCAGCGCCTTGAAGGCGGCGTAGAGCGCCAGCGCGAGCCCCACCTGCCGCGCCCCCGCCACCTGCCGCGCGCGCCCGACTGCCAGCGCGACGCACCCTGCGGCCGCGAAGTAGCCGACCAGCAGGAAGGTCGCGAACTCGGGCGAGCCGGCCCGCGCCAGCTCCTCGCGCCCCCAGAGCAGCGCGCCGACCGCCGGGAGCAGGGTGAGCAGGCGCCGCTCCGTGCGCCCCACCGACGCGGGAGCGCGTCGCACCCCCCACGCCAGCGCCGCCGCGCCGGCCACCGCGAGCGCCGCCGCCAGCGAAGGGAGCGTGAGGAAGGGGGCGTACGCGAACGCCGGCCGCTCGCGCAGCAGCGTGGCCGCGGTGACGCCGGCCAGGGCGAGCGACGCCAGCGCGGGGAGCGCGGCCACGCGCTGCGGCACCCGCGCCAGCAGCGCGGCGAACAGCGCCGCGTGCGCGGCCAGCAACGCGACCAGCAGCACCTCGGCCCGCGCGCCCCACCCGCCGAGCAGGAGCGGCGGCGCAAGCATCGCGGCCAGCCCCCCGGCCGCGACGTGCGCTCCCACGCGTGGCGCGCGCGGCGGGTCGGGCAGCTCGCGGAACGCGACCAACGCGGCGACGCCCGCGGCGAGCGCCCAGGCCAGTGCGGCGCCGGCGCCGGCGGCCGACAGCGGGTCGGGGAGCGCGATCAGCGCCGCGGCCAGCAGCGCCAGCGGAAGCACGACGCCGGCGATCAGCGTGTCGCGGCGCGCGGCGCGCCCGGGCGGGCGCTCGGGCGGGACGAGAAAGCGCAGCGCGACCGGCGCGCCCGCCGTCGCCAGCAGCGCGTACGCAGCCAGCCAGGGCGCGCCGGCGCCGGTCGCCAGTCCCAGCGCGAGCAGCGCGACGAGCGCCGTCGTCAGGTGCAGCAGCGCCACCCCAGCGCGCCGCCGCCGGTCGGGGAGTGCGAGCGGCACGAGCGCGCACGCCAGCGCGAACAGCACCGGCAGGTCGCGCCGCAGCTGCCACTCCGGAAGCCAGAGCCCGGCCGGGTTCCCCACCGCGGCGACGCGCCTCGCGTCGCGCAGCAGCGCGCCGGCGAACAGCGCGCCCCCTGCGCCGAGCAAGCGCGCGGCGAGCGTCCAGCGCGTGGTGCGCGCCGCCCCCGACGCCGCGGTGCCCGCCGGGAGCGCCGCCGCGCCGGCGGAGAGCACCAGCCACCCGTACGGCGCGAGCGCGGTCGCCTGCGCGGCGTCGGCGCCGGTGACGAAGGGTGCGACCAGCGCGCCGCCGACGCCGGTCACGAACAGCGCCTGGTCGCGCTCGCGCCAGGCGAGCAACGCGACGGCCGCCGACGCGACGGCCGCCACCAGCAGCGCGACCCCCGACGACACCAGTCCGAGCGCCGGCCCCGCGCCCCAGGCGTCGACGTGCACCGCGGCCAGCGCCAGCGCGAGCAGCACGTCGCCGAAGCGCCGCGTGCCGTCGCCGCCGCGCGTGCGCAACCGCCACCCGCCGGCCGCCAGCGCCGCCGCCCCCAGCGCCCCGAGCCCGACGCGCGCGGCGGGCGTGAGCGTCACGGCAGCGATCGCCCACGTCAGGAAGGCGCCGAGCCCCATCAGGATCAGCAGCACCGCCAGCGCGACGGTGCCGTAGCGCCCGACCAGCGCCTCGAGCTCGGCGCCGTCGGCGGGGACCGGGCCGAGTCCGAGGCGCATCGTCCAGGCGCCGAGGCGGCGGCGGAGCGCGTCGCCCGCGCGCGGGCGGTGTGCGGGGGGCGACGTGCGCGCCGCGACGACCGGCGCCGGAGCGGGCGCCGACCCGGGTGACGCCGGCGCCGCCGCGCGCTCGGCGCGCAGCGCGGCGACCTCGCGCCGCAGCTCGGCGACGGCGCGCTCCAGCTGCTCGAAACGCTCGGCGTCGGGTGCGCGGGACATGCGTCCAACGCTGGTGGGGCGCGCGCGCCCGGCGCAAGCCGCTGGCGACCCGCGCGGGCGCCCGCGAGATTCCGGCGTCGGCGCCCGCCGACCCGGCCGCCGCGCTCCCGCCCCCGATGTCCCTCGCCCTCGCGCGCAAGTACCGCCCGCGGAACTTCGCCTCCGTGGCCGTGCAGTCGCACGTCTCCAACACGCTCAAGGGCGCGATCGCCCGCGGGCGCGTGGCGCACGGCTACCTGCTCTGCGGGCCGCGCGGGACGGGGAAGACCACGCTCGCCCGCGTGCTGGCGATGGCGCTCAATTGTGAGCGCCGGGGCGCCAAGGCCGACGGCGAACCTTGCGGCGAGTGTCCCAGCTGCACGCGCATCTGGAGCGGCAGCTCGTCGCTCGACGTCGTCGAGATGGACGCCGCCAGCAACCGCAGCGTCGACGACGCGCGCGAGCTGCGCGAGCGCGCGATGTACGCCCCCACCGGCGAGGACCGCTACAAGGTCTACATCGTCGACGAGGCGCACATGCTCACGCGCGAGGCGTGGAACGCGCTCCTCAAGATCCTCGAGGAGCCGCCGCCGCGCGTGGTGTTCGTCTTCGCGACGACGGAGCCGCAGAAGATCGCGCAGCTCGCCGCGCCCATCCTCAGCCGCCTGCAGCGCTTCGACCTGAAGCGCATCGGCCCCGGCGAGATCCGCGAGCGGCTGGCCGCAGTGCTCGACGCCGAGCAGGTCGCCTTCGAGCCCGACGCGCTGGCGATGATCGCGCGCGCCGCCGACGGCGGGCTGCGCGACGCGCTCTCGCTCACCGACCAGGTGCTCTCGCTCGGCGACGACGCGCGCGTGACCGCGGAGCGCGTGCAGGAGGCGCTCGGCCTGGTGCCCGAGGACGAGTACCTGGCGATCGTCGACCTCGTGACCGAGCGGCGCGCGGGCGACGTGTTCGGCGCGGTGGCGCGGCTGGCCGACGCCGGGATCGACTTCGCGCTCTTCCTCACGGGGCTGGGCGACGTGCTGCGCGCGCTGCTCGCGCTGACGCTCGGCGGCGCCGCGCCCGAGCTGGGGGAGCGCACGCGCGAGGCGCTGCAGGCGCGCGTCGGGCGGCTGTCGCCGGCGGACCTGCTGCGCATGCTGCACGCGCTGGTCGAGGCCGAGCCGCGCTTCCGCAAGAGCGGGCAGCAGCAGCTGCTGCTCGAGACTCTCCTCGTGCGCTTCGCACTGCTCGACCGCGCGGTGGACCTCGAAGCGCTGCTGCGCGAGATCGGGAACGCGCCGGCGGGCGGGGGCGGGCAGGGGAGCGCGCCGGCGTCGCGTCCTCAGCCCGCCGACGAGGCGCGGCGCCCGGCACCCCCGGGCGCCAGTCTGCGCGCCGCGTTCGACGCCGCCGTCGCCGAGCGCGCCCCGACCCCCACGCCGCCGCGCGCCGCCGCACCGCCTCCGCTCGCGCCGTCGCCGCCGCCCGCGCCGCCCGCCGCGCCACCGCGCGCAGCGATGGGCAACGGCGCCACCGCGGTGGCCGACGCGCCCCCCACCGCCCGCACCTCGGCCGCCGTCGACGTGTCGGTGCTCGCCGAGCGGTGGGACCGCGTCGTCGAGTTCGCGCGCGCCGCCCGCCCGCTCATCGGCTCCGCCCTCGCCGACGCCCTCCCGGTCGCGGTGGCCGCCTCGGGCGCGGTGACGATCGAACTGCAGGAGTCGAATGCCGCGTTCGCGCAGGCGCTCGAGATGGCCCGCGACGACGTGCTCGCCGCCGTGCAGCGCGCCCACCCCGGCGCCACGCGCGTGATCGTCCGCGCCCCCGAGGGCGCCGCGCCTCCCACCGAGCGGCTCACGACGGAGACCGTGCGCGCCGAGCGGATGACGTCACTGTCCCGGCGTGACCCCGTGCTCGGGGCGGCGATCGACGCGCTCGACTTGGATTTGCTCGAGTGAGCCGGCACCGCGAAGGGCGGGAGTCGTTACAGCGGGAGTCGATACGGCGGGAGTCGTGACGGCGTAACCCTCGACTTCAGGCTTGAGCGACGCAGTAACGACTCCCGCCGTATCGACTCACGCTGTAACGACTCCCGCCGTTGGGGTCCACGCTCGACTCCCGCAGTATCCCGCGCACACCTTATCTTCCCCCCATGGACCTCTCGAAACTCATGCAGCAAGCCCAACAGATGCAGGGCCAGCTGCAGCAGATCCAGGAGGAGCTCGCGGCCCGCACCGTCACCGGCACCGCGGGCGGCGGCGTGGTCACCGTCGAGGCGGACGGGAAGGGCGCCGTGCGCTCGGTGAAGATCGACCCGAGCGTCGTCAACGCCGACGACGTGGCGATGCTCGAGGACCTGATCGCCGTCGCGCTGCGCGACGCGCAGGCCAAGGCGCGCGCGCTCGAGGAGACCGAGATGGGGAAGGTGGCGGGCGGGATGAACCTTCCGTTCCAGCTCCCCTTCTGAGCGCGTGTCGGCGATCGACGAGCTCGCGACCGAGCTCTCCAAGCTGCCCGGAATCGGCCGCAAGACCGCGCTGCGCCTGACCTACTACCTGCTCAAGCAGCGCCCCGAGCAGAGCCGGCGGCTGGCCGACGCGCTCACCACGCTCGCCGAGCGGGTGCGCCCGTGCGCCGAGTGCTTCAACCTCACCGAGGAGGAGCGCTGCAACGTCTGCCGCGATCAGCGGCGCGACCGGTCCGTGATCTGCGCCGTCGAGGAGGCGTCCGACATCGGCGCCATCGAGCGCACCGGCGAGTACCGGGGGCTCTACCACGTCCTCGGCGGGCGGCTCTCCCCGCTCGACGGCGTGATGCCCGAGGACCTGACCATCGACCGGCTGGTGGCGCGCGTGCGCGACGGCCAGATCCGCGAGGTCATCGTCGCCACCAACCCGAGCCTCGAGGGGGAGGCGACCGCTCTGTACGTCCAGCGGCAGCTCGCCGGGCAGGCGGCCGACCTGGCCGTGACCCGCATCGCCCGCGGGCTCCCGGTGGGGGGGGACCTCGAGTACGCGGACGGGGTGACCATCGCCCAGGCCATCTCGGCGCGGAGGGCAATGTGAGGGAGCGGCGGCACGCCGAGCGGCGCGACGACGACCGGCGGGCGGCCCAGCGGCGGCGGCGGCGGCGGCGCGAGGAGGACGCCGGGGCCGGGATGCTGACGCTGCTGGCGGCGGGGTTCGCCGGGGGGATGGTGGCGGGCGCCGCCCTCTGGGCGGGGGTGCTCGAGCGGAACCGGCGGGGGCTCTTCCACCGCCAGCCGGTGCGCCGGTTCGCGGCGGTGAGTTACCTCGCGACCCGTCCGAGCGTAGATACGGCGAGGCTCCTCCGCGACTACGTCCGCTGGGAGCCCCACCCTCTGCTGCGGCGGCGGGGCCGCCAGGCCCTGGCCGCGGTGGAGGCCTCGCTCGCGCGGTAGCGCGACCCGCGCTAGGGTGCCGGACCGCGCGGGCGCCCCGACTTCTACGCCTCTCGGCATGCCCCCAGGTGCGGTCAGCTGGTCGTTCACCGACGACGACTTCCAGGCGATCAGCGGGTCGCTCCAGCGCTTCCTGTACGACACCAACGCCCGCTGCGCGCTGCTGGTCGACCGCGCCGGGCAGCTGGTGGCGACCGTGGGCGAGCCGCCGGCGTTCGACGCCACCGCCTTCGCGTCGCTGACCGCCGCCGACTTCAGCGCCAACGACCAGCTGGCGAAGCTGATCGGCGAGAAGGACTTCTCGACGCTGTTCCACCAGGGCGAGAAGGACTCGATGTTCCTCGCCGACGTGGCGCGGCGGATCATCCTCGTCGTCTTGTTCGACGACCGGACGACGCTCGGGCTGGTGCGCCTCAAGCTCAAGGGCGCCGTCGACGAGCTGGCGCGCCTGTTCGAGACCGTCTTCGCGCGCGGGAGCGCCGCGGCGTCCGGGGTCGCCCGGGGCGGCGCCGCGGGCAGCCAGCCCGCCCCCCTCGACCTGCTGGCCGGGGCCGAGGACGAGATCGACCGCCTCTTCTCCTGAGGGCCGGCCGATGTCGATGATCAACTACGCGTCGCGCGAGATCAACTGCAAGATCGTCTACTACGGCCCCGGGCTCGGCGGCAAGACGTCGAACCTCGAGTTCGTCTACGAGAAGGTGAACCCCGGCACGCGCGGCAAGCTGATCTCGCTCGCCACCGAGACCGAGCGCACCCTCTTCTTCGACTTCCTCCCGGTCGACCTCGGGGAGATCCGCGGCTTCCGCACGCGCTTCCACCTCTACACGGTCCCGGGGCAGGTCTACTACAACGCCTCGCGCAAGCTGATCCTCAAGGGCGTGGACGGCGTCGTCTTCGTCGCCGACTCGCAGGTCGACCGCGCCGAGGCGAACATGGAGTCGATGCAGAACCTGTACGACAACATGGCGGAGCACGGGTACGACCTGACCCGGATGCCGTTCGTGCTGCAGTACAACAAGCGCGACCTCCCCAACGCCGCCCCGCTCGACGAGCTGGAGGCGATGCTGAACCCGGGGTGGGAGGTCACGGAACCGTCGCGGCAGAGGCCCGCCGAGAACCCGTTCCGCCCCGGGGTGCCGCTGGTCGAGAAGCTCCCCACCGGGGAGTGGTGGGAGCGCGTCCCCGCGTTCGAGGGGGTGGCCACGACCGGGGCCGGGGTGTTCGACACCCTCAAGGCCGTATCGAAGCTGGTCGTACGCGCGTTGGGGTGAGCCGCGGCCCGGCGCGCCCGTTATCTTGCCGGCGTCGCCCCGGTCGCCCCCGCCCGTGAACCTCCCGAACGCGATCACCACCGCCCGCATCGCGGCCGCGCCGCTCATCGCCGCCCTGCCGTTCTCGTCGGGGGCGACGGCGCGGCTCGCCGCGTTCGTGCTGTTCATCGCGGCCGCGGTCACCGACTACTGGGACGGCCACCTCGCGCGCACGCGCAACCTGGTGACCGACCTCGGGCGCATGCTCGACCCGCTGGCCGACAAGCTGCTGCTGGTCGCGACGCTGATCCCGATGCTCGTGCTGATGGGTGGCCCGCTGCTCGTCCCGCTGGACGGCGTCGAGACGACGCGCGCCGAGTTCGCGTTCGTGACGCCGGCCGGCTTCGTGTCGCTGCCGTGGTGGGTGGTGGGCGTCGTCGTCGGGCGCGAGGCGTTCATGACCGCCTTCCGGCAGATCGCGGCGCGCCGCGGGCTCGTGATCGCCGCCATCGGCCCGGCGAAGTGGAAGACCGGCTTCCAGTCGACGTGGGTGGGCGCGGCGTACTTCTGGTTCTTCGCCCACACGCTGGCGCGCGAGCTGGCGTGGGAGGGGCGCGCCGACTGGCGCGTCTTCGCGCACCTCAACGGCGTCGTCGGCACCGTGTCGATGGTGGGCGCCGTCGCGCTCACGCTCTACTCGCTCGCGCTCTACCTGCGGCGCTACGGCGGCGTGCTGCGCGCCCCGGCGCCCTCGCGTCGCTGACGGGCCGCTGACGGCGCCTCCGCCCGCGCTGGTCACGCCCCACGGGGCGTGGACGCACGACGCGCTGCGCGCGTACGCCGGCACGCTGCACGACGCCTGGCGCCGGCAGCGCGTGCGCCCGGGCGACCGCGTGGTCGTCGCGCTCCCGCCGGGCGTCGCCTTCGCGGTCGCGGCGCTGGCCGCCGAGCACGCGGGGGTGACGCTCGCGCCGCTCGCGCCCGACGCGGACGTGGACGAGGCGGCGGACGCGCTCGACGCGTGCCTCGCGGTGCGCGAACATGACGGCGTGTTTACCACCGGCTCGTGGCGCGCGCCGCGCACGGCGCCGACTCCGGACGTGCGCTTCCTCGTGCAGACCAGCGGCACCGCGGGCGCGCGCCGCTGGGTCGCGCTCTCGCACGACAACGTGCGCGCGGTGCTCGACAGCCACGCGCCGCGCCTCGCGCTCGCCGGCGCGACGGTGCTCTCGGTACTCCCGTGGCACCACGTCTTTGGCCTCGTCATGCAGCTGCTACCAGCGCTCGCCGCCGGCGCGACGCTGGTGCGCGAGCGCTCGGCGGGGCGCGACTCGGCGTCGGTCGTCGCGGCGGGCGAGGCGCACGCGGTCACGCACCTCGACGCGGTGCCGTACACGGTGCGGCGGCTCGCCGAACGGGCGGACGGGCTGGCGCTGTTGACGCGGCTGCGCGGCGGCGTGATCGGCGGCGCACCCGTCGACGCCGCGCTGGCCGCGGTGCGCGCGACGACGCAGCTGCGCGTCGGCTACGGGCAGACGGAGGCGTCACCCGGGATCTGCCTCGGCGACCCCGGCGAGTGGCGCGCCGGCTTCCTCGGCCGCCCGCTCGGCTGCGACGCGCGCGTCGACGACGACGGCGTGCTCGCCTTCCGCGGTCCCAACGCCTGCGTCGGCACGTGGGAGGGCGGCGCGCTGCACCGGCTCGCGCCCGACCGGTGGGCGCGCACCGGCGATCTCGCGCGTCCGGAGGCCGACGGCAGCTACACCTTCGAGGGGCGGCTCGCCGACAGCTTCAAGCTCGCCAACGGACGTCACGTCGCGGCGGCGGCGATCGAGCGCGCGGTGTGCGCGACCTTCCCGCGCGTGCGCGAGGCGCTGCTCTCCTCCCCTGACGGGGACACGCTCGTGCTCGCGGTATCGGGCGACGGCCCGCCGCCCGACGCCGCCGCGGTGGCGCCGCTGCTCGGCGGGCTCGCCGCACGCCCGTTGCGCGTGGTGCCGGTCACCCCCGACGCCTGGGTGCGCACGCCCAAGGGGGAGCTGGACCGCCGGCACCCCACGGGTGGGTCCGGTTAGCTTCCCCGCCATGCGCATCGAGATCCTCACGATCGGCGACGAGCTGCTCCTCGGCTTCACCATCGACACCAACGGCGCCCACCTCGCGCGCGCGCTGGCCGCGGTGGGGATCGAGGTCGCGCGGCGCGGCTCGGTGGGCGACGGCGCCGACGAGATCGCGGCGGCGGTGCGCGAGGCGCTCGACCGCACGGGCGCGGTGATCACGACCGGAGGGCTCGGCCCCACCGCCGACGACCTCACCAAGCCGGCGATCGCCGCGCTCTTCGGGCGCGGGATGGCGATGGACGCCGAGCACCTGGCCTGGCTGGAGGAGCGCTGGCGCACGCGCTTCCATGCGCCCCTCCCCGTCTCCAACCGCCAGCAGGCGATGATGCCCGTGGGCACGCGCAAGCTGGTGAACCGCCATGGCTCCGCCCCCGGCGTCTGGCTGGAGGACGAGCGCGGGCGGTGGGTCGCCATGCTCCCCGGCGTGCCGCGCGAGATGCGCGGGATGCTCACCGACACGCTGCTCCCGATCCTTCGCGAGCGCGCCGCGGCCGCGGGCGGCGCGGCGGAGCCGGCGGTGGTGCGTTCGCGCACCGTGCGCACGACGTCGGTCGCCGAGAGCATGATCGCCGACCGGCTGGGCGCGCTCGCGCGCGGCGTCGACGGGCTGTCGCTCGCCTACCTGCCGGGGCACGAGGGGGTGGACCTGCGCCTCACCGCGCGCGGGCTGCCGGCCGCGGAAGCCGACGCGGCGCTGGCGCGCGGCGCCGCGCGGTTGCGCGAGCTGGTCGGCGCCTGGGCCTACGGCGAGGACGACGACGAGCTGCCCGCCGTGATGCTCGACCGCTGCCGCGCCGCCGGGCTCACGCTCGCCGTGGCGGAGAGCTGCACCGGCGGGCTGTTGGGCGCGCGGCTGACCGCGATCCCCGGGTCGAGCGACGTCTTCCTGGGCGGCGTGATCTCCTACGCGAACGCGGTGAAGCAGGACCTCCTCGACGTGCCCGCCGAACAGTTGAAGGCCCACGGCGCGGTGAGCGAGCCGGTGGCGCTGGCGATGGCGAGCGGGGCGCGGGCGCGCACCGGCGCGCGCGTGGGGATCGCGATCACCGGTGTCGCGGGGCCGGGGGGCGGGAGCGAGGAGAAGCCGGTCGGCACCGTCTGGACCGCGCTCGACGTCGACGGCGAGCGCCGCGCCCACCGCACCGTGTTCATCGGCGACCGCGCGGAGATCCGCTTCCGCGCCAGTCAGTTCGCCCTGGAGTTGCTGCGGCGGACGCTCGACCGCGCCCTGGTGGGCTGAGCGCCGCCTCGAATCCTGCCGGATCGGCAGCCGTAGGGGGCACGTCCGTTGCACCCCTCGCGGCACCCGGCGGTGCGCCGCGATCACGCGCGCCCGCCGCCCCCTTTGTCATCGCCGCACCAGAGATCATGACCGTTCCCGACCAGCCGACCACCGACGACCCGACCGCCGCCGAGACCGGCGCCGCCGCCTCCGCCGCGGGCGAGGGCCTGGCCGGGTCGGACGACCTCGCCCGCCAGCTCGAGGAGCAGCGCGACCGCTACCTGCGCCTGGCCGCCGAATACGACAACCACCGCCGCCGCACGCAGAAGGAGCGCGCCGAGGCCGGCGCGCGCGCGCAGGCCGACCTCGTGAAGCACCTCGTCGACGCGCTCGACGACCTGTCGCGCTTCGCGCACGTCGACCCCGCGTCGACCGACGCCACCACGGTGGTCGACGGCGTGGCGATGGTCGAGAAGAAGCTGCTCAAGCTGCTCGCGGGCGCGGGGCTCGAAGTCGTCGACCCCGCCGAGCAGCCGTTCGACCCGGCGCTGCACGAGGCGGTGGCCACCGAGCCCGCCGCGGCGCGCGACGACGACCACCGCGTCGCCCGCGTCTACCAGCGCGGCTACGTCTTCGCCGGCCAGCTGCTGCGCCCCGCGCGGGTGGTCGTGCGTCAGTACCAGGGCTGAGCGCGCCCCCGCGCCTCAACCTCCCGCCCCGTCTCCCTCCCGCCGCCCCCTCCCTCCGCATGGCGCAAGGCAAGGACTACTACGCCACCCTCGGCGTGACCCCCACGGCCACGCAGGAGGAGATCAAGAAGCAGTACCGCCGGCTGGCGAAGCAGTACCACCCCGACGCGAACAAGAACGACCCCAAGTCCGCGGAGCGCTTCAAGGAGATCTCGGAAGCCTACGGCGTCGTCGGCGACGCCGAGAAGCGCAAGCAGTACGACGACATGCGGCGGCTCGGCGCGTTCGGCGGCTTCGCCGGCGCGGCGCGCCCCGGCTCGCGCACGTCGTCGGCCGCCGGCGCACCGGGCGCGGGGGGCGCGACCTTCGACTTCTCGAACATCGACGTCGGCGGGATCGGCGGCTTCGGCGACATCTTCAGCTCCCTCTTCGGCGGCGCCGCCGCGCGCCCGGGCGCGCGCAACGCGTCGGAGGCCGGGCAGACGGTCGAGACCACGATCGAGATCCCGTTCCGCACCGCGGCGCTGGGCGGCAAGGTGCCGGTGGAGCTCGAGGTCACCGAGGAGTGCGGGACCTGCCGCGGGAGCGGCGGCGCCCCCGGCGCGTCGGTGAAGACGTGCCCCGAGTGCAGCGGGCGCGGCACGATTTCGTTCGGCCAGGGGGGCTTCGCCGTGAACCGCCCCTGCCCGATGTGCCTCGGCCGCGGGCAGATCCCGTCCGAGCCGTGCCCGACGTGCAAGGGGGCGGGGCAGGTGCGCACGCGCAAGAAGGTGCTCGTCACCGTCCCCGAGGCGGCCGACACGGGGACGCGCGTGCGGCTCAAGGGGCAGGGGGGGAAGGGGCCCAAGGGGGGGCCGCCGGGCGACCTGGTGATCACCTTCTCGGTGACCCCCGACCGCTTCTTCAAGCGCGAGGGGCTCGACATCGTGGCCGCGGTCCCGCTCAACGTCGCGCAGGCGACGCTCGGCTCGAAGATCAGCGTGCGGACGCTCGACGGAAAGAAAGTCGCGGTGCGCATCCCCCCCGGCACCGCGTCGGGGCGCCGCTTCCGCATCCGCGGGCAGGGGATCCCGAAGGGGGAGCACCGCGGCGACATGATCGTCGAGACGTCGATCACCGTTCCCGACGCGCTCACCGACGAGCAGCAGGCGCGGATGCGCGAGTTCGCGGAGGCGGCGGGGCTCAAGTACTGACGGCGCGCCGGCGCCGGCCCGCATCGCGCGCCAACACTTCCCGAACCCGCGCGACACAATCCGGCGGCGCCGGGGTGCTGTCCGAGTGGGGAGCCGATTCGCCTCCCCCTCACGCGCCCCGCATGCCTGCCGCCTCCTACCGTCCGCTCGCGCTGCTGCTCGGCGCCGCCCTCCTCGCGCCCTCCCTCGCGCCGCGGGCTGCGGCCGCGCAGCCTGCGGCGCCCGCCGCGCCGGCGCTGGCGATCGTCGGCGCGACCGTGCTCCCGATGGACGACGGGCGCGTGCTCGCGCGCCACACCGTCGTCGTGCGCGGCGACCGCATCGTCGCCGTGGGGCCCGACGGGCGTGTCCCGGTCCCCGCCGGCGCGACGCGGATCGACGGGCGCGGGCGGTACCTGCTGCCGGGGCTCGTCGACGCGCACGTGCACTTCGACGGCGCGGAGTTCGAGCGCGACCTCGCACTCTACCTGGCGAACGGCGTCACCACCGTGCGCAACATGCGCGGCACGCCGGCCCACCTCGCCCTGCGCGGCCGCGTGGCCCGCGGGGAGCTGCTCGGCCCGACCGTGTACACCGCCGGCCCGTACCCCGACCGGCTCCCGGCGACCACCGACCCGGACGCGATCGTGCGCGAGCAGCAGGCCGCCGGGTACGACTTCCTGAAGGTCCACGACCGCGAATTCCCGCGCGAGCGCTACCTGGCCCTGGCCCGCAGCGCGCGCGCCCGCGGGATGCCGCTCCTCGGCCACGTGCCGCCTGCCGTGGGACTCGGCACCGCCGTGCGCGAGGGGCACCGCACCGCGGAGCACGTCGAGGACCTGATGCAGTCGTTCTTCGAGATGCGGCTCGACGACGCGCGCTTCCCGGCGCTGGTCGACACGCTGCGGGCGGGGCGCACCTGCGTGGTGCCGACGCTCGTCGTGTTCGGCAACGTGGTGCGCCACCTCGAGCAGTTCCCCGACCTGTTCGGCCTGCAGTCGCGCCCCGAACTGCGGTACGTGCGCCCGGCGCTGCGCGACGCCTGGGCGCCGGAGCGCAACTCGTACGTGCGGCGCGGGCGCGCGAACGAGGCCGCCGTCCCCGCGAGCGCGGCGCGCGCCGGCGAGCAGTTCGCCTTCCTCAAGCGCATGACCGGCGCGCTGCACGCGGGGGGCGTCCCGCTGGTCGCGGGGAGCGACGCCGGCGTGCCGCACACGCTCCCCGGCTACTCGCTGGTCGAGGAGCTCGCGCTGCTGCGCGAGGCCGGGCTGCCGCCGCACGCGGCGCTGCGGGCGGCCACGCGCACCGCCGCCGAGTGCATGGACAGGGCGGGGGAGTTCGGCGCGGTGGCGCCCGGGCTGCGCGCCGACCTGCTGCTGCTCGACCGCGACCCGCTCGCGGACGTCGCCGCGGCCGGCGACCCGTCGGGGGTCGTCGTGCGCGGGCGGTGGCTGGACCGGGCGGCCTTGCGGCGCGGACTCGAGGCGGCCGCGGCGCCCTAACCGGGGGCGATGGCGCGGAGCCGTTCCAGGAGGCGTGTACCGGTCAGGAGCCAGCGACGGCGGCCCGGTTGCGCGCGTCGGTGCGCGGCGTCAGCATGCGCGGCGCCGCGCTCAGCGCCCGAACTCCTCCCCGGCCGTCCCGTGCATCCGTCCGACGTCGTCCGCCCGCGCGCGCCGCGCGCCGCCGCGCCCCTCCGCCGCCTCCTGACCGTCGGCGGCGCGCTCGCCCTCCTCGCCTGCGCCGGCGACGACCCCAGCACGCCCACCTCCGCCGCACCGCTCGCGCTCTCCGTCTCCCCGGCCGAGGTCACGTGCACGCCCGGCGACTCGGTGACCGTCCGCGCGGTGGTCGAGGGGGGCGAGGGGGCGCGCGTGACCTTCGCCGCCGCCGACACGCGCACCACCGTGGCGGCGCGGGGCGCGACCGCCCAACTCCGGTGCGTCACGCGCGGGCGGACCGCGGTCGCCGTGCGCGCCGTCGACGGCCGCCGGCGCGCCTCGGCCGAGCTCCCGGTCACCGTCCGCCCGCGCCCGGCCACCGTCGTGCTGTTCGCGACGCCCAAGATCCTGGCCGACTTCGAGGACCCGCGGCGCGGCGTCGCCGACTTCCTGCGCCACTACGAGCCGCTGACCGCGCGCGCGTCGGAAGTGGTGGTCATCTTCGCCGTCGGCAACAGCGAGCACATACTCAGCTACCGCGGCCCGCGCTACCAGGACGACTCGGTGATGTGGGCGGCCTACACCAACGGCAAGGACGTCCCCGCCTTCGCGCGCAAGCTGCGCTACCGGCAGATCGCCAACATCGTGCGGACGTTCAAGGACGCCGCGGCGGCGTCGGGGCTGCGGCTCAAGGTGTACGACCAGATCGACCCCGGCCCCGAGATGGCGTGGGAGTACTGGAAGTACACCCGCCACCCGGAGTGCATGGACCTGCGCTTCGACAGCTTCGACATCCGCGGCCGGCTCAAGCCCGACTCGCTGACGTACGCGAGCGCGCCGAACGGCGCGCCCGCCGGGAAGCTGTGCGGCGAGTTCATCGTCGACCAGGCGGCCGAGTACCTGCGCGACCTCGGCTTCGACGGGATCCTGTACGGCAACCAGTTCGGCACGCGCGGGAAGTGGGAGCCCGGGCGCGGGCCGGGCTACAGCGCCGCCGAGGCGACCGCGATCCAGCACTTCCTCGACTACTCGCGGCGGGCGTTCGGGGCGCGCGAGATCATGTGGTTCGACTCGTACAACAACACCGACGTCGAGCGCGAGACGTTCAGCTTCCCGTACGCCGGCTACAAGGCGTTCGACTACATCATGGCGTCGGGGTTCTGCGTGATCACCGACTCGCGGCGCTACCTCGACAACCTGGAGAGCAAGCTGCGCATCGTCCCGCGGGCGCGCGTCCTGGCGACGCTCGACTACGTGGACCCGTGGTACAACACCTACGCGTCGATGCGCGACTACCCCGAGGAGTCGCGGCGGCTGGAGGACATCGCGGTGCAGTACCGCGAGCGCATCGACGGCGTGGTGTTCTTCGCCAACGACGACAACGGCGTCCCGGTGCCGCGGCGCATCATCGAGGCGTTCGCCGCGCGCTTCTACGCCGACTGAACGCGGCGCGAGCGCTACGCGGCCAGCACCGGGAGCGCGAGGCGCTGCCCGGTCGCGGCCTCGATGAAGCCGCCGCCGAGCAGCCGCTCCCCGGCGTAGAACACGGCCGACTGCCCGGGGGTGATCGCCGCCACCGGCTCCTGCAGCGCCAGCTCCACCTCGCCGGCGTCGGCGCGCACCAGCTCCGCGGGGACCGCGCGCGCGCGGTGGCGCACCTGCACCTCGAGTGCGCTGCCCACGGGCGGGGCGTCGACCAGCCAGTTCACCCCGCGCGCGACCAGCCCGCGCCCCAGCAGCTGCTCGCGCGGGCCGATCACCACCGCGCGGTCGGCGGGCCGGATGGCGACGACGTACATCGGCTCCGCGAAGCCGCCCGGCAGCCCGCGCCGCTGCCCGACGGTGAAGCGCGCGTGTCCGTCGTGCTCGCCCACCACGCGCCCGTCGGCGAGCACGATCGGCCCCGGCGTCAGCGACGGCGCGTCGGCGCCGAGGCGCTGGCGGATGATCTTGGTGTGGTCGCCGTCGGGGACGAAGCAGATGTCCTGGCTCTCGACCTTCTCGGCGACGACGTCGAGCCCCAGCGCGCGCGCGGCGGCCCGCGTCTCGGCCTTGCTCGAGTCGCCCACCGGGAGCAGCATGCGCGCGACCACCGCGCGGTCGACGCCCCAGAGGAAGTACGTCTGGTCCTTGGCCGCGTCGCGCCCCCGCAGCAGCCGCCCCTCGTGCGCCCGCGCGTAGTGCCCGGTGGCGATCCACCGCGCGTCGATCGCGTCCGCCTTGCGCAGCAGGTCGCGGAACTTGGTGAAGGTGTTGCAGCGCACGCAGGGGATGGGCGTGCGCCCGCGCGCGTACTCGTGCACGAAGTCGTCGACCACGTCGGCGCCGAACCGGTCCTCGAGGTTCAGCACGTAGTGCGGCACGCCGAGCGACTGGCAGACGCGCCGCGCGTCGTTGATCGAGTCGAGCGAGCAGCAGGGGCGGGTGCCCTCTGGGCGCGTCGGGACGTCGTCGCCGTAGCAGAACAGCTTCATCGTCGCGCCGACGACGTCGTAGCCCTGCCGCACCAGCAAGGCGGCGGCGACCGACGAGTCCACCCCGCCGCTCATCGCGACCAGCACGCGCTCCCGCCCGCCCATCGCCCTCAGCTCACCACGCGGGGGCGGCGGAGGCGGCGGCGCGCGCCCGCGCGACCAGCGCCGGCAGCAGCGCCGCCACGCGCTCGACCTGCTCGGCGGTCGAGAGGCAGCCGAAGCTGAGGCGCACCGCGCCGGACGCCAGCTCGGGCGCGACGCCCATCGCGAGCAGCACGTGCGACGGCGCCGCGCTCCCCGTCTGGCACGCCGAGCCGCCCGAGGCGGCGACCCCCTGCAGGTCGAGCGCCATCAGCAGCGACTCGGCGTCGACGCCGGGGACCGACACGTTGCAGACGTGCGGCGCGCGCGGCGCCCCGCGCCCGTGGATCACCGCGTCCGGCACCGCGGCCAGCAGCCGCGCCTCGAACGCGTCGCGCAGCGCGCCGAGCCGCGCACACTCGTCCTCGCGCTCGGCGGCCGCCAGCTCCGCGGCCCGCGCCAGCCCCACCGCGAAGGCGACGTTCTCGGTGCCGGGGCGGCGCCCGCGGTCCTGCGCCCCGCCGTAGAAGAGCGGCTGGAGCGGCGTCCCGCGGCGGATGAAGATCGCCCCGATCCCCTTGGGCGCGCCGATCTTGTGCCCCGACACGGTGAGCAGGTCGACGGGGAGCGTCGCCACGTCGATCGCCAGCTTCCCGAACGCCTGCACGGCGTCCGTGTGGAAGACGACGTCGCGCGCCCGCGCTTCGGCGGCCAGCTCGGGGACCGGCTGCACGACGCCGACCTCGTTGTTCACCCACATCACCGAGCACACGGCCACGTCGTCGCCGGCCAGCGCGTCGCGGTAGGCGTCGCGGTCGAGCAGCCCGTCGCCGTCGACCGGGAGCACGCGCGCCACCGCGCCGTCCGACTCGGCCGCGTGGTGCACCGCCGCCAGCACCGCCTTGTGCTCGATGGGCGAGGTGACGATCGCCCGCCGCCCGGCGCCGCGGCGCGCGCGCCAGGGCCCGAACACGGCGAGGTTGTCTCCCTCGGTCCCGCCCGAGGTGAAGCACACCTCGTCCGCCCGCGCCCCCAGACAGCGCGCCACTCGCTCGCGCGCCTCGTCGAGCGCCGTGCGCGCCTCGCGTCCCCAGCGGTGCGCGCTCGATGGGTTGCCGAAGCGCGGGCCGAGGAACGGCTCCATGGCCGCGCGCACCTCGTCGCGCACGGGGGTCGTCGCGGCGTGGTCCAGGTAGATAGGCTCGGGCATGCCCAAAGATACCCGCGGGCGGCGCGGCGGGCACGTAGGGGCGGTGCCCCCCGCGTGACGCCCTGCGCACTTCCGCCGCCCCGCCGCCCCGCGGCATTCTGCATCACCGTGTACGCCACCTGCCTGTTCTGCCACGCCCCACTCGGGCGCAACGAGACGTTCGAGACCTTCCCCGTGGGGCGCCGTCTGGCGTTCGACGCCGCGCGGGGGCGGCTCTGGGTGGTGTGCCGGCGGTGCGAGCGGTGGAACCTCACGCCGCTCGAGGAGCGCTGGGAGACGATCGAGGCCGCCGAGCGGCTGTACGCCGACGCCCGGCGGCGCGCGGCGTCGGACGAGATCGGGCTCGCCCGCGTGCGGGAGGGGGTCGAGCTGGTGCGCATCGGACGCCCGCTCCGTCCCGAGTTCGCCGCCTGGCGCTACGGCGACCAGTTCGGCCGGCGCCGCCGCCGGCAGTTGGCGCTGGCGGGCGCCGGGGTGGGCGCACTCGCCGCGCTGGTCGGCGGGGGGATCGCGGCCGGGGTGGGGGTCGTCAGCTTCGGCGGGCTGGCGGGGCAGGCGGTGCAGCGCCTGGTGCGCGGAAGCCCGAACGCCGTCGTCGCCCGCCTCGACCACCTGCCCAACCACCCCGTCGTGGTGACCCGCCGCATGCTCGCCGACACGCGCATCCTCGACGACGGCGGCGCGCTCGGACTCGAGGTGCAGTCGGGGCGCGGCCGCTGGGAGTTCCGCGGTGACGCGGCCCGGCGCGCGCTCGCCCAGCTGATCCCGGCCGTGAACCGCTACGGCGGCTCCGCACGCGACGTGCAGCACGCGGTCGGCGAACTCGACGCCGCGGGCGGGTCCGAGGCGTACCTGGACCGGCTGCGCCGCCGCGCTGCGGGTACGCGCGCCGCGCAGCGCCACACCGAGTCGTCCTGGTGGGGAAAGGACGAGGTCCCGCAGACGGGGCTCTACGCCCTGCGCCCCCACGACCGCCTGGCGGCCGAGATGGCGGTCCACGAGGAGCAGGAGCGCCGTGCCATGGAGGGAGAGCTGGCCGAGCTGGAGCAGGCCTGGCGCCGCGCCGAGGAGATCGCGGCGATCGCCGACGACCTGCTGCTCCCAAGCGGGGTGCTGGACCGGCTGCGGAGGCTGGGCGGAGTCGAGTGAGGCGAGCGGGGTGGGGCATGCGGGGTGGGGCGTGCGAGGTGCGGCGTGCGAGGTGGATCGAGCGAGGTACCTCGCACGCCCTTCCTCGCACGCGATTATTCGCACGCCCTAGCTCGCACGCCCCGCCTGCTCCATCAGCAGCAGCGCCCGCACCGGTGCCCCGTCCAGCCCCGCCACCCGCAGCGGCGGCGCGACGAGCTCGTAGCGTCCCGGCGGAACGCCGCGCAGGTCGAGGTTCTCCAGGTTGTACGCCCCGCCGCCGAACAGCGCCTGGTGCGTCGCCAGCGTCTTGCTCTCGCGCGCGTCCACCGACGGCGCGTCGACGCCGAGCAGCCGCAGCCCCGCGGCGGCGAGCCGCGCCACGCACGCCGGCTCCAGCCAGGGCCACGCGTCGGGGAAGGCGCCGTCGGCGATCGTCCGCCCCGTGCGCAGCAGCAGGCGCGCGACCCCCGCCGGCGCGCCGCGCGCGGCCAGCGCGTCGAACCCGATCGCCCCCTCGCAGTCGGAGACGTCCACCACCTCGCACGGGCCGAGGAAGGCGTCGAGCGGGAGCGCGTCGGACGCGTGCCCGCCGTCGCGCACGTGCAGCGGCGCGTCGGCGTGCGTCCCGACGTGCGGGCTCAGCGTCATCGCCGACAGGTTGATGCTCGCCCCGTCCGCGATCGTGCACGTCCACCCGCAGCTGAACGGCACGTCCCCCGGCCACTCGGGCGTGCCCGGGCCGACGACGACGCTGACGTCCAGCAGGCGCGCGTCAGCCACGCGCCGCGGCCGTCCCGTACAGGCGGCTGCGCACCTCCCACAGCACCGGGAAGAAGCGCTGCGCCACCGTGCGCGCGAGGTACTTCGCGCCCAGCGTTCCTCCCGTCCCCGTGGTGCCCGGCCCGATGATCCGCTCCACCAGCTGCACGTGCGCGAAGCGCCAGCGCGCGAACTGCTGCTCGTACTCCAGCAGCCCTTCGGCGAGGAAGAAGAGCGTCGACGGGCCGGGCCCGGTGTACAGCTCCTCCGGCTGCACCCCCGCGTGCGCCAGCAGCCCGAGGAAGAGCTCCTGCAGCGCCGGCTTGTCCAGCTCCGCCTGCACCAGCGCCGGCACCTCGCCGTGCTCGCGCAGCACCTGCACGAAGTGCGGGTCGCGCAGCCCGCTCGCCGCCTCGATGGCGCGGAACTGCACGCTCTGCGATCCGCTGGAGCTCCCGAGGTGGCCGCGGAACTGGAGGAAGCGCTGCGGCGGGAGCGTGTCGAGCGCGGCCAGCTGCGACGAGACGATGCGCGTCAGCGCGTTCAGCCGCTGCACGCGCCAGAGCGCCGCCTCGGGCTCCCTCGCCGCCAGGCAGCCGCGCAGCGCGTCCAGCTCGCGCAGCAGCACCTTGAACCACAGCTCGCTCGCCTGGTGCACGACGATGAACAGCAGCTCGTCGGGGTGCTCCGGGTCTCCCTCGCGGCTCGAGCGCGGGTGCTGGAGGGCGAGGAGCTCGTCGAGCGCGAGGTAGGCGCCGTAGTCGAGCGGCGCGGCGGCGGCGTCGTGGGCCATGGGCGGGGTCAGAACGTGGAGACCGGCAGCGTGGTCACGTCGTCCACGCGCATCGTCTCGAGCGTGAGGAACGGCTCGCCGTAGCGCGCGCGAATCAGCGAGCCGTAGTGGGCGGCCTGGTGGCGCACGACGTCGTAGAGGGGCTCGCCGTTCGGGAGCACCTCGCCCGCCTGGATCGCGCCGTCGAACTGCGAACCGTAGCAGCGGATCGCCTCGAGCTTGCGCTCGAACACGTCCGACACGTCCACCACGAACGTCGGCTTCACCTGGTCCTCGCGGTACGCGATCGCGTACAGGACCTTGCGCGGCCGGTGCGCCGGGAGCCCGGGTGCGAACTTCACGATCCCGGCCAGGAAGCACGCGTCGCGCACCAGCTCGGACGCCACGCGGTGGTCGGGGTGTCGCCCCGCCGGCGACGGCGCGATCACGACCGCCGGGCGCAGGCGGCGGAGCACCTGCACGAGCGCGGCGCGCGTGTCGGCGGTGTTCTCGATCCCGGCGTCGGGGAGGGCGAGGTTCTCGCGCACCGCCAGCCCGAGCACGCGCGCGGCGGCGGCCGCCTCCTCGGCGCGCAGCGCGGCCGAGCCGCGCGTCCCCATCTCGCCCTGCGTGAGGTCGAGCACCCCGGTGCGGCGCCCCTGGTCGGCGGCGCGCAGCAGCGTTCCGCCGCAGGTCAGCTCGACGTCGTCGCGGTGCGGGCCGATGGCGAGCAGGTCGAGCGGCGCGTCGCCCGGGCCGGCGAGGGGGGAGGACATGGCCGGGAAGATAGACGGCGCCGCGCGGGCGCCGCCACCGAACCCGGCCGACGTCCTACCGCGTCAGCGACCCAGACTTCCGCAGCGCTCGAGCACCGCGTCGCGCGCCTCGGCGACGCGCGGCGAGGGGGCGGTCGCCTGCCAGAGCGTGCCGTCGTCGCCGTCGCCAGTCACGGCGGGCGACACCGAGCGCGCCGCCGGGCGCGCGAGTGGGCCGTTGCCGCGCAGGTCGAACGTCTGCGCCAGCACCTTGAGCCCGCGCCCCAGCTGCTTGAACGACACCGTCAGCACGTCGATGCGGCGCGGCGCGTCGGCGGGGCGCGTCGCGGGGACCGAGTCGAGGGCGTCGCTGCGCGCCCAGAGGGTCGGCTCGGGCGCGTCGGCGCGCTGTTCGATCACGGGCAGCCCGTTCTGCTCGGCCACCTCGGCCACGCAGCCGAGGAGGGTCTCCGCGGTCATCCCTTCGGAGATCGGGCTGATCTTGAACGCGCCGCTGCGGCAGGCCGACAGGGCGAGGGCGACGACGGCGGGCGCGATGCGGAGCACGCGGCGGGCGAGGGGACGGTGCGGCACGGATGTCCCTCCGGTACGACGGAGACGGCGGGCGGCGGCGCGGCACCAGAGGCACCGCGCGGGGATGGGGCCGCGCAACATGGGAACGTGCGCGGCACATCCGCAAGACGAGGCGATGACAGAGGCGTCACCGGGCTGGAGCGTGCACGTTCCGACCGCTCCCTCGTCGTCCCGAGCGCTCCCTTGTCGTCCTGAGCGCTCCCTTGTCGTCCTGAGCGCAGCGAAGGACCTCTCCGACCTCGGCGCCGAGGTCGGAGAGGTCCTTCGCTGCGCTCAGGACGCCAGCCGGCTACTCGTACCGCAACGCCTCCACCGGATCCAGCTTCGCCGCCCGCACCGCGGGCACCATCCCGAACGCCACCCCCGTCAGCGCCGAGGCGAGCAGCGCGCTCACCACCGCGCCCGGCGGCACCGCGGCCGGGACCGACGCGAACAGGTTGCGGATCACCGCCGCCGCGCCCCACCCGAGCAGCAGCCCGAGCGCCGCGCCGATGCACGTCAGCGTGATCGCCTCGACCAGGAACTGCCAGAGGATGGTCGCCTTGGTGGCGCCGAGCGCCTTGCGCACGCCGATCTCGCGCGTGCGCTCGGTGACCGAGATCATCATGATCGCCACCACCCCCACGCCGCCCACCAGCAGCCCCACGGCCGAGAGGCTCAGGCCGATGACGAAGAGCGTGCCGAACAGCTTGTCGAACACCTCCATCATGCGGTCGGAGGTGACGAGGGCGAAGTCGTTCGGCTGCGACGGGCGGAGCCCGCGGCGTCCGCGCAGGGCGGCCGTGACGTCGTCCATCACGTCGGCCTGGTTCAGCCCCTCGCGCGGCTTGACCATGAAGATCACGCCGCGCGACCAGAGGTCGAGGTGCCGCCGCGCCGTCCCCATCGGGATGATCCCGCGCGGGCGGTCGGGGCCGCGCCCGTCCATCGACTTGAGGAAGCCGGCCGTCGTGTGGTAGACGCCGATGACGGTGAACGGCTGGTCGGCGATCGTGATCTGCTTCCCGATCGGGTCGGAGTCGCCGAAGAGGCGCGACTTGAGCGTGTCGTTGATGACGATCACGCGCGCCGCGGCCGCCTCCTCCTGCGCCGAGAAGTTGCGCCCCGGCGAGATGTCCCCCTTGTCCGTCTCCATCCACTCCGCGCTGAGCGCGTCGTAGCCGACGGCCGAGAGGACCTTGTCGCGGTAGCGCATCGGCTTCTGGTCGCCCCAGATCTCGGTCACGGCGGCGACCGAGGGGAGGGCGCGGACCATCGCCGCCTCCTCGCGCGTCAGCGGCGGGTTGCGGCGCGTCGGGTCGTCGTCGTTGGGGCCGAAGCTCACGTTGATCGGGCGCCGCCGCACCTGGAACGAGGTGGCGCCGAACGACTCGACGTCCTGCTGGAAGGAGCGCGTCATCCCGTGCACGGCCGCGGCCATCGCCACCACGACGAACACGCCGATGGCGACGCCGAAGATCGTGAGGAAGGCGCGCACCTTGTTGGCGCGCAGCGCCTCGAGGGCGATGCCGATCCCCTCGAACGTCTGGAGGAGTCGAGTCATGAGGGGCATGGCGTCAGTCCGTGCGCAGGGCGGCGATCGGGTCGAGCCGCGCGGCGCGGCTGGCGGGGTAGGCGCCCGAGACGATCCCGACGCCCGCGCCCACCACCAGCGCGACGCCGATCGACCAGGGCGCCACGCCCGCCGGGAGGAAGGGGAAGGCCGCCGACAGGAGCTTCGCGCCGCCGAGCCCGAGCCCGATCCCGATCGCCGCGCCGACGAGGCTCAGCGTCGCCGACTCGACCAGGAACTGGCGCAGGATGTCCTTACGGCGCGCCCCCAGCGCCTTGCGGATCCCGATCTCGCGGGTCCGCTCGGCCACCGCGACGAGCATGATGTTCATGATGACCATCGAGCCGACGATCAGTCCGATGGCGGGGAGCGCGGTGCCGAAGATCAGCATCTTGCTCTTGATCTCGTCGAAGAACTGCAGCGCCGAGTCCGACGTCTCGAACGCGAAGTCGTCCTCCTCGCCGGGGCCGAGCGCGCGGTGGGCGCGCATCGTCTCGCGCGTCACCTCCATCAGCTCGTCGAGCATCTCGCGCGTCGGCGCCTGCACGGTCAGCCCGTCCACGTCGCCGCGCGGGTTGGTGAGGCGGCGCAGCGGGCTGTTGAACGGCGCGACCACCTGCCGGTCGAGCGAGAAGCCGAAGACGTTCCCCTGCTTCTCGATCACGCCGACGACGGTGTACGGGATCCCGCCGATCCGGATCTCGCGCCCCAGCGGGTCGAGGTTGGGGAAGAAGTCGCGCGCCACCTCGTCGCCGACCACCACGACCGGCGACCCGAGCTCCGCCTCCTGCGGGGTGAAGGTGCGCCCCGCCGAGAGGTCGTACTGCTTGATCCGGAAGAACTCCCCGTCGGTCGCGACCGCGTCGACCTGGCGGCGGCGGGCGTACGGCGTCACCGCGAAGACGCGGTCGCCGCTCGAGATCGCCGTCGGCGTCCCCGCCGGGAGCGCCTCGCGCAGCACGCGCACGTCGGACGGGTAGATCCGCTTGCGCCGCTGGATCCGCCGCCACTCCTCCTCGGAGTAGTCGCCTCCGATGAAGTTGAAGCGCCGCACGGTGAACGTGTTCCCGCCGATCAGCTTCCCGGCGAAGTCGTTCTCCATGTAGTTGCTCATCCCCTGCACGATGGAGATGACGGCGATCAGGAACATGACGCCGATGAGCACGCCCAGCACGGTGAAGAAGCTCTTGAGCTTCTGCACGCGGATCTGCTGGAGCGCGAGCCGGACGGCTTCGAGCAGGGGCATCGGACGGGGGGGAGGGCGGGGGGCGGGGACTACTCGTAGCGGAGCGCGTCGACCGGGTCGAGCCGGGCGGCGCGGACGGCGGGGAGCATGCCGAACAGGATGCCGGTCAGGGCGCTGGCGGCGAGCGCCGCGACGACGGCGGTCGGCGGGACGGCGGCCTCGATCGGCGTCAGGGTGCGGATCACGGCCGACAGCCCCGTGCCGAGCACGAGGCCGATCACCGCGCCGATCCCGGTGAGCGTCGCCGCCTCGACCAGGAACTGCCAGAGGATGGTCGCCTTGGTGGCGCCGAGCGCCTTGCGCACCCCGATCTCGCGCGTGCGCTCGGTGACCGAGATCATCATGATCGCCACCACCCCCACGCCGCCGACGATCAGCCCGACCGCCGAGAGGACGATCATCACCAGGAAGAAGGCGCCGACGACCTTGTTGTACGTTTCGAGGATCTTCTCCGGGGTCGAGATGAAGAAGTTGTTCGCGTCCCCCGGACGCAGCCGCCGGTCCGTGCGCAGCAGCGACAGCACCTCGTCCATCGCCTCGTCGCGGGCGACGCCGTCGCGCGGCTTGACCGTCATCTGCATCCACCGCACGCCGGCGTCGAGGCGCCGCCGCGCCGTCTCGAAGGGGAGGTAGAGCCGCCCCTTCTCGCCGGCGTCGAAGGCGGTCGCGATCGGCTCGAAGACGCCGATGACGGTGAACTGCTGCCCGTTGAGGCGGATCACCTTCCCCACGGCATCGGCGTCGCCGAACAGTCGCTCGCGCAACTTCGTGTTGACCAGCGCCACCGGCGCCGCGGCCTCGTTCTCGGCGGTCGTGAAGTCGCGCCCGTCGATCAGACTTCCGCCCTCGACCTCCAGCCACCCCGGCGTGTAGGCGCCGAAGCCCACCCCCGGCAGGTCGCGGTCGGCGTACTTCACTGGGGTCGACGACCCGACCTGCGACACCACCAGCTTCACCGTCGGCAGCCCGGCGATCCGCTCCGCCTGCTCGACGGTCAGGGGCGGGAAGCGGCGCCAGGGGCACGAGTCGGCGGAGCCGTTGCAGCTCACCAGCTCCCCGGGCCACTTGGTGACGAAGAAGGTCGTCGGGCCGGCGGCCGCGATCGCCTTCGACACGCCGCCGTTGATCCCGTGCACGGCGGCCGACATCACCGTCACCACGAAGACGCCGACGGCGATGCCGAGGATGGTCAGCCCGGCGCGCACCTTGTTGGCGCGCATCGCCTCGACGGCGATCACGACGCCCTCGAGCAGCGAGAGGAGGCGGTCGACGAGGCGCATGGCTACTCCTGCCGGAGCGCGAGGATGGGGTCGAGCCGGGCGGCGCGGCTGGCCGGGTAGACGCCGGCCACCACGCCGACCCCCGCGCCCAGCGCCACCGAGACCCACACCGACCAGAGCGCGACGCCGGTGGGGAGCGGGGTGGTGAGCGCCACCAGCCGCGCCATCGCGACGCCCAGCGCGACGCCGAGCGCCGCCCCGAGCACCGAGAGCGTGGTCGACTCGGCGAGGAACTGCGCCAGGATGTCGCGCCGCCGCGCGCCGAGCGACTTGCGCACCCCGATCTCGCGCGTCCGCTCCGCCACGGCCACCAGCATGATGTTCATGATGACGATCGCGCCCACCACGAGGCCGATGGCCGGCAGCACGATCCCGGCGAGCACGAGGTACTTCTTGATCGACATCCACTGCGTGAGCGCGGTCTGCGAGCTCTCGAGCGCGAAGTCGTCGGGCTGCCCCGGGCGCAGCTTGTGCCGGCGCCGCATGACCTCGCGCACGGCCTCCTGCAGCGCCGCCTGGTCGGCCGGGTTCTCCCCCTGCACCACGACGCCGTAGAGGTTCACGCGCGCGTGCGTCACGCGGCGCATCGGCGACAGGAAGGGGCCGAGCACCTGGCGGTCGAGGTTCAGCCCGAAGACGGAGCCCTGCTTCTCGAGGACGCCGATCACCTGGAACGGCACCCGGTCGATGAGCAGCTCGCGCCCGATCGGGTCGAGGCCGGGGAAGTACTCCGAGGCGACCGCCTCGCCGATGACGACGACCGGCGAGCCGATCGCGGCCTCCTGCTCGTTGAACAGCCGCCCGCGCGCGATCACCAGGTCCTTGATGCGGAACAGCTGCGGCGTCACCGCCTGCGCCACCACCTGCGGGCCCCCGGTGACGTACTTCGTCGTCGGGTTGACCCAGCGCATGTCCTGGATCGCCCAGCGGGCGCCCGCCGGCAGTGCGTCGCGCACCGCGTAGGCGTCGTCGACCGTGATCGGCGGGCGGCGCTGCAGCGCCTTCCACTGCGCCTCGGTCATCTCGCCCATGTTGATGTCGGGCGCCTTGCGCAGCGAGAAGGTGTTCACGCCCAGGAACTTCCCGGCGAAGTCCTGCTCGACGTAGCGCGCCATCCCGTTCACCACCGAGACGACGGCGATCAGGAACATCACGCCGATGGTCACGCCGAGCAGCGTGAAGAAGCTCTTGAGCTTCTGCACGCGCAGCTGCGTGAGGGCGAGGCGGATCGCTTCGAGGACGGGCATCGTCGGGGTGGAACGAGACGCGGGCGGGGCGCGACGGGAGTCCGTACGCGCCCCGCCCGCCCCCCGTTTCGCCGGGGCTCAGTGCGCCGGCTGCGTCTGGATGCGGGCGGCGAACTGCTCGCGCCGCTCGTCGCTGGCGATCACGCCGTCGCGCAGGACGATCACGCGCCGCGCGTGCGCCGCGATGTCGGGTTCGTGCGTCACCATCACGACCGTCTGCCCCTGGCTGGCTAGGCTCTCGAACACCCGCATGATCTCCTCGGAGGTGTTCGAGTCCAGGTTCCCCGTGGGCTCGTCGGCCAGCAGGATCGCCGGGTCGTTCACCAGCGCGCGGGCGATCGCCACGCGCTGGCGCTGGCCGCCCGAGAGCTCGTTCGGCCGGTGCGTCAGGCGGCTGCCGAGCTGCACCTTCTCGAGCGCCTCCGTCGCGCGGCGCTTGCGCTCCGCGGCCGGCACGCCGGCGTAGACCAGCGGCAGCTCGACGTTCTGCAGCGCGGTGGAGCGGGGGAGCAGGTTGAACGTCTGGAAGACGAAGCCGATCTCCCGGTTCCGCACGTGCGCCAGCTGGTCGTCGGACATCTGCGACACGAGCTGCCCGTTGAGCCAGTACTCCCCCTCGTTCGGCGTGTCGAGGCAGCCGATGAGGTTCATCAGCGTCGACTTCCCCGAGCCCGACGGGCCCATGATGGCGACGTACTCGTTGCGGCGGATCGCGACGTCGACGCCGCGGAGCGCGCGCACGATCTCGCCGCCCATGTCGTACTCGCGCTTGAGGCCGCGGGTGACGATCACCCACTCCTTCCCGGGGGCCTGGCCGACCGTGCCGACCACCGCCCGCCGCTCGGCGGTCGTGCTGAGCGGCGCCTCCGCCTCCGGCGCCCCGTCGACGCGCGGCGCGCTCACGACTTGGCGACGGCCGTCGCCGCCTTCTTCCCCGCGGCCGAGTCGGCGGCGCTGCGCACGAGCGCCCCGTCCTTCAGCTCCCGGATGGCCTGGTAGGTCCCCGCCACGATCTTCTCCCCCTCCTTGATGCCGCCCATCACCTCGAAGTGCTTCTCGCCGGCGATCCCCACCCGCACCGGGCGGAAGGTCACCTTGTTGTCGGTGCCGACGACGAACACCCCCTCGACGTCCTTCTTGCCCACCTGCTTCTGCGGCTGGCGGCTCCCGAGCGTCGGGGCCGTGTCGGTGTTGGCGATCGCTTCGTTCTCGCGCACCGTCAGCGCGATGATGGGCACCGAGAGCACGCGGTTGCGCGTGTCGGTCACGACCTTGGCGGTGGCCGAGAAGTCGGGGCGCGTCTCCTGGGGCGGGTTGATCAGCTGGATGGTGACCTCGTAGTCGACCGCCTGCTCGGTCGCCTGGCCGGCGCCGCCGGCGGCCGCGGTCACCGAGCTGTTCGAGATCTTGGTCACCCGGCCGACGAAGGTCGTGTCGGGGAAGGCGTCGATCTGCACGACCGCCGAGTCGCCGAGGGCGATGCGGGCGACGTCGGTCTCGTCGACCTTCACCTTCGTCTCCATGATGCTCATGTCGCTGATCGTCAGGAGCGTGGCCGCGTCCTTGTTCAGCGTGCCCTGGATGGCCGTCTCCCCCTCCTCGACGTTGAGGCGGGTGATCTTGCCGCTCATCGGGGCGACGATGGTCGTGCGCTCGAGCGCGCGTCGCGCGTCGCGCAGCCCGGCGATCGCCTGGTCCACCTGGTGCTGCGCGGCCTCGAACAGCGCCTGGTTCACCTCGGACTGCGTCTTGAGCTGCTCCAGCTCCTGCGCCGAGACGAGCTGCGGGTTCTGCTTCACGATGTCGGCCTGGCGGCGGTAGGTCGCCTGCGCCTGCACCAGGTTCGCGCGCGCCTGCGCCGCCTGCGCCCGCGCCGACGACACCGCCGCCTCGGAGCGCTGGACGGCCGCCTCCGACTGGACGGGGTCGATCTGGAGGAGGAACTGCCCCCGCGTCACCATCTGCCCCTCCTTCACCGCGAGGCGCACGATGCGTCCCGTCACGTCGGCGCTGACGTCGACCTTGGTGGTCGGGATGATCTGGCCGCTCGCCGTCACCGAGGCGACGAGGTCGCGCCGCTCCACGGCCTCGACCTTCACCTCCGTGGGCTTGGGGCCGCGGCGCGACGCGCCCACGGCGGCCACGCCGGCGAGGGCGGCGACGGCCACGCCGGCGACGGTCAGCTTCATGCGCTTGGACATTGGGGCTCCGGAAGGGAGGAGTGCGGGGGGAAGAAGTCGGGGCCGCGCGTCAGCGCAGCGGCCGCCCGACCGCGTTCTCGAGCGCCGCGAAGGCGCGGTGGTACTCGTAGACCGCGTTGACGTAGTCCGTCTGCGCGCGGGCGTACTCGTCGCGGGCCGTGGCCACGTCGATGAAGGTGCCGGCGCCCACGCGGTAGCGCTCCTGCGCCAGCGACAGCGCCTCGCGCGACGTCGCCGACGCCTGCTCCTGCAGCGCCACCGTCTGCCGCTGCGCGGTGAGCGTGCGGAACGCCCCCGTCACGTCGGCCACCAGCTGCAGCTCCTGCGCGCGCACGCGGTAGGCGGCGTCGTTGCGGTTGGCCTGCGCCTCCTGCAGCCGCTGCTCGCGCGTGAAGCCGTTGAAGATCGGGAACGACAGCTGGGCCGTCAGGCTGTAGGGGTTGCGCGTGAAGTCGTACAGGCTCCCGTTGCGCGCGCGCGCCGCCGAGACCTCGACCGGCGTCAGCGCGACGCCGCCGCACGCGGCCTCCGGGTCGGTGGTGCCCCCCGTCGCGATGTTGCGGATCACCACGGACTGCTGGCACTGCCCGACCTTGCCGCTCAGCGCGTTGGAGACGAGGCCGTCCGTGCTCGTGAACTGGTTGCCGAAGCCCGACACGCCCGCCGACAGCTGCAGCGTCGGGAGGTAGTCCCCCTTCGAGCTGCGCACGTTGAGCGACGCCACGTCCTCGCGCGTGCGCAGCGCGTTCAGCGTCGGGTTGGCGCGGCGCGCCTGCTCCAGCAGCGCGTCGAGCTGCAGCCCCGGGTCCGAGACCTGGAAGCGCGTGGTCAGCTGCACGCTCTCCGGCTGCGCCACGCCCAGCTGCTGGAAGAGGCGGAGCTTCTCGACCTCGGCCTGGTTGCGCGCCTGGATCCCGGCCACCTGCGCCTGCCCCAGCGCCACCTCGGCGCGGCGCACGTCGAGCACCGTCGCCGCGCCCACCGCGACGCGCGCCCGCGCCAGCTCGAGCTGCGACTGCGCGGTCGCGATGAGCGTGTCCTGCAGCTGGGCGCGCGCCGCCTGCTGGAGCGAGAGCAGGTACTGCTGCGTCACCGCCGTGCGGAGCGTCTGCTCGGCGCCGGTGATGTCGGCCTCCACCGCCTCCTGGTTCGCGCGCTGCAGCCGCGGCGCCGTGAGCGTCGCCAGGCTGTAGGTGACGTCCGCGCCGACGCTGACGTTCGAGTTCAGCTGGTCCGCCTGGGCGCCGAACGCCTGACCGGCGAAGAACTGCTGGCGCCCCTCGCGGTACTGCGTGCTGAAGTTCGTGCCGACGCTCGGCAGCAGCCCGCCGTAGGCCGCCCGCAGCTGCGCGCCGGCGCGGCGCCGGTTGTTGACGCTCTGCTGGTAGGTCGGGTTGTTCTGCCGCGCGAGGCCGATGGCCTCGTCCAGCGACAGCGTGGCGCTCGCCGCGGCGGCGGGCGCCTGGGCGCGGAGCGGCGGAACGAACAGCGCCGGGGTCGCCGCGCCGAGGGCGAGCGCGCCCGCGAACAGGCGGGGGGACACCGCGCGCGCGGCGTCGGCGACGATCAGCGGGAGTCGCATACGGAGGGGGTCCTCGTGGAAGTCAGCCGGCAGTACGTGCCCCCCGGGACGCCGGTTTCAGGGGCGGCCGACGGCGTCACGCGCACGTCACGCATCCGTGACGAGGCGCGACGCGTATTGGGCACACCGCGCGCGCCGAGAGGTGGCGCGTCGCGTCAGCGGGGCGGGTCGTCGCGCTGCGCGACCAGCCCGTCGGCCGGGCTCGCGACCCGCAGCACCCGCCCGGCGGCGTCGACCCACACCGTGCGGGCGCGCCCCGCGGGTTCGGCGACCTCGAGCCGCATCGCCTCGACGACCCGCGCGCCGACGGTCAGCCGCTCCGCCCCTGCGTCCCGAACGCGCGCCGCCCCGTGGACGTTGCGCCGCGGGATCAGCATCGGCACGCGCGCCTCCCCCCCGGCGCGGCGGTACAGCGCGAGGAAGTAGTACTGGTGGAACAGCTCGTCGTCGACGACGACCGTCGTGTCCCCCACCAGGTACGTACGCGCCGACTCGCCGCTCCCGGTCTGCGCCTGCGTGGCGAAGTGGCCGCGGGCGAACTGCCCGGTGAGCCGGTGCGTCACCGCCCGCCCGTCGCGCACCTCCACCTGGTAGCGCAGGGGGAGGCCGGCGGCGTCGGTCTGGAGGGCGGGGGCGAGGCGGCGGTCCCCGTACGCGGCCGCGGCCCGCGCCACCAGCTCGGTCCCCGCACCCGCCGGCTGCCGCAGGATCCGGAACTCCTCCCGGCCCACCGTCACCCCCCCGCGCGTGACGGTGAAGCTCCCCTCGTCGACGGTCGTGACCTGCGCGTCCGCGGCGCGGGCGGCCAGCAGGGCGGCCGCGGCGGCGACAGCGGCCGTGCGTCGGGGGAACCGCGGGCGGGCGACGGTGCAGCGGAGGGGGCGAGGCATGCAGGAAGGTAATACCCTCCCGCTCGCCAACCGGTCCGCCGGTGGCCGCCGCTTCACTCTTCGGCCCGGGCCGCCGGCGTCACGAACGCCTCGACGCGCTCCACGGGGACGTCGAGCACCCGCGTCGCGATCCGCCCCAGGATCCGCGTGTACAGCGCCCGCCCGGTGGCCGCCGAGGCGAGCGCGGGGCGGCCGAGCACCGCGGTGGCGGGGAGACGGCCCTCGCCGCGCAACCGTCCCTGCCGGAACCGTCGCAGCGTCGCGCGCTCGACCATATAATCCGACGCGCCGTCCGGGTGTACGAGCCCGGGGGCGAGGTGGAGGAGCAGCGACGTGTCCACCTCGTCGGCGTGCATCGGCTCGTCCTGCCCGGTCAGCAGGTCGCGCAGCTCGACGGCGAAGGCGTCCACCACGCGCACCCGGGCGGCGGCCGTGATCACGGTCGCGAGCGCCTCCTGGTGCGGGTCGTGGGCGTGCGCGGTCAGGAGGACGAACTCGCGCACGCCGCACGCCTCCCACGAGGTCAGCAGGTCGTTCAGCAGCCGGTGGAGCGTCTTCTTGCGTACCCCCGCGCTGCCGGCGGCCGGGTCCTCGTGGGGCGCGTTCACCCCGAACTCGACGGTGGGCGCGCGCAGGACGCCCGAGAGGTGCGACAGGTCGTCGGCGAGCCGCTCGACGATCACGGTGTCGGTGCCGAGCGGCAGGTGCGGCCCGTGCGGCTCGCAGGCGCCGACCGGGATCAGGAGGCGCGGGTCGCGCCGCAGGACGGCGCTCACCTCCTCGGGCCACATCTCTTTCAAGCGCCGCGGCCCGGCCGCGGGGGGTGCGTGGGTCATCTCGCGAGCGGCTGACACGAACGGCGGCACCTCGGCCGGCACTTCGGGCGGCGCCTCGGCGGCGCGCCGCCTGGCGGTGGTCGGGCTGGCGGCCGCGGCGGCGCTGCTCGCCGCCGCCTGGCTGCGCGACCCGCGCGAACTGTACCTGGGCGCGGTGGCGGTCGCCACGGCGCTGGCCGCCGCCGCGTCGGCCGCGCACGCGCTGCGCGCGAGCGGGCGGCGGCGCGCGGTCGAACTGATCGAGCCGACGCTGTTCGTGGCGGCGGCGCTGGCCTTCCTCACCCCGGCCTGGCAGGCGCAGCGCGCGCTGGCCGCCCTCGACGCCGACGCGCCGGCGGTCCTCCGCGGCGCCCACGCGGCCGCCGTCGCGACGCTCGACGCGCGCCTCGCCGCCCTGCGCGCGGAGGCGGACGAGCTGGCCCGGCGGGCGCTCGACGCGACGGCGGCACTCCCGGAGGACCCCGAGCCGGCGGTCGCGGCGGAAGTGCGCGGCGCCGCGTTCAAGCGGCTCGAGCCGCTCGCCGACGGCACGCCCGAGCGCGCGGTGGTGGTGATGCGGCGCGGGCAGCCGGTGGCGTGGGCGGGGCCGCTCCGCGTGCGCCCCGACACGCTGCCGCGCGGCGCCGGGCTGCTGGCGACCCCGCTCTGGACGGTGCTCTACGCCGGCGCCGAGGCGGGGCGCGACCGCGCGGTGGCGACGCTGCTCGTGCACGCCGCCCAGCCGGCCGACACGGTGGGCGAGGCGCTCGACCGGGCGGTGGCGCGCCGCGCCGGCGTGCGCGCCTTCGAGTTCGCCTCGCGCGCGGCGGTCGAGGCGCAGCTCGCGGCCCGCGCCGAGGGCGGGCTGCCGCCGCTCGGGGCCGACTCGGCCTGGCGCACGGTCGGCGGGGCGGCTGGCGTGTACGCGCGCGTGCTCCTCCCCTCGGCCGCCGAGGCGCGGCAGCGCGCGGTCGAGGAGGGAAGGAGGCTCGGGGCGCCGGCGGCGCTGGCGCTGGCGCTGCTGGTCGTCGTGGCCGCCTGGCGACGCGGCGCCAGCTGGCGGGCGCGCCTGGCCGCGCTGGCGGTGCCGCTGGGGGCCGTGGCGATCGCGCCCCTCAACGCACTCTCGAACGCCTCGGTGCTGTTCGACCCGGCGCTCTACTTCGCGGCGGTAGGCGGGCCGTTCACCGCCAACATGGCCGCGCTGACGATCACCGGCGCGACGCTGCTGGTCGGGCTATTTACCCTCCTGCGCGCCGGGCGCCCGGTGGCGTCGCGCCCCGTCGCGGCCGCGGCGGCGATCGTGATCGCGGCCGTCGCCCCCTACCTGCTGCGCGCTCTGTCGCGCGGCATCACCCCGCCGGCGCTGGGGGCGCCGGTCACGCTCTGGCTGGCCTGGGAGGTGTCGCTCTTCCTGGCCGCGGCGGTGGTGCTCGTCGCCGGCGTCGCCGCCGGCCGGGCGGCGATGCGCGGCGCGCGCGGGCTGCATCCCATGACCGCGCCCGTCGTCGCCGGCGTCGCCGCCGCGCTGGCGCCGGTGCTCTGGGCGGCGCCCGCCGGGTGGCCGCGGTGGTACTCGGCGCTCTGGATCGCCGCCGTGCTCGCGCTCGCGCTCACGCGCCGCACGCGCGCCGTGCTGGTCGCGGCGGCCGCCGTCGCCGGGCTCGGGGCGTCGACGCTCGTCTGGAGCGCCACCGCCCGCAAGCGCGTCGAGCTGGCGGAGCGCGAGGTGCAGGGGCTCGCCGAACCGGACCCGGACGCGCTCTTCCTGCTGGAGCGCCTCGGACGCACGCTCGGCGCCGACGCCGCGCTGCGACGCGCCCCGTACTCGGCGGGCGACCTGCTGCGCCGCTTCGCCGAGTCGCCGCTCGCGGCGGCCGGCTTCCCCGTGGCGCTGGCGAGCTGGGTCCCCGACGACGCGACCGCCTCGGTGGCCGGCGACAGCGTCGCCGCGCGTGTCGCGACCGCCCACTGGCCGGTCGACTCGCTGCTCCTGCGCGCCGCCGTGCAGGCCGCGCGCGAGGAGCGCGGCGCGGTGATCCGCGTGATCGCGGCCGACCCCGGCGTCGCGCCCGTGCTCGCGGTGCCGCACCCCGGCGGCGGCGTGACGACGGTGGTGGTCTACCCGCGCGTGCGCCTCTTCCCCGAGAGTCCGGTGGCGACGCTACTCGGCCTCCCGCGCCCCCCCGCCGGCGACCCGCCGTACACGCTCTCGCTGCTCGGCCGCGTGGCCCGCGCCGACGCCAGCCCGCGGCGCGCGGCGGAGGCCGCGGGCGTCGCCTCGGTGCGCCCGCGTTGGACGCGCGAGGGGGCGGCGATCCACGGCGACTGGCTCGTCCCGCTCCCCGGCGGCTGGACGCGCGCCCACGTCGAGATCGAGCTGCGCCCGTTCGGCGTGCTGGTGCAGCGGGGCGCCCTGCTCGTGCTGCTCGACCTGCTGATCGTCGGCCTGCTCTGGACCCTCCCGACGCTGGCCGATGGCGCCGCGCCGCGCTGGTGGCGGTGGTGGCGCGGCGCCTGGCGGCGCAGCTACCGCGCGCGCCTCACGGTCGCGCTGTTCGGCTTCTTCGCCGTCCCGACCGCCGCCTTCGCCGTCTGGTCGTACCGCCAGCTGCAGGCGGGCGACCGCCAGTCGCGCGAGCTGCTGGTGCGCGAGACGCTGCGCGCGACGGCAACCGCCGACACCGCCGCCGGCACCGAGGCGCTGGGCGGCGTGGCGGCGCGCCTCGCCACGCCGCTCCTCGTCTACGAGCGCGGCGTGCTGGTGCGCGCCAGCGACCCGGCGGTGGTCGACCTGGCCCCGTTCGGGCGCCTCCTCCCGCCGCCGCTCATGCGCACCGTCGGCGTCGGCGCCGAGCAGGACAGCACGCAGGAGCTGCCGGTCGGCGTCGCGCGCACGCTGGTCGGCTTCCGCGCCGTGCTCACCTCGTCCGAAGACCCGATCGTCTTCGCCGCGCCGGCGCGCGACGACGATCCGGCGCTCGCGCAGCGTCGGCGGGACCTCGGCTTCCTCGTCGCGCTGGCCGTGATTGGGGGCGCGCTGGCCGCGCTCTGGCTGAGCGGGCTCGCCGCGCGCCAGCTCGAACGCCCCGTGGGCGCGCTGCGCGCGGCCGCCCTGGCCATCGCCGGCGCGGAGCGCCAACGCCCGGCGCGGAGGGGGGAGGGTGATCCGGCCGCCGAGGCGCTGCAGGCCGCCCTGGCCTCGCGCCCGCCTGCCGAGTTCCGCCCCGTCTTCCAGGCCTTCCGGCGCATGGCCGCCGACCTGGCCGCCAGCCGCATGGCGCTCGACGCGGCGCGCCGGCGCACCGCCGCCGTGTTGCGCGACGTCGCCAGCGGCGTGATCGCGGTCGACGAGCACGGGCGCGTCGCGCTCGCCAACCCGAGCGCCGAGGCGCTGCTGGCGCGGGCGGTCCCGCCGGGGACGCCGCTCGACGACGCGGCGCCGCCGGCGCTCGCCGCCCGCGTGCGCGCCTTCCTCGCCGGCGACGGAGTGGCGGGCGACGGCGCGGCCAGCGACGGCGCCGCCGGCGACGAGGCGTTCGACGTCGAGCTGCGCGGCCGCCAGCTGCGCGCGCGCCTCACCCGACTCGGCGGCGCCGAGCGGCGCGAGGCCGTCGGCGCCGTGCTGACGCTCGACGACACGACCGAGCTGACGCGCGCCCAGCGCGTGCTCGCGTGGGGCGAGATGGCGCGCCAGGTCGCGCACGAGATCAAGAACCCACTCACTCCGATCCGCCTCGGCGTGCAGCACCTGCGCCGCGCCTACCGCGACGGGCGCGGCGACTTCGACGCGATCCTGGAGCGCAACGTCGAGCGCGTGCTCGGCGAGATCGACCGGCTGGACGAGATCGCGCGCACCTTCAGCCGCTACGGCATGGCCCCCGAGCACCGCGCCCCCGCCGAGCCGACCGACGTCGCCGCCGTGGCGCGCGACGTGGTGGCGCTCGAGCGGCTGGGGCAGGGGGGGGTGGCGTGGGAGCTGGCCGGCGCCGACGCCGAGGCGCCGGCGATGGCGCGCGACGCCGAGCTGCGCGAGGTGCTGCTCAACCTCCTCGAGAACGCGCGGCTCGCGCACGCCCGCCGCGTGCGGGTGACGCTGGCGCGCGTCGACGGGCGCGTCGAGCTGCACGTCGACGACGACGGGCACGGGATCCCGGCCGACGTGCTGCCGCGCATTTTCGAGCCGCACTTCTCCACCCGCACGAGCGGGAGCGGGCTCGGACTCGCGATCAGCCGGCGGTTGGTCGAGGCGTGGGGGGGCACGATCGCGGTGCGCAGCGCGCCCGACGCGGGCACGACGATGGTGGTCGCGCTGCGCGCGGCGGCGCGTTCGGCGTGACGGCGCGCCGACTTTCCGCGGTCGGCCGCCCCTGGTAGACTGCCCACGCGCCCGCCCCCCCACCCGCCCGTGCCGCCCCCGCTTCCCGCCGTCCCGCTCCCGCCGCACCTCGCGCACTGGCAGCTCCCCGTGGGGTGGAGCTGGGGGACGGAGGCGCTGCAGGAGGACCACCGTCACTTCCAGGAGCTGGTGGACGCGCTCGGGCGCTCGCTCTCGCTCGTCAGCGCGCCCAACCCGGCGCACGTCGACTGGCTGCACGCCGAGGCGCGCGCGCTCGCGCACCGTAACCACCCGGCGATCCCGACGACGTACCACTACTGGGCGCCGGCGATCCGCGAGTCGCGGCGCGGTCCCGGCTACCTGCGGCGCTGGATCACCGGCGAGACGCTCGGCGCGCGCGTCGGCCGCCTGGGGAGCGAGGACGTGCCGGCGGTGCTGCGCCTCCTGCGCGAGGCCGGCTCGGCGATCGGCTACCTGCACGACGGCGCCGCGGTGCACGGCGCGCTCTCGGGGCGCACGATCTGGCTCACGCCGTCGGGGCGCATCTGGATCCTCGGCTGGCAGTGGGCGATCGCGCGCGACCGCGTCCCGCCGGGGCTCGCCCCCGATCCGGCGGCCACCCCGCGCGCCCCCGAGTGGCGCCCCGGCCGCTGGGCGCCCACCGCCGCCAGCGACCAGTGGCAGCTGGGCGCGCTCGCCTTCCTCGCGCTCACCGGCGAGGTCCCGCCCCCGGAGGACGTCCCGCCGCTGCGCCTCCTGCGCCCCGACTGCCCGCGCTCCCTCGCCGACGTGATCGAGCGCGCGCTGCGCCCCGACCCGGCGGAGCGCTGGTCGTCGGTGACGGCGCTCGTGCGCGCGCTCGACCGCGGCGTCTCCGTGCGCACGCCGCTCATCGGCGGCCCGGACGTCACCGGCGAGGTGGTCGCGCCGACGCCCGAGGCGCGGCTGCGCTGGGCGACCGGCGACGACTACGACATCCTCGCCAAGCTCGGCGCGGGCACCTTCGGCTCCGTGTGGCGCGTGCGCGACCTCGCCCTCGGCCGCGAGGTCGCACTCAAGATGCTGCACCCGCACATCGCGCGCGACGCCGCGGCGGTGCAGCGCTTCCGCCGCGAGGCGCAGCTGGCCGCGCAGCTCGCGCACCCCGCCATCGTCCCGATCTTCGACTTCGACACGCGCGCCGGCACCTCCTGGTACACCATGGAGCTGGCCGAAGGCGGGTCGGTGGCGGAGCTGGTGCGGCGCGCCGGCGCGCGGGCGCTGCACGACGTGGCGGGGCAGGTGGAGTTCGTGCTCGAGGGGCTGGCGGCGGCGCACGCGATCGGCGTCATCCACCGCGACCTGAAGCCCGAGAACCTGCTCATCGACCGCTACCGCCGCTGGCGCATCGCCGACTTCGGCATCGCCAACGCGCTCGGCGAGGAGGTCGCGGGCGCGTCGGGGACGCCGGCGTTCGCGCCGCCGGAGCAGCTGCTCGGCGAGGCGCAGGGGCCGGCCAGCGACTGCTTTGCGCTGGCCGCCATCGTGTACTTCGTGCTCACCGGCGAGCCGCCGTTCCGCGGCGCCGACGGACCGACCGTGCTGGCGTCGCAGCTCGCCGGGCGCGTGGATCTCACCCGCGTCGCCGCGCCGGTGGCGGCCTGGCTGCGCACCGGGCTCGCCGTCGACCAGGAGGCGCGCTGGCCCGACGCGGCGGCGATGCTCGCGGCGTGGCGCACCGCGCGCACCGCCGCGCTGCGCGTGGAGCAGCGCGCGCGCTGGTGGCGCCGCCTGCTCGGCGCGCGCCCGTCGCGCGGCTGACGCGCGACGGGCGCACGACCGGCGCGCGCTACTCGGTCGCCGACCCGGCGTCGGCCGCCGCGCCGCCCGCCGCGCGCGCCTCGCGCACCGTCTTCACGTTCACGAACTCGCGCAGCCCGACGTCGCTCAGCTCGCGCCCGTGCCCGGACCGCTTGATCCCGCCGAACGGCAGCCGCGGGTCCGACACCACCATCGCGTTCAGGAAGACGCTCCCCGCCTCGATCTCGTCGGCCAGCCGCCGCGCCTCGCCGTCGTCGCGCGTCCACACGCTGGCCCCGAGCCCGTACGGCGTGTCATTCGCGATCGCGATCGCCTCGTCCACGTCGCGCGCACGGAACACCGCCGCCACCGGCCCGAACACCTCCTCGCGCGCCGCCGCGGCGGCGCGCGGCACCTCGGCGAGCACCGTCGGCACGTAGTAGAACCCCGGGCCCGGGAGCGCCTCGCCGCCGCACGCCAGCCGCGCGCCGCCTTCGACCGAGCGCCGCACCTGCTCGGCCACGTCGTCGCGCACCTGCGCCGTCGCCAGCGGCCCGACCTGCGTGGCCGCGTCCGTCGGGTCGCCCACGCGCAGCGCGCGCATCCCCTCGACGAAGCGCGCCAGGAAGGCGTCGTACACGTCGGCGTGCACGACGAAGCGCTTGGCGGCGATGCACGACTGCCCGTTGTTGATCGTGCGCGCGGTGATCGCCGTGCGCGCCGCCGCCTCGACGTCGGCGCTCGGCAGCACCACGAACGGGTCGCTCCCGCCCAGCTCCAGCACGACCTTCTTGAGGTGCCGGCCCGCCGCCGCACCGACGGCGCTCCCCGCCCCCTCGCTCCCGGTGAGCGTCACCGCCGCCACGCGCGCGTCCGCGACGAGCGCCTCGACGCGCCCCGAGTCGACGAGCAGCGTCTGGAACACGCCCTCGGGCGCCCCGGCCTCGCGGAATACCTCCTCGAGCGCCAGCGCGCACTGCGGCACGTTCGAGGCGTGCTTGAGCAGCCCCACGTTCCCGGCCACCAGCGCCGGCGCGGCGAAGCGCACCACCTGCCAGAAGGGGAAGTTCCATGGCATCACCGCCAGCACCACGCCGAGCGGCTGCAGGACGACGCGGCCGGTCCCCTGCGGCTCGTCGACCAGCGTCTGCGGCGCCAGGATCCGCTCTGCATGCTCGGCGTACCAGCGGCACGCGGTCGCGCACTTCGCCGCCTCGTCGCGCGCCGCCTGGAGCGGCTTTCCCATCTCGAGCGTCATCAGCCGCGCGTACCGCTCGCGCTCGCGGTCCAGCACCTCGGCCGCCCGCGCCACCACCGCGGCGCGCTCCGCCACCGGGCGGCGTCGCCACGTCCGCGCCGCTTCGGCGGCCCGCGCGAGCGCCCGCTCGATGTGCGCGTCGTCGTGCGCGGCGAAGGTGCGGAGCGTGTCGCCGGTGGCGGGGTTGACGGTCGCGATGGGCATGGCGTGCGGTCGGCGCTACTCGTCGGACGGCGTGGCGGGGCGGGGAACGGTCATCGGGGTAGTACGGGCAGTAGCGCGGACGGCCGACGCGCGCGACACGCTCGCACGCCGGCCGGGCAAGATGACCGGGCCGACCACGCGCGCGCCACGCCCGACGGGCCCTGCCGACCCGCGCCGCTCCCCCTTATGCTGCCTGCGGACCTCTCGCGCCCTTACGCATGCCCCGCACTCTCCGCACCGCGCGTCGCGCGCCGGTCGCCCTCGCCGCCCTGCTCGCCGGGTCGTTCGCCCTCGCCGCCTGCGAGAAGGTGACCGCCCCGCTCGAGGACCCCGCCGCCACGACGTACGCACCGTCGCTCCGCGTGAACCTCGCCGAGATGACGCGCACGCCGTCCAGGCTCTACATCCAGGACCTCGCCGTCGGCTCGGGCACGGTCGCCGACTCGGGCTACACCATCACCGCGTACTACGCGGGGTGGCTGACCAACGGGCGACAGTTCGATTCCAACCGCAACACGGGAACTCCGTTCGGCCCGATCGTCCTCGGCACCGGCCAGGTGATCCGCGGTTGGGACGAGGGGATCAAGGGGATGCGCGTCGGCGGACGGCGTCGGCTCGTCGTCCCGCCGTCGCTCGGGTACGGCGGGCGTACGAATGGGCTCATCCCCGCCGGATCGGTTCTCGTCTTCGAGATCGACCTGGTCAGCGCGACCGCGCCCGCGACCACCCCCGCCACGACCCCCGCTACCGGGAGCTGAAGCGCGCGGGTCGGCGGAGGACGGCGGCGGTCAGGCCGCCTGGAGCCGCCCGGCGCGCTTCGCCCCGTAGAGCGACGCGTCGGCCGCCTCGAGCAGCTCCGCGAGGTCGGCCGCCCGGTCACGGTCCAGCCGGCTCACCCCGATCGTCGCCGACAGGTCGTACCGGCGCCCCGGTGCGGCGTTGCGCTGGGCGAACGCGCGGTACAGCCGCGCCAGCACCGCATCCTCGGTCGCGTCGTCGGCGTCGACCACCAGCACCGCGAACTCGTCGCCCCCCAGCCGCGCGACGACGTCGGTCTCGCGCATCGTCGCGCGCATGATGGCGGCGACCTCGGCGAGCGCCCGATCCCCTTCGGCGTGCCCGAACCGGTCGTTGATCGGCTTGAACCGATCCAGGTCGACGCACAGGAGCAGCAGGTCGCGCCCGGTCCGCCGTGCCACCTTCAGCTGGTGCTCGGCGAGGGTCCGGAAGCCGCGCCGGTTATAGAGCCCGGTCAGTTCGTCGGTGAGCGCCTCCGCCCGCGCCGCCGTCGTCTCGTGCGTGCGGTCGCGCACGGTGCGGCGCAGCACGCCGTAGCTCCGCACCGCCGCGCCCAGTGCGCCCGCCGACACGAGGGCGCCGAGCATGCGTCCCCAGCTCGACCAGGCGAGCGCGGCGGACGCGCCGCCCGCCGGCTTGAGCAGCGTCGCCAGCAGGCCGGCGACGCCGGTCGCCAGCACCAGCGTGAAGCCGGGGGTCCGGAGCACCAGGCGACCAGCCAGCGAGCGGTCGAGCAGCATGGGAGCGAACATGGGAGGCCGTGGAGGAGGAAAGAACACCTGCATCGTGCGCTGCTGTTCGGCAGAGCACGTGCCTATGCCGGACTCTTCCATGTCAAAGCCACGAGCGGGCCCGATCGACGAGCGCAAAAGCTGACGCCACAACTGGTTGCGTGACGGTGATCACGTTGCGCGCAGGTGCTGCGGCAATATCTGCCGCGCTCGTCGCCAGAAAATGAGGAGCGGCAGGATCGACCGGTCATGCTCGGTCGATTCTGCCGCCCACGCACTGCGCAGCCACCGGTTCCAGATCAGGCCGAGCTCAGTCGCGCTCTGATCCGCGTCGCCGCTTCGTCCAGGATGGCGAGCGCCGCCCGCGCTTCGTCGGCGCTCATCCGCTCTGGCGCCGTCCGCACAGTGAGCGTGAAGCCGCCTCCGCGCCGATCTACCTGTTCGCACACCGCGCGTGCCGGTCGCGCCGCAGCCACCGTCCCGAGTCCGGTCGCCTCGCGTGCCGCCCGCAGTCGTTCGTCCGCCGAGTGGAGCGTTGCCACCTCGCGCAGCGTCCGGAACGTCAGTCGTGCCAGCGCCTCCTCCGCCACCTCGGCGTCCCCGCCACCCAAGTCGGTGAGCAGCTCGGTCGAGAACGCACGGGCGATCGACAGCAGGTCGCCCGCCCGCCCGTGGCTCGATCCCAGCGCCCGCGCCACCGCCCGCACGCTGTCGGGCAGCCCGGCCTCCCGCCGGTTCCGCTGGATCGCCGAGAACGAAACGGCCTCCTGCCACGCCGTGAAATCCTTACGCAGCAGGTTGCGCCGGTAGACGATCGCCGCCGCCAGGTGGTCGGGGATCGCACCCCGATCGACCACTGGCACGTCGACGAGACCGGCCAGGTTGGCAGCAGCGAGGCGCCGGTGACCGGACAGCAGCTCGAATCCGTCCGCGATGCGCCGTACTTCGAGCGGCGTCTCGACCCCGTGCTCGGCGATGTCCGCCACCAGCTCGGCGAGCGCCCGCCCCTCCGAGTCGAGCCGCGCCAGCTCGCGCGCCCCACCCTCGTCGATCAGCGCCGCCGGCCCATCAACGGTGGCGAGCGCCGCTGCCACCGCCGCCACCGCGCGTGCCGACGGGCGTCCCTTCGGCTGGAACGGCGACGGACGGATCGTCGCCACCGGTGCCCGCACGATGACCTCGGTCGCCTGCGGCGCCCACTGCTTCAGCACGGCGAGCTCGGTCTCGTCGACCTCGTACGCCGCCGCCAACTGTCCCGGGTCGACCCGCCCACGCCTCACGCGACCCCCTCGAGCACCAACTCGTCGGCGAGCGCCCGGATCGCGCGCCCTGGCGGTGAATCAGGCGCGTACGCGGTCACCGGTAGCTGCCGCTCGTGCGCTTCGGCGACCGCCGCGCCGCGCTTGATCACGACCTGCGACATCTCGGCCCCGAACCCGGTGGTCAGGAACTCCAGCGCGCGCTTCACCGGTCGCCGGTTCTCCTCCTTGTTCCCCACCACGCGGAACGGAACGCCCCGCGCCTCCGCCATCGCCGCCAGCTTCCGCGCCTCGGGGATCGACTCCGGGTTCAGCTCGGGCACGACCAGCAGAAACGCGTGCGGCCGTCCCAGCACGACCGCGTGTCCGGGGTCGTCGAGCATCGGGCGCATGTCCACGACCAGCGTCCGCCCCGGACGCGACGCGCGGTCCAGATGTGACGCCAGCGCCGACGGACTGACGCCAGCCAGCGTCGCCCCGCCGCGGAACAACGTCATCCCGTGCACCACCACCGGCTCCGCGTGCAGCGGATCGGCCACCGCCCGCTGTCCGGTGAACCGGGTCAGCGAACCCTGCGGGTCGAAGTCCACCAGCGCCACGTCGCGCCCGTGCTCGTGCGTCAGCGCGAACGCGAGCGCGGCCGCGACGGTCGTCTTCCCGGTTCCACCCTTACCGCTGCCGACGGCCACGATCCTGGTGGTGTCCGACTGTCGGACGCTCATGCAAACGGCGGGAGAGGAGGGCGCGGCGACCGCTCGCCGCTAGCGTGTTGTCCGACTGTCGGACCCGGCCGCGCGGCGGGTGCGAAGGGGGAGCGCAAGATAGCGCGAGTCCGGCGAGTTGTGGTGCGTCGCGCAGACCCGCGGCGCGTCGATCCGGTCCGGCGGTTCGACGCGCCGCCGCCATCATGCGCCCATGCTCGCCGCCGTCTGCTCCGCCGCCGTCTCAGGCGTCGACGCCTTCGAGGTCACGGTCGAGGTCCACCTCGCCCCCGGCCTTCCACAGTTCACCGTCGTCGGCCTGCCGGCGGGCGCGGTCCGCGAGAGCCGCGAGCGCGTCACCGCGGCGCTGGCCAACGCCGGACACCCCATCCCGCCACGCCGCATCATCGTCAACCTCGCCCCCGCCGACGTGCGCAAGGACGGTACGGCGCTCGACCTCCCGATCGCGGTCGGCATCCTTCGCGCGCTCGAACTCTTACCCGAGCCGGCCACCAACGGCCTGACGCTCATCGGTGAGCTGGCTCTCGACGGCTCCCTCCGCGCCGTCCGCGGCGCGCTTCCCATTGCGCTGCGCGCGGCCCGACTCGGCAGCACCCTCGTCCTCCCGCCGGCCAACCTCCCCGAACTCACCTGGCTCCCGGAGTTGCGCCGACACGCCCCCACCTCGCTCGCCGCACTGGTCGCCGCGCTCCGCAGGGGTGAGCTGCCGCCGCCCACGCCCCCACCACTCGCCCCCGCCCAACCACCCGCCGACGACCTGGCCGACGTCGTCGGACAGCCCGCCGCCCGCCGCGCCCTCGAGATCGCAGCCGCCGGCGGCCACAACGCGCTCCTCGTCGGTCCACCCGGCTCCGGGAAGACGATGCTCGCGCGGCGTCTCCCCTCCATCCTCCCGCCCCTCGCCGACGACGAGGCCCTCGAGGTGCTCGCGGTCCGCTCGGTCGCCGGACTCGCGCAGGCCGGCCAGGCCGACGTGGCGCGTCCCTTCCGCGCCCCGCACCACACGATCTCGACCCCCGCCCTCGTCGGCGGCGGAACACCACCGCGGCCCGGCGAGGCCACCCTGGCGCACCTCGGCGTGCTCTTTCTCGACGAGCTCCTCGAGTTCCCCCGCCACGTCCTCGACGCCCTCCGCCAACCCCTCGAGGACGGACACGTCCTGATCGCCCGCGCCAACGCCGCCGTCACGCTCCCCGCCCGCTTCACCCTCGTCGCCGCCACCAACCCCTGCCCGTGCGGCTACGCCGGCGAAGAGGAGCGGCGCTGCCACTGCTCACCAGTAGAAGTCGAGCGCTACGCCGCCCGCCTCTCCGGTCCGCTGGCTGACCGCATCGACATGCAACTCCGCGTGGCGGCCGTCGCCCCACGCGACCTCGCCCACGCCCCAAGCACGCCCCTCGAGCGCTCGGCGACCGTCCGCCAGCGCGTCATCGAGGCCCGCGCCCGTCAGCGCGCCCGCCAACCGCCCGCCGACGCCTCCACCCCCAACGCTCGGCTCCCAACCCCCTGGCTCGAGCGCCAGGGCGCCGTACGCGCCGACGCCCGCTCCCTCCTTGTCACCGCCGCCGAACGCCTGCCGCTCTCCGCGCGCGGCTTTTACCGTGTCCTCCGCGTCGCCCGCACCATCGCGGATCTGGAGGGCGAACGCGACGTCGGCCCGCCGCACGTCGCCGAAGCTCTGCGCTTCCGAGCCACGCCCGACACGGCCCGGTTAGCTTGCCCGCCATGAGTCAGCTCCCACCCCCCCGCCCGGCCGCGCCCGGCCGCCCGATCGACGCGCGCCACGCGTGACCGGCGCCGACGCGACAGCTCCTCTGCGCCTTTTCGTCGCCATCGAGATCGCCCCGGCCGTACGGGCAGCGATCCACGCGGCGACCGCCGAACTCCGCGACGCCTGCCCACCACGGTCCGTCGTCTGGGTGCCCGCAGCCAACCTGCACCTCACCCTGCGCTTCCTCGGCGACCAACCGCCCGATCGCGTCACCGAGATCGGCGATGCGCTGACGCTAGGCCTCCGAGGTGCCCCGGCCTTCACCCTCGAAGTTACGGCACCCGGCGTGTTTCCCTCCCGCCGGCGCCCTCACGTGCTCTGGACCGATGTGCGAGAGAACGCCGCGCTCGCTGCGGTGTACCGGAAAGTGGACGATGTTTGCAATGAGTTGGGTTTCGGCCGAGAACCGCGGGCCTTTCACCCGCACATCACGATCGGCCGCCTGCGACGTGGGGCCCGCCTCGCGCCCTCCCTGCTCGGGCGACACCTCGATCCAGTTCTCCCTTCGATCCGGAGCACCCGCGTGAACACCGTGGACTTAATGGCGAGCGAACTGGGACCCGGCGGGGCGCGCTACCGACGTCTCGTCGCAGCCCCGCTCCTCGCCGCCCCGGAGCGCGCCTGATGCTCGGCTGCTTCCGCCGCATCGGCTGCCTTGCCGTGCTCCTCATCGCTGCGGGCCTCTGGCTTGTCCGCGACCTCTGGTGGCCGCGCGTGCGTGAGGCCGTCGACCGAGGGGCGGCACGTCCGCGCCCGACCGCGGCCGCCGACACCAACGTTTGGGAGCCGCTCGACCAGCCCCGCGCCACCCGTGGCGAGCGCGCCGTCCGCGCCCTCGCCGCCCGATCCGGCCCCGTCTACGTGAACCTGCGCGCCGGCGAGCTGGCGTCCTACGCTTTCCTCTCGCTCGCCGACACGCCGCCACTCCCCCTCGACGGCGCGCAGGCCGCGGTGCTCGACGACCGCGTCTACCTGCGCACGGTCGTGTCCCTGCGGGACCTCGGCGGCGCACTCGGCGCAGCCGGCGCGCTCCTCCCCGAGCGCGACACGCTCCGACTCGGCGGCACCTTCGAAGTCGTCCGCCCGGGGATGGCCCAGTTTCGCGTCGCCGATTTGCGCGTGGGCAACGTCCCCGTCCCCTCCGCCGTCGTCCCGCGCCTCCTCCGCCGATCAGGGGCCGCGACCCCCGCGGGCGTGGCCAACGACGCCGTCCCCGTCCCCATCCCGCCCTACATCGGCGACGTCCGCGTCGCCCGCGGGCGCATCACGCTGTACCGCGCGAACCCCTGAGCGCAGCGCAGGGTCTGCCCACCCCCTGAATCCCCTACGGTCCCCATGGCCCGCCGCATTCTCGTCGTCGACGACGAACCCGGGATCCGCAGCGCCCTCGGTCAGCTCCTCGAGTACGAGGGCTACGACGTCCGCACCGCGCCCGGCGCGGTCGAAGGGCTCGCCGAGTACGAGCGCTTCCGCCCGCACCTCGTGTTCATGGACATCAAGATGGCCGGGCTCGACGGGCTGGAGGCGCTGCGGCAGCTCAAGCAGACTGACCCCGGCGCGCTCGTCGTCATGATCAGCGGGCACGCCACCATCAAGACCGCCGTCGAGGCCACGCAGGCCGGCGCCTACGACATCCTCGAGAAGCCCCTCGACACCGACCGCATCCTCGTCCTGCTGCGCAACGCGCTCGAGCACGTCGAGTTGGCGGCCGAGAACCAGCGGCTGCGCGAGACCATCGAGAGTCGGTTCGAGATCGTCGGGCGGTCGTTCGTCGTTCGGGCCCTCACCGACCAGATCGAGCGCGTCGCCCCCACCCCCGCCCGCGTGCTCATCACGGGGGAGAACGGCACCGGCAAGGAGCTGGTCGCCCGTGCGATCCACAAGCACTCCCCGCGCAAGGCGCGCCCCTTCGTCGAGGTCAACTGCGCCGCCATCCCGTCCGAGCTCATCGAGTCCGAGCTGTTCGGCCACATGAAGGGCTCCTTCACCGGCGCCGTGCAGGACCGACCCGGGAAGTTCGAGCAGGCGGACGGCGGCACCCTCTTCCTCGACGAGATCGGCGACATGAGCCTCAACGCGCAGGCCAAGGTGCTGCGCGTGCTGCAGGACGGCGTCGTGACCCGCATCGGCGGCTCCAAGCCGCTCAAGGTCGACGTCCGCGTGGTCGCCGCGACCAACAAGGAGCTGGAGGAGGAGATCGGGAACGGCCGCTTCCGCGAGGACCTCTACTACCGGCTCAACGTCGTCCCGCTCCGCGTCCCGCCGCTGCGGGAGCGGCGCGAGGACATCCCGCTCCTCGTCCGCCACTTCCTCACGCTCCTCGCCCGCCAGGACGGGCTCCCGCCGCGCGAGATCGACGACGCGGCGGTGCAGCGTCTCGCGGAGCTGGAGTGGCCCGGGAACGTGCGGGAGCTGCGCAACACGGTGGAGCGGCTGCTGATCCTCTCCTCTGGGCCGCGCATCACCCTCGCCGACGTCGAGCGGCTGGTCGGCCGCCGGGCGCTCGAGTCCGGGGGGATCGGCGCGCTCACCGACATCGGCACCTTCGAGGAGTTCAAGTACGCCGCCGAGCGGGCCTTCCTGGTGGCCAAGCTCCGCCAGTACGACTGGAACGTGTCGGAGACCGCGCGCGCGCTCGACATGCCGCGTTCGAACGTCTACAAGAAAATCGAGCGGTACGGGCTGAAGCGCGAGGACGCTTGACACCCGCGCCCGGGGAGCGCGTACGTGCTCGGGCGCGTCGCGCTTCCCCGACGCGCTGACCCCTCCGCGCACCCCATGGCCAACCGCGACTGGGACAAGGAGCTCGCCGAGATCGACCGGCGGCTCTCGTCCATCCCCGACGAGCCTCCCGAGCAGCGGCCCGCGCCCGCGGCGCCGCCCGCCGGACGTGGATCGGTCCCGGTTCCTCCGCCGTCCTCGGTGGCCGGGGCGCCCGCCCGGCGTCTCGGGAACCCCGCCGACGCGATGGGGCGGCGGTCGTGGAAGACCCAGGCGGCTCTCCTCCTGCGCCTGGCCTTTGGCGCGGCGGTAGTGGCGGCGCTGATCTACTGGCCCTACCCGGCGCGGTGCGGGGTCGGACTGGGGTACTACCTCGCGCTGGTCGGCGTGCTGGCGCTCGCGGGGGTGGCCACCTCGGTGGCGTCGTGGCGGCACCGGGCCCCCTTCGTTCACCTGCTCGGCCTCGTGATGCTGGCCGCCGCAGGAGTGTTGGGCGCGCGCGAGCTGCTGCCGAAGGTCGGCTACGCGCTCCCATCCGTCGAGCACCCGGCGTCCTGGAGCTGCTGAACGAAAAGGGGGACCGGCATCCGGTCCCCCTTCCTCGTCAGCTGCGACCGCGCTTGGTCCAGATCGCGACCACGCCGCACCCGCCGCCTCCGGCCCCGCTGGTGAACTGCACCGGGGCCGTGCCGGCGCCGTTGTAGACCTCGACCCCCGCGACGTCCGTCGGCCGGACGATCTGGTCGAGGTCCGTCGCCCCGTCGAACACTCGCATCCCGTCGACCCAGACGTCGGGCGCGCACCCGCCGCGCCCCTGGATCGCGTAGCCGAACCCGGTCCCGTTGGGCACGACGGAGATGCCCGGAATGGTGCGCAGGGCGTCGGTGATCACGATCGGGTTCCGCTTGTTGAGCCCGTCTTCGTCGATGAACCGGCCCATCCCGCGCCGCTGCCGCTCCAGGAAGCCGTTGTAGTCCTTGTTCAGCTTCGTGCGGTCCGCCTGCACGACCACGCTTTGCAGCGTGTTCAGGCGCTCGTCGAGCACCACGGCCACGTTCCCCGGGGTGCGCGACGAGAGCGTCACGGGCACGCGCTTGGGGGCGTAGCCGATCGCCCGCACCTCGAGCGCGTACGTCCCCGCCGGCAGCCCGGAGAGCGCGAAGTTGCCGGCCTCCGTGGTCGCGCCCTGCACGTCGCTCCCCCACAGCTGCACGCGCGCGCCCTGCATCGGCCGGCCGTCGCGCGTGCGTACCGTACCGCTGAGTCGCGCGTTACCGCGGGCGACCGTGACCGGCTGCTGCAGGCGCCCCTCGCGCGCCGCCGCGGTGTCGGGCAGCTGCACGGTGATCACCGACGTCGAGTCGCCGAGCGCGAAGTCGCGGCGCGTGAGGCTGCGGGGGGTGAGCCGCAGCTCGATCAGCCCGCCCCGGCGCCGCGGCGCCTCCGCGTTCGCCACCAGGTCGACGTCGGTCGGCAGGTCGCACACCAGGTAGCCGCCGTCCGGGCGCACGCGCACCGGCACGCGCCGCTGAACGTTCCGCACCCCCTCCTCGTTGATGCGCAGCTCGGACCAGGTGATCACGAGCTTCGCCTCGGGAATCGGCTCCCCCGAGTCGGCGTTCCCGACGCTTCCCAGCAGCACCGCGCGGTCCGACGGCGCCTGCGGGCAGACCTGCGCGCGCACCGCCATCGGCCCCGGCGTCCCGAGGTCGAGGCGGGCCGCCGTGTCGGGGAGGATCTGGACCAGCGTGACCGGCGGATCGATCCCCAGCGCGTCGAGCGTCGGGTGGAAGAAGCCCGCCAGGTAGCGGCCGGGGCGTACCGCCGGGATGCGCCAGCGACCCGACGAATCCGTTTCCGCCGTGAACGAGATCGAGCGGTCCTGCTCGCTGGCCAGTTGCACCGTCGCCCCGGCCAGCGGGACGCCGGCAACGCTGTCCGTGACCACGCCGCCGACTGCCAACGGGCGCGCGGAGTCGACGCCCGCGGGCGACGGGACGGGCCGCGCGGGCGTGGCCGGCCGGCCGGTGGGAGCGCCGCCGGGCGGGGTGCTCGGGCGCGACCCAGGCAGCGTCCCGGGACGCGGCTTGGCCTGCGCGTGCGACGGCTGCGGCGCCAGCGCCAACAGTGCGCCGAGCGCGCCGGCCGCGGCGACGACGAGGGGCTGGCGGCCGGCGAGGCGGTAGAGCGGAGCGGGGGAGGAGGTCGGGCGGGGCACGGCAGGATGACGCGGGGGAGAACGCGGGTCAGCGCTTGGTCCAGACGACGATGGCGCCGCACCCGTTGGCGCTGAGACCGCTGTACTGGGGTGGGGCCGTAGCCGCGGAGTAGCTCTCGATGGCGAGCACCTGATTCGGCGGAACGATCTGGTCGAGATCGTCCGCGCCGTTCGAGATGGCCATGCCGTCCAGGAACACGGCCGGGGTGCAGTTACCTCGGCCGCGCACCACGTAACCGAAGCCACGTCCGGGTTGGACGCGGAGGCCCGGCGTCATGCGCAGCGCGTCGCTGACGTAGAGGAGCGGCCGCCGCTCGAGGTCCGCGGGCCCGAGGAAGTTACCACCGGCGCTGCGCCGGCGGCGCTCTGCGAACTCTTCGAGAAAGCGCGAGGTGCGGCTGCGCTCGCCGAGGATCGTGACGGTCGAGAGGGCGGTCGCCCGCTCGGCGAGGGCGAGCGTGACCGACGTCGAGCGGCCGCGACCGAGGTCGACCGCGCGGCGGACGGGGGTGAGTCCGACCGCGCGCGCCTCGACGCCGAAGGTCCCGCTGGGGAGCGAGTCGAGCAGGAAGGTCCCCGCCACCCCGGTCGTCACCAGGCGCCCTGTACCGGCGACCGCGACCTGTGCGCGGGCGAGCGGCTTGCCGTCCGGGCCGGTGACCACGCCGCGGAGGGTAGCGCCGTCGGGTACGCGGAGCGCGCGCGGCGACGAGTCGGCGGCGGAGTCGGCCGCTACCGCGGGCTCGCGGGCGGCGCGGAGCACCTGCGTCACGGTCGCCGAGTCGCCGAGCGACAGGTCGCGGCGAAGCAAGGCTCGGCTCGGGACCTGAACTTCGATCACGCCACTCGCGCGACCCGGGGCCGCCGCGTCGAGTTCGACGGGCGTGTCGGTCGGCACGCCGCAGGCGAGGAACGTCCCGCTCCGGCGCGCGACCACGGGAACACGGTGGAGCTCGTTCGACACCCGCCCGCGCGCCAGCACCAACTCACGCCAGGTGACCGACAGTGTCGCGCCGTCGATCGCCTCCTCACGGTCGGCGTCTCGCAGCACGCCGACGATGCCGCCCGTCGAGTCGCCGGCAGTGGTCTTTCCGCAGAGTAGCTCGCGCAGGCGCTCGGGGCCCGGAATGCCGAAATCCAGGGTGGCCGCGGAGTCCGCCTGCAGAACGAGGCGGAAGGTAGGTGGCTCGAGTCCCAGGGCGTCGAGCGTCGGGTGGAAGTAGCCCCCGAGATAGTTGCCCGCCGGAATCGAGTCGATGCGCCACCGCCCGAGCGAGTCCGAGACCGCGGTGCGCGCCCCGGCGCTCGGGTTGTTCTCGTCGGCGAACTGGACCAGCGCGCCCACCAGCGGCTCTGCCGACAGGCTGTCCCAGGCCACGCCACTCAGTGTGACCCGGGACGGGGCGGACGGCGCCGGCGCGGTCTGGGCGAGCGACGCGCGCGGCGCGCCGGCGAGCACGCACAGGGCGACGGCGCCGAACCAGGGGGCGGCGGAGCGGGTGGGGCGGGGCATGGCGGCGAGGGGAGGAACCGAACGCACCAGGGCGGGCTACCCCGGCGTTCCTATGAGGTTCGTCGCCGGCGTGGCGCTCGGCAAGGCAGAGCCCGCGGGGGCTGGCGGAGCGCCACTAGATTGCGCGCGGCGCGGCGCCCGGAGCGGCGACGCGCACCACCACCGCCATCGCGCACATGACGACCTTCCGGAACTTCATCGCCGGGGAGTGGGTGGCCCCCTCGACCGGCGAGTACTTCGACAACGTGAACCCGGCCGACGCGCGCGACGTGATCGGCCGCTTCCCGATGTCCGGCCGCGCCGACGTCGACCGCGCCGTCGAGAGCGCGTGGCGCGGCTTCGAGCAGTGGCGCCGCACCCCGGCGCCGGCGCGCGGCGACGTGCTGCGGCGCGTGGGCGACCTGCTGTCGGCGCGGAAGGAGGAGGTCGCGGACCTGATGACCCGGGAGATGGGAAAGCCGCTGCAGGAGACGCGCGGCGACGTGCAGGAGGGGATCGACACCGCGTACTACGCGGCCACCGAGGGGCGCCGCCTGTTCGGGCACGTCGTGCCGAGCGAGCTGCGCAACAAGTGGGCGATGACCTACCGCCGCCCGATCGGCGTCTGCGGGCTGATCACCCCCTTCAACTTCCCGCTGGCGATCCCCACGTGGAAGGCGTTCCCGGCGCTGCTCTGCGGCAACGCGGTGATCCTGAAGCCCGCCGAGGACGTGCCGCACACCGCGGCCGTGCTCGTCGAGATCCTGCTCGAGGCCGGGCTCCCCCCCGAGGTGATCCAGCTCGTGCACGGGATGGGCGAGACCGTCGGGGCGGCGCTCGTCGAGCACCCGCGCGTCCCCGTGATCTCCTTCACCGGCTCGACCGAGACCGGGAGCATCGTGGGGCAGGAGTGCGGGCGCCGGCACAAGCGGCTGTCGCTCGAGATGGGAGGGAAAAACGCCCAGATCGTGCTCGACGACGCGGACCTCGACCTGGCGCTGGAGGGGGCGCTCTGGGGCGCGTTCGGCACCACGGGGCAGCGGTGCACCGCGACCAGCCGCCTGATCGTGCAGGCGGGGGTGCACGACCGGTTCGTGGCGATGCTCGAGGAGCGGGCGAAGGCGCTTCGCCTGGGTGACGGGCGCCGGGCGGGGACCGACGTGGGCCCGCTCGTGCACGCCGCCTCGCGCGAGAAGGTCGAGCGCTACGTCGGGATCGGCCGCGAGCAGGGGGCCGAGCTGGTGACCGGCGGGCGCCGCGCCTCGGGGGTCGGGCTCGAGCACGGCTTCTTCTTCGAGCCGACCATCTTCACCGGCGTGACCGCCGGCTCGCGGCTGGAGCAGGAGGAGATCTTCGGCCCCGTGCTCTCGGTCGTCCGCGTGGCCGACGCCGACGAGGCGTTCCGGGTGAACAACGGCGTGCGGTACGGCCTCTCGTCGAGCCTCTACACACGCGACCTGAACGTCGCCTTCCGCGCCATGCAGGAGCTCGACAACGGGATCACCTACGTCAACGCCCCCACCATCGGCGCCGAGGCCCACCTCCCGTTCGGGGGGGTGAAGGAGACCGGCAACGGCCACCGCGAGGGCGGGTGGGAGGTCTACGAATTCTACTCCGAGACCAAGGTCTGCTACGTCGACTACTCGGGGACGCTGCAGCGGGCGCAGATCGACAACTACTGATGGGGCGTGCGGGCTGGGGCGAGCGAGGTCCTGCGTGCGAGAAACTGCGTGCGAGATAAGGCGGACCGTCGCCTCACCTCGCACGCAGGACCTCGCTCGCCCCACCCCGCACGCTCGCTCACCCCTGTGACGACCCCGACCGTCGAGCGGTCTGTTGCGTAGCCGTGCCCGGGCGTCCTTGCGCCCTTGACAGGCGCCGGCTAAATCCGATTGGTCGCGTTCTGCTCCCACGTCCGCCCGCCGTCGCCGCCGCCACCCATGGAACTCGGGACCGGAGCACTCTCCCCGGACGCGGGCGACCAGGCGCGCCCCTCCGCGGCGGCCCGCGCGGCGGCCCTCGAGACCGTGAACCGGCGCGCGCGGCTCTCGCTGCACTGGTTCTGGGAGTGGGCCAAGGTCTTCATTCTGGCCGTCGCCCTGTTCGTGGTCGTGCGGGCCTTCCTCGTCGAGGCCTACAAGATCCCGAGCGGCAGCATGGAGGGGACGCTCCTCGTCGGCGACTTCCTGCTCGTCGACAAGCTGGTCTACGGCGCGGAGGTGCCCTACACCGGGAAGCACCTGCCGCGCCTTCGTACGCCCGCCCGCGGCGAGGTCGTCGTCTTCCAGTGGCCGACGGACACGCGCAAGAACTTCGTCAAGCGGCTCGTCGGGCTCCCCGGCGACACGCTCGCGATGCGCGGCGGCGTGCTGTACGTGAACGGGGAGGCGCAGGAGGAGCGCTACGCCTCGCACACCGAGCCGGGCGCCGACCCCTCGTACGAGGACTTCCGCTGGCAGCGCGACCACGTCGTGCGCTCGGCGGCGGTGCGTCCCGCCGCGGCGCCGGACGGGCTGGCGGCGGCGCCGACGCCCGCGCTCCCCGAGGAGTCCGGGCTGGCCATCGCGGCGCGCGCCCCGGCGGCCCGCCCGTCCCGGAATCCCGGCGACCACCCGTCCCGTAACAACTGGGGACCGCTGATCGTCCCGGCCGAGAGCTACTTCGTGCTCGGCGACAACCGCGACAACTCGCTCGACAGCCGGTACTGGGGCTTCGTCCCCGACTCTCTCTTGCGGGGTCGTCCGCTACTCGTCTATTACAGCTACGCTCCTGACAGTGCCCGACGTCTCGACTGGCTGACCGCCGTGCGGTGGTCCCGGTTGGGCGCCCGTGTCCGGTAGGTCGCACGCAATCCGATAGATGGTGTAAGCGCGCGGCGCGGGGCTGAGCCCTGCCGTCGCTGGGACGGCCGCCTCCCTCGCGGTCGTCGCATCGCCCGCAGGGCGTCCGCGGTCCGCGACGAAGCGGCCCCGGACGGAAGCACTGTGGTCCAGGAGCGGGGCCTCTATGGCGGTCCAAAGCGTACCTCGCAAGCATCACGGGGCGGAGGAGGGGTCGCTCGACCAGTACCTCCGCGACATCAGCGCCTACCCTCTGATCAGCCGCGACGAGGAGGCGGCGCTCGCGCGACGCATCCGCGTCGGCGACCAGGGGGCGCTCGACAAGCTGGTGCGCTCGAACCTGCGCTTCGTGGTCTCGGTCGCGAAGAAGTACCAGAACCAGGGCGTCTCGCTCTCGGACCTGATCAACGAGGGGAACCTCGGGCTCATCCGGGCGGCGCACAAGTTCGACGAGACCAAGGGGATCAAGTTCATCTCCTACGCCGTCTGGTGGATCCGCCAGGCGATCCTCCAGGCGCTGGCGGAGCAGAGCCGCATCGTGCGGGTGCCGCTCAACCGCGCCGGCACGCTCCACCGGATCGGCAAGCGCGCCAACACGCTCTTGCAGGAGTTGGGGCGCGAGGCGACGCACGCCGAGATCGCCGAGGGGATGGAGCTGACCGAGGAGGAGGTGGCCAAGACGATGGCCATCAGCCAGGGCCACCTCTCGCTCGACGCTCCGCTCACGCCGGGGGAGGACAACCGGCTGCTCGACTACCTGGCCGACGACGTCAGCGCGCCCCCCGACGAGCAGACCTTCGAGAAGGCGCTCACCGAGGCGATCGAGGAGTCGTTGGCCTCGCTGAAGGAGCGCGAGGCGAAGATCCTTCGCCTCTACTTCGGGCTCGACGGTGAGGAGCCGATGACGCTCGAGCAGATCGGCGCGCTGCTCGGGATCACGCGCGAGCGGGTGCGGCAGATCAAGGAGAAGGCGCTGTCGCGGTTGCGGCACGTCTCGCGGGCGCGGGCGCTCGAGTCCTTCTTGGGCTAGGACGGTCGACCCGTCCGCACTGAGCGCGGCGCGCACGGGGCTTGCCCGTGCGCGCCGCGCCTCGTTTTCGGCGAGCATTCGGTGTGACGCATGTGCCCGAAAACGGGTAGGGGGATGGTCCGGTGACGCACGCCGCGTGGGGCGTGAATCGTTTGCGCGACTCGATCGTCAACAGGCGTCGCGGTCTCGGCTCCGTCACGCCACCGGCCACCGGAGGGGGGTGCCAAGCTTGACAATCGGGACCTCCCGGGTACTTTGCGGCGACCGTGCCACAGTGTCCCCCCGTGGGGCGAAGTGTGTCCTTCGCAAGGAGGTGCCTTCGAGCGAGCTCTGTGCGACGCGAGTATCGGTACGACCTCCTCGACATCGGAGTGCTGACGCGACGGGCGCAAGAGGCCCGGTGCGGCGGCTCTTGGCGTGTCGCGGGGCGCACGACGCGACGGCACGTCACGCACCACGGCAGGTTGTAGTACCGCACGACGTACGACCGTAGTTCCGTCCCCGAGGGCAGCAGCCCTCAAAGTTTCCTGAAGCACAGAGGACCTAACGAATGAGACTCGTCAATTGGCGTTCGGCCGCCATCGGCGTCGCGGGCTTCGGCCTCGCGGCGTGCGGTGACGACGTCGTCGTCCAGGACCCGCGGACCCTCACGGTGAGCCCGCAGACGGTCACCTGCACCGTGGGTGAGACGCGGGCCATCGGCGCGTCGCTCAACCCGACGCAGGCCAACGCCCCCTTCACGTATGCGTCGAGCGGCGCTGGCGTGACGGTCGCCGGCACCGGCGCGACGGCCACGCTCACCTGCGCCCAGGCCGGCTCCTACACGGTGACGGTCACCTCGGGCACGCTGTCGCAGGTCGTGACCGTGCAGGTCAGCCCGGCCCCGAGCAACGTCCAGGCGATCCTGGTCAACCCGCAGAACTCGGCGGTGACGGTCGGCGGCACTGTCCAGCTGACCAGCACGATCGTCGTGTCGACCGGCACGGCGCCCGCGGCGCGCTATCGCTCGGCCCAGCCGAACATCGCTACGGTTGATTCGGTGAGCGGCCTCGTGCGCGGCGTCGCCGTCGGTACGGCGAACATCCTGGTGAGCCCCGTCGGCCAGCCCGGTCTGACCGGGACGGCCACCGTGACCGTGCTCGGCGCCGGCCAGATCGTGCAGTCGATCGTGCCGTCGCCGTCGAACGTGGCGCTGCAGACGGGCCAGACGCAGCAGCTGTCGGCGCAGGTTACGCTGCAGCCGGGCGCGCCGGCCGGCGCGTCGCGCAACGTGACGTACACGTCGGACAACCCGGCGGTCGCGACGGTCTCGTCGACCGGCCTGGTGACGGGCGTCGCGAACGGCTCGACGGCGATCGCGATCCGCGCTGTGGCCGACACGTCGGTGGTGGTGCGCGTGCCGGTGACGGTGCGGGCCCCGGTGCCGGTGACGATCTCGATCGAGCAGATCACCAACCAGGTGACGACCCAGCTGATCGACATCACGCAGCCGATCGGTACGGCCGCGTTCGGGGCGAACCTGACCGGCTCGATCTTCGCGCGGTTGAACGTGGAGACGGGTGACGCGCGCGTGAGCCGCGTCGACGTGTTCCTCGCGCCGGCGGCGTCGCCGAACGACACGACGAACCGCGTCTGCAGCCAGGTCTTCTCGCAGGCGCTGGCCGAGGCGTACCGCCTCGCGGCGACCGGCGCGGCCGAGATCGTGCCGATCACCTGCCCGATCAACGTGGCGGCGTTCGACACGCTCACCGGTATTCCCGGGATCCGCAACGGCACGTCCGTGCTGCGGGCGCGCGTGACGGGCACGTTCCCCGGCTCGACGGCGGGCGCGTCGCAGATCGCGCAGTTCACGCAGCCCCTGCAGATCCTCAACCAGAGCGGCTTCTTCGTCCGCGTGACGAACACGCCGTCGGCCGCGCAGGCGGCGGTCAACGCGCGCGGCACGGCGCAGGGCCCGGACGGCCGCAACTGGGTCGCGGGCTCGCTCAACTTCAGCCTGCTGCCGGTGTCGTTCGAGGCTCCGCTGACCGGTAACAACGTCACGCCGGAGATCACGGTCACCCTGACCGATGCCAACTCGCAGTCGATCCCGGCCGCGACGACGTTCACGCGTACGATCACGCGCCCCGCTGCGGCTTCGGGCGCGACGGTGATCACGTTCCCGGGCCAGACGGCGAACCAGCCGGCCGGCGTGACGGCCGGCGTGACGGCGAACGGCAACGTGAACGCTCGCACGTTCGCGACGGCCGACCAGAACATCGACGGCTTCACGTCGGGCCCGGTGATCAACCAGAACGGCGTCCTGACGGGCGGCACGACGGTCACGGTCTCGGGCATCGGTTTCAACACGACGACGACGACCCAGTTCGGCACGCTGTCGGTGACGCTCAACGGGCAGACGCTCCAGACGTCGGGCACCGTGCAGAACCAGTTCCCGGGTACGTTCCAGATCAACATCGACAACCAGGCGCCGCAGCCGGCCACGCAGTTCAACGTGGCGGCGTCGAACTTCACGCAGATCCCCGGCTCGTTCGTCGGGTTCATCGGCGGCGCGTTCAACGTGAACGACCCGGCGTCGGGCTTCGCGGGCCGGAACTTCGGCGCCCAGTTCGGCCAGCCGCCGGTCGATCCGACGGTCGCGGGCAACACGCCGGTCACGGTGAACGCCGACTTCGGCGGCGTGGACCGCGTGACGACGTCGTACTTCGCGCAGCTCGTCGCGAACCTGGCGTCGCTGACGGCCGCCAACGTGTTCACCGGCGGCACGCAGTTCTCGAACGGCAGCCAGCTGGCCGCAGCCAACCAGAACACGGCGTACGCGGCGATCGCCCGCTTCGTCGACGTTCTCGGTAACGCCCGCAACCAGCTCGTCGAGCAGGGCACGATCACGCTCACGGCGCAGGGCCAGATCGCCGCGAGCGGGACGCCGATCACCTTCGGCGTCGACCTGAGCGCGCCGACGCTCAGCGTCCCGAACGCGGGCACGATCAACGGCGTCATCGTCAACGCGGCCAACCAGGCCACGGCGCCGGCCTCGATCTCGCTGGCGTACTCGGACGACATCGGCTTCGGCGCCACGCCGATCGACATCCAGGGCACGCGCCGCGCGCGCGGGTCGGGGAACGGTACGCCGACGGCGGCGGTCTCGATCTACTGCTTCAACGGCATCACGGCGGGCGCGGCGACCTTCTCGACCACGGCTGCGACGTCCTGCCCGTTCGTCGCGGTGGCCGGCACGAACGCGATCGCGGTCTCGAGCGCGCTCACGGGCCAGTACGAGTTCACGATCCGCACGCGCGACCAGGCCGGGAACCTGAGCAGCACGGCCGTGGTCACCCGGTACGTCGACATCACGGCGCCGACGGTCCAGGGCATCTCGCTGCCGCAGACGCTCACGGGTAACGCGGCCGCCCAGTTCACCACGGGCGCCACGGATAACCTCGAGCTCGGCCAGGCGTACGCTCAGGTCGGCTACGGCGCGGCCCCGGCCGGCTTCGGCACGGGCCCGTTCCAGATCGCGTACACGCAGTCGCTGACCCAGCTTGGTGCGCCGTTCGGCGACATCTCGGCCTCGGTCAACAACTCGATCCCGCTCAACGTCCCGAGCTTCATCCGGTCGGTGACGTTCACGGCGGCGGGCGGGGTCCCCCAGACCCCGAGCGCGGCTAACCTGGCGCAGTCGATCGTCGCGGTGGTCACGGACGCGGCGCTCGCTCCGGCGGCTCCGGCCAACCAGGGCACGGCGACGCTGGCCATCCCGGCCGGGAACATCGCGCAGGGCGGGTTCGGCGCGACGATCTTCGACACGGGCAACCAGACGTCGGACATCAACGGCTTCTCGCTCAGCTTCTCGAACGGGGCGGCCGCCTTCCCGGCGCAGATCTCGCTCGGCGGCACCGCGAACGCGCCGACGACCGGGACGTTCTCGGTCACGACCACGGGCCAGGTGAACGCCTTCATCAACCCGTTCGTCCGCGTCGAGCTGTACTACCTGCAGGTCAACTCGCCGGCGGTGTACCAGTTCCTCGGCACCGCGCCGGTCGGCATCGTGACGGACGACGTGACGGCGCCGGCCGCGACGGGCCGCGCGATCACCTCGAACTTCGTCTTCACGCCGGTCGGCACCCCGCTCGCGCGTGGCGTGACGTCGACGACGTCGGTGGCGTACAACGTGATCGCGGTCGGGATCACGGCCAACGGTGACGCCCTCGTCTCGAACCCGTTCACGGTGACGGTCATCCAGTAATCCCTCACGGGATCGCTGGTTGATGGGGAGGGGCCCCGCCTTCGGGCGGGGCCCCTTCTCGCATCCGGGACCAACTGTTCCGGTCCTGTTCGCCGGCCGGCGCCGAAACGGCGCCGAACTGGCGGGCGCTCGGGGCCGCCGATAGGTTGCGGCGCGGACGCCACACCTCGCGGCGTTCGGTCCCAACCAGCCCGCGTCCGTGCCGCCGCAGCACTCGTTCGACGTCACGACCTCGGTCGACCTCCAGGAAGTCGACAACGCCGTGAACCAGGCGCAGAAGGAGGTCGCCCAGCGCTACGACTTCAAAGGCGCCGTGGCCGAGATCGACTTCCGCCGCGCCGACGGGCTGCTCGTGCTGCGCGCCTCGGACCAGTTCCGCATGGACGCGCTCTTCGACGTGCTCCAGACGAAGCTGATCCGGCGCGGCGTGCCGGTGAAGAACCTCGACCTCGGCGAGGTGAAGCCGGCCGGTGACGACACGGTGCGCCGCGAGGTACGCCTGAAGATGGCGCTCGACGCCGACACCGCGCGCAAGGTCGCCGCCGCGGTGAAGGCGGCGAAGCTCAGGAAGGTCCAGGCGAGCATCCAGGGGGAGCAGGTGCGCGTCACGTCTCCCTCGCGCGACGAGCTGCAGGAGGTCATGGCCGTGCTGCGCGCCGAGGATTTCGGGGTCGAGCTCACCTTCGGCAACTACCGATAGACGACAGAAGCACGACAGATGACCGCCGGCGGGCGCCGCCTGCCCGCCGCCGGCACGTCCCGCTCCGCGTCGGCGGCCGGAGCGACGACGATTCCTCTTCCGCCACCAGAAGCACCATGCGCCTGATCCGTCAGATCGTCGGGGCGAGGCTCCTCGCCCCAGTCGCCGCCGGCCTGCTCGCGGCCGCCTGCGACGAATCCGAACCGAGCACGCCGAGCGCGCTCACCCCCGCTTCGCCCACGGTTTCCGGGCGTGCCGGCGACACCGTCACCGTGACCGTGCGGGTCACGGCCTCCAACAGCCGCCCGCTCGGCGGGCAGACGGTGCGGTTCTCCATCGGCGGCGGCGGCGGCACGCTCGTCGCCGACACCGCGGTCACCACCCAGAACGGCGACGCGTCCACCCGCTGGGTGCTCGGCCGCACTGTTGGCGTGCAGACCCTCAACGCTACCGTCGGCACGCTGTCGCCCGTCACCATCAGCGCGAACGTCACGGCGGGCGCGCCGGCGTCGGTGGCCGTGGTCGCCGGCAACCAGCAGACGGGCGCGGTGGGGGCGGCGCTTCCCGTGCGTCCGTCGGTCGTCGTGCGCGACGCCGGGAACAACCCGGTGCAGGGGGTGCAGGTCGACTTCTCCGTTGCCTCAGGCGGCGGGAGCGTCGCCGCGGGCACCATCCTCACCGACGCCAGCGGCGTTGCCACCAGCCCGGTGTGGACGCTGGGCCCGACCGCCGGGCAGCAGACGCTCCGCGCCTTCGTCGCGTCGGGCGGCGTGACCGGGAACCCGGTGATCTTCACGGCCACGGCCACCGCCGGCGCGCCCTCGCAGATCCAGGCGAACGGGAACACGCAGACGCAGACGGGCACCGTGGGCACCGCGCTCGCCGCGGCGAACCTGCCGTCCGTCATCGTGCGCGACGCCTCGGGCAACCCGGTGTCGGGCGTGGCGGTAACCTTCGCCGTCACCAGCGGCGGCGGGACCGGGACCGGGCTCACGGCGACCACCAACGCGCAGGGCGTGGCCACGCTGGGCGGCTTCACGCTCGGCAACACCGCGGGAACCAACACGATCACCGCCACGGCGGCGGGCGTGTCGGGCCAGCCGGTGACGTTCGTCATCACCGGCACGGCGGGGGCCGCAGCCACGGCGACGGTGGCCGGCGGCAACAATCAGGAGGTGCGCGCGGGCGGCACGCTGCAGGTCGGTCCGAGCGTGCGGGTCGTCGACCGCTTCGGCAACCCCGTGTCGGGCGTGCAGGTCAACTTCGTGGTGACCGGCGGCGGCGCGAGCGTGCTCGGCGCGTCGCAGACTACGAACGCGCAGGGCGTGGCCACGGTCGGCGGCGTGACCCTCGGCGCGACGCCGGGCACGGCGACCATCGAGGCGCGCATCGCCGGCGTCACGGCGCCGGTGGTGTTCACGGCGATCGGGCTCGCGGGCCCGCCGGCGGCGATCACGCTCGTCAGCGGCGACTCGCTCACGGTGCAGGCGTTCCAGCGCGCGGCGCAGCCGTTCGTGGTGCAGGTCCGCGACGCCGACGGCTTCGCGGTGCGCAACGCGGCGGTGACGTTCGCGATCGCGTCGGGCGGCGGCGGCACGCTGTCGGCGACGACGGTCAACACGGACTCGCTCGGCCAGGCGCGCGTCTTCTACACGGGCACGGGCGTGATCGGCACGACGTCGGTGACGGCGACGGTCGCGAACCTCACTCCGGTGACGTTCACGGTGACGACGACGCCCAACACGCCGGCGTCGGTCACGGCCACCACGCCGACCACGGTGACGGCGACGGCCGGCACGACGGTGGCGTTCAGCCCGACGGTCCAGCTGCGCGACGCGGCCGGCGCCCCGGTGCCGGGCGTGCAGGTGCTGTTCAACGTGATCGGCGGCGGCGTGCAGTTCCCCGTCGACACGACCGACGCGCAGGGGATCGCGAGCGCCGGCCAGTGGCAGCTCGGCGGCCAGCCCGGCGAGTACGTGGTGTCGGCGGTGGTCTCGTTCCCCGGCGGCGCCATCGCCGGCAACCCGGTGCGCTTCACGGCCAACGCGATCGCCGTCCCGACCAACGTGGTGATCGCCAAGCAGGCGGGCGACGCGCAGGCGGCGCCGGCGGGCACGGTGCTCGGCACGCAGCCGGCGGTGCTGGTCACCTCGGGCGGGGTGCCGGTCGCCGGCGTGACCGTGCAGTTCGTCCCGAGCGGCAACGGGGTCGCGACGCCGCAGTTCGTGCAGACGGACGCGCAGGGGATCGCGCGCACGTCGTGGCGCCTGCAGACCTCGGCCGGCCCGAACACGCTGACGGTGATCGTGCCGGGGACGAGCGGCTCGGTGGTCTTCACCGCGACGGGGCAGTAAGCGCGCGTCGCGGCATCGCCGCACAGTGGTGAGCGAGGGGGCGGCGTCCGAAATGGACGCCGCCCCCTCGTGCGTTCTCCGGGTCGCCCCTCAGGGCGCGCGTCCGGCTTGCTGCTCGTTGCTCAGGATGGCCGCGGAGACGATTGGGCGTGCCCACGCCAGAATTCGGGCAGCGGGTGCGACCGAGACGATCCGGCCACTCTCCATGTGAAGCAGTTGCTGCGGTGCCGGCGTCCCGCCCGCCTCCGGATCGCCCTCGATGCTGTTGTCGTACAGCACGAGGGAAGTGAGCCGAGGCAGCAGCGCGATCAGGTGCTCGCGACTCCGTCGGTATCGCTCGCGAATCTTCGCCTCCGGAATGTCGTGGCCGCCGCGCGCGACCCGCGCCCGTACGCGGGTGACGTGGCGTTCCGGCGAGTCCAGGCCGACGTAACGCACCACCACCTCGTGGCCCGCGTCGAGCGCGCGGCCGAGGAGCGCGGCGATGCTGGTCCCGCCGAGCGTCGTCTCGAACGCGAAGTCCTCGCGGCGCGCGATGGCCCGCTCGAGCCCCGTGCGCCCGGCCTCCCACGCGCGGGCGTTGGCCGCTTCCGTGGACAGCGTCGGGTCCTCGGCACGGAGCGCCTGCGCCTCCTCGTCCGGGTTGAAGTAGGCGCCGCCGCGCGCCCGGATCGTCTCCCCGACGATGCTGCTCTTGCCCGCGCCATTGACGCCGGCGATGACGGTGATGCGGGCGGAGCCACGCGGCGCGCCGGGGCGACCGACTCCCTCCGTCACGAGGCCGTGGACGCCCGCCGGCGCGCGGCCGCGGCCACTGCTGCCCGGCCCATCTCCTTGGGGGACGAGTCTACTGCCTCGGCCGTCGCCGCCCGGACGGCGGGGTCCTGCATGCGTGCGTACAGAGCCTCGAATCGCGCGCCGAGCACCTCGAGCGTGCCGGCCTCCTGCGCGACGAGCTGGCGGTAGCGATCGACCGGGACCACCACGGCGCGCACGGCGTTGTGGCGTGTGACGGCGACGACCTGACCGGCCGCGACGGCGTCGAGAACCTGCCCGAAGGCGTTCTGCGCCTCGGTCGCCGGAATCGTCCGTGCGATCCCAGGGAGCACCGACAGCGCGGGATCGGCGTGGACGGGCTCGGGCACGAAATCTCCTGGAAGGGGCGGCTGGTGAGGTGCCGTTTTTGTCAATATGGCGAAATTGCGACATTCAGACCAGCTGTCTCCCCGTAGGCCTGCCTCCGGTACCATGGTACGGCTAAGTTCCGACTCCACCGTCACTTTCCCGCCGTCCGCCCCGCCCGTGAAGGTTGCCCTCCTCACCCTCGGCTGCGACAAGAACACCGTCGACTCCGAGCGCTACCTCGCCCAGCTCGTCGCCCACGGCGCCACGCCGACGGACGACGCGTCGGAGGCCGAGGTGATCCTGGTCAACACGTGCGGGTTCATCGACGCCGCGAAGCAGGAGTCGATCGACGCGCTCGTGCAGGCCGGGCAGCTCAAGGTCGACGGCGCCTGTCAGGCGGTGGTGGCGGTCGGCTGCATGGTGCAGCGCCACAAGCAGGAGCTGGTCGAGGCGCTCCCGGAGGTCGACCTGTTCCTCGGCGCTTCCGAGGTCGACCGGCTGGTCCCCGAGCTGGCGGCGCGCGGGGTGATCGCCCCCGACCCGATCGCCGAGCACCCGGGCGTGCGCGTGTACGGGGGCGAGCTGCCGCACGTGCGCTACCTGAAGGTCAGCGAGGGGTGCGACCACGGCTGCGCCTTCTGCGCGATCCCGCTGATGCGCGGCCGGCACCGCTCGTTCTCGGTGGCCGACGTCGTGCGCGAGGCGCAGCTGCTCGAGCTGCAGGGGGCGCGCGAGATCAACCTGGTGGCGCAGGACCTGGCGCACTACGGGCGCGACCGCCGCGACGGGGTGCGCCTCCCCGAGCTGCTCGAGGCGCTGCTGCGCGAGACGTCGGTCCCCTGGTACCGCAACCTGTACCTGTATTCGACCGGAATCACGCCGCGACTGCTCGAGGTCATCGCGTCCAGTCCGCGCGTCGTGCCGTACCTCGACATGCCGATCCAGCACGCGAGTGACGCCGTGCTGACGCGCATGCGGCGCCCGGAGCGGCAGCGCACCATTCGCGAGAAGGCGGCGCGCTTCCGCGAGGCCGTGCCGGGGGTGGCGATCCGCACCGCCTGCATCGTCGGCTTCCCCGGGGAGACGGAGGAGGATTTCCGGCAGCTGCTCGACTTCGTGGAGGAAGTGCGCTTCGACCGCGTGGGCGCCTTCACCTACTCGCCGCAGGAGGGGACGCTCGCCTACGAGATGGCCGACGACGTCCCCGAGGCGGTGAAGCGCGACCGGCTGGAGCAGCTCACCGAGCTGCAGCGCGCCATCACCGCCGAGCGGTACGAGGAGCGGGTGGGGCGCACGGTGCCGGTGCTCGTCGACCGGGCGGCCACCGCCGACGGGCCCGCGCAGGCGCGTGCGCCCTGGCAGGCGGACGACGTGGACGGGGTGACGTGGGTGGACACGGACGTCGTCGCCGGGAGCTTCGTCGAGGTCACCATCGACGACGTGGTCGACGACTACGACTTCTCGGCGACCGCCCGGCGCGCGCTGAGTGTGCCGGTTGGTGCCCCACGTCGCACGCGGGCGCTCCCGATGGTGGCGGGCGCGACGACCGTGGGTAGTTTCGGGCGCTGAGCCCAGTGATGGCCGGCCGCCTCCGGGTCGTTGGCGGCCGAGTTCGGTAACCCGCCGTCGCGTCCGGTCGTCGCACGCCGGACCTCGTCGCGACGCCTTCCACATGCCCGCCATTCCGCCCCTCCGGCGGCGCAGCACGCCCGTGCGCCGCCGCCACTCTCCGCTGCTCGCCGCCGCCGCCCTCGCGTCGGCGGCCGCGATCGCGTGGAACGCCCGGCCCGCGGCGGCGCGCCCTGCCGCGACGTCGGCGGTGCGCCGCGACGACGCCGGGCGCACGGTGCGCGTGGCGCTGGCGGTCGGTGCAGAGGCGCCGCGCGTCGGGGCGGCGGGCGGGTGGCGCCTCACCGACGCCGGCGGGCGGGGGGTGGTCGCTCGCGTGCCCGAGGGCGGGCTCTGGACGGTCGAACAGAGCGGCGGGCGGCTGCGCGCCGTCGGGCCGGAGGGGGCGACGGCGTGGCGCGAGGGGCCGCTGGTGCTGCGCCCCGACGGGCTCGGGGTGACGCTCGCCTTCGGCGGTCGCCGCTACCGCGGCGAGCTGCGGCTGCACGCGGGGCGCGAAGGGGTAACGGTGGTGAACGCGCTCCCGGTGGAGGAGTACCTGCGCGGCGTCGTTCCGCTGGAGCTCAATGCGTTTGCAGCGACCGAGTCGGCGGCGCTGGAGGCGCAGGCGGTGGCGGCGCGGAGCTACACGTACAGCCGGCTCGCCGAGTTCCTGCCGCGGGCGCAGGCGGAGGCGCGGGCGCAGCAGCCGTTCGACCTGCGGGCGACCGTCGCCGACCAGGTCTACGGCGGCGTCGAGGCGGAGCGCCCGGCGTCGGACCGCGCGATCCGCCAGACGGTGGGGCTGGTGCTGCGCTTCGGGGGGGCGGTGGTCTCGGCCCCCTACTACTCGGCGTGCGGCGGGAGCACGGCGGCGGCCGCGGAGGCGTTCGGGGCGGCGGGGGAGGGGTACCTGCGCCCGGTGAGTGACCGGATCCCCGGGACCGACCGCCACTACTGCGACGGCGCGTCGCGCTTCCGCTGGACGCGGACGTGGGACGGCGACGCGCTGCAGGGGGTGCTCGAGCGCTACCTGCGCCGGTACGCGAGCGGCGACGCGGCGCGCGCCGCGGGCGCCCCGGTGGGGGCGGTGCGCAGCCTGGTGGTGCAGGGGCGGAGCGAGTCGGGGCGCGTGGCGGCGCTCGGCGTGTCGACGGACGGGGGGCGCTACGTCGTGCGCGCGAACGAGATCCGCTACGTGCTGCGCACCGTCGGTGGCGAGATCCTGCCGAGCACCTATTTTTCGGTCGACGCCGCCGTCGACGCGGACGGGCGCGTGTCGCGCCTCACCCTGCACGGGAACGGGAACGGGCACGGCGTCGGCATGTGCCAGTGGGGCGCGATCGGGCGCGCGCGCGCCGGGCAGGACTTCCGCACGATCCTTCGCACGTACTACCCGGGGACGACGGTTGAAGCTGCCGAGTGACCGCGTGCGCGCCGCCCGCCGCGTCCGAGGGCGCGGCGCGGCCGGCGCGGCGCTGGCACTCGTCGGGGCGATCGGAGGCGCCGCGGCCGCCGGCGCGCAGCCGCCGGCGCCTCCCGACACGGCCGCGCGCGCGGACTCGACGCGCCGCGCCGCGGCCGACTCCGCGGCCCGCGACAGCGCGGTGGCGCGGGCGCTCGGCCAGCGGCCCGGCGCGACCGTGTTCGAGCAGCTGGGGGTGGACCGGCTGCGCCTGTCCACCGTCGGCGCGGCGGTCGGGCTGGTGTGGCCGCGGCGCGTGTCGCCGGCGCGGCTGTACGCCGTGCACGCCGACTACGGCGAGGTGGCGCCGGCGGTGCGGCTGGTGTTCGAGTCGACGTACTGGCGCTCGCGCTTCACGGCGAACGCGGTGCGCGGCTTCGAGCGGGCCGTGGCGCGCGCGAGCGGCGTCGACAGCGTGCGCGTCGACCGGTTCCGCGCCTCGGACCTGACGCTCGGCACCGACCTGCGGTGGTGGCCGCGCGACTCGCGCGCGGCGCGGCGCGGGCGCGCCGACGCGGCGGCGCTGCGGCCGTTCGTCGGCGGCGGACTGGCGGTGCACTTCCTCGACGTCGAGGGGGTGCCGCTCAACGACACCTTCGTCGAGCAGGCGCTCGACGGCGTGGCGCTCGGCCTCGCGGGGACCGCGGGGCTCGACGCGAGGCTCTTCCCGAACGTGACCCTCACGATGCACGCACGGTACGACCTGTTCGGCGGCGCCCACTTCGCGTCGCTGCGCGCGGGCGCCAGCTACCGCTTCGACGCGAGCGACCCCGCGCGCGGCGCGGCGCGAGGCGCCCGATGAGCGGCGCGCTCCGCCTCGCCGTCGCCGGCTGCGGCGCGATCGCGCAGCTGGCGCACCTCCCGGTGCTGTCGAAGATGCGCGGCGTCGACCTGGTGGCGCTGTGCGACAACGACGGCGCCCGCGCGCGCGCGCTCGCCGACCGGTTCGAGGTCCCGGACGTCTTCACCGACCTCGAGGAGCTGCTCGACTCGGACGCGGTCGACGGCCTGATCGTCGCGACGCCGAACCACCTGCACGAGCCGCACGTGCTGAGCGCGCTGCGCGCCGGCGTGGACGTGCTGTGCGAGCGCCCGCTCGCGCTCTCGGCGCGCGGCGTCGAGCGCGTGCTGGCGGCGGCGCAGAAGGGGGGGCGCCGGGTGCTGGTCGGCAACAACCACCGCTTCCGCACCGACGTGCAGGCGCTGTCGCGGTTCGTCGGGACGGGGGAGCTGGGGCGCGTGGTGGGGATCCGCGCCGGCGCGTACGCGCCGCGGTCGCCGCAGGGGTGGCGGCAGCGTCGCGCCGAGGCCGGGGGCGGGGCGTTCCTGGAGCAGGGGTTCAACCTGCTCGACCTGGCGCTCTGGGTGGCGAACTTCGCGGCGCCGGTGCGCGTGTCGGCGCACATGGCGCGCGGGCGTGGCGCCAACGCGGTCGAGGAAACGATGCTCGTCGGGCTGGAGCTGGAGGGGGAGGTGTCGGTGGGGCTCGACGTGTCGTGGGCGTACGTCGGGGAGCGCGAGCGCAGCTGGTTCGAGGTGCTCTGCTCGCGCGGGAGCGCGCGGCTGGCGCCGCTGCGCGTGGTCAAGGAGCTGAACGGGCGCGCGGTCGACGTGTCGCCCGGCGGCGCCTCGGCGCGCGACGGCGCGTTCCTGCAGTCGTACCGCGCGGAGCTGGCGCACTTCGTGGCCGTGCTGCGCGGCGAGACGCCGTACGAGGCGCCGGCGGACCAGGTCACCGTCGCGCGCGTGCTCGAGGCGATCTACAAGGCGGCGGACGACCGCAAAGAGATCCGGCTGTGAGGCGCGCCGGGGCGTCGCGCGTCGCGCGTCGCGGGGTGCTGGCGCTCGCGGCGGCCGCGTCGCTCGTGTCCGGGCTCGTCTCCGGGCCGGCGCCGGCGCGCGCGCAGGACACGGTCGCGGTGCCCGTGCCGGCGCCGCAGGCGGGGCGCGGCGCGGCGGCACGCGCGGACGCGGTGGCCGACGAGGACGCGCGCTCGGCGGTGCGTCTCACCGAGACCGAACTGGCCGGCGGCGCGGTCGCGGCAGGGCAGGGTCCCCCGCCGCCGACGGCCGCGGACGTCGCGAGTGCGGCAGCGATGCGCGTCTACCTGATGACGATCGGGCAGGGGGACCTGGTCTGGGAGCGGTTCGGGCACAACGCGCTCTGGGTGCACGACCCGGCGCGGGGGACGGACCTCGCCTACAACTGGGGGATGTTCGACTTCGCGCAGCCGAACTTCCTCGGGCGCTTCCTCACGGGGGACACGCGCTACTGGATGGAGGGGTTCGACGCGCGGTCGCTGGCGGCGCACTACGGCACGGTGGAGCGGCGCGCGGTGGTGGTGCAGGAGCTGAACCTCACGCCGGCGCAGAAGGCGGCGCTGCGCGCGTACGTGGAGTGGAACGCGCGCGAGGAGAACCGCTACTACCGCTACGACTACTACCGCGACAACTGCTCGACGCGGGTGCGCGACGCGATCGACCGCGCGCTCGGCGGCGTGCTGCGCGCGGCGCTGCGCGGCGTGCCGACCGAGGCCTCGTACCGCTGGCACACGCGGCGCCTGGTGGCGGGGGACGCGGCGACGTACACGGGGATCCAACTCGCGCTCGGGCGGCCGGCCGACGCGCCGATCGACGCCTGGGAGGAGAGCTTCGTCCCGATGCGGCTCGCGGCGCACGTCGCGCGCGCGCGCGTACCGGGCACGAACGGGGCGCCCGCCCCGCTGGTGCTGCGCACCGACACGCTGTACGCCGTGCCCGAGCGCGCGGCGGAGCGCGCCGACGCGCCGTCGTACTGGCTGTACTACCTGCTGGCGGGGCTCGCGGTCGGCGGGCTGCTGGTCGTGCTCGGACGCGCGGGCGCGGCGGGGCGACGCGGGGCGGACGCGGGGTTCGCGGTCGTCGCCGGGCTCTGGACGCTGCTCGCGGGGCTGGCCGGGACGGCGCTGCTGCTGGCGGGCACGGTGACGCGGCACGTCTTCATGGGGCGCAACGCGAACCTGCTGGCGGTGAACCCGCTGGCGCTCGTGCTCTTCGTGCTCCTGCTGCTGGCGGTGGGCTTTCGGCGCGCGGCGCCGCGGGCGCGGTGGAGCGGGCGCGCCGCGATCGTGGCCGCGGTGCTGGCGGCGGCGGCGGTGCTCGGTGCGGTGTTCACGGCGCTCCCCGGTGTGGGGCAGCGTAGCACCGAATTGTTCGCGCTGCTGGTGCCCGCGCACGCGGCGCTCTGGTGGGCGCTGCGCTCGCGCGCGCGCGCGGTCCCGGCGGGGGGCGGCGCGTGACGCGGCGCGGGGGCGCGACGCGCGAGGTGCGGCGCCCGGCCGCCGCGTACACCCCGCCGGCCCGCACGCCTTCAGCCCCCGCCGAGGCGGTGGCCGTGCGCCGCCGCCGGCGTCTGCTCCCGACGCGCGACGAGCTGCCGGCCGTCGCCGCGGGGGCAATCCTGTTCGCGCTCGCGTTCCCGCCGCTTCCATTCGTGGTGCCGGCGGCGCTCTGTCTGGTGCCGCTCGCCCTCGCCCTTGCCGCGCAGGCGGCGCGCGGGGCGGGGTGGGGGGCGGCGGCGCGCACGGGCTTCTGGTTCGCCGTCGTGGCGAACGTGCTCGCCGCGCCCTGGGTGGCGCCGTCACTCGCGCTCTCGTCGTGGGCGGCGACGCTCGCCTATCCCGTGCTGCTGGCCGAACTCGGGATCGCGGCCGGGCTGGCGGCGCTGGCGGTGGCGGCGGGGCGGCGCGCGACGCGGCTGCCGTTCGCGGTGCTGCTCCCCGTCGCGTGGGTGGGGCAGGAGGTGCTGCTGGCGTCGGCGGGCGACCTGGCGGTGCCGTGGCTCCCGCTCGGGCTCGCAGTCGCGCACGTGCCGACGCTCGTGCAGCTCGCGGACGTGAGCGGGGTGCTCGGGCTCAGCGCCTGGCTCGCGGCGACGGGGGGGCTGCTGGCCGATGCCTGGCTCGCGCGCACGCCGCGGGCGCGCGCGGCGTGGTTGGGCGTCGCGGCCCTGCTGGCGGTCGCCGTCGCCGGGTACGGGCAGCTCCGGCTGCGCACGGTGCCGCTGCGCCCGCTGGCGCGGGTGCTGGCCGTGCAGCCGAACGTCGCCAAGGACGAGAAGGACGACGCGGCGGCGCACGACCGGATCGTCGGCGTGCTGGGCGCGCTCACCCGCGACTCGGCGCGCGCGGGCGATGCCGCGCTGGTGGTGTGGCCCGAGACCGCGCTTCCCGACATCCTGGAGGCGCGGCCGGCGTGGCGCGACTCGCTGCGCGCGGTGGCGGCGTCGGTGGGGCGGCCGATCCTGTTCGGGACGGTCGACGTCGAGGTGTTCGGCCCGGGGGATGCGGCGCTCTACAACGCGCTCCTGCTCGCGGGCCCCGACGGCGAGCTGTCCGAGGGCGCGCGCTACCGCAAGCGCTTCCTCGTGCCGGTGGTCGAGCGCGTCCCGCTCGTCGACCCGGCGTGGGTGGGGCTCCCGCGCGCGCTGGCCGGCTACGGGCGCGGGGGCGACGCGACGCCCTTCGCGCTCCCCTTCGGCGGCGTGGGGGCGCTGATCTGCTACGAGTCGATCTTCGCCTCGCGCGCCCGGGAGCAGCGTCGGGCCGGCGCGTCGCTGCTGGTGATCGCGTCGAACGACGCCTGGCTGGGCGACGGAATCGGGCCGTACCAGCACGAGGCGCACGCGCGGCTGCGGGCGGTCGAGAACCGGGCGGGCGTGCTGCGCGTGGCCAACACGGGGATCACCGAGTTCGTCGACCCGCTCGGGCGCGCGGTCGGCGCGACGGCGCTGGGGACGCGCGCCGCCGTGACTTACGCGACGACGGCCAGCGACGCGCGGTCGCCGTACGTGCTCCTCGGCGACTGGCTCGGCGCGCTGTGCGCCGTGGGCGCCGTCGGGCTGCTGATGCTCGGCGTCCGCGCGCGGCGTCGCTCACCTCGGGCCGTCTGAACGCACGGCGGGGCGGCGCGTGTGACCGCGCCGCCCCGCCCGCCCTCCTCGTCCCGATCAGCCCTTACGTTCCGCGCGACGACGCGCGGCGCCCACCACGCCAACGGCCACCAGCCCGGTGCCGAGCAGCGCCACCGACATCGGCTCGGGGATGGTGGAGGCGGCGGCGTACTCGATGTTCGACAGCACCGGCACGCCGCCGCTCGCCACGGCCACCTCGAAGTCGACGATCGGACGCGCGCTGAGCGGCTCGCACGCGACCGGGGAGCACGCCTCGCCGGGCGCAATGACAACGCCGAAGAACCCCTGCTCCCGGTCCAGGACACCCGGCGGGAACAGCATGTCGCCGCGGTCGTTCTCGACGCTAGCGGTGGCCGACCGCACCGTGTTCGGGTCGTAGCGGTAGTCGAACCCGAGACCGAACACCCCGTCCCCGGGAACGTCGCCGTTGAGACGGGTCCCGAACGTTCCGACGTCGAAGGTCAGCCCCTTCGTCGACGCGTCGAGGTCGATCACCCGCACGTTCTGCCCCGGTGACGGGTCGCCGCTGAGGAGGCTCGTGAAGAAGGTCGATCCGTCGGCGGTCGTGATCGACGGGGCCGAGGTGCTCGACGCGGTCGTGAGGTCCACCTGGGTGCGCTCGCGGCCGCCCACGGCGTCCAGCCATTCCTGACGGTCGGTGAAGACGCGGAAGGGCGAGGTGCCCTTCGCCCATGCGGCCGCTGGCGCGGCGACGAGGAGTGCCGCGACGAGCGCGGCGCGACGGAGGAGACAGTGCATTGGCAGGATGTTGTCGGATGGTCTAGGGGCGCGACGTGCATCACGGGCACTCGGGGCGCGGACAGGTGTGGCACCCCCGCGGTCGCGGCGCGACACCCGCGCGCCGCGCGGGAGCCGCTGCTGCCGCCGTTACGCTCGCGGCCCCGAGCGGCGGCGCACCACGCCCGCCACGCCCATCACCGCCAGGCCGGCGCCGAGGAGCGCGACCGACATCGGCTCGGGGACGGTGGAGGCGGCGGCGTACTCGATGTTCGTCAGCACGGGCGCGTTGTCCGACGGTGCTTCGACGGTGAACGCGGCGATCGGTCTCGCGGGAACGTCGTCACAGAGGGTGAACTCCCCGTCCTCGTCCGGGAGGCACAGCTCGCCGGGCGCGATCACGACGCCGAAGAAGCCGTTCGATCCGAGCAGCAACCCCTGCGTGATGTCCTGCGTGACCAGTCGGCGCCCGTCGGTGTTCTCCACGTCGGCGAGCGCGGTCTGCGGGAGCCCTTCGGCGTAGCTGTAGTTGAACGCCAGCCCGAAGACGCCGCCGTTCGGGACCTGCCCCTCCAGCGAATTCCCGTTCAGGGCGGCGTCGAACGTGAGCCCCTTGACGAGGGCATCGACGTCGACCACGCGCACGTCGAGCCCGGGAGTCCCGTTCCTCGCGCGCCTCGTCGTGAAGAAGGACCCGTCGGCGGTGGTGATCGACGGGGCGGACGTGCTCGACGCGGTCGCGAGGTCCACCTGGGTGCGCTCGCGGTCACCCACGGCGTCCAGCCACTCCTGGCGGTCGGAGAACACGCGGAAGGGCGAGGTGCCCTTCGCCCAGGCGGCCGCGGGCGCCGCGACGAGCAGCGCGGTGAGGAACGCGGTGCGACGGAGAAGACGATGCATCGGCGGCGGGGAATCGAGGTGAGGGCTGTGACGCGGGTCACCAGGTCCTTCAGCGCCGACAAGTGTCGCATTCCCGAGGTCGCTGTGCAACACTCATGTTTGTCACCGTGTATGTCGTTGCCACTGTGGCGTTTAAAGAAATCTGTCAGATCCCACGCGCCGCGCCGGCGTCCGAACCGTCGCGCGGGCGCGACACATTCTGTGGCACGGGCGCGGCGAATGGGCGGGGCGGTTGAGGGCGCGCGTCGCCGGCACTAGGATGCCGGCGCGCGACTCCGGATCCCAGACGCTTCTGTGAATTCTTCCCTCTCGGTCGGCGTCGACGTCGGCGGCACATTCACCGACCTCGCGGCGGTCGCCGACGACGGGTCGGTGCGCGTCGCGAAGGTGCTGACGCGCCCGCAGGACCAGAGCCAGGGGGTGCGCGACGCGCTCGACGCCCTCGGCGAACCGGGCGCGCGCGTGGGGCGCCTGGTGCACGGTACGACCGCGGTCACCAACCTCCTGCTCGAGCGCACGGGGGCGCGCGTGGCGCTGTGCGCGACCGAGGGCCACGCGGACGTGCTCCACCTGCGGCGGCAGGACCGCGCGTCGCTCTACGACCTGACGGCGCACCACCCGGCGCCGCTGGTGCCGCGCGGGGCGTCCGTCCCGGTGGCCGAGCGGATGGCTCCGGAGGGGGTGGTGCGCCCGCTGATGCCAGCAGCGATCGCGGCGGCCGTCGACGCGGTGCGCGCGCTCGCGCCGGATGCGGTGGCGGTGTCGCTGCTGCACGCCTACGCGCACGACGCGCACGAGCGCGCGCTGGCCGACGCGCTCGCGGCCGCGCTCCCCGACGTCGACGTGGTGCGCTCGAGTGAGGTGCACCCGGAGATCCGCGAGTACGAGCGCACGTCGACGACGGCCGCCGAGGCGTACGCCCGCCCGCGCGTGCGCCGCTACCTGGAGCGGCTGGGCGAGCGGCTGGCCGCGGGCGGGTTCCCGGCGCCGGGGGTGATGACGTCGGGCGGCGGGGTGCGTGCGGCGGCGGAGGCGGCCCGTTCGGCGGCCGCGCTGGCGCTCAGCGGGCCGGCGGGGGGCGTGGTGGGGGCGGCGGCGGTGTTGCGCGCGCTCGGCGAGCCGCTCGCCCTCACGATCGACATCGGCGGGACGAGCGCCGACGTCGGGCTGGTGGTCGACGGCGAGCCGCTGGTGGAGGCTGGCGGTGAAGTGGCGGGCGTCCCGATCGCGCTCCCGCGCGTGCTGGTCGAGACGGTGTCGGCCGGCGGCGGGAGCCTGGGCTGGGTGGACGACGCGGGGGCGCTGCGGGTGGGGCCGCGCAGCGCGGGCGCCGAACCCGGGCCGGCGGCGTTCGGCTGTGGTGGGACCGAGGCGACGGTCACCGACGCGCACCTCCTGCTCGGTCACCTCGGGGCGGAGCGGATGAGCGGCGGCGTGCGGCTGGACGCGGCGGCCGCGCGCGGCGCGCTGGAGCGGCTGGCGGCGCGCGTGGGCGGCGCGTCGGGCGGGGACGCGGCGCGCGTCGCCCGCGCGATGCTGGCGGCGGCCGACGCGGCGATGGCGCGCGCGCTGCGCCGGGTGAGCGTGGAGCGCGGACTCGACCCGCGGCGCATGGTGCTGGTGGCCTTCGGCGGGGGCGGGCCGCTGCACGCGTGCGCGCTGGCGGAGCGGATGGGGATGCGGCGCGTGCTGGTGCCGCCGCACGCCGGGGTGCTGAGCGCGGTGGGGCTGGCGGCCGCGCCCGACCGGCGCGAGGCGCTGCGGAGCGTGATGCGCCCGGCGGACGCGCTGGACGCGGCGGCGCTTGCGGCGATGACCGACGACCTCGCGCGGCGCGCCGGCGCGGGCGCCGAGCGGCGGACGTGGGTGCGGGCGCGCTACGCGGGGCAGGGGCACGAGCTGGAGGTACCGGTGCTGGCCGGCGACGACGGCGCGGCGCTGGCGGCGCGCTTCGCCGAGGCGCACGCGGCGCGCGTAGGCTTCACGCTGCCGCGTGCGGTGGAGGTGGTGAGCGCGCGGCACGCGGCGTCGACGCCCGGCGCGGCGCCGCGCTTCGTGCGTGCGTCGGCGGGCGGCACGTCTGCGGTCGGCGCATCTCGCGCGTCCGCGGACGGCGGGCTCGCGGGCGGCGCGGTGGTGGTCGACGCCGGCGGCCCGGTGCCCGCGCGCGTGGTCGGTCCGGCGACGATCGTGCTTCCCGACGCGACCGCACTCGTTCCCGGCGGGTGGGTCGCCCGCCCGCTCGACGCGGGCGGCTGGATGCTGGAGGGCGCGTGAGCGAACCACCGCGCGACGCGAAGTACGAACAGATCGACGCGCTCGAGCTGACCGTCTGGGCGCACGCCTTCGCGATGGTCGCCGAGGAGATGGGGAGCGTGCTGGTGCGCGGCGCGATCTCGCCGAACATCCGCGAGCGGCGCGACGCCTCGTCGGCGCTGTTCGACGCGGCGGGGCGGATGGTCGCGCAGGCGGCGCACATCCCCGTGCACCTGGGCGCGATGCCCGACGCCGTGCGCGCGGTCATGGCACGCGGGCCGCGAGCGGGGGACGTCTTCCTGCTGAACGACCCGTTCCGTGGCGGGTCGCACCTTCCCGACCTCACGCTGGTCGAGGCGATCGCCGACCCGGACGACGCGGCGCGCGTGGCGGGGTTCGCGGCGGTGCGCGCGCACCACGCCGACGTGGGCGGGATGAGCCCTGGGAGCATGCCACAGGGCGCGACCGAGCTGTTGCAGGAGGGGTTGGTGGTGCCGCCGGTGCGACTGGTGCGCGCCGACGGGCGCGGCGGCGGCGCGGTGGACGACGACCTGCTGGCGCTCGTGCTGGCGAACGTGCGCACGCCCGAGGAGCGGCTGGGCGACCTGCGCGCGCAGCTGGCGGCGTGCGCCGCGGGGCGCGACGGGTGGCGGGCGCTCTGGCGGCGCGAGGGGGGCGCGCGCGTGACGGCCGCCGCGGACGCGCTGCTCGACTACGCGGAGAGGCGCGCGCGGGCGCGGCTGGCGGCGCACGAGGGGGCGCGCGGCGCGGCGGAGGACGCGCTGGAGGGGGACGGGGTGAGCGACGAATTGGTGCCGGTGCGGGTGGCCGTGCGCGTGGCCGATGCGCGCCTGCACGTCGACCTCGCGGGGACGGCGGCACAGGTACGCGGCAACGTGAACTGCCCGCGCGGCGTGGCCATGGCGGCGGCGGTGTTCGCGCTGCGCACGCTGCTCGACGACGACGTGCCGACCAACGACGGGATCGCGCGCGCGGTCGCGCTGTCGGTCCCCGAAGGGAGTGCGGCGAACGCGCGCTGGCCGGCGGCGGTGGCGGCGGGGAACGTCGAGATGTCGCAGCGGCTCGCCGACGCGATCCTCGCCGCGCTGGCCGACGCGGGGCTGGCGGTGCCGGCGCAGGGGCAGGGGACGATGAACAACGTCACCTTCGGCGGCGCCGACGCGGGCGGCCGCGCGTGGACGTTCTACGAGACGCTCGGCGGCGGGCAGGGGGCGAGCGCGCGCGGGCCGGGGCCGTCGGGGGTGCACGTGGGGATGAGCAACACGCGCAACACGCCCGTCGAGTCGCTCGAGGCGGCGTACCCGCTGCGCGTCGAGACGTACGCGCTGCGCGCCGGCTCCGGCGGCGCGGGGGTGCACGCGGGGGGCGACGGCGTGGTGCGCGCCTACCGCGCGCTGGTGCCGTGCACGGTCACGCTGCTCACCGAGCGGCGCTCGCGCGCGCCGCAGGGCGCGGCCGGCGGCGCGCCGGGGGCGACGGGCGCGAACCGGCGCGGCGACGCGCCGCTCCCCGCCAAGTGCCGCGTCGCGCTCGTCACGGGCGAGCTGCTGGTCGTGGAAACACCCGGCGGCGGCGGGTGGGGGCGTGTGGCGGTGCCGCCGCATGTGGGGGACGGGCCGCGGCCCGAGGCGTCCGGCGAATCCTGACGCGGACATAGGTCACTCGACCGTGACGCGGTGCGCCGCGGGGTGTCAGAATGGACGCGCCACACGAGCCGTTCAAGATGGCCCGCGCTCACCCCGCCATGCACGCCCCGTCCGCCGCCTTCCCGCGCGCGCCTCGCGCGCTCGCCCTCGCCCTCTGCACAGTCGCGCTCGCGGCGTGCGGCGCCGACCCGCTCCCCACCGCGCCGGCGCCGGGCGCCGCGCCGGCCGCCGGCGCGGTGCGCGTGCGCGCGGTCGGCGACACGCTCCTCGCGGGCCCGGCGAACCAGGAGCTCGCCGAGCCGCTGCGCGTGGAGGTCCGCGACGCCGCCGGGCGGGCGGTGCCCAACTACCTGGTGAACTTCCGCGTGGTCGCCGGCGGCGGGTCGGTGTACGCCGGCGCCGCGCTCACCGACGCCGGCGGCCGTGTAGTCGACCGCTGGACGCTCGGCCCCGCGGGCGCGGACACGCAGCGCGTCGAGGTGCGCGCCGTCGACCCGGCCACCGGCGAGCGGCGCGTCTTCGCGACCTTCCGTGCGGTGGTGCGCGCCGGCGACCCGCCGGTCGTGCTCGGCGTTGACACGCTGCGTGTGGTGCTGAGCTGGACGCGCGGGCCGAACGACCTCGATGTCGAGATGGAGGGGCCGACGGCGGGCGGCGGGACGTTCTCCGTGAACTCGACGATCGCCGGGAGCTGCGCCGCGTCGCCGTTCGCGTGCAAGGACCGGGACGACACCCGCGCGCCCGGGACCGAGACGATCACCATCGTACGCCGCGCGGCCGGCACGTACCGGTTCCGGGTCTACAACTACTCGAACGAGGCGCCGATCGACGCGTCGACGACGGTGGAGCTGTACGCGGGCGCGCGCCTCGTGCGGACCGTGCGCCCCCCGGCGGACGTCGGGCGCGACTGGCGCCTCTTCGAGTTCCGCGGCGACACGGTCGTCCTCGGCGGCGCGCCCCCCGACGCGCCCCCGCCGTCCGACCCGGCGGGCGACTACGACGTCGAGGTCCGGTTCGTCGGCAGCGTGCCGCCGGCGGTGCAGGCGGCGGCGCGGTCGGCGGTGACGCGGCTGCGGCGCGTCATCACGCGGGGCGTCGGCACACTGCGCTTCCAGGGCGAGGACCTGCGGGCGTGCGGCGACTGGCTCCCGTCGTCGTTCACCGGCACCGTCAACAGCCACCTCATGTTCGTCGGCGCGCGGTCGATCGACGGGCCGCGGGGCACGCTCGCGCAGGCGGGGCCGTGCTTCAAGGCGCGCGCCGGGCTCGCGGTGCTGTCGGTGGTCGAGGTCGACCTGGACGACCTCGGGCGCCCGCAGCGCGAGATCGACGAGGTGGTGCTGCACGAGGTGCTGCACGCCGTCGGCATCGGCACGTTCGAGGGCTGGGAGAGCCGCCTCACCGGGCGGGGGAGCGGCACGCCGCTGTTCACCGGCGGCGCGTCGTTCGAGGCGTGGCTCGCGATGGGCGGCTCCCGCTTCGGGCTCTCGGGCGTGCCAGTCGAGCCGGACGGCGGCGAGGGCACCACCGAGTCGCACTGGCGCGAGTCGACGTTCGGCGCCGAGCTGATGACCGGCTTCTATGACGCCGGCGTGTCGAACCCGCTGAGCGCCCTGACGGTGGCGGCGCTGCGCGACCTCGGCTACCAGGTCGACCCCACCGCCGCCGACGCCTTCGCGCTCTCGGCGACCGCGGGGGACCGCGGCGCGACGCCGGCGCGGCCGCGCGAGCGGTGGGAGGTCGTGCGGCGTCCCATCCCGCATCCGTGAGTCGCAGGAACATTCCTCTCACCTTCCACGCGCGCGTACGCCCGATGACTTCCGTCCGAGCGGTTTCGGCCCCCACGCGGCTCCGTCGGCTCCTCGCCGCGGGCGCCGCTCTTCTCACCCTCGCCGGTTGCGCCGGCGACCCCGTGGCCAGCGGCGACGACCCGGTGCCCGCGGGGCCGCGCGCGGTCGCCGTGCGCATCGTCGACGGCGACGTGCAGGTCGGCCCGGCGGAGCGCGAACTCGCGGAACCGGTGCGCGTGCAGGTGGTGGACGAGGCGGGGCGCGCGATCCCGAACTACGTCGTCAACTTCCGCGTCGTCGCCGGCGGCGGCTCGGTGTTCGCCGGCGCCGCGATGACCGACGCCAACGGACGCGCCGCCGACTACTGGACGCTCGGCCCGGCCAGCGCGGACACGCAGCGCGTGGAGGTGCGCGCGGTCGACCCGGCGACCGGCGCCCGCCGCGTGTACGCGACCTTCCGCGCGGTGACCGGCACGCCCAACGCGCCGGTGCCGGTCGGCTCGGACACCCTGCGCGTCGTGCTCACCTGGACGCGCGGGCCGCAGGACCTCGACCTCGTGCTCGCGGGGCCGAACGCCGACGGGACGCGGTTCCTGGTGGGCGCCCTCAACCCCGCCTCGGGGCTGATCCACATGGGCACCTGCGACGGCGCGCCGTGGGCGTGCAAGGACCGGGACGCGCAGAGCATCCCCGGTGCGGAGACGGTCACGATCGTTCGGCAGCTGCCGGGCACCTACCGGGCGTCGGTGTTCAACTACTCGAGCGACGCGACGGTCGACCCGTCGGCCACGAAGGTCGAGCTGTTCTCGCGCGGGCGGCTGCTGCGCACGATCGTGCCGCCGGCGGTCACCCCGCGCGAGTGGGTGGTGTTCGAGCTACGCGACGGCCAGCTGGTCGTGCCGGACGCGCCCGCGCCGGGCGCGGGGGTCGCGCGCGTCGTCGTCACGCCGTCGCCGGCGAGCGTGGTCGTGGGCGCGCAGCAGCGCTTCACCGCCGAGGTGCGCGACGCGGCGGGCAGCGTGCTGCAGGGGCGCGTCATCACCTGGCGCTCGAGCGCGCCGGCGGTCATGACGGTCGACTCCAACGGCGTCGGGCGCGCGCTCACCGCCGGCGCGGTCGAGATCACGGCCACCGCCGAGGGGGTGAGCGGCACGGCGACGGCGCGCGTCGTCCCCGGCGGCTCGCGCTTCCTCGCGATCGTCAGCGAGAACCCGACGTCGACCACCGTCGGCGCGCGGCCGGTGATGCGGGCCCGCGTGACCGACGTGGCGGGCGCGCCGATCGCCGGCGCGCAGGTCAACTGGCTGCAGGAAGGGTGGGCCACGCTGACGACGCTGACGAACGCCGACGGCGAGGTGTCGATCTTCCTGCCGACCGACCGCGCGGGGACGTTCGGCGGGCGCGCGCAGCTGATGAGCGGCACCGCGGTCGAGCGCACGGCGACCTACGCCTACACGGTGAACCCGTAGCGTCGCCGAGTACGCCGCGCCGGGGCGGCGCTCACACCTCGAGCGCCAGCCCCTCCGCCGCCACCAGCACCTCGGGCGCGCCGCGCGCCGCGCGCCCCATCGCCTGCGCCAGCGACGCGACGCGGTCGAGCGCCGCGTCGTCGCGCTCGGGGTGGTGGTGGAAGAGCACCAGCCGCGCCACCCCGGCGTCGGCCGCCAGCCGCACCGCCTCGGCGTAGGTCGAGTGTCCCCAGCCGCGGTGCTGCGGCAGTTCGCTGGGCAGGTAGGTCGCGTCGTGCACGAGCACCGACGCCCCGGCGACCGCGTCGAGCAGCGCGCGCCGCCGCCCGCACTCCCCCTCGGCGGCGGCGAGCTCGTTGTCGGGGAGGTAGACGAGCGCACGCCCCGACTCGGGGTGCTCGACGCGGAAGCCCGCCGCGCCTCCCGGGTGCAGCGCCTCGATGGCGCGCACGCGCAGCCCGGCGACGGTCGCCGCGGCGCCGTCGGCCGGCAGCGCGGCGAAGGCGACGCGCGCCGCGCGCGCCGCCAGCGGCACGGGGAAGAGCGGGGGCGACGCGAGCGCGTGCGCCGCCGCCTGCACCGCGTCGAGCACGTGCGCGGCCGCGTGCACCGTCACCGCCGCGCCCGAGACGTCGAGCGCGGCGAGGAAGGGAAGGCCGAGCAGGTGGTCGGCGTGGGCGTGCGTGACCAGCACGTCGAACGGCTCGGCGAGCCCGCCGTTGGCGCGGCGCGCCTCGCCGAGCGGGCGGAGTCCGGTGCCGGCGTCGAGGACGAGGCGGCCGCCGGCGTGCGCCACCTCGAGGCACGGGGTGTTGCCGCCGTAGCGCACCGTCGCCGCGCCGGGCGACGCGGCGCTCCCCCGCACGCCCCAGAAGCGGAGCGTGAGCGTCATCGGGCGGTCCCGGACGTCAGACCGCGTCCGCCGCGGCCGGCGCGTCGTCGTCGGCGCCCGGGCGCTCGTCGCCGCCCTCCTCCGCGCGGGCGGCGCGCCCCGCGGCCCCGCGCGACGAGGCGGCGCCCGGCGCGGCGCGGCGCTCCAGCCCCGCGGCGTCGGTGATCTCGATCGTGCGGCGCTCCACGCTCACCAGCCCTCCCTCCTGCAGCTCCTTCATCGCGCGCGAGACCGTCTCGCGGCTGGCGCCGATCATCTGCGCGATCGTCTCGTGCGTCGGCGCGCGCTCGATGCGCGGCGGCGTTCCCTGCGCGCGGTCGAGGATCAGGCGCGCGACGCGCCCCGGCACGTCGAGCAGGACGAGTCCCGTGATCTTCGCGTCGGCGAGGCGCAGGCGGCGCGACAGCTCCTCGAGCAGCGCCCACGAGACGCGCGGCATCTGCTCCACCTGGCGGCGGAACTCGTCGCGGCGCAGCACGAGGAGCACGGTCGGCTCCATCGCCACGACGTGCGCGGAGCGCGGCTGCCCGTCGATGAGGGCGAGCTCGCCGAAGTGGTCGCCCTGGCCGAGCGTGCCGAGGATGACCTCGCGCCCGTCCTGCCCGACGACGGCCACCTTCACCGCGCCCGAGCGCACGACGTAGAGGGCGTCGCCCGGATCGCCCTGGCGCACGATGAGGGCGCCGCGCGGGTAGCGCTGCTCGCGGACCAGGGCGGCGAAGCCGCGGCGCTCGTCCGGCGTCAGACGCTGAAAGAGCGGAACGTAGCCGAGGAACTCGGTGACCCGTGGGAGGTGCATGGCGGAACGCTGCCGCCGCGACCGGGCGCCCGTCAACCCTGCGGGGGGCGCGGCCCGGCGCGTGTCGCGCTTTGTTCGGGTCTCCGCCGGGAGTAGATTGGCCGCGATGCGCCGCCCCCCCGCGCCCCGCCACCGTGCCGCCGCCGGCCGCCACGCCGGGGGCGCGGCGTGAGCGCGCCCCACTCGTTGCGCTCGGGGCAGGCTCCCGCCGGCCTGCCGATGCTGCGCGAGCGCCTCGCGGAGGCGGTCGCCCGCGCCGACGAGGTGGAGCGCATGCTCGCCGACCCCGAGTTCGCGCGCGACCCGAAGCGGTTCGCGGAGCTGGGGCGCGAGCACCACCGCCTCGCCGCGGTGGTCGACGTCGGGCGCCGGCTGGAGCGCGCGGAGCGCGAGCTGCCCGACGCGCGCGAGCTGGCGCAGAGCGAGGACGCGGAGATGGCCGCCGAGGCGCGCGCCGAGCTGGCGCGCCTCGAGACGGAGATCGCCGACGCCGAGCAGGCGCTCAAGCCGCTGCTCATCCCGCGCGACCCGCTCGACGACCGGCCGGCGATCGTCGAGGTGCGCGCCGGCACCGGCGGCGACGAGGCGGCGCTGTTCGCGGCCGACTTGGTGCGCATGTACACGCGCTACATCGAGCGGCGCGGCTGGCGCGTGGAGGCGATGGGGTGGTCCGACGCCACGCTCGGCGGCGTCAAGGAAGCCGTCTTCAAGGTGCTCGGCGACGGCGCGTACGGCACGCTCAAGTGGGAGAGCGGCGTGCACCGCGTGCAGCGCGTGCCGGCCACCGAGGCGCAGGGGCGCATCCACACGTCGGCGGCGACGGTGGCGGTGCTCCCCGAGGCCGAGGAGATCGACCTCAGGATCGATCCGAACGAGCTGCGCATCGACGTCTTCCGCTCGTCGGGGCCGGGCGGGCAGAGCGTGAACACGACCGACAGCGCGGTGCGCATCACGCACTTGCCGAGCGGGATCGTGGTCAGCCAGCAGGACCAGAAGTCGCAGCTGCAGAACAAGCTCAAGGCGATGGAGGTGCTGCGCGCGCGGCTGCTGGACCGGATGCTGGCGGAGCGCGACGCCGAGCGCGCGCGCATGCGGCGCACGCAGGTCGGCACGGGGGACCGCTCGGCGAAGATCCGCACCTACAACTTCCCGCAGAGCCGCGTCACCGACCACCGCATCAACGTCACGCTGCACGACATCGGGCGCGTGATGGACGGCGACCTCACGCCGCTGGTCGACGCGCTCGCGCTCGCGGACGTCGAGGAGCGGCTGGCCGGTGAGTGAGGTGACCGAATCCGACGGGGCCCTCGCGGAGGCGCCGGCGAGCGTCGGCGCGCTGGTGCGCGAGCTGGCGGCGTCGCTGGGCGCGGCGCACGTGCCCGAGGCGCGGGCCGAGGCGCGCGACCTGGTGGCGGCGCTGCTCGACCAGCCGCGCTTCTGGCCGAGCGTGCACCGCGACGAGCCGGTCGACGACGCGCTGGTCGCCGCCGCGCGGCGCGCCGCCGCCACGCGCGCGCGCGGCGCCCCGTTCGCATACGCGGTCGGGCGCGCCGCCTTCCGCCACCTGACGCTCGACGTCGACGAGCGCGTGCTGATCCCGCGCCAGGAGACCGAGGTGCTGGTCGACGAGGTGCTCGCCGCGCTCGGCGGGCGCGCGGGCGGGACGCTGGTCGACGTGGGCACGGGCTCGGGAGCGATCGCGCTGGCGCTGGCGTGCGAGGGGCGCCTCGACCGCGTGATCGCGACCGACGTGTCGCTCGACGCGCTGGCGGTGGCGGGGCGCAACGTGGCGCTGCTGCGGGGCGCGCTGTGTGCGCCGGTCGAGCTGCGCCACGGCGCCGGCCTGGCGCCGGTGGCCGACCTGGGCGCGGAGGCGCTGCGCGCGGTCGTCTCCAACCCGCCGTACATCGCCTACGCCGAAGCCGAGCGGCTCCCGGCCAGCGTGCGCGACTGGGAGCCGCCGCTGGCGCTCTACGCCGCGCAGGAGGGGATGGCCGTGATCGCCGCCCTGGTGCGCGACGCCGCGCCGCTGCTCGCGCCCGGCGGGCTGCTGGCGCTCGAGGTGGACGCGCGCCGCGCCGCGCTGGCCGCCGAGCTGGCCGCCACCGACGGGCGCTACGCCGACGTCGCCGTGCGCCTCGACCTCGCCGGGCGGGAGCGGTTCGTGCTCGCCGTGCGCCGCTGACCCACCCTCTACTTCCGCCATGCTTCAGGACAGAGCGATCGAGCTCGGCCGCCTCATCGGCCAGAGCGACGAGTACAAGGCCGTCAAGCGCACGAGCGACGCGCTCAACGCCGACCGCGACGCCGTCACGGTCATCCGCCAGCTCGAGGCGCTGCGCCAGGAGGCGCAGGCGATGATCCAGGGGGGCGAGAACCCCACGCCCGAGATGGAGCAGCAGCTCGACGGACTGCTCGAGCAGGTGCAGGGGAACGCGACCTACCAGCGCGCCATCGCCGCCCAGGACAACTTCGACAAGCTGATGCTGCGCGTGAACGAGTGGATCTCCGAGGGGATCCGGAAGGGCGCGGCGAGCCCGATCATCACGCTCGGCTGAGCGGCGCGCCCGTGCGCGGCCTGCTGCTCGTGCTCGAAGGGCCCGAGGGGGTCGGGAAGACGACGCAGGCCGCGGCGCTCGCCGACCGGCTGCGCGCAACGGGGCGCTCCGTCCTCGCCTTCCGCGAGCCCGGCGGCACCCCGCTCGGCGACGCCATCCGCGCGCTCGTGCTGCGCCCCGACCAGGCGCCAGTCGCGCCGCGCGCCGAGGCGCTGCTCTTCATGGCGGCGCGCGCCCAGCTGGCGGACGAGTTGCGCCGGCACCTGACGGGCGGCGCGCTGGTGGTGCTCGACCGCTTCTTCCTCTCGACGTACGCGTACCAGATCGCGGGGCGCGCGCTCCCCGCCGACGACGTGCGCCGCGCCAACGCGCTGGCCGTCGGCGAGCTGCGCCCGGACCTGACGCTCCTGCTGACCGTCGCGCCGGAGCGGGCGCGGGCGCGGATGCTGGCACGCGGGGGGCTCGACCGGATGGAGCGCGAGGACGCCGCGTTCCACGCCCGCGTCGCGGCCGCGTTCGAGCGGGCCGCCGACCCGGCGTGGCAGGCCGCGCACCCCGAGGTCGGCCCCGTGGCGCGCGTCGACGCCGACGGCCCCCCCGAGGCCGTGACCGCACGGATCGTTGACGCCCTGGCGGCGCGGTGGCCTGAAACATTCCGCTCCCTGGCCGAGTCTCAGTACGTGGGTCCGCAGTCGTCTTCTTCCCCGGGGTAGTCGCGTGCGTTCCAAGGCGGTCGTGGTGATGGCGACGTTGAGCGCCGTGCTGGTCACCGGCGGGTGGATGGTCGGGCGCGGCCTCGACGGCGGGCGCGCGGCGGCGGCCGGCCCGGCCAACGGCGCGCGGCTGTTCGACGACGTCGTGTCGCACGTCCAGCGCTTCTACGTCGACTCGGTCGACGCCGACTCGCTGTACGCCAAGGCGCTCGCCGGGATGGTGCGCGAGCTCGGCGACCCGCACAGCGCGGTGCTGTCGCGCGAGCGCCTGAACCGCCTCTCCGAGACCACCTCGGGGAACTACGCCGGCGTCGGGCTGCGCGTCGTGCCGCGCGACGGGTGGCTCACCGTCGTGGACGCGTTCGCCGGGAGCCCGGCGGAGCGCGCGGGCGTGCGCCCCGGCGACCGGCTGGTCGAGATCGAGGGCGAGTCGACGAAGGGGTGGACCTCCGACGAGGCGTCCAAGCGCATCCGCGGCGCCCCCGAGACGCGCGTCTCGTTCGCCATCGAGCGGCCAGGCGTCGAGGGGCCGATCCCGTTCACGGTCAAGCGCGACGCGGTGCACGTGCGCGCGGTGCGCCGCGTGGCGGTGCTGCGCGACGGCGTCGGCTACCTCGACGTGACCGCCTTCTCGGGCGCGACGGCCGCCGAGGTGCGCCAGGGGGTCGACTCGCTGCGCGCGCTCGGCGCGAAGTCGGTCGTGCTCGACCTGCGCTCCAACCCCGGCGGCCTGCTCGACCAGGGGGTGAGCGTGGCCGACCTGTTCCTGGAGCGCGGCGCCGAGATCGTGCGCATCAAGGGGCGCACCGAGGACGCGAACCACACCTTCGTCGACCAGGCGCCGCAGCGGTGGGCCGGGCTCCCGCTGGTCGTGCTCGTGAACGAGGGGAGCGCGAGCGCCTCGGAGATCGTCGCCGGCGCGCTGCAGGACCACGACCGCGCGCTGGTGGTCGGCGCGGCCACGTACGGGAAGGGGAGCGCGCAGAGCGTCTTCCCGCTCCCGGGCGGCGGCGCGGTGAAGCTCACCACCGCGCTCTGGTACACGCCCACCGGGCGCTCGATCAACCGCCCGCTGGCGTCGCCCGAGGACGAGGAGCTGGAGGAGACGCCGGCCGACTCGGCGCCGCGCGAGACCTTCCGCACCGACGGCGGGCGCACGGTCTACGGCGGCGGCGGGATCACGCCCGACGTGGCGGTGGGCGACACGGCGTCGCGGCAGGCCGAGGTGGCGTTCCTGCGCGCGCTCGGCAAGCGGGTGGCCGTCTTCCGCGACGCGCTGACGCACTACGCGATCACGCTCAGGACGGCGGGCACGCTCCCGCCCTCGCCCGACTTCGCTGTCACCCCCGAGATGCGCGAGGCGGTGTGGCAGCGGATGCGCGAGCGCGGCGTGGTGATGGACCGCGGCGTGTACGACGCCGCCTCGGCGCTGGTGAACCGGGAGGTCGGCTACGAGGTCACGCGCTTCGGCTTCGGCGCCGAGGCCGAGTTCCGCCGCCGCGCGGCCGACGACGCGGTGATCCAGTCGGCGCTGCGCCTCGCCGCGGGCGCGGGCTCGCAGCGCGAGCTGTTCGCGCGCGCCGCGGGGCTCCCGGCGTCGGGCGCCGCCGCCACCCGCACCGCGGCGCGCTGACGCGACGCATGCCCGCCCCGGCGCCGCGGCTCTTCGTCCTCGGCGCCGGCCGCGCGGGGCTCGGCGTGGCGCACGCCGTCGCGGCCGCGCGGGGGGTGGTCACCGGTGTCCACGGGCGCCGCCCGCTCCCCGCGGCGGGTGCCGTTCCGGGCGTGACCGCGGGGGCGCTTCCCCCCGCCGCGCTGGGTGCAGCCACGCTCGTCCTGGTGGCGGTGCAGGACCGCGTGCTCGACGAGGCGCTGGCGCAGGTGGAGGAGTGCGCGCGCGCCGGCGCGCTAGCCTCCGACGCGGCCGTGCTGCAGGCCAGCGGGAGCGCCGAGCCGGCGGGGTTCGCGTCGCTGCGCGCGCGGGGGGTGCCGTGCGGAACGTTCCACCCGCTGGTCCCGCTCGCCGAGCCGGTGCAGGCGCCGGGGCTGCTCCGCGGCGCCTGGGTCGGTGTCGATGGCGAGCCGGCGGCGGAGGGAGCGGCACGCGCGCTGGCGACGCTCGTGGGGGCGCACGCGCTGCGCATCCCGGCGGGCGAGAAGGGGCGCTACCACGCGGCGGCCGTCTTCGCCTCCAACTTCCCGATCGTGCTCGCCGCGGTGGCCGAGCGGCTGCTGGCGCAGGCGGGGGTGGACGCGGGGGAGGCGCGGCCGGCCGTGCGGCACCTGCTCTCCTCCGCCGCGTCGAACCTGGCGCGCGGGGACGACGCCGCCCTCGCGCTCACCGGGCCGGTGGTGCGCGGCGACGCCCCGACCGTGCGCCTTCACCTCGCCGCGCTGGCCGCCGACCCGGGCGCCGACGCCGCCTACCGGGCGCTGGCGCGCGAGGCGCTGTCGCTGGCGCGGGCGGCCGGCACGCCGCCCGCCGCGCTGGTCGAAGTCGAGGCTCTCCTCGGGCGCTGAGCGCGCCCGGCCGCCGACGTCAGGCCCCGCCGACCAGCGCCGAGCGGTCGACGACGCGCACGCCCGCCGGGACGTCGAAGCGGAAGGTCGCCGCCGGGACGGTGCCGTTCAGCGTCCAGCTGGTCATGCGGAGGGTACGCACCAGCCCGTTGGCGTCGGTCAGCTCGACCTGGCGCACCGAGGCGTCGGCGTCGTCCACCCAGACGCGCGCGCGGTCGATCGGCTGGCCGTCGGCCTTGGGGGTCAGCGTGACGACGCGCGTGGCCCGCCCGCCGATGGTGGCCGCGCCCGCGCCGGCGACGGTGTAGCGGCTGCGCGGCGCGGTGAGCAGGTCGCCGAGCGCGTCGACGCCGGTGACGCCCTTCCCCTTGGCGGGGAGCTTGATGACCTGGTTGGGCGCGGCGCTCGGCAGATACACCCAGAGCCAGGTCCCGTCGCCCACCACGCGGTCGCCCGCGGGCTGCGTGAAGCGCACCGAGACGCGGTTCGGCTGCTGGAGCACCAGCTCGCCCGTGGCCTTCGACTCGCTCCCGGTGGCCGGGTTGGCGAGCGTCTGCTCGAAGGTCGCGCGCACCGTCTTGGCGCGCGAGAAGGCCCGCGACGCGCGGTCGATGGTCTCGGCCGGGGTCGGCTCCTGGCGCGCGGAACGCGCGGCCGGTGGGGCGGCCAGGGCGATGGCGGGGAGCAGGACGAGCGTCGGACGGAGGCGGTCGGGCATCTATGAGTCTCCTTGCGGTCACCTGGAAGGGCGAAGGGAGCGGCCACGGCCGCTCCCCCTGTGCTACCCGGTCCCGGCGGGGGGCGTTCCGGCTAGCGGGCCGGCGCGGGGGCGAGCGTCGGCGCGGCCACGACCGTGCGGCCGATCGCCGCGGCGATCGTCGCGACCTCCTTCATGAGGCGCTCGAACTGGTCCGTGTACAACGTCTGCGCGCCGTCGGACATCGCCTTGTCCGGATTCGGGTGCACCTCGATGATGAGCCCGTCCGCGCCGGCGGCGATCGCCGCGCGCGCCATCGACGGGACGTGTTCGCGCACGCCGACGCCGTGGCTCGGGTCGGCGACGATCGGCAGGTGCGAGAGCTTGTGCACGAGCGGGATCGCCGACAGGTCGAACAGGTTGCGCGTCGCCGTGTCGAAGCCGCGCACGCCGCGCTCGCACAGGATCACGTGCGGGTTGCCGGCCGCCAGCACGTACTCGGCGGCGAGCAGCAACTCCTGGATCGTCGCCGACATTCCGCGCTTGAGGAGCACCGGCTTGCCGAGGCGCCCGACGACCTTGAGCAGCGAGAAGTTCTGCATGTTGCGCGCGCCGATCTGCACGCAGTCGGCCCACTCGGCCACGAGGTGCGCCCCCTCCTCGTCCATCGCCTCGGTGACGATCGCCAGCCCCGTCTCCTCGCGCGCCTTGGCGAGCAGCTTGAGCCCGGCGAGCCCCATCCCCTGGAAGGCGTACGGGGAGGAGCGCGGCTTGAAGGCGCCGCCGCGCAACGCGCTCGCGCCGGCGGCCCGCACGGCGTGCGCGGTGGCGAGGATCTGCGCCTCGCTCTCGACCGAGCAGGGGCCGGCGATCACCGGGACGGCCGAGCCGCCGAAGGCGACGCCGGGGGCGATCTCGACGACGGTGTTCTCCGGCCGCCACTCGCGCGACACCTGCTTGTACGGCTTGGAGACGTAGAGCACCTGGCCGACGCCCGCCATCCCGCTGATGTGCGAGCCGTCGACCTGCCCGTCGTTGCCGATGAGCCCCACGGCGGTGCGCTGCGCGCCCGGCATCGGGACCGGCTCGAACCCCATGTCGCGGATCGCGTCGCACACGGCCTCGATCTGGGCCTGCGTCGCGTCCGACTGCATCACCACCAGCATGCCAGCTCCTCGTTCAGGGCCCGACCTCGGTGCTCCAGCCGTCGTGCGCGAGCACCGTCGCGCCGTCCCAGCGCGCGCCCACCAGCGCGGGCACGTCGACCAGCTCTACCGGCGGGTAGAAGTGCGTCAGGGCGAGCAGCCCCGGGCGCGCGGCCGCCGCCAGCTCCCCCGCCTGCTCGGGCGTCAGGTGCGTCGGGACGGCCATCGCCGCCGGGAGCGAGCACTCGGCCAGCAGCACGTCGCACCCCGCGGCCCACGCCCCCAGCGACGCGTCGGGCGCCGTGTCGCCCGTGTAGACGATGCGGCGCCCGCCGTGCTCGACGGAATATGCCACACTCTCGGGCGTGTGCGGTACGGGGTGACTGGCCAGCGCGACCGCGCCGCCGAGCGTGGTGGCGCCGCCGCGCGGCAGCTCCTCCACCAGCACGGGGTAGCCCGGCGCGAGCAGGTCGTCCCAGAGCGCGCCGGCGTGCCGCTCCAGCAGCGCCCGCGTCCCCGGCGGGCCGACGACGGTCGCCGGCTCGGCGCGCGGCGGGAGCTGTCCGTAGCGCCAGGCGACGAAGAGCGTCGCCAGGTCGGAGACGTGGTCGGCGTGGAAGTGCGTCAGCGCGACGTGCGTGATCGTCCGCCAGTCGACGCCGAGCATGGCCATGCGGTGGACGACGCCGCTCCCGCAGTCGAGCAGGAGGCGGACGCTCCCCGCTTCGACGAGGTGCCCCGCCTGCACGCGCGCCGCCGACGGGGCGGCGGTGCCGGTGCCGAGGGTGGTGAGCCGCACGGTCACCTCACCCGCCGCGGTAGAGGATCTTCTTCACGCTCCCGACGTCGCCGGCGCGGAAGCGCAGCAGGTAGACGCCGGCCGGCACGCGGTCGCCGCGGTCGTCGGTGCCGTCCCACTCGAAGCGCGGGTCGCAGCCGGCGCCGCTCCCGGCGAGCGCACGCCCGTAGCGCCCGGGCGCGAGCTCGCTCAGCTCGGGCCGCGGGAGCAGGCGCCGTACGCGCACGCCGCGCAGCGAGTAGACCTCGAGCGTGGGGCGGGTGGCCTGCGCGATGTCGACCCAGACGCACGTCGCGGCGCGCGTCGGGCTGGGGAAGGGGTTCGGAAAGTTCTGGTAGAGGAGTGTCGCCGTCACCACGCTGTCGAGCACGATGAACTGGCCGGGCGTGAAGCTCTGGCTCTGGGCGGTCGCCAGCAGGCGCGCGGTGACGGTCCAGATGTACGTCGCGTTGGTCTCGAGCTCCCGCCCCTCCGGCAGCTGGTAGACGGTGTCGGGCGTCGTGGACGAGATAAAGAGGTTGTTGTTGTTCGTGATCGAGACGTCGTAGACCCACGGCCCCGGCGGCTCGCCGACCTGGGGTCGACTCCACACGAACCGCGGCCGCCGGTCGCTGATGACCGCGCCGGATCCGGAGCGCGGTTCGAGCGGGCGCACCCAGGCCGGCACCGTGCGCGGCCCGCCGGTCGTGGCCGACGCGAACCCCGCCGGGTTCGTCACCGTCGCGCGCCAGTACACGCGCGACCCGCCCGTCAGCGCGCGCGTCGGGCGCACGGTGATGGTGCTGTCGCGCGTCGTGATCAGCGTGTCGAGCTGCGGGCGCGCGAAGGTCCCGGCGTCGTCCAGCTCGAAGCGGAAGCGCAGCGGGCCCGGACCGGTCCCCGTCGCCTGGATGGTGAACAGCGGGGTCACCGACGCGAGCGTGTCGCCGCCGGCGGGGGGGATCACGACGACGGTCTGCTGCGCCCGTGCGCGCGCGCCCGGCGCGAGCGCCAGCGCCAGCAGCGCCGCCGCGGCGGGCGTTCGGGCCGCGGCCGGCATGCGCATGCGGGTCAGGAGACGGCGGCGCCGGCGGCCGCCCCCGCCGGTTCCTCCGCCTCCGCGGGGCGGCCGCCGTCGGCCGGCCCCGCGTCCACCTGCGGCCCGCCGCGCAACCGCACGCTCACCAGCGAGCTGACCCCCGGCTCCTGCATCGTCACCCCGTACACCGCGTCCGCCGCCTCGGTGGTCGTGCGCGGGTTGTGCGTGATGATGATGAACTGCGTCTTGGTCTTGAACTGGTTCAGCATCCGCACGTAGCGCCCGACGTTCTGGTCGTCGAGCGGCGCGTCCACCTCGTCCAGCAGGCAGAAGGGGCTGGGCTTGGTGAGGAAGATCCCGAACAGCAGCGACAGCGCCACCAGCGCCCGCTCCCCGCTCGACAGCAGGTGGATGCGCTGCGTGCGCTTGCCGCGCGGGCTGGCGTGGATCTCGATGTCGCAGTCGAGCGGCGCCTCCGGGTTCTCGAGGCGCAGGTCGCACTCGCCGCCGCCGAACAGCGTCATGAAGATCTGGCGGAAGTTCTCGCGCGCCTGCGCGAAGGTCGCCAGGAAGAGCTCGCGCGCCGTCGTGTCGATCTCCTTGATCGCCTGCTGCAGCGACGCCCGCGCCTGCGCCAGGTCGCTCCGCTGCCCGGTGAGGAACTCGAGGCGGCGTACCTCTTCCTCGTGCTCCTCGATCGCCAGCGGGTTGACGACGCCCAGCTGCTCCAGCTGCCCGCGCAGCTCGTCCAGCTCCGCGCGCAGCGTCTCCGCCTCGACGTCCACCGCCTCGAACGACGCCAGCAGCTCGTCGAGCGGGCGGCGCCACTCGGTCTCGAGCCGCCCGCGCAGCGCGTCGCGCCGCCCCGCCAGCTGCGTGTGGCGCAGCGACGCGGCGTGGAACTCGTCGGCCAGCGCGCCGTTGCTGCGGCGCACCTCGGCGAGCGCCTGGTCGGCGCCCTGCAGGCCCGCGTCGGCCGCGCGCACCCCCTCCTCGGCGTCGGTCAGCCGCTCCTCGACGTCGTGCAGCTGCTGCCGCTTGGCGTCGAGGTCGAGCGCCCACACCGACATCTGCTCGGCGAGCTGCGTGTCCGCGCTGGCGAGCGTCGACAGCTCGCGCCGCAGCGCCTCCAGCCGCTGTGCCTGCGTCTGGATCTCGTGCGACAGCCGCCGCTCGCGGTCGATGGCCACCTGCAGCCGCGCCTGCGCCTGCGCCTGCTCCACCTGCCAGACGGTGCGCTCCTCGCGCGCGGTCTCGAGCTGGTGCTCGCTCTCGGCCAGCGCGCCGCGCGCGTCGGCGGCGCCCTGCTCGCGCGCCTCGGCCTGCGCCAGCGCCGCCGCCGCGCGCTCCTCGAGCGCGCGCGCTCGCTCGCCCAGCTCCTCGACGCGCCGCGTGAGCCGGTCGGCGAGCGCGCGCGCGTCGGCCAGCTCGCGGTCGACGCGCTGGCGGCGTCGCTCCAGCTCCGCGCGCACGTCGTCTGCGCGCCGCGCCTCCTGGTGCGCCACCGTCGACGCCTCGGCGGCCACCGCCTGCTGCGCCTCGGCGGCCGCCAGCGCGCCCCGTGCGCCCTCGAGCGCCTGGCGCGTCCCCTCGCGGCGGATGTCGCTCGCCGCCAGCTGCTCGCGCAGCTCGGCCAGCTCGGCGCGGCGGCGCAGCGGGCCGGGGCCCGACGTCTGACCGGGGAGGAGCACCGCGCCGCGCGCGTCCACGAACGCCGTCCCGCCGCCCAGCACCTCGACCCCGCCGAGCAGCGCGCGCACCCAGGCGCCCGCCGGCTCGGCGGCGCGCACGCGCTGCGCAAGCCCGCTGGCGTCGAGCGCCACGCCGTCGGGCGTCGTCGCCCCCGCGAACGGCGAGCCGGCCGGGGTCGCGTCCGCGGGCAGCAGGAGCAGCGGGCCGAGGTTCGCCGCGGCGTGCCAGCCGCGCACGCGCTCCCCCACGGCGCGGTCGCGCACGACGACCGCGTGCACGCTCGCGCCGAGGAAACGCTCCACCAGCGCGGCGGCGTCGCTGTCGGCCGTCACGAAGTCGGAGAGCGGGCCGAGCACGGCGCCGTCGCCGAACTGCTGCCGCTCCTTGAGCAGGCGCGCCGCCGCCGGGGCCAGCCCCACGCGGTCGCGCTCCAGCGCCTCGAGCCCGTTGATCTTTCCCTGGATCGAGGTGCGGGCCTCGTCGGCGCGCGCCAGCTCGGCGCGCGCGCCGGCCTCGCCCTCGCGCGCCGCGCGCACCGCCTGCCGCGCCTCGTCGAGCTCGAACTGCGCCTGCGCCACCTGCTCGCGCGCCAGCTCCAGCGCCTCGGCGGCGGCAGCGCCCTCGCGCTCCACCGCCGCCGCGCGGTCGGCCAGCGCCTCCAGCTCGGCGTCGAGCGCGGCGCGCCGCTGCCCGACCTCCTGCTCCTCGCGCTGCGTTGCCTCGCGGTCGATTTCGAGGCGGCGCGCCTGCTCGCGCAGCTCGCGCGCCGCGCGCTCCGCCTGCTCGACGTGCTGGCGCGCCGCGGCGACGGCGCGGCGCGTCTCTTCCTCCAGCGCCGCGCGCTCCGCCAGCTCCTGCGCCGCCCCGGCGAGCGTCTGCTCGCACTGCGCGCGCTCGGCCAGCGCGCGCTCGCGCTCCTCGGCCACGCGCTGGCCCAGCGCCTCGCCTTCCTTCTGCTCCTCCTCGGCGCGGCTGCGGCGCGACGTCGCGTTGCGCTGCCGTTCCTCGGCCACCGCCAGCTCGCCCTGGAGCTGCAGCACCGTCTGCCGCTCCCCGGCCACGATGCGCGCCAGCTCCGCGCGCTGCGCCTCGGCGGACGCGCGCGCCTGCTGCGCCGTCTCGCGCGCGCGCTCCGACTCGGCGAGCGTCGCCTCGGCCTGCGGGTTGAGCAGCTGCAGCTCGGCGAGCCGCGCGTCGAGGCGCGCCAGCTCGTCCTTCCACTCCGCCATCTCGCGCCCGGCCAGCGTCAGCTCGACGTTGAAGCGGCGCGACGTCAGCTCGGCGTGCCGCTCGGCGCGCTTGCGCTGGCGGGCGAGCGCGCGCGTCTGGCTGGCGACCTCGTTGACCAGGTCGTCGAGGCGCGACAGGTCGACGCTCGTCTCCTCGAGTCGGCGTTCGGTGCTGCGCCGGCGGTCGCGGTACAGCCCCACCCCCGCCGCCTCCTCGAACAGCTCGCGCCGGTCGTCGGGGCGGTCGGAGAGCAGGGCGTCGATCATCTTGCTCTCGATCACCACGCCGCTGTCGGCGCCGAGCCCCGTGCCGCGCACCAGATCTTGTATGTCCCGGAGGCGACATGGAGTGCGGTTCAGGAAGTAGTCGCTCTCCCCCGAGCGCGAGAGGCGCCGGGTGATCACGACCTCCTTGAACGGGACCGGGAGCGTCCCCTCGCGGTTGTCGAAGTGCAGCGAGACCTCGGCGACGTTGACCGGGCGGCGCGCCGACGAGCCCTGGAAGATCACCTCGGTCATCGAGCCGCCGCGCAGCATGCGCGCGCGCTGCTCGCCGAGCACCCAGCGGATCGCGTCGGAGACGTTCGACTTGCCGCACCCGTTCGGCCCGACGATCGCCGTGGCGCCCTTGTCGAACTGCAGGAAGGTGTGGTCGGCGAACGACTTGAACCCCTGCAGCTCCAGCTTGGTCAGCCGCACTTACAGACTTCTCCCGAAACGGTAAACGAGCCGCGCCGGCACGCCGGCCGAGTCGAGGGCGCGCGCGAGGTACGCCGCCTTGTCCTGCGTGTCGAACGCCCCCGCGTACAGCGCCACCAGCCCGTCGCCGCGCGCCAGCGGGTAGGCGCGCACGCCGCGCGACGCCAGCGCGCGGATGCGCTGCGGCGCGTCGGCCGCGCGCACGCTGTCGGCCAGCAGCAGCGCGAACGGCGTGCGCGTTACCATGCCAGAGCCCTCGCCGACGACGCGCCGCGCCGCCAGCGAGGCGCGCAGCGACTCCGCCTGCTCGCGCCGCGCGTACGCGCCGACGTAGGTCTTGTACCAGAGCCCCTCGCCCAGCTCGGGGGCGACGACCAGCGGCGGCAGCGTGGCGCGGTCGACGCCCGGCGGCAGGAAGCTCTCGCCGTCGCTCTGCGAGGAGCCGAGTTGCACGGTCCACATCGCGCGCGCCGCCGTGTCGGCGGCGTTGGTGACCTGCTGCATCGGCAGCGTGTCGGGCGCGGCGGCCGCGCGCGCCGAGTCGGTCGACACGCCGCGGGCCGAGTCGGCGCCGAGCGCCATGCGCGGCCCCGTGCCGCCGGCGGCGCGCTGGCGGGCGAAGAGCACGAGGGCGGCGAGCAGCGCCAGCGCGGCCAGCGCCGCCACCACGTACGCCGCACGCCGGTTGGGCGTGGGGGGCGCGGCGACCGGGCCGCCGGCGATCGCGTCCGCGTCGCCGCGGCGCTGACGGCGCGGGGCGCGCGGCTCGGCGGCCGCGGCGGACGTCGTCGCGGCGGCGGCCGCGTCGTTCGGCGTGGTACGTTCGGCCACGGCGCGCGCGCGGCGCGTCGGCGCGCCCACCACCGCCAGCGGCGCCGGCGCGTCGGGGAGTGCGCCCGCCGCGTCGCCCGCCAGCACGATCCCGTCGACCGACGCCGCCAGCGCGTCGAGCCCCGGCGTGTCGGCGTGCGCGACCAGGAGCAGCAGCGCGTCCACCTCGCGGAAGCCGCCCGCGAGCCGCCGCCACCGGTCGCTGCGGAAGATCTCTTCCGTCGCCACCGCCTCGCTCCCGCTGGGGAGGACGAACAGGTTCCCCTGCGCGTCGGCCGGCCGCGCGATGCGGTTGAGCGACACGCCGTAGAGGAAGCTGTCCGAGATCCCGTGTGGGTCGTCGTCGTCGCGCGTCAGCGCCCGCAGCGGCGCGACCTCGCCGACGAGGTCCGCGACGGCCACGCGCCGCCGCTCCGCCTGCGCGCGCGCGATCCCGAGCGCGACCCAGGCCGCGAGTTCGGCGTCGCGCCCCACCACCAGCGCCGACCCGACGGCGTCGAGCGCCGACGCGACGCGCCGCCCCTCGTCGTGCCAGACGGGGAGCGCGCCCTGCCCGGTCTCGGTCACGGCACGCCCTCGTAGATCCAGTACGTCATCCCGCTCGCGCGCGCCACCCGCTCCGCCTCGGCGCGCGTGGGGAAGGGGCCGGTCACGACGCGGTAGACGGTGCGCCCCTTCCGCGTCGCCGGCACCACGCGCAGCCGCTTGCGGTCCTCGGCGCGCGCGCGCCGCACCACGCGCCGGGCGTCGCGCTCCGACTCGGCGGCCGCGAACTGCACGACGAAGCCCGGGTCTGGTGCGGGGAGCAGGTCGACCTCCCCCGGCGAGGGCACCGTCGGGCGCACCGGGCGCGTGGCGGGCGGCGGCGGCGTGCTCTCGGGGGGCGTCGGCGGCGGGGGCGCCGCGCTGTCGACCGGCGGCGCGGCGGCGCTGTCGGCGGCCGCGCTGTCGACCGGCGCCGCGTCGGCCGGCGCCGTCCCGGCGTCGAAGGTCACCGGCTGGTCGAGCCCCGCCGCCCGCGGGCGGAAGCCGTTCCAGAGCACGACGTGCCAGAAGTCCGCCGCGCCGCCGGCGACGGTCGCGCGCGGTCGCAGCGTCGTGCCGTCGACCAGCGCCACGTCGGCGCCGGCGGCGGTGGCGATCGCGCCGTCGGGGAGCACGAGTGGCAGGTCGCCGCGCCAGGCGCCGGGAACGCTGCCGAGCACCCGGTCGGTGCCGACCGCGATCACCCACGCCGAGTCGCCGCGCGAGGGGCGCGCCAGCAGGAAGCGGCCGAGCGGGTCGATGCGCAGCTCGCGCGCCTCACCCGGGAGCTGGATCGTGCTCGCGACCGCGTCGCGGTAGCGGTCGACCACCTCGATCGCGCCGACGCCCTGCAGCGCGACGTACAGCCGGTCGCCGCTCGGCGTCGCCACGACTGCCCGCAGCGGCCCGCCGAGCGACACCGCCGGAAGCGCCTGCAGGTCGCGGTTGCGCACGCCGACCAGCGCGTCGTCGGAGACGAAGTAGACGCGGTCGGCCGCGCCGACGTACAGCGCGCGCGCGGCGCCCGCGACGCGCGTCGAGTCGTCGATGCGCGCGGTGGGGGGGCGCAGGCGCCACACGTAGCCCGCGCCGCCCCGCGCGCCCGCGGCCAGCACGCTCCCGTCACGCTGCGGGAAGAGCGCCTGTACGGGGGCGGGGGGGCGGAAGGTCCAGGCATCCCCGGTGGGCGTCAGCCGCGTGACCGCGCCGTCGGCGGCGAGCCCGAAGATCGTCGCGCCGTCGACCGAGGCGAGCGCAGTGAGTGGGGCACGGGCCGCGGCGGCCACGGTGCCCAGGCGCAGGTCGATGCGCGTCGGCCGCCCGGCGCTGTCGACGGCCGCCAGCACGCCGCTCTCGCCGTCGAAGGCGAGCACGCGCCCGAGCGCCGGCGCCGCCTCGCCGGAGCGCCAGACCACCGAGTCGAGGCGCGGGTAGATCGCGGCGGTCACACGTCCGCCCCCGCGCGGCACGCGGAGGAGCACGGGGTCGGGCCCGCGCGAGGCGGCGGTGGAGGCGCCGGGCTCGGAGGCGGGGCCGCGGTCGGAGCCACCGCAGGCGGCGAGCACTGACGCCGCCAGGAGGGAGACGGGCGGGCGCACGCGACAAAGCTAGGGGCCGGCGGGAGGGACGGGAACCCCAATCGTGTGACGCGCGCCTCCGGATGCACCGCGCTCCGCGCCCCGCGCTCGGCCCGTTCGCGGGGCGGAGTGAGCGTGGGGCGCGGAGCGCGGGATTGCGACCGGGATTGCGACGGCGATTAGAAGCTCGGCCCGAAGAACCAGGTCCCGAACGGCTTCCGGTTCGGGCTGTCGAGCGGCCACGCGTAGTCCCATCGCAGGATCGCGAAGCCGAACAGGTTGAACCGGATCCCGTAGCCGTAGCTCCGCAGCGGGAAGCGCTGCGTGAAGATGTCGTAGTTGGCCGGGCGCTGGAGCGACACCGTCTGCGCCGTCTGCCCCGGGCCCGCGTTCCCCGTCCACGCCAGCCCCGCGTCGTAGAACACGAGCGCGTCGATCGGCGGGAGGGCGATGGGGAGCACGCCCAGGTCGAAGCGGCGGATCAGCGGGAAGCGCACCTCGGCGTTGACCAGGGCCAGGCGGCTGCCGAACAGCTGCGCGGCGCCGCAGTTCGCCTCGACGTCGCTGTTGGTGACGCCGTCCAGCTGGCCGCTGCACGCCTGCTGGTACGGCTCGCGGTTGTAGCCGCGGATGAAGTCGGGGCGCCCGATGTACTTGTTCCACTGGTACTCGTCGCGGCCGGCCGTGATGGTGGCGAAGGCGCGCGTCGAGACGGTGATCCAGTTGAACAGGATCGGGTCGTAGCGGCGGTAGTCGAGCAGGTAGTCGACCCACCGCCAGCTGCCGAGTTGCGGCTCCACCTGGAAGCGCAGCCGCTGCCCCATGATCGGCGCCGTGTAGCCGAACAGCGCGTTGTCGCGCACGAAGGCGAACGACGGCGCGAGCATCGTCGACGAGCCGAGGCGCCGCGAGCCGAGCAGCCGCTGGTCGACCGGGATCCCGTTCTGGTAGAGCGTCCGGATCGGGATGATCGAGTTCGAGACGTTCGTCAGCCGCCCCCCCAGCTCGATGCGCGTGAACCGGTTGAACGGGTAGAGCGCCCGCCAGAACGCGTCGCGCCACGTCTGCCGCTGGATCCGGTCCTCGATGACGAACGGGCCCGTCTGCGGGTTCCCTTCGACCAGCTGCGGCTGGCTGCCGAGGAAGTAGACCGGGACCTGCGAGACGCCGGTCGTGTACTGGAGCCGCCGCGCGAGGTTCGTGTAGCCGGCGAACACCTGCGCGTCGGAGATCTGCCCGTTGACCGCGGCGCTGATCGCCAGCTGCTGGTTCCCCAGCAGGTCGCCGAGCACGATCGTCGTGCCGCCGTACAGCTGCTGGCCGAAGTTGTTGCTCTGGCCGACGCCGACCTGCGGCTGCGAGATGTACTCGGGCTGGAAGCCGGCCCTGTAGCGCGTGTCCTTGAAGCGCGCCGTGTCGGGGAGCGCGAGCGCCGCGCTGTCGAGCAGCGCGGTCACGCTCAGCGGCGGCGCGGCCCCGGCGACCGCGCCGGCGGGGAGCGCGTCCGAGGCGCGGAAGGTCGCCGCGGGCGTGCGGTAGAGCGAGCGGCTGTCGGGCGTGGTGTCGGCGGCCGGCGCCTGCGCGACGGCCGTCGTCGTCGTCGTCGTACTGCCGACGCCGGCCGGGTTGGTGACCGCGGGGGCGGCGCCGGGGAGTCCGGTGCGCGCCGGGTCCCCGGGCGCGGGCGTGCCCGAGGCCACGACCGGCTGCGGCGTCGGATCGCGGTAGGGCTGCTTCTTCAGCAGCCGCGGGTTGCGGACCGACCAGACGTTGTTCGTCCCCTTCTCGTAGTAGACGAACGCCAGCAGGTCGGCCTTGTGCGCCCAGCTGATGGCCGGCGAGAACTCGGTCTGCGAGTTCACCGCGCCGACGACGTTCGTGAGCTGGTAGTGCTCGCGGGCGTCGAGGTCGTACAGGAAGAGGTTCGCCGTCCCGGTGCGGTCCGACACGAACGCGATCGAGCGGCCGTCGGGCGCCCACTGCGGGTTGATGTTGAGCCCCGCCTGGTTCGGCACCTCGGTCACCGTCCCCGACGCGACGTCGAGCAGGGTGACCTTCCACCGCCCGAGCCGCAGGACGTCGAAGTCGGTGTCGCGGTCGCTGGCGAAGGCGATCGTCTTGCCGTCCGGCGACCACGACGGCTGCATGTCGCCGTAGCGGTCCTTGGTCAGCTGCCGCAGCCCGGTGCCGTCGGCGTTGAGGACGTAGAGGTCGGTGATCCCGCCGACGTTCCCGGTGACCACCAGCTGCCGCCCGTCGGGGGACCAGCTCGGGCTCAGCACCTGCTCGATCCCCGGCAGGTCGATCAGCCGGATCGTCTCGCGCTTCGCCACGTCGAGGATGTACAGCACGTCCTTGCCGCGCCGCTGCGCGGTGTAGGCGAGGTACTTCCCGTCGGGCGAGAAGCTCGACTGCGAGTAGAGCTGGCGCAGCTCCTCGACGTCGGCGTTGGTCGTGCTCTTGACCAGCCGCTTGATGCGCTTGCCCGTCTGCGCGTCGGCCAGGTAGAGGTCGGGGAAGACCTCGCCGCGCAGGAAGTTGCCGTACGAGATGAAGGCGATCTGCCGCCCGTCGGGCGACAGGGCGGGGGCGATGTACAGGTCGGCGATCCCGCCCGTGCGCCGCTGCGTCAGCAGCGGCTGCGCGAACTTGCGCGCGCGGTCCAGCTCCGCGATGCGCGGCAGGTGCTTGAGCTGCATCGCCTCCTTCCACTCGTCGGAGAGCTCCTCGAGGGAGAGGCCCAGCTCGCGCTTGAAGGCGCGCTCGATGCCGAGGTTCGGCACCGCGTTCATGATCTCGCCGACCGCCTGGTCGCCCCACCGCTGGCCGACGTACTGCCAGAGCGAGAAGCCGAAGCGGTAGGGGAAGTACTGGTCGGGGCGCTCGGTCATCTGCTTGACGCTCGGCAGATTCCCGTTGATCGCCGCGTCGCGGATCCAGGAGTCGGTCTGCGGGTGGTCGTAGCCGAGCGAGAGGAATTCGGCCATCCCCTCCATGTACCAGAGCGGCGGGTTGACCTGCGCCAGCGTCTGCAGGTTCGCCCCCGCGCGGCCGCGCGAGAAGATGTCGAACTGGAAGGCGTGGACCATCTCGTGCGCCAGCACGTGCTCGAACGAGCGGTAGTCGCCCGTGAACGGCTGCGCCATGCGCTGGCGGAGCGGGTCGGTGACGCCGCCCGTCCCCTCGCCCAGGTCGCCGAAGACGTTGCTCTGCGCGAAGTCGCCGCGGCTCGCGAAGAGGATGATCGGCTTCTTCTCGCGGAACTGGTGCTGCAGGAGCCGGGAGAGCCGCGCGTACGCGCGCTCGGCCATGCGCGCCGCGTCGTAGGCCGCCTCCTTCTCCACCGGGTAGTAGTGGACGAGGAAGTGCTCGGTCTCGAGTACGCGCCAGTCGAGGCGGTCGTACTGGACGAGGTTCTGGCCGAAATACAGCTGCGCCCCGGCCGGCGCGGCGAGCGCGCCAACCAGGGCGAGCGAGGCGGCGGCCCGCGCGACGGTGGCGCGGACCCGGATCCCGAGTGTCACGAGGCCCCCTGGGGTGCCGGAACGGGTGCCGGGGCGCCCGCCCCGGCGGTCTGGTCGAGCGGGATCTCCCGCGCGTCGCTCCACAGCCGCTCGAGCTGGTAGAACTGGCGCAGGGTGGGGTGGAACACGTGGACGACAAAGTCCACGAAGTCGAGCAGCGCCCACCGTCCCTGCGGGAGCCCCTCGACGTGGTGCACGGCGACGCCCTCCTTCTTCAACTCGGCGATCACGTGCTCCGCCACCGCGCGCACGTGTGTGTCCGAGGTGCCGCTGGCGACCACGAAGAAGTCCGTCATGTCGGTGACGCCCTTGAGGTCCAGGAGCACCACGTCGTTGGCCTTCAGGTCGGCCGCCAACAGGGCGGCACGACGGGCCGCCTCGGCGGCCGGGAGGGTCGAGGTCGTCGCCATCTCAGACGTGCGGGGGAAGCGGGCAGAACGGGCGGGCGTACCCGCCCCTTCGGGCAATGTTCCGGACGGGACGAGCGGATGCAAGACGGGGGCAAGCGCCGCCTCCGGCGCCCGCCCCCGTCCGCCCGCGGTGACCCAGTGCGGTCACCGGGCTCGGGTCACTGCTTGATGACCCAGACCTTGATCTCGGGCTTCACGTCCGCGTGGAGCTTGATCGGCACGCGGTACACGCCGAGCGACTTGATCGGCTCGTGCAGGTCGATCTGGCGGCGCTCGATCTGGTAGCCCTGCGCGGCCAGCTGGTCGGCGATGTCGCCGGTCGTCACGGAGCCGAAGAGCTTCCCCTCCTCGCCGACGCGCGCGGCGAAGGTGATCGAGACCTCCTCGAGCTTCTTGGCGATGTCCTCGGCGGCGCCGCGCCGCTGGGTCTCGGCCGCCTCGAGGCGGGCCTTCTCCTGGGCGATGCGCTTCTTGTTCCCCTCGGTCGCCTGGAAGGCGATGCCGCGCGGGAGCAGGTAGTTGCGGGCGAACCCGTTCGAGACGGTCACGACGTCCCCGGGGTGCCCCAGGTTCTCGACCGCCTGTCGGAGGATGACTTCCATCGGGACCTCTCTATGCGAATTGAAGGAACGAAGACGAAGAAGACGGTCGGGCCGAGCGCGGTCAGGCCGTCGGGCGCGGCGGGCGGTTGCGCCAGTCCTGCCAGGTGTCGCCGAGCCCCAGCAGGAGCGCGATGACGCCGAGCGTCGCCACGAGTACCGCGACGCCGAGTACCGGGAGCAGCAGCGCCACCCCCAGCGCCGCGAGGGCGGCCCACCGCTCCGGGGCCCACCACCGCAGCACCCCCAGCCCCCGCAGCGCGTACAGCGCGCCGAAGAAGGCCAGCAGGTTCGCGCCCACCACCCGGAGCGGGGCGAGCGACGGGACGAGCAGCATCGCCGCCCCGGCCACCACCCCCCACACCAGCTGGTCGTTGAACCGGAACGTCCGCAGCGCCCCCAGCGGGGGACCCAGACGCGCCCGGCCCAGGCGGTGGTAGAGCGACCACGCCAGCGCCAGCGCGGCCAACGACTCGAGCATCACCAGTGCCGGCGTCAGCATCGCGGCGACCGGCGGCAGCGCGCGGAGCGCCGTCGCGGTGTCGTCGGCGCGCCGCGCGAGCTCCGGGGAACGCGAGGCCACCGCCTGCCACCCGGCGTCGGCCGTGTGCCGCCGCCAGGCGCCGACCGAGGCCTCGACGCGCCGCTGATGCTCGGCGGTCATCAGGCGGGAGAGCCGCCCGGGGTCACGCCCGGTCGCGAACAGCGCGACCACCGCCACCCCGAGCGCCACCCCGAGCGCCGAGAGCGCGCGCGGAAAGAACGCGCGCCCCGGGGCCACCACGCCGACGATGCCGAACGCCGCCGCCACGAGCAGGGTCCACCCGCGCGCCAGCGTCGGGTAGCTCCCGGCCTGCGCGGGGAGCGGCGCCGCCACCACCCAGACCGCCAGCGCGGCCCAGGCCAGGAGGAGCAGCGTCCGCCCGCCGGCCCACCACCCCACCGCGGCGCAGACGGCGAGCGCCGGCACCACGAGGAGCATGGTCTGCTCGATCGGGAGCGCGACGCGCACCAGCGCCGCCGCGAGCCCGGCCGCCGCCGGCCAGAGCGGGGCCGCCGCGACCGCGAGGCAGGCCAGGAGCGCCACCGTGGTGCGTCCCCACCCCCGCTCGCGGGCCGACGATCCCCGCTCGGCCGCGCTCATGTCAGCTCTGCGACCCCTTGGTGTAGGGGATCAGGGCGAGGTAGCGGGCCTTCTTGATGGCCTTGGCCAGCTGGCGCTGGTGGCGCGCCGTGGCGCCCGTCAGGCGGCCCGGCAGCACCTTGCCCGTCTCGGTGATGAAGCGCGAGAGCAGGCGGTCGTCCTTGTAGTCGACGAAGCGGATGCGCGCCTCGGCGAACGGGTCGGTCTTCTTGGGGCGGCGCATGGCTTACTCCTCGTCCTCGTCGTCGTCGTCGTCCTTCTTGCGGGCGGCCAGCTCCTCCTCGGTCATCGGCGGCGCGCCGAGCTCGCGCTCGTGCAGCGAGATGAGGTAGCGCAGCACCCCCTCGTCGAGCTTCAGCGCGCGCTCGAACTCGGGGAGCACCGTCACGTCGTCGAGCGTGAACTGGGCGATGATGTAGTAGCCGTTCTCGCGCTTCTTGATCGCGTAGGCGAGCTGGCGGCGGCCCCAGTGCTCGAGCTTGATGTCGCCGGTGGCGCTCAGGAGCGCGTGGTGGCGGTCGAGCTTCTCCCCGATCTGCGCGTCCTCGAGCGCCGAATCGAAGATGTAGACCGCCTCGTACGTACGAGACTTCGTGCTGGGCACGATCGGCAATCCTCCCTGTGGTCATGAGCCGCCCCCCGCTGGTTGCCGGAGCGGGAGGAGGGGACGAGGGCCGCCGGGCGGCGGCCGTTGTGGAAAGCCCCGAAAGCTAGCCGCGACCACCACTTACGGCAACGGGGCGACCTCTGGTGCCGCGTCGGGGTAGTATTCCGCTGTCCCCAACCCGCCTGCCGTGAAGCGCTCCCGCGCCGTGCCGCTCACCCTCGTCGCCTCCGCCACCTCCCTCGCCGCCTGCGGCGGGGAGCGCGAGTCGCTCCAGTGCGTCGAGCGCGGCACCGACCGCGTGGTGGCGGAGTCGCTCTGCACCGCGACGAACGCCCCGACGGTCGCCGACACGTCGGACCGCGCCCGCACCACCGCCGGCGGCATCCCGCCGCTCTTTCTCTGGTACTTCGGGGGGCGGGCGGTGAGCGGGATCATGAGCGGCGGCGGGTACGCTCCCGTCGCCGGCCGTCGCTACGCCTCCCCCGGCGGGTTCGCCTACGCGCCGGGGCGGGGGATCACGCGGGGCGCCGCCCGGGCGACGCCGGCCCGCGGCGGCTTCGGGCGCACCGGCGCCGGGCGCGTCGGCGGCGGCTGACGGGCGGTGCGGCGCGAGCGCGCGACCCCGCGCCCCGACTGGCGCGCCCGCGTCGAGAGCGTGGGCCTTCCGCACCACACGGGCGCCGACGGCGCCGCGTACTGGGACGAGTCGCACTGCTACGTGCTCTCGATGGACGAAGTCGAGACGCTCGAGGCGGCGACGGCGGAGCTACACCGCCTCTGCCTCGACGCCGCGGGGCACGTGATCCGCGAGCGGCGGTGGGACGAGCTGGCGATTCCGCGCGCGGTCGTGCCGCTGATCGAGGCGTCGTGGGCGGCCGCCGAGCCGACGCTGTACGGGCGCTTCGACCTCGCGGTCGATCAGCGCGGCGCGCCGAAGCTGCTCGAGTACAACGCCGACACGCCGACGTCGCTGGTGGAGGCCGCGGTCGCGCAGTGGTACTGGCTGCAAGACGTGGCGCCGCGCGACGACCAGTTCAACTCGCTGCACGAGCGGCTGGTCGACGCGTGGCGCGCGCTGGCGCTCCCGCCGCTCGTGCACTTCGCCGCCCTCGACGACGCGGAAGACCAGGCGACGGTCGAGTACCTGCGCGACACCGCGCAGCAGGCGGGGCTCGCGACGCACCCGCTGCTCGTCGCCGACGTCGGGTGGGACGACGCGCGCCAGCGCTTCGTCGACGACGCCGACCGCCCGATCGACGCCGCGTTCAAACTCTACCCGTGGGAGTGGATGGCGCGCGAGGAGTACGCCGCGCACCTCGTCGCCGCGGCCGCGCGCACGCGCTGGGTCGAGCCGCCGTGGAGGATGGTGCTGAGCAACAAGGGGATCCTGGCGGTGCTGTGGGAGCTCTTCCCCGACCACCCGAACCTGCTCCCCGCGTACTTCGACCACGCGCGGCTGGAGGCGTACGCGCGCAAGCCGCTGCTGTCGCGCGAGGGTGCCAACGTCTCGCTGGTGATGTTCGGCCAGACGCTCGCCGAGTCGCGCGGCGACTACGGGGAGGAGGGGTTCGTGTACCAGGCGCTCGCGCCGCTGCCGGCGTTCGACGGCGCGAGCGCGGTGGTGGGGAGCTGGGTGGTCGCGGGGGAACCGGCGGGCGTCGGAATCCGCGAGTCGGACGGCCCGATCACCGGGAACGCGAGCCGCTTCGTGCCGCACCGCATCGGCTGAGCGCCGGCGTCAGCCGCCCGCGCCGGCGGCTTCGCTGTGCGCGGGCGCGTCTTCGGCCTTGAGCTCCACCCGCGTGCGGTGCCCGGGGTAGGCCGGGTGCACGAGCCAGCGCGTCCCTTCCGCCTCGATCTTCACCTCGGGCGGGAGCTGGTCCCACATCGTGCGCGACATGCGCACGAAGCGGATGCTCGGGTCGGTGACCATGGCGGGACCTCCGGTGGACGAGAGCGGGGGCGGCGCGGGCGGCGGCTCCCGGCCGCGCGCCGCCCCGAGGCGCGCCCAAGATAGCAGGTCAGGGCCGCCGCGCGCCCCCGCCCGCGCCGCTCAGCCCTCGCCGCGGGGCGCGGGCGCCGCGCGGCCGCGGCGCGCCGCGACGCCGAGCAGCGCCAGCCCGGCGCCGAGCAGCGCGAACGTCGCCGGCTCGGGCGTCACCGTCGTGTCGAACGGGCGCGCCATGATGAGCTCCTGCAGCCCGCGCCAGTCGTTGCCCAGGCCGGCGCTGTTGACGTCGGTCACGACCGTGAAGCGGCTCCAGTCGTACGCCGCCCACCCCGCGCTCCCGGCGAAGAGGTCGGCCGCCGACTGCCACGTCGCGACCGCCGAAGCCTCCTGCGCGTTGGCGAAGGTGTAGGGCGTCAGCGACGCCTCGAACTGCAGCCACATCGCGCCCTGGATCCCCGCCGTGTCGACGGCCGACGTGACGGTCGCGAACTGGTCGACCAGCCACGCGGCCTTGCGGTAGCGGGTCAGCGAGTTCGGGTCGGACGCCGCGTACCGCGCGCCCTGGCGCGTGTAGTCGAGCGACGCGTCGCCGCCGAGGTTGGTGAGGTACACGTCCCAGCCGCCCGGGTCGAACGAGACGTTGTGCAGCACGTCGATGCAGAACAGGTCGGCCAGCAGGTTCGCGTTCGGCTGCCCGGGGAGCGAGAGGAAGGTCCCGCGCAGGCGGCCGACGTCGGCCGGCCCCCACGGCGACGTGAACGCCAGCGCGCCCCCCTGGTCGAAGCGCAGCGTGGCGACCGGCGGCGGGTCGTTCAGCGCATGCGCGGGCTGCGCGACGCAGACCACGAGGGCGGCTGCCGCGCCGGCCGCGTGGGCCAGGCGGCGCAGACGGGAGGCTACGGCGCGGGGGACGATACGCATGTCGGTCCGAGTTGGAGGGCGAGCCTCGCGCGGCGGGTGACCGAGCGCGGCTGCTGCCCGCCAGGGCAGGGCCCGTACCAGGCAGGCTCGGGCGTGGCGCGCGTACTACAGGCTGCGGACCGGCGTTCCGCTCGAAGGCGCAACAGAATGCTAGCAAAAGAGTTGCGACGCGTCATGGGCGTCGGCGCGTGGCGGCGCGACGCGGCTCGCGCAGTATCGGCGAGCGGGGCCGTGTAGGGCGTGCGCGACAGGGTGTGGCGCCCGCGCGGGCCCGAGGGGCGGGGCCCGACGCGCGGGCGACGCCCTACCGCCGTGCGGCGCGCCGGCGCCGCAGCACGGCGGCGCGCCGCGGCAGCACGAGCGGGTCCTCGCCGGCCGGCTCGGCCGGCGGCGCGTCGTCCGCGTCCGGGTCCGCCGCGTGGTCCGCGTGGTCGGCGTCGCGGATGATCGCCTCCAGCGGCACCGGGCGGCGGGTGGCCATCATCACCAGCGTGGCGACGAGGATCCGCACGTCGACGGCGAACGACGCGTGCCGCACGTACAGCAGGTCGTAGTGGATCCACTGGTGGAAGTCGCCCGTCTCGCGGTCGCGCCGGCACACCTGCCAGAGCCCCGTGATCCCCGGCCGCACCGAGAGGCGGCCGTGGCGCCAGGGGACGCAGATCTGGTTCTCGCGGAAGGGCGACGGGCGCGGTCCGACGAAGCTCATCTCGCCGCGCACGACGTTCCACAGCTGCGGCAGCTCGTCGACGTTGAGCCGCCGCAGCCAGGCGCCCACCGGCGTCACGCGCGGGTCGCGCTCCATCTTGAACTGCGGGCCGTCCATCTGCTGCTGCGCCGCGAGCGCGCGCTGCATGGCGTCGGCGTTCGCCAGCATGCTGCGGAACTTCCAGCACCGGAACGGGCGCCCGTCGCGCCCCTCGCGCGGGTCGCCGTAGAACACGGGGCCGCGCGAGGTGAGCGCGACCAGCAGCGCCGCCGCCGCCAGCAGCGGCGAGAGCAGCACGAGCAGCACGAGCGCCGCCAGCGGCTCGAGCACGTCGCGGCACCGCGCGTACGCGGTGGGCGGCGGCGGCGCCTCGGCGGTCGGCGCGGCGAGGCGCGTGTGGCGCCGCTGCGCGCGCCGCGCCGTCGCGTCCGACGGCGCCGGCCCCACCACGCGCGCGCGCAGCGGGACGCCGCCCGCGACCGTCGTCCCCGCCGTCACGAGGCACTGCGCCACCACCGCCCCCGTCTCCAGCCGCACCCCCGCGCCGAGCAGCGCCGGCCCGACGACCAGCGCGTCGGCGTCGACCGTCACGTCGTCGCCGAGCACCACGGGGCCCACGAGCCGCGCCGTCGGGTGCACGCGCGCGCCGCGCCCGGTGACCACCGGCGACCCGAACGCCTCGCGCCGCGGCTCGCGCGCGCCGGTGAGCGCCAGCACGCGGTGCTCGGCCAGCGCCAGCGCGCCTCCCTCGTCCTCGAGGTGGAAGAACTGGTCGTGGAAGGGGACGTCCTGACTCGGCACGCCGCGCGCGGCCAGCATCGCGCGCAGCTCGCCGAGCGAGGCCCACGGGGCGTCGGGCCCGGTGAGCACGCAGGCCACCGGGACGAGCGAGGCGATCACCCCCGCCGGGAAGGGCCAGGTGACCGGCTCGAAGTAACGCTGGATGCGGCGCACCCGCCCGTCGGAGCCGGGCTGCACGAACTCCTTGGTGCGCAGCGACGTGGTCTCGAAGGCGAGCAGGTGCCGCATCATCCGGGCGTCGTCCACGCGCGCGCCCACCAGGCGGCGGAGGTCCAACCCGTCGGCCGGGTAGCAGCCGGGCGCCACGAGCAGCAGCTGGTCGGACGGCTCGAAGCGCGCCAGCGGGTCGCGGAACACCGCGGGGGAGAGCAGCTCGGGCGGCGCGCCGGCGCCGCCGCGGAGCCCGCGCGCGTACCCCGCGTCGGCGGCGAAGAGCGGGAGGACGAGCGGGGGCTGCGGGGTGACGGCGGCGACCGAGGCGCGCACCTCGTCGAACAGCGTCCCGGTGCCGGTGGGCAGCAGGAGCAGCGAGTCGGCGGGCCCGTCACCCAGGTACGCGGGCCGGACGTCGAGGAGGACCGGGATCGTGGCCACGGGGCGGGTGCCGGGGGAGCGGGCTAGGCGCCCCGGAGGGCGGTCGCGGGGGCGAGCACGGGCCCGTCGAGGAGCCCCGACAGCGGCGGGAAGCTGTGCGCGCGCGGCGCCCGGTCGCGGGCGGCGCCGTCGGCCACCACGGTCCCGCGCACGTGCGCGCGCGGCGCGATCACCGAGTCGTCGACCAGCAGCGCGGCGTCGACGGTGGCCTCGCGCCCGACGTGGCAGCGGTCCCACAGCACGGAGCGGGTCACCGCCGCCCCCGCCTCGACCACCGTGCCGGCGCCGAGCGACAGCGGGCCGACGAGCACCGCGTCGGCGTCGACGCGCGCGCCGGGGCCGACGAGCACGGGCCCGAACAGGCGCGCCGACGGGTGTACGCGCGCCGTCGGGTGGTAACACCCGTCGCCCATGACGTACCACCCGTCGTACTGGTCGGGGCGGTCCAGCGCGGTCGTGATCAGCCAGCTGCTGACGGCCGCGTAGGTGGCGAAGTCCAGGATGCGCGGCGAGACGCCCGCCACCTCGTGTACGAGCACCCGCTCGCCGTCGGTGTAGAGCCGCTCGAGCAGTCCCTGCTTGATGTCCTGGAAGCCGGCGGCCGGCACGGCTTCGAGGACCCGCCGCTCGAAGACGTAGATGCCGCCCGGCAGCGCGTGGCGCTCGCCACCCACCGACGGGCGGCGGCGGTCGATCTCGACGACGGTGGTCGCGGCGGCACCCGAGCGGCAGTGCTCGTCGACGAGCGTCCGCAGGTCGAGCCCCGGCACGAGCGCCCCCTCGACCAGCACGAAACGCTGAGCGTCGGTGGCCAGCGCCGCGTCGCGCGCGCAGCCGGCCGGCCCGCGCGGCTGCGCGTCGACGTAGTAGCCGAGCGTCAGCTCCGGGACGGAGGCCGCGCCGAAGTGGGCGCGCACGGCATCGGTGGCGCGCCCCGCGCACACGGTGGCCGTCCGCACGCCGCCCGCGCGCAGCCAGCGCAGCGGGTACGAGAGGAGGGGCTGCTGCGCGACGGAGAGGAGCGGGCCCCGCAGCAGCCGCTCGAAGGTCCCGCTCCCCCAGTAGTGCGACCCGGCCAGGATGACGGCGCCGGTGTCGTGGCCGGGCCCACGCCGCGCGAGCCCGGGCGCGAACGTCGCGGGCGCGAGCGCGCGTGCGCTGGTCGGGGGGGCATGGGACGGGCGGCCCGGGCGGTCGATCATGGCGGCGGGGAGGGGCGGCCGCTCGGATCGTCGCGGCCACGAGAACGAGGACGCGGAGTTGCCGCGCCTCCCCGGAGGTATCGGCACGCCCGGCCCCGGACACGAGCGCGCGGCGTCCCAGCGGCGCCGCCGGCGGTCCGCCGCACGTCGGTGCGTGCGGGGCCCGTCGGCGGTCGCGCCGATCGGCGGCTGGGCCGGTGGGGCGTGAGACGTCATGCAGTACATTTGCGGGGCGAGCTCAGGCGTAACTGCTGCAAGCTACGGCGGCGCCAATGTCGTGACCGCCGTCACCGAGCGCAACAGAAAAACGGATGGCTGCCCCCGAACCCCCCCGCCAGCCCGGTCAGCGGCGGAAGTAGTACCCGGTGTAGGCGATCGGCCCGGCGTCCGACTCGTACGGAACGGCGGTCCGGCGCGACGGGTCGTCCCACTGGTCGACCAGCTCGTAGCCCAACGGGCGCAGCGCGGCCGGCAGCGCGTCCACGGCGGCGATGCGGTAGGGGCAGATGGCGACGCCGATGTTCTGTAGCGTCACGAAACCGCGCGACGGGTGCGTCGGCATCTGGTTCACGACCAGGTGCCGTGGCGTCGCCGACAGCCGCCCAAGCAGCACGTCGAGCGTCTCGGGGATGTACTGGAGGGAGCCGGACGCCAGGAGAACGTCGGCGCCGTCGGCGTCCGCCGGGTCGGCGGTGAAGGCGAGCGCCGACGCGCCCCGAGTGCGCGCGAGCGCCTCCCCCTCACGGACGACGGCCGGGGTGTCACACACCACCCACCGCAGCGCCGGCGCGTCCTCTAGGTAATCGCGGTAGGCGTAGAACGACACGCCCACGTGCCCGCCGAGGTCGAACAGACGCGCCGCGCCGGGGAGCACGCGGCGCAGCCAGTAGAGCGCGGGATAGTCCTTGGCTTGGACGCCGGACAGGAGGTCGCGGTAGAGCCCCCCGGCCGCGGCGTGGTCGTAGCCCTGCGGCGTGCCGGCGGGGGCGGCCCGCTCGGCGGCCTCGAACGACGGGTAGACGCCCGAGAGCGTGCCGGCGCCGCGGGCCGTGGCGAACAGGCGCGCGTAGCGGCGGCGGAGCAGGGCGCGCGCCGGCGGGACGCGCTGGATGGCGCCGAGGAGGGCGGGGGCGGGCATGGGCGGGGCGGGCGGGGGGCCGGCGGTCGTTTGCCGGCGTGGGGCGCCGGCCTCTCCGCCGGGACGCGCGGCGGTGGCGGCGGCAACAGGGCCGCGCGCCGGCGCCCGCGCCGCCCGTCAGACGTTGAACTTGAACAGCATCACGTCCCCGTCCTGCACCACGTACTCCTTCCCTTCGCTCCGCACGACCCCCTTCTCGCGCGCCCCCTTCCACCCGCCGTTGGCCACGAACTCGTCGTAGGCCACCGTGTCGGCCTTGATGAAGCCGCGCTCGAAGTCGGTGTGGATCACCCCCGCGGCTTTGGGCGCCGTGTCGCCGCGGTGGATCGTCCAGGCGCGCACCTCCTGCTCGCCGGCCGTGAAGTACGTCTGCAGCCCGAGCAGCTCGTAACCGGCGCGGATCAGGCGGTCGAGCCCCGCGCTCTCCAGCCCGAGCGACGCCAGGAAATCCGCGCGGTCCTCTTCGGGCAACTCGGCCAGCTCGCTCTCGATCTTGGCGGAGAAGGGGACAACCTGCGCCCGCTCCCCGCCGGCCGCGATCGCCAAGCGCAGCGCGCCGAGGTGCGCCCCCTCGGCGCCCGTCAGCTCGGCGTCGGTGACGTTGGCGGCGTAGAGGATCGGCTTGACCGTGAGCAGCGAGAGCGGCTGCAGCACCGCCAACTCCTCCTCGCTCAGCTTCGCCTCCCAGAGTGCGCGCCCGTCCTTCAGGAACTCGTGCGCGCGCTCGAGCACCACCGCCTCCGCCTTCGCCTCGGCGTCCCCCGTCTTGGCCGTGCGGCGCGCGCGGTCGAGCCGCTTCTCGACGGTCGACAGGTCGGCCAGCGCGAGCTCGAACTCGATCACCTCGCGGTCGCGCGCCGGGTCGACGGAGCCCATCACGTGCAGCACGTCGTCGTCGTCGAAGCAGCGCACGACGTGCACGATCGCGTCGGTCTCGCGGATGTTGGCGAGGAACTGGTTGCCGAGCCCCTCCCCCTGCGAGGCGCCCTTCACCAGCCCGGCGATGTCGACGAACTCGACGACCGCGGGGACCGTGCGCTGCGGCTTCACGATCTCCGACAGCCGGTCGAGCCGCTGGTCGGGGACGTTGACGCGCCCGACGTTCGGGTCCTTGGTGGCGAACGGGTAGTTCGCCGCCAGCACGCCCGCCGAGGTGAGCGCGTTGAAGAGCGTCGACTTGCCCACGTTGGGGAGGCCGACGATGCCGATCCGGAGCATGGACTACGCGTTGGCGTTGTGTTTGTTCATTGCCGCCAGCGTCCCCTCCCGCAGCCAGAGCTCGCACGCGTCGGCGAGCTTCGGCATGAGGGCGAGGACCTCGCGGCGCTCGATCTCGTCGAACGGCGAGAGCACGAAGTCGGCGAGGTCGCCGATCTCGCGCTCCTCGACCGGCTTCGTCCCGATGCGCAGGCGCGGGTACGCCTGCGAGCGCAGCGCGTGCTCGACCGACTTGAGCCCGTTGCTCCCGCCCGCGCCCCCCTGCGGGCGGACGCGGTAGCGCCCCACCGGGAGCGCGACGTCGTCGCACACCACGAGCAGGTCGGTCGCGGGGGCCCAGAAGGGCTGGCGCAGGTACGGCTGCAGCGCCGCGCCGCTCCGGTTGTAGAACGTCTGCGGCTTCACCAAGCGCACTTTGATTGCGCCGAGGAGCCCGGCCGCCACCAGCGCGTCGCCGGCGGGACGCCACGGGTCGAAACGCCAAACGTCGGCCAGGTGGTCGAGGACCCACCAGCCGACGTTGTGGCGCGTCGCCTCGTACTCGCGCCCGGGGTTGCCCAGTCCGAGCAGGACTTTCACGCGGCGGTCAGCCGATCACTCCTCGGCCTTCTTCTGCCGGATGACCTCGGGCTCCGCGGTGGCGGCGGCCGCGTCGTCGGACGCGGCGCTCTTCGAGCCGGCCACCGAGCACACGGTCGCGTCGGCGTCGGTGAGCGCGGTCGCGCCGGCGGGGAGCGTCAGGTCGCGGACGTGGAGCGGGTGGCCGATCGTCAGCTTCGAGACGTCGACGTCGATGTGGTTCGGGATGTTCGCCGAGTCCGCCGAGATCGACAGCTCGCGCAGCACCTCCTCGAAGATCCCGCCCTGTTCGCGGACGCCCGGCGCGGTGCCGACGAAGACGAGCGGCACGCTGACGGTGACGCGCTCGCCGGCGACGAGCTCCTGGAAGTCGACGTGCAGGACGTTGCGCTTGACGGGGTGGCGCTGGATCTCGCGGATCAGCGTGCGGGCGGTCTGGCCGCCGAGGCCGAGCTCGATGACGGTGCTGGCGGCGGAGATGTGGCCGAGCAGGCGCTCGAGCTCGCGCGCGTCCACGGTCAGCGACTCGGGGGCGCGGTTGTGGCCGTACACGACGGCGGGGATGCGGCCGGCCGCGCGCAGCTTGCGCGCGGCGCCCTTGCCGGTCTCCGAGCGGCGCTCGGCGCCCAGGGAAGCGGTGGCCATTCTGCTGGTACCTGTATCCGGAAGTCGTTGTTCTAGAACGGGTTACCCTCGGCCGTGGCACCGGATTGCCGGCGGCCGCCTCTCACCCGAAGCCCCAAAACCTAAAACGGAAGGGCGTGAACGGGAACTGCGTGAACGGATACGGCGTGAACGGGTGGGGCGTGAACGGAGACCGCGTACCTGCCGGCCCGAGGCTGGAGGCACGCGGTCTCCGTTCACGCCCCACCCGTTCACGCCCCACCCGTTCACGCCCCACCCGTTCACGCCCTATCCGTCCACGCCGTTCGGGAGCCGTTCAGTCGAAAAGGCTAGAGACTGACTGATCCGAGTGCGTGAAGCGAATGGCCTTGGCGAGCAGCTCCCCGACCGACAGCACGTTCAGCGTCGGAAAGCGCCGCTCGGCGGCGATGTTGATCGTGTCGGTCACCGTGATCTCGGCGATCGGCGCCGTCTCCAGCCGCTCGCGCGCGGGGCCCGACAGCAGCGCGTGCGTCGCGCACACGTACACCTCGCGCGCGCCGAGCTTCGTGAGCGCGCGCGCCGCCTCGGTCACCGTGCCCGCCGTGTCGATCATGTCGTCGACCAGCAGGCAGGCGCGCCCGTCCACGTCGCCGATCACGTTCAGCACCTCGGCGACGTTGGCCTTCGGGCGGCGCTTGTCGATGATCGCGAAGCCCGCGTCGAGCTGCTTGGCGAACCCGCGCGCCATCTTCGCCGCGCCGACGTCGGGCGCCACCACCACCAGATCCGCCAGCCGCTTGCGGCGGTAGTGGTTCACGAGCACCGGGCGCGCGTACAGGTGGTCCACCGGGATGTCGAAGAACCCCTGCAGCTGGTGCTGGTGGAAGTCGATGCCGAGCACGCGGTCGGCGCCGGCCGTCTGCACCATGTTCGCCACCAGCTTGGCGCCGATCGCCACGCGCGGCTGGTCCTTGCGGTCCTGCCGCGAGTAGCCGTAGTACGGCATCACCACCGTGATGCGCGCCGCGCTCGCCCGCCGCGCGGCGTCGATCAGGAGCAGCAGCTCCATGACGTTCTCCGCCGGCGGATTCGTGGGCTGCACGATGAACACGTCCGCGCCGCGGATGTTCTCGTCGAGCCGCACGAAGATCTCGCCGTCGGCGAACCGCGTGCACGTCACCTTGCACAGCTCGAGCCCGAGGTGACGGCTGATCTCCTCGGCCAGCGGGCGGTTGGCGGTGCCGGAGAGCAGCTTGTAGCCCGGCTTCGTCGGCGTCGTCGGCTCGGCCACGGCGGGCTTGGGAAGCACTAGGGAGGCCACCGGAATCGTTACTGAGGGGAGCGGTATTGCCCCGCGTGGATTCGAACCACGATCACCGCATCCAAAGTGCGGGGTCCTGCCGTTGAACGACGGGGCAAGCGCGCGAAGTCTAGCCGGAGACGGAAACCGGAGCAACGCGAACGGCCGTGCGCGTCTCGACGAATGCGAGCCCCGCCGCGCCGCCCGCCGCGTCGCCCGCGCCGCCGCCGCCGCCGCCGCCGCCGTCGTCGGACGCGGCGCCCGGGCCCCGCACCTCGAACGCCACCTCCACCCCGTCGAGCGGGGTCAGGAGGTAGACCGTCGCGCCCGACCCGGACATCAGCGCGACCGGCGCCGTGTCCCCCGACGCCGCGGCGGCCCCGGCGTCCCCCGGGCCGTGGTGCAGCGCGTCGACGCGCCGCGTCACCTGGTCGAACATGCCGCGCACCGCCGCCACGTCGTCGCGCGCCGGGAGCACGACCTCCTCGAAGTCGTTGGTCGCCACCAGCGCGACGTCGTCCCACCGCGCCAGCCGCTCCGCGCTCCACAGGATCGGGCGCGGCGCGGGGTGTGCGCCGCGTGCCGCCGCCAGCGCCGCGAACGCCTCCGGCGTCGACACCCCTTCCGCGAACAGCGCCAGGTGGACGCGCCGCGCCGGCAGCGGCGGCAGCGCCAGCATCCGCTCCCCGCGCCCCCACGCCAGCGCGAGCGGCGCCTCGGCGGTCAGAAAGGGGACGTCGGCGCCGAGCGGCGCCGCCAGCGCGAGCAGCGCGCCGCCGTCGAGCGGGCGCGGCGCGAGCGCGTTGAGCGCGCGCAGCACGGCGCCGGCGTCGGCGCTCCCGCCCCCCAGCCCGCCGCCCACCGGGATGCGCTTCTCGACCTCGATCGCGTAGCCGTCGGGCCACCCGGTGGCCTCGCGGTACGCCTCGGCGGCGCGCCAGGCGAGGTTGCGCTCCGGCGGGCCCAGGTCGGCGCCGCCGCAGTCGAGCGACCGGCCGGCGACGCCGACGCGCACGCGCACGTCGTCGCCCAGCTCCAGCCGCTGGAACAGCGTCTCGAGCTGGTGGTAGCCGCTGGCCTCGCGCGCCAGCACGCGCAGGAAGAGGTTGATCTTGGCCTGCGCGACCACCCGCGCCTCGCGCGCCGCGCTCACGCCAGCCCCTCTCCGGGCGTCGGCGCCGCGGCGCGCTCCGGGCGGTCGACGCCGTCGCGCGGCGGGGCGGCGGCCACGTCGCGCAACCGCAGCCCGAGGCGCGCGAAGTACCACGCGCCGAGCACGGTGATGGGCACGAACGTCAGCAGGTGGTAGCCGAGCGCCCAGCTCACGGCGAGGGTGCGCGGGACGTCGTAGACGGCCAGCCCCACCGTCGCCGCCCCCTCGAACACGCCGAAGAAGCCGGGCGACGACGGCACGGCGACGGCGATCCCGAGCAGCCCCTGGAGGAAGAGCGCCGCCGAGTACGGGACGTCGATGCCGACGGCGCGGAAGCCGACCCAGAGCGCGAGCGCGTGCACCAGCCAGTGCACGAGCGTCCACCCGAACACCGCCGCGAAGCGGCCGGGGTGGCGCAGCGCCGCCAGCCCGTCGGCGAAGGTGCGCAGCGCGCGCGCGCCCGGCTCCTCGACGCGCGGCAGCACGCGGCGCGCGATCACGCGGAAGGCGCGCTCGAACAGCTGCGGCGCGGCGATGAAGGCATACAGCGCGACCAGCAGCAGCACCACCGCGGTCGCGCCGCCGCGCGCCAGCATCGGCACCGACTGCCCCCAGACGCGCACCTGCGGGGGGAACTCAGGGTCGAGCAGCGCCGAGAACATGAGCAGCAGGAGTACGATCGCGTCGAACACCCGGTCGACCGCCAGCGAGGCGAGCGAGGCCGGAAAGCCGACGCGCGGCACCTCGCGGGTGAGCGCGAAGGCGCGCGCCAGCTCGCCGGCGCGCGCGGGCACGACGTTGTTCACCATCATTCCGACCGCCGTCGCCCGCCAGAGCGGCCCGAACGGCAGCCGCCCGGCCACGGGCTCGAGGATCGTGCGCCACTTGCGGGCGCGGATGGGGAAGATGACGGTGGCCAGCGCGGTCGAGACGGCGAAGAGCAGCCAGTCGGAGCCGCGGAGCGCGGCCCACACCGCGCCGAGCGGCTCGTGCCGCAGGGTCCACCACAACAGGAGCGCGCTCAGCGCGAGGCCGAGCGCGCCCCGCCAGTCGAGTCGCATCGGGGTTCGGAGTCGGGGGGGCGCCGCCGGGGCGCCGCGACGGCCGTCGTCAGTCGACCGTGATCAGGTCGAGCAGGTCGAACAGCTCGTCGAGGAGGGCGGCGTCGGGCGGGGGCGGGTCCGCCCGCAGCGCGTCGCGCACCTCGCGTGCGCGCGCCAGCGCCGCCCGCCCACGATACACCAGCGACTCGATGGGGACGACGTCGGCCGCGGTATCGGCCGGCTCGGCGGGGGCGTCCACGGCGCCGGCCAGCGACTCGGTGAGCCCGGCCATCCCGCTGATCCCGGTCTCGAGCAGCGCCACCAGCGCCGCGCCGGTGGCGGGGGCGGGGCGTGCAGGAGTGTCGCGGGGCGCGGCCTCGCCGGCGACGGCCGCCGTGGGCGCGGCCGGGGTGGGGCGTACGGCCGGCGCGGGCGCGCCCGGCGTCGCGCTCGGCGTCGGCGCCACGGCCGGCCGCGGCTGCGGCGGGGTCGAGGCGCGCGAGGGGGCGGCCACCGCGGGCTGCGAGCCGCTGGGAGTCGCGCGCGCCCAGGTCGCCCCGGCGCTTTCGATGAGCGCGGCGGCGGCGCCCTCGACCGTGTCGAGCGCCCGCTCGTCGAGCGCCGACAGCGGCGCCTCGCGGGCCACGCAGAAGTTCACGACGGGGCGGACGTCGTAACTCTCCGCCAGGTCGCGCAGATCGCGCAGCGCGGCCCGCAGGTCCTCGCCCAGCGTCAGACGCGCGGCGTCGTCGCGGGCCGGGGACCGCCGGGCCTCACCAATCGCGCGGCGGAGCGCCGAGGCCAGCGGGACCGCAGCCTGGCGGAAGCGCTGGTCGGCGGTGATCGCGGGGGCCGGGGCGCGGTGGACGACGTGGTCCTCGCCGTCGTCGGGCGCCAGGGCGCGGATCGGCACCACGGTCGCGGCCATCGAGGCGGCCGCCGGTGTCGACCCGAGCAGCGTCTGCAGTCGCTCGGCGCGCGCGTGGGCCTCGGCGGCGTCCGACGCGCTCCACGACCGGGCGGCTCGCAGCAGCCGGCGGAACGCCTCGACGGACGCGGCCAGCGCCTCGGCGGCTCCGGCGTTCCAGGACAGCCGCCCCTGCTGGACGGCCCCCCCCACCCGCGCCAGCGCCTCGGCGAGCCCCGCCAGGTCCGGCTGCCGCGCCATCGTCGCCGCCCCGCGCAGCGCCCGCGCGCTCCGCACGAACGGCTCGGCGTCGGGCGGGCCGCCGAAAGCCGCTCCGGCCGCGCCGGCGAGCCAGGCGTCCATGCGCTCCAGGTACTCGCCGGCTTCGAGGGCGAAGAAGTCGACGATGCCGCGGGGGTCGGTCGTCAAAGGGGTGGGACGGGTGGGGGTCAGCGCCGGGCGGCGTCCATGGCCGCCCGGATCTCGCGCACCGCGGCGCCGAGTCCGACGAACAGGGCGCGGCTGACGATCGAGTGGCCGATGTTCAGCTCCTCCTGCTCGGGGATCGCGGCCACCGGGCCCACGTTCGCCACCGTCAGCCCGTGCCCCGCGTGCGCGCTCAGCCCGAGCCGCACCGCGAGGGCGGAGGCCCGGTCGAGCGCGGCCAGCGGGGCGGGGTCGCCCGGGTGGTGCGCGTAGCTCCCGGTGTGGAGCTCGACCGCGTCGGCCCCCAGGTCGGCGGACCGGCGGACGGCGTCCTCGTCCGGATCGACAAAGAGACTGACACGGACGCCCGCGCGTTTCATTTCGGCGACCGCGCGCCCCAGCCCGGCCGGGTCGACCCGCACGTCCAACCCCCCCTCGGTCGTGATCTCCGCCCGCCGCTCCGGAACCAGCGTGACCTGGTGCGGGCGGAGTCGGAGGGCGAGCGCCAGCATCTCGGGGGTGCAGGCCATCTCGAGGTTCAACACCGTTCTGATGCGGGCCGCCAATCCGTCGACGTCGGCGTCCTGCACGTGCCGGCGGTCCTCGCGCAGGTGCGCCGTGATCCCGTCCGCCCCCGACGCCTCGCAGAGCAGCGCCGCCTCGACCGGGTCGGGTTCGGCGCCGCGCCGCGCCTGCCGGACGGTGGCCACGTGGTCGATGTTGACGTAGAGCCGCTGGTGGGGCGCCCGCACGCGGGCGGGCGCGGCGGCGGACGTGCCGTCGGCGGGCGGGAGAGCGTCTGGCATGCGGAGCGGGGCCGGCTGCTAGCTTTGCGGGACCACAACCCGATCGAGGAGATGCGCGTGCACAAGATAGTCGGCCCGGCCCTGGTCGTGGCCGCCACCATGGCCGCCACGACGGGGCTCGCCGCCTGCCGCGCGTCGGCGCCGGCCCCCGCTCCGGCGGCGGTCGATACCCGAGCCGGCGCCGGCACCCCCAGCGGCGCGGTCGAGGGATTCCTGCAGGCCGCGCGGGCGACCGACGTCCCCACGATGGCCCGCCTCTTCGGGACGAGTGGCGGCGCGATCACCGAGCGCGAGGCGGCCGACGCCGTCGAGAAGCGGATGCGCGCGCTCGCCTGCTACCTGACGCACGACGGGGCGCGCATCGTCGACAACGTGGTCGGGGTCGGGCAGGGACGCGCGCTGACCGTCGAGCTGCGCCAGCGCGAGCTGACGCGCCGCTCGCGTTTCACCGTCGTCCCAGGGCCGGCCGGGCGCTGGTACGTCGAGCAGTTCGACATCAACGCGCTCTCCGACTTCTGCCGCCCCGCGCCGGGCTGAGCGGCGCGCACGGCGGCGCGCCCGCCCCTTGTCGGCCGGACTAATATTCGGTCAGCTCGACCAGCACGCCCGCCGTGGACGTGGGGTGCAGGAAGGCGATGCGCTTGCCCTCCGCCCCCATCCGCGGGACCTCGTCGATGAGGCGGACGCCGTGCGCCCGGCAGCGCGCCAGCGCGCCCTCCAGGTCGTCGACGGCGAAGCAGACGTGGTGGATCCCGGGACCCCGCTTGGCGACGAACTTGCCGATCGGCGACTCGGACTCGGCGGGCTCCAACAGCTCGACGAGCGACGCCCCGGCCGCGAGGCCGGCGATGCGGGCCCCGTCCGCGTCGTCCAGCGGCACCTCGGGCATCCCGAGGACGTCGCGGTAGAAGGGCAGGATCTCGTCCAGCGTCCGCACGGCGATGCCGATGTGGGCGATGGACGGGGCGCGGCGGGGCTGGGGCTGGTCGGACATGTGTGTGGGCGTCGGTCGCTCGGCAGGGCTGGCGCCGCCCAACTTACACCTGGCGCGCGCGGGGTCGCACCCCGGGCGTGGAGGACGAGATGTCGAACGCGATGGCGGTCACGGACGCCGACTTCGAGAGCGAGGTCGAGAAGCACGAGGGGCTGGCCGTGGTGGACTTCTGGGCGACCTGGTGCGGCCCGTGCCGCATGGTCGGGCCGATCGTCGACCAGCTCGCCGGCGAGTACCAGGGGAAGGCCAAGGTCATGAAGCTGGACGTCGACACGAACCAGCGCACGGCCATGAAGTTCAACATCCGCTCGATCCCCCAGATCCTCTTCTTCAAGGACGGGAAGCTGGTCGACACGGTGATCGGCGCGGTCCCGAAGACGGTGCTCGAGGGGAAGTTCAAGCAGCACGCCTGACCTCGGGTCGGGCGCACGGGCGGGGCGGGGCTTCCGACGGGAGGCCCCGCCCCGTTCGCGTTCCGCCCCGCGCCAGTCGCGCCCGGGCCCGCGGCCGTCCGACCCGGTGCGCCGCGCGATAGCTTGCCCCCATGGCCGGCACGCTCTACCTCGTCAGCACCCCCATCGGAAACCTCGGCGACCTCACCGCGCGGGCCGCCGAGGTGCTGCGCGACGCGGACGCCGTGCTGTGCGAGGACACGCGGCACTCGCGTCGCCTGCTCGATCACGTCGGCTCGCGGGCGCCGGCGCTCGCGTACCACGAGCACAACGAGGCCCGCGCGACCCCCGGGCTGGTGGCGCGCCTGGCCGCCGGGGAGCAGCTGGCGCTGGTGTCCGACGCCGGAACGCCCCTCCTCTCCGACCCCGGGGCCCGGCTGGTGCGGGCCGCGGTCGACGCCGGGGTCGCGGTGGTCCCGCTGCCCGGCGCCTCGGCGTTGCTGGCGGCGCTCGTCGCCTCGGGGCTCGATGCGACGCGCTTCACCTTCTACGGCTTCCTGGCGCGGAAGGGGCGCGAGCGGAAGGGGGCGGTGGCCGAGCTGGCGGCGCTGGCGCACACCGCCGTGCTCTACGAGGCGCCGGCGCGGGTCGGCGAGACGCTGGCCGAGCTGGCGGCCGCTTGCGGGGGCGACCGGCCAGCCGCCGTCGCGCGCGAGCTGACCAAGCAGTACGAGGAGATCCGGCGCGGAACGCTGGGGGAGTTGGCCGCGTACTACGCGGACGCACCGGTGCGCGGCGAGGTCGTGCTCGTCGTGGGCGGGCGCGCGCCCGGCGGCGAGGCCGCGGACCCGGAGGCCGTCCGGGCGCGGGCCCGGGCCCTGCACGCGGACGGGGGGAGCAGCCGGGACGTCGCCCGCGCGCTGGCGGACGAGTTCGGGCTGTCCCGGAACGACGCCTACCGCGCGGCGGCGGAGGGGCGCGGCGACACCACGGCGACGGGGAGCGACGACGAGGGATGACGGCACGGACCGGCGGACGCCGCATGCGTCCCATCGCGCTCGCCCTCTCGGCGGCGCTCGCGGCGGTGCTGGCCGTCGCGGGGCTGGCCTCGGCCGCCGCCGCGGCGCGCCTGCCGCGACTGACCATCGCGCGCCTGCAGTACGAGGGCGGCGGCGACTGGTACGCGAACCCGTCGAGCCTCCCCAACCTGCTGCGAGCGATCCGCGAGCGCACCACGCTGCAGGTCGAGCGCACGGAGGCGCGCGTGCGCCTCACCGACGACCAGCTCTGGGACTACCCGTACCTGCACCTCACCGGGCACGGCACGATCTCGCTCTCCGACGCCGAGGTGGCGCGGCTGCGCGAGTACCTGCTCAAGGGCGGCTTCCTGCACGCCGACGACAACTACGGGCTGGACGAGAGCTTCCGGAAGACGCTCGCGCGCGTCTTCCCCGACCGCCCGCTCGTCGAGGTGCCGCTGTCGCACTCGATCTACCACCTCGTCTACGAGTTCCCGCGCGGGCTCCCCAAGGTGCACGAGCACGACGGGAAGCCGCCCAAGGGCTACGGCGTCTTCGTCGGCGACCGGCTGGCGGTCTTCTACACGGTGGAGACCGACCTCGGGAACGGGTGGGAGGACCTCGGCACCTACCCGAGCGACCCCCCGGAGGCGCACGAGCAGGCGCTCCGGATGGGCGTCAACCTGTTCGTCTACGCGGTGACGAGCCGCATCCCGTGAGTCCTTCCGTGAGCCCCCGCCGATGACCGTCCTCTCCCTGATCGAGCGCGAGCGCGCGCGGCTGGCCGCGGCGCTGGTGGGCGCCGGCCTGGCGGGTGGGCTCGCCGGCGCGGGCGCGATCGCCGCCGCCGGCGGCTGGCTGCTCGGCGACGCGCGCTGGCTCGCACTCCCGCGCGCGCTCCCCTGGCTGCTGTGGGGGGCCATCCTCGGCGCGGCGCTCGGCGCGGCGTGGTGGACGCGCGCGCGACTGCGACGCGAGGGCGCGACGGCCGCCGTGGCGCGCGCCGTCGAGGGAGAGCGGTCGCTGCGCGCGGGGACGGTGCGCGGCGCGCTGGAAGTCGGCGCCCAGGGCCCGCTCGGCGCGCTGGCGGCGGCCGACGTCGCGGCGCGCTTGGGCGACGGGCCGCTCGCGCCGGCGCTGCAGCGGCGCGCTCGCCAGCGCGCCGCCGGCGCGGCCGTGGCCTGCGTCGGCGCGCTCGGCGCGCTGGCGGCGGTGGGCGTCGCCGCCGGGGACGGGCTGGCCGCGCTCGCGCACCCGCTCGACGCGGCGCGCGGCGCGCTGCTGCCGGCGATCCGCTTCGCCGACGCGCCGTCGGCGCTGGTGCGCGGCGAGCCGCTGGCGCTGCGCGTCGAGGCGCCGGGCCGGCGCGCGCTGCGCGTGGCGGTGCGCGAGACCGGGCGCCCGTGGCGCGAGCTCGACCTCCCGCTCGACGCGCGCGGCGCGGCGCCGCTCGCGCTCGGCCCCGCCGACGCGAACGTCGAACTGGTGGCCACCGACGGCCGCGCGCACTCCGACACGCTGCGCGTGCGCGTCACCGACCGCGCCTACCTCGGCGACGTGACGGTGCGCGCCGAGTACCCGGGCTACCTGTCGCGCGCGTCGGAGACGCTGGCGCCCGGCGAGCCGCTGCGTGTCCCGCGCGGCACGGCGCTCACCGTGCGCGGGCGCGCGTCGGTCGCGCTGCGCGACGTGGCGCTCGCCGACGCGGGTGCCGGGCGGGTGGCGCTGGCGACGCGCGGCCACGCCTTCGAGGGGCGCTTCGTTCCCGAGGCGTCGGGGCGGTGGGCGTGGCGCGCCGAGGGGGCCGCGGGACCGGTGGGGGAGCTGCCGCCGGCGCTCGAGGTGCAGCTGCAGCCCGACTCGGCGCCGATGGTGGTGCTCGCGTCCCCGGGGCAGGACTCGACGATCGACGGGCTGGCGGGGCTGCGCGCGCGCGTGCTGGCGAGCGACGACCACGGGCTGGCGTCGGTCGCGCTGCGGACGTGGGTGGAGCGCGCCGACGGCACGCGCCAGCCGCCGTCGGTGACGCCGCTCAGCGGCGCCGCCCCCGCGTGGACGGGCGAGGCGGCGATCGAGCCGGCGGCCTTGCAGCTCAGGGCGGGGGACAAGCTGCACGTGCAGGCGGTGGCGAGCGACGCCTCGCCCTGGCGGCAGGTTGGCGTGAGCCGCGAGGTGGTGCTCAAGGTCCCGTCGGCGAGCGAGCTGCGGTCGATGGCGCGCGCGTCGGCCGACTCCGCGATCGCGGGCGCGAACGCGCTCGCCGCCGCGCAGCGCGACCTGCAGCGCCGCACGGGCGAGGCGGCACGCTCGCGGACGAGCCAGTCGGCCGGGCGTGCCGACGGCAACCAGGGCGACCGGCAGTCGCAGATGGGCTACCAGCAGGCCGAGCGCGCGCGCGGGCTGGCGCAGGAGCAGCGCCAGATGGCCGAGCGCACGCGGCAGCTGCAGGAGCAGGCGCGCGCGCTGGAGCGGCAGCTGGCGCAGGCCGGGGCGCTCGACAGCGGGCTGGCGCGGCAGATGTCGGACGTGCAGCAGCTGCTGAGGGACGCGCTCACCCCCGAGCTGGCGAAGCAGCTGCAGTCGTTGGAGCGGAGCGCCGGGTCGCTCTCCCCCGGGCAGGCGCGCCAGTCGATGGAGCAGCTGGCGCAGCAGCAGCGCGAGCTGCGCGAGAAGCTCGAGCGCAGCGCCGAGATGCTGAAGCGCGCGGCGCTCGAAGGCGCGATGCAGACGCTGCGCGACGAGGCGCAGGAGCTGGCCGGCGAGCAGCGGAAGGAAGCGCAGCGCATGGAGCAGGGCGGCGCCCAACAGCAGGCCGGCGACGCGGCGAAGTCGCGCGAGCTGGCGCAGCGCTCGCGCGAGCTGGGGAAGGACATCGACCAGCTGGGCGACCGCCTGCAGCGCGAGAGGGCGGCCGTGGGCGCCGAGCGCACGGCGCAGGCCGAGGCGCACGCCGACAAGTCGGCGGAGGCGATGCAGCGCGCCGCGCAGGCCGGGGAGCGCGGGAGCGACCCGTCGCAGCGGCGCGCCGAGGCCGAGCGGCGCGACGGCTCGCGCGCGCAGAACGAGGAGCGGCAGGGCGGCGCGGGCGAGCAGGGCGCGCAGCAGCGGCCGCAGGGCGGGCAACAGGGCGCGCAGCAGCAGGGCGCGCAGCAGCAGACCGCGCAGGGGATGCCGCGCGCGGGGCAGCAGAGCGGCCAGCAGGCGGGCGGCCAGCCGCAGGCCGGCGGGCAGCAGCCCGGAAGCGAGCCGCAGCAGGGCGGCCAACAGCAGGGCGGCCAGCAGCAGGGCGGGCAGCAGGGGCAGCGCGGCGACCCGTCGAGCGCGGCGCGCGAGGCCGCGAACGAGATGCAGGCCGCCGCCGACCGGCTCGCGGCCGCGCGGCAGGGGCAGATCGACCAGTGGAAGGGAGAGCTGAGCGGGCAGCTCGACCGCGCGATCCAGGACGTGATGCAGATGGCGCGCGAGCAGAACGCCGTCGAGCGCGACGCGCGCGCCGGCAAGGAGGCCGGCGACCTGCGCGGCCAGCAGAGCGCCGTGCAGCAGGGCGTCGACCAGGCGGCGCAGCGCCTCGACCAGGCGGGGAAGAGCTCCTCGCTCCTCTCGCAGCGCGCGCAGCGCGCGATGCAGGAGGCGCGGCAGCAGGTCGCCGAGGCGACGCAGGCGTTGCAGCGCGGGCAGCAGTCGGGGAGCGGGTCGCCGTCGGGCGGGCAGCAGAGCGCGGGGCAGCAGGGCGCGGCCGACGCGATGCGCGAGGCCGGCGAGTCGCTGCAGCGCGCGGCCGCCGCGCTGGTGCGCGACCGCGAGCGCGTGAACTCCGCCGCCTCGGCGTCGGGCTTCGAGGAGATGGTCGAGCAGCTCAAGCAGCTGGCCGGCGCGCAGGGGCAGATCAACGCGCAGGCGAACGCGATGCCGATCCCGATGCCCGGCGCGGCGGGGCAGGGGGCGCGCGACGCGATGCGCCAGCTCGCCCGCCAGCAGAAGGAGGTCGCCGAGCAGCTGGAGGAGGTCGGCGAGGGGGACGCCACCGGGCGCGCCGACGCGCTGGCGCGCGAGGCGCGGCAGCTCGCGCAGTCGCTGGAGCGCGCCGGCGCCGACCCGTCGACGCTGCAGCGGCAGCAGCAGCTCTACCGGCGCCTGCTCGAGGCGGGGAAGACGCTCGAGCGCGAGGAGCGCGACGAGTCCGGGAAGCGCGAGGCCAAGAGCGGCGCCGGCGTGGCCGCCGTCGCGCCGGCCGACGGCTCGGCCAGCGGGCGCGCGGCGACGAAGTTCCCGCTCCCGACCTGGAACGAGCTGCGCGCGCTGAGCGCCGAGGAGCGCCGGCTGGTGCTCGAGTACTTCCGGCGGCTGAACGGCGCGCCGTGACCCGCGTTCGTTCCGCGTCGCTCGCGCTGGCCGCGCTGCTCGCGGCCGGCGCCGGCGCCGGCCGCGCCGCCGGCGCGCAGACCGTGCGCAGCGCGCCGCTCGCGCGCGCGCTCGAGCTGGAGTCGACCGGCAAGGCGCGCGAGGCGGCGCCGCTCTTCCGCGAGGCGCTGGTCGACCCGGCGGCCGGCGACGACGGGCGCTCCGCCGCGATCCTCGGGCTGGAGCGGGTGTGGGACGAGCTGGGGCAGCGCGACTCGATCGTGCCGATCGTGAACGTCGCGCTGCGCACGCGCCCCGCCGACCCGACGCTGCGCGGCGTGCAGCTGCGCGCGCTGGTGAACGCGCGGCGCGACGCCGAGGCGCGCTCGGCGTACGACACGTGGCGCCGCGCCGCCCCGGGCGAGCCCGCGCCCTACCGCGAGTACGCGCGCCTGCTGCTCGCGGCCGGGCGCACGGCGGCGGCCGACACGGTGCTGCGCGAGGCGGTGCCCGCGCTGCGCGGCCCCGGCGGCGTGCGCCCGCTGGCGCTGGAGCTGGCGCAGCTGCACGTCGCGCTCGGGGCGTGGGGGCGCGCGGGGGCGAGCTGGCGCGAGGCGGTCGACGCGATGCCGTACGTCGAGACGGCGGCGCTGTTCGCGCTGCACGCGACGCCGACGGCGGCGCGCGACAGCGTGCTTTCGGCGCTGCTCGCGCCCCCGCACGCGCTGGTGCCGCGTCGGCTCGCCGCGCAGCTGCTGATGGCCTGGCGCCGCCCGCGCGAGGCCTGGCAGGCGCTGGCCGCCGCGCCGGCCAACGACTCGTCGCGCGCCGCCTGGCGCGACCTCGCCGAGCGGCTGGAGGCGGCCGACGCCTGGCCGACCGCGCGCGACGCCTGGGCGCGCGTGTTCGAGGGGGACCGGGACGCCGCCGACGGGCGCCGCGCCGCCGCCGCCGCGCTGGCCGCGAACGACGCCGCCGGCGCGCTGGCGCTGCTCGAGCGCGCTCGCGCCGCGCGCGGCGCCGACTCCCCGGGCGCCCTCGCCGACCTGACGGTGCTGCGGGTGCGCGCGTTGGGCGCGCTCGGGCGCGCGGCGGAGGCGGAGCAAGCCGCGCAGAGCGCGTCGGCGCAGCTCGCGCCGGCGGACCGCGCGCGGGTGGCCGACGCGCTGGCCGAGGCGTGGATCGCCGGCGGCGACGTGACGCGGGCGCGCGCGGCGCTTACGGTCGCCGGCGCGCGCGACGACGCGCCCGTGGCCGGGTGGCTGGCGCTCTACGCCGGCGACCTGCAGCGCGCCCGCGCGCTGCTCAAGCGCCCGTCGGAAGACGCCGGCGCGGCGCGCACCGAGCTGGCGATGACCGCCCTCGCCGTGGTCGCGCGCACCCGCGCCGACTCGGCGCCCGCGGTCGGCGCCGCCTTCCTGAGCGCGGCGCGCGGCGACAGCGCGCGCGCCGCGCTGCAGTTCGTCGACGCCGCGGCGCGCCTCCCGGAGGCCGCGTCGCTGCTGGTCGCGACGGCCGCCCGCCTGCACGCCGCGCGCGGCGACGGCGCGGCCGCGCAGCCGCTCTGGGAGCGCGTGGCCACGCAGTACGCCGGCTCGCCCGAGGCGCCCGAGGCCGAGCTGGCCTGGGCGCGCGAGCTGCAGCGCCGCGGCGACGCCGCGGCGGCGCGCGGGCGGCTGGAGCACCTGATCGTCACCTACCCCGAGAGCGCGCTCGTCCCGATCGCGCGCCGCATGCTGGAGGGCGTGCGGGCGGCCCCCGCAGCCGCCCCCGCGCCGCCGAGCCCGAGTCCCGATGCCTGACCGCCTCCGATTCTCGCGCCTCGTCGCGCTGGCCGCCGCCGCGCTCGCGCTCCTCGCCGGCGCGCCGCTGCGCGCGCAGATGCTGCTCGTCCCGATGGACGACGCGCAGCGCAATCACCTCAAGGCCTACGGGCTGGTCTACAACGCGCTCAAGGACGGACAGAAGGCGGAGTGGCTGCTGAACTACCGCGGCGGCGCCTACTTCCTCCCCGACCTGCAGGAGCTGCGGCGCCGCGCGGCGCTGGCCGGCGTGTCGGTCGAGCCGCTCGGCGACGGCGCGGTGGCCGCGATCCGCCGCGAGGTCGCCGAGGGGAACATGGACGCGGTCCCGCTGGAGAAGGCGCCCAAGGTCGCGATCTACACGCCGACCACCGCGCAGCCGTGGGACGACGCGGTGACGCTCGCCCTCACCTACGCCGGGATCGAGTTCGAGAAGGTGTGGGACGAGGACGTGCTCGACGGGAAGCTGTCGAACTACGAGTGGGTGCACCTCTTCCACGAGGACTTCACGGGGCAGCAGAACAAGCTGTACCTCGGCTACCGCGACGCGCCCTGGTTCGTCGAGCAGCGGCAGCGCGCGCTGGCGACGGCGCGCAAGTTCAACCTCACGAGCGTGCCGGCGCTCAAGAAGGCGGTGGCCGAGCGCATCCGGCAGTACGTGGAGAACGGCGGCTTCCTGTTCGCGATGTGCGGCGCCACCGAGTCGCTCGACCTCGCGGTGGCGGGGCGCGACGTGGACTTCGCGGGGCCGCAGGTGGACGGCTCCCCCCCGGACGCCGACGCCGACCGCCGCATGCAGTGGGCGCGCACCTTCGCCTTCCGCGACGCGCGCCTCGAGTCGCCCTTCCTGAACGCGCTGAGCGACGTCGACGGGCACCAGGTGAACGTCCCCGGGCGCCGCCAGCCGCTCGGGACGTTCCAGCTGTTCGGCTTCTCGGCGAAGTTCGACCCGGTGGCCAGCATGCTGGTGCAGGACCACCGCACCGTGATCAACGACTTCTACGGCGTGACGACGTCGTTCACGAAGCGCACGCTCAAGCCCGGGGTGACGGTGCTCGCCCACGAGGACGGCGCGTCGTGGGTGAAGTACGTGCACGGCGACTACGGGAAGGGCTCGTGGACGTACCTGGGCGGCCACGACCCCGAGGACCCGCAGCACGCGATCGGGAACGCGCCGACCGACCTGGCGCTGCACCCGAACTCGCCGGGCTACCGGCTGATCCTCAACAACGTCCTCTTCCCGGCCGCGAAGAAGAAGCCGCTGAAGACCTGATGCGGGTTACGGCATCCGGACGAGTCGGGTGCTCCCCGCGAGGACCGCGCCGACCCGTCCGTCGCCGTCGCGCTCGAACCGGGTGGCGCCGCCGGGGAGGGCGGTGAAGCGGTCCTCGCCCACCGGGACGAGCTCGCGCGGGGAGTCGCCGGGGAGCGTGATCCAGAGTCCGCCGTCACGGACGACGATCACCGCCGGGGCGGTCGCGCCCGGCATCGTGTAGCGGCCGGCATACTCGGCCAGCCGGTCTGCGGCGACGGAGACCGGGACGATTTCGCGCGTCTCGTAGCCGGGCCACCCGTACTCGCGCGCGACCGCCGCGATCACGTCAGCGGCGAGGCCGCCGCCCATGTCGCTGTTGGTCATGACGACCACACCGCGCCCGCCGCGCACCCAGCCGGCGAGGGAGGCGCGGAATCCTTCGTTCGCGCCGCCGTGGACGAAGCGTGCGGTGTCGCCGGTTCCCTGGATGCCCGGACCCAACCCCCAGCCGCCCAGCCCGGGGGTGACCATGGCCGTGGCCAGCGTCTTCGGCAGCAGGGTCGAGGTGCCCTCGCCGTTGAGCGAGCGCTGGACGGCGACGATCCAGCGCGCCAGGTCGCTGGGCGTCGTCCAGAGCCCGGCGGCGGCCTGCTCCGGGTACGTGTGGAAGCGGCCGTCGATGGACGTGGTGCCGCGGCGGTAGCCGGTGGCGGCGTCCTCGAGCAGATGGATGGGGAGGGGCTGCTCGTAGGTGCTGCTGCGCATCGCCGCGGGTTCGAGGACGCGCTCGGCCATCAGTTCGTGGAATGGTTGGCCGGTTACGTCCGACATCAGAAGTTGCATAACCGTCATCCCGCCGCCCGAGTAGCGCCAAATACCCCCCGGAAGCGTGTCGATCCGGACAGCGCCGGTATTCGCCGGTGCCTCGCCGTTCAGAATCTGCACGACTGTCGGGGTGGCAGTCCCGCTCGCATAACCGGGAAAGCCGTGGACGGTGAGGCCGGCCGTGTGCGTGAGCAGCCCGCGCAGTGTCACCGGACGCCCGCCGCTCGCCGGACTCGCCGGCACCTGCCAGCTGCGGAGCGCCGCGTTCACGTCGGCGTCGAGCGCCAGCTTCCCCTCCGCCACCAGCTGCAGCGCCGCCGTCGCCGCCACCGGCTTGCTGATCGACGCCGCCTGGAAGCGGGTCGACGTGGTCGCCCGGCGCCCAGCCGCGACGTCGGCCATCCCGTACGCCCGCGCCCACGCCAGCCGCCCGCCGTCCACCACGGCCACGCTCACCGCCGGCACCCCGAGCTCCCGCATCCGCTCGGCGAGCGTGGCGCGCGCGACGGGGCGTCCGCGCACCTGCACCGGCGCGCGCAGGTCGGCCTCGATGCGCGCCGCCCGCGCCGCCGGGGCGAGCGAGTCGCGTGCGGGGGCCGACTGCGCGGCGAGCGGGGCGGCCAGGGCGGCGCAGCAGAGGAGCGGCAGGAGGGGCGGGCGCATGGTGGGTCTCCGGGTCGGATCACGGTCCACGCTACGATGCAGCCCCGACCGCGATCGCGCACCTCCGGGGAACGGGCTACGTTGCTTGGGGTTCTCTTCGGGCCCGTCCCGCCCCGCCTCCGCCGCGTGCTCCCCGCCACCCTCCCGCTCTCCACCGACGGGCGTCTCAGCCGCCCCGCCGCCGCCGCCATCCGCGCCGCCATCGCGCTCGCGGGCGGCCGCGAGGTGTGCTTCGTCTGCCAGGTCGACGAGGGGGGCGTCGTGCGCAGCGCGCGCGTCGTGTCGCGCGGCGACGTGCGCAGCGTGCTCGCCCTCCCCGGCTTCGCCGAGCGCGGGGAGATGCTGGTGCACAACCACCCGAGCGGGCTGCTCGAGCCGTCCGGGGCCGACCTCGAGGTCGCGCAGCGGATCTTCGGCAACGGCGTCGGCTTCGGCATCGTCGACAACGCCGCCACCGAGCTGTACGTGGTCGTCGAGGTCCCGCGCGAGAAGGCGACCGTCGACGTCGACCCGGCCGCGATCGACGCCGACCTGGGGCCCGACGGGCCGATCGCGCGCCGGCTGCGGCGCTACGAGGACCGCCCCGCGCAGCGCGCCATGGCCGGCGAGATCGCGCGGCTGTTCAACGACGGCGGCGTCGGGCTGCTGGAGGCGGGGACCGGGGTCGGAAAGTCGATGGGGTACCTCGTCCCCGCGCTGCGCTGGGCCGCCGCCAACGGCGAGCGCACCGTCGTGAGCACCAACACGATCAACCTGCAGGAGCAGCTCGTCGGGAAGGACCTGCCCTTCCTCGCCGCGGCGCTCACCGACCAGAAGGTGCGCTTCGCGCTACTCAAGGGGTGGCGCAACTACCTCTGCCTGCAGCGGCTGGAGCAGGCGCGCGTCGGCGGCGCGGCGCTGTTCGAGGCGGGGATGGCCGCCGAGCTGGGGGCGCTCGAGGCGTGGGCCGAGCGGACGGGCGACGGCTCGGTGGCCGACCTGCCGACGCCGCCGCGCCCCGAGGTGTGGGACGAGGTGGCGGCCGAGCCCGACCTCTGCCAGCGCATGAAGTGCCCGCACTTCGACCGCTGCTTCCTGTTCAAGGCGCGGCGCGAGGCGGCGCAGGCGGACGTGATCGTCGTCAACCACCACCTCCTGCTCTCCGACGTCGCGGTGCGGCGCGCGCAGCAGAACTGGGAGGACGCGGCCGTGCTGCCGGCGTACAAGCGGCTGGTGGTCGACGAGGGGCACCACCTCGAGGACGCGGCGGCCGCGCACCTGGGCACCTCGGTCACGCGGCGCGGGCTGCACCGCCTCTTCTCGCGCCTCGACCGGCGCGGCAAGGGGCTGCTCGGCGCGCTGGTGGCGCGGCTGGCGGAGAAGACGGACCTGCTCAGCGTCGCCAGCCTGGACCTGGTGCAGACGCGGCTCGTCCCGGCGGCGCACGGCGCGCGTGACCGCGCGGACCTCGTCTTCGACCTGCTGCAGGCGTGGCTGGAGCAGCAGGGACAGCCGGTGGTGCGCTTCGGCCCCGACTTCGCGAAGGACCCGATCTGGGCGGCGGGGCTCGACGCCGCGCTCACCGACCTGCTGGCCGACGTCGAGCTGCTGCACGAGTCGCTGCGGCTGGTCCGCGAGCGCCTCGAGAGCGACGAGAAGCGCGCCGAGCAGCTGGCGCCGCTGCTGGGCGAGCTGCGCGCCGTGGCGCGCCGGCTGGCGTCCTCGGGGGACGGGCTGGCGCGCGCGCTGCGCCCCGAGGGCGCGCGCGCCGGCGGCGAGCGCGCCGCGCCCGAGGAGAGCGTGCGGTGGGTGGAGCTGCGCGGCAAGGAGAAGAACGTCGTCGTCACCGCGGTGCCGCTCGACCTCGCGCCGATCCTGCGCGAGGACCTGTTCAAGCGCGTGAAGACGGCGGTGGTCACGAGCGCCACGCTGGCGACGCGCGGCGAGCGTCGCGGCGGCACCTACGACCGGCGCGCGAGCGACGCGGCGGGGCACGACGCGACGGGGCGCGGTACGGACACGGCGTCGTTCGCCTTCCTCGCCAACCGCCTCGGCCTCACGCGGCCCGAGTTCGAGCCCGCGACCGCGGCCTTCCCGTCGCCGTTCGACTACGCGCGCCAGGCGCTGCTCGTCGTGCCCACCGACGCGCCGGCGCCGAACGTCGACGCACCCGCGCACTTCCTGCACGCCATCCGCCACCTGCTCGACACCGCGGCGGCGAGCGACGGCGGGATGTTCGCGCTCTTCACCAGCCACCGCGACGTGCGGCAGGCGGCCGCCGAGCTGCGGGCGCGCGGCGCCGACCGGCGGTGGCCGCTGCTCGTGCACGGCGAGGACACGCGCGACGCGCTGCTGCGCCGCTTCCGCGAGAGCGGGCGCGCGGTCCTCCTCGGCACGGCGTCGTTCTGGGAGGGGGTCGACGTGCCGGGCGACGCGCTGCGCGCGCTGCTGCTCGCCAAGCTCCCCTTCCGCGTGCCGAGCGAGCCGGTGACGGCCGCGCAGTGCGAGGCGATCGAGGCCCGCGGCGGCGACAGCTTCCGCGAGTACATGCTGCCGCACGCGGCGCTGCGGCTGAAGCAGGGGTTCGGGCGGCTGGTGCGCACCGCGCACGACCGCGGCGTGGTCGTGCTCGCGGACCCGCGCGTCGTGACCAAGGGGTACGGGCGCGAGCTGCTGGAGGGGCTCCCGCCGGCGCGGCGGCTGGCCGGCCCGTGGGGGCGGCTGCGCGCCGAGGTCGAAGCGTTCTTCGCCGAGCGGCGGGGCGCCGCGCTCGACGCGACGGTGGACGCGATGCTCGAGGTGTGACGGGGGCGGCCGGCGGCGGCACGTGAGGCGGCGGACGGCGATGCCGAGACGCGCGGGGAGCGTCCCCCACGTCCCACCCGCCGCCCCCGATGGCACGTCCGCGCCCCCCGCTGTCCGCCGCCGCCCTCGCGCTGTTCGCCGCCTGCGCCGAGCCGCCCCTCCTCGCCCCGCCGGGCCCCGACGGCGGGGCGGAGCAGCTGACGCCCCCGCCTCCACCGGCGGCTCCCGTCGTCACGGTCACCGGCTGCGATGGCAGCGCCGTGACCCTCGGCGCCGACGAGAAGGCGTCGCTCGACCTGCACAACGCACGGCGCGCGGCCGGCGCGCTGCCGGCGCTCTGCGTGCACCCGCGCCTGCTGGCGGCGGCGCGCGGCCACTCGGCGGACATGCTCGCCCGGGAGTACTTCTCGCACACCGGGCCGGCCGGCGAGACCTTCGACCAGCGCGTCGCGCGCGCCGGCTACGCAGGGTGGAGCCGGCTGGCCGAGAACATCGCCTGGGGGGCGGGGGTGGGCGGGGCCGCCGAGGCCGTGTTCGAGCGCTGGATGAACAGCAGCGGTCACCGCGCCAACGTCCTGAGCGCCGACCTGCGCGAGGTGGGGATCGGCGCGGCCGCGGGAACGTTCCAAGGCTCGGCGGGGGCACGCGTCTGGACCGCGAGCTTCGGCACGCGCCCCTGAGCGGTGGCGCGCGTCGGGCGGCGCGGCGTTCCGCGCGCTACCTTGTGCGCATGACCACGCCTTCCCGCCCCGGCAAGATCGTCTGCGTCGGCCGCAACTACCTCGAGCACGCCAAGGAGCTCGGCAACACGGTCCCCGAGCGGCCGCTCCTCTTCCTGAAGCCGCCGTCGTCGCTGCTCGCCCCGGGCGCCGCGATCGAGCTCCCGCCCGACAGCGCGCAGGTCGAATTCGAGGGGGAGATCGGGATCGTGGTCGGGACGCGCCTGCGCCACGCCGACGAGGCGGCGGCCCGCGCCGCGGTCCGGGGCGTGGTGGCGCTCAACGACGTGACCGCGCGCGACCTGCAGAAGTCGGACGGGCAGTGGACGCGCGCCAAGGGGTTCGACACCTTCTGCCCGGTGGGGCCGGAGGTACCGGCGCCCGAGGACCTCGACGCGCTCACCGTCGTCACCCGCGTCAACGGGGTGGAGCGGCAGCGCGGGACGGCCAGCGAGATGGCCTTCCGCATCCCGACGATCCTGTCCTACGTCTCGCGGGTCATGACGCTCGAGCCGGGGGATCTGGTCGCCACCGGGACGCCGGCCGGCGTAGGGCCGCTCGCTCCCGGCGACGAGGTCGAGGTCGAGATCGTGGGGCTGAGCCGCGTCCGCAACCCCGTCGCCGCCGCGCCGACCGCCTGAGCCGGAACCCACCTCCGCACCGGGGGGTAGCCGCACCCATGCTTTCCGTCACCCGCGGGACCGACCCGTCGCCCCGGCGCGCCCGCGAGCGCCGCCCGGGCGCGTCGCTGGCGGTCTCGATCGCGGTGAACGCGGCGGTGATCTCGGCCTTCTTCGGGGCCATCGCCTCGCGCGAGGAGTGGGACTTCTGGCGCCCGGCCAAGAGCGCCGAGGTGCGCCCGGAGCGCATCGGCTTCGTACAGCTGCCGAAGCCCGAGGCCCCGGTCGCCGGGCGCGACGGCGGCGACGGCCGCCCGCGCACCGCGGCCCCCCGGCGCCGGGCCGCCGCGCCGGTGACGGCGCCGACCACCGTCCCCAGCACCCTCCCGCCGGCCGGCGAGGCCCCGGCGGAGGAGCCCAGCGGGAGCGGCGAGATCGTCGGCCAGGGCGGGCCGGTCGAGGGGATCCGCCCGACCTACACCGACCCGCGCCTCTGGACGCGCCCCGGCGCCGTCGCCACCGCGCCGCGCACCGCGAAGGAGCGGGTCGACAGCGTGATCGCCGACCGCCTGGCCCCGGTGCGCGACTCGATGCTCGCGGCCCAGGCGCTGGCCGCCGGGCAGCGCGCCCCGGGCGACTGGACGGTCAAGGGGCCCGGCGGGAAGTGGGGAATGGACCAGCAGAACATCCACCTGGGGAAGGTGAAGGTCCCGAACGCGGTCCTCGCCCTCCTCTCAGGGAACCTGCAAAAGAACCTGCGCGGGAACCCGACCGAGTTCGCGAACGAGCGGCGGCTCGCCGAGATCCGCCAGGACCTGCTCATGCACGCGAACCGCGAGCAGAGCGAGGACGAGTTCAAGCAGGCCGTGAAGGCCATCCGTCAGCGCAAGGACCGCGAGCGGGCCGCGCGGCGCCTCGCACGGCAGCAGCAGGGCGGGGGCGCGACCACGGGCGGCGAGTCCCCGGCGGGCGGCACGCCCTGACGACCGCCGGCCGGCGCCGGCCGGTCAGGCCCGCGGGTTACTCCGGGACGGCGTGCTCGAAGGCGTCGCGGTCGAAGAACGGGCGGAAGATCCCGCACACCACGCCCAGCACCGCGAAGTCGTCCTGCGGGCCGACCGCGATCTCCCGCTCCGCCGGGTTGGCGGGGACGAGCACCGTCTGGCCGTCGCGGTAGGTGAGCGTCTTGACCGTGGCCTCCTCCCCGAGCCGGGCCGCGATCACGTCCCCCTCGCCCGCCGGCGCGCTCGGCGACACCATGACGAAGTCGCCCTCCAGGATCCCGCGCCCGGTCATGCTGGCGCCCTTCACGCGCAGCAGGAAGGCGTCTTCGCCGGGGACGAAGCGGCGGTCGAAGGTGACGAACCCCTCGCGCGCGTCGGGGAGCAGGGCCGGCTCGCCGGCGTGGATGCGCCCGTAGTACGGGACCGGTTGGATGCGCGTGGCCCCCTGGTAGCCGAGGATCCGCACGCCGCGCGACCGCGACGGGTCACGCTCGATGTAGCCCTTGAGCGTGAGGGCGTTGAGCAGGTCCGAGACGGTCTTGGTCGACTTGATGCGGAATCGCTTGCCGATCTCGCGGATCGACGGCTGGTAGGTGTTCTCCGCCAGGAAGTCGATGAGATACTGATAGACCTTCCGCTCGATCGGAGTGAGGGGCTCTGCCATGTGTTCCTCCGATAGGGGAGACCGCCGGGTGGACTGTGCTGCCCCCCGGCGGCCCTCGTGAGCGCCAAGATAGGGCGGGCGCCCCGGACGGTCAACGCAGCGGTCGCCGTCGTCCGTTCCGCCCTGTGCCCCGGCTCACCGGCTCACGCCGTCGGCCGTGGCGCCCCCTCGGCCGCGATCCGCGCCCGCGCCGCGTCGATCCGCGCCAGCGACCGCTCGCGCCCCAGCAACTCCAACACCTCGAACATTCCGGGGGTCGCGGTGACGCCGGTCAGGGCGAGCCGCAGCGGTTGGAACAGCTTCCCGGCGCCCACCCCCTGCCGCTCGGCCTCGGCGCGCAGCGCCGGCTCCATCACCCCGGCCTCCCAGGCGTCGAGCGCGGCCAGCGCGGCGCGGCTGCCGCCGAGGAGCGTGTCGGCCTGCGCCGGGTCCTTGAACCAGAGCTTCGCCACCGCCTCCTCGTCGAACGCCGGCTCGTCGAGCAGGTAGGGCGCGGCCTGGCGCACCAGCTCGTCCACCGTGCGCGCGCGCACGCGCAGCAGCTCCAGCAGCCTGTGGTAGAACGCCGGCCGGGCCTCGAGCGACGCCGCCGTCGCCAGCCCCGAACGCTCCAACGCCGCCGCCGCCAGCGGGGCGAGCGCGTCGAGGGGCATCAGCATCAGGTGCTGCCCGTTCATCCACTCGAGCTTCTGCGGGTCGAACACGGCCGCCTTGCGCGACAGGCCGTCGGCCGAGAAGAGCTCGATCATCTCCGCGCGCGTCATCACTTCGCGGTCGCCCCCCGGGCTCCAGCCGAGGAGGGCGAGGAAGTTGTTCATCGCCGCGGGGAGGATCCCCTGGTGCTGGTAGTCGCCGACGGCGGTCGCCCCGTGGCGCTTGGAGAGCTTCTTCCCGTCGGTGCCGTGGATCATCGGCAGGTGCGCGAACTGCGGCAGCTCGGCGCCCAGCGCCTGGTAGAGCAGGATCTGCTTCGGCGTGTTGGAGATGTGGTCGTCGCCGCGCATCACGAGCGTGATTCCCGTCGCGATGTCGTCGGAGACCACCGCCATGTTGTAGATCGGCGTCCCGTCCGAGCGCAGCACGATGAAGTCGCCCTCGCCGATGTCCTTGTTCGGGAAGGCGATGCGCCCGTGCACGAGGTCCGGCCACGCCGTCTCGCCGTCGGGCATGCGGAAGCGCACCACGAACGGGTCGCCGCGCTCGGTGCGGCGCGCCACCTCCTCGGCGCCCAGGCGGTCGCAGCGGCGGTCGTAGCGGAACGCCTCGCCGCGCGTCTCGGCGGCCTGGCGCTGCTCGTCGAGCTCCGCGGCGGTGCAGAAGCAGCGGTAGGCGGCGCCGGCGTCGAGCAGGCGGCGCGCGTCGGCGCGGTGGCGCACCAGGTTCGCGCCCTGGTAGACGGGCGGCTCGTCCCAGTCGAGCCCCAGCCACTCCAGCCCCTCGAAGATCGCGCGCGTCGAGGCGTCGGTGCTGCGCGCCCGGTCGGTGTCCTCGATGCGCAGCAGGAACTGGCCGCCGTGCTTGCGCGCGTACAGCCAGTTGAACAGCGCGGTGCGCGCGCCGCCCACGTGCAGGTAGCCGGTGGGGGAAGGTGCGAAGCGGAGGCGTGGGGCGGAAGTCATGCAGAATGCTAGCGTCGGCGCCCCGTCCGGCACTATGGCTCGCGCCGCCGCGCCGTTCGGGACGCGCCGGTGCCGTTCGTGACGCCGGGGGTGACGTCGGGCGCGGGCCCGCCGTTGCTTGTGCGCATGACCCCTGCGGATGCTCCCCCGCCCGGCGCGCCGCCCCCGGTTCCCCCGGCACCGGCGCGGCTGACGCGGCGCGACCTGGCGCTGGTCGCGGCGTTCTGGACTTTCCACGCGCTGCTCACCGTCGCCAACCGGCTGTTCGGCGCCGGCACGGGGCGCGACGGGGTCGCGGCCGGGGGCGCACTGGCGGTGGCGCTCACCGAGTCGCTGTGCTGGGCGCTGCTCACGCCGCTGGTCTTCCAGCTCGCCGGGCGCGGCGACGCCGACCGGCAGGGTGCGCTCGATCTGTCGTGGGACCGCGTGGCGGCGTTCCTCGCTGTGGGCGCGGTGGCCAGCGTCGGACTGACCTGGGTCGGCCACGAGATGCGCGGCCTGGTGCGAGGGGCCGGATTGGGCGGGCCTCCTCCCGGCGCGCCACCGGGCCCCGGCGGCGCGCCGGGAGGGCCGCCGTTCGTCCGCGGCGCGCCGCCGTGGATCGCCTTCGCCAACGCGCTGCTCACGTACGTGGGCATCTACGCGGCCGGACTCGCGCGCGCGTACTCGCTGCGCTACCGCGCGCGGCGCGAGCAGGCCATGCAGCTCCAGGCGCAGCTCGCCGAGGCGCGGCTCGACGCGCTGCGGCGGCAGCTCGACCCGCACTTCCTCTTCAACACGCTCAACGCCGTCTCGGCGCTCGTCGAGCGCGACCCGAAGGGGGTGCGGCGCATGATCGCGCGGCTCAGCGACCTGCTGCGCCACAGCTTCGAGGGGCCGGACGACCCCGAGGTGCCGCTGCGTGACGAGCTGGCGCTGGTGGGGCGCTACGTGGAGATCATGCAGGTGCGCTTCCAGGGGCGGCTGGCGGTCGACACGCGCGCCGACGAGCGCGCGCTCGACGCCCTCGTCCCGAGCATGCTGCTGCAGCCGCTGGTCGAGAACGCGATCAAGCACGGCGTCGAGCGCCGCGCCGGCGCGGGGCGGATCGCGATCGAGGCGGTGCTCGACGGCGGGACGGTGGTGCTCCGCGTGGTCGATGACGGGCCGGGGCCGGCGGCGCCGGACGCGGCGTCCGGGCGGCGCGGCGGCGTCGGGCTGCGCAACACGCGCGCGCGGCTGCAGGAGCTCTACGGCGCCGCGCAGGCGCTCGCGCTGTCGCCCGCGCCCGGCGGGGGCACGGTCGCCGAGGTGCGGCTCCCCTTCCACACGCGCGAGACGACCTCCACCCCACTCCCGAGAGGACGCCATGTCGGCTGAGCGCCCGCTGCGCGTGCTCGTCGTCGACGACGAGCCGCTCGCGCGTCTGCGCGTCGAGGACCTGCTGCGCCACGAGCCCGCCGTCGAGGTCGTCGGCACCGCGTCGGACGGCATCGAGGCGGTGGCCGCGGTGCGCGCGCTGCGCCCCGACCTCGTCTTCCTCGACGTGCAGATGCCCGAGAAGACGGGGCTCGAGGTGGTGCGCGAGCTCGGCGCCGAGATGCCGGCGACGATCTTCGTGACCGCGTACGACCAGTTCGCGCTCCAGGCGTTCGACGTCGCAGCGGTCGACTACCTCGTGAAGCCGTTCGACGACGAGCGGTTCGAGGAGGCGTTCCGCCGCGCGCGGCGGCGGCTGGCGCTGGAGGGCGTCGACCGGCTGCGCGCCGAGCTGCTGGCGGTGCTGCAGGGGGCCGGGCCGACGTCCACACCCGCCGCGCCGCAGCCCCCGCCGCCCGCCGAGCGTCCGAAGTACCTCGAGCGGATCGCGGTCGACATCCGCGGCAAGGTGCGCCCGATCCCGGTCGCGCAGATCCAGTACATCACGGCCAGCGGGCCGTACGCCGAGCTGCACGTGACGGAGGGGGCGGGCGTGCACCGCTACGTGATCCGCGAGGCGATGCAGACGCTGGAGGAGCGACTCGACCCGGACCGCTTCATGCGCGTGCACCGCTCGGTGATCGTGCGCCTCGACCTCGTGGAGGCGATGCACAAGAGCGCGGGCGGCGACTACGAGGTGCAGCTCCGCGGCGGCGGCCGGCTGCGCGTGAGCCGGTCGCGCCGCGAGGCGCTGGAGCGCTGGCTGGGCGTCTCGTCGTGACGCGGCGGGCTAGGGTCGGCGGCCGCTCGCGTGTCCCTCATGCACAGGCCACCAACAGCATCCGGAGCGACCCGTGCCCACGCCCGTCCTCGCCGCGCCGCGCCGCCGTCCGCGCGCGGCCGCCCTCTTCGCCGTCGTCAGGTTGACCGTCGCCGCCGCCCTCGCCGCGTGCGGCGCCGATTCGCCGAGTGCGCCCGCCGAGCCGCGACCCGCCACCGTCGGCGCGACCGACGGCGGCACCGCAGCAGCGTGTGCGGGCACGCCGGCGACGCTGGCGTCGGGGCAGGCGCTCGTGCTCGCGGCCGGCACGGGGGTGTGCGTCGGCGGCGGCGACGCGGGGGCGGAGTACGCGATCGTCGCGTTCAACGGCGCCGCCAGCGCGCGCACCCGCGCGCAGCTCGCCGTCACCGGCAGCGGCATCCAGACAGTGACCGCGGCGCTGGCCGCCGTCGTCGCCGACGGTGCCGGATTCGGCGCGGCCGCCGGCGGGATCTCGGCGTCGCGGGCGCCCTCGCGGGCCCTCGACACGCGGCTGCGCGCCCTCGCGGCCCGCGACCTGTCGCCGCGCGTCGGCGGCGCCCGCAGCTGGTACGCGTCGCGCACGACGACCGGCGCGCGGCGGTCGCTGATCCCGGCCGCGGCCAGGGTCGGCGACCTGGTCACGCTGAACGTTAACGCCGACGACGCCTGCGCCAGCCCGCGCCTGCGCGGCGCGCGCGTGGCCGCCGTGTCGAACAAGGCGGTGGTGGTGGCGGACACGCTCAACCCCGCGGGCGGCTTCACCGACGCCGAGTACCTGGCGCTGGCGACGACGTTCGACACGCTCATCGCGCCGGTCGAGGACGCGGCGTTCGGCGCGCCGACCGACGTCGACGGGAACGGGCGCGTCGTCCTCTTCGTCACCAGCACCGTCAACGAGCTCACGCCGGCCAACGCCGGGTGGTACGTGGGCGGCTTCTTCTGGGCGCGCGACCTCTTCCCGGCGACCGGCGCCGAGGCCTGCGCGGGGAGCAACGCCGGGGAGCTGTTCTACCTCCTCGCCGCCGACCCGCGGGGGACGATCAACGACAACGCGTGGTCGAAGGACGAGGTGACCGACGTCGTCACCGCGATCGTCGCCCACGAGTACCAGCACCTGATCAACGCCTCGCGCCGCCTGTACGTGACCGGCGCCGCCGACTTCGAGGAGCTGTGGCTGGACGAGGGGCTGAGCCACGTCGCGGAGGAGCTGGTGTTCTACCGCGCGGCGGGGCTCGCCCCGCGCCAGAACCTGGGCGCGACGGCGATCCGCCGCTCGGCCGCCGCGGTGAACGCCTTCAACGCGTTCGCGATCGAGAACTTCGGGCGGGTCGACGAGTTTCTGCGGGCGCCCTCGTCCAACTCGCCGTACGCCGCCGACGACTCGCTGGCCACGCGCGGCGCGACCTGGAGCTTCCTGCGCTGGGCGGCCGACCACCAGGGGGCCGCCGACGGCGCGGTGTGGAGCCGCCTCGTGAACGCGTCGACGGCCGGGATGGCCAACCTGCGCGGCGTGTTCGGTTCCGACCTGACGCCGGTCGTCCGCGACTGGGCCACCGCGCTCCTGCTCGACGACGTCGCGGGCGCGGACGCGCGCCACCAGGACCTGAGCTGGGGGTACCGTTCGCTCTTCGGCGCGCTGTCCTCGAGCTACCCGCTGGCCGCGTCGTCGCTCGCCGACGGGGTGGCGCAGGCGGTGTCGGTGGTCGGCGGCGGGGCGGCGTATCTGCGCTTCGGCGTCGCCGCCGGGCGGACGGGCGGGGTGAGCTGGGCCGCGCTCCCCGCCGACGTGCAGCTCACGCTCGTGCGCACTCGCTAGAAGAGCGCCTCCACCTGCCTCCGCACGTCGGCCGTGCCGTTCGGAACGCCCCCGTGCCGTTCGTGCGCGCGGGGTGGGGGGGGCGGCGGGGCGGGCGTGTAATCCTCTACGACAGACGCGACGCGACGGCGTCGCCGCCCCAGTTCCCACCACCGCGCCCCTCCGATGATCCAGCGCCCGCTGCTCACGATCCCCGCCGCGCACGACCACCACGACGACGACCACGACGACCACGGCGGGCTGCACCGCGACCTGCTCGCAACCGGCGAGAAGATGGATCGCCGCCGCCTCTTCCGCCTCGGCGCCCGCTGGGGGCTCGGGATCGGCGCGCTCCAGCTGCTCGGCTGCGCGGGCGACGCGATCACCGGCACCACCGACACGGGCGCCACGGGGAGCACCGGCACCACGACGCCGGGCACGGGGAGCACCGGCTCGACGACCACTGCGGGGGGCGCGTGCACGCGGATCCCCGAGGAGACGGCCGGCCCGTACCCCGGCGACGGCTCGAACGGCGCCAACGTGCTGAATCAGACGGGGGTGGTGCGCAGCGACATCCGGTCGAGCTTCGCGGGGTTGAGCGGCACCGCGGCGGGCGTCCCGCTGATCATCGAGCTGACGCTCGTCTCCGCGTCGACGTGCGAGCCGCTCGCCGACCGCGCCGTGTACCTGTGGCACTGCGACCGCGCCGGGGCGTACTCGCTGTACACGGCCGGCGTGACCAACCAGAACTACCTGCGCGGCGTGCAGAAGGCCGACGCGAGCGGGAAGCTGCGCTTCGCGTCGATCTACCCCGGCTGCTACGCCGGCCGCTGGCCGCACATCCACTTCGAGGTGTTCGCGAGCCTCGACGCGGCGACCAACGTCCGCAACAAGGTCGCGACCTCGCAGATCGCGCTCCCGAAGGCAGCGTCGGACCTCGTGTACGCCACCAGCGGCTACGAGCAGAGCGTGCGCAACCTCGCCGGCATCACGCTCGAGACGGACGGCATCTTCCGCGACGGCTCGGCGCTCGAGCTGGCGACGGTGACGGGGAGCGTGACCGAGGGGTTCACGGCGACGCTGACCGTCGCGGTGAGCGGGGCGTGAGCCCCGCCGCCGCGGGCGGGAAGTGGGGCCGCGCCGGGCCGTAGGGTCCGCGCGGCTCTGCGTGTTCTCGAAGCACGGGCACACACGCCCCACATCGAGGATCACGCAATGCGACACGCAGCACCCGCCCTCGCCGCCCTCGCCGCGGCGCTCGCGGTCGCCGGCCCCGCCGCGCCGGCGGCCGCCCAGTACTTCGGGCAGAACAAGGTCCAGTACGAGCGGTTCGACTTCGACGTCCTGCGCACCGCGCACTTCGACGTCCACCACTACGCCGCCGAGGCGCCGGCCGTGCGCGACGCGGCGCGCATGCTGGAGCGGTGGAACGCGCGCCTGACCGCGCTCCTGAGCCACCCGCTCTCGCGCCGCAAGCCGGTCGTGTTCTACGCCGACCAGCCGGACTTCCAGCAGACGAACGTCATCGCGGGCCGGCTCGACGAGTCGACCGGCGGCGTCACCGAGTCGCTGCTCGACCGCATGGTCATGCCGCTCACCGGCTCGTACGCCGAGACGGACCACGTGGCCGGGCACGAGATGGTGCACGTCTTCCAGTACGACCTGGCGGCGCGGCTGGCCGAGCGCGAGCGCGGCGCGTCGCTGGAGCGGCTGCCGCTCTACCTGGTCGAGGGGATGGCCGAGTACCTGTCGATCGGCCCGCGCGACGCGCACACGGCGATGTGGCTGCGCGACGCCGTGCGGCGCAACGATCTGCCGACGATCCGGCAGCTCACCAACGGCAACAAGTACTTCCCCTACCGCTACGGCGAGGCGCTGTGGGCCTACGTCGGCGGGACGTGGGGGGACGACGTGGTGCCGCGCCTCTTCCGCGCGGCGCTGACGTCGGACTTCGACGAGGCGACCCGGCGCGTGCTCGGGATGACCACCGACTCGCTCTCCAAGCGGTGGCACGCGGCGGCGCGGCGCGAGTACGGGCCGCTGCTCGCCGGCCGCGACGCGCCCGAGGCGGTGGGCGACCGCCCGGTGGTGGGGGAGCGCCGGCGCAACCAGTACGCCGTCTCCCCCTCGCTCAGCCCCGACGGGCGCACGATGGCCTACGTGATCAGCCGCTCGGCCGAGGGGTTGCGCCTCGTGGTGGCCGACGTCGAGAGCGGTCGCGTGCGCGCCACGCTCGCGACCCCCGGCGTCCGCACCCACTTCGACGCGCTCGGCGTGCTGTACTCCGCCGGCAGCTGGTCGCCCGACGGGCGGCGGCTAGCGGTGGTCACGTACGCCAAGGGGAACAACGAGATCGCGCTCGTCGACGCGGCGAGCGGGCGCGTCGTGCGGCGGCTGCGCCCGCGCGACGCCGGCTCGATCACGACGCTCGCCTGGTCGCCCGACGGCACCCGCATCGCCTTCTCGGGGACGACCGGCGGACCGAGCGACCTCGGAATCGTCGACCTCGCGAGCGGAGAGACGCGCTGGCTGACGCGCGACCGCCACGCCGACCTGCACCCCACCTGGTCGCCCGACGGCGCCTCGCTGGCCTTCGTGACCGACCGCGGCGAAGGCGCGGAGGCGGGGAGCGACTTCGCGCGGCTGCGCTACGTGCCGCTGCGCCTCGCCGTCGCCGACGTCGCCACCGGCGCGGTGCGGCTGGTGGCCGGGCTGCCGGGCACCGCGCACGCCAACCCGCAGTTCGCCCCCGACGGCGCGTCGCTCTTCTTCCTCTCCGACGCCGGCGGCTTCCGCGACGTGTACCGCGTCTCGCTGCGCACCGGCGCGCTGGCGCGCCTGACGCGCGTCGCCACCGGCGTCAGCGGGATCACCGCCTCGTCGCCGGCGATCAGCGTGGCGCGCCGGACGGGGCGCCTGGCGCTGTCGGTGTTCGAGAACGGCGGCTTCCGCATCGCCACCATCGACTCGGCGCACGTGCGCGGCACGCCCGTGGCGGCGACGCTCGCCGCGTCGGCGTCCGCCGCGGCGACGCCGCCGGGGCGGGAGCCAGCGGCCGGCGCGCCCCCGATCGACGCGGCGCGCCTCCCCGCCGACCCGGGGACCGGCGCGCCGGCCGTCGAACGCTACCTGGCCGACCCCGACGGCGGGCTCCCCGCCGACTCGGCGCTCGCGCCCGCGAAGGAGTACCGCGCGGCGTACAAGCTCGCGGGCGTGGGCCGCCCGTCGGTCGGCGCGTCGGTGGGCGGCGTCTTCGGCACGCAGCTGTTCGGCGGCGCGTCGGCGTACTTCACCGACGTCCTCGGCGACCACACGCTCGGCGTCGCGCTGCTGGCGTCGGGGCAGCTCCGCGACATGGGCGGGCAGCTGCTCTACCTGAACACCAGCCGCCGCTGGAACTGGGGCGCCAGCGTCGAACGCACGCCCTACCTGTTCGGCTACGGCGCCTACACGGGCGCTGGCGTCGACTACACGCTCGCACACCTCGCCGTCACCGGCGCGTCGGGGATCGCGCAGTACCCGTTCTCCGCCACGCGCCGGCTGGAGGTGAGCGCCGGCTACTCGCACTACGGCTACTACGTCGAGGGCGTCAGCCAATCGTTCAACGGGAACGTCTCCCGCACGGCGCTGGCGTCGCCGCCCTCGCTCGGCCTCGCCAACGGGTCGCTGGCGTACGTGGGCGATGACGCGGCCTTCGGTTTCACCTCGCCGGTGGCCGGGACGCGCTTCCGCGCCGAGCTCTCGCCGACGCTCGGGACGCTGCGCTTCCACACCGCGCTGCTGGACGTCCGGCGCTACTTCAACCTGCGCCCGGTGACGCTCGCCGTGCGCGGCATGCACTACGGCCGCTACGGGCGCGACGCCGACGGCCAGCAGCTGGGCGTGCTGTACCTCGGCGACGGCTCGCTCGTGCGGGGCTACGACTACAACTCGTTCACCGCCGGCGACTGCTCGGGGGCGGGGACGGGGGCGCTGGCCGGGAGCACGTGCCCGCAGTTCGATCGGCTGGTGGGGAGCCGCCTCGCGGTCGCGAACGTCGAGCTGCGCGTGCCGCTGCTCGGCACCGAAGGGTTCGGGCTGATCGCGTCGGCGCTGCCGCCGCTGGAGCTGGCGCCGTTCGTCGACGTGGGCGCCGCGTGGACGGCCGCGGGCGCGCCGCGCTGGTCGCTCGCCGCCGGCGGCACCGACCGTGCCCCCGTCGCCAGCGCCGGCATGGCCGCGCGCGTGAACCTGTTCGGCTTCGCGGTCCTGCAGACGTACTGGGCGCGCCCCTTCCAGCGCGCCACCGGCGGGACGTGGGGCCTCGTGCTCCAGCCGGGGTGGTGACGAGGATGCGACGACTCGTCACCGCCGGCGCCGCGCTCGGCGCGCTCGGCGCCTGCCACCCGTTCGCGCTCAAGCAGGAGCCCTTCACCCCCGACTCGGCGCCGGTCACCGAGGTCGCGGTCGCGGACGGTGACACGACCTTCGTGCTCCGCACCGACGCCTACGTGCTGCGCGCGCGCTCGCGCGACCTGCTGTGGGCGCGACGCACGCTCGACGACGCGGCGTGGCGCTACCGCTGGCTGCTCGGCGTCGCCCCGCGTACGGTAGAGCTGCGCGCCGACTCCGCCGAGCTGCGCGCCGACGCGCGCGGGGCCGGCCGGACCGCCGTGCCGACCGCGGCGCCGCGTTGGACGTCGGGGGCAGCTGCGCCCGCGATCGCCTGGCGCGCCGCGCGGGCGTGGGTGGCGGCGCTGGTTGCCGACTCGGCGGGCGGCGCCGGCGCGTCACGCGCGCCCTGGTGGTTCGAGGCGGGCGCGGCGCAGCTGATCGCCGACGCCGACGGGCGCGTGAGCGCCCTCCGCGCCGCCTTCACCGGGCGCGACGCGCTGCCACTGGCCGAGTTGCTGGCCGCCCAGCGTCCGCCCGCCGGTTCCCCGTTGCCGACGTCGCACGCGAGCGCGGCGCCCGGCCAGCCGCGTCGCGCGCGCGGGGAGGTCGACCGCGCACCGCCCGTCGGCGCGCAGGGCGCGTCGCTGTTGCTGTTCCTGCGCGAGCGCGACGCCGGCTTCGTCCCGGTGTTGGCCGCCGAGCTGCCGCGCGGGCGCGCGTTCGCCGACCTGCTCGCGACGCGGCCGGCGCTCCCGTCGTCGCCCGCAGCGCTCGAAGCCGAGTGGCGGAAGTGGCTCGGTCGTCAGCCCGGCGCGCGCGGCGTGCGCGTCGCCTCGTGACGCGTCCGTCCCGCTGACCCGCGCCGAGCAATGCGAGGCGGAGCGCGGTACCCGACCGAGCGCCGCGGCCAGCCGCGGCGCGCCGTGGTCCCCCAAGGCGCGGCGGGCGAACCCGCGCCCAACGCGTCGGCCGACGCGTCGCGCCTCCGCGCGGCGCGCGAGGCGGTGCGTCACGTCGTCGCGGGCGGCGGCGACGAGGAAGCCGTGCGTGGCGCGCTGCACCGCCTGGTGGAGGTGGCGTGGGCCGCGACGCTGTCCGAGGTGGCGGCGTGCGCGATCGTCGCCGCGGCGATCGAGCTCGGGGCGAAGCGGCGTCGCGCCCCGGCGACGCCGGCGCGGGCGGCCGTCTGGGAGGCGGCCGCCCGCGCGCGCTACGCGCAGCTCGCCGACGCGCGGGCGAGCGGGGCGCCGCCGGCGTAGGCGGTCAGCGGACCGCCCAGCTCCCGGTGCCGCGCACCGCGTCGTCGAGGCGCTCGCGGAACTCGGGGTGCCGGCGGCCGAGCGCCAGCGCCAGCAGCGCGCACCCGACGACGTTCCCGCCGACGAGCTGGATCCAGGTGACCGCGCCGGTCGCGGTCGTCGCCTGCAGCGCCGCCACCAGCGCCGCGAACGCCACCTCGGTGATCGCGAAGAGCAGGAGCGCGCCGGCGAGCACGCCCGAGTCGCGGCGGGCCGTGCGCAGCACCGCCGCCGCGGCGACGCCGAGCAGCGCGAAGGCGGCGTAGTGCACGAGCGTGTAGCCGACCACCAGGAGCGCGGGCGGCAGGGCGGCGCGCACGCCGAGCAGCGACGCCAGCCCGCGACCGAGCAGCTCGGGGGTCACGAACGGTACGCCGGTCACCACGACGTCGGCGATCAGGAAGCCGACCGCGACACCCGAGGCCGCGAAGGCGCCGGCGCGCGCCCCCTCGTCGACGACGCTGCGCTCGATGGTGGTGGGGGGGGCGGGGAAGGTCTCGTTGGCTCGCATGGCGCATCGCTCCGTGTGTGGGTGCGGAAGCACGATCGCGTCGCGACGCGGCGCCGTGATACGGGGCGTGGCTCCGATCGCACGTGGGTGTCCTGAACGGCACTCGTCACGGCGTGCGCGGCGGCGTAGTATCGCCACCGTCCCCCCCGATCGACCCCCGCCTCCCCGCGTCCCGTGCCCTCGCCCCGCCACCGACGGTGTGCCCTCGGCGCTGGCCTCGCGCTCGCCCTCGTCGCGGGCGACACGTCGCACGCGCAGCCGGCGGTCGGCACGCGGGCATCGGCGGACACCGGGGCGACGCCGAGCGTGCGGTTCACGCCGGCGGCGTTGCGACTCGACGGCGCGCTCGACGAGGCGGCGTGGGCGGACGCCGACAGCGTCGCCGCCTTCGTGCAGCGCGACCCCGCCGAGGGCGCCGCGATGAGCGAGCGGACCGTCGTGCGCTTCGTGGGCACGCCGGACGGGCTGTGGGTCGGCCTGTGGGCCTACGACCGCGACCCGGGCGGCGTCCGCCGCGCGCAGCTGCGTCGCGACGCCGACTTCGGCACCGACGACAGCTTCACGCTCATGCTGTCGCCCACCGCCGACAAGCGCACCGGCTTCCTGTTCAGCGTCAACCCGAACGGCGCCCTGTCCGACGCCGAGATCCTCAACTTCGAGCAGGAGAGCCGCGAGTGGGACGGGATCTGGGACGCGCGGGCGCGCGTCACCGCCGAGGGGTGGCAGGCGGAGCTCGTGATCCCGTGGCAGACGCTCCGCTACCGCACGGCCGGCGAGCCGGGCGCCGACGCGTGGGACGTCAACGTGCGCCGCTACATCCGCCGGAAGAACGAGACGGCGCTCTGGCGCTCGTGGCGCCGCTCCGAGGGGATCCGCATCCTCGAGCGAGCGGGGACGGTGCGCGGCTTCGCCACCGCGTCCGCCGCGCTGCCGGACGGACTGCCGCGCCGCGCGCGCGCCGAGCTGCGCCCGTACGTCGCGACCACCGGGCGGCTCGCCGAGCGGCGGTACGCCGCGGACGGAGCGGTGCAGGGGGGCGCGGGCGGGGCCGTGCTGGGCGACGCGGGGCTCGACGCCAAGCTGGCCCCGTCGCCCACGCTGACGCTCGACCTGACCGCCAACGCCGACTTCGCGCAGGCGGAGGTCGACCGCCAGGTGGTCAACCTCACGCGCTTCCCGCTCTTCTTCCCCGAGCAGCGCCCCTTCTTCACCGAGGGCGCCGGCATCTTCGACTTCGGCCGCCGGCAGGAGACGCAGCTCTTCTACAGCCGGCGCATCGGCCTCGCGTCGGGCGTCCCGGTGCCGCTGTACGCGGGCGCGCGGCTCACGGGGCGCGCCGGCGGGCAGCGGGTCGGGCTGATCGCGACGCGCACGGGCGGGCGCGACCCGGCGACGGACGCCGTCGCGCGCGTGAAGCGCGACCTGCTGGGGCGTGGATTCGTGGGCGCCATGGCCACGCTGCAAGACGTGGCCGGCGACGCGCGCCCGTCCACCGCCGGCGGCGTCGACTTCAACCTGCCGTACTTCGTGCGCGGGCAGAACCTCGTCGTCCTCGGCAACCTCGCCGCCGACGCGGGCGGCGCCCCGGGCGACCCGACGTACGCGCGCCTCGTGATCGACTACCCGAACGACCACGCCGACCTCGTCGCGCGCTTCGACCGCGTCGGCGCGGGGTTCGATCCGGCGCTCGGCTTCGTGCAGCAGGCGGGCGTCATGCGCTACGCCGGCAGCACCGCGATCACGCCGCGCCCCCGCCACCTCGGCCCGCTCGGGCCGCCGCTGCGCGCGCTCGGGGTGCGCCGGCTGCGCCTCAACGCCCTCAGCTGGAACCACGTGCAGCGGCTGCCGGGGGGCGGGCGCCGGGGGCTGAGCAACGCGAGCTACAGCGTCACCCCGCTCGGCGCCGAGTTCGAGAGCGGCGACGAGTTCGAGCTGCGACTCGTGCGCACGGTCGACGCGCCCAGCGCGCCGTTCGAGCTCTTTCCCGGCGCCGCCGTGCCCGCGCGGCGCTACCGGTGGGACCGCGTGCTGCTCGACGCCACCACGTCGGCCGCACGCCCGCTGGTGCTCGACGGCGTCGCGAGCGCGGGGCAGTTCTACGACGGCCGGTCGTGGGAGGCGGAGGCGGCGCTGCGGGCCCGCTTCCAGCCGCACGTCCTCGCGAGCGTGGAGTACGGGCGCGCCGCGGTGCGCCTGCCCGACGACTCGGCCGGCCCGCGCCGCTTCGCCGCGCAGTTCGCGCGCACGCGCCTCGACGTCGCGGCCAGCCCGCGGCTCAACACGACGCTCTTCGCACAGTGGGACAACGAGTCGGAGCGCGTGGCCCTCAACGCGCGCGTGCGCTGGACGTCGTCGCCGGGGAGCGACGCGTATCTGGTGTGGAACAGCGCCTGGCCGTCCGACCTGCCGGGCGGGTTCTCGCGCGTGCCCTGGGGGAGGCCGGCGGGCGGGGCGCTGGTCGCCAAGTACGTGCGGTATCTGCGGCTCTGACCGGGGCGGCGGCGACGCGGCCACCCGGCGAACACTGCGACACCACGTCGACCGTGGACTCAGTCGCAGCGGAGCGCCACGACTGGGTCCACTCGCGCCGCGCGGCGCGCCGGCGCCGCGCTCGCCGCGGCGGCCACCGCCAGCAGCGTCGCCCCGATCGCGAGAAACGTCGTCGCGTCCGTCGGCTCCGTCTCGAACAGGATCGACCGCAGCGCCCCAGCCGCGCCGTACGCCGCAACGCCGCCGAGCGCGACGCCGGCCGCCGCGAGCCGTACGCCCTGCCCCAGGACCGCCGCCACCACACGGCGAGGCGGCGCGCCCAACGCCAACCGCACGCCGATCTCACGCGTCCGCTGCGAGACCGCATACGAGACGACCCCGTACAGTCCGACCGCCGCCAGTACGAGCGCCGTCGACGCGAAGATCGCGAACACCGCCACCGTGAGGCGCGGCTCGGCGGTCCGGTCGTGCACGAGTCCCGCGAGCGGCCGCACGCGCGTCAGCGTGGCCCGCGGGTCGAGCGCCGCGAGCTCCCGCCGCACCGCGCCGGCGACGATCAGCGGGTCCCCGCTCGTGCGCACGGTGAGCCACATCGCGCGCCACGCGAATTGTCCGTGCGCGAAGTACATCGTCGGCGGCGGCACGCTGTCGGGGGACAGGTGGCGCGTGTCCCCCACCACGCCCACCACCGTGGCCGTTCGACCGCTCTCCAGTCGCACTCGCCGGCCGACGGGGTCGGCGCCGGGCCAGCCCAGCCGCGCCATCGTCTCGTTGATCACGATGACGTCGGGAACCCCGAACCGGTCGCCCTCGTCGAGCAGGCGGCCCCACAGGAGCGGGACGTCGAGCGCCGCGAAGAGCCTGGGCGTCACCGCGCGCCAGCTCGCGAGCCGGTACTCCCCCGCGCGGGCGGGCCCGGCCCCAGCCGGCGCGAACTCCATCGCCACGCTCCCGCCGCCGAGCGGCGCGATGTTGATCGCGCCGGCGGCGCGGACGCCCGGGATCTCTTCGAGCCGCCGCGTCAGCGCCGCGTAGAAGGCGGCGGCGCGCTCCGGCCCCGCGCCCGCGTCGTTCGGCACGGTGACCGCGCCGGTGAGTACGCCGTCGGGGGAGAACCCGAGCGGCGCCCGCATGAGCCTCACGAAGCTCCCGCCGACGAGCCCCGCGCCGACCAGGAGGAGCATCGCGAGCCCCACCGACGCGACGACGAGCGTGCCGCGAAGGCGCCCACCGACGGCGCGCGACCCGCTCCGCAGCGTCCCGACGAGCCCCGCTCCCCGCGCGCCAGCGCCGACCGCCAGGCGCCGTGCCGGGGCGAGGCCGAACAGGAGGCCGGTCGTGCAGCATGCCCCGAGCGCGAACGTCAGCACGCGCCAGTCCAGCGTCAGCCCCTGGAGCCGCGGGACGGCGGCGCTCCCGATGCCGCGGATGATTGGGATGGCGGCGGCCGCCGCGCCCACTCCAACCGCTGCGCCGAGGAGGGAGAGCACCAGGCTCTCGGTCAGGAGCTGGCGGACGAGCCGCCCCCGCCCGGCGCCGAGCGATGACCGCAGCGCCATCTCCCGCTCGCGCGTCGCGGCGCGCGCGAGGAGCAGGCCGGCCACGTTCACGCATGCCATCGCGAGCAGGACGGCGACGGTGGCGAGGAGCGCGGCAACGCGCGCCTCGAGCTGCGGGCTGACGTACCACTCCGCGAACGGTCGCAGCTGCGCGCCCCACCCGGCGTTCGAGGCCGGGTACTCGGCGGCGAGCTGCCGCGCCACGGCCGAGAGCTCGCGCGCCGCCTGCGCGCGGGTCACGCTCGGCGCGAGGCGCGCGACGACCGACAGCCGGCGGTCGCCCCGGTGGTACGTCGGGCTCGGGGCGAGCGGCACCCAGACCTCCACGCGCCCCGGGAAGTCGAAGCCGGGCGGCATCACACCGACGACCCGATGCCTGACGCCGTCGAGCTCCAACGTCTGCGAGACGAGGGCCGGGTCGCCGCCGAAGCGTCGCTGCCAGAGCGCGTAGGCGATCACCGCCACGCGCACGTCGCCACCCGGCACGTCCTCCTCGGCCACGAAGGTGCGCCCGAGCAGCGGCGCGACGCCGAGCGTCGGGAAGAGCGTGTGCGTGGCCGCGGCGCCGACGAGCTCCTCTGCGCCGACGTCGCCGCGCAGCGTCAGCGTGCGCGCCGCGAAGGCCGCGACGTTCGCCAGACCGCGTGCGCGGTCGCGCCAGTCGAGGTAGTCGCGCTCGGAGACGGTGAACGCCTGCCCCGTCGGTGACGTCGCCATCACCATCGCGAGCCGGTCCGGCTCCCGGGCGGGGAGCGGGCGGAAGAGCACCGCGTCGGCGATGCCGAAGATCGTCGTCGTGGCGCCGAGCCCGATGGCGAGCGTGAGGACCGCGACGAGGGTGAAGCGCGGGGCGAGGCGGAGCTGGCGGAGCGCGTACCGCGCGTCCTGCGCCAGCTCGTGGAGCCATTCCGAGCGACGCATCTCCCGATCCCTCCGGCGGCCGATGGCGTGGCATGCCTCGGCGACCCCCTGCGGGTCGCCGAACTTCGCGTGCGCCTCCCGGCGGGCGGTGGCCGCGTCGGCCCCGCGCGCACGGAACTCGTGCTCCAGCATCTCGAGGTGGTGGTCGAACTCGAGACGCACCTCCTCCTCGACCGACGGCCGCCAGAGGCGGGCGCGAAGCACGCGGGCGTAGCGTCCGAGGCGCGGCACGGGGGGCGTGGCTCGGGTGCGTCAGGTCGGGGCGAGCAGCACGCGGGCGACGCCCTCGGCGAATCGGCTCCACTGCGCCGTCTCGATCGCGAGACGCTCGCGACCGGGCTCGGTCAGCCGGTAGAGCTTCACCTGGCGGTTGGTCTCGGACAGCCCCCATTCGGTCGCGACCCACCCCCTCCGCTCGAGGCGGTAGAGGGCCGGGTACAGCGACCCGTGCCCGATCTGGAGGGCGTCGGCGCTGGCGCTCTCGATCCGCTGCGCGATGGCGTAGCCGTGCCGCGGCCCCGCCGCGAGGACCTTGAGAATGAGCGCGTCGAGCGTGCCGTGCAGGAGCTCGGTCGGTTCGGTCATCGGGACGTCTCGATGGTCGAGCCCTATTCTGCGGCCAGACGTCTCGATTATCAAGAGGTGTCGTCCGCACCGCGCCGCCGCGCGGAGTCGACGGCGGCGCTGCCCGAAACGCGAAACGCCGCCCGTTGCCGGGCGGCGTCTGCGTGGAGCGGAGAGAGAGGGATTCGAACCCTCGATAGCGGTTTCCCACTATGCCGGTTTAGCAAACCGGTGCCTTCAGCCTCTCGGCCATCTCTCCAGGGTGGTGGCGCCGGCCGCCGTCGGGGCCGGCCGGCAGCGGAGGGCCAGGGACTCGAACCCTGAAGTCGCTCGCGCGACGGCGGTTTTCAAGACCGCTGCCTTAGCCATTCGGCCAGCCCTCCCGAGGGCGGAACCGGGTCGAAGTATCACTGGTGCTCGGCGATTGCGCAACCGACGGCGCAGCCCGCCGGCCGCCAATCAGGTGGCCTCGTCCGGCGTCGGCAGGTTGGTGAAGAAGGGGGCCAGCGCCTCGGTGCGGCACCACCCGCGCGCCGGGCGGATCGCCACCGTCAGCGGCACGTCGGGCTTCGGCACGTGCGCGTACGCGGTCCAGAACGCCTGCTCCAACGGGAGGAAGGCCGCGTAATCGAGCCCGGCCTCGGGCGAGGCCGCGTCGACCACGAAGGTCAGCCGGCGGTGGCGCCCCTGCTGCCGCAGGTGCGGGACGACGGTCGCCTCCGACCCGAACACCGCGATCGCCAGCCCGCCGAGCGCCCGGTAGAACGGCTCCAGCCGGTGGCGCGCGACGTACTGCGCCGCCGCCAGGCGCGGGTTGGCGTCGGTGGCGCCGACGGGGCGGCGCTGGCGGCGCTCGGGCCGGGCGGTCGCCGGCCGCTCGGACGTCGGCCGGTCGTTCGGGGGTGGGCTCTCGTGCACGGTGCCTCCGGGACCGTTGGCACCGTGCGACGCGAGCCCCCGCCCGCGCCGGTCCGGCGCACCGTGGCGGGGGCTCGCAAGCGTCAGACCGCGGGACGCGCCGGGGGGCGCCGACTACGGCCTCGCGCCCTCCGGGGACGGCACCGCGGGCCCCTGCTTCGCCCCCTGGAGCGCCGAGCTGTCCGCGGGGACGAGCGGCGTCAGCGGGCTCTCCTGCGGCACCAGCGACGGCGCCGCCGCGCGGTCGAGGCCGAGGTCGCGGGTGCGCCGCGTCGCCTGCGCCACCCCCAGCGCCTGCTGGTAGACCTGCTGCGCCACCTCCGGCCGCCCGCGGTTCTGCAGCGCCTCGGCCAGCATGACGCCGGTGATCGTGTACAGGTCCGGGATCCCGACGCTCGGCGGGTCCACCCAGTCGCCGCGCGCGATCAGCGCCTTCGGCCCCTCGAACACCTGCGTCCAGAGCGTCGTCGTGCGCGGCAGGTCGACGTACCCCTCGCCCGGGATCGCCACCGTGTCGACCCCCGCCACCACCGGCTGCTCGGTGAGCTTGCGGGCGAGCCCCTGCGTCAGCACGTGGCCCTGGAGCCCCAGCTCCTGCGCATACCCGCCCGAGGTGCGGCTGAAGTACACCGGGCGCTGCGGCCACGAGTCGCGGATCATGTACAGCACCAGCAGGTCGGCGCGGTACAGCTGCGGCTGCGTGATCGTCGCCGTCAGCGACCCCTTGGTGAACGTCTGCGGCTCGTTGAGCGCGATGCCGAGCGGGATCGCGTCCAGCTCCTGCATCGAGAGGTTGAGCGGCGGCCCCGAGGGCTTGGGCCACGTTTGCCCGCGGTAGATCGCCGGCCCCTTGGCCGCGTCGTACTCGTACACCGGGCGGCGCACCATCTGGCGCGCGTACCAGTCCGTGTTGAGCAGCGAGGTGTTGGCGATCAGGACGTCCCTGCGGATTCCCTCGACCTCCTGCGCGTACCAGAGCGGGAAGGTGTCGTTGTCGCCGACGGTGACCAGGATCCCGTACGGCTCGACCGAGTTGAGCAGGTCCTTGGCGAAGGCCGCCGTGTCCTCGTGCCCGGCGCGCGACGCCTGCGACCAGTTCCCGACCAGCGGGATGAGGCCGAGCGCCAGCACCGGCGTCGCCAGCAGCCAGCTGCGCTGCCGCGGCAGGTCGACGTACTCGCGCCCCAGCCGCACCCGCTCGGAGCCGAGCAGCGCGGCCACCGACTCCCACACCCACATCAGCCCGAGCGCCGCCCACACGCCCCAGGTCGAGAAGCTCCAGATGTAGAAGTAGTCGCGGTCGCGCACCTCGCGCGGAACGCTCCCGCCCAGCTCCGGCGCCTGCGACGCGCCGTACCTGAAGTTCATGTAGTAGATGAGCGCGAACGTCACCGTGAAGACGAGCGGCCCGAAGAACCAGAACGATTGTCGGTCGCGTCGCCAGTGCACGTAGCCGCCCACCAGGCCGAGCGCCAGGAACATCACCGCCAGCCCGTTCTGGAGCCCCGGCCGCTCGACGTGCGCGTCGCGGTTCCACTGCCACTTGAAGTACAGCCACCACATCCCGACCTGCGCCGTGAACGGCGCCTGCCGCTCGGAGAGCGACGGCTTGCCGTACTGCTCGCGGTCGATGTTCGCCTTCAGCCGCGTCCAGGTCTGCTTGTCGAAGGTGCAGTCGAAGCCGATCTCGGTGGTGCAGGCGGTCGGCTCCCCCTCGTTGATCGCCGGGAAGTGCGCGGCGCGGATCGGCTGGTAGATGAATGGCGTCAGCCCGAGCGCGAACGCCAGCGCCCCCTTCACGAGCAGCCGCCAGTTGAGCAGCGTGGTCGGCCGGCGCAGCAGGACCGCGGCGCCGACGGCCGGCGCGACGAGCAGTCCGGCCGGGTGGTTGGTGTAGCCCAGCCCGATCAGGTACGCCGCCAGGATCAGGAGCCGGTTCGCCTTCGGCCCGTCCGGCTCGTCGCACCAGCGCACGGTGAGCCAGGAGACGATCGCGAAGAAGAAGAGCGAGACGGTGTAGACCTTCTCGTTGACGACGCTCTGGTTCCAGACGGTGAACGCCGTCGCCCCGATCAGCGCCGCCAGCGCGCCGCCCACGATCCGCTGCCACCGGTGGGCCAGCCAGCTCACGAGCACCCGCTCGGCCACCAGGAACCAGACCCCGGCCGAGAGCGCGCTGCAGATCGCCGCCAGGACGTTGATCTTCATCGCCACGCTCCCGCCGAGCGGCAGGATCGAGAAGACGCGGCCGATGAGGACGAAGAAGGGGTTCCCCGGCGGGTGCGGGATCCCGAGCACGTAGGCGGCGGCGATGTACTCGCTCGCGTCCCACATGGCCGTGGACGGCGCCAGCGTGAGCAGGTACAGCCCGAGGATGGCGAGCGAGGTGAGGGCGGCGGCGCCGTACGACGGCCGGTAGTCCAGGTCGGCGCTCGGCGCCTGGCTGGCGGCCCGCTCGGCGGCCGCGACCCGCTCGGGTCGGAGGGTGGCGGACATCAGGATCTCTGGTGGGACGGGAAGGTCGAGCCGCGAAAGCTAGCCGGTCGCCCGCGGTTCGTGCCCGTCAGTGGCGGAAGAGCCGCTGCCCCGTGAATACCATCGCCATCCCGTGCGCGTTCGCCGCCTCGATCACTTCGGCGTCGCGGACGGAGCCCCCGGGCTGGACGATCGCCCGCACGCCGGCCTCCGCGGCCTGGTCGATGCCGTCGCGGAAGGGGAAGAAGGCGTCCGAGCCGAGCACGATCCCCTCGAGCGCGTGCCCCTGCTGGCGGGCCTTGTGGGCGGCCATGAACGAGGCGTCGACGCGCGACATCTGTCCGGCGCCAATCCCGAGCGTCATCCCCCCGCGCGCCAGCACGATCGCGTTCGACTTCACGCTCCGCACCGCGCGCCAGGCGAAGCGCAGGTCGGCCAGCTCCTCGGGCGTGGGCTGGCGCGCCGAGACCACCTTCCAGGCGTCGCCGATCGCAGCCGGAGGCTGCCGGTCCTGCACCAGGAGGCCGCCGCGGACGCGCTTGTAGTCGAGCGCCTTCGGGTCGCCCGCCGCCGTGCCCTCGAGGATGCGCAGGTTCTTCTTGCGTCCCAGCGTCTCGACCGCCCCCTCACTGAACGCGGGGGCCACCACGCACTCGACGAACAGCCGGGCGATCTGCTCGGCCGCCTCGTCGTCGACCGGGACGGTGAGCGCGACCACCGAGCCGAAGGCGCTCACCGGGTCGCAGGCCAGCGCCTTCTCGTACGCCTCGCGCGCCGTCGCGCCCACCGCCAGCCCGCAGGGGGTGGTGTGCTTGATGATCGCGCAGCACGCCCCCGCCTCGCCGTCGGCGAACGGCTCGGCGGCCAGCAGCGCGCCCTCCAGGTCGAGCAGGTTGTTGAACGAGAGTTCCTTCCCGCCCTTCTGCACCAGCGCCCCCAGCCCGCGCCCCCGCGCTTCGACATAGAAGGCGGCGCGCTGGTCCGGGTTCTCGCCGTAGCGCAGCGGCTGCGCGCGCTCGAAGGCCAGCGTCAGCCGCTCGGGGAAGCGGTCGTCCGCCTGCCCGGCGAACCAGGCGGCGATGGCGGCGTCGTAGGCGGCGGTGTGCGCGTACACCTTGCCCGCCAGCCGCCGGCGCAGCTCGGCGGCCGCGTTTCCCCCCTCGTCGATCGCGCGCACCACCTCGGCGTAGTCGGCCGGGTCCACCACGACGAACACCGAGTGGAAGTTCTTCGCCGCCGACCGCAGCATCGACGGGCCGCCGATGTCGATGTTCTCGATCGCCTCCTCGGGCGTCACGCGCGGGCGCGCCACCGTCTCGCGGAACGGGTACAGGTTCACTACGACGAGGTCGATCGGGGCGATGGCATGCGCCTCGATCGCCGCCATGTGCTCGGGGAGGTCGCGGCGCGCCAGCAGCCCGCCGTGCACGGCCGGGTGCAGCGTCTTCACGCGCCCGTCGAGCATCTCGGGGAAGCGCGTGACGTCGCTGACGTCGGCCACCGCCAGCCCCGCCTCGCGCAGCGCGCGCGCGGTGCCGCCGGTGGAGACGAGCTCCCAGCCGCGCCCCGCCAGTGCGCGGGCGAAGTCGACGAGGCCGGACTTGTCGGAGACGGAGAGCAGGGCGCGGGGCATCGGGCGTCAGGGGGTGAGCGCCGCATCGAGCCCCGCCGCGGCGGGGGTCCAGGCGGCGGACAGGGCGAAAGGGGGAGCGTCGGCCGGGAGCGCGAACGCGCCGGCCACGTGCCCGTCTTCGGTGAGCGTGACGGCGCCGGCGGCGACTGCCTGCACCGCGCGCGGCAGCAGCGCGTGCTCGGCGCGCAGCACGCGCGCCGCCAGCGTTTCGGGCGTGTCGTACGCGCTCACCGGAACGGGCCACTGCGCCACGATGGGGCCGCGGTCGTAGTGCTCGTCGACGAAGTGCACCGTCGGCCCCGAGACGCGGGCGCCGGCGGCCAGCACGGCGCGGTGCACGCGCGTGCCGTACATACCCGGGCCGCCGAAGGCGGGGAGGAGCGCCGGGTGCACGTTGAGCATCCGCCCGCGGAAGCGCGCCGTCACGGCGGCCGGCACGAGCTTCAGATAGCCGGCGAGCACCACCAGGTCGACCGCGTGCGCCGCCAGCAGCGCGTCGAGGGCGGCGCCGTCGGCCGGGTCGCGCAAGACGGCCGCGCCGATCCCGCGGGCCGCCGCACGCGCGAGCGCGCCCGCCTCCGGCTTGTCGGCGGCGACGAGCACCACGTCGGCCGCGCGCGCGTCCCCCAGCGCGTCGAGGTGGTCGACGAGCGCCTGCAGATTCGACCCGCCTCCGCTGGCGAGCACCGCGATGCGGCGCCGGACGCTCACGGCGCCTCCGCGCGCAGCCGCGCGAGCACGCGGTCCACCGCCGCGTCGAGCGTGGTGGCGAGGGCGAACTGCAGCCGCGCGCGTTCCAGGTCGGCGAACGCGGTGTCGGGGGAAGGGACGAGCACCCCCAGCGCGCCGAAGCGCGCCGCCGGCGCGACGTCGCGGAAGCGGTCGCCCACGAATGCCGAGCGGGCGAGGTCGAGGGCGTGCTCGCTCGCGGCCTGCTGGAAGAGCGCGATCCCCGGCTTGCGGCAGGCGCAGGCCTCGCCGAAGTCGGGGTGGTGCGGGCAGTGGTAGCTGGCGTCGAGCGCCGCGCCCTCGGCGGCCAGCAGCGCGTCCAGGCGCGCGCGCACCGCCTCGTACTCCGCCTCGCCGAACAGCCCGCGCGCGATCCCCGACTGGTTGGTCACGACGACCGTCGCCAGCCCGGCCTCGCGCAGCCGGCGCACGGCGCGCGCGGCGCCGGGGCGCAGCCGCACCCGGTCCGGGTCGGCGAGGTAGTGCTCGTCGTCGATCAGCGTGCCGTCGCGGTCGAGGAAGACGGCGGGGCGGAGCGGCGTGTCGCGCACGGGGCGGGTGGTCAGCGCGGCGGGGGGCGGCGCGCGGAGTCGGTGGGGGCGGCGCGGCGTGCGGAGTCGGGCGGCGCCGCGGCCGGCGGGCGCGCTTCGGCGCGCGGGGTGCTGAACGGGCGCTCGCTCGAGCGCGGGCGGCCGGTCAGCGAGCGCACGTCGCGCACGCTGAGCCGGTAGGCCGTCTGCGGGCGCAGTGGCGCGCCGAGGACGAGCACGACGTCGGGCGACGGAACGGGGCGCCGCAGCACCGGGGGCGGGGTGCCGCGCCGCCGGCGCGCGGCGGCGCTCGTGTCGCGCGCGGCGCGGGCCACCGAGTCGGCGCGCGCCACGCTGTCCCGCCGCGCCCGCGCGACCGCCGCGGTGTCGGGGCGTCCGGCGCGCGCCAGCGAGTCCGCCCGCGCGCGGGCAGCCGAGTCGGCCGTCGCGCGCGTGCGGCGCGCCTCCAGGGAGTCGAACTCCGCCGCGCCGTACGCCGCCGCGATCGGCGTGACGCTCGAGTCGGCGGCGACCAGCCGGAAGATCGCGGGGCTCAGCCCCTGCAGCGGGAGGAGCGGGCGGTCGAAGGTCAGCCGCAGCGTCAGCGAGTCGCGCGGCGTCACGCTGGCGAGCCGCGGGCCGATCGTGTCGCGCACGAAGGCGTACAGCTCCGCGGCCGCCGTGTCGTTGCGCGCCGTCACCGCCGCGCCGACGCTCACCGTGTCGAACGCCTCGCGCGGGTCGGCCGCGCGGTTGGCGTTCACGTCGACGGTGCCGCGCAGCACGTAGGGTCCGGGCGCGAGGTTCGGGATCACGAAGCGTCCGACGCTGTCGGCGACGGTGAAGTAGACGGTGCTGTCGGGGGCGATCGCCTCGACCACCGCGCGCGCGGCCGGCTTGCCGTTCACCCAGTCGAACACCACGCCGCCCAGCCGGTTGCGCGCGATCGGCCCGCCGGTCGAGAAGACCGCGACCACCGCCGTGTCGCGCGGATTGTCGCGCAGGTCGGAGAGGCCGGCGAGCAGCGTCACCGTGTAGGTGGTGCTGTCGCGGAAGCCGCGGCGCGGGCGCACCGCGATGCGCTCGCGCCGCCAGTCGACCTCCACCGAACCGCTGCGCGGCGAGACGAGCACCAGCGGCTCGAGCGGCGAGCCGGCGCCCGCGGTCCCCGCGCCGCCGCTCCCGCCGACGCCGGCGCCGCGCGGGGTCTCGCTCACCACCTCGTCGAAGGTGAAGACGACCTCGCGCGGGCGCACGCCGACGGCGCCCGTGTCGGGGGAGACGCGCACGAGGCGCGGCGGCGCGTTGTCCTCCGGTCCGCCGGGCGGCACGCCGGGCGAGGCGCACGCCGCCAGGGCGAGCGCCCACGCCAGTAGCCCGCCGCGCCTCACGCGTCGCCCATCGCCGCGAGCGTGCCCGCCAGCTGGTCGCGGCGGCGCGCCCACTCCGCCTCCTTCGTGCGCTCGCCCTCGACCACCGCCGCCGGGGCGCGCGAGACGAACCCCTCGTTGGCCAGCCGCCCGCGCAGCGCCGCGAGCTGCCTGTCCAGCTCCGCCAGCTCCCTCGCCAGCTTCTCGCGCTCCTTTGCGAGGTCCACGATCCCGGCCAGCGGCACCACCAGCTCGGCGCCGCCCCCCAGCACCTTGGTGGCCGCGGCCCCGGCGGGCTTGGCGGCGGTCACGGTCAGCGTGCTGCGCGTGAGCCGCCCCGCGAGCGCGGCCTCGGCTTCAAGCACCGCGCGCGTGCCCGCGTCGCCGGCGACCAGCACGGCGTCCACCTGCTTGCCGGGGGCCACGTTGTAGTCGGCGCGCACCTCGCGCAGCTTGCTCACCGCCTCGCGCACCAGCTCGAACTCCGCGGCGCCGTTGCCGGCCGCGGCGGCGCCGGCGGCGCGCGCGCGCGGCCACGCCGCCACGGTCAGGAACTCGTCGGCCGCGCGTCCCGGCAGTCGCTGCCAGAGCGCCTCGGTGATGAACGGTACCACCGGGTGCAGCAGCCGCAGCGCCTGGTCGAGCGCGTGCACCAGCACCGCGCGCGCGACCTCCCGGTCGGCGGCGTCACTGCCGGCGAGGCGCCCCTTGGTCGACTCGAGGTACCAGTCCGCCAACTCGTTCCACACGAAGCGGCGCGCCGCCTCGGCGTACTCGTTGAGGCGCAGCCCCGCCGCGTGCTCCTGCGGGCGCCACTGCGCTTCGCCGTGCGCGGACACGCCGCCGGCGGCCGCCGGGCGCGCGGGGCCGAGCGCGGCGTCGCAGTCGGCGACCGCCTGGTCGAGGCGCGCCAGGATCCAGCGGTCGGCGCGCGTCAGGCGCGCCGGGTCGAGGTCGGCCAGCGGCGTCACCGCCTCCGTGCCGACGTTGGTGAGCAGGAAGCGGCCGATGTTCCAGAGCTTCGTGCAGAAGTTGCGGCCGGGCGCGAACGACTTCTCGAGGTCGTTGTGGTCGAGGATCACGTCCGCCCCCATGCCCAGCCCCGCGATCGCCGTCCAGCGCAGCGCGTCGGCGCCGTACAGGCGCACGACCTCCAGCGGGTCGATCCCATTGCCGAGCGACTTCGACATCTTGCGGTGCTGCGTGTCGCGCACCGTGCCGTGCAGGTACACCGTGTGGAACGACGTCCGATCTTTGAAAGCGTACCCCGCCATGATCATGCGGGCGACCCAGAAGAAGAGGATCTCGGGCGCCGTGACCAGCACGTCGGAGGGGAAGAACGCCTTCAGGTCGGCGCTCTCCTCGTCCGGCCACCCCATCGTCGAGATCGGCCAGAGCCAGGACGAGAACCAGGTGTCGAGCACGTCCTCATCCTGCCGCAGGGCGTGGTCGCCGGCGCACTGCGGGCAGTCGCGCGGGTCCTCGCGCAGCGCCCCCGTCCACCCGCAGGCGTCGCAGTAGAACACCGGGATCCGGTGCCCCCACCAGAGCTGCCGCGAGATGTTCCAGTCGCGGATGTTCTCCAGCCAGTGCACGTACACCCCCTCCCACCGCTCCGGGAGGACGCGCGTCGCGCCGGTGCGCACCGCCTCCAGCGCGGGGGCGGCGAGCGGCGCCATCTTGACGAACCACTGGTCCGACAGGCGCGGCTCGACCACCGTGTCGCACCGGTAGCAGTGCCGCACGTTGTGCTGGTGCGCCTCGACCTTGAGCAGGCGCCCCCCGGCGCGCAACTGCTCGACGATCGCCTCGCGCGCCGCGAAACGGTCGGTGCCCACCAGGTCGGCCGGCACGCGCCCGTCTGAATCAGGGCCGTCGCGCATCGCACCCGTGGCGTCGATCACCACCGGCATCGGCAATCCGTGCCGCCGCCCGACCTCGAAGTCGTTGGCGTCGTGCGCGGGGGTGATCTTCACCACGCCGGTGCCGAATGCCGGGTCGGTGTACGTGTCGGCTACCACCGGGATCGGGCGGTTCACGATCGGGAGCGTCACCGTCTTGCCGACGATGTCCCGGTAGCGCTCGTCCTCTGGGTGCACGGCCACCGCCACGTCGCCGAGCATCGTCTCGGGGCGCGTGGTCGCCACCGTCACGCTCCGCGTGGGATCGTCGGTGAGCGGGTAGGTGACGTGGTACAGCTTCCCGGCCGTCTCGGTGAACTCCGCCTCCTCGTCGGACAGCGACGTCATGCAGCGCGGGCACCAGTGAATCACGCGGTGCCCCTTGTAGATCAGCTGCCGCTCGTAGAGGCGCACGAACGCCTCGCGCACGGCCCGGCTCAGCTCCGGCGAGAGCGTGTAGCGCGTGCGCGTCCAGTCGCACGAGGCGCCGATGGCGCGCAGCTGCTCCAGGATCGCCCCGCCCGTCTCCTCCACGAACGCCGCCGTGCGCGCCACGAACGCCTCGCGCCCGAGGTCGAAGCGCGTCCGCCCCTCCTCGCGGGCGACCAGCTTCTCGACCACGTTCTGGGTGGCGATGCCGGCGTGGTCGGTGCCGGGAAGCCAGAGCGCCTCGTCGCCGGCCATGCGGCGCCAGCGCGTGACCACGTCCTGCACCGTGTTGTTCAGCCCGTGCCCCATGTGCAGCACCGCCGTGACGTTCGGCGGCGGCATCAGGACGACGAACGGGTCGCGGTCGCCGCCCAGGGCGGCGGTGCGGGCGGGCTGCGCGGCGTAGACCCCGGCCGCCTGCCAGCGCGCGTAGATCGCGGGCTCGGTGGCGGCGGCGTCGTAGGTGGCGGGGATCTCAGTGGGCGGCGTGTCGGGCGCGGTCATGCCCGCAAGCTACCCAGGGCGCCAAGCCGCCCGGAATGCGCGACGCGCCCCGAAACGCGCACGGCCCCGGCGCCGCGAGGGGCCGGGGCCGTGCGTCACGCCCGCCTTACGGATGCCGGGTCGGCGGCGGGTCGGGGTTGCGGAACTTGTCGACGCAGTCCCGGTTCTGGTCGATCATGGCCTGCACGCGATCGGCGCGGACGGTGGCGTTCGCGCCCACGTCGGCGATCGCCCCGTCGAGGCGCACCGAGTCGGCGGCGGCGGCGGTCCCGATCGGGTCGCGCCCGACGTCGGCCAGCGAGTCCACCGGCTTCTCGCGGTCGCCGTGCAGGGTGCGTCCGTTGTGGGCTTTGTGGCGTTCGGACATCCGGGATCTCCTCCGTCGTTGGGTGGCCGGCCTCGCGGCCGGTCCCCGCAGGAGGGCAAGCCGGGTGCCGAGGGCGCGTCAGTCGGCCCGGATGTTTCGGTCCACCCGCCCCGTCTGCTCGCGCAGCACCGGCTCCGCCGACGCCGGGTCGGCGACGTGGTCCCCCTTCGGCACCCCCGACGGGGCCACCGGCGCCCCGCCGGTGCGGTCCATCGCCACCGACTCGGACGCCTGGCGCCGCTCCGCGAGCCCGTCGATGTCGTCGGCGGCGTCGCGGATCGCCTGCTGCTCGCCCTGCCAGCGGTCCTCGAGGATCGGCTTCGGGTCGGCGTGGCGGTCGGGCGCGTCCGACGTCCCCTGGCGCGGCCGCCCGGTGCCGATCCCCATCCCCTCCCAGCGCGGCGAGGTCTCCTCGTCGCCGCGGCGGTAGCGGCGCCCGCGCTCGTCGAGGCGGTCCTCCTCCTCGCGCACGGTGAGACGGTTGACCACCGTCTCGACCCCGGGCACGCCGCGCGTCACCGTCACCGCGTGGTGCGTCTCGTCGTCGGCGTGCACCCACCCGGTGAGTTCGATGATCCCGGTGCCGATGGCGCCGATGTCGATCGCGCGCTCGGCGAGCACGGGGTCGTTGCGGAACGCCTCGAGCACGCGCTCCTCGAGCACCTCCCCCTCGTCGGCGTCGTCGCCGAGCGGCTCGTCGTCGTAGTCGGGGGCGTCCATCGCCGAGGGGCGCCCGCCGGCCGACGTCTCGACGTCGTCGCCGGCCTCGTCGAGCGCGTCGCCGAAGCGGTCGCGCACGCGCTGCGAGAGCGCCGAGAGGCCGCCGTAGCGCTGCGCGAGCAGCACGCCGGCGGCGAGCCCCGCGAGCGCGCCGACGGCGACGAAGAGGGCGCCCGACGTGGAGCTTTCGCGGTCGCGGTAGCGGATCGTGGCCATGCCGGAGTCCGTGTGGCGGAGGTGAAGGTGCCCGAATAACTTACGCGTCCTTCCCGCGCTGCGCGGGGAGCCCGTCGCGCACCCTATGCTGCCGACGCGCGGGCGCAAGAACAAGGCCACCCCCAGCACGTTTCCGCAGGCATGTCCACGACCCTCGACCGCCCCGACGCCGCGTCGCCCGACGCCCCGACGCTCACGCTCGTGCTCCCCGACGGCGCCACGCGCACCGTCCCCGAGGGCACGCTGCCGCGCGACGTCGTGGCGACCATCGGCGAGCGGCTGCTCAGGGCGGCGGTCGCGGTCTCGGTCGACGGCGAGGTGCAGGACCTGGTGACGCCGCTGCGCAAGGGCGGCGCGTTCAAGGTGCTCACGGACAAGAGCCCCGAGGCGCTGGCCGTGCTCCGCCACTCGGGCGCCCACATCCTCGCCACGGCGGTGCGCCGCCTGCGCCCCGACGCCAAGATCGGCTTCGGTCCCGCGATCGACGACGGCTTCTACTACGATTTCGAGGTCGCCGCGCCGTTCACGCCCGAGGACCTCGCGGCGTTCGAGGCGGAGATGCGCAAGGTCGCGCAGGAGAAGCTGGTCTTCGCGCGCGCCGAGGTCTCGCGCGACGAGGCGCGCGTCGTCTTCAAGGACGACCCGCTCAAGCTCGAGCGCCTCGAGGACCTTCCGGAGGACGAGGTCATCTCGACCTACCGCGACGGCGACTTCGTCGACCTGTGCCGCGGGCCGCACGTCCCCGACACCTCGTGGCTCAAGCACTTCCGGCTGATGTCGACGGCGGGCGCGTACTGGCGCGGCGACAGCCGGCGCCAGATGCTGCAGCGCATCTACGCCACGGCCTTCTTCAAGAAGGAGGAGCTGGACGCGCACGTCCACCGCATCGAGGAGGCGAAGCGGCGCGACCACCGCGTCCTCGGGAAGCAGCTCGACCTCTTCCAGTTCTTCCCCCACGCCCCCGGCGCCGCCTTCTGGACGCCGCGCGGCACGACGGTCTACAACACGCTCGTCGACTTCGTGCAGGAGCGGCAGCGCGGGCGCTTCCTCGAGATCAAGACGCCGCTGCTCTTCACGAAGAAGCTGTGGGAGCAGTCCGGCCACTGGGGGAAGTACCGCGAGAACATGTTCCTCGTCCTCGACAACGAGACGAACGAGCACGACATGTCGCTCAAGCCGATGAACTGCCCGTCGCACCACCTGTACTTCGGCGCGACGCGCCACTCGTACCGCGAGCTGCCGCTGCGCTACGTGACGTTCGACGTGCTCCACCGGAACGAGCTCTCGGGCGCGCTCTCGGGGCTGACGCGCGTGCGCCAGTTCGCCCAGGACGACTGCCACGTCTACCTGCGCGAGGACCAGATCGTCGACGAGGTGAAGTTCCTCATGGACTTCATCCTGGGCTACTACGACACGTTCGGGCTCACGGCGTCGCTCAAGTTCGCCACGCGCCCCGAGCAGCGGATCGGCTCGGACGAAATGTGGGACCGCGCCGAGCTGGCGCTGCGCGGCGCGCTCGAGGCGACGGGGCGCCCGTATGAATTGAAGGAGGGGGACGGCGCCTTCTACGGCCCCAAGATCGACTTCGACGTGCACGACTCGATCGGGCGCGCCTGGCAGCTGGGGACGATCCAGCTCGACTACGCGGCCCCCGAGCGCTTCGACCTCACGTACGTCGGCGCCGACAACGCGCAGCACCGCCCGGTCGTCATCCACCGCGCGGTCAGCGGCTCGATGGAGCGCTTCATCGCGATCCTCATCGAGCACTTCGCCGGCGCCTTCCCGGTCTGGCTAGCGCCCGAGCAGGTCACCGTCATCCCTATCGCCCCCGACTACGACGAGTACGCGGGGCGCGTCGCCGCCGCTCTGCGCGACCAGGGCGTGCGCGTGGTCTTCGACGCCGGAAGCAACGAGGACTACCGCGTCCGCATCCGCGAGGCCGCGACGATGAAGGTGCCGTACATGCTCGTCCTCGGCCGCCGCGAGGCGGAGGCGGGGACGGTCACGGTGCGCACGCGCGGGCGCGAGAAGCAGGAGGCGATGCCGCTCGAGGCGTTCGTGGCGCGGGTGACCGACGAGATCCGGTCGCGCGCGCTGGTCCCGGTGCCCGACGCCGCCGCGTCCTGACACCGCCCCACCCCGCGCGTCCAGACGGGCGCCGCTCCCTCCAGGGACGCGGCGCCCGTTGCCGTTCCCCCACCTCGCCCGTCTCCCGGGCGCCGTTCCCCGCGCCGCCTCCCGCCGTCCCCGCCCGTTGCGCCCCGCCCGCCGCACGCCGCCCGTCGCATCCCGCGCCCATCCGGCCCTCCGTTGGGTCCAGCTCGTGCTCGGCCTCGTCGGCTGGGGCGCCGCCGCCACGCTCATGATCCGCAGCGGGCTCGGGCTCGGCCCGTGGGACGCGTTCCATCAGGGCATGCACCTGCGCCTCGGGATCGGGATCGGCACGGCCAGCATGGGGGTCGGGCTCACCGTGCTGCTGCTGTCGCTACCGCTGGGGATCCGCCCGGGCCCGGCGACGGTGGTGAACATGGTGCTGATCGGGGCCTCGATCGACGTACTCCTCCGCGTGATCCCGCCGGCCGCGGGGACCGGCTGGGGGCTCGCGTACCACCTGAGCGGGATCGCGCTCGCCGGCTGGTGCACCGGTGCCTACATCGGCGCCGGACTGGGGAGCGGCCCGCGCGACGGACTGGTGCTGGCGCTGGCGTCCCGCTGGAGCGTCCCGGTCCGCCGCGTTCGCACGCTCTTCGAGCTGTCCGCGCTCGGCGCGGGCTGGGCGCTGGGCGGCACGCTGGGCGTCGGGACGGCACTGTTCGCCCTGCTGATCGGTCCCAGCATGCAGTGGGGGCTCCGCCGGTGGGGCGCGCTTCCGGTGGCCCCCGTACCGGCCGCCCTTCCGTCGTCCCTGACGCCGACGATCCGCCGGGCCGCGTAGCCGGGATGCCCTGCCTCCGCGATCGGACGTGGTCCAGTCAGCTTGGATACGGATCGAACGGATGCAGCGGATCAGCCGGATCTTCTCCTCACCGGCGGCGACGCCCCGTGCGTCGGTGAGGAGCGATCCGTCAGATCCGTTTCATCCGTTCGATCCGTTCTCCAGAGCTCTCGGAGCCTGGTCTTGCGAGAGGAAACGTGCCCCCGAGCAGGGTGGGCCGCCTCGCGCCGCCGCGCGCCCATCGCCGGGGCGCGAATCAGGGCTCCGTTGAACGGGTTCGGCACGCCGGGTAGCTTTTGCAGGCTGGGCGCGCCGCGGCGGACCTCCGCCCGACCGGCGGCGCCCGCCACGCCGCCCGCCCCGGACCCCCGATGCCCGACACCGCCCGTCAGCCCGTCATCGTCAGCGCCGCCCGCACCCCGATCGGCAAGTTCCTCGGGTCGCTGAGCGCACTCTCCGCCCCCGACCTCGGGGCCGTCGCCATCCGCGCGGCGCTCGAGCGCGCCGGCGTGCCCGCCGACCAGGTGCAGGAGGTCGTGATGGGGAACGTGGTCCAGGGGGGCGTCGGGCAGGCGCCGGCGCGGCAGGCGCTGCTCAAGGCCGGCATCCCGTCCTCGGTCTCGGCGCTCACCATCAACAAGGTGTGCGGCTCCGGCCTCAAGGCCGTGATGCTGGCCGCCCAGTCGATCAAGGCGGGCGACGCCGAGGTGATCGTCGCCGGCGGTCAGGAATCGATGTCGAACGCGCCGTACTACGCCTACGGGATGCGCAACGGCGTCAAGCTCGGCGACCAGAAGCTGGTCGACGGGATGATCAAGGACGGGCTCTGGTGCGCCATGTGCGACGTCCACATGGGCGGGCACGCCGAGTACACGGCGCGCAAGGCGGGCGTCTCGCGCGAGGAGCAGGACCGCTTCGCCGCCGAGTCGCACCAGAAGGCGGTCGCGGCGCAGCAGGCGGGGAAGTTCCGCGACGAGATCGCGCCGGTGACCGTGGGCGGGCGCAAGGGCGCCACCGTGGTCGACACCGACGAGGGGCCGCGCGCCGACACCACCGCCGACTCGCTGGCCAAGCTCCGCCCCGCCTTCCCCGACAAGAACGTGTCGCCCGACGAGCTGACCGTCACCGCCGGCAACGCCTCGTCGCTCAACGACGGCGCCTCGGCGGTGGTGGTCACCAGCGAGGCGTACGCGCGCGCCCACGGGCTGCCGATCCTCGCCCGCATCACCGCGTACGCCACCGGCGCCACCGACCCGCAGGACCTCTTCTTCGCGCCGATCACCGCCGTCGGCAACCTGATGCAGAAGGCCGGAACGGCGATCGGCGACTACGACCTGATCGAGGCCAACGAGGCGTTCGCGTCGCAGGCGCTGGCGACGGGGCAGGGGCTCGACTGGGCGTGGGACCGCGTCAACGTGAACGGCGGCGCGATCGCGCTCGGCCACCCGATCGGGGCCAGCGGGGCGCGCGTCCTCACCACGCTGCTCTACGCGATGCAGGACCGCGACCGCGCGACCGGGCTGGCGACGCTCTGCCTTGGCGGCGGCGACGCGGTGGCGCTGAGCGTGGAGCGCGTCGCCTGACGCACCCCCGGGTTCCTGGCGCGCCCCCCGGCGGGTCCGGCCCCCTCGCCGGGGCGCCATGGCTGTACGCGCCGTCGGGACGGCTCCGCGCGCCCTGGCGGCTGGCGCTGTTCGGGCTCGCGCTCGTCGCCGGCGGGTTGGTCGCGCAGGCGTTGGTGTACCCGCCCCTGCTCGCGGTCGCGCGCCTCGTCACCGTCCGCCCCTCGCTCGAGTACTGGCTGCTGCTGACCGGCGTCGCGCTCGCCACCTGGGCCGCGCTGGTCGGGGTGGAGCGGCGCCCCTGGCGCGACCTGGGGCTCGGACGTGAGGCGCTCCGCCCGCGCGCGCTGGCGCTCGGGACGGCGGTGGGCGCGCTGGCCATCGCGGCGCCGAGCGCGCTGCTCCTCGCCGTCGGGCAGCTGCGCGTGGTCGACCGGCCGGACGGCAGCTCGCTCGGCGCCGGGCTCGCCCTGCTCGCCTCACTGGCGCCGGCGGCGCTGTGGGAGGAGCTGCTCTTTCGCGGTTATCCGTTCCAGGTGCTGCGCGAGGGGATGGGCGCGCCGGCGGCGCTGGCGCTCACGAGCGCGGTGTTCGGCGCCATTCACCTGCAGAACCCGAACGCCTCGATCGCGTCGGCGGCGGTGGTCGCGCTGGCCGGGATCTTCCTGGGCGCCGTGCTGCTCGCGACCGGCAGCCTGTGGGCGGCCTTCCTCGCCCACCTCGCCTGGAACTGGACGCTCGCCGGCGGGCTGCACGCCGCGGTGAGCGGGCTGCCGATGACCGCGCCCGACTTCGCCGTCGTGGACGCCGGGGCCGACTGGCTCACCGGCGGCGCCTGGGGCCCCGAGGGGGGCGCCGGCGCCGTGGCCGGGATGCTCGGCGCGCTGACCTTCCTCTGGTGGCGCGCGCGGCGCGCCGCCGTCACCGACCCTCTCGACGCGCGGCCCGTCGGCCGCGGGAGCTTCTGACACATGGCGGACGGCACGGCCGGGCGGGAGATCGCCGTCATCGGCGCGGGGCAGATGGGGAACGGGATCGCGCACGTCTTCGCGCAGGGCGGCTTCGACGTCGCGATGCTCGACGTGAGCGACGCCGCCCTGCAGCGCGGCGTGCAGACGATCGAGAAGAACCTCGACCGGCAGGTGAAGAAGGGCACGCTCGACGCCGCGGCCCGCGACGCCACGCTCGGCCGCCTCTCGACGCACACCGACCTCGCCGCCGTCGAGGGGGCGGAGCTGGTCGTAGAGGCCGCGACCGAGAACGTGGAGCTGAAGTTCAAGCTGTTCGGGGACCTCGACCGGCTGGCCGACGCCGGGACGGTCCTGGCGACCAACACGAGCTCGATCTCGATCACCGAGATCGCCGCGCGGACGCAGCGTCCCGAGCAGGTGATCGGGATGCACTTCATGAACCCGGTGCCGGTGATGCAGCTGGTCGAGGTCATCCGCGGCCTCGCCACCAGCGACGACGCGACGGCGCGCGTGATGGAGCTGGCACGCACCCTCGGCAAGACGCCGGTCGAGGTGAACGACTACCCCGGCTTCGTGGCCAACCGGATCCTGATGCCGATGATCAACGAGGCCGTGTATTGCGTCATGGAGGGGGTCGGCACCCCCGAGGCTATCGACACGGTGATGAAGCTCGGCATGAACCATCCCATGGGCCCGCTCACGCTGGCCGACTTCATCGGCCTCGACACGTGCGTCGCGATCCTCGAGGTGATGCACCGCGGCCTCGGCGACCCCAAGTACCGCCCCTGCCCGCTGCTCAAGAAGTACGTGGCGGCGGGGTGGCTCGGCCGGAAGTCCGGCCGCGGCTTCTATTCGTACGCCTCGTGAACATGTTCGACGCCCTCCTGCCACTCACCGACACCCAGCGCGAGATCCAGGCGCTGGCCCGCGACTTCGCCCGCGAGCACGTCGCCCCCTTCGCCGCCGACTGGGACCGGCGCCAGCACTTCGAGCCCACGCTCGTCGGCAAGATGGGGGAGCTCGGCTTCCTCGGCATGCTGCTTCCGGAGGAGTACGACGGGCTCGGGCTCGACGCGTCGAGCTACCTGCTCGCGCTCGAGGAGATCGCCGCCGCCGACGCCTCGGCCGCCGTGATGATGAGCGTGCACAACTCGCTCCCCACGCAGATGCTCCTGCACTGGGGGAGCGAGGCGCTGAAGGAGCGCTACCTCAAGCCGATGGCGCGCGGCGAGCTGCTCGGCGCGTTCGCCCTTTCCGAGCCGGATAGCGGGAGCGACGCCGCGTCGCTGCGCTGCCAGGCGGTGCGCGACGGCGACCACTGGGTGCTCAACGGCACCAAGGCGTGGATCACCTCGGGCACCTACGACCGGCTGGTCGTGCTGGTAATGGCGCGCACCGACACGCCCGACGCGCGCCGCGGGTCGAAGGGGATCTCGGCGTTCGTCGTGACCCCCGACATGCCAGGTTTTAAGGTCGGGAAGAAGGAGAACAAGATGGGGCTGCGCGCGTCGCCGACCGTGCAGCTCGTCTTCGAGGAGCTGCGCGTGCCCGCCGAGAACCTGCTGGGGCAGGAGGGGCAGGGGTTCGCGTACGCCATGCAGTCGCTCGACCACGGGCGGCTCGGGATCGCCGCGCAGAGCATCGGCATCGGGCGCGCGGCGCTCGAGGCGGCGCGCGACTACGCCGACCAGCGCAAGCAGTTCGGCCAGCCGATCCGCCAGTTCCAGGCGATCCAGTTCAAGCTGGCCGACATGGCGACTCGCCTCGCCGCGGCGCGCGCCACCCTGCACGCCACCGCCGCCGCCAAGGAGCGCGGCGAGCGCGTGACGCAGTTCAGCTCCATCTCCAAGCTCTTCGCGAGCGAAACCGCGATGTACGTGACCGACGAGGCCGTCCAGATCTTCGGCGGCTACGGGTACGTCACCGACTACCCGGTCGAGAAGTACCTGCGCGACGCGAAGGTCACCGAGATCTACGAGGGCACCTCGGAGATCCAGCGCGTGGTCATCGCGCGCGAACTCTACGCCTGACCCAGAAGGTCTGACGCACATATGACGAGCGCCGCCATCATCCCCCCGACGCTGAGCCGCAACGCGCCGGAGCTCGCCTCGAACTCCTCGATGCAGCTCTTCGACACCATCGCCGAGATGGGCCACGAGCAGCTGGTCGTGTGCCACGACAAGGCGAGCGGCTACCGCGGGATCATCGCCATCCACGACACGACGCTCGGCCCCGCGCTCGGCGGGACGCGCTTCTGGAGCTACGGCTCGGACGCCGAGGCGATCGTCGACGCGCTGCGCCTCGCCCGCGGCATGACGTACAAGAACGCCGTCGCGGGTCTCAACCTGGGCGGCGGCAAGAGCGTCATCATCGGCGACAACCGCACGCCGAACCGCGAGATGATCTTCCGCGCTCACGGGCGCTTCGTGGACTCGCTGGGCGGCCGCTACGTGACGGCGGAAGACGTGGGAACGAGCACGGGCGACATGGACTTCGTCCACATGGAGACCGACTACGTGGCCGGCCTCGCCGGCGCCTCGGGCGACCCGTCGCCGGTGACGGCGCACGGCGTCTTCCGGGCCGTCCAGGCGTCGGCGTGCCGCCGCTGGGGCTCCGATTCGCTGGAGGGGAAGACGGTCGCGGTCCAGGGGTGCGGGAACGTCGGCTACCATCTGGCCAAGGAGCTGCACCGCGCCGGCGCGAAGCTGATCGTCGCCGACATCGACCCCGACCGGGTCAAGCGCGTGGTGGGCGAGACGGGGGCGCGCGCGGTGTCGACCGACGACATCGTGGGGCAGCAGGCCGACGTCTACGCCCCGTGCGCGCTAGGCGGCGGGATCAACGACCGGTCGATCCCGCAGCTCCGCGTCGAGATCGTGGCCGGCGCCGCCAACAATCAGCTGCTCGAGGACCGGCACGGCGACGAGCTGGAGGCGAAGGGGATCCTGTACGCCCCCGACTACGTGGCGAACGCGGGCGGCGTGATCAACGTCTACAGCGAGCTGGCCGGGTGGAGCCGCGAGCGGTCGCTGCGCAAGGCCGACGAGATCTACCACACGGTGCTGAACGTCTTCGACATCGCGAAGCAGGACAGGATCCCGACCTACCAGGCCGCGGACCGGCTGGCGGAGCGCCGGATCGCGGCGGTGCGCAGCATGGTGAAGACGTGGCCGCAGTGGCCGAACAAGCCGAGCTGACCCTTCGGACCTCCGAGTCCTCCCCGCGCTCCGCGCCCCGCGCCCAGCCCGTCCGCGGCGCGTGGGGAGCGCGGGGCGCGGAGCGCGGATCGACACGGAGACTCGCATGACCGAACGCATTCCCATCGCTTCCGACCACGCCGGCTACGAGCTGAAGGAGAAGCTCAAGGCCGCCCTCGCCAAGCGCGGTTACACGGTCGAGGACCTCGGGCCGGCGAGCGACGCCTCGACGGACTACGCCGACTACGCGCACCCGCTGGCCGAGCGGGTGTCGAGCGGGGCGGCGGCGCGGGGGGTCCTGATGTGCGGGACTGGGCTCGGCATGTCGTACGCCGCCAACCGGCACCCGCACGTGCGGGCGGCGGTGGCGTGGGCGCCCGAGATCGCCGAGCTTTCGCGGCGGCACAACGACGCCAACGTCCTGGTGCTCCCCGCCCGCTTCGTCAGCGACGAGCAGGCGGAGGCGATCCTGGACGCCTGGCTGGCGACCCCGTTCGACGGGGGGCGCCACGAGCGCCGCATCGAGAAGATCGAGACGACGGACGCGGCGCGGGCCGACGAGGCGGCGCGCCACCACCCCGACCATCACGCCGGGAAGCACGAGCCGGGTCCCGGCGGCCACGCGCACGAGGAGCTCGAGTGATGAACTGGCACGACTGGGACCGCTGCCCGCCCGGCCCCGCGCTCTCCGAGGCCGATCCGGAAATCGCGCGCCTGATCGAGCACGAGATCGCCCGGCAGAACGACGGGCTGGAGCTGATCGCCAGCGAGAACTTCGTGTCGCCGGCGGTGCTCGAGGCCATGGGGTCGCCGCTCACCAACAAGTACGCCGAGGGGCTCCCCGGGAAGCGGTACTACGGTGGGTGCGAGGTCGTCGACCAGGTCGAGCAGCTCGCGATCGACCGCGTGAAGCAGCTGTTCGGCGCCGAGCACGCGAACGTGCAGCCGCACTCGGGCGCCTCGGCCAACGCGGCGGTGTTCCTGGCCTTCCTCAAGCCCGGCGACACCTTCCTCGGGATGGACCTGTCGCAGGGCGGGCACCTGACGCACGGCTCGCCGGTGAACTTCTCGGGCCTGCTCTACAACGCGGTCTCGTACGGCGTCACCGACGAGGGGCTCCTCGACTACGCGCGGATGCGCGAGCTGGCGCGCGAGCACCGGCCGAAGATGATCATCGCCGGCTACAGCGCCTACTCGCGGCACATCGACTGGCAGCAGTTCCGCGAGGCGGCCGACGAGGTGGGCGCCGTCTTCCTGGTCGACATGGCGCACTTCGCCGGGCTCGCGGCGGCGGGCGTCTACCCGTCGCCGGTGCCGTACGCCGACGTCGTCACCTCGACCACGCACAAGACGCTGCGCGGGCCGCGCGGGGGGATCATCCTCTGCAAGGCGCCGCACGCCAAGGCGGTCGACAAGGCGATGTTCCCCGGAACGCAGGGCGGCCCGCTGGAGCACGTCATCGCGGCCAAGGCGGTGGCCTTCGGCGAGGCGCTGCGCCCCGAGTTCGGCGACTACTGCCGCCGCGTGGTCGCCAACGCGCGTGCGCTGGCCGAGGCGTTCGTCGGGCGCGGCTTCCACGTGGTCTCGGGGGGCACCGACAACCACCTGATGCTGCTCGACCTGCGGAGCCGCGGCCTCACCGGCAAGCTGGCCGAGCGGGCGCTCGACCAGGCGGGGATCACGGTGAACAAGAACACCGTCCCCAAGGAGACGCAGTCGCCCTTCGTGACCAGCGGGATCCGCGTCGGGACGCCCGCCGTGACCACGCGCGGGATGGGCGAGCCCGAGATGGCGCGGATCGCCGCCCTCATCGACCGGGTGCTCGGCGCGCCCGAGGACGCGGCCGTGCTCGAGGCGGTCCGGGGCGACGTGCGCGAGCTGGCCGCCCGCTTTCCGCTCTACCCGGCGGCGGTCGCCGCCTCGCGCTGAGGGGTGCCGGGGAGAGGTTGCGGGGCGGGGGACGGCGGGGCAGTTTCAGGCACCGGCGGCGCGGCGTTGCAGGCCGCGCCGCCGCGTGTCCTTTGGGCCCTCCTGAGGAGTAGGAGACGTTGTCCGAGCTGGCGTTCCGCGACGGCATCATGGACCAGATCCGGCTGCGGGAGCCGCGCTTCCACGAGCGCGGGTTCCTGTTCGTGCTGTCGGCGCTGGAGTACTGCCAGACCCACCTCACCGAGCGCCGCCACATCACCGGCGCGGAACTCGCCCACGCCTGCCGCGAGCTGGCGCTCGAGCGCTACGGCGTCCTCGCCCGCCAGGTGCTCGAACACTGGGGGATCCGCGCGACCGACGACATCGGCGACATCGTCTTCGCCCTCGTGGACCTCGGCTTGCTGATCAGCCAACCCAACGACTCGCGCGACGACTTCGCCGGCGTCTTCGACTTCGACACGGCGTTCGAGCGGGACTACCCCTGGAACTGCGCGCTGCTCGGTTGACCCCGCGCCCGCTCCCCACGCGATCCCAGATGCCGAACGAACTTCCGACCTGCCACAAGTGTGGCGCTGGGACGCTCCTCCCGCTCAGCGATTACGGGCGCGACGGCGCGCCCATCACGTACAAGGCGTGGGTGTGCAGCAACCCCGAGTGCGGATTCAACATCCGCATCGACAACGGCGAGATCGGGTACGGCCGGACGGTGGGCCAGTCGCACAAGTGAGCGGCCCGGCGGCCGGCGCCCCGCACCCCGACGCCCCTCGAGCGGCGGCCCAGGCGGCCGCCGCTTCGTCGTTCGGCCCGCCGGCGGCCGGCCCGCGCGCGGTGCGCGTGCTCGGCGGCGAGGAGGCCCGCGCCGCCGACCGCGCGACCATCGACGCCGGCACCCCGTCGCGGGCGCTGATGCAGCGCGCGGGCGCCGCCGCCGCCGCGGAGATCGCCCTGCGCTACGCCGACCGGCTGGACGCCGGGGTCGCGGTGCACGCGGGCCCCGGGAACAACGGCGGCGACGGGTGGGTGGTCGCGGGAGCGCTCGCGCGCGCGGGCGTCCCGGCCCGCGTGCGCGCCTGGGGCGGCGAGGTGCCGCGCACCGACGACGCGCGCTACGAGCGCGCCCGCGCGCTGGCGACTGGTGCGACCGAGGGGCCGACCGGCGCCGAGCGGGTGGTCGTCGACGCGGTGCTCGGCGTAGGGGCGTCGGGGGCGCCGCGCGGGTGGGCGGCCGAGGCGGTGCGCGCGGTCGTGCGGTCGCGCGAGGGCGGCGCCGTCGTGGTCGCGCTCGACGTGCCGAGTGGACTCGACGCCTCCACCGGCGCGGCGGCGGGCGACGCGGTGCGCGCGCACCTGACGCTCACCTTCGGCGCCTGCAAGCGCGGGCTGCTGGTCGCGCGGGACGTGGCGGGCGCGGTGGTCGTGCTCGACGTCGACTTCGACCTGCCGGCCGACGCGCCGACGCTCGTCGCGGCGCCCGCGCCGCGCCCGTTCACGGCGAGTGCACACAAGGGGACGCGCGGGCGCCTGCTGGTGGTCGGCGGCGCGCCCGGGATGGCGGGGGCGGCGCTGCTGGCCGGGCGCGCCGCGCTGCGCAGTGGGGCCGGGTTGGTGCGCCTCGCCGTGGCGCCGGAGAGCGTCGCGACGGTGCAGGGTGGGCTCCCGGCCGCGATCGCGACCGCATGGCCCGACGACGACGTGGCGCTCGCCGCCCTCGTCGAGCGGACCGACGCCGTGCTGCTCGGCCCGGGCCTCGGCGCGGATGCGCGCGGGCGGTGCGAGCGGGTGCTGCGCGCCTGGCGCGGCCCGGTCGTGGTCGACGCCGACGCGCTGAACGCCTTCGCCGGCGACGCGGACGCGCTCGGCGCGCTGCTGCGCGGTCGGCCGGCGGTGCTCACGCCGCACCCGCTGGAGTGCGCGCGGCTGATCGGGGCGACGGTGACGGAGGTGCTCGACGGGCGCTTCGAGATTCCGCACGCTCTGGCCGCCGCGCTCGGTGCGACCGTGCTGCTCAAGGGGACGCCGACCGTCATCGCCGACGGTGAGGGAACGCTGGTCGTCGCCACCGGGGCCCCCGCGCTCGCCACTGGGGGGAGCGGCGACGTGCTCGGCGGGATCGTCGCGACGCTGCTGGCGCAGGACGACGGGCGCGCCGCCGCGCTGGCCGCCGAGGGGGCGTGGGTGCACGACCGGGCTGGCGTGCTCGCGGCCGGCCGCCGCGGCGGCGCGCGCGGAACGACGCTCGACGACGTGCTCGACGCGCTCGGCGAGGCGTGGCCGCGAGCCCGGATTGCGGGGCGCCCGCCCGTGCTCGCCGAGCTGCCGGCGGTCGTCGGCTAGATGGCGGCCGCGCCGGGCGGGCACCGCGCCCTCGGCCCCGGGCGCGAGTTCGATCTCGTGCGCGCGATGGTCGCGCGGTGGGGGGACGTGGCGCACGGCATCGGCGACGACGCCGCGCTCCTCGACGTGCCGGCGGGGGAGCGGCTGGTGGTGAGCACCGACGCCTCGGTCGAGGGGGCCCACTTCCGCCGCGACTGGCTCTCGCCCGAGGAGATCGGGTGGCGCGCGGCGGCGAGCGCGGTGAGCGACCTGGCGGCGATGGCCGCGCGCCCGCTCGGGATGGTGGTCGCGCTCGCGCTCCCCGACGGTTGGCTCGGCGACGTGTTGGCGCTGGCGGACGGGATCGGCGCGCTGGCCCGCGCGGCCGGGACGCCGATCGTCGGCGGCGACGTGGTGCGCGCCTCCGAGCTCGGGATCACCATTACGGTCCTGGGCGCGGCTGCGACGCCGGTGGGGCGCGGCGGCGCGCGGGCAGGGGACGTCGTCTACGTGACCGGCGCGCTCGGTGGCCCGCGCGTCGCGCTCCGTGCGCTACTCAGTGGCGCAACCCCGGCCCCGGCGGCGCGCGAGCGCTTCGCGCGCCCGCTCCCGCGGCTCGCCGAGGCGCGGTGGTTGGCCGAGCGGGGGGCGCGGGCGCTGATCGACGTCTCGGACGGGTTGGCGGCCGACCTGCGGCACGTGGCGGCCGCGAGCGGCGTGTGCGTCGTACTCGAGGCGGCGCGCGTGCCGCGCTTCGCGGGCGCCGAGTGGAGCGACGCGGTGGGCGGGGGCGAGGAGTACGAGCTGGCGCTGGCGGCGCCCGCCGGGCTCGACGTCGGCGCGTTCGTGGAGCGGTTCGGCGTCGCGCTGACGTCCGTGGGGCGGGTCGAGGGCGTGGTCGAGGGTGGCGACGTGGTGGTACTCGGTGAGGGCGGGCAACGGCTGGAAATCCCCCCCGGGCACGACCACCTTTCGACCTGATGCGCACCCTCATCGCCGCCCTCACGCTGCTGGTCGTCACCGTCGTCTTCGGGACGCTGGTGCTCGCGGCCCGGCTGCTCGGCGTAACCGACGGCCCCGGCAGCGTGTACGAGAAGGCGCCGCGCTGGTGGGCGCGCGCGATGCTGTTCATGTCGGGGACGCGCGTCGTGGTGCACGGCGCCGAGCGCATGCACACCGGCGAGGCGCGGGTTTTCGTCAGCAACCACGTGAGCTGGTACGACGTGCTGGCGCTGGTCGGGCACCTGCCGCGCTACTCGTTCGTGGCCAAGGCCGAGCTGTTCCGGGTGCCCCTGTTCGGCCCGGCGGCGCGCGCGGTGGGGACGATCCCGATCGAGCGCGAGAACCGGAAGGCCGCCTTCCAGTCGTACGAGGAGGCGGCGGTGCGCATCCGCGGCGGGCGCAACGTGGTCGTCTTCCCCGAGGGGACGCGCGGCCCGTCGTACGCGCTGCGCCCGTTCAAGAAGGGGCCGTTCGTGCTCGCCATCGCCGCCGGCGTGCCGATCGTGCCGACGCTCATCCACGGCACCGTCGAGGTGCTGCCGCGCGGCTCGCTCTGGCTGCGCGCCGGGCGCGTCGACGTCCATCTGCTGGAGCCGGTGCCGACGGCCGGCCTGTCGTACGACGAGCGGGACGCGCTGTCGCGCACCGTGTACGAGCGGCTCGACGCCGCGCAGCGCGCGCTGTACGGGATCGCGAGCCCCGCGCTCCCTCTGGGCGAGGACCCCGCGCCCGTCGCGCGCCGCGACACGGCCCCGGGCGACGTCGCGCCCGCCCACTGATTCCTTCTCCCACACCCAAGTCCCACACGCCCAGCGCATGCCCACGATCATCGACATCAGCGCCCGCGAGATCCTCGACAGCCGCGGCAACCCGACGGTGGAGGTGGACGTCACGCTGGAGAGCGGCGCCGCGGGACGCGCCGCGGTGCCGAGCGGGGCGTCGACCGGCGAGCACGAGGCGCTGGAGCTGCGCGACGGCGACGCGAAGCGCTACCTGGGGAAGGGGGTCTTGCAGGCGGTGCAGAACGTCGAGGAGCAGATCGCGCCGGCGCTCGTCGGCGTGGACGCGACCGACCAGATCGGCGTCGACCGGCTGCTGGTGGAGCTGGACGGCACGCCGAACAAGGGGAAGCTGGGCGCGAACGCGATGCTCGGCGTGTCGATGGCGGTGGCGCGCGCGTCGGCGAACGAGCTCGAGCTGCCGCTCTACCGCTACCTGGGCGGCCCGATGGCGCGCCTGCTCCCGACGCCGCTGATGAACGTGCTCAACGGCGGGGCGCACGCGACGAACACGGTCGACTTCCAGGAGTTCATGATCGTCCCGGTGGGCGCGGAGACGTTCGGCGACGCGCTGCGCATGGGCGCCGAGGTGTTCCACGCGCTCAAGAAGGTGCTCGTGAAGCGCAAGCTCGCGACGGGCGTGGGCGACGAGGGGGGCTTCGCGCCCGACCTGAAGACCGACGAGGACGCGATCACGGTCATCCTCGAGGCGGTCGAGGCGGCGGGGTACGCGCCGGGGACGGAGATCGCGCTGGCGCTCGACTGCGCGGCGTCGGAGCTGGGGAAGGGGGGGAAGTACGCGTTCAAGAAGAGCGGCGCCGGCTCGCGCGACGCGCAGGGGATGATCGACCTCTACTCGGAGTGGCTGGAGAAGTACCCGATCGTCTCGATCGAGGACGGGCTGGCCGAGGACGACTGGGACGGATGGGCGAAGCTCACGGCGGCGCTCGGCGACCGCGTGCAGCTGGTCGGCGACGACCTGTTCGTCACCAACACCGAGTTCCTGTCGCGCGGGATCGAGCAGGACGTCGGCAACTCGATCCTCGTGAAGGTGAACCAGATCGGCACGCTCACCGAGACGCTGGAGGCGATCGAGCTGGCGCGCGCGGCGGGGTACAGCGCGATCATCTCGCACCGCTCGGGGGAGACGGAGGACACGTTCATCGCCGACCTCGCGGTGGCGACGAACGCCGGACAGATCAAGACGGGGTCGGCGTCGCGCTCGGACCGGATCGCGAAGTACAACCAGCTGCTGCGCATCGAGGAGCAGCTGGGCGAGGCGGCGGAGTTCGCGGCCGGCGGGCCGTACGGACTCTGAGCGCGCGGCGGTCGGCGGGGCGTTGGTGTCGCGGCGCCCCGCCCGTGGCGGAGGGTTGAGCGGTGTCGTGGACGAAGCGTCTGGTGTGGCTGGGCGTCGCCCTCGGGGTCGCCGCGTTCGCGGTCGAAGGGGGGGAGTACGGCACGTCCGACCTCCTGCGGCAGCGCGCGCGGCGGCAGGCGGTGCAGGCCGAGGTGGACTCGCTGCAGGCGGCGGTGGACTCGCTGCGCACGCTGGAGAAGCGGCTGCGCACGGACCCGGCGCTGCAGGAGCGCGTGGCGCGCGAGGAGTTCGGGATGGTGCGCGGGGAGCGCGAGCTGCTCTACCGTTTCGCGGAGCCACGCGACACGGCGGGTGCGGGGTTGACGCGTCGGCCGGGCGGGCTATAATTCGGGCAACGACGCGGGGTGGAGCAGCCTGGTAGCTCGTCGGGCTCATAACCCGAAGGTCGCGGGTTCAAATCCCGCCCCCGCCACTGTGAGACGGCCAGCCGGCAGCGGCTGGCCGTTTCGCGTGCCGGCCGGTACCGGCGCGGCGCTCGGGCGGCTAGATTGCGCGGCTCGCCGCGGTGCGTGGCGGCGTGGTCGTGGCTGGGTAGCTCAGCTGGTGAGAGCGCACGACTCATAATCGTGAGGTCGCGGGTTCGATCCCCGCCCCAGCTACTTGCACGGAAGTCGCAGGTGTGCGCGCAAGCTGTCGTCCCGCAAAGGGATGGCGGCTTTCGTGATGACCGGAATTCGAGGCGGCGGGCTTCCGCTTCCGACGATCGGCCCTCCTCTTGGGTGGACCGACCAGACCAGCGTTCGGCAGTCGACCGGTGTGGGCACATTACCACGATTACGGAGCGCACGAGCATGGCTGCGCCGGTACCCGGCTGTCGCATGAGCACGAAGGCCGATAGTCGGTTGAGCTTCGAAGCGAAGCGGGAGCTCGCGCGCCTGCACGTCGACGGGACGGCAATCATCTACGCGACGTACTTCGACGAGTCGGGGCTCTCCGTGTACATCAAGCGCGGCGGGCGCTTCACCGACATCGAGGCGTTCGTTCCGAACGGCCACTTCGAGAACTGGGCGTCCTATGAACGACGCGGTCGTGACACGCACTCAGGCCCGGGCCCTCGCGCGCCACGTTCGACGCGCGCGGGCGGCAGGCGACGCAGCGGCCGGCGCGCTAGCGTCGCGAATCGCTGCGAGTGTCACGCTGCTCGACGTCGACGCGCTCCCGCCGCAGGTCGGCCTCGACCACCTGCTCCTCGGTGACCGCGCGCTTCCGAATCACCAGCACCTCCTTCACCACCGGGCGCCGCTCGACGACGAGCTGCTCCTCGACGATCGGCACCCGGATCACCGACCCGCCGTCCGCCGTCCGCTCGACCGTCACGCCGGGTGTCGCGCCGCGGGCGTCGGCGGCGGTCGGCAGCGCGTCGAACTCTGCGGCCCGCAGCGTCGCCTGCACGCGCCGCCCGCGGTCGTCGATGCGCGCGTCCGCCAGCGAGAGGACGCGCACCGACGAGCCGTCCCCGGCGCGCGACGTCACGGCCAGCGCCGCGACCTCGTCGGTGCGGGCGTCGACGAGTAGCTCCTCGACCTCGCCGATCGCCCGGTCGTCGGCGTCGCGCACCGGCCACCCGCGGATGTCGGGCTCGCCGTCGGCGAGCCGGTGGTCGCGCAGGGCGGAGAGGGGGACGAGCGGCGGCTGTCCGCCGGACCGGTCGGCGCGTGGGGCGTCGTTGCTGCGCATGGCACTCCTGGGCACTGCTGGACGGCGGGCGGCGCTCGGGGATCGGGCGCCGGCGGGTTCCCCGGTGGAGGCAAGCGACGTTCCGGCGCCGCCCATCGATGAGGACGAGCGCGTCCGACCCGCCGCGCCACCGCCGGTCGAGGCATCGGGGCTGGCACCACCGTTGCGACCGCGACGCGGGCGGGACGGGGGGTGCGCACGGAGACCGGGGAGGAGTGGAGCGTGACGCCAGTGGACGGGGACGAGGGCGCGTCGCTGCGCGTGCTGGCGGACGCGGCCGGCGCGACGTGGGTGGGGGCGACGACGCGCGACGACGTGCGGATCACCGGCGTGTGTGCCGACTCGCGGCGCGTGCAGTCGGGCGAGCTGTTCGTGGCGCTGCCGGGGACGCGCGCCGACGGGCTGCAGTTCGTCGCCGACGCCGTCGGGCACGGCGCGGCCGCGGTGTGCGTCGAGGCGGAGGACGCGGCTCGCCCGGAGGTCGCCGGGCTCGGCGTCCCGGTGCTCGCCGTCGCCGACGCGCACGTCGCGCTGGCGCGCCTCGCCGCGGCGTTCTACGACCAGCCCGCGCGCGCGCTCCGACTCATCGGCGTCACGGGGACGCTCGGCAAGACGTCGACGGTGCTCCTGGTGCAGGCGGTGCTCGCGGCCGCGCGCCCGGACGACGCGCGCGGCGTGGGCGGCGTGGGCACCGTCGGCTCGCTCGGCGCGCGCGTGCGCGGGGCGGCGGCGGCGCGCGTCCCCGCGGGGGCGCTGCCGGAGCTCGACGGCATGACCACGCCCGACGCGCCGGTCCTGCAGCGCGCGCTGCGTGTGATGGCCGACGCGGGCGTCGACCTCGTGGCGATGGAGGTCACGTCGCACGCCCTGGCGCAGCGCCGCGTCGAGGGGCTCACCTTCGCGCTCGGCCTGGTCACCAACCTCGTTCCCGACGAGCACCTCGAGTACCACGGGACGCCCGAGCACTACCTGCGCACGAAGGCCCGCTTCTTCGCGCACCTGGCGCCCGACGCGCCGGTGGTCGCCAACGCCGACGACGCGCTCGTGGTGGCGATGGTGCGCGAGCAGGACGCGCTCGCGCCGCGGCGCGCGGTCTGGGTGTCGCTGGCCGAGGCGTCGCCCGTCGGGGCGTCGCGGGCCGAGGCGCTCGTCGAGCCGGACGTCGCGGTCGAGGCGCTGCGTTGGGACGCCGGCGGGTCGAGCTTCGCGCTGGCGGTGCGCCGCCCGCTGCCGCGCGTCGGCGGCGGGGAGGTCGCGCCGCAGACGATCCCGGTGGTGCTGCCGGTGCTCGGGCTGCAGCAGGTGGCCAACGCCGCCACCGCGGTCACCGTCGCGCTGATGGCCGGCGCGGACCCGGCGCGCGTCGCCGAGGCGCTGGCCGACGTCGAGCCGATGCGCCGGCGCATGGAGATCGTCCGCAACGCCGCGCCGCTCGTACTCGATGACACGGCCGGCAATCCGGAGACGCTCCGCGCCGTGTTCGCGAGCGCGGCCGCCTTCCCGCGCCGCACGCTGCGCGTCGCGTTCGGCGTGCGCGGGATGCGCGGCACGACGATCAACAGTCGCCTGGCCGCGGCGCTGGGCGAGCTGGTGACCGCGCGCGCCGCCGAGGGGCCCGTGCACCTCGTCGTCACCGCGAGCGAGGACACGGCCGACGCGCGCAACCGCGTGGCCGCCGAGGAGCGCGACGCGGCGCTCGACACGCTGCGGGAAGCGGGGGTGCCGTTCGCCTTCGAGCCGGCGCTCGGGCGCGCGCTCGACGTGCTGCTCGACGGCGTGCGCCCGGAGGACGTGGTGCTCCTGCTGGGCGCGCAGGGGATGGACCAGGCGGCGCCGCTGCTGCGCGAGCGGCTCGCGGGGTTGACAGCGGGCGGCGCCCTGCGCGATCCTGCGGGCGCATGCTGAGCCGCCCCGCCGCCGCCCCGCGCCCCGCCGCGCCCCGACCGCGACCGTCGTCGAGCAACAGCCGACGCCGGACGGGGGTCGCGCGCGCCACCGCGTAGCGACCGCACGCGCCTCAGCCGCCCGACTTCGGGCGCGCCCGACGCCCCGTCCGCGCACACGCCGGACGGGGCGTTCTGCATGCGCGCGATGCGCCTCCGTCCGGTGCGACCCCTTTCCCACACCGGCCATGTCCGACCACGTCCGCACGACCACCGACGCGCCCGACCTCGGCGCCGCCCTCGCCGGCCGACGCCTGGCGATCGTCGGCGCTGGCACGATGGGGCGCGCCATCGCCGCCGGGCTGCACCGCGCCGGCGCGCTGTCCGACGCGTCGCTGGCGCTCGTCGACCACCGGCGCGCCGCCGCCGACGCGCTGGCCCGCGACGTCCCGGGCGCCGCGGTGCGCGACCTCGCCGACGCCTGCCGCGAGGCCGACGTCGTGCTCCTGTGCGTGAAGCCCAAGGACGTCCCCGAGGTGCTGGGCGCGCTCGCCGCCGCCAACGCGCTGGCGCACGCGCCGCTGCTGGTGTCGATCTGCGCCGGCGTGTCGATCGCCAGTCTGGAGGCCGGGACCGGCGGGCGGGTGCCCGTCGTGCGCGCGATGCCCAACACCGCGTCGCAGATCGGGCGCGGTTGCACGGTGGTGTCGCGCGGCGCGCTGGCGACCGACGAACACCTGGCCGTGGCGACCGCGATCTTCAGCGGCGTCGGGCGGTGCCTGACGCTCGACGAGCGGCACCTCGACGCGGTGACGGCGGTGTCGGCCAGCGGGCCCGCGTTCATCTACGTCGTGCTCGAGGCGCTGACCGACGGTGCGGTGTCGTGCGGGCTGCCGCGCGACGCGGCCATGGAACTGGTGGCGCGCATGACGCAGGGAGCCGCCGAGATGGTGCTGGCCACCGGACGCCACCCGGCGGCGCTCAAGGACGACGTGACGACGCCTGGCGGGTGCACGATCGCCGGGCTGATGGTGCTCGAGGACGGGCGCGCGCGCAGCGTGCTGGCGCGCACGATCGAGACGACCGCGCGGGTGGCGGCGGGGCTGGGGCGGTGAGGCGGCGCGCCGCGGGTCAACGTGCCAGCACGCGCGCCTCGGCGACCGTCTCGTGCACCGCGCCCACCCAGCGGTCGGAGAAGCGGGCGGAGTCCGTCGCCCACGACACCACGCTCGTGACGGCCAGCTCCACGCCGTCGCGCTCGTCGGCCACGGCGGCGGCGAGCACGCCGCCCATCCGGCGTAGGACGCGGCGCTCCTCGGGCGCCACCCGCGCGTCGAACGCCTGCTCGAGCGCCGCCAGCTCGCGGTCGCCGAGCCGCGCCACGCGGCGCTCGCGCAGCGCGTCGGCGCACCCGCGCAGCCGCGCGTAGCGCGTCGTCTCCAGCTCCGGGCGGACGCGCGCCAGCTCGTCGGCCAGCAGGCCGAGGTGGTGCTCGAGCAGCCAGCGCGGCATCCCGCGCGCGGAGAGCACGGTGCCCAGCCAGAGCGCCTGGCGCGCGGCCCCTGCCGGCGGGAGGTCGCACAGCGTGACCAGCCACCCGCTGTCGGACGCGCTGAACTGCCGCCCGCGGGCGCCGTAGCGCCGCCCGTAGTACGGGAACTCCGCCCAGCTTCGGTGGATCGCCCGCTGCGCCGCGGCCAGCTCGGCGGGGTCGGCGGTGACGGTGTGCTCGCCGGCGGCGGCGTTGAGCGCGGTCGCGGGCTGCGTGGCGTGGTCGGCGGTCGGCACGGCGGGGCGGGTCAGGCGGCGACCGGCACGAGGCGCGCGGTGAGCCAGTCGGCGAGCGCGTCGAAGGTCGTTCGCGCGGCGGCCAGCACCTCGTCCGGGTCGCACCCCTCGCGGGCGACGCCGATCTCGAGCGCGGCGACGAAGGCGCGCCACATCGGCCCGACGTCTGCGCCGTACGCCGAGAGGAAGGCGCACCCGTCGTCGGTGCCCAATCCGAGCGTGCGGGCGACGTGGCGGCGGAGGAGCTGCCCGCCGAGCGTGGATCCCTCGACGACGTAGGCGCAGCCGAGCGCGGTGGCGAGCGAGCGCGGCCGCGGCACCCGGGTGCGAGGCAGCGCGGCGACGGCGGCGCCGCTCCAGCCGAGTCGCTCGAGGTCGGTGACGAGGAGCGCGGTCTTGCGGCGGCGCGACCAGTCGAGCCCGACGCGCGACCAGGGGGCCGTCGCGAGAGCGGACTCGAGCGGCGCGTGAAAGCCGAGCAGGGCGGCGAGCGCCGCCGCGTACCCCGCCCGGTCGAGCGTCGGGGCGAGGAAGGGCAGGCACGCCTCGGCGCGGGCGTGGTGGTCGCGGGTGCCGTCGCGGAGGAGCTCGCGGATCATGACGGTCTGGTGGGGCAGGGGACGCGGCGCACCGCGCGTGCAACCAGAACCATAGCGGCGCGACCGCGGGCGCACACGGCGCGGGGCGGGGGCGGCGGCTCATGGCTTGCCCCGTCGGGCGGGCTCACCCGCGTACCGACGGAGACGATCTCATGAGTCCAGTCACCGAATCCCGCGCGAGCGCCGCGCTGATCGCCGAGCTGAACGACCTGCTGCAGCTGGACCACGACGCGCTGCAGTCGTACGCCCTCGCCATCGAGGAGCTGGAGCACCCCGCGTACCGCGAGACCGTGCGCCGCTTCCGCACCGACCACGAGCGCCACGCCGAGGAGCTGACGGCCCTGGTGCGCCGCCACGGCGGGAAGCCGATCGAGCTGCCGCACCCGACCGGGGTCGCGAAGCTGGCCAAGCAGGCGGCCGGCAAGGGCGACGACCGGAGCGTGCTGCTCGCCTTCCGCGCCAACGAGCGGCAGGCGCGCGACAAGTACGCGCGGGCGGTGGCGCGGGGCGCCGAGTGGCCTGCCGACGCGCGCGACGTCGTGCGGCGCGCGGCGGACGACGAGGCGCGCCACTTCGAGTGGGCGGACGTGACGCTCGAGTCGCTGGGCGAGCGGCGCGACGGCGCCCGCGGGCGCGCCGTGCGCGCGTACGAGACCGTGCACGCGCGCGCGGCCGACGCGCTCGAGGCGGTGGGGAAGCAGGGGATGCGCGGCTTCGAGGCGGCGCGGCGCGGCGTGAAGCGCGGCGGCGAGCTGCCGCGGCTGGCGCGCCGGCGCCCGCTGGTGACCGCGCTGGCCGTCGCGGGGACGGCGCTGCTGGCCGTGGCGCTGGTGGGGCGGGCGCGCGGGGCGAGGCGCCGCCGCTTCGCCTGAGCGCGGCCGCAGGGCGCGGAGGGGGCGCCCGGCGTTCGGGGGCGACTAGATTCTGGGGATGGAAGCCCAGCGAACCGCCCAGAAGCCGGCCCGTGCGGCAGGCGTCACCTCGATCACCGACGGCCGGGGCCCGCAGTGGGCCCCGGCCGCCGCGGGCGCGCCGGCGGCGCACGACGCCGCGGCGGCGCGCAACCCCGGCACCGCGCTCGACCTCGACGCGGTGCGCGCGCTGCGCGTGAACCGGAGCGCGGTCGAGCGGCGCGCGGCCACGCTCCCGGGCCGCCGCACGGTCAAGAAGGAGTGGCAGGCGGCGTGGCTGCTGCGCGCCATCACGCTCATCGACCTGACCACGCTCTCGGGCGACGACACGCCGGGGAACGTGCGCCGCCTGTGCGCCAAGGCGCGCCAGCCGGTGCGCCCCGAGCTGCTCGAGGCGCTGGGCGTCGCGCACCTGGGCATCCGCGCCGGCGCGGTGTGCGTCTACCACGCCTACGTGGCCACCGCCGTCGAGGCGCTGCGCGGGAGCGGGATCCCGGTGGCCGCGGTGTCGACCGGCTTCCCGGCGGGGCTCTCGCCGCTGCGCGAGCGGCTGGCCGAGATCCGCGCCTCGGTGGCCGACGGGGCGGTGGAGATCGACACCGTGATCACGCGCGCCCACGTGCTGCGCGGCGAGTGGGAGGCGCTGTACGACGAGGTGCGTGCGATGCGCGAGGCGTGCGGCGAGGCGCACCTCAAGGTCATCCTCGCCACCGGCGAGCTGGCGACGCTCGGCAACGTCGCGCGCGCCAGCGAGGTGGCGATGCAGGCCGGCGCGGACTTCATCAAGACGTCGACGGGCAAGGAGGGGGTGAACGCGACGCTCCCCTACGCGCTGGTGATGTGCCGCCGCATCCGCGACTACCAGGAGCGCACCGGGCACCTGGTCGGCTTCAAGCCGGCCGGCGGGATTCGCAGCGCCAAGGGGGTGCTCGAGTTCTTGTACGTCATGAAGGAGGAGCTGGGCGACCGCTGGCTCCGCCCCGACCTGTTCCGCGTGGGCGCGAGCGCGCTCCTCACCGACATCGAGCGCCAGCTCGAGCACTTCGTCACCGGGCGCTACTCCGCCGCCCACCGCCACCCGATGGTCTGACCGCATGACGTCCGTAGCCGAGATCTTCGAGACGATGGCCTACGGCCCCGCGCCCGAGAGCGACAAGCCGGCGCGCGAGTGGCTGGCGCGGCACGACGGGGCGTTCGGGCTGTTCGTCGGCGGGCGGTGGACGGCGGCGCGCGAGGACGCGCTGTTCGACGTGCACGACCCGGCCACCGGGAGGCGGCTGGCGCGCGTCACCCAGGGCTCCGCCGAGGACGTGGACGCGGCGGTGCGCGCGGCCCGGGCGGCGCTGCCGTCGTGGCGCGGGCTGTCGGGGCACGCGCGGGCGCGCCACCTGTACGCGCTCGCGCGCGCCGTGCAGAAGCACGCGCGCCTGTTCGCGGTCGTGGAGTCGCTCGACAACGGAAAGCCGATCCGCGAGACGCGCGACCTCGACATCCCGCTGGTGGCGCGCCACTTCTACCACCACGCGGGGTGGGCGCAGCTGCTGGCGGGCGAGTTCCCGGGCTACGAGGGGGCGGGCGTCGTCGGGCAGATCATCCCGTGGAACTTCCCGCTCCTCATGCTGGCGTGGAAGGTCGCGCCGGCGCTGGCGGCGGGGTGCACCATCGTCATCAAGCCGGCGGAGTTCACGCCGCTGACGGCGCTGCTGTTCGCCGAGATCGCCGACGAGGCGGGGCTCCCCGCCGGCGTGCTGAACGTCGTCACCGGCGACGGGAGCACGGGCGCGGCGATCGTCGACCACGCCGACGTCGACAAGATCGCCTTCACCGGCTCGACCGAGGTCGGGCGCGTGATCCGCCGCGCGACGGCGGGAAGCGGGAAGAAGCTGTCGCTCGAGTTGGGCGGGAAGAGCCCGTTCGTGGTGTTCGAGGACGCCGACCTCGACTCGGTGGTCGAGGGGGTGGTCGACGCGATCTGGTTCAACCAGGGGCAGGTGTGCTGCGCCGGCTCGCGCCTCCTCGTGCAGGAGGGGGTGCACGACGCGCTGGTGGCGAAGCTCAAGCGCCGCATGGAGACGCTCCGACTTGGCGCGCCGCTCGACAAGTCGGTCGACATGGGCGCGATCGTCGCGCCGGTGCAGCTCGAGCGCATCCGCACGCTGGTGGAGCAGGGGCGCGCCGAGGGGGCGAGCATGTGGCAGCCCTCGTGGGCGTGCCCCACCGAAGGGTGCTTCTACCCGCCGACGTTGTTCACCGACGTGGCGCCGTCGTCGAGCGTGGCGCAGGTCGAGATCTTCGGCCCGGTGCTGGTGGCGATGACCTTCCGCACGCCGGCCGAGGCGGTGGCGCTGGCGAACAACACGCCGTACGGGCTGGCGGCGAGCGTGTGGACGGAGAACGTGAACCTCGCGCTCGACGTCGCGCCGCGCATCAAGGCGGGCGTGGTGTGGGTCAACGCCACCAACCTGTTCGACGCCGCGGCGGGCTTCGGCGGGTACCGCGAGAGCGGGTTCGGGCGGGAGGGGGGGCGGGAGGGGATGTGGGAATACCTGAAGAAGGTCCACCACTCCGAGGATCGCTCGGCGCTCGGCGCTCGGCGCTCGGCGCTCGCGTCGTCCCGCGAGGATGCCGAGCGCCGAGCGCCGAGCGCCGACGGAGCGCCGGCTCTTCCCCCCATCGACCGCACCCCCAAGCTCTACGTCGGCGGCAAGCAGGCGCGCCCCGACTCGGGTTACTCGCGCCGCGTGCTCGGCGCCGACGGGCGCGTGCTGGGCGTGGTGGGCGACGGGAATCGCAAGGACCTGCGCAACGCGGTCGAGGCGGCGCACAAGGCGAGCGGGTGGGCGCGTACGACGGGGCACGCGCGGGCGCAGATCCTCTACTACCTCGCCGAGAACCTGTCGGCGCGCGGCGACGAGCTGGCGGCGCGGCTGCGGGCGATGACGGGCGAGGACGGGCGCGCCGAGGTCGACGCCACGGTGTCGCGGCTGTTCACCTACGCGGCGTGGGCGGACAAGCACGACGGCGCGGTCCACGACGTCCCGATCCGCGGCGTCGCGCTGGCGATGCACGAGCCGATCGGCGTCGTCGGCGTGGCGTGCCCGGACGAGGCGCCGCTGCTCGGCCTCGTGTCGCTGGTCGCGCCGCTGGTCGCGACGGGCAACACCGTGGTCGCGATCCCGTCGGAGCGGCACCCGCTGGCGGCCACCGACCTGTACTCGGTGCTCGACACGAGCGACGTGCCGGGCGGGGTGATCAACCTCGTCACCGGCGGGCGCGACGCGCTGGCGACGGTGCTGGCCGAGCACGACGACGTGGATGCGGTCTGGTACGTCGGCTCGCGCGACGGCGCGACGGCGGTCGAGCGCGCGTCGGCCGGCAACATGAAGCGCACCTGGGCCGAGTGGGCTCCGCGCGACTGGCACGCCGCCGACGCCGAAGGGCGCGAGTTCCTGCGCGCGGCGACGCAGGTCAAGAACGTCTGGGTCCCGTACGGCGAGTGAGCGCGCAGGTAGATGGTGGGGTCGGCGCACGACGGCGCGCCGACCCCGCTGCGTTTCAGCCGGCGAGCAGCGTAGGTCAGCCGCTGCGTCGCCGCTTGCGGCGCGTCGCCGCCCCGAGCGTGGCGAGTCCAGCGCCGACCAGCGTGATGACCGCGGGTTCCGGAGTGGTCACGAAGGTGGGGTGTACTTCAAGGTGGTACTCGATGCCGATGTTCGTGCGATTCTGAACGAACACCTCAAGGGCGAGCACGTCGCCGTTGTGCACCTCGTGGCCGCGAGCGAAGAAGATGTCGACCCTGTCTCGGAAGTTGTTTCCGCTCTCTCGGCCACTCCGTCCGAACCGTACGTGCTCCAAGCTGACGCCGCACACACCGATGAAGCCGCCGCTCCTGCATCCTTGGTGGCCACCGCCGCGACCGACGAGTCGGATGTGGAAGTCGGTCCACGTGCGCTCGCCCGTGTTGAGCAACGCAAAGTGCCAGCGGTTGAACGACGACGTGTGCACCGGGGGCCCGAGAGGCGCGCTCGCATCGCCGCCAGGTTGGTTCGGAGGAATGCTTGGCTGGACGATAACATAATTGTAGCCCAACCCGTTCACGAAGACCTGCCAACCGTGCTGCGGCTGTGGATTAAGCGACATCGGAGGCGGCGTGCCACCTGCGGTCGGCGGCGCGCCATTCGGCCAGATCGGGATCTCATGGCTGGTGAACGGCAGCACATCGACGGCCCGCGAGAAATCTTGTGCGCCCGCTGAGTCGTTCAACACCGCGCCCGCGACGAGCGCCGTGAGCAGTGGGAGCGCCGCACACCTGCGCTGCGCCGCTAGCATCATTCTCCTCCACGGCTGGAGAGTAAGTCGCTGCCGCGATGCCGTGCGATCCGGGACTGGCGGCTGTTCGCCTTCACCGGGTGCTACGCCGCGCGCCGATGGCACGCGCATGTCGGCTGCTTGCTTGCACCCGCTGGGCGAACTGAGCCGCCATGCGAACGGACAGCCGTTTGCGGGACGTGCACTGATCTACGCTACGCCGCCGACGTGGGGCAGCAAGTGTTCTGGAGCGGAAGCGGCGCGCTCAGTCGCCGCTTTTTGGTGCCGCACCATGCAGGCGGGCCCTCAGGGGCACGCGGTGGGTAGCAGACCTCGCCGATCGCAGTGCACCGTCGAATGCGTCCCGACGCCCACCGAGCCGCCGCGTGGCCGGCGTTCCACGCAGCCGCAGCGTCGCGCGCGGGCTCTCGACCAGCGATGCGACCAGCGATGCGACCGGCGATGCGCTCAGCGCGCCGACGCCCGTCACATGCGCCGGCGCGCCGTCGGGGAGCACGCTCGACACGAGGCGCTGGCGACGGTACTAGCCGAGCACGACGACGTGGACGCGGTGTGGTACGTGGGCGGGCGCGAGGGGGCGGCCGCCGTCGGGCGCGCGGCGACGCAGGTCAAGAAGGTCTGGGTCCCGTACGGCGAGTGACGGGGTGATGCACGCGGCCGCGGGGCCGGTCAGCGGAGGCGCACCATCCGCGACGGCCCCTGCACGCCGGTGGGCGAGAGCGCGGAGACGGCGACCGCGTGGGCCAGCGCGCCCGGTGCCAGCTCCGCGCTGACGCGCCGCTCGGTGCCGGGGACGACGCGCGTGCGCCACCCGCCGAGCGAGTCGCGGAGCTGCACCGCCCACCAGCGCACGCGCGTCGCGTCGCCCGGGCGCAGCGCCAGCTGGGCGGGCGCGCGCGTGCCGCCGTCGCTCGGTACGTCCGGCGCGTCGGCCGGCGCGTCACAGGCCGGGGTCACCTCGGGCGGCGCGGGCGCCTGCGCGCCGAGCCAGGGGTGCGCGGGGGGGAGCGCGGCGTCGGCGTAGAGCGACGTCGCGAGCCGCTCGCCGAGCGCGCCCTGCGCGCCCGGCATCAGCGTCGACATGCGGAAGTGCACGTGCCCCGGCGCCTCGGTCACGGGCGCGCGCTGCTCGCGCAGCCAGGCGATCTGCTCGGTGATCGCGCTCGACGGCCAGGGCGCGCCGCGCGAGCCGACGCGCATCGTGAGCAGCCCGGGGAAGACGTGGCGCCCCTGCACGTTCTCGGCGCGCCACCAGGCGTCGAGGCGGCGGAAGCGCTGCTGCTCGCCGTCGAGCTGCCAGTAGAGCTGGGGCGCCAGGTAGTCCAGCCACCCCTCGCGCAGCCAGCGGCGCGAGTCGGCGTAGATCTCCGAGTAGGCGTCGAGGCCGTAGACGCCGGGCGCGGCGCCGGGGCGCCAGATGCCGAACGGGCTGATGCCGACGGCGACCTCGGGGCGGCGCGTCTTGACCTCGCGGTAGAGCGACGCGATGAACTGCGAGACGTTCTCGCGGCGCCAGGCGGCGCGCGCCAGCCCTGTCGCGCGCCCGTGGCGCGCCCACGAGGCGTCGTCGTCGAAGCGGATCGTCTCGCGGCGCGTGACGGTGCGCCGCCGGCGCCCGCTCCCGACGCGCGTGCGGACCGTGCGCTCCTCGAGGTACGGGTAGAAGTAGTCGTCGAGGTGCACGCCGTCGACGTCGTAGCGGTCGACGACCTCGAGGACCGCGTCGAGCACCTGGCGTCGCGCCTCGGGGAAGCCCGGGTCGATCCACTGCTGCGAACCGTAACGCACCAGCCACTCCGGGCGCGTGCGCGCGACGAGCTGCGCGCCCACCGCGGCGCGCGACCGGTTCGGCGGCGCGGCGCGGAACGGATTGAACCAGGCGTGCACCTGCAGCCCGCGGCGGTGCGCCTCGGCGAGCGCGAAGGCCAGCGGGTCGAACCCGGGCGCGCGCCCGCCGGGCGAGACGAGGTAGCTCGACCAGGGGACGAGCGACGTGGGGTACAGCGCGTCGTTCGCGGTGCGCACGTGCAGCACGATCGCGTTGAGCCCGATCGACGCCGCGCGCTCGATCGCCGCGCGCAGCTCGGCCTGCGACTCGGCGTCGCTCATTCCCGGGCGCGACGGCCACTCCCCCCCGTCGACCGGCGTGATCCAGGCCGCGCGAAACTCGCGCGCGACGGGCGGCGGGGCCTCGAGCGCGGCCGCGTCGAGCAGCACGGGGCACTGTGCGCCGACGGGCGCGGGGGCCGCGGGTCGCGCGGGCTCGGCGCCCGCGCCGGCGAGCGGGAGGCCCGCACCGAGCGTGGCGAGGGGGAGCGCCGCGAGCAGCGGCCAGCGGGAAACGACGCGCGACGTGTGGACCGGCACGGAGACGATGGGGCGGCAGGAACGACGAGCTAGCTTGCGCGTCGTACCCGCGTCACCAGAAAACGGCCCGCCCGGCGCGGCCGTTGGGTTGCCCTGTCCGTTCGCTCCCCCGATGTCGCGCTCTGGTCCTACGTTCGCGGCGCTGCTGGCCGCTCTGCTTCCCGCCTGCGGCGGCCGCCCCGCGGCGGCCCCCGCGCCCGCGCCGCTGCGCGCGCTCCCGCCGCTCGAGCCGGCGGTGCTGGCGTTCCCGATCACCGTGCAGACGCGCGCCGTGGTGGGGGCGCTCGAGCGCGCGCTCCCGCGCGCCGACAGCCTCGCCGCCGACCGGTGCCAGTCGCTGGGCGGGCTTGTGTGCCACCAGTACGCCTTCCGCCGCGACACGCTGCAGCTGCAGGTGCGCGGCGACCGCGTCGAGGTGCTGGCGCGTCTTCGCTACCGCGGGCGCGTCGCACTCCCCACCGGCGGGAGCGTAGGCAGCTGCGGCTTCACCCCCGAGCCGATGCCGCGCGCCGAGCTGCGGCTCAGCACCTCGCTCTACTGGCGCGCCGACTGGCGGCTGGGGACGCGCGGCACGCAGGCGGCGAGCGCGCTCCCCGACCCGTGCGAGGTGACGCTGCTACGCGTGAACGCGACGCCGCTCATGAAGCGCATCGTCGACTGGCAGCTCGGGCACGCGGTGCAGCAGGTGGACTCGGCGTTCCCGGCGGTGGCGGACTTGCGGCAGGCGGCCGACTCGCTCTGGCGGCAGCTCCAACTCCCGCTGGCGGTCGACTCGGCGGAGACGGCGTGGCTGCTCGTGTCGCCCGAGCAGATCGGACTCGCGCCGATCGAGGGGGACGGCGGCGCGATTCGCGCCGGCGTGACGCTCGTCGCCCGCCCGCGGATCGTGAGCGGCCTGCGCCCGACGGTGACGCCGCGCCCCCTCCCGCCGCTCGCGCTCGCGCGCCCGGCGCGCGGGCTGCGCGTCCCGGTGCAGGTGGAGCTGCCGTTCGCCGAGATCGGGCGTCGGGCGGCCGAGCTGCTGGCCGCGGAGACGGCGGGGCAGCCGCTGCGCGTGACCGGCGTGACGGTGAGCGGGACGCCGGACAGCACCCTCGTCCGCCTGGCGCTCGCCGGTCGGATGAACGGGGCGCTCACGCTCGTCGGGCGCCCGCGCTTCGACGAGCCGACGCGGACGCTCGTCGTCGACGACCTGCACTACACGGTCGAGAGTCGCGACCGCCTGACGCGCCTCAAGGCGACGCTCGGCGCGCCGCTGATCCGCCGCGCGATCAACCAGGCCACCGGGGGCGGGCGGCTCGCGCTCGGGGCGCAGCTCGACGCCGCGCGCCTGGAGCTGACGCGGCAGATGAACCGCACGCTCGCGCCCGACGTGGCGGTCGGCGGTACCGTGCGCGATCTGCGGATTACCGGACTCTACACCACGGCGGACGCGTTCGTCGTGCGCGTGCTGCTGGAAGGCAACGCCGAATTGTGGGCGCGCTGACCGGTCGGTCAGAAACATGTGGCGGCGGAGCGGTTCTGGCATTACGGTGTGTAGCCCGCACGCGACAGTCGGTCGCGTGTGGCGCTCGCGCAGCGGTGGCGGGCACGACGGGTCTGTGTCGGGCAACGCGCGAGCAACCTCTGCCGTGACAACACCAGCATGATGCGTATCCTGTCGAACACGCAGTATCTTCGGTGCCTGCGCGGGGCGGCGCTCGCCGCCTTCGCCCTCACGTCGACCGCCGCCGGCGCGCAGGTCAGGCCGGGAAGTCGTCTCACCTTCACCGGCGTCGCCGACGCGCTCGACGTCGGGCGGGCGGGGGTGCTGCTCGACTTCCAGACGGGAGCGACCGCGGCGACGTCCGGCAACACCGGCTCGTTCTCGTCGCTGAACCGGCGCACGGGGTCGGCCGTGTCGGGCTCGATCGCCGACTTCATCGTCGGGCAGGGTCCGCAACCGATCGCCAGCTTTCTGCAGCTCGGCGGCTACCGATTCGACCTGCTGTCGCTGCCGCGCGGAATCTTTGGGCAGAGCAGCTGCTACGTCGCGCCCGCTGCCGAGCAGTACTGCACGCCGTACCAGTCGGCGCTCGGCGACCCGCAGCCGACCGACCTGCTCTCCCCGTTCTTCATGAGGAACGTCGCGACCGGCGACCCGGCGATGCCGCTCGCGAGCGTGATCGCGTTCAACATGATCGGGACGGTCGCGAACGCGCGCGGCACCACGTCGAGCTTCTTCGGCACGATCTCGTCCACGCTCCCCTTCTCGTACCAAGAGGTGCTCCTCGGGCTCGAGCAGGCGGGCTCGGCTGGCATGCCGCTCCCTGCCGTGCCGTTCACGGGTGTCTTCTACGCCGGGTTTCCCATCGGCGAAGGGGACGACGGGGACGACGACCGCCGCGCGTTCGCGAGCGGCCTGATGACCGCGGATGCGTACGCCGCCCGTGCGCAGGTCGTCACCCCGGAGCCGGCAACCGTCGGGCTGCTCGCCGTCGGGCTGGCCGCCGTCGGGTTCGCCGGAGCGCGTCGCCGCCGCGGGTGAGCGCGCGACGCTGAGCGGGCCGGCGCGGACGCCGGAACGCGAAAGGGCCCCCGCAGCATCGCTGCGGGGGCCCTCGTCGCACTCGCCGGCTCGGAACGGTACCGAACCGGGAATCCCGAACTTATCGGGCGGCGGTCAGGCGACCGTTTGCCCAGTTCGAGCCGGCGAAGGGACTGTGACTAGACAATGGATCACCTCCTTGTTTGCGGTGGCACATCGGGCGTGAGGGTGGGCCCCGCTCGGGGGGAGCCGGGACCCGTGCTCCGGCGCCGCAGCGTCGGAACGACATGCAATACACAGCGCCGGCGCGCGGAGTTCCAGCCCCCGCGCCATCTTTTTAGGAGTTCCGTGACGCGGGGCTGGCCGGCCGGCGCGCCGCGCGCGAACGTTCATCGTCGCCGTGGCGTAACCCGCCCGGCCGGGCCGCGTTCCGCGCCGGCACCGCGTCGTCCCCCGTCCCACACCGCCATGCCCCCGACCGCCCCCGCCGGCCGGTTCCTGCCGGCCCGCGCCCTCGCTCCGCTCGGGGCGTACCTCGCGCTCCCCGCCGCGCTGGCCGCCCAAGGTGCCTCCGCCGCTCCGCGCGCCTTCCAGCCGAGTGACGTCTACAAGCTGACCTCGTTGGCGAGCCCGGCCGTGTCGCCCGACGGACGGCGGATCGCGTTCACCGTCACGACCATGCGCGAGGCGGACAATCGCTACCACCGCGAGGTGTGGGTCGTCCCCGCCGCCGGCGGCCCGGCGACCCGCTTCACCAGCCCGTCGACCGAGAGCTCGAACCCGAGCTTCACCCCCGACGGGAAGCACCTGCTCTTCACCTCGCAGCGGCCGGGCGGGAAGGGAAGCACGTGGGCCATCCGCCTCGACGAGCCGTCGGGGGAGGCGTTCCAGATCGGGTGGCTCCCGCCGGCGAGCGCGCGCTGGACGCGCGACGGGGCGCTGGCCGTGTGGGCCGACACCGCGCAGGGCGCCGCCGGCGACACGGCGCGCACGCCGGGCGAAGTGCGGGGCGGGCTCGCGATCTCGCGCGCCCCGTTCGGCGCCATCACCCGGCCGCTCGACCCGAAGCGCTTCGACGGGCGCCACGTCGTCGACTTCCCGTACAAGAACAACGACCGCGGCTACGTCGCCAACCGCGGCGAGGCGCGCCGCTGGCGGCCGGCCCAGCTCTACACGCTGGCGCGCGGCGACACGGTCAAGAAGCAGCTCACGACCACCGCCTACTCGCACCGCGACGTGTCGGTCTCGCCCGACGGGCGGTGGATCGCCTTCGTCGCCGACAGCGCGCTGCGCCCCGACTCGCTCGTGCAGTGGGAGAGCGACTCGCTCGCCCGGCTGCCGTACGACCGCGTGCGCGACGAGGCGGAGCGCAACCAGAGCGACGTCTACGTGATCCCCGCCGCCGGCGGGACGCCGCGCAAGATCGCCACCATTCCGGGCGCGGAATCGCAGCTCGAGTGGTCGCCCGACGGGCGCACGATCGCCTTCGTTCACCGCCCCGCGCGCGCCAAGTCGGCGCGCCTCGCGACGGTCGACGTGGCGTCGGGGCGCGTGCGCAACCTGATCGGCGACTTCCAGTACGAGCCGGGCGGCTTCGAGTGGCTGTCGAACGCCGAGCTGGCGATGAACGCCGAGGTGGGGGGGCGCTCTGGGCTCTTCCGCGTGCGCGCCGACGGTTCGGCGCCCCGCGAGGTGCTGGGCGGGCGCCGCCGGATGAGCGGCTTCGCCTTCGACCCGGCGAAGCGCACGGTCGCCTACGTCGCGACGAGCATGACGCGGCCGCAGGAGCTCTACGTCGCCAACGCCGACGGCACCGGCGAGCGCAAGCTCACCAGCTTCAACGACGCGGTCAGCCGCGAGGTCGCCTTCAGCGACGCCGAGCGCTTCACCTACCAGAGCGTCGGCGGGCGCGAGATCGAGGCCTGGCTGATGAAGCCCCACGGCTGGCAGCCCGGGAAGAAGTACCCCGCGGTGCTCTACATCCACGGCGGTCCGCACTCGGCGTACGGCGAGAACTGGTTCGACGAGTTCCAGAACCTGGCCGGCGCGGGGATGTACGTGCTCTTCACCAACCCGCGCGGCTCGAGCGGCTACGGCGCGGACTTCACCTACAGCACGCGCGGGCGCTGGTTCGACGAGGACTATCAGGACCTGATGAAGGCGGTCGACGTCGTCGCCGCGCGCCCCGACGTCGACTCGACGCGCCTCGGCGTGACGGGCGGCTCGTACGGCGGCGTGATGACGGCCTGGGTGACGGTGAAGACCAACCGCTTCAAGGCCGCGCAGACCGACCGCATGATCAGCAACTGGTGGTCGTGGTACGGCAGCTCGGACGCGCAGGGGCTCACCGAGTACGAGTTCCTCGGCAAGCCGTGGGACAACCCGGCGCTCTACGACTCGCTGTCGCCGATCCGCTACATCCGGCATGTGAAGACGCCGACGCTGCTGGTGCAGAGCGAGGAGGACTTCCGCACGCCGATGACCGACGCCGAGCAGTGGTTCATGGGGCTGCGCAAGCAGGGGGTGCCGGCGGAGTTCGTGCGCTACCCGCGCTCGACGCACGAGCTGTCGCGCAGCGGCGAGCCGTGGCTGCTGGTCGACCGCCTCGGGCGGCTGCGGCAGTGGTTCGGGCACTGGCTGATCGGGCCGGGCGCCGGCGCGACCGCCACCGCGAACGCCGCCGGCGGCGCATGACGGTCGCCGTGCCGCCGGGGGCGCCGGGCTACGACGCCGACGCCCCGGCGCCGTCCGCGCCCGCCGCCGGGCAGCCGGCGCCGCCGGCGCCGCCGGCGCCGCCGGCGGACGCCGCGCTCCCGACGGCCCTCGACGTTCCGCGCGACACGACGCCGACGTTCGAGCTCGAGATGCTGGTCTCGGGCGCGATCCTCTTCCTGCTCTTCCAGGTCCCGCCCGCGATCGACGGGCTGGTGGCGCGCTGGGAGGTGCACCTGGGATTGCTCGGCATCTTCCTCGGCGCCGGCATCGGGATGATCGGCACCGCCGCGGTGTACTCGCTGATCGCGTGCTTCGTCACGCACCTGTTCCTGCGCGGCTACTGGGCGGCGCTGGTCGGCGTGCACTCGGTCTTCCCGGGCGGCGTGCGCTGGGAGCGGATGAAGGAGTCGGGCCCGCAGTCGCGCGCCATCCTGCGCGAGCGGATCCGCCCGATGCCGCAGTTCATCGCGCGGCTGGACAACGCGGCGAGTCTCGTCTTCGCGACCGGCTTCGTGCTCTCGATGGGCAGCCTCTCCGGCGCGCTGGTGATCGCGGTGGCGGGGCTGCTGATGTCGGGGATCGTGGCGCTCGGGGTCGGCCGCCCGGAGATCGTCCTCCTGGCGACGCTGGTGCCGCTCGCCCTGCTGTACATGTCGCTGCCGATCATCGACTACAAGTTCGGCGAGCGGGTGCGGGGGCGCCCGGCGCGGTGGCTGCGGGCGGCGCTCGGCACGATGCTGCGGCTGCAGCCGGCCAGCCTGTCGACGCTGTCGTTCACGCTGACCACGAACGTCGACAAGCGGGTCGCGTACGCGGTCCTGTTCATCGGCGCGGGCGCGTCGACGGCGGTGGCGATGGGCGAGCGGCTGAGCGACGGCGACGTGCCGGGCGGCGGCCGGTACGAGTTCTTCGACGACGAGCAGGAGACGCGCGCGGTGCACGCGCACTTCTACGACTCGCTCCGCGGGGAGGCGGCGAGCGAGCGCGCGCCGTCGATCCAGAGCGAGGTGGTCACCGGCCCGTACGTGCGGCTGTTCGTCCCCTACATCCTCATGCGCCACGGCGACGCGCTGCGGAGCGCCTGCCCGGGGCTGCAGCCGCTTCAGGACCTGGGGCTGGAGGGCGCGCCCGCGGACGGCGCCGCCGACGCGGTGCTGCGCTGCGCCCTCAAGGTGCACCGACCGGCGCTCGACGGGCGTCCGCTCGACGCCCACGGCTTCCGCTTCTACGCCGACCCGCGCTCCAACCGGCGCGGCTTCGTGATGTTCGTGCCGACTGCGGGGCTGGCGCCCGGCGAACACCGGCTCACGGTGTGGCCGGCGGTCGGGCGCGGCCGCACGCCGCCGAAGACGCCGTACACGATCCCCTTCTGGCGCTGAACACGGCGAAGGGCCGCCCTCGAGAGGGCGGCCCTTCGCCGTTCGAGGGACCGGCGGGCGTCAGGCCGTGGTCAGCGCCTGCTCGACGTGCACCCCGTGCGCGGTCGCGATCTCGATCACCGCGTCGGCCGACAGCACGTCGTGGCGCAGCAGCGCCTCCGCCACCGCCTCCACCGCGTCCCGGTGCTCGCGCACCAGCGCCTCGGCGCGGTCGGCCTGCTCGCGGATCAGCGCGCGCACCGCGCCGTCGATCTGCGACTGGAGCTGCGAGCCCGGCGACGCGCCGTTGTGCGCGCTCGGGTCGGCGCTCACCAGCCCGACCTCGTCGCTCATCCCGAAGTCGGCCACCATGCGCCGGGCGACGCTCGTCGCCTGCACCAGGTCCCCGCCGGCGCCCGACGTCACCTGCTCCGGGCCGAGGAAGATCAGCTCCGCCGCGCGCCCGCCGAGCGCCTTGCAGATCACGCCCAGCAGGTAGCGGCGCGTGTGCAGGTGCCGGTCGACGTCGGGGGCGAAGTGCGCCGCGCCGAGCGTGCGCCCGCGCGCCTCGATGGTGACCTTGTGCAGCCGGTCCTCGGGGCAGGCGACGAGGCCGACGATGGCGTGCCCCGCCTCGTGCAGCGCCACCAGGCGCCGCTCGGCGTCGCTCACCACCACGCCGGCGCGCACGCGGCCGAGCAGGATCTTGTCGCGCGCCTGCTCGATGTGGCGCGCGCAGATCTCCCCCGTCCCCTCGTGCACCGCCAGGATCGCGGCCTCGTTGAGCAGGTTCGCCAGCTCGGCGCCCGAATGCCCGACGGTGAGCTGCGCGACGCGCTCGAGGTCGACGTCGAGCGCGAGCTTCGCCGTGCGGGCGTGGATCTTCAGGATCTCGAGGCGGTCGGCCGCCGTCGGGAGCCCCACCTCGACGATGCGGTCGAAGCGGCCGGGGCGCCGCACCGCGGGGTCGAGCATGTCCTCGCGGTTGGTGGCGGCCATCCAGACGATCCCCTCGCTCCCGCCCATCCCGTCCATCTCGACGAGCAGCTGGTTGAGGGTGACCTCCTCCTCCCCCGAGCGGTTGGGGCGCCCGCGGCGCCCGCCGAGCGAGTCGAACTCGTCGATGAAGACGATGCAGGGCGCCGCCTTGCGCGCCTGCTCGGCGAGCTGGCGGACGCGCTTCGAGCCCACGCCGACGTACATCTCGTTGAAGTCGGAGCCCGCGGCCGTGATCACCGCGACCCCCGCCTCGCCGGCGACCGCGCGCGCCAGCAGCGTCTTCCCGGTGCCCGGCGGCCCGACCAGGAGGAGCCCCTTCGGGCACTTGGCCCCCATCGCCTCGAAGCGAGTCGGGTCCTTCAGGTAGGCGATCACGTCCTTCAGATCGGCGCGCGCCTCCTGCGCCCCGCCCACGTCGGCGAGCGTCAGCTGGCGCGACGGCGGGGCGGGAAGGAAGCGCCCCTTGGTGGAGCCGCCGCGCTGGCGCACCACCAGATAGCTCACCCCGCCGACGAGCACGACGAAGCTCAGCAGCTGCAGCAGCTGCTCCGGCGAGCGCCCGCCCCCGTCCGAGACGCGCACGCGGGCGCCGCTGGCCGCCCAACGCTCCAACACCTCGACCGAGACGCCGCGGGCCGGAACCGAGGTGGCCACCGCCGCCACCACGCGCCCGGCCACCAGCTCCTTCGCGTGCAGCTCGGCGATCACGCGGCTGCTCCCCTGGTCGACCAGGATCTCGCGCACCCGCCCGGCCGACACGGCGCGGGCGAACTCGGAGTAGGCGACGACCGGCGGCGGGACGGGGGTCGGACGCGACATCCGCCAGCCGACGACGGCGGCGATGACGAGCCCCAGCACCAGGGCGAAGGGCCAGTAGCGCACCGGGCCGCCGCTGCGGGAGAGCAGCTCGAGCCGGGCGCGCGTGCGCAGGTTCCGGCGCTCCTTGAGGCCGGCGTCGGGCCCCCGCTCGGCGCGGAGGGTCGTCGAGAGACGCATGCGGAGGGGTGGGCGACGATGAGCCCTCGCGCACCACGAAGAGCGGCGCGCGGAGGGAGCGATGCCAAGAGGTGGCGCAGAGCGCCGTGACCGTGGTCACCACGCCCCGCCCCGAAGGGGGACGACGCCGCGACACCGCCGCAACCGCCGCCGCCCGGCGCGCGTCGTCGCGCGCCAGGGCCTCCCTCCTACGCCCCCCGCCGACGGGGGTTCCGCCAAACGGACGGCGCGTTCACGCCGCGGCGTCGCGCCGCGTTCCGGCAGCGTCCTCGACGATCGCCAGCACCTCGTCGAGCGTGCTGCGCCCCCGGTCGCGCACGTACCAGCCGCGGATCTCGCGGTAGCGCTCCCCCTTCTCCAACCCGCGTCCGGTCTCGTCGAACCAGCGCTGCAGCGCGCTCGGCCGCGACCCCCACCAGCCGCGCTCGGTGAAGGTCTCGTCGAGCACGATCACGACCGGGATCGCGCGGGCGCCGGTGGGCGACAGGTGCGCGTCCATGAGGTCGGGGTTGGCATCGCGCCCGAGCACGCGCAGGTCGAGGTTCGGGCTCAGCTCGGCGAGACGCGCGACGTAGGGGACGGTGTTGACCGCGTCGCCGCACCAGTCCTCCACGAGGACGAGCAGGTGCCAGCGTCCCGGGAGCGCGCGGGCGCGCGCGACGAGGTCGTCGGGGACGCGGGTGACGCGGTAGGTGTCCCGCCAGAGCGTGGCGAGCTGCTGCGCCCCGGCGAGGAACTCCGAGAAGCGGGGGGCAGCGAGGAAGCGGGCTTCGAGCGACATGCCTGCAACAGATAGCGAGGGGTGCGCCAGCGCGGGGGCGCCCCCGGGCCTGCCCGGCCGCAAGGGTGCCGCCGGGGCTGGCATGCGACTCGCTAGCCTCGCCGGCGGCCGCCCGGAAACCGGCGGGGGCCGGTCGTGCGCTCCACCTCCGTTGTCGGCCGCCGCCCCCACCCGAGGTCCGCGATGCCCCTGCCGCCAGGAGTCGTCCTCCGTCCGTCGCGCCTGCCCGCCACCGACGACGCCGTCGCGCGCGTGCTCACCCCGGACGCGCTGGCCTTCGTCGCCGAGCTGGAGCGTCGGTTCGGCGCCCGGCGCCGTGAGCTGCTGGCAGCGCGGACCGAGCGGCAGGCGCGGCTGGACGCCGGCGAGCGCCCCGACTTCCCGGCCGACACGGCCGGGGCGCGCGACGGTGACTGGCAGGTGGCGCCGACCCCCGACGACCTGCAGCGCCGGCGCGTCGAGATCACGGGGCCGACCGACCGGAAGATGATGATCAACGCGTTCAACTCGGGCGCGGACTGCTTCATGGCCGACCTCGAGGACGCGACCAGCCCGACGTGGGCGAACGTGGTCGACGGGCAGGCGAACCTGATGGACGCGGTGCGGCGCACGCTGGCGCTCGAGACCGACGGGAAGTCGTACCAACTGAAGGACGCGACCGCGACGCTGCTGGTGCGCCCGCGCGGCTGGCACCTCGACGAGGCGCACCTCGAAGTCGACGGGCGCGCGACGTCGGCGTCGCTGTTCGACTTCGGGCTCTACTTCTTCCACAACGCGCGCGAGACGCTGGCACGCGGCACCGGGCCGTACTTCTACCTGCCGAAGCTCGAGTCGCACCTGGAGGCGCGGCTCTGGAACGACGTCTTCGTCTTCGCGCAGGAGCGGCTCGGCGTTCCGCACGGCAGCGTGCGCGCGACGGTGCTGATCGAGACGGTGCTGGCGGCGTTCGAGATGGAGGAGATCCTCCACGAGCTGCGCGACCACGCGGCGGGGCTCAACGCCGGGCGGTGGGACTACATCTTCTCGATCATCAAGAAGTTCCGCGGGCGCGCCGACATGCTGCTCCCCGACCGCGCGCAGGTGACGATGACCGTGCCGTTCATGCGCGCCTACACCGAGCGGCTGGTGCAGGTCTGCCACCGCCGCGGCGCGCACGCGATGGGCGGGATGGCGGCGTTCGTCCCCAACCGGCGCGACGCGGCGGTCACCGAGGCGGCGGTCGCGAAGGTGCGCGAGGACAAGCTGCGCGAGGCCGGCGACGGCTTCGACGGCACCTGGGTGGCGCACCCCGACCTCGTGCCGGTGGCGATGGAGGTGTTCGCCGAGCAGCTCGGCGACCGGCCCAACCAGAAGGGGCGGCAGCGCGACGACGTCGACGTGCGCGCCGGGCAGCTGCTCGACCTCTCGGTGCCCGGCGGGACCGTCACGCGGCAGGGCGTGCGCGCCAACGTCGACGTGGCGTTGCAGTACCTCGACGCCTGGCTGCGCGGGAGCGGCGCGGTCGCGATCCACAACCTGATGGAGGACGCGGCGACGGCGGAGATCTCGCGCGCGCAGCTCTGGCAGTGGATCCGCCACGCCGCGCCGCTGGCCGACGGGGGGCGCGTGACGCGGGCGCTCTACGAGGAGACGCGCGCCGCCGAGCTGGCGGCGCTGGAGGCCGCGCGCGGGGGCGCGCCCTCGCGGCTGCGCGACGCCGCGCGCCTGCTGGACGAGCTGGTGCTCGGCGAGTCCTTCGCCGAGTTCCTCACCATCTCGGCGTACCGCATGCTCGAGGGCGACGGCGGTCCCTCGGCGGGAGGAGCGAGTCGCATGCTCGATCGTGAGGGGCCGCTCGGCGGCGCGCGGGACGGCGGGAACGGCGGCGTCGGCTTCACGCAGCAGGTGGCCGACGTCGAGCGCGCGTGGGGCTCGGCCCACGGCGGGCTGCGGCGCGACTACTCGGCGGTCGACGTGGTGCGGCTGCGCGGCTCGGTGCGGGTCGAGCACACGCTGGCGCGGCGCGGCGCCGAGCGACTCCGCCAACTGCTGGCGGAGCGGCCGTACGTGCACACCTTCGGCGCGCTCACCGGCGCGCAGGCGGTGCAGATGGTCAAGGCCGGGCTCGAAGCCATCTACCTGAGCGGCTGGCAGGTGGCGGCCGACGGCAACCTCGCGGGGCAGACCTACCCGGACCAGAGCATCTATCCGGTGAACAGCGTGCCGGCGCTGGTGAGGCGGCTCAACAACGCGCTGCTGCGCGCCGACCAGATCGACTGGAGCGAGCGCGCCGGGAACGAGGGGGGCGACCGCCATTATCTGGTGCCGATCGTCGCCGACGCGGAGGCCGGGTTCGGCGGACCGATCCACGCCTACGAGCTGACGAAGGCGATGATCGAGGCCGGCGCCGCGGGGGTGCACTTCGAGGACCAGCTGGCGGCCGAGAAGAAGTGCGGGCACATGGGCGGCAAGGTGCTCGTGCCGACGCAGCAGCACGTGCGCACGCTGAGCGCCGCCCGCCTGGCCGCCGACGTGCTGGGCGTGCCGACGGTGATCGTGGCGCGCACCGACGCGATGGGCGCCACGCTCATCACCAGCGACATCGACGAGCGCGACCGCCCGTTCACGACCGGCGAGCGCACCGCCGAGGGGTACTTCGTCACGCGGCCGTCGCTCGACGCGGCGATCGCGCGCGCCCTGGCCTACGCGCCATACGCCGACCTGCTCTGGTGCGAGACGTCGACGCCCGACCTCGGCGAGGCGCGGCGCTTCGCCGAGGCGGTGCACGCGCAGTTCCCGGGAAAGATGCTGGCGTACAACTGCTCGCCGAGCTTCAACTGGCGGCGCAACCTGGACGCGAACACCATCGCCACCTTCCAGCGCGAGCTGGGGGCGATGGGGTACCGGTTCCAGTTCATCACGCTCGCCGGCTGGCACCTGATCAACCTCGAGACGTTCGAGCTGGCGCGCGCCTACCGCGACCAGGGGATGCCGGCGTACGTCGCGGTGCAGGACCGCGAGTTCGCGCGCGAGGCCGACGGCTACACGGCCACCAAGCACCAGCGCGAGGCGGGGACCGGCTACTTCGACCTCGTGCTCACGACGGCGACGGCGGGGCAGGCGTCGACGGGCGCGATGCACGGCTCGACCGAGGCGGAGCAGTTCCACGGCGCGCACGCGATGGGCGACGGCGGCCCGCACGGCGCGGACGAGAAGGCGCACGGCGACCCGCTGCGCGCGCTGCTCACGCAGACGCTGGGCGGCAGCGGCGCGCCCCGGCCCTCTGCGTGAGCGCCCGGACGGTCAGGGGCGCAGCGTCACGGTGAGGTAGCCGCGCCAGGTGCGGCGGAGCGGCGCGTCGAGCGAGTACGCCGCCCCGCCCACCACACGCGCCGCCGGGACGCGCGCGAACGGAACGCCGAGCGTCGCCACCGACGCCTCGGCGCCGAGCAGGCGGTGCCACCCGCCGCCCGTGCCCGGGGCGTGGGCGGCCCACACGTAGGGCGAGAGCAGCGCGCCCGGCAGGGTGAGGCGCACCGTCTCGACCTCGCGGCCGGCGACGGTGCCGGTGGGAAGCGCGGGCATCGGGACCCGCTGCGGGAGGAGTGCGCCGTCGACCAGCGGCGACTCGGGGCCGCCGACGGCGAAGCGCTCGAAGGCCGGGGTGCCGCGTGCGGTGGCGCCGCGCAGGTAGTCGGCGCGGAGCGCGCGCCCGGCGGCGCGCACCACCAGCGTCGCGGTGCCGACGCCGCGCACGTAGGCGCTGTCGCGCGTGCGCCCGCCCGAGAGCTGTGCGCCGAGGGCGAGCGTCGCGGTCCGGCGCGCGTAGCCGCCGGTGAGCTGCCCGCGCACCGCGCCGAAGCCGAACGTGCGCGCGCCCGCCGCCCCGTCGCGGGCCGCGAGACGGCCGGCGGTGCCGCCGAGGCGTGCGACGATCGCGCCATCGGTGAGCGCGGTGCGCAGCTCGGTGGCGAGCATCGCGCCGTGGTATTCCGCGTCGAGCGCCGGCGCGGCGTCCGCGCGCTCGCCCGCACCGCGCGGGGCGACGCGCTGCGCCGCGCCGAAGAGCTGCGCCTCCAACGACGGTCGGGTGCCGCGCCAGGCGGCCGAGAGCGCGCCGCCGCGCCAGGTGGTCGCGTCGCCGGCGGCGCCCTGCAGCAGCCAGGTCAGGCGCCCCGCCGGGTCCGCGGAGGCGAGCGCGCCCAGCGCGCTCTCGCCGTCGGCGGTGACGGCGCCGAGTGGGAGGAGCACGTGGCGGCGCGGGCCGACGCCGTACGCGCGCTGGCGCGGCGTCGTGGTCGCGAAGCCGGGCGCCGCCTCGGCGGGGCGCTCGACGACCGCCAGTGCGCCCGGGCCGGTGAGCCGCTCGGTGGTGTCGGTCGCCGCCGCCGTGAGCGGCACCGGCGCGAGCGGCGTCACCGCGGAGTCGAGCGCGAGGCGGCGCAGCTCGTACCCGGCGCTGCGCAGCGCGAGGAAGAACAGCTCGCGCCCGCGCCCGATCGGCGCCGGCGCGACCGCGGCGCCGGTGGTGCGCGTGAGGGGACGCGCCTCGCCGGTGGCGAGGTCGACGCGCTCGAGGTTCGGCGCGCCGCCGCGCTCCGAGACGAGCGCCAACGCCGCGCCGTCGGGGGTGAAGTCGGCGTCGTAGCGGTCGGCGCCGTCGGCGGGGCCGAGGTCGCGCGGCGCGCCGCCGGCGGCGTCGGCGAGCACGGGGCGCCAGCGCCCGTCGCGGTGCGCCACGGCGACGAAGCGCCGCCCGTCGGGCGCCCAGCGCGGGCGCCGGTAGACCAGGTCGAGCGTGCCGGCGAGGACCGTCGTCACCGCGCCGCTCGCGAGGTCGACGCGCACGACGTCGCAGGTGCCGCGCAGGCAGCGCGTGCCGAGCGCGCTGCGCCCGTCGGGCGCCGGGTCGGCGTCGCGCACGGCCGCGCCGCGCGTGACGCGCCGCAGCGAGCCGGTGCGCGAGTGCCAGAGCCAGAGGTCGGGGCGGAGCACCCCGTCGGGGCGCGCCTCGTCGCGCACCACCAGCAGCTCCACCCCGTCGGGCATGAAGCGCGGCGCGTCGAAGGCGCGGCCGTTGACCGCGGCGAGGGTGGCGACCGTGCGCAGCGGGCGCGGAAGGTACTCGACCGCCGGCACGTCCTCGGGGTCGAGCGCGCGGGCGCGCGCCTGCTGCCGCGCCGCGAGCCGCGCGCGCGCCGTGTCGGGGGGGGCGGCGTCGGCGCGCAATACGACGATGCGGCCGTTGCCCGCGGCGGGGCGCACCGCCAGCGCGAGCCGCTGCCCGTCGCGCGACACGGCCGGGTCGCCGGTGTAGCCGCCGAAGCGCTGGACGAGTCGCCCCTCGACGAGCCCCGCCGCGCGCAGCCGCCGCTCGGCGGCCACCGCCTCCGCGGTCACCTCGGCGGTCCAGCGCGCGTACAGCTCCGACGGCGCGCCCGGAAATACGCCCGCGAACGCCGCCTCGAAGGAGCGCGGCGTGCGCGCAGTGAGCCGCCGCCAGAGGTGCGGGAGCACCGAGTCGCCGCGCGCGCCCGCGTACCGGTCCACCAGCCATTCGAAGTACGCCGAGCCGGCGAGGTAGGCGAAGCTCCCGCCGTAGACGCTGCCCGTCCCGCTCACCTGCGCGTACGTGGGAAGGCGCCCCTCGATCGCCCACTGCCGCAGCACCGCCGGGCGCCACACCGAGTGCGGGCGCCCGCTCCCGGTGAGCCGCCCCTCCACGTAGGTAGCGTAGCCCTCCCACACCCAGCGCGGCGTGGCGGTGGGGAGCGGGCCGAAGTTGATCGGGCTGAGCGCCGCGAGCAGCCGTCGCCGCGGATTGCGCGACGGGCGGGCGAGGTGCGCGAGGTGCGCGAACTCGTGCACCAGGAGCAGCTCCCCCCAGTCGCGGTGCTCGCCGATCAGCGAGCGCGGGTCGGGCGGCACGGGCCAGAGGAAGAGCGCGGGCGAGCGGAGGAAGGGGTACGCGCTCCCGTTGGCGTCGTTGCTCGGGTCCTCGACGAGGGCGTGCGTGCGTCCGGGCGGCGCGTAGCCGACGATCCGCGCGACCGCCGCGCGCACCGACTCGGCGCGCGCCGCCTGCCGGCGCGTCCACGGCTCCAGCTCCGCGGGCGCGTGGAAGCTGAAGTGCGCGGTCTCGACGGTGCGCCAGGGCAGGTGCGGGCGCAGCGGCACGTCGAACTGGGCGCGCGCGGCGGCGGGGAGGGCGGGCGCGAAGGCGAGCGTGACGAGCGCGCGGCGGAGCGGCAGGCGCACGGGGGCGACGGAACGGAGGAGACGAAAAAGCTCCCCCCGTCGCCGGGACGGGGGGAGCGCTCGCGTGCTGCGGCTCGCGTGCCGCGCGCGCCGATTCGTGCGACTAGCGGGCGACGGCGCCGCGGCGGCGCGCCGCCACGCGGTCCTGCAGCCAGGTGAGCGGGATCAGGAAGAGCGGCGTCAGGAAGAGCCCGAGCAGCGTGTTGATCCAGACGAGCGCCATGTAGTAGGCGGTCATCCCGAACGCCGCCCAGAGCGTGCCGAGCACGTTGTTCGTTTCCAAGTCGATCACCCGGTTCTGAGGAGTGGCGGAATCCTAGTGAGGGTGCCGCACGCCCGGTAGCGGCCGCCGCGGCGCCGTGCGCGCCGCGGCGGTGGCCCGAACGGGTACCCGAACGGGTGGGTCAGGCAGGCCGCGCGCCGCGGTACCTTACGGCCATGGCGAACGGGGCCCCCGCCGTCGGAGCTCGCGAAGCTCGGGTCGTGCGCGCGGTGCGCGCGCGGGTCGCGCGCGCGCTCGCGGGGGTGGACGGCGGGCCGGTGCTGCTCGCGGTGTCCGGGGGGCGGGACTCGATCGTGCTGCTCGACGCCGCACACGCCGCCGCGCCCGAGCGGCTGGCCGGGGTGGCGGTGTTCGACCACGGGACCGGCGCGCACGCCCGGGCGGCGGTGCGCCGCGTGCGCCGGGCCGCCGCGGCCCGCGGGCTCCCGATCGTGGTCGGGCGGGGGTCACTTCCGGACGCGGGGGAGGCGGCGTGGCGCGCCGCGCGCTGGCGCTTCCTGCGGCGCGCGGCCCGGCGACTCGGCGCGGCGGCGGTAGCGACGGCGCACACGCGCGACGACCAGGTGGAGACGGTCGCCATCCGGTTGCTGCGCGGGGCGGGGGCGCGCGGGCTGGCCGGACTGCTCGCCGAGCGGCCGGGGGTCGCGCGGCCGCTGCTCGACGTGCCCGCGCGCGCCGTCGCCGCGTACGCCCGCGCGCGCCGGCTGCGGTGGGTGGAGGACCCGGGGAACGCGTCGCCGCGCCACCTGCGCAACCGGCTGCGGCACGAGCTGCTCCCGGCGCTGGAGCGGGTGCGGCCGGGGACGCGCGCCTGGCTGCTGGCACTTGGGCGCGAGGCCGCGGCGTGGCGCCGCGAGGCCGAGGCGCTGGCGGCGGCCCTCCCCGTCACGCTGGGGGACGGCGGCGCCATCCACGTTGCCGCGTCCGCGCTCCGCGGGTATGATGCCGACGGACTCGCCGTCCTGTGGCCTGCGTTGGCGGCGCGGGCAGGCGTTCGGCTCGACCGGCGGGGAACCGCCCGGCTCGTGGCGTTTACAATTCGGGTGGCCGCGGAGGCCGCCGCCGTCGGTGCCCGGGTCCCGCTCGCGGGCGGCGCCGAGGCGGCGGTTCGCCGCGGCCCGCGCGTTCCGGGGGGGGCGGGTGGCACGACAGTCGTGCTGACGCGGCGCCCCGTGCGCGCGGGCCCCGTGGTCGACGGCGGCGCGGTGCCGCTGGCGAACGACCTTCGACTCGGCGGGTGGCGCCTGGTGCGCCGGCCGGCGGGCCCGGGGGCGGACGCTGCGTGGTCGGCCACCCTGCCCGTCGACCGGGCGCTGGTCGTCCGTGCCTGGCGCCCCGGGGATCGGATCCGGGGGGGCGGGGGCGGAGAGCCGCGGTCGGCACGTCGTGTGAAACGGTTCCTGGCGGAAGCCGGGGTGCCGGCGGAGGCGCGACCGGCGTGGCCGGTGGTCGTCGCCGCGGGCCCCGGCGGCGTCGGGGAGGAAATTCTGTGGGTTCCTGGGGTGTGCCGCAGCGACGCGGCGACGGACCGGCCCGAGACGCCGGGTCAGCACTTCATCTGTGAGCGCATCGATCGACCTCCCCGGCCCGGCCGCCGCGGCTGACCCGCGGCTGGCGGGCCGCGCCCTCAAACGCGTCGCCTTCTCCGAGGCGCAGATCGCCGCGCGGGTGGCGGAGCTGGGGCGCGAGATCACCGCGGCCTACCCCGACGGCGAGCTGCTCGTGCTCGGGCTCCTCAAGGGGAGCTTCATCTTCCTGAGCGACCTCGTGCGCCAGATCGCGCGGCCGCTCCATGTCGACTTCCTCGTCGCCTCCAGCTACGGCGACGCGATGGTCTCGAGCGGCACCGTCCGGCTGTTGTACGATCCGGAAACGGAGCTCGAGGGGAAGCACATTCTACTGGTGGAGGACATCGTCGATTCCGGGCGGACCCTCCAGAAGCTCGTCGCGCTGCTCGGCGAGCGCCGGCCGCAGTCGCTCGAGATCTGCGCGCTCCTGCACAAGCACGTCGCCGCCCACCTCGAGCACCCCGTCCGGTTCGTCGGCTTCGACGCGCCCGAGGAGTTCCTGGTGGGGTATGGATTGGATCACGCGGAGCACTTCCGCCACGTCCCGTACGTCGCGAGCCTGCAGTAGCCGCCGGCCGCGTCCCTAAATCGGTAGAGAGAGGTTCATGCCTCCGTCCATGCCCACCCCGCCCAAGAAGCCCGCGAACTGGAGCCGCGTCTCCAAGACGCTGGCCTTCTGGGTCATCGTCATCCTGATCCCCGTCGCCTTCCTCCAGCTGACCAACGGCGGGCGGAGCGACGCGGCGGAGATCACCTACACGGAGTACCGCAAGGAGGTCGACCGCGGGAACGTCACCGCCGTGACCTTCCAGGGCGACCGCTACGTCGTGGGGCAGCTCGCCACGCCCATCGACGCCGGGCGCAGTGCGCGCGCGGCCAAGCGGTTCTCCACCAAGCTGCCCCCCGAGGTGGCCGACGAGGAGGTGGCGCGCCTGACGGAGCGCAACGTCCGCATCGCCGCCGAGGAGCCGCGGACCTCGCTCTCCGGGGTGCTCGTCACCTTCCTGCCGTACCTGCTGCTGATCGGCTTCTGGATCTTCCTCTTCCGGCAGATGCAGGCCGGCGGGGCGAAGGCGTTCTCGTTCGGGAAGTCGAAGGCGAAGCTGCTCACCGGCGACACGCCCAAGGTGACCTTCGCGGATGTGGCGGGCGCCGACGAGGCCAAGATCGAGCTGCAGGAGATCATCGAGTTCCTCAAGGACCCGCAGAAGTTCACGAAGCTGGGCGGCCGGCTCCCCAAGGGCGCGCTCCTCGTGGGCCCCCCGGGGACCGGCAAGACGCTCCTCGCCAAGGCGGTCGCCGGCGAGGCGGGGCGCCCCTTCTTCTCGATGTCGGGCTCCGACTTCGTCGAGATGTTCGTCGGCGTCGGCGCCAGCCGCGTGCGCGACCTGTTCGAGCAAGGCAAGGCGCACGCGCCCTGCATCATCTTCATCGACGAGATCGACGCCGTCGGCCGCCACCGCGGGGCCGGGCTGGGCGGCGGGCACGACGAGCGCGAGCAGACGCTCAACCAGCTGCTCGTCGAGATGGACGGCTTCGAGTCGAACGACGGCGTGATCCTGATCGCCGCCACGAACCGGCCGGACGTGCTCGACCCGGCGCTCCTGCGCCCGGGGCGCTTCGACCGCCAGATCGTGGTCGACGCGCCGGACCTCAAGGGGCGCGAAGGCATCCTGCGCGTGCACCTGCGCAACAAGCCGATCGCCGAGGACGTGACGGTGACGACGCTCGCCCGCGGGACCCCGGGGATGAGCGGCGCCGACCTCGCGAACCTGGTGAACGAGGGCGCGCTGCTGGCCGCCCGGCGCAACCACGACAAGATCTACATGGCCGACTTCGAGGAGGCCAAGGATCGCGTCATGCTCGGCGCCGAGCGCAAGTCGATGGTGATGAAGGAAGAGGAGCGCCGCCTGACCGCGTACCACGAGGCGGGCCACGCCGTGTGCGCGATGCAGGTGAAGGGGAACGACCCGCTGCACAAGGTCACGATCGTGCCGCGCGGCCGCGCCCTGGGCGTCGCCTTCACCCTCCCCGAGGACGACCGCGTCTCCGTCACGCGCGAGCAGATCGAGGCGCGCCTGGTGATGGCGTACGGCGGGCGCGTGGCCGAGGAGCTGGTGTTCGGGCGCGACCGGGTCACGACCGGCGCGGCCAGCGACATCCAGCAGGCCACCGGGATCGCGCGCCGCTACGTGTCGCAGTGGGGGCTCTCCGACGAGGTCGGCCCGATCCTCGTCGGCGACCAGGAGCACGAGGTCTTCCTCGGCCGCGAGCTGGGGAGCCGCCGCGAGGTCTCGGAGCAGACGGCGCAGATGGTCGACCGCGAGGTGAAGAAGGTGATCGACCGCGCCTACCAGCGCGCGACCACGGTGCTCACCGAGCACCGCCCGCTGCTGGAGGCGGTGGCGGCCTCGCTGCTGGAGCGCGAGACGCTGTCGCGCGAGGACATCGAGACGCTGCGCCGCGGCGAGACGCTCCCGCCGCGCCAGCCGATCGGCGGCCCACTCGTGCCCCCGGCGCCCGCGCCGGCGCCGGTCGCGCAGGCGAAGCCCTCGGTGCCGCCGCTGCTCGGCGGGCCGGAGGTGGCGCCGGCCTGACGGACCCGCGCTCCGCGGCGTGTCCGCGCTCCGCGCCCCGCGTTCACCATCCCCGCGAGGATGAGTGGGCGCGGGGCGCGGGACCGTTGGCGTGGGCGGTGCCGGGCGGATAGCTTCGCCGGCATGACGCTGGCGGCGACGTGGCTCCCCGTGAAGCCCGGGTGGCGCGACCTCTTCGAGGTCGCGCTCGTCGCGTTCGTGCTCTACCACGCGCTGCGGCGGCTGCGCGGCGCGCGCGCCTTCGCCGTCGGCGCCGGACTCGCCGCGCTCTCGGCGGCCTACGCGGCGTCGATGGCGCTGGAGCTGCCGCTGGTCGCGTGGACGCTCCACCACGTGCTGCAGTGGGGGCTGGTGCTCGTGCTGGTGATCTTCCAGCCCGAGCTGCGCGCCGCGCTGGCGCACCTCGGTCAGCCCAAGACCGCGGTGCCGACCCGCTCGCTCGAGGAGGGGGAGGTGGTCGAGGCGATCACCGACGCGGCGGAGCGCCTCAGCCGATCGAGCACGGGGGCGATCATCGCCGTCGAGCGCGACGCGCCGCTCAACGACTACGTCGAGTCGGGGCGCGAGCTGCACGCCAAGGTGTCGAGCGACCTGCTGGCGACGATCTTCACCCCGTACACGCCGCTGCACGACGGCGCGGTGGTGGTGCGCGGCGACTCGATCGTCGGCGCCGGGTGCATCCTCCCGCTCTCGCAGACGCGCGTCGAGGACCGCTCGCTCGGGACGCGGCACCGCGCGGCGCTCGGGCTGAGCGAGGAGACCGACGCCCTGGTGGTGGTGGTGAGCGAGGAGAGCGGGGCGATCTCGTTCGTGTCGCGCGGGGAGCTGCGGCGCGGGCTCACGCCGGTGCAGCTGCGCGAGCTGCTGCTGGGGCGCACGCCGCGCGTGACGGCCGAGCGGGCGGCGGTCGACCGCGCGGCGGTGGCGGCGCGGTAGTCGGGCGCGAGCGTCCGGGCGCTCAGACGGGCGTGGCCGCCTCGAGGCGCGGCACGTCCGCGTGCTCCCGGGGCCGTTCGCGGGCCGCGGCCAGCGCGCCCTCCAGCTCGCGCACGTCGGGCGCGAGGTCGTCGGCGTCGGCGAGGCCGGCGCGGGCGCGGGCGAGCTGGATGCGGACGTTCTCCGCCGCCGCGATGACGTCGGCGCGGTGGGCGCGTGTGGCGTCGAGCGCGGCGCGCAGCTCGGCGACGAGTGCGAGTCGCCGCGAGACCAGCTCGGCGCGCGTGGTCGGGCCGCCGACCGGCGCGAGACCGTCGCGCGCGGCGCCGCTCTCGGCCAGCACGCGCTCGAGCCGCGCCTCCCGGTCGCCCAGGGCCCGCGCCAGCTCGCCCGCGTCGCGCAGCGCCGACGGGAGCGCGGGGTGGCGCGCGACGACCGCGTCGGGAAGCGACGGCTCGGCGGCGCGCGGCGCGTCCGCCGCGGGCGCGGGACGGTCCAGCCCCCACCCCGCCAGCCTGAAGAACCAGATCGTGAACCGCGAGCGCCAGACGCGGGCGGCGAGGGCGCCCGACCGCCGCTCCGCGTGCTCCGACGAGTTGGCGCCGATGATGAAGGCCAGGATCGCGAAGAAGAACGGCACCATCGCCACCCACTTCGCGGCCGACCGCTCGGGGCCGGGGACCGGGAAGAGGCGGGCGGCGAGCACCATCCCCCCGACCCAGGAGGCGCCCAGCACGGCGGCCCAGGCGAAGGCGACGTTGCGGGTGCGCCGCAGGCGCGCGCCGTTCTCACCCCGATAGAGGGCCGCGACCTCGTCGGCGCGGGCGTCCTGCTCGAGCACGAAGGCGCGCACCACGTCGCCGGCACCAAAGCCCTCGAGCAGCAGGTGGCGGGCTCGGCGCGCGAGGTCCGCGCCGACGGCGAGCACTGCGGCGAAGATCCCGAAGGCCGGAGCCACCCCACGGCCCCGCGACTGCGAGATGCCGGCCACCATCAGCGAGAGCATCGTCGCGAGCACCATCGTGCTCTGCTCGGCCATGCGGGCGAAGTTGCGCACCTGCGGGGCGACCGTCGGGCGGACCTCTCCCGCCTCGTCCAGCGCCCCGGCGAGCGCCTCGGCGGAGGGAAAGCGGTCGTCGGGGCGCCGCGCGAGGCACCGGTCGATCGCGTCCGCCAGCCGCACCGGGACGTCGGCGCGCCGGGAGGCCAGCGGGGGCGCGTCGTGCATGAGCTGCATCGCGAGCAGCGCCGGCACCGTCGGCGCCTCGAACGGCGGCCGGCCGGTGAGCGCCACGAAGCCGACCACCCCCAACGCGTACAGGTCGCTGCGCCCGTCGAGCGGCTCGCCGGCGGCCTGCTCGGGGCTCATGTACTGCGCCGTGCCCATCACGTGTCCGTCGAGCGTCAGCGCCCGCGTGTCGTCGGCGACGCGCGCGATGCCGAAGTCGGTGACCAGCGCGCGTCCGGTGGCCCGGTCGAGCAACACGTTGTCGGGCTTCACGTCGCGGTGGATCACCCCGCGCCCGTGGGCGTACGCGAGCGCCCAGGCGACGTCGCGCAGCACGCGCGTCGCCTCGGCCGGGGAGAGCGGCCCCCCGCGCTGCACGCGGCGGGCGAGCGACTCCCCCTCGACGTAGCCCATCACGAAGAAGACGACGTCGCCCGCCGCCTCGACGGCGTGTACGGGGACGACGTTCGGGTGGGAGAGGGCGGCCGCCGTGCGGGCCTCGCGGAGGAAGCGCTCGCGCAGGTGCGCCTGCCGCGCCAGCACGGCGGGGAGGAGCTTGATCGCGACCGGCCGGTCGAGCGCCAGGTCGCGGGCCAGGAGCACGATCCCCATCCCGCCGCGCCCCAGCTCGCGCTCGAGAGCGAAGCGCCCGCGCACGACGTCTTCGAGGGCGTGCAGCTCGGGGTCGAGCGGGAGGGCGGTTGGCGGCATCGTCGAAGCGTGCGAGTCTTCCCGAGCATGCGCAACCGCCCGCCCTCCGCGGCGCCCGCCGCCGGCGTGGCCGGGGTGGGGCTGCTGCTGCTCTACCTGACGACACTCGCCCCCGACGTCACCTTCTGGGATGCGGGGGAGCTCGCGACCGCGTTCGCGCGCTTCGGCATTCCGCACCCGCCGGGGACGCCGCTGTTCGTCGTCGCGGGGCGTGCGTGGACGTGGGCGCTCGGCGGGTTGGGCGTCGACCCGGCGGTGGCCGCCAACCTGCTGTCGGCGGCGTGCACGGCGGGGGCGGGCGCGGTGGCGGCGGGGCTGCTGGCACGCTGGACCAGGCGCCCCCTCGCGGCGGTGCTGGCCGCATTCTGCGCCGGGGCGACGAGCAGCGTCTGGCTGAGCGCGACCGAGACCGAGGTGTACGGGGCCGCGCTCCTGCTGGTGTGGCTCGCGCTCGCCGCGGCCGACGGCGCCGCGCGGTGCGTGCGGTGGGGTCGGCTGGCCGCGTACGCGCTGGCCGCGGCCGTGCCGCTGCACCTCAGCGCGCTGGTCGCGACGCCGGCCGCGGCCCTGCTGGCCGCGCGCGGGTCCGACGGCGGGTGGCGTTGGGGGCGCGGCGGGGCGCTGCTGGCCGTCGGCGCGGCGGCGGCCGCGGCGGGAGGCGGGCGGTGGGGGGCGGCGGGCGCGGCGCTCGTCGTCGCGGCGCTGCTGGCGGCGGCCGCCGCCGCGCGCGACGCCGGATGCGCCGTCGCGCGCGGCGGCGCCGCGCGGGCGCGGGTGCGGGCGGCGCTGGCGTGGGTGGTGCCGCCGCTGCTGGCGCTCTCGGCGCTGCTCGTGCTGCTCGTGCGGGCACGCCACGACCCGGCGCTCAACCAGGGTGATCCTTCCACGTTCGCCGCGCTCGCCGACGTGGTGGCGCGACGCCAGTACGCCGTCGCGCCGCTCTGGCCGCGGCAGGCGCCCTGGTGGCTGCAGCTCGGGAACCTGGGGCAGTGGGCCGACTGGCAGTTCGCGCTCGGACTCGACGACGCCGTCGGAGCGAGCGCGCGACGCACGCCGGTGACGCTCGCCTACCTGGCGCTGGGCGCCGTCGGCGCGCGCTGGCACTGGCGCATCGACCGGCGCGGGTGGGGGGCGCTGGCGCTGCTCCTGGTGGGCGGGAGTCTGGGCGTCGCCGCGTACCTCAACCTCAAGGCGGGCCCCTCGTACGGCTGGGGGGTGCTCCCCGACGGAGCCCCGCGCGAGGCGCGCGAGCGCGACTACTTCTTCGCCGTCGCGTTCCACGCCTGGGGGCTGTGGGCCGGGCTGGGGGCGTGGGCCGCGGGCGAGGCGCTGGCGCGCCGGCTGGACGCGCGCTGGCCGCTGCTCGCCGGGGGCGCGGTGGCGCTCCTGCCGGCGGCGCTCAACTGGCCCGCCGCCGACCGGCGGCGCTCGCCCGAGGCCGAACTGCCCGCCGCGTACGCCTCGGCGCTGCTGGCGAGCGCGCCCCCGCGTGCGGTGCTCCTGCTCAACGCCGACAACGACAGCTACCCGGTCTGGTTCGCGCAACTCGCGCGCGGGGCGCGTCCCGACGTCGCGACGGTCACCGTCTCGCTGCTCGGCGCGCAGTGGTACCGGGCGGAGCTGGCGCGGCGCCACGCGCTGCTGCCGCCGGCGCTGGTCGCGAACTGGCGGGGAACGGCGGCGACGCTCGCCGGCGTGGCCGCGGCGGCCGCGCGCGACGGGCGCCCGCTGGCCGCGTCCCTGGTGGTCGCGCCGCCGCTGCGCCCGCGGGGCGGCGTGTGGACGCTGCACGGCGTGGTCGCCGTGGCCGGCGTCGACCCGGCGCGCTCGGTCGGCGCGGGACCGGCGACGTCGGCCGCCGCGGAGGTGACCCACGTCGACACCGTCGCCACCGCGCGCGCGGCGGCCGACGCGGCTCCGGCGCTCGCGCACCCGGCGCGCGCCGGCGGCGACGGCGTGGCGGCGTGGGCGCAGCGCCAGCTGGCGTGCCCCGCGCTCGCGCTGCACGAGGCGGGCGTCGCCGGCGCCCGGCCGCCCGCCGGCGTGTGGCGGGTTGAGCGCGCGTGCCGCGGCTGGTAGACTTGCGCGCCATGCCCTACCCGGAGCTGGCGGAGCGGCTGGCGTCGGTGCGCGCCGCGGTCGACGCGGCGGTGGTGCGCGGCGGCCACCAGCAGCGCGTGACGGTCGTCGCGGTCACCAAGACGCACGGTCCCGAGGCGGTGCACGCCGCGTGGGCGGCCGGGCTGCACGACGTGGGGGAGAACCGCGTGCAGGAGGCGATCGGCAAGCGCGCCGCCGTCGACGTGCCGGTGCGCTGGCACCTCATCGGGCACCTGCAGCGCAACAAGGTGCGGCAGCTCGAGGGGTTCGCGCTCGTGCACTCGATGGACAGCGCGCGGCTGGCCGACGCGCTCCACGAGGAGGGGGTGCGCCAGCAGCGCCCGATCGACGTGCTGCTGCAGGTGAACGCGAGCGGCGAGGCGTCGAAAGGCGGCTACGCCCCCGACGAGGTGCGCCCCGAGGCCGAGCGGCTGACGACGATGCCGGGGGTCGTCGTGCGCGGCGTCATGACGATGGCGCCCTTCGACGCCGACGAGCGCGTGCTGCGGGCGACCTTCGCGGGAGCGCGCGCGGCCCGCGCGGCGCTCGCCGAGGCGGGGCACCCGGCGGCCGAGCTGTCGATGGGGATGTCGGGCGACTACGAGGTCGCGGTCGAGGAGGGCGCGACGATCGTTCGCCTCGGCACCCTGTTGTTCGGCGCCCGGAGCTGAGCGTCCGCCGGGGGCAGCGCCCCCGGGGCGCGCTGCCCCCGGGGCCGGCGCCCCCGTTATCTTCGTCGGTCCCCCGCCCCCGACGCGCCCGCCTCCGATGACCGACGAGACCTTCCGCCTGACCGCCCTCGACGTGCGCCGCTACGACTTCGGCGCCGCGCTGCGCGGCTACGACAAGGCGCGCGTCGACCAGTTCCGCGAGCAGGTGGCCGCGGAGCTGGAGCGGCTGGCGCGCGTCAACCAGGATCTCGACCAGAAGGCGCGCAACTTCCACGAGCAGCTGCGCGCCTTCCGCGACCGCGACCGCGCGCTCAACGAGGCGCTAATCTCCGCCCAGCAGCTGCGGACGGAGACCAAGGAGGCGGCCGACCGCGAGGCGGAGCTGATCCGCCGCGAGGCGCGCGCCGAGGCCGACGAGGTCCGCCGCCAGGCGCAGGAGGACGCGCGCCGGCACGTCGACGAGCTGCGCGGGGAGCAGCGGCGCGTCGAGGAGGAGATCGCGGGGCTCGACCGGGTGCACCGCACCTACATCGCGCAGCTCCGGCTGCTGGCCGAGCGGCAGCTGGCCGAGCTGTCGGCCGCCGAGCAGCGCACCCTCCCGCCGCCGGCGCCGCGCCGCGCCGCGCTGGAGCCGGGGCGCGTGGACGCGGGGCGGCCGGACGTGGGGCGCAGCGACGTGGGACGGAGCGACGCGCGCGTGGAGCAGGCGCGCGAGCTGCACCCGCTCGACGCGAGCGCGCTCGAGGCGGTGGCGGCGGAGCTCGAGTCGGCCTTCTCGGTCGGGCCGGCGCCGGCGGTGGACGACGACGACCGCCGCGAGGCGGGGGCGGGATGACCACGCTCGGCGCCCCGGCCGCCGGGCGCGCGCGCCTGGCCGCGGCGGCGGACGCGGTGCGCGCGCGTTGGGACCGCGCGCCGGAGGCCGCGGTGATCCTCGGCACGGGGCTCGGAGGGCTGGCGGCGCGGATGGAGGTCGAGGTCGCGATCCCGTACGACGCGATCCCGGGGATGCCGCTGTCGACGGTCGAGTCGCACGCCGGCCGCCTGCTGTGCGGCACGCTGGCGGGGCGGCGCGTGGTCGCGATGCAGGGGCGCTTCCACCGCTACGAGGGCTACTCGCTCGCCGACGTCACCTTTCCGGTGCGCGTGCTGCGCGCGCTCGGCGCGCCGACGCTGGTGGTGTCCAATGCCTGCGGCGGGATGCACCCGCTCTGGGCGCCGGGCGACCTGATGCTGATCGCCGACCACCTCAACCTGCTCGGCGACAACCCGCTGGTCGGGCCGAACGACGACGCGCTCGGCCCGCGCTTCCCCGACATGAGCGAGCCGTACGACGCGCGGCTGCGCGCGGCCGCGCGCGCGGTGGCGGTGGAGCGGGGGATCACGCTGCGCGAGGGCGTCTACGCCGCCGTGCCCGGCCCGAACCTCGAGACGCGCGCCGAGTACCGCATGCTGCGCCTGCTCGGCGCCGACGTGGTGGGGATGAGCACCGTCCCCGAGGTGATCGTGGCGCGCCACGGCGGGATGCGCGTGCTCGGCCTCTCGATCATCACCGACCAGTGCCTCCCCGACGCCCTCGAGCCGGCGACCGTGGAGCAGATCATCGCCGTGGCGCAGCGCGCCGAGCCCGCGCTGGCCGACGTCGTGTGCGGCGTGCTGGCGCGCCTCGACGGCTTGGACGAGACCCCATGAGCAGCACCGCGACCCCGCAGCCCACCTTCCCGCCGCTCCCCGCCGAGCGCGCGCCGCACGAGCTGGAGCTCGAGCTGCTGGCGCGCTGGCGCGACGAGCGGCTGTTCGACCGCGTGCAGCGGGCGCGCGCCGGCGGCGCGCCCTTCGTGTTCTACGAGGGCCCGCCGACGGCCAACGGGCGCCCGGGGATCCACCACGTCTTCGCGCGCACGATCAAGGACCTGTTCTGCCGCCACCGCGCGATGCGCGGACACTTCGTGCCGCGCAAGGCGGGGTGGGACACGCACGGCCTCCCGGTCGAGATCGAGATCGAGAAGCAGCTCGGCATCAGTGGGAAGCCCGAGATCGAGCGCTTCGGCGTGGCCGAGTTCAACCGGCTGTGCCGCGAGAGCGTGTTCAGGTACCGCGGCGAGTGGGAGGAGCTCTCCGAGCGGATGGCGTACTGGCTCGACTACGAGCACGCGTACGTCACCTACCACAAGGAGTACGTGGAGAGCGTCTGGTGGGCGCTGAAGACGCTCGCCGACAAGCAGCTGCTCTACCGCGGGCACAAGATCCTCCCGTACTGCCCGCGCTGCGGCACGGCGCTCTCGTCGCACGAGCTGGCGCTCGGGTACAAGAAGGTCGTGGACCCGAGCGTGTATGTCGCGCTCGACCTGGTGCACGACGGGGCGGAGCGCCGCCGCATCCTGGTGTGGACGACGACGCCCTGGACGCTGGTGTCGAACACCGCGCTCGCCGTCAACCCGGAGCTTACCTACGCCGAGCTGCGCAAGAAGAGCGGCGCGCAGTGGACGATCGTGCTGGCCGAGGCGCTGGCCGGCGCCGTGCTGGGCGCCGACTGGGCCGACCGGTGGGAGGTGGTGCGGACGATGCCCGGGAGCGCGCTGGTCGGGATGCGCTACCGCCGCCCGCTCGACTGGGTCGCGTACCCGCCCGACGGCGCGCGCGAGGTGATCGTCGGCGAGTCGTTCGTCTCGGCGCAGGACGGGACGGGCGTGGTGCACATGGCGCCGGCCTTCGGCGCCGACGACTACGAGGCCGGCCGGCGGCACGGGCTGGCCTTCGTGCAGCCGGTGAACGCGCGCGCGGAGTTCGACGCCTCGGTGCCGGTGGTCGGCGGGATGTTCTTCAAGCAGGCCGACCCGACGATCGTCGAGGAGCTGCGCAAGCGCGACGTGCTCTGGAAGGCGACGGAGCACGAGCACGACTACCCGCACTGCTGGCGGTGCGGGACGGTGCTCATCTACTCGGCGCGCGACTCCTGGTTCGTGCGCACGTCGGCGTACAAGGCGCGGATGCTGGCGCGCAACGCGGCCGTGAACTGGAACCCGCCCGAGGTCGGGAGCGGGCGGTTCGGCGGGTGGCTGGAGAACAACATCGACTGGGCCGTGTCGCGCGACCGGTACTGGGGGACGCCGCTCCCGGTGTGGGTCAACGACGCCGACGCGTCGGAGTACGAGGTCGTCGGCTCGTACGCCGAGCTGGCGGCGAAGGTCGGCGGCGCGCTGCCCGACGACTTCGACCCGCACAAGCCGGGGGTCGACGCGTACAGCTGGCCGGCGCCGAGCGGCACCGGGACGATGCGGCGCGTGCCGCAGGTGATCGACACCTGGTTCGACTCGGGGTCGATGCCGTTCGCGCAGTGGCACTTCCCGTTCGAGAACGCCGACCGGGTGGCCGAGCAGTACCCGGCCGACTTCATCGCCGAGGGGGTCGACCAGACGCGCGGGTGGTTCTACTCGCTGCTCGCGATCGCCACGGGGCTCGGCGAGGCGCTGCCGGGGAACGGCGGCGACGGGGCGGCGCCGTACGGGGCCGTCGTCGTCAACGACCTCGTGCTCGACGCCGCCGGCCAGAAGATGTCGAAGAGCAAGGGGAACGTGGTGAATCCGTGGGAGATCATGGAACGCCACGGCGCCGACGCGGCGCGCCTCTTCCTCGTCGCGTCGAGCCAGGTGTGGGTGCCGCGCCGCTTCGACGAGGCGGCGATCCGGCAGACGGCGGGGAACTTCCTGGTCACGCTCAAGAACGTGTACCGCTTCTTCGCGCTCTACGCCGGGTTCGGGTGGGCGCCGTCGGACGCGGACCCGGCGCCGGCCCGACGGCCGCTGCTCGACCGGTGGGTGCTGTCGCGCCTCGCCACGGTCGAGCGCGAGGCCGACGCGCTGCTCGGGCGCTACGACGCGACCACGGCGGCGCGGCGCGTGATGGAGTTCTTCGACGACGACGTGTCGAAGTGGTACGTGCGGCTGTCGCGGGCGCGCTTCTGGTTCCCCGGCAACGAGCCGCCCGAGGACGCGCGCTCGGCGTTCGCCACGCTGCGCGAGGTGCTGGTCGTGACGACGCGGCTGCTGGCGCCGTTCGCGCCGTTCGTGACCGACTGGATGCACCGCGCGCTCGCCGGCGAGAGCGTGCACCTGGCGCCGTACGTCCGACCGGCCGACGAGGCGGCGCCCGAGGAGCCGGCGCTCGAGCAGGCGATGGCCGACGTGCGCCGGCTGGCCACCCTCGGGCGCGCGGCGCGCGAGGCCGTCGGGATCAACGTCCGCCAGCCGCTGGCGGAGGTCGTCTGCGTCCTGCCGACCGCCGCCGGGCGGCAGGTGTCGGGCGCCGACCTGCTCGCCCGCGAGCTGGACGACCTGCTGCGCACCGAACTGAACGTGAAGACGGTGCGGTGGGCCGAGGGCGAGGACGCCCTGGTCACGCTCGAGGCGAAGCCCAACTTCCGCGTGCTCGGCAAGCGCTTCGGCAAGGCGACGCCGCTGGCCGCCCAGGCGGTGGCGGCGCTCGGCCCGCAGGCGCTCCACGCCTTCGAGCGCGGCGAGCCGGTCACGATCGCGGTCGAGGGAGGGGAGCACCCGCTCCAGCCCGACGACCTGGCGGTCCACCGCCGGGCGACGGGGGAGTACGCGGTGCAGGAGGAGGGGGGGCTGGTGGCGGCGCTCGACCCGCGCGTCACCCCCGAACTCCGGCAGGAGGGGATGGCTCGCGAGCTCGTGAGTCGGGTACAACGCCTCCGCAAGGAAGCCGGGCTGGAGGTCAGCGACCGGATCCGCCTCGCCGTGTGGGGGGCGCCCGAGGTCGAGGCCGCCGTCCGGGCGCACGAGGCGTACGTCGCGGGCGAGGTGCTGGCGGTCGCGCTCGCGGTCGGAGCCGGCGCGGCAGATGCATTCGAGGCGCCCAATCGTCAGACGCAGGTCTTCGACCTCGACGGGTCGGACGTGCACGTCACCCTGAGCAAGGAACAGCTCTGATGCCCAGCAGCGGGACCAAGGCCGCGGCCGCGAAGGCCGCCCCCGAGCCGTCGGCGGAGAAGACGTTCAAGCCGATGAACAAGAAGCAGCTCGCCCACTTCGAGAAGCGGCTGCTCGAGGAGCGCAAGCGCGTCCTGAAGGAGCTGGGGCACCACGGCGAGACGTTCGGCGCGAGCCAGCAGGAGTCCGACGGCGACCTGAGCTCGTACTCGTTCCACATGGCGGACCAGGGGACCGACGCCATGGAGCGCGAGAAGGCGTTCCTCTTCGCCAGCCAGGAGGGGCGCTTCCTCTGGCACATCGACGAGGCGCTCCGCCGGCTCTACCGCTCGCCCGAGACGTTCGGGAAGTGTCATTCGTGCGGGGGGGAGATCGCGTACGACCGGCTCGACGCCCTGCCGCACGCGCGCTACTGCATCGACTGCAAGCAGCGCGAGGAAGACGGCAAGCGCGGCGGCTGACGCCCGTGGCGGAGGCGGCGGGGGAGGCGGGGGCGAACACGAACGGCGTGGTCTTCTGGCCCGTCGCCGCGCTCGTGCTGCTCGTCGACGTCGTGACGAAGGCGCTGGCCACCTACGCACTCGTCCCCCGCGGCTTCCCGCACCCCGTGTTCGGCGACGCCGTGCGCCTGACCCTGGTCTACAACCCCGGGGCGGCGTTCGGCCTGCACGTGGGCGAGCACTCGCGCTGGGTGTTCCTCGCCCTCACCGCGGTGGTGCTGCGCGTGCTCTGGATGCTCTACCGCACCACGCGCGACCGCGACAACCGGCGCACCTTCGCGCTCGCGCTGCTGTGCGCGGGGGCGGTGGGGAACGCGATCGACCGACTGCGCTCGCGCGAGGGGGTGGTCGACTTCATCGACGTCGGGGTCGGCGCCGCGCGCTGGCCGACGTTCAACGTGGCCGACGTCGCCGTGACCGGCGGCGCCGCGCTGCTGGCGTGGGCGCTGTGGGGGGAGGCCGAGGAGGACGCCCCGGCCCCGGCCGCGGCGGTCACGCCTGCCGTCCCGATACCCGAACGGGCCGACGCGCCCTGACCCTGGCCCGTTTCATGTCCCACTCCGAGCGCTCCACCGCGACCACCGCCGTCGCGACGGTGGCCGGCATCGTCGTCGCCGACCAGGTCACCAAGCTGTGGGCCGAGCGCGCGCTGCTGCCGCGCCACACGCCGCACGACGTGATCGGCGAGGTCGTGCGGTTCACGCTCACGTACAACCCGGGCGCCGCGTTCGGGATGCACCTGGGCGACGCGTCGCGCTGGATCTTCATGACGCTGACGGTGCTGATCGTCGGCTTCCTCGTCCGGCTGTACCGCAGCCTGCCGGCGGGGGAGCGCGCGCTCAAGCTGGCGATCGCGGCGGTGATCGGGGGCGCCATCGGCAACTTCGTCGACCGCGTGCGCAGCCCGGAGGGGGTCGTCGACTTCATCGACATCGGCGTCGGCGACGTGCGCTTCTGGACGTTCAACCTCGCCGACACGGCGGTGAGCGTGGGCGCGGCCTGCCTCGTCCTGCTGCTCTGGCGCTTCGAGTCGCGGCTGCACGCGGCCGGCGTCCCCGAGCCGGCGCGCGAGGCCGGCGCGGCCGAACGCTGAGCGGCGCGTGACGGAAGGAGAGACCGGGGCGGCGCCGGGGCGCCACGCCCTGGTGGTCGCCCCCGAGCACGCCGGGGCCCGGCTCGACCTGTACGTGGCGGGGCAGCTCGCGCTCTCGCGCACGCAGGCGGCGACGCTGGTCGCCAACGGGCACGTGACCGTCGACGGGCGGCGCGAGAAGGCCAGCTGGCGCGTGCGCGACGGGGAGCGCGTGGACGTGAACGTTCCCCCCCCGCCCGGGCGCGCGGTGGTCCCCGAGGACATCCCGCTCGACGTCGTCTACGAGGACGAGGAGCTGGTCGTCATCGACAAGCCGGCGGGGATGGTGGTGCACCCGGCGCCCGGGAACTGGACCGGGACGCTGGTCAACGCGCTGGTGGGGCGCGGGCAGGCGCTGGCCGACGGGGGCGGGGAGGAGCGGCCGGGGCTCGTACATCGGATCGACAAGGACACCTCGGGGCTGCTGCTGGTGGCCAAGACCGAGCGCGCGCACCGCGTGCTGTCCGCGGAGCTGGCGGCGCGGCGCATCGTGCGGCGGTACGCCGCCGTGTGCTGGGGGCACCTGAAGGAGGACCGGCTGACCGTCGAGCGGCCGATCGGGCGCGACCCGCGAGACCGGAAGCGCATGGCGATCGTCCAGGGGGGGAAGGCGGCGCGCACCGACTTCGTGCGCCTCGCCCGCTTCGACGCCGGGGACCTGCTGCGCGCGCACCTGCACACCGGGCGCACGCACCAGATCCGCGTGCACCTCGCGAGCACCGGCCACCCGGTGCTCGGCGACGACACGTACGGCGGCGGGGGCGGGCGGCGGCTGGTGGGGCTGGCGCCGCAGCGGCACTTCCTGCACGCGGCGTGGCTGCGCTTCCGCCACCCGGCGACGGGGGCGGCGCTCGACTTCCGCGCGCCGCTGCCGGCCGACCTGCGCCGCTCGCTGGCGGCGCTGGCGAACGACCGCGCGCTGGCCGACCACCCCGACCCGCTCGACGCCTTTGGCTTCCACGACGACCCCCTCCCCGACGACCGACGCGACGAGTCGGGCAGCGGCTGACGCCGACGCGCGCGCCGCGTCGTTCGACGCGCCCGACGACGCGCCCGACGCCGACCAGGTCCTGGTCGTGGAGTTGGGGGAGCGCGCCTACGCGCTGGCGGCGGCGGAGGTGCGCGAGGTCGCGCGGGCGGCCCCGGTGACGCCGCTCCCCGGCACGCCGGCGTGGGTGCTCGGGCTGGCCGCGGTGCGCGGCGCGGTGCTCCCGGTGGGCGACGTGCAGCGCCTCGCGGGCGCGCCGGCCGCCGACGCGCGCGACGGCTGGTGGGTGGTGGTCGACGACGGACGGCGCGGCGCGGCGCTGGCGGGGTGGCGGGTGTGCGGCGTGGCGTCCGCGCCACACGCGGACAACGCGTGCGCCGGCGCGGACGCTGGCGCGGACGCTGGCGCGGCCGCGCGCGACGGGGCGGGGTTGCCCGTGCGGGGGGGCGTGCGTCTCAGCGAGGACGGCGGGCGCGGCGGCACGTGGGCGCCGCCCGGCGCCGTCGCGCGCCTGGACGTCGCGGCGCTGCTCGACGACCTGTACGACCGAGGAGGGTGACGCGTGTCCCGAACGGTACTGATCTGCGACGACGCCATCTTCATGCGCACGATGGTCGGCGACATCCTGCAGCAGGCGGGGTTCGAGATCGTCGGCGAGGCGGAGTCCGGCGTGCAGGCGATCGAGAAGTACCAGGCGCTCAGGCCCGACCTGGTGACGATGGACATCGTCATGCCCGACATGGGCGGGATCGACGCGGTGCGCGAGATCACGAAGCTCGACCCGGCGGCGCGCGTGCTGATGTGCAGCGCGATGGGGCAGCAGGCGCTGGTGGTCGAGGCCCTGCAGGCCGGGGCGAAGGACTTCGTCGTCAAGCCGTTCCAGCCGAGCCGCGTGCTGGAGGCGGTCGAGCGCATCCTGAGCTGAGGCGGCCGACGCGCCGGGCGCGCGCGACGGGACGCCGGTGACGTTCGCCGCCGCGAAGTACGCCGCGCTCTTCGCCGAGGAGGCGCGCGAGCAGCTGGCCGCGTCCGCGGCGGCGCTGCTGGCGCTGGAGCGCGCGGCCGCCGACGGCGCGCCCGCGGCCGGGCCGGTGGACGCTGCGTTCCGCGCCGTGCACACGGTCAAGGGGATGAGCGCCACGATGGGCTACGCCGTCGTGGAGCGCGCCGCGCACGAGCTGGAGCACGCGCTCGCGCGCCTGCGCGAGGGTTCGCTCGCGGTGTCGCCGCCGCTGGTAGACGCGCTGCTCGGCGCCGCCGACGCGCTGGAGCGCGCCGTACGCGCGGCGGTCGACGGGCTGGCGGCGCCCGACGTGCTCGACGCGCTGGCGACGCTGGCCGCGCTGACGAGCGTGCACGCGCCGCCCGTGGACGCGTCGCCCCGCAGCGCGGCGCCAACGTCCGCCGCCGGCGCGGGCGGCTACGCGGTGCGCGTGCGGATCGCCCCCGACGCCGCGCTCCCCGGCGTGCGCGCCTTCATGGCGCTGCAACGCGCCGCCGCGCTGGGCCAGGTCGCCGACGTGCACCCGCCGGCCGACGCGCTTCAGTCGCCGAGCTTCGATCGCACGCTCGCCTTCCGCCTCGTCCCGACGCACGACGACGTGAGCCCGGCCGCGATCGCGAACGCCGTGCGGGGCGCGGGTGAGATCGCCGACGTGCACGTGGCGACGCCGACGGAGGAATCCCCCGCCGTATCCGTTCACGCCTCACCCGTTCACGCGTCACCCGTTCACGCGGTACCCGTTCCCGCCGTCCCTGTTGCCGCCGTCCCCGTTGCCGCCGTCCCCCGCCAGGTGCGAGTCGACGCCGCCCGCATCGACGCCCTCCTCGACCTCGCGGCCGAACTGGTGACCGCGCGCGGCCGCCTCGCCGACGCCGCCGCGCGCGTCGGCGACGCGGCGCTGGCCGGCGCCGTGGCCGACGTCGGGCGGCTGGCCGGCGCGCTGCACGAGCAGGTGCTGGCCAGCCGCCTCGTCCCCGTCGGCGACGCCTTCGAGCGCATGCCGCGCCTGGTGCGCGACGCCGCGCGCGCGACCGGGAAGCGCGTCGCGCTGCACGCCGAGGGGGCCGACGTCGCCGTCGACCGCGCCGTGGTCGACGCCCTCGCCGAGCCGCTCGGCCACCTGCTGCGCAACGCCGTCGACCACGGCATCGAGGCGCCGGCGGCGCGCGCCGCCGGCGGCAAGCCGGCGGCCGGGCGCGTGACGCTGCGGGCCGCGCGCGCGCGCGACGCCGTGGAGGTGTCGGTCGACGACGACGGCCGCGGGATCGACGCCGCGCGGGTTCTGGAGCGGGCGCACGCCGCGGGGCTCGTCCCCCGCGACGTGCCGGCGCTCGACGACGACCGGCTGCTCGCCGTCCTCGCCAACCCCGGCTTCTCGACCGCCGAGCAGGTGACGGCGGTGTCGGGGCGCGGGGTGGGGATGGACGCCGTCCTGGCGCGCGTGCGCGCCCTCGGAGGCACGCTGGCGCTGCGCACGCGCGCGGGGGAGGGGACGACGTGGACGCTCCGCCTCCCGCTCACGCTCGCGGTGTCCCGCGCGCTGCTCGCCGACGCCGGCGACGGCGCCACCTACGCGCTGCCGCTGGCCCACGTGCGCGAGACGCTCGACCTCGACGACGACGCGCGCGGCGGCGCGGGCGCGGTGACGCTGCGCGGCGAGGCGATCCCGCTGATCGCGCTCCGGTCGGCGCTGGCCGCCGAGCCGGCGGCGGACGACGACCGCGGCGCGCTGGCCGGCTGCGCCGAGGCGGCGGTGGTCGAGGTGGGGGGGCGCCGGGTGGCGCTCGCCGTCACGGCGTTCGGCGGGCAGCCCGACCTCGTCGTCAAGCGGCTGCCGGAAGTGCGCGGAGCGCTCAGGATCTTCGGCGGGGCGACGATACTCGAATCGGGGGCCGTGGCCCTCATCGTCGACGTGCCCGCCCTCCTCTCCCGGATCCCTCCCCGGCTCCTGCCATGACTACCGCTCTCGACGACCTCGAGTCGCTGACCGCGATCCAGCTCGACGCGCTGCGCGAGGTCGCCAACATGGGCGCCGGCCACGCGGCCACCGCGCTCTCGCAGATGACCGGCGGGACGATCATGATCAGCGTCCCCGAGATCCAGGTCGCGCGCCTCGAGGAGCTGCCGCCGGAGCTCGGCCCAGCCGAGCAGCCGGTGGCCGGGGTGATGATGGACATGCTCGGCGACCTCACCGGGCGCACGCTGCTGGTCTTCCCGAAGCACACCGTGATGCGCATGGCGGAGCTGATGCTGCGCCGCCCGCACGGCTCGTCGGTGGCGCTCGGCGAGCTGGAGCGCTCGGCCATCAAGGAGGCCGGGAACATCCTCAGCGGCGCCTACATGAACGCGCTCAGCGACTTCATGGGGATGGTCCTGCTCCCGTCGCCGCCCACGCTGGCCGTCGACGCGTCGGTGGCGGTGCTGTCGCGCGACTTCCTGCGCATCTCGCCCGACGTCGAGCGCGTGTTTGTGGTCGAGACGGAGTTCGTCATGCAGGAGATCGGCGAGCGCCTGCGCGGCTTCTTCCTCCTCCTCCCCGACCCGGCGTCGCTGCAGGCGATCCTGCGCGCGATCCGGGTGGCCTGAGCGCGGCCCTGCTCCCGATGGGCGCGGCCGCTCCGATCCCGGAGGCCGCGCGGCCGGCGCCCGACCCGCTGGCCGCGCTCGCGCGCCGCGCGGACCCGGCCGACGCGGGCGCGCAGAACAACCTCGGCGTCCTGCTGCACCGGCGCGGGCGCCCGGAGGCGGCGCTGCACGCCTTCGCGCGCGCGCTCGCGCTCGACCCGGCCATGCGCCTGGCGCGCCGCAACCTCGCCGCGGCCGACGGCGGCACCGGCGACCGGCGCGAGGCCGAGCTCCGCGCGCGCCTGCGCGTGGACGGCGCGGACTTCGACGCGCGGCGCGAGCTGGCGCGTCTCCTCTCCGCGCTCGGGCGCCACGACGCGGCGCGCGCGGAGCTGGACGCGCTGGCGGCGCTCGCCCCCGAGGCGCCCGGCGTGCACGTCGAGCGCGCGCGCGCCGAGCAGGCGGCGGGCGACGTCGACGCGGCCGCCGAAGCGCTGGAGCGCGCGCGCGCGCTGGCCCCGTCGAGCGCCACCGTGCGCGCGCTGCTGGCGCACGTGACCTACCACGCGGGCGACCCGGCGGCCGCGCTCGCGCACGTCGAGGCGGCGCTGCGGCTGGCCCCCGACGACGCCGAGGCGCACCTGCTGCGCGGCTTCCTGCTCGGCGAGTTGGGACGCCCCGCCGACGGCGACGCCGCGCGCGCCCGCGCCGTGTCGCTCAACCCCGCGCTCGGCCGCGCCGACGCCAACCTCGCGCTCGCGCCGACCGCCGACGCGCCCCCGGGCGAGCGCGCCGGCGGGGCGGGGTACGACGCGCACCTCGTGCTCGGCGCGGCCTTCCGACACAAGGGGTACCACGACGAGGCGCTGCGCGAGTACCGCCGCGCCGCCGCGCTGGGCGCCCCCGAGGCGACGATCGCGCGCGCCGTCGGCGAGGCGCAGCTGCTGCGCGGATCGCCGGAGGCCGCGGTCGTGCCGTGGACGCGCCTCACCGCACTGGCTCCCGAGGACGCGGGCGCATGGCTGGGGCGCGCCGGCGCCGCGCACCTCGCCGGGCGCCCCGACGAGGCGCGCGCGGCCTACGAGCGCACGCTCGCCCTCGCGCCGCGCGACGGCGAGCCCGCAGCGTGGGCGCACAACGGCCTCGGCGCGTTGCGCTGGGCGGCCGGCGACCTGGCCGGCGCGGCGCAGGCGTTCGCCGAGGCGGCAGCCCGCGCGCCGCACGCCGCTGCCCCGCGGCAGAACCACGCCACCGCGCTCGGCGCGATGGGCGACGGCGCGCGCGCGGTGGCGGCGGCGCGCGACGTGGTGCGCGACGCCCCCGGGCGCGCCAGCGCCTGGACGCTGCTCGGCGCGCTGCTGGCCGAGGCGCGCCGCCCGGCCGACGCGCGCGGCGCCTTCGCGCGCGCGCTCGATCTCGACCCCGACGACGTGGCGGCGCGCTACGGGCTGGCCTTCGCCGCCGCGGCGCTCGGCGACCACGACGTCGCGCGCCGCGAGACGGAGCGCGCGCTCGCGCGCACGGCGATCGTCCCGGGGCGCCGCCTCACGCTGGTGCTCGACCTCGGCGGCGCGATGGAGTTCGGGATCGACGCGCCGGACGTGGCGCCCGCGGCCGCCGCCGTCGCCGGCTTCGTGCTCGACGAGCGCGCGGCCGACGCGCTGGTGGCCGAGCTGCTCGCGCCTCGTTCGGAGAGCGACGCGGCGGGCGACGGGGCGCCGGGGCCGCACGCCTACGCGCTGGCCGACGAACACCTCGCCCACGGCGACGTCGAGCGCGCCGAGGCCGCGGTCAGCCGGGCGCTGGCGCGCGGCGGCGACCGCGCCGAGGGGCTGGCGCGGCAGGGGGCGATCCACGCCCGGCGCGGGTTGCACGGCGAGGCGCTCGAGCGGTTCGCCGACGCGCGCGCGCTCGCGCCGGGGTTGCAGCTGGCGGCGCTCGGCGAGGTGCGGGCGCTGCGCGAGCTGGGGCGGATGCGCGAGGCGCGCGACGCGGCGGCGGTGATGGCCGCCGCCTGGCCCGGCGACGCGGCGGCGCAGGCGCTGGCCGCGCTCGCCCACGCCGACGCCGACGACGCCGCGGGCGCGCTGGCGCTGCTCGCGCGCGCCGGCGCCGGCGCGCGCGACGCCGCCACCTGGCGCGACCTCGCGGCCGCGTGGCGTGCGCTCGGCGACGCCGAGGGCGCGCTGGCTGCGCAGACGCGCGTGGTCGAGTGCGCGCCGTCCGACCCGCGCGAGCGGCTGGCGCTCGCCGACGCGCAGCACGCCGCCGACCGCGCGGCCGACGCCGAGCGCACGCTGCGCGCGCTGCTCGCCGACGCGCCGGCGCTGGCCGACGCGGCGCTCGCCCTCGCATCGCTGCGCGTGGCCGCGGGCGTGGGCGCCGAGGCGGTGCCGCTGCTCGCCGGCGTGGTGGCGCGCGACCCCTGGCACGTCGACGCGCTGGCGCGACTCGGCGCGGTGCTGGCCGACGCCGGGCGGCCGCGCGACGCCGCGATGGCCGCCTCGCGCGCCCGCCGCCTCGACCCCGAGCACGCGCTGGCGCTGGCGGTCGAGGGCGACTGCCGCTTCGCGGTCGGGCAGCGCGCGCGCGCCGTCGCCTGCTGGCGCGCGGTGCTGGCGCTCGAGCCGGTGGGCGCGGGCGCGGACCGCGCGCGCTCGGCGCTGCGCGCCGCGGGCGAGGCGCCGTGAGCGCCGAGTCGCCGCTGCTCGAGGGCTCGCTGCGCGAGCTCGCCCTGGCCGACGTGCTGCAGCTGCTCGAGCTGGGGCGCCGCTCGGGCACGCTGCGCGTGCGCGACGAGGCGCGCGGGCTGGCCGGCGAGGTGGTGCTGGCCGACGGCGCGATCGGCGGCGCGCGGCTCGGCGCGCGCGAGGCGGCGCACGACGCCGACGTGCAGGCGATGGTGTGCGCGCTGCTCGACGTGCGACTCGGCCGCTTCGCCTTCGTCCCCGCGCCCGAGGAGGGGGCGCCCGCCCACGGCGCCGCGGCCCACGGCCCGCCGGCGCGCCGCCGGCTGCGCGTCGAGGGGGTGCTGGTCGAGGCCGCGCGCCGCGCCGACGAGTGGGCGCGGCTGGCCGACCTCGTGCCGCACGCCGAGGCGGTGCCGGTGCTCGTCGCCGGCGACGACGGCGCGCCGCTCGCGCTCGACGCGCGGGCGTGGGCGCTGCTGGCCGAAGTCGACGGCGCGCGCGACGTCGTCGCGCTGGCGGCGGCCCTGGGGCGCGACCCGCTGGCGCTGGCCGGCGAGCTGGCCGAGCTGGCGCGGCTGGGGCTCGTCAGCTGCGCGGCCGGCGCCGTCACGCCCCCGGCCCCCGACGCGCACCGCGTTCCGTCGGCGCCGATTCGATCGTCCACCGGCTGACGCCACCCGCGCCGCGACCCGTGCCGCTCGTCAACTACGTCACCCGCGAGATCACCTGCAAGATCGTCTACTACGGGCCCGGGCGGTCCGGGAAGACGACCAACCTGCGCCACGTGCACGACCGGCTGCCGCCGGGGCGCGCGGGGCAGATGGTGTCGCTCGCGACCGAGGGCGACCGCACGCTCTTCTTCGACTTCCTCCCCGTCGACCTGGGCGTCGTCGCGAACTTCACGACGCGCTTCCAGCTCTACACGGTGCCGGGGCAGTCGTACTACGCGGCCACGCGCCGCCTCGTCCTGCAGGGCGCCGACGGCGTGGTGTTCGTCGCCGACAGCCGCCGCCGCCAGATGGACGAGAACCTGGCGAGCTTCCAGGACCTGCACGAGCAGCTGGCGTCGCACGGCGTCGACCCGCGCCTGATGCCGATGGTCTTGCAGTACAACAAGCAGGACCTGCCGCGCGAGCTGCTGATGGCGCCGGAGGAGCTGGCCGACCAGCTGAACTTCCGCGGCGCCCCCGAGTTCGCGGCCGACGCGCTGGGCGGCGTGAACGTGTTCGAGACGATGCGCGCCGCCTGCGCGCTCGTGCTGAAGCGCATCGCGGGCGGCGCCGCCGCCGCGGCCTGAGCCCGATGCGCGTGGCCGCCGACGAGCCGACCGTCCCCGACGCGCTCTTCGACGACCTGGTCGCCGACGTCGCCAGCGCCATCACCGCCAGCGTCCCCCCCTGGCGCGTGCGCCTGGGCGAGGCGGCGGCGCGCTGGCAGGGCGAGGGGATCGCCACCGGTGTGATCGAGCGCGCGCTGCGCCTGGAGAAGGCGCCCGACGTCGACGGGCTGCTCTCGGCGTTCGCGGCCGCGGTCGGGCGGCTGCGCGCGCTCGCGCGTGAGGCGGCGGCGCTCGACCCCACGCTCGGCGCGCACGACGCCTTCCACGACCCGGCGCGCCTCCTCGAGGCGCAGGCGCTGCTGGAGCGCGCGCGCCGCCCGCGCGCCGCGGCGCCGCGTCCGGCGCTGCGCGTCGACGCCGAGGTGTGGGTGGCGCAGTGGCCCGACGTCGTCGGGCTCCTCCCCGACGCGCCCTGAGCGAGGCCGCCGATGGCGATCCGCGGCTCGCTCGCCGAAGCGGGGCTCTCCGACGTCCTGCAGCTGCTCGCGCTCGGCCAGAAGACCGGGTGCCTGAGCGTCGCGCGCCCGGGCGACTTCGGCTCGGTGTACTTCGAGCGCGGGCGCGTGGTGTACGCCGCGCTCGTGAACCGGCGCGACCGCCTCGGGCAGTCGCTGGTGCGCACCGGCGCGGTGGACGAGGCCGACGTGCGCGCCGCGCTGGCCGAGCAGGCCGGGGAGCCCGGCACGCGCCTCGGCGAGGTGCTGCTGCGCCGCGGCGCCGTCGACCGCGCGACGCTCGACCGCCACGTGCGCCAGCACGTCGAGGACGCGGTGTACACGCTCCTCGCGTGGACCGAGGGGACGTTCTCGTTCGAGGCCGAGGTGCGCCCCGACCCGCGCGACCGGCTGCTGTCGCTCGACCCCGGCACGCTACTGCTCGAAGGCGCGCGCCGCGCCGACGAGATGACGCTCGTCGCCACCGAGGTGCCGGGCGGCGACGCCGTCTTCGCCGGGGTCGCGGCGCCCGTCGACGCGGCCGCGCTCACGCCGGACCAGCAGCGCGTGCTCCCGCTGCTCGACGGGCGGCGCGACGTGGCGCGCCTCGCCGACGACGCGGGGCTCGGCGAGTTCGAGGTGTCGCGCGCGCTCTTCGACCTGCTGAAGCGCGGACTCGCGCGCCGCATCGGGCGCACCGCCGAGGCGAGCGCGCAGGCCACCCCCGGTCGCCTCGACGAGCACCGCAACCTGGGGCGCGCCTTCGCCCGCGCCGGGATGCTGGACATCGCGGCGCGCGAGTTCCGGCGCGTGCTCGAGCTGCACCCGTCCGACGTCGACGCGCGGCTGCAGCTCGGGCTGCTGGCGCTGCGCGAGCGGCGGTGGGGGGACGCGGCGGCGGTGCTGGCCGAGGCGACGGCGCTCCCGTCGACGCCGGGCGCGGTCTTCCACGCGCTCGGACTGGCGCGCCACCGCCTGGGCGCGCACGTCGAGGCCGAGGAGGCGTTCGACGAGGCGGCGCGCCGCGGGCTGGAGCGCGACGCGCGCCTGCTCACCGCGCGCGCCGCGCTCGCCGTCGCGCGCGGCGACGGCGAGGGCGCGCGCCGGTGGCTCGACGCCGCGCGCGTGGACGACGCCCCGCCTCCGCTCCCCGAGTGGCACCTCGCCGCCGCCGGCCTCGCGCTCGCGGACGGAGACGCGCCCAGGGTCGAGGCGCTGCTGCGGGCCGGACTCGCGCTGCACCCCGAAGCCGCGCCGCTGCACGCCAGCCTGGCCGCCGCGCTCGCCGCCGCCGGGCGTCACGACGACGCGCAGGCGCACGCCCGGCGCGCCGCCGAGGCCGACCCCGAGCTGCCGCAGGCGCACAAGGCGGTCGCCGACGCGGCGTACCGCGCCGGCCGGCTGGAGGAGGCCGGCGACCGCTACGAGCGCGCCGTGCGCCTGGCCCCCGACCTCGGCCCCGAGACGTGGGTGCGCCTCGGCACGCTGGCGCTCAGGCGCGGCGACCGGCCGGGCGCGGTGAACGCGTGGGAGCGGGCGCTTACCTTGCAACCCGAGCACCCCATCGCGCGCAGCAACCTGGAGGCGCTGCAGCGCGCGGGGACGCCGTGACCGCAAGCGCCACCCTCTCCCGCCGCGTGCTCGAACCCGTCGTCATCGAAGACCCCGCCGGCTTCGCCGCGCTGTGCGACAAGATCGTCGCCGAGCGCGGCTTCCGGTGCCGGAGCTACAAGGAGCGGTGCCTCGTGCGCCGCATCGGCGTGCGGCTGCGCGCTACCGGCGTGCACACCTTCGCCGACTACATGGCCGTCCTCGACCGCGACGCGCGCGAGTGGGACCGGCTCCTCGACGCCCTCACGATCAACGTCACCAAGTTCTTCCGGAACTGGGAGGCGTGGCGCACGCTCGCCGAGCGCGTCGTGCCCGAGCTGTGGGCGCGCCCCGACGAGGAGCTCCGCGTCTGGAGCGCCGGCTCGTCGTCGGGCGAGGAGGCGTACTCGCTGGCCGCGCTCTTCCACGCCCACGCCGAGCGGGTGGGCGAGGCGGACCGCATCGGGCGCGTGCGCGTGCTCGGCACCGACATCGACCGCGAATCGCTGGCGGCCGCGCGGCGCGGCGTCTACGCCGAGCCGGCGTTCGCCGACACGCCGCCCGAGCTGCGCGCGCGCTACTTCGGGCCGGGCCCGCAGGCGCACGTCGCCCCCGAGCTGCGCGCGCTGGTGACCTTCGAGCACCGCGACCTGCTGCGCGAGCCGGCGCCGCCGGGTCGCTGGCACCTCATCGCCTGCCGCAACGTGGTCATCTACTTCGACCGCGAGTCGCAGGAGGACCTCTTCGTGCGCTTCCACGACGCGCTCGTGCCGGGCGGCGCCCTCTTCCTCGGCAAGGTCGAGACGCTGCTCGGCCCCGTGCGCTCGCTCGTGACGCCGGTCGAGGCGCGCGACCGCGTCTTCCGCCGCCGCTGATGCCCGCCGCTCGCGCCCGCCCCGCCGCCGCGCCCCCGCGCACGGTGCTCGTCGTCGACGACAGCGCCTTCATGCGCCGCGTCGTCGCCGAGATGGTGGGCGAGTGCGACGGCTTCCGCGTGGTCGGCACGGCGCGCGACGGCGGCGACGCGCTGCGCCAGGTGCGCGCGCTGCAGCCGGACGTGGTCACGCTCGACGTCGCGATGCCGGGCCTCGACGGCTTGCAGGTGCTCGGCCACGTCATGCGCGACGCCCCGCGCCCGGTCGTCGTGCTGAGCGGGCTGGGGGAGGACGGGCTGGCCATCCGCGCGCTCGAGCTGGGCGCGGTGGAGTTCGTCCCCAAACCGTCGGGCCCGATCTCGCTCGACGTGGTGGCCGTGCGCGAGCGTTTGCACGCGGCGCTGCGCGCGGCGGCGGCGGCCGACGTGACGCGCGTCGACGTGTGTGGGCGCGTGAGCGCGGAGCGCGCGCATTGCGGGCGCGTTCCCGCGGCCTCGGGCGCCCGCCGCGCGACGCGCGTGGCCGTGCTCGCGGCGTCGACGGGTGGACCGAACGCGCTCGCGCAGCTCCTGCCGGCCCTCCCGCGCGGGCTCGACGCGGCGGTGCTGGTCGCGCAGCACATGCCCGGCGGCTTCACCGCGTCGCTGGCCCGACGGCTGGCGGCGCGGTGCGCGCTCGCGGTGCACGAGGCGGAGGAGGGCGCGGAGCTGCTGGCCGACGCGGTGTACGTCGCCCCCGGCGGGCGCCACCTGCGCGTCGCGCGCGGCGGCGACGGCGCGGCGCGGCTGGCGCTCGACGACGGCCCGTCGGTGTGGGGCGTGCGGCCGAGCGCCGACGTGCTCTTCGCCAGCGCGGCGGCAGCGTTCGGCGCCTCGACGCTCGGCGTGGTGCTCACCGGGATGGGGCGCGACGGCGCGGAAGGGCTGCGCGTCGTGCGGGCGGCCGGCGGGCGGGCGCTGGTGCAGGCGCGCGAGACCGCGGTGGTCCCCGGGATGCCCGACGCCGCGCTCGCCCGCGCCGGGGCGGACGCCGTGGTTCCGTTGCCGTCGCTCGCCGACGCGGTGCGCGAGGCGGTGGCGGCGCTCCCGCCGCGCGCGGAGGTGCCGTGACCAGCCCGTCGACCGCCCCCGACGCCGGCGCGGAGGCCGCCGCGCTGCGCGCCGCGCACGACGAGCTGCTCGCCGCCCTCGCCGCCGCGCAGGAAGGCGACTGGCTGGCCGACGACGAGCGCGCGCGCCTCAAGGAGGAGATCGCGACGCTCTTCCGCACCGTCGACCGGCGACTGGCGGCGCTCGCGCAACTCAAGGACGACGTGAAGGCGCTCGCGGCGCGCTGGAAGGAGCTGCCGCCGCCCCCGCCGCCGCCGGTGTCCGCGATGCGCGCGCGCGCGCCCCTGTCCGAGAGCGCGAGCGTGCGCGTGGACCACCTGGGCGCGTCGACGTTCGTCGCCAAGGGGTGGAGCGCGATTTCGATGGGCGAGTACGCGCGCGCCGAGGAGACGCTCGCCCGCGCGCTCGAGCTGGCGCCCGACGACCCCGAGGGGGAGTCGCTGCTCGCCTGGGCGCTGGTGGGGCAGGGGCGGCTCGACGAGGCGGAGGCGGCGTGCGCGCGCGTGCTGGCCCGCGCGCCCAACTTCCCGCTGGCGCGCGTGCAGCTCGGCGTGGTCGCGCTGCGGCGCGGCGAGCACGGCCCCGCCATCGAGCAGCTGGCCCCGGTCGCGCGCGACGAGTCGGACCGCAAGGCGGCGCTCTACGCGACCTTCCACCTCGGCCGGGTGTACTTGCGCCGGGGGATGCACGACGACGCGGTCGCGTTCTTCCGTCGCGCGCTCGCGCTGGGCCCCAACCTGCTCGAGGCGTACTACGAGATGGGGCGCGCGCACTGGCGCGCCGGCGAGCCGGAGGCGGCGCGCGAGGCGTGGCGGGCGGGCGCGGCCTCGGGCAAGTTCAACCCATGGGGGGCACGCTGCGCGGAGGTCCTGGAGGCGGTCGAGCGGGGCGGGGAGCCGCCGGCGGACGAGTAGCCCGCGCGGTCGGGCGCGCGCTGTCGCTCGTCTCGCTGCTCCTGCTGCCGTGGGTCGCGGCGGCCCAGCCCACCCCGGCGGGCGCGCAGCGCCTCGACGCGGGCCGCTTCACTGTCGTCGCCTACCCGGCCGACCTCCCGCTGGCGCGCTCGCTGCTGGACGAGGCGCAGCGGCGCGACACCTTCCCCGGGCTTCCACGCCCCCGTGCGCGCGTGCTGCTCGCCCTGGCGCCCGACGAGCGCCGCTTCCGCGAGTGGGTCGGCCCCGCGGCGCCCGAGTGGGGGGCGGCGATCGCCTTTCCCGCCAGCAACCGGATCGTGATGCAGGGGCGCACCGCCGGCTCCGACGCCGGCGACCCGCGCTCGGTGCTGCGCCACGAGTTGGCGCACCTCGCCCTGCACGAGTACCTCGGCGACCTGCCGCCGCGCTGGTTCGACGAGGGGTACGCGAGCTACGCCGCCGGCGAGTGGGGGCGCGACGAGGTGCTGGCCACCAACCTCGCGCTCCTGCTGCGCGGGATGCCGACGCTCGACTCGCTCGAGGCCGGGTTCTACGCCGGCCCGTCGGAGGCCGAGGCCAGCTACGCGCTCGCCTACCGCGCGGTGAGCGACCTGGCGGCGCTCGACCCCGAGCGCGGGCTCGCGCTCTTCTTCGAGTACTGGAAGGCCGACGGGCGATTCGACGCCGCGGTGCGGCAGGCGTACGGCGTCACGGCGGCGGCGTACGAGCGGCAGTGGCAGGAGCGCACGCGGCGCCGCTACGGCGTGCTGGCGTTGGTGACCAACCTGTCGCTCGCCACCTCGGCGTTCCTCCTCTTCTTCCTTCCTTTGTGGATCGCGCGGCGCCGCCGCGACCGGCGCCGGCTGGAGGCGCTGCGGGCCGCCGACGAGGCGGCGGAGCGCGAGGAGCGCGCGCTCGCCGCGCTGCTCGGCGAGGGCGCGCCGGCCGACGCCGACCGCCCGCCGGCCGTCGGTTGACGCCGTCCGTTGACTTCGTCGCCGGGCATTCCTAGTCTCCGCCGCCATGACCGAGATCAATGTGGAGCGGCGCACGAAGCCCTGGCTCTGGTGGGCACTCGCCGCCGTGGTGCTGGCGGCCGGCTACGCCGACCTGTGGCGCGGCGGCGAGACGCTGGCGCCCATCCTGCTCATCGTCGGCTACTGCGTGCTCGTGCCGCTGGCGATCCTGCGCTGAGGTCGGCGCCCGATCGGTGCCGCCAGCGGGCCGAGCGCCCCGTCCCGGAGTCCGGGGCGGGGCGCTGAGCGTTCCGGACGCATGTCCTTTCGGGACGTAACATTAGGAGACGATTAAGGGCGTAGACGGGGGGCAGGGCGACCGTCACCTTACGCGGTCGGGGCGTGCTCCTGTGACGTGGGGCGAATAGCTCAGTTGGTTAGAGCGCCTGTCTTACACACAGGATGTCGGGGGTTCGAGTCCCTCTTCGCCCATGCGGTCGAGCCCGCGAACCCGCGGGTGCCGGTGCGATGTTCTCTAGTGCGGTGGTGTCGTTGGGCGCGGCGGCGCGAGAATCGCGTCGGAACCCGCCACGGGCCGTGTGGGTACCCGTTCGGGGGTACGCATGTTTAACGCTTCGGGAGGAATGACATTGAAGGCACGGTACTGCCAGGCGCTTACGGCCCTTGCTGCCGGCGTCGTAGCCAGCGCCCCGCTGTCGGCCGACGCGCAGCAGCGCGGCCCGGCCGACCCGAACGCGCCGCGCCTCATGGTCGGCGTCTTCCGCAGCGCGGACAAGACGTCGGGCGTGCAGGCCGCCGACGCGATCCGCACCCGCGTCGCCCAGGACTTCACGGCCAAGCAGCTGTGGGTCCTGCCCAAGAACGACATCGTCGCCAACCTCGAGGCGTCGGGCTTCCCGACCAACGAGGCGCTGGCGGCGCACGACGCCCGCGCGCTCGCGCAGATCCTCCGCGCCGACGAGTACATCGTCGGCAACGTGGTCCGTGACTCCGCCGGCCAGCGCGTCGACGCCTTCCTCGTCATGACGCGCGACAACAAGCTCGTGCAGCCGCTCGGCTCGTTCCGCGTCGACAAGGCGGACAAGGCGGCCGGCGCGGTCACGAACGAGTTCAAGAACGCCCAGAAGGCGTTCGACGACGTGCGCGCCTGCGAGAACGCCGCCCGCGAGCAGAAGTGGGACGTCGCCATGGCGGCCGCCCGCAAGGGGATCGCCGAGTACCCGAAGTCGACGCTCTCGCGCCTCTGCCTCGCCCAGGCGATGTACCAGGCGAAGGCGCCGGCCGACTCGGTGCTCAAGGTCGCGCAGGAGGTCATCGCGATCGACCCGCGCAGCAAGCCGGCGCTCTCGCTGGCGTACGAGGCGTACAAGGGGCAGAACAACGTCGAGAAGGCGGACGAGACGCTGCTCGCCCTCGTGGCCGCCGACCCGTCCGACCAGCGCCTGCTCGAGCAGATCGCCAACGAGTGGGCCGCCAGCGGCAAGGCCGCCAAGGCCGTCCCGGTGGTCGAGCAGCTCGTGAAGGACAACCCGGGCGACCCGAACTACCTGCAGCTCCAGATGCGCGTCCGCCTGGCCGCCAAGGACTACAAGGGCGGCATCGCGTCGGGCGAGGAGCTGATCAAGGCGGACACGGCCATGGCGACGGCGGACCTGTTCACCCGCCTCGCGACCGCCGCGATCGTCGACAGCCAGCCGCAGAAGGCGGCGCAGCTCGCCGCGCAGGGCGTCCAGAAGTTCCCAGCGAACGGCGACCTGCTGGCGACCTACGCCGACGCGCTCACCCGCTCCGGGCAGTCGCAGCAGGCGATGGAGGTCCTGACCCGGGCGCTCCAGGCCAACCCGAAGCTCCCGGGTGCCTACGCCGCGCTGGCGCGGATGCAGGCCGAGGGCGGGCAGCACGAGCAGGCGCTCCAGTCGTTCCAGCAGGCCGTCGCCAACGGCGACAGTGCCAGCAACGTCGCGCTCTACGCGCTGGCCTCGGGCCAGTCGGCGTACCGCAAGGCGGTGGCGTCCAAGGCGATCCCGGATTTTCAGGTCGCCGACCAGTACCTGCAGTTCTCCAACAAGACGAACGCGACCCCCGAGGCGTCGCTCCTGCTCGGCCTGAACTCGCTGTCCTACGGCCAGGCGCTGCTCCAGGACGCGCAGAAGTCCAAGAGCTGCGACACGGTCAAGCAGGCGCAGGCGGCGTTCACCACGGTGCAGACCACGCTTCCGACGGCGGGGAAGGCCAACCCGCAGGCGGCCGGGCAGGCGCTCACCGCGCTGAACCAGCTCTCGCCGTACGCTGACCAGATGGCCAAGGCGTTCTGCAAGTGACCGCCTGACCAGCAGGGCACGAAGGGGCCGCATCCGATTTCGGATGCGGCCCCTTCGTCATTCGTCCCCGGGCAGGTGCGCCACGTGGACCCGCAACGCCTGCGACGCCACCCCGTACTCCAGCCGGGTCAGCGTCAGCGGCTCCCCGTCCACGTTCACCGCCAGCGGCGTCTCGCTCTCCACCCGCAGCCACGGCACCTGAGCGTACAGCACCCCGTCGCGCTCCAGGTGCTCCCCCCGCCGCAGCTCGAGCATCAGCCCGGCCAGCGCCCCCAGTGCCATCGGTTCGACCAGGCAGACGTCGAGCAGTCCGTCGTCGATCCGCGCCAGCGGGGTGATTACGGTCCCAGCCCCCGTGGCCCGCGCGTTCCCCACGGCCAACGCCAGGAACTCGACCTCGCGGGCGAACGTCGGCCCCTCCACGCGCGCCCGATACGGCGCCAGCTCGCCGGCCAGCTTGCGCACCCCGGTGATGGCGTAGGCGAGCGGCCCCAGCATCCCTTTCGCCACCGCACCGGTCTCGGCGGTCGTCTCGGCGCCCAGCCCGGCCGACGAGACGTTGAGGAAGGCGCGCCCGTTCAGCGTCCCCAGGTCGACCGTCACGGGAGCGCGCTCCACCACCAGCTCCAGCGCGGCCCGCGGGTCGTCTGGGATCCCGGTCTGACGGGCGAAGTCGTTGGCCGTACCCACCGGCAGGATCCCGAGCGGGACGTCGGTGCCGGCCAGCCCGTTCACCACCTCGTTGACCGTCCCGTCCCCGCCGGCGGCCAGCACCGCGTCCGTCCCCCGCTGCGCGGCTTCGGCGGCGAACCGGCGCGCGTCCCCCGGTTCCCAGGTCACGTGCGCCCGGATCCGGTGCCCGATCGTCCGCGCCCACTCGGCGGCCGCGCGCAGCGCCGGGTCGTCGGCGCGCGCTCCGTGGATCACGAGGTCGAAGGTCCGTCCGAAGGCCATAGGCGCGCTCGCGCTGTGCGAGATTCCGGCCAGATTGACGCCCCTCCCGATGGACGGCTAGAATGCCCCACCCGATGTCCGACGGCGCCCGGTGGGACTCCGCGTACCACGCCCCCGTGCTGGCGGCCGACGTCGTTCGCCTCCTGGCGGCGGACGGGGAGCCGCGCGGCCGTCTCGCGGTCGACGGCACCCTGGGCGGGGGCGGGCACTCGCTGGCGCTGCTGGAGGCCGGCTTCGACGTCGTGGCCTTCGACCGCGATCCGGAGGCCATCGCCGCCGCGACGGAGCGGCTGCGCGCGTGGGCGGAAGGCGGCCGCTTCCGGGCGGTGCGGGCCAACTACGCCGACGCCGCCGAGCACCTCGTGGGGCGCCCGCCCGACGCCGTACTGCTGGACCTCGGGATCTCCTCCCACCAGATCGACGACCTCGGTCGCGGCTTCTCGTTCCGCGAGGGCGCGCCGCTCGACATGCGCATGGGCACCGACGCCCCCGACGACGCGGCCACCCTCCTCAACACGTGGGACGAGCGCGACCTGACGCGCCTCTTCCGCGACTACGGCGACGAGCCCCGCGCGCCGCGCCTGGCGCGCGAGGTCGTGCGCCGCCGGGCGACGCGCGCCTTCGCCACCAGCGACGACCTCGTCGGGGCAATCCGCGGCGCCTTCGGCCCTCGCACCGGGCCCGGCGATTTCGCCCGCCTCTTCCAGGCGGTCCGCATCGCCGTTAACGACGAGCTCGCCGGACTGGGGCGCGCACTGCCTGCGCTCCGTGACAGGCTCGCGCCCGGCGGGCGCCTGGCCGTGATCGCCTACCATTCCGGGGAGGACCGGCTGGTCAAGCACGCCTTCCGCGAGTGGAGCACGGGCTGCGTCTGCCCCCCGCGCCAGCCCGTCTGCAACTGCGGCCACACGCCCCTCGGCCGCTCCGTGACGCGGCGTGCCCTCGAGGCGTCCGCCGACGAGGTCGCGCGCAACCCGCGCGCGCGCAGCGCCCGGCTGCGCGTGTGGGAGCGCGCCGCGTGAGCCCCCCCAATCGCTCGCGCGGCGCGCGCCGGAGGGGGCCGCGCGGGCGGTCGGTCGTGGCGCTGGCGCTCCTGGCGTTCGTGCTGATGGCGGCCGCCGTCGTCTGGCGGCGCAGCTTCGGCATCGCGCGCACGCGCGAGCTGCAGGTGCTCGACGTGCGCCGTCGCCAGCTGGAGGCCGAGCACGCCGCGCTGCGCAGCGCGGTGCGCCTGGCGGCCAGCCGCGCCCGCATCGGTCCCGCCGCCGAGCAGCGCCTCGGGATGCGGGTGCCGAGCGACACCCAGGTCGTCATCCTCACCCGGCAGCCCGCGCGCTCTGCGCGCGGCGCGGCGCCGGGCGACTCCTCGCCGTAACGCCCTCCCGGACGCGCCCGCGTGCCCCGGTTCGACCGCCCCGCCATCATCCACGGCTCGCTCGTGGCGTTCGCCGCCGCCCTCGTCGGGAAGGCGGCGCAGGTGCAGCTGCTCCAGGCCGACCGGTGGCGCGCCAGCGCCGAGCGGCAGCAGATCGCCGACGCGTCGCTCCCGGCGCCGCGCGGGCTGATCGCCGACGCCAGCGGACGCGTGCTGGTCGAGAGCCGCGAGCTGGTGCAGCTGCGCGTGGCCCCGCGCGAGGTGCGCGACCGCGCCGTGCTGCGCCGCGCGCTGAACGGGGCCGGCGTCCAGAAGGAGTGGGTGCGGCGCGCCACCGACACCGCCCGCGCCTGGGTCGAGATCCCGGGCCGCTGGCTGCCGAGCGACGTCGCGCCGGTGACGGCGCTGCGCGGGGTGCACGCCGCGCCGACGGTCGAGCGCGTGCCGTCGATGAGCCCCGCGGTGCGCCGCATCGTCGGGCGCGTCGACGGCACGGGGAAGCCGGTGGATGGGATCGAGCTGGCGCTCGACAGCGTCCTGCTGGGCCAGCGCGGCACCGCGCTCCTGCTGCGCGACGCGAAGGGCGGACGCATGGCGTCGCCCGCCGTGCACTCGGTCGAGGCGCGCCCGGGGAACAGCGTCACGCTGACGCTCAACCAGGGGCTGCAGGACATCGCCGAGCGCGCGCTCGGCGACGCGGTGCGCGACGCCGGCGCGACCGGCGGCGACATCGTCGTGCTCGAGCCGCACCGCGGCGAGGTGCTGGCGCTGGCCAGTCAGCGCGAGGACCCGCGCGCGACCGCCGCGACCGCGATCTCCGAGCCGTTCGAGCCCGGGTCGACGATCAAGCCGTTCATGGCGGCCGCGCTGCTGCAGCGCGGGCGCGCGCGGCTGCACGAGAACGTGAACACCGAGTGGGGCGTCTGGCGCCTCGGCCGGCGCACGATCACCGACGTGCACAAGGCCGACACGATGTCGCTCGCGACCATCATCCGCGAGTCGAGCAACATCGGGATCGTGAAGCTCGCGCAGCGCCTCTCGCCGCGCGAGCAGTACGAGACGCTGCGCGACCTCGGCTTCGGCGCGCCGACCGGGGTGCCGTACCCGGCGGAGGCGTCGGGGACGCTGCATCCGCCCGGGCGCTGGTCGGCCACCACGCCGGCGTCGCTGTCGATGGGCTACGAGCTGGCGGTGACGCCGCTGCAGCTCGCGGCCGCGTACGGCGCGATCGCCAACGACGGCCTGCTGCTGGAGCCGGCACTGATCAGGGAGATCCGCGACCCCGAGGGCGCGGTGCTCTTCCGCCACGAGGCGCGCCCGGTGCGGCGCGTGATGCCCGAGTCGATCGCGACCACGATGCGCGGGCTGCTGCGCACGGTCGTCGAGAGCGGCACCGCCACCGACGCCGACCTCGCGAGCTTCACGCTCGGCGGGAAGAGCGGCACCGTGCGGCGCACCGAGGGGGGGCGCGGCTACGCGGCGGGGCGCTACAACGCGGTGTTCGCCGGGATCTTCCCGGTCGAGGACCCGCAGTTCGTGATCGTCGTGAAGATCGACAACCCGTCGGGGATCATCTACGGCGGGAAGACGGCGGCTCCGGTGTCGAAGGTCGTGTTGCAGGCGGCGCTGGCGGCGCGCGACGCGGCGCTCGACCGCACGTCGCTGGCGGAGCGCGTGCTGCCGCGGGCGCGCGACGCCTTCCGCCCCAAGGACACGGTCGCCAAGGCGCCGACGGCGCGCGAGTTGGCCCAGCGCCCGCCGGCGCCCGAGGTGCCGGTCGAGCTGCGGCGCGAGCTGCCGGCGACCGCCGCCGACCGCGCGCCGGCCGCGGAGGCCGCGCCGCCGCGCGTGGTGGTCGAGCTCCCGGCGCGCGCCGCGCCGGCCGCCGTGCTGCCGCCGCGCGCCGTCCCCGCGGTGCAGGGCTTGCCGGTGCGCGACGCGCTGTTCGCGCTCCACCGCGCGGGGTTCAAGGTGCGCCTCGCCGACGCGCCGCGCGCGGGCGTCGCGCCGTCGGCCGGCCGCACCGAGCCCGGGGCGGGCGCGGTCGCGCGCGCCGGCGCCACGGTCACCCTCTACCGCGAGCCATGACGCCGCCCGATTCGCCGCCCGCCCCTGCGACGCCCGCCATCGCGCTCGACGACGTCGCGCGGGCGCTCGACCAGGCCGGGCTCCTCGTCGCGCGGCGGGGCGCGCTGCCGCGGACGGCCACCGGCATCGCCGACGACAGCCGCGCGGTGGCCCCGGGCGCGCTGTTCGTCGCCGTGCGCGGCTCGCAGCGCGACGGCCACGACTACCTCCCCGACGCCGAGGCGCGGGGCGCCGGCGCGGCGATCGTCGAGGACGCGACGCGCACGTCGCTCCCCGCGCTCGTGGTGCGCGAGGGGCGGCGCGCCACCGCCGTCGCGGCCGCGGCGGCGTACGGCCATCCGGCGCGCGAGCTCGCGCTCGTGGGCGTCACCGGCACGAACGGGAAGACGACCACGGTGGACATGCTGCGCCACCTGCTCGACACGCCGCACCGCCCCTCGGCTTCGATCGGCACGCTCGGCGTGCGGCTCGGCTCCGCGGGCGCGCCCTTCCCGGGCGGCTCGGGGCTCACGACCCCCGGCCCGATCGAGCTGCAGCGCCTCTTCCGCGCCCTCGCCGACGCGGACACGCGGCAGGTGGCGATGGAGGTGTCGTCGCACTCGCTCGACCAGCGGCGCGTCGACGGGGTGCAGTTCGACGTCGGCGTCTTCACCAACCTGACGCGCGACCACCTCGACTACCACGGCACGATGGAGGCGTACCTGGCCGCGAAGGCGCGCCTCGTGGACCACCTCACGCCGCAGGGCGCGGCGGTGGTCAACGCCGACGACCCGGCGTGGGCGGCGCTCCCGCCGGCGCCGCGCGTCGTGACCTTCAGCGCCGCCGGCGCGGACGCCGACGTGTGCGTGCGCGAGCTGACGTTCGGCCCGCGCGGCGCGCGCGGCGTGCTGCGCATCGGCGTCGACGAGGCGCCGCTCGCGCTGCCGCTGATCGGCGCCTTCAACGTCGCCAACGCCTGCGCCGCCGCCGCCGCCGCGCACGCGCTCGGGATGCCGATCGACCGCATCGTCGCGCGGCTCGCCGAGCAGCCGCAGGTGCCGGGGCGGCTGGAGGTGCTGCACGAGGGGCCGACGGTGCTGCGCGACTACGCGCACACGCCCGACGCGCTGGAGCGCGCGATCGCGGCGGTGCGCCCGTTCACGCACGGGCGGCTGATCGTCCTCTTCGGCGCCGGCGGGGACCGCGACCGCGGCAAGCGCCCCGAGATGGGGCGCATCGCCGCCCGCGACGCCGACCTCGCGATCGTCACCAGCGACAACCCGCGCACCGAGGACCCCGAGCGCATCCTCGACGACATCGCGGCCGGGATGGCGGGCGCCGAGTACCTGCGCGTCGTCGACCGGCGCGAGGCGATCGCGCGCGCGCTCGAGCTGGCGGGGCCGGACGACGTGGTGCTGCTGGCGGGGAAGGGGCACGAGACCTACCAGATCCGCGGCACCGAGACGCTGCCGTTCGACGAGCGGGAGATCGTGCGGGAGATCGTGGGTGAGCTGTCGTCCCGAGCCCGCGTAGCGGGCGAGGGACCTCTCAGAGCGTACTCCCCGGACCGCACATGAGCACCGCCATCCCCGAGGCCCCCGGCTTCCCCTTCTGGACCCTCGACCAGGTCGCGCGCGCGCTCGACGGCGAGCTGGCGGGCGCCGTCCCGCGCGGCCCCGCGCCGCTGCGCGCCGTCGCCACCGACACGCGCGCGCTGCGCGGCGGCGAGCTGTTCGTGGCGCTCGAGGGAGAGCGCTTCGACGCCCACGACTTCCTCGCCGACGCCGTGAAGGCCGGCGCCGCCGCGCTGGTGGTGCACGACGCCGCCCGCGCCGCGGGGCTCGGCGTCCCGGTGTTCGAGGTGCGCGACACGCTGCGCGCGCTCGGCCTGCTCGCCCGCCACTGGCGTCGGACGTGGAACGGGCGCGTGGTCGGCGTCGCCGGCTCCAACGGGAAGACGAGCACCAAGGAGCTGCTGCGCGCCGCCCTCGGCGCCGCGCACTCGGTGCACGCCACCACCGGCAACCTCAACAACCTCGTCGGCGTCCCGCTCACCCTGCTCGCGCTCCCGCCCTCGACCGAGGTCGCGGTGATCGAGATGGGCACGAACATGCCCGGCGAGATCCGGCGGCTGCGCGCGATCGCGGAGCCGCAGGTGGTCGTGCTGACGTCGATCGGCGAGGAGCACCTCGAAGGGCTCGGCGACCTGGCCGGCGTGCTGCGCGAGGAGAGCGACGCCTTCGACGACGCCGAGCTGGCCGTCGTCCCCGCCGGCCAGCCCGAGGTGGGCGAGGCGGCGCGCGGGCGCGCCCGGGCCGTGCTCAGCGCGGGGCTCGACGAGGGCGACCTGCGCGCCGAGCGGTGGACGATGGCCCCCGACGGCACGGGCGAACTGGCGGTCGACGGCGTCGAGGTCCGCACGCCGCTGCGCGGCGCGCACAACCTGCGCAACACGATGCTGGCGCTGGCCGCGGCGCGCGCGCTCGGCGTGCCGTTCGACGTCGCGGCGCGCGGGCTGGCGGCGATGCCGGTGCCGAGCATGCGCTCGGCGTGGACCCCGCTCGGCCGCGCGACGCTGGTGAACGACGCCTACAACGCCAACCCCGGCTCCGCGCGCGCCGCGCTCGACCTGTTGGAGCGAGCGGGCGCGGGGCGGCAGCGCGTCGCGGTGCTCGGCTCGATGCGCGAGCTCGGCGCGCAGGCGCCGCGCCTGCACGAGGAGGTCGCGCGCGACGCCCTCGACCGCGGCCTCGAACTCGTGGCGGGTGTGGGCGACTTTGCCACGGCCCTCGCGGCTGTCGCGCCCGGCGACCCGCGCGTCGTCGCCGCCCCCGACGTCGACGAGCTCTGGCCCCAGCTCGCCGCGCGCCTGGCGCCCGACGCGATGATCCTGCTCAAGGGGTCGCGCGGCGTGCGCCTCGAGCGCCTCGTCCCACATCTGGAGGCGTGGGCCGGCGTCGCGCCCTCGGCCGCCGCCGCGCACTGACCCGAAGCTTCCGCCCGCCTCTCGCCCCCGGTACGTGCTCCACTACCTCGCCGAACTGCTGGCGCCGGACCTCCGGCTCCTGAACTACATCACCTTCCGCGCGGCCGGCGCATTCGTGACGGCGCTGCTCGTGGCGTTCCTGGTGGGCCCCTGGATCGTGCGGCGGCTGCGGGAGATGGCGGTGCACCAGGTGGTGCGCGAGGGCACGCCCGACACGCACGCCGGCAAGGGCTCCACGCCGACGATGGGCGGGCTGATCATCCTCGCCGCGACGGTGGGCCCCGCGCTCCTCTGGGGGCGCTTCGACACGCGCGGCGGCGAGTACCTGCTGATCGCGATGCTCGTGATGCTCTGGATGGGCGGCATCGGCTTCCTCGACGACTACCTCAAGCTGCGCCAGAAGCGCCTCGGCCTGAAGAACGAGGGGCTCGTCGAGCGCTACAAGCTGGCGGGGCAGGTGACGGCGGGCGTGGCGCTCGGGCTCTACCTCTGGCTGCAGCCGCTGTCGACGCTCCCGGGCGCGTCGACCACGCTCCCCTTCTTCAAGTACATCCTCATCGTCCCGCTGACGGCGTCGATGGCGTGGCTGTACGTCCCGTTCGTCACCTTCATCCTCACCGGGGCGAGCAACTCGGTGAACCTGACCGACGGGCTGGACGGGCTGGCGACCGGGCTCACCGCCATCGCCGCCGCGACGTTCGGGCTGTTCGCGTACGTGATGGGGCGCATCGACACGAGCTTCTACCTGCAGATCTTCTACCTGCGCGGGGCGGGCGAGCTGACGATCTTCTGCGGCGCGATCTTCGGCGCCTGCGTCGGCTTCCTCTGGTTCAACACCTTCCCGGCGCAGGTCTTCATGGGCGACACCGGCTCGCTCGGCCTCGGCGGCGCGCTCGGCGCGGTGTCGATCCTGCTCAAGAGCGAGTTCCTCCTGCTCATCATCGGCGGCGTGTTCGTCGCCGAGACGGTGTCGGTCATCGTGCAGCGCACCGTCTTCAAGTACCGCCGGCGGCGCTTCGGGCTCGAGTACGCGCAGCAGAACCGCGTCTTCCGGCGCGCGCCGCTGCACCACCACTTCGAGGTCAGCGGGTGGCCGGAGACGCAGGTCGTGGTGCGCTTCTGGATCCTCGGGATCCTGTGCGCCATCCTGGCGCTCGCGACGCTCAAGCTGCGCTGAGGCGGGGATGAAGCTGGGCGTCTTCCGCGGCCGGGCCGCGGGTGAGGTCGCCGTGATCGGCCTCGGCAAGAGCGGGCGCAGCGTGGCCGAGCTGCTGCTGCGCGACGGGCACCGCGTGTACGCGTCCGACGCCGGCGTCATCCCGGCGGCGCAGGCGGCCGTCCAGGCGTTGACGGCGCTCGGCGGCGAGGTGCAGCTCGGCGCGCACGACCTGGCGCGCGTCGGCCGCGCCGCGCTCGTCGTCGCGAGCCCGGGCGTGCCGCCCGAGGCGCCGCCGCTGGCCGCCGCGCGCGCGGCCGGCGTTCCGGTGGTCGGCGAGATCGAGGTGGCGCTGCACTATCTGCCCGAGCTCCGCTACGTCGCCGTCACCGGCACCAACGGGAAGACCACGACCACGGCCCTGATCGGCCACCTGCTGCGCGCGCTCGGCCTCGACACCGCGGACGCCGGGAACATCGGCACGCCGCTGGCCGAGCTGGCCCTACGCGAGCGGCCGCCGGCGTGGGCGGCGCTGGAGCTGTCGTCGTTCCAGCTGCACGACACGCCGAGCGTGAACCCGACGGTGGGCGTGGTCACCAACCTCAGCCCCGACCACCTCGACCGGTACGCGTCGCTCGACGACTACTACGCGGACAAGGCGCGCCTGTTCGCGAACGCGCACGCCGGCTCGCGGTGGGTGCTCAACGCCGACGACCCGGAAGTACAGACGCTCCACCGACGCGTGGGCCTCGCGCGGCTCGAAGGCGAGCGCGCCGACTTCTCGGTCGCCGACGCGGCGCGCGCGCCGTTCGCCTTCGACCGGGCGGCGAACGCGCTCGTGCACCGCGGCGAGTCGTTCCTCGACCGCGACGAGCTGCCGCTGCTCGGCGACCACAACGTCGCCAACGCGCTGGCGGCCGCGGCGGCCGTGTGGGCGGCGGTCGGGCGCGAGCAGGCCGACGCCGCGGGCTTCTGGCGTGCCATCGCGGAGGCGCTCCGCGGCTTCCGCGCCCTCGCGCACCGCATGGAGCCGGTCGGCACGTACGGCGGCGTCGCGTGGATCAACGATTCCAAGGCGACGAACGTCAGTTCGACGCTGGTCGCGGTGCGGGGGATGGCACGTCCCTACGTGCTCCTGCTCGGCGGGCGGCACAAGGGGGAGCCGTACACGGCGCTGGCCGAGCCCTTCCGCCGCCGGGGCAAGGTCGTGCTCGCGTACGGCGAGGCGGCGCCGCAGATCGTCGACGACCTCGCGTCGCTCGTGCCGGTCGAGCGCGTCGGCGGCGACTTCGCGGCCGTGGTCGCGCGCGCCCGCGCGCTCACCGGCCCCGGCGACGCGGTGCTGCTCTCGCCCGCCTGCTCCAGCTACGACATGTTCCGCAACTACGAGGAGCGCGGGGCGGAGTTCCGCCGGCTGGCCGCCTCGTCGCCCACGCCGCACCCGCAGGAGTTGTCATGACCACCGCCGCCGCGCGCGGGCTCGAGCCCGCCGCCGTCGGGAGCTACGACCGGCTCGGCGCGCCGCGTCCCGAGCCCGTGCCGCTCAACCGCGACCAGATCCGCGAGCGGTGGCGCATGGGCGTCGAGGCGCGCATGCTCGTCGTGGTCACGGGCGTGCTCCTCGCCTTCGGGCTCGCGGTGCTCTACAGCGCGAGCGCGATCGCGGCCATGCAGGAGGGGCGGGGGAGCGCGCACTACTTCCTCAAGCAGTTGACCGGGGTCGCCGCGGGGGCCGTCGCGTTCGCGGTGGCGGCCAAGGTCGACGCGGAGCGGTGGCGCGCCTGGGCGTGGCCGATCATGGGGCTGGCCATCGTCACCATGCTGCTGACCGTGCTCCCGTTCACGAAGAGCATCGCCCCGCCGATCCACGGGTCGCGCCGCTTCCTCTTCGGCGGCTCGATCCAGCCGTCGGAGTTCGCGAAGCTGGCGATCATCGTCTGGACGTCGATGCTGCTGGTGAAGAAGCAGGAGAGCGGGCAGCTGCGCCGGCTGAGCAAGGGGATGCTGCCGTTCCTGCTGGTAGTCGGGCTGCTGGCGGTGCTGGCCGCGCTCGAGCCGGACCTCTCGGTGGCGATGATGTTCGTGATGATCATGGCGATCATCCTCTTCGCCGGCGGGGTGCGCATCGGCCACTTCATCGCGCTCGGGATCATGGGAATCCCGGTGCTCTGGCACGAGCTGGAGCGCCTGAACTACGTCGTGCAGCGCCTGCTCGCCTTCCTCGGCACGAGCGACGCGCGAGCGGAGATTAGCTACCAGCTCAAGCAGTCGCTGGTCGCGGTGGGCTCGGGCGGGCTGCTCGGCGTCGGCTTCGGTGAGGGGCGGCAGCAGTACGGCTTCCTCCCGTTCCCGTACTCCGACTTCATCGGCAGCAACATCGGCGAGGAGTGGGGCTTCGTCGGGCTCACGCTGCTCGTCGGCGCCTACGCGCTCTACACCTGGCTCGGCTTCCGCATCGCGCGGCAGGCGCGTACGCCGTTCCAGCAGCTGACGGCGATCGGCCTCACGATGATGATGGCGCTCACCGCCTACCTGCACGTCGGGGTGGTGATCGGACTGCTGCCGACCACCGGGCTGACGCTCCCCTTCGTGTCGTACGGGCGCTCGAACATGCTGCTCTCTCTGCTGATGACCGGGCTGCTGGTCAACATCGGGAGCGAGCGGCAGCGCGTGGTGGGGGAGACGGCGACCGACCCGCTGGGAGCGTGACCGCCCGCCTGATCGTCACCGGCGGCGGCACCGGCGGCCACCTGTACCCCGGGCTCGCCATCGCCCGCGCCGTCGTCCGCCAGGACCCGCGCGTGCAGCCGTTCTTCGTGGGCGCGCGGCGCGGCATCGAGCGCGAGGTGCTCCCGACCACCGAGTTCGAGCACCTCCTGCTCGACCTGCACCCGCTCTACCGCCAGCGCCCGTGGGAGAACTGGCGCACCGCCGTCGGCGCGGTGCGGTCGTGGGGGGCGCTGGGGGCGCTGTTCGCGCGCGAGCGACCGCGCGCGGTGGTGGGGACGGGGGGATACGCGGCGGCGCTGGCGCTGGCGTACGGCGTCGCGCGCGGCGTCCCGGTGATGCTGCAGGAGGCCGACGCGCACCCGGGGATGACGACGAAGCTGTTCGCGCGCCGGGCCGCCGACGTCTTCCTCGGCTTTCCGGAGGGCGCGCGCTCGCTCTCGCCCGGGGCGACGACCCGGGTCCACGCCTTCGGCAACCCGATCGAGCCCCCGCCGGCGGTGCGCCCCGACCGCGCCGCCGCGCGCGCCCGCTGGGAGCTGCCGGCCGACGTGCGCGTCGTGCTGCTCGCTTTCGGCGGGAGCCAGGGGGCACGGGCGCTGAACGACGCGCTCGCCGCGTGGGTGCGCGACGGCCTCCCGCCCGGGTTGGGCGTCGTCTGGGCCACCGGGCGCGCGCAGTTCGAGCCGTACGCCGCGCTCGACCGGGCGGCCGAGGGGCGCGTGCGCGTCGTGCCGTACCTCGCCCCGATCGCCGAGGCGTACGCGGCGGCCGACCTCGCCCTCACGCGGGCCGGCGCCATGTCGATCGCCGAGCTGTGCGCGTGGGGGGTCCCTTCCATACTGGTGCCACTCCCGACCGCGGCCGCCGACCACCAGACGCACAACGCGCGGACGCTCGAGGCGGCGGGGGCGGCGGTGCACCTGCCGCAGCGCGAGCTGACCCCGGCCCGGCTGGCCGCGGAGGTCGGAGCGCTGGTCGCCGCGCCCGACCGGCTCGCCGCGCTCGCAGCCGCCGCGTCCGCCCGGGGGCGACCGGACGCCGCCGCTCGGATCGCCGCGCGGATCCTGGAGACCGTCGCCGGCGCGTCGCCTTGAGGGGGCCCTGATGGGCCGTCATATTGCGCCGGCCGCCATGCCCCTCCTCCTCGATTCCGACCCCCGCCCGGTCCACTTCGTCGGCATCGCCGGCGCTGGGATGAGCGCCCTCGCCGAGCTCTTCGTCCGCCGGGGCGCCGCGGTCACCGGGTGCGACGCCAGCGCCACCCACGTCGAGGACCTGCGCCGCCTGGGGGTGGAGGTGACGGCCGGCCACGACCCGGCCCACGTCGCTGGGGCGCGTGCGCTCGTCGTCACCTCGGCGATGCCCAAGGATCACCCCGAGCTGGCCGCCGCGCGCGCCGCCGGGCTCCCGGTCATTCGCCGCGCCGAGGCGCTGGCCGAGGCGATCGCCGGCGGGGCGTGCATCGGGATCGCCGGGACGCACGGGAAGACGACCACGACCGTGCTCACCACCGAGGCGCTGGCCGCCGCCGGGCTCGCGCCCACCGGGGTGGTGGGGGGGCGCGTGGGGGCGTGGGGCGGCAACCTGCGCTTCGGCGGCACCGACCATTTCGTCGTCGAGGCGGACGAGTACGACCGCTCCTTCCTCGCGCTGACGCCCACGGTCGCGGTGGTGACGAACGTCGAGGCCGACCACCTCGACATCTACGCGGACCTCGACGACATCCGCGGCGCGTTCGTGGAATTCGCCGGGCGCGCGCGCTTCGTCGTGGCGTGCGCCGACGACGCGGGGGCGAACGCGCTCGCGTACCCGCCGAGCGCCGAGGTGGTGCGCTACGGCGTGGCGGCGCCCGAGGCGCACCCGGACGCGCGGCTGGTCGCGCGCGACGTGCGCACCGAACGCACGCCCGACGGCGACCGCACCGCGTTCGAGGTCGTGTACGACGACAAACCGCTCGGCGCGCTCGCGCTGCGCGTGCCCGGGCTGCACAACGTGCGCAACGCGCTGGCCGCGGTCGGCGTGGGGCTGCTGCTCGGCGCGACGCTCGACGCGATGCGGCCGGGGCTCGAGGCGTTCGGGGGGGTGGAGCGCCGCTTCCAGCGCCTCGGCGAGGCGGCGGGGGTGCAGGTGGTCGACGACTACGCGCACCACCCCACCGAGGTCGCGGCGACGCTGGCGGCCGCACGCGCGGCGTACCCGGGGCGGCGCGTGGTGGCGGCCTTCCAGCCGCACCTGTTCACGCGCACGCGCGACTTCGCCGGCGCGTTCGGCGAGGCACTCGCCGCCGCCGACGCCGTCTTCCTCACCGAGATCTATCAGGCGCGCGAGCAGCCGATCGCCGGCGTCTCGGCCGGGCTGGTGGAGGACGCCGCGCGCGCCGCCGGGCGCCCGGTGCACTGGCGCGGGCCGCGCGACGGGCTGGCCGACGCGCTCGCCGCCCACGTGCGCGACGGCGACGTCGTGCTCACCCTGGGCGCCGGCGACGTGACGCGCACCGGGCCCGAGCTGTTGCAGCGCCTCGGCGCGCGGGCGGAGGCGTGAGCGCCGCCGGCGCCGCCGACCTCGCGGCGGGCGAGAACGCGCGCGACGAATCGCGCCCGCGCGCGCGCCGGTGGGGCGCGCGGCGCGTCGCCAACCTCGCCGTCGCCCTCGGGATCGTCGGCGCGCTGCTCGCCGCGCCGCAGTGGGGGCCGCGCGCGCTGTCGTCGCTGGCCTTCTTCCGCGTGCGCCGCGTCGAGCTCGAGGGGGTGCGCCACGCCTCGGCCGGCGAGCTGGTGGCGCGGCTGCGCGTCGACACGCTCACCTCGGTGTGGACCGAGCTGGCGCCGCTCGAGCGGCGCGTCGGCGCGCACCCGATGGTCGAGCGCGTGCGCGTGGTGCGCCGCCTCCCGGGCACGCTGCGGCTGCTGGTGGAGGAGCGCGCGCCGGTGGCGATGGCGCCGGCGCGCGGCGGCGTCGCGGTGTACGACGCGGCGGGGCGCGCGCTGCCGCTCGAGCCGAGCGCCGAGGGGGGGCTGGACGTGCCGCTGGTGGCGGCGCGCGACACCGCGCTGCTCGCGCTGCTCGGGCGGATGCGGCGCGAGGCGCCGGCGCTGTTCGCGCGGGTGAGCGAGGCGCGGCGCGCCGCCGGCGGCGCGCGCGACGAGTTCGAATTCACGGCGACCTCCCCCGCGCCCGACGGCGCGCCGGGCGGCGCCACGGTCGTGGTGCGCGCGATGGCGGACGTCTCCGTCGCGCGCCTCGCGGACCTCGTGCCGGTGGAGGGCGACCTGCTGCGGCGGCGCGTGCGCGTGGCGGAGATCGACCTGCGCTATCGAGACCAGGTGATCGCCAGACTGCAATGAAGCACGAGAGACTCGTCGCGGGGCTCGACATCGGCTCGGCGCGCACGACCGCCCTCATCGCGGAGGTCGTCGGCGAGCTGCCCAAGCGGCCCGGGATCCGCGTGCTCGGCGTCGGGCAGGCGCCCACCACCGGGATGCGCAAGGGGATCGTCGCCAACATCGACGAGACGGCCCGCTCCATCCAGCGCGCGCTCGCCGACGCGGAGCGCATGGCGGGCGCGCGCCCCGAGAGCGCGTTCGTCGGCATCGCCGGCGAGCACGTGCAGGCGATGACGAGCAAGGGGATCGTCGCCGTCGCCGGCGAGGAGATCTCGCGCGCCGACGTCGAGCGCGTGAACGCCGTCGCGCGCGCGCACGCGATCCCGCAGGACCGCGAGCTGCTGCACGCGATCCCGCAGGAGTACACCGTCGACCGCACGGGCGGGATCCAGGACCCGATCGGGATGAGCGGGATGCGGCTGGAGACGGAGATGTACCTCGTCACCATCGGCGCGCAGCCGGCGACCAACCTGCGCAAGAGCGTCGAGCGCGCGGGGCTGCGCGTGCGCGAGCTGGTGCTCGAGCCGCTGGCCAGCTCGCTCGCCACGCTGAGCGAGGACGAGAAGGACATGGGCGTCGCGCTCGTGGAGCTGGGTTCCGCGGCCACCGACGTCGCGCTCTTCCACGAGGGAAAGATCCGCCACCTCGCGACCGTGCCGTACGGCGGCTTCCACGTCACCAACGACCTGGTGCACGGGGTCGGCGTCACGCAGAGCGACGCCGAATCGCTGAAGGAGCACTACGGCGTGGCGCTCGAGTCGATGGTCGACCCGACCGAGGTGATCGAGCTGCCGCCGAGCGGCGCGCACGGCGAGCGGCAGATCCCGCGCGAGCTGCTGGCGCACATCATCCACCAGCGCCTCGACGAGATCTTCGACCTGGTGCAGCGCGGGATCGAGGGCGCGGGGTACGGCGGGCGGCTGAGCGGGGGCTTCGTGCTCACCGGCGGCGGCGCCGTGATGCCCGGCGTGTCCGAGCTGGCGACCGACGTCTTCGGCGGGAGCGTGCGCCTCGGGATGCCGCGCGAGCTGGTGGGCGGGCTGCGCGAGACGGTCGACTCGCCGCGCGAGGTGACGGCGGTGGGGCTCGCGCTGTACGGCGCGTCGCGCCTCGCGCTCGGCGGCGCGGCGGGCGGCGCCGCGGGGAAGCGCATCGCGCTGCCGGCGCCCGGTGTGGACAAGTGGGCGCAGCGGCTCAAGCTCTGGCTGCAAGACTTCTTCTGACGCGCCGCGGCTGATGCGCCGCGGCTGACACGCCGCGGCTGACGCGCGTTGTCGGAAGTGTCCAACGTCGGACGTCGCCGGGCTGACCCGATGACGCACCGGCGCGCCAGGGTGGCACGACGCGCGTCGGAAGTGCGGGCGCGTGCCAGCGCGTGTGTGGAAAAGCACACGCGGCGCGAGGTTGTGATCTTTCCCGACCTCGCTCGTCATGGGGCATCCGGGCGCGCGTCGCGGGGCAATTTTCTCCCCGTGGCAGCGCACGGAATCCGCGTTATATTCGGCGGCGGCCGAGACGCCTCCGAAGTCGCCCGCCGGCAGCTGTCCCCTCCCATCGGCGCGAGCGTGACGTCCCGACCCGGCCAGCCGCCCCGCCCCCGGCTTGCTATTCTCTCCCCCGCAGTACCTGGAGTCGCGTCCGCATGATCTTCGAGTTCGAGGAGAGCGCCACGCAGAACGCCCGCATGAAGGTCGTGGGCGTCGGCGGGGGCGGCGGCAACGCCGTCAATCGCATGATCGAGGAGCACCTCGAGGGCGTCGAGTTCATCTCGGTGAACACCGACGCGCAGGCGCTCCTCACCTCGAAGTCCGACGTCAAGATCCAGATCGGCAAGAAGCTCACGCGCGGGCTCGGCGCCGGCGCGCGGCCGGAGGTCGGGCGCCAGGCGATGGACGAGAACCGCGACGAGGTGTCGCGCGTGATCGCGAACGCGGACCTCGTCTTCATCACCTGCGGGATGGGGGGCGGCACGGGGACGGGGGCGGCGCCGGTGGTGGCGGAGCTGGCGCGCGAGGCGGGGGCGCTGACGGTCGGCATCGTGACCAAGCCCTTCCTCTTCGAGGGGCGCAAGCGCATGCGGCAGGCGGAGCACGGCATCGCCGAGATGCGCAAGCACGTGGACACGATGATCGTCGTGCCCAACGAGCGGCTGCTGGCGGTGGTGGGGAAGGGGATCCCGTTCGGCGACGCGCTCAAGAAGGCCGACGAGGTGCTGCTGCACGCGACGCAGGGCATCTCCTCGCTCATCAGCGTGACGGGGCTGGTGAACGTCGACTTCGCCGACGTGCGCACGGTCATGCAGAACGGCGGCTCGGCGCTCATGGGCACCGGGATGGGGCGCGGCGAGAACCGGGCGATGGAGGCGGCGCAGCAGGCGATCTCCTCGCCGCTGCTCGACAACGTCTCGATCTCGGGCGCGACGGGCGTGCTGGTGAACATCACCGGCGGCGCCGACCTCACGCTCGGCGAGGTGCACCAGATCAACGAGATCGTGCACGACGCGGTGGGCGACGAGGCGGAGATCATCTTCGGCGCGGTGCACGAGCCGGCGATGCAGGGGGAGATCCGCGTAACGGTGATCGCCACCGGCTTCGACCGCCACATGCAGCTCGGCGCGGTGGGCGCCGCGGCCGACACGCCGCGCGCCAACCCGAACGTGCTCCCCTTCCCGCGCGGCGAGCAGCGCCCCGCGCCGGTGGGCGGGCGCGTGCTCAACGCGGGCGCGCGCGTCGCGCCGGCGAGCGACGCCGCGCGCCCGCGCGGCGCCACGCCGCCGCCGCCGCCGCCGGACCGCGCGGGGTCGGACCTCTCCGACATGGAGATCCCGACCTTCATCCGCCGCCAGATGGACTGACGGGGGCCGCCGCGTGAGCTCCCCCCGCCGTCGCCCCGGCCGCCTGCGCGCCACGACGTACCTCGTCGTCGGCGGCGCGGCGGCCGTCGCCGCGTACCTGACCCCCGACACGCCGGCCCCCGCGCGTCCGGTGGTCCAGGCGATCGTCGAGTCGCCGCGCCCGGTCGAGGCGCCGCTCGCCCCGGTTTGGCGCTCGCGCGTCGACACGCTCGCGCGCGGCGAAACGCTGGTCGCGCTCCTGCAGCGCGCCGGCATCAGCGCCGAGCACGCCGCCCGCGCGGTCCGCGAGGCCGGCGACGTCGACGCGCGCCGCCTGCGCGCCGGGCTGACGGTGACGACGAGCGGGATGAGCACCGACACCGTCCCCGCCGAGATCGCGTTCCAGCCGGCGGTCGACCGCGTCGTCCGGCTGCGCTACCTCCAAGGCGCCTGGCAGGCGATCGAGGAGCGCCTCGCCTGGACGACCGACACGGTCGCGGCGCGCGGCGTCATCGCCTCCAGCCTGTACGAGACGCTCCACACCGCGCTCGGCGGCCGGCTCCCGGCGGCCAAGCGCTCGGAGCTGGTGTGGAAGCTCGCCGACCTGCTCGAGTACCGCGTCGACATGAGCCGCGACCTGCAGCCGGGCGACTCGGTCGGGCTGCTGCTCGAGCGGCGCGTGGCCCCCGACGGCGTGGCGCGCGAGGCGCGCATCCTCGCCGCCGCGCTCACCGTCGACGGCAAGCCGCTCGAGGCGATCCGCTACGGCAGCCGCGGCGGGGCGGCCGACTTCTACGACCAGAGCGGGAAGTCGCTCAAGGCCGCCTTCCTCCGCGCGCCGCTCGAGTTCCGCCGCATCTCCAGCGTCTTCGGGATGCGCCGCCACCCGATCCTCGGGACCTGGAAGGCGCACCGCGGCACCGACTACGCCGCCTCCTCGGGCACTCCGGTACGCGCGGTGGGCGAAGGGGTGGTGCTCAAGGCCGGGTGGGCGGGTGGCTACGGCAACGTGCTCGAGATCCGCCACCGCAACGGCTACGTCTCGCGCTACGGCCACCTGCGCGGTTTCGCCAAGGGCGTGCGCCCGGGGCGCAGCGTGGCGATCGGGCAGACGGTCGCCTACGTCGGCTCCACCGGGCTGTCCACGGCGCCGCACCTCCACTTCGAGGTGCTCGTCGGCGGACAGCAGCGCGACCCGCGCGTCGCCCTGCGCGACAAGACGGGGTGGCCGCTCGCCCCCCGCGAACGCGGCGCCTTCGCCTCGCTCCGCCAGCGCCTGCTCGCGCAGATCGACGCCCGCACCGGCGACGCGCGCCTCGCCAGCGCCGAGTAGGCATCACGACGCCGTGCCGCGGCGGGGCGCGACCGCCCGTTGACGGCCGCCTGACCGACGTCGCCCCCGGCGCGCCCTGCGCGGGGCACGCCCCCCGGCTAGCTTGCCGGCGATGACCGCCTGGCTGCTCGCGCTCGCCGTCGCCGCCGCACTCGCCGTCCTGGCCTACGTTCCGCCGCCACGCGCGCAGCTCGCCGTGGCGGCGCTCGCGTCGCTGCGCTTCGCGGCCGTGGCGCTGCTGGCCGCGCTGGCGCTCGACGCGCCGCGCGCGCGCGCCCGCGCCGCCCCTCCGCTGGTTGCGCTCGACGCCAGCGCGAGTTGGACGCGCGCGGCCGGCGGGTCGGCGTTCGCGGCCGCGCTCGACTCGGCGCGCCGCCTCGCCGCCGACACGCTCTGGCTGTTCGGCGACTCGCTGCGCGCGGGCCCCGGCGACCCCACCCCGGCCGACGCGCGCTCACGGCTCGGCGCCGTCGCCGACCGCGCGGCGGCCGCGGGCCGCCCGCTCCTCCTCGTCACCGACGGCGAGACCGACGACGCCGAGGCGCTGGCGCGCGCCCCGCGCGGCTCCCGCGCGCTGGTGCTCGCGCCCGCGCGCGGTGCCGACGCGGCGGTGCTCGGCCTCGCGCTCCCGGCCAGCGCCAGCGAGCGCGACACGCTCGACGCCGAGGTGCGCGTCGGCGCCGACGCGCGCGGCGCACCCGCGGGGCGCGTGCGCCTCCTGCTCGACGACCGACCGGCCGCCGAGGCGCCGCTGGGCGCGCTGGCGCCGTATGCCGAGCAGGTGGTGCGCGTGCGGGTGCCGCTCGCCGGGCGCGGCGGGGCCGTCGTGGCGCGCGCCGTCGTCGAGGTGCCCGGCGACGCCGAGCCGCGCAACGACACCGTCGCCGTCGCGCTCGAGGTGAGCGACGTCCCCGCCGTCGTGTTCGCGAGCGCGGCGCCCGACTACGACGCCCGCGCGGCCCTCGGCGTGGCGCGCGGCGCGCTCGGGCTGCCGGTGCGCGCCTTCTACCGCGTCGCGCCCGGCGCGTGGCGGCGCGAGGAGTCGCTGGGCGCGGTCGAAGAGGGCGCGGTGCGCGCCGCCGTCCGCGACGCCGGGCTCCTGATCCTGCACGGTGACACGGCGGTGTTCGGCGCGCCGCGCGCGCTCGGCACCGGCGCGCTGGCGCTGTTCGCGCCCCCGCGCCCGTCGGCCGACGGGGAGGAGGCGGGGGAGTGGTACGCCGTCGCCGCGCCCCCGTCGCCGCTCGCCGCCGGGCTGTCGGCCGTCGACTGGGACTCGCTCCCGCCGCTGGAGCTCGGCGCCGGTGCGCCCGCCGGCGCCTGGGTGGGAGTGCAGGCGCGGCTCGGGCGCGAGGGGCCGACGCGTCCGGCGGTCACCGGGAACGAAGGGGCACGCCGCGTGGTCGTGATCGGCGTCGGCGGACTCTGGCGGTGGCAGTTCCGCGGCGGCCCGGCCGGGGCGGCGTTCTCGGGACTCTGGGGGGGTATATTGGACTGGCTCGCCGCGGGCCGCGGCGACCGGCGGGCCGCGCTCCCCGACGGGGGCGTGCTCCGCGCCGGCGAGCCGGTGGTCTGGCGGCGCGGCGGCGCGGACTCGGTGGTGACGCTCGCGCTGGCGCGGCGCGGCGGCTCGCCGGCGACGAACGACAGCGTGGTCGTGCGCTTCGCCGGCGGGGAGCGCACCGCGACCACCGCGGCGCTCCCGGCCGGGGTATACGACGTGCGCGGCCCCGGCGGCGCCTCGGTGCTCGCCGTCAGCGCCCCGCGCGAGCTGCTCCCGCGACGCCCGGTGGTGCGGGCGGGCGCGGTGGGCGAAGGGGCGACGGCCGACCGCGCGCCGCGCCTGCGCGACGCCTGGTGGGCCTACCTGCTCCCGGTCCTGTTGCTCTGCGGCGAGTGGCTCGCGCGGCGCCGGCTCGGCCTGCGCTGAGCGGGCGCGCCCTCGCCGCTTCACGCTTCCGCCCTTCCCGCTTTCCATGTCCCGGCTGTTCCGCAAAGAGGGCGACGCGCCCCGCAAGTCGCTCTGGCAGCGCATCAAGGACGTCGCGACCACCGACGTCGGCGTCATCCTGCGCGGCGGCGTCAAGGACGGGTCGCTCGAGGAGCTGGAGGAGATCCTGCTCGCCGCCGACTTCGGCGTCCCGACCACGCTGCAACTCGTCGACAAGATCGGCGGCTACGCGCAGAAGGGGCTGATCCGCACCGAGGCCGAGTTCCAGGACGCGCTGCGACGTCTGGTGGAGGCCGAGCTGCGCGAGGGGAACAGCGACCCAGCCCTGCGCGTCGCGGGCGAGGGGCCGACCGTGATCCTCGTCATCGGCGTGAACGGGGCCGGCAAGACGACGTTCATCGGCAAGCTGGCGACGCGCTTCCGGCGGCAGGGGAAGCGCGTACTCGTCGGCGCCGGCGACACCTTCCGCGCGGGTGCGATCGACCAGCTGCGCGTGTGGGCCGAGCGCGCGGGCGCCGACTTCGTGGGCGCGAAGCCCGGCACCGACCCGGCCGCGGTGGCGTTCGACGCGATCGACGCGGGGGCGACGCGCGCCGCCGACGTGGTGATCGTCGACACGGCGGGGCGGCTGCACACGAGCGGCGGGTTGATGGAGGAGATGAAGAAGGTGCACCGCGTGGTGCAGAAGCGCCTCCCCGGCGCGCCGCACGAGACGCTGCTGGTGCTCGACGGCACGATCGGGCAGAACGCGGTGCAGCAGGCCAAGCAGTTCTCCGAGGCGATCCCGGTCACGGGGCTCGTCGTCACGAAGCTCGACAGCACGGCGAAGGGGGGCGTGGTGGTCGCGGTGCACGAGGCGCTCGACCTCCCCGTGAAGTTCATCGGCGTCGGCGAGGGGGCCGAGGACCTCGAGGCGTTCGACCCGGCGGCCTTCGCTCGGGAGCTCGTGGAGGACTGAGCTGCCCCCGGCGACGAGCACCCGGCTCTCCCTCGACACCCCCGTCACCTACCTGAAGGGGGTCGGGCCGGCGCGCGCGCTGGCGCTGGCGAAGCTCGGCGTCATCTTCGCGCGTGACCTGCTCTACCACGTCCCCCACCGCTACGAGGACGCGAGCACGGTCTCGCGTATCGCCGACCTCGAGGCGGGGATGGACGGCACGATCATCGGGCGCGTGGTGTCGAAGGGCGTCATCCCGACGCGGAAGGGGCTGCGCATCTTCCAGGCGGTGGTGAAGGACGCGACCGGGATGCTCGAGGTGTCGTGGCCCGGGCAGCCCTTCCTCGACCGCACGATCGCGAAGGGCGACGTGCTGCTGCTCACCGGCACCGTGCGCTTCTTCCACGGGCGCCAGCTGCAGCCGCGCGAGTTCGTGAACCTGGGCGCGGAGGAGCAGGGGACGGGCGGGGGGCGCGTGCTCTCGGTGTACCCGGCCACCGAGGGGCTCTCGTTCAAGCAGATCCGCACGCTCGTCGAGGCGCACCTCGACGCGCTCCTGCCGCAGGTCACCGAGCCGCTGCCGCCCGACCTGCTGGCGCTCGCCGGCGTGCCGCCGCTCCCCGAGGCGCTGCGCATGGTGCACCGGCCCACCAGCATCGCCGAGGCGCTGGAGGGGCGCGCGCGGCTGGCGTTCGAGGAGCTGCTGTGCGTGCACATCCTCCACCGGCGCGCCAACGCGCTGGCCCGCGACCGGCGCGACGGGATCGCCTTCGTCAACCGCCGCGAGCTGACGTCGGCGTTGAAGGCCGCGCTCCCCTTCGAGCTCACCGGCGCGCAGACGCGCGCGCTGCGCGAGATCGTCGCCGACATGACGAGCGACCGGCGCATGCACCGGCTGCTGCAGGGGGACGTGGGAAGCGGGAAGACCATCGTGGCCCTCTTCGCCTCTCTGCTGGCGATGGAGAACGGGTGGCAGGCGGCCGTCATGGCGCCCACCGAGCTGCTCGCCGAGCAGCACCACCGCACCTTCACCCGCCTGCTCGAGCCGCTGGGCGTCCGCCCGGCGCTCGTGACCGGCCGGCTCTCCGCGCGCGAGCGGCGCGACGCCGCCGAGCTGATGGCCCGCCCGGCGCCGCTGCTGGTGGTCGGTACGCACGCGCTGGTGCAGGAAGCGACGCAGTTCGCCCGCCTCGGCTTCGTGGCCGTCGACGAGCAGCACCGCTTCGGCGTCGAGCAGCGTAAGGCGCTGAGCGCGAAAGGGGAGGCGCCGGACGTGCTGCTCATGAGCGCCACGCCGATCCCGCGCTCGCTGGCGCTGACGCTGTACGGGGACCTCGACGTCAGCATCCTCGACGAGAAGCCGCCGGGGCGCCAGCCGATCACGAGCGCGCTGCGCCCCGAGAGCGCGCGCGAGCGCGTGCTGCAGTTCGTCGAGCGCGAGATCGAGAAGGGGCGCCAGGCGTACGTCGTCTACCCGCTGATCGACGAGTCGGAGAAGTCGGACCTGAAGGCGGCGACGGTGGCGTTCGAGGAGCTGACCGAGGGGCCGCTCGCGCACCGCCGCGTGGGGCTGCTGCACGGGCGCCTTCCGGCCGAGCAGAAGGATGCCGTGATGCGCGCCTTCCGCGACGGGGAGCTGGACGCGCTGGTGGCGACGACGGTGATCGAGGTCGGGATCGACGTCGCCAACGCGACGGTGATGCTCATCGAGCACCCGGAGCGCTTCGGCCTCTCGCAGCTGCACCAGCTGCGCGGGCGCGTCGGGCGCGGCGGCGAGCAGTCGTACTGCATCCTGCTCGGCGACGTGGGGCAGGAGGCCGCCGAGCGCCTGCACGTCTTCGTCGACACCGAGGACGGCTTCGAGATCGCGCGCGCCGACCTGCGCCTGCGCGGGATGGGCGACCTGTTCGGCGAGCGCCAGAGCGGCGAGCCGACGTTCCGCATCGCCGACCCGCTGCGCGACGAGGAGCTGAATCTGGCCGCGCGCGAGGGCGCCGAGCGCCTGCTCGGCCGCGACCCCGAGCTCACCGCGCCGGAGTCGCAGGGGGTGCGGCAGCTGCTCGGGACGCGGTATGCGCGGTCGATCGAGCTGTTCAGAGTGGGATGAAGCGTGAACGGATAGGGCGTGAACAGATAAAGCGTGAACGGATACCGCGTACCTACGGCCTCGAGCCAGTTGTTACGCGGTATCCGTTCACGCCCCACCCGTTCACGCCCTATCCGTTCACGCCCTATCCGGTCAGGGCCTCGTCGGCGGCGCCAGCCGTCGCCGCACCCGATCCAGCTCCGCCTTCGTCTGCTCGAGCTCCGCGCGCAGTCGCGCGATCTCCTCGTCGCGCGGGCGCAGGCTGTCGCGCGGGATGAGCACGGCCGCCGCGGCCCGCTCGGCGGCCGCGGCGACGCGCACCGAGTCGGCGTCGGCGACGAGGCGGCGGATGACGTGCGCTTCGGCGCCGTGCACGTGTAGCGGGCCGCCGGCGGCGTAGGCGTCCAGGTCGTCCATCGCCGCCTGCGGCGCGCGGGCGCGGCTCGCCGGGTCGGCGCGCAGCAGGGCGCGCTGGAAGAGCGCGTCGATCGCCGCCGGCGTCCCCGGGAACTCGGCGCGGAAGCGGCCGAGCACACTGTCCGCCTGCGCGTCCTCACCGCGGCTCCGCAGCTCGGCCACGGTGTCGCGCGCGGCCGCCCACCGGCGCGCCGCGACGTCGGCGAACGTCTCGGGCGGGGGCGGCGGAGGCGGCGGCGCGGGCGGCGCCGAGCGGCACCCGGCGGCGAACGCCGCGCCCAGCGCGGCCAGGGCCGCGAGTGCCGGGCGGCGGCGACGGGCGCGGCTCACGCGCGGCCCGCGCCGACGGCCAGGCGGCCCGGCGCGTCGCCCGCGCGGCTGGCGGGTTCGATCGCCGGCGGCCGCTCCCCGGCGACCGTCGGCAGGTCGATCGTGAACGTCGTGCCAGCGCCCGGCGCGCTGGCGACGCGGATGTCGCCGCCGTGCGCCTCGACGATCTCGCGCGCGATCGCGAGCCCGAGCCCGCTCCCCTTGTGCGTGGCGGCCGCCTGGTTGTCGGCCTGGAAGAACTTGTCGAACACGTGCGCGAGTTGCTCGGCCGGGATCCCCGCGCCGGTGTCCTTGACAGCGAAGCGCACCGTGCCGCGCCGCCCGCCGCCGCTGGCGGCCAGCTCCACGCGTCCGCCGGCGTCGGTGAACTTGAAGGCGTTGGTCAGCAGGTTCGCCAGCACCTCGGTCATCCGGTCGCGGTCCCAGGTCACCACTTCGGGCAGGTCGCGCGTGGTCGTGACGCGGAACTCGACGCCCCCCTGCGTGCCGAGCACCGCGAACGTCTGCTGCAGCTCGGTGACGAAGTTGCGCACCGACATCGGGCGCGGCTCCAGGCGCGCCGCCCCCGCCTGGAAGCGGCTGACGTCCAGCAGGTGCTGCACGAGCCGCGACAGCGTCTGCGCCTGGTTCTCGACCGTCGCGAGCACCTCGAGCTGCTTCTCCGTCATCGGGCCGTACAGCCGGTCCTCGAGCAGCGACAGGTAGCCGAGGATGACGTTGATCGGCGTCTTGAGCTCGTGCGACGCGACCGACACGAACTCCGCCCGCAGCTTGTCGAGCCCGTGCAGCTGGTCGGCCATCGAGCGGAAGCTCAGCGCCAGGCGCCCGAACTCGTCGCGCCGCGACGGCGCCACCGAGAGCTGGTGCGTGAAGTCGCCGTCGGCCACCGCGCGCATCCCGGCTTCGAGGTCGCGCACCGGACGGCTGACCGAGCGCGTGAGCCAGATCGCGACCAGTAGCGCCCCCGCCAGCGCCGCCGCCAGCAGCATCGCCGCCCGCTGGTACGCCTCGCGCGCGTCGTCGCGGGCGCGCGTCACCCGGTCCTGCGCGCGGCCCGCGAGGTCGCGCTCGGCGTCGGTGACCGCGCGCTCGACGGCCGCGATGGCGGGGACGACGTGCTGCCCGGAGATGCTGTCGGCCGCCGCACCGCGCTTGGCCCGCGCCGCCGCCAGCTCGGCCTCGGTGGAGCGCTCGATCTCGGCGGCCGAGCGGCGCAGTCGCCCCGACAACCCGTCGAGGTCGAACGCCTGCACCGAGTCGGCGAGCGCGCGCAGGCGTTGGACGCCGCTGCGCGCGTACTCTTCCGTTCCGGCCGAGTCCGGCAGGAAGAGGACCGCGTCGTCGGCGGCGCGCAGGTCGCGTGTGATCCCACGCACCTGCCCCAGCAGGATCGACGCCGCGACCTCCTGCCGCTTCAGTTGATCCGCCGCGCCCGCCGAATCCTGCAGCGCGCGCAGTGCGAGCAGCAGCGGCACCCCGAGGAGCGCCGCGATGAGGGCGAAGCCGAGCGTGAGGCGGGAACGAAGCGTCATGCCGCGGAGCGAACGGACTGAAGAGTGCGCACCCACGAACCTAGCCGTTCGCCGCGCCGCTGGCGAACGCCGGACCCGCGACATTGTGCCCGTCGCGTGCCACGCCAACGCTCGCCGGCCCGAAAAGGACGCGGGCGGGGTGGCGCGCGCCACGGCGGACGCGTCGCCGAACGTGACTTTCGTCACCAACGACGCTACACGACCCCGGCCGTGCGCGCGCGACGCGCCATACCGCGCGTTCGCACCGCGTGACGGTCGGTGCGCGGGCGCGCACGCGTGGCGGCGGCGCGACGTGGCGCCGCGCGGCGCCGGCGCGCGGCCTCGTTGACGGCGGCCGACGGGCTCGGTTAGGTTGCCGGCCCGCCGTGAGAATCGCGTAACTGCCGATCCGACAATGACATTCCCGTCCGTCCGCATCTCCGAACTGGGCCGCCACACCGGCGCGACGGTCGCCGTCCGGGGGTGGGTGACACACCTGCGCTCGTCGGGCAAGGTCGCGTTCGTCGTGCTGCGTGACGGCAGCGGATTGCTACAGGCGGTGGTGGTGAAGAACGCCGTCCCCGCCGACACGTGGGACGCGTTCGGCCGGCTCACGCTCGAGACGTCGCTCGAGGTCACGGGCGAGGTGCGCGCCGACGCGCGCGCGCCGGGCGGCTACGAGCTCGGGGTGCAGTCGCTCGCGGTCATCGGCCCGAGCCCGCTCGACTACCCGATCCAGCCGAAGGAGCACGGGGTCGACTTCCTGCTCGACCACCGCCACTTCTGGCTGCGCACCCCGCGCCAGGCGGCGATCCTGCGCATCCGTCACGAGGTGGAGCAGGGGATCCACGACTTCTTCTACGAGCGCGGCTTCGTCCGCTGCGACACGCCGATCCTCACCGGCGCGCAGGGGGAGAGCGGCGGGCTGTTCGAGACCGAGTATTTCGAGGAGGGGAAGGCGTACCTCGCGCAGACGGGGCAGCTGTACGGCGAGGCGCTGGCCGCCGCGCTCGGCCGCATCTACACGTTCGGCCCGACCTTCCGCGCCGAGAAGTCGAAGACGCGCCGCCACCTCACCGAGTTCTGGATGATCGAGCCGGAGATGGCGTGGTACGACCAGGACGACAACATGGACTTGCAGGAGGAGTTCGTGCGCTTCCTGGTCGAGCGCGTGCGCGAGCGGCGCGCCGCCGAGCTGCAGACGCTGGAGCGCGACGTCTCGAAGCTCGACTGCGTGCGCGAGCCGTTCGTGCGCCTCGACTACTCGGACGCGGTGACGCTCCTCCAGTCGAAGGGGAGCGACATCAAGTGGGGCGAGGACCTCGGCGCGCCCGACGAGGCGATCGTCGTGGCCGAATACGAGCGTCCGGTGTTCGTCGTGAACTACCCCAAGGAGGCGAAGGCCTTCTACATGAAGGAGAACCCGGCCGACCCGCGCACGGTGCGTTGCGCCGACCTGCTCGCGCCCGAGGGGCGGGGCGAGATCATCGGCGGGTCGCAGCGCGAGGACGACTACGACAAGCTGCTCGGGCGCATCCGCGCCGAGGGGCTGCCGGAGGAGGCGTACTCCTGGTACCTCGACCTGCGGAAGTACGGCACGTTCGTGCACTCGGGCTTCGGGATCGGGCTCGAGCGCACGGTGGCGTGGATCGCGGGGGTGGAGCACATCCGCGAGGTCATTCCGTTTCCGAGGATGATGGGGCGCTTGCGACCCTGAGCTGGAAACCCAAGAGCGGGAGTCGTGACGGCGGGAGTCTCTACAGCGGGAGTCGTTACGGCGTGGCCTCGAGCTGTCAGCCGCGTAGTAACGACTCCCGCCGTGTCGACTCCCGCGGTAACGACTCCCGCAGTTCAGTCCTGCAGCTTCACCTCGTCCCACAGCTGATCGAGCACCGGGAGGCCGGCGGCCGCGACGTCGATCCCGCGCTCGGCGGCGAGGCGCTCGACGGCGGCGAAACGGTCGGCGAACTTCGCGTTCGCCTTGTCGAGCGCGATCGACGCGTGCACGCCGACCTTGCGGCACACGTTCACCACGGCGAACAGGAGGTCGCCCAGCTCGGCCTCGAGCGCGGCGTGCCGGTGGTCGGAGACGAGCAGCCCGTGCGCGAGCTGCGCCGGCGGCGCCTTCGCCAGCTCGTCGCGCACCTCCTGCAGCTCCTCGGCGACCTTGTCGACGGGCCCCTGCGCGTCCGGCCAGTCGAAGCCCACGCCGGCGGCGCGGTCCTGCAGCCGGTGCGCGCGGTGCAGCGCCGGGAGCGCTTCCGGCAGCCCCTCCTCGATCGACTTGCGCTTCCTCGCCTTGAGCGCCTCCCACCCCTTGTGCTCGACCGGCGCGCCGCCTTCGGGCGGGTAGAGGTGCGGGTGGCGCGCGCGCATCTTGGTCACCAGCGCGTGCGCCACGTCGTGCAGCGAGAACGAGCCGCGCTCCTCGGCGACCACCGAGTGGAAGAGCACCTGCAGCAGCAGGTCCCCCAGCTCGTCGCGCAGCGTGGCGTCCGCCTTCGCCGTGCCGTCGCGCACCGCGTGCTGGATCGCCTCGTCGACCTCGTACGCCTCCTCGATCAGGTACGGGCGCAGCGACTCGTGCGTCTGCGCGCGGTCCCAGTCGCAGCGCGCCCGCAGGTCGCGCATCAGCGCGAGCGTATCGTCAAGCGTCGTGGGCGGTTGCCCCGCGTGGTCGTCTTGCATCGCCTTCGCGCCGTCCCTTAGGTTTGCGGCTCCCGAGGCGCACGTCCGCGCCGCTCCCGGCCCGGACCGCGCATGTTCGCTCAATCTACACCCGACGCCCCCGCGCACCCCGACCGGCAGCGCGCGTGGCTCGACGTGGACCTGGCGGCGCTCGTGCGCAACGCCGCGCGCGTGCGCGACCGCGCCGGCGCGCCGCTCCTCCCGATGGTGAAGGCGGACGCGTACGGGCTCGGCGCGGTGCCGGTGGTGCGCGCGCTCGCGCCGCTCGCGCCGTGGGGGCTGGGCGTCGCGGCGGTCGCGGAGGGCGAGGTGCTGCGCGCCGCCGGGTGGGAGGGGCGCGTGCTCGTCTTCACGCCGCTGCTCGCCTCCGAGCTGCCGCGCGCCCGCGCCGCCGGGCTCACCCCGTCGCTGCACCGCGCCGACGACGTGCGCGCGTGGGCCGACGCCGGCGGCGGCGCCTGGCACCTGGCGGTCGACACCGGGATGTCGCGCGCCGGCGCGCGCTGGGACGCGGTCGACGCGCTGGTCGACGCGGCGCGCGCGCACCCGCCGGAGGGCGCGTACACGCACTTCCACTCCGCCGACGCCGATCACGCGTCTCGCGCCGAGCAGGAGGCGCGCTTCCGCGCCGCCGTCGCGCGACTCCCTGCGCGCCCGGCGCTGCTCCACGCCGAGAACAGCCCCGGGGTCGAGCACGGGGAGGGCGCGTCGGCGTGGGACCTGGTGCGGCCGGGCGTGTTTGTCTACGGCGTGGCGACCGACGGCGCGCTGGCCGCGGAGCCGGTGGCGCACCTGCGGGCGCGCGTGGTCGACCTGCGCGAGCTGCGGCCCGGCGAGACGGTGAGCTACGGCGCCACCTGGGTGGCGCGCCGCGCGGCGCGGATCGCCACCGTCGCGGCGGGGTACGCCGACGGCTACCGGCGCGCGCTCTCCAACGCCGGTGTCGCCCTTCTCGCCGGGCGCCGGGTGCCGGTGGCGGGGCGGGTGACGATGGACATGACGATGCTCGACGTGACCGACGTTCCCTGCGCGGTCGGCGACGTCGTCACCCTGCTCGGCCGCGACGGCGGCGCGGTGCTGACGGCCGCCGAGGTGGCGGCGATGGGGGAGCTCTCCCCGTACGAGCTGCTCACCGGGCTGCGCGGCCGCCTTCCGCGCTTCTACCACGACGGCATGACCCCGACCCTGCCGGACGCGCCATGACGCGGCGCGCGGTGATCCTGGTGCTCGACGGCGTCGGCTGCGGCGCGGCCCCCGACGCGGCGGCCTACGGCGACGCCGGGAGCGACACCCTCGGTCACGTCGCGGCGGCGGTGGGCGGGCTGGCGCTCCCGCATCTGGAGCGGCTCGGGCTCGGCAACGTCGCGCCGCTGGCCGGTGTCTCACCGGTCGCGAGCCCGGACGGCGCGTGGGGAGTGATGCTCCCCCGGTCGGCCGGGAAGGACAGCACCACCGGGCACTGGGAGATCGCGGGGGTCCACCTGGAGCGGCCGTTCCCCACCTACCCGCATGGCTTCCCGCCCGAGGTCGTCGCCGAGTTCGTCGCGCGCACCGGGCGCGGGATCCTGGGAAACGTGGTCGGCAGCGGGACGGCGGTGCTCGACGAGTACGGCGAGGCGCACCGCCGAACGGGAGAGTGGATTCTCTACACCTCGGCCGACTCGGTCTTCCAGGTGGCGGCGCACGAGGAGGTCGTTCCGCTCGCCGAGCTGTACGCCGCCTGCGAGGCGGCGCGGGCGCTCCTGGCGGCGCCGCACGATGTGTCCCGGGTGATCGCCCGCCCGTTCGTGGGCGAGCCGGGGGCGTGGCGCCGGACGGCCAACCGCCGCGACTACTCGATCGCCCCGCCGGCCGAGACGCTCCTCGACGCGCTGGCGGCGGCCGGGATCCCACGGGCCGGGGTGGGGAAGGTCGACGACCTGTTCGCCGGTCGGGGGATCGCAGCCCGCCACACCGCGTCCAACGCCGAGGGGGTCGCGGCCATCGGGGAGTGGCTGGCCGGCCCAACGGGTGGGTTGCTCTTCGCCAATCTGGTAGATTTCGACACCCAGTTCGGGCACCGCAACGACGTGCCCGGCTTCGCGGGGGCGCTGCGGGAGTTCGACGCGGCGCTCCCGTCCCTGCAAGCGCTCCTGCGCGAGGACGACCTGCTCTTCATCACCGCCGACCACGGGAACGACCCGACCACCGCCACGACGGACCACGCGCGCGAGCGCGTGCCGCTGCTCGTGGCCGGGGCGCGCGTGCGTCCGGGCCCGGTGGGGGAGCGCGAGACGTTCGCGGACCTCGGCGCCACCGTCGGCGAGTGGCTCGGCGTTCCGTATCGCGGGCGCGGGCGGTCGTTCCTGTCCGACGTCGTGGCGCCGTGACCGTGCCCGCCGCGACGCACCCGCGCCTGGACGAGCTGACGGCCCGCGCGCGCGACGTGATGGCGCGCGCCTACGCCCCCTACTCGCGCTTCCGCGTGGGCGCGGCGCTGCTCACCGACGGCGGCGACGTCTTCACCGGCTGCAACGTCGAGAACGCCGCCTACCCGTCCGGCATCTGCGCCGAGCGGGGGGCGGTGGCCGCCGCCGTGGCCCAGGGGCGCCGCGACTTCGCCCTGCTCGTGCTGGCCACGGAGGCCGACGCCCCCGCGCCGCCCTGCGGGATGTGCCGGCAGGTGCTGGTCGAGTTCGCGCCGTCGCTTCCGGTGGTCAGCGTGACCGCCGACGGCCGCGCGCACGCCTGGTCGATGGCGGAGCTGCTGCCGCGCCCCTTCCTCCCCGATTCGCTCGCGGGCGTCTGACGCCGCGCGCCCTTCCCGCTCGCTTGTGATCTCGTCGTTCCCCACCGCCCGGGCGCCCCGCCGCCTCGCCGCGCTGCTCGCGCTGGTCGCCGCCGTCGCCGCGGCGTGCAGCGAGAGTCTCGACGGCGGCGAGGCCTGCCCGTCGCTCTGCCCGATCGCCAACACCGCCGTCATCGACACGGTGCTCGACGCCGTGGTGCTCGACACCGCGCTGGCCGGCTTCCCCGTCCCCGGGGAGGCGGCGGCGCAGGTGCTCGCCCTGCAGCCCGGTCCCGACTCGCTGGACGTGCGCGCCGTGGTGCGCTTCGACTCGCTCCCGGCGCGCTACTTCCCGCTAGGCGGGGGCGACTCGGTGACCATCACCACCGCCGACAGCACGGTGCTCAGCCTCCGCCTCGACACCACCGGCACGCGCTACGCGCAGGCGGTGACCATCGAGGCATACGACGTCGACACCGCCGCCGCGGTCGACACGGTCTCGGCGGCGCTGACCGCGCTCTTCCGGCCGGGGCGCCGCCTGGGCGCGGTGACGCTGGCGCCGGGGACGGCCGTCGACTCGGTGCGGCTCCGGCTGTCGGACAGCGCGCTCGTCGCCAGCGTGCGCTCGACGCGGCGGCTGCGCATCGGGCTCCGCCTGGTGAGCGCCGGCGCCGCCCGCGTGCGCTTCGGCAGCGCGCAGGGGAGCACGCAGGGGGCGCGCCTGACCTTCGACCCGCAGCGCGACACGATCTACACCGCGGTGACCGTCGGCGCGGCGTCGTCGACCCCCGCGGTCCCGCAGGTGGCGGCCGGGTTCCGCGACTTCTCGTTCGTCGCCCGGTCGTCGCGCGCGCCGTCGGGCGCCGACCTGGTGGTCGGCGGCTACACCGGGCAGCGCACCTTCATCCGGTTCGTCGTCCCGCGCCGCCTCACCGACTCCACGACCGTCGTGCGCGCGACGCTGGAGGTGGTGCAGCGCCCGGCGCGCGGCGTGGTCGCCACCGACACGGTGACGCTCCGCACGCAGGCCGTGGTGGCCACCGACTCGCTGGTCGACGTGCGGCGCGCCGCGACGCTGATCGCCCCCCCGGGGCTGCTGGCGCTCGACTCGGTGCGGCTCGCGCCCGCGGACAGCGGGCGCCGCTCGCTCTCGCTCGTCGCGTTGGTGCGAGCCTGGCGCGAGTTCCCGGCCGGCACGCAGCGCGCGCTCGTGCTGCGCGACCCGTTCGAGGGGCTGCAGGGCGGCGAGGTCCGCTTCTTCTCCGCCGAGGCGCCGGCGGCGCTGCGCCCGCGGCTCCGCCTGAGCTACATCCCCCGCACCGACTTCGGGCTCCCGTGATGACCATCCGACACGTCCGCGTCGCGAGCGGGCTCGCGTTCGGCGCCGCGTTGGCCGCGGCCCCCGCCGCCGCGGTCGCCCAGGGAAGCCTCGGCGCACAGGGCTTCGGCTATCCCACCGGGCAGCTCAGCACCCGCGCGCTCGGCACCGGGGGCGGCCTCGCCGAGTTCGACCAGGCGTCGCCGCTCAACCCGGCCGCCATCTCGTACTTCCGGCGCGCGCAACTGAGCGTGCAGTACGACCCCGAGTTCCGCCGCGTCACCGCGGGCGGCGCGAGCCAGAACGCCACCATCGCGCGCTTCCCGGTGATCGCGGTCGGCATCCCCGCGGGCTCGCGGATGGCCGTCGGGCTGAGCGCGTCGACGTACCTCGACCGCACCTTCACCACGACCTTCCAGAGCACCGCGACCATCGGCGACCAGACGGTCACCGCCACCGAGTCGATCGAGTCGCGCGGCGCCGTCACCGACCTGCGCGCGGGACTCGGCTACCTGGCCGCGCGCTGGCTGCGCGTCGGCGTCGCGGGGCACGTGCTGACGGGGGAGAACCGGCTGGTCTCGGGGCGCCAGTTCGCCGACACGAGCCAGTTCGGCTCCGTCTCCGACTCGTCGACGCTCGACTACAGCGGCGCCGCCGTCTCGGGCGGGGTGGAGCTGACGCCGGTGCGCGGGCTGACGCTCGCGGCCTCGGCGCGACGCGGCTTCGACCTGCGCGTGCAGCGCAACGACACCACGCTGCGCAGCGCGAGCGCCCCCGACCGCCTGGGCGTCGGGGTGCGCTTCGACCGGATCACCGGCGCCAGCTTCGCCGCCAGCTACGCCCGCACCAGCTGGACGCGCGTGCGCGGCCTCGGCTCGTCGGCGCTCGAGGTGCGCGACGCGCCCGAGCTGATGGTCGGACTCGAGGCGGTCGGGCCGCGCTTCGGCGACACGCCGACGCTGCTCCGCCTGGGGGGGCGCGACCGCACCCTCCCGTTCGGGCTCGGCGGCGGTGAGGTGCGCGAGCGCGCCTACGCCGGCGGCTTCGGGCTCCCGCTGGCCGCCGGCCGGGCGCTCCTCGACCTCGCGGTGCAGCGCGCCTCGCGGTCGCTCGACGGCGCGGTCCCCACCGCCGGCGGCGCGTCGGTCGACGCCAGCGAGCGCGCCTGGACGGTCAGCATCGGCCTCACCGTACGCCCCTGACGCGCGTCCGCACGTGACCGCCCCCACCGCCGACGAGCCACTCATCCTGGTCGCCGACGACGTCGCGGCCAACGTCGAGCTGCTCTCCGACCAGCTCAAGATCCTCGGCTTCCGCACCGTCGCGGCTGTCGACGGGCCGAGCGCGCTCGCGGCGTGCTTCGAGCACCGCCCCGACCTCTGCCTGCTCGACGTCTCGATGCCGGCGGGCGACCTGGGCGTCCCCGACCGGCAGACCGGCTTCGAGGTCTGCCGCCGCATCAAGCGAGACCCGCGCACGGCGCGCATCCCGGTCATCTTCGTCACCGCGCTGAACGACACCGCCGACCGGGTGAAGGCGATCGAGTCGGGGGGCGACGACTTCCTCACCAAGCCGCACAACCGGCTGGTGCTCGGCGCCCGCGTGCGCAGCCTGCTCAAGCTCAAGGGTGCAACCGACGCGCTCGAAGACTCGCTGCGCAAGCTGCGCGAGCTGGAGAAGGTCCGCGACGACCTGATGAAGATGATCGTCCACGACCTCAAGTCGCCGCTCACCTCCGTGCTCGCCACGCTCGAGATGGTGATCGACGGCGACTTCGGCGCGACGAGTGAGGGGCAGCGGCAGGCGCTCGCGGACGCGCAGGCCAAGTCGCAGGAGTTGCTCGCGCTGATCGACGACCTGCTGCACATCGCGCGCATCGAGGAGGGGGCGATCCAGCTCGCGCCGCAGCGCGTCGACCCGCGCGCCTTCTTCCCCGAGCTGCTGCGCGACTGGCACGTGCGTTTCGAGTCCGCCGGGGCGCGCGCCGAGGTGGAGGTGGCCGCCGACACGCCGCCGTTCGTCGCCGACGTCGGGCTGCTGCGCCGCGTGCTCGGCAACCTGCTCCAGAACGCGATCGCGCACGCCGCCGACCCGGTGTCGGTGCGCGTGAGCGCGCGGCGCGACCCCGAGGGGGTGCTGATCAGCGTCGCGGACACCGGGCCCGGGATCCCGCCCGAGTACCACGAGCTGATCTTCCGGAAGTTCGAGACGGTGAAGCTCCAGACTGCGCCGCGCGTGCGCGGGTCGGGGCTCGGGCTCGCCTTCTGCAAGCTCGCCATCGACGCCCACGGCGGCCGCATCTGGGTGCAGAGCGCCGCGGGGCGCGGCAGCCAGTTCCACATCCTCCTCCCGCTCGAGCCCGTGCCCCCGGCGCGCGGCTGAGCGCCCGCGCATGCGCGTCCACCTGCGCACCTTCGGGTGCCGAGCCAACCAGTACGACTCGGAGGCCGCGCGGGCGATGCTGCTCGCCGCCGGCGCGACGCTGGTGGACGCGCCCGAGGAGGCGGAGGTCGCGGTCGTCAATAGCTGCGCCGTCACCGCGCAGGCGGAGGCGGAGCTGCGCACGGCGGTGCGCCGGCTGGCGCGCGCGCGTCCCGGGCTGCGCACGGTCGTGACGGGGTGCGCGGCCGCGGTCCCGCGCGACGCCGGCGACCCGGCCCGTCTCGACGCGCTCCCCTCGGTGGTCGCCGTGGTGCCGGGCGCCGACCTCGGCGCGCTGGCGCAGGCGCTCGACCTGCCACCCGAGGCGGCGCTGGCCGTCGCTCACGTGCAGACCGGCGCCCGCGCCCTGCTGCGCGTGCAGGACGGGTGCGACGAGCACTGCACCTTCTGCGTGACCACGCTCGCCCGCGGCGCCAACCGCTCGCGCCCGGTCGCGACGCTGCTGGGCGAGGCCGAGCGGCTCGCCGAGACGCACCCCGAAATCGTGCTCACCGGAATCCACATCGGCACGTACGGGCGCGACCTCGGCACCTCGCTCGGCGCGCTGCTGGAGGCGCTGGTGGCGCGCGTGCCGCACGCCCGCTTCCGCCTGTCGAGCGTCGAAGCGACCGAGGTGGACGACCGACTGGCGGCGCTGCTGCGCGACGCCGCGGCGCAGGTCTGCCCGTACCTGCACGCGCCGCTGCAGTCGGGGAGTGACCGGCTCCTGCGCCGCATGGGGCGTCACTGGTACACGGCCGCCGCCTACGCCGACGCCGTCGAGCGGCTGACCGACGGGCGCCCGACCTTCGGGCTCGGCGCCGACGTGATAGCCGGCTTTCCAGGCGAGACGGAGGAGGACCACGCGACCACGCTGGCGCTGGTGGCGCGCCTGCCGTTCACGACGCTGCACGTCTTCCCCTACTCGGCGCGCCCCGGCACCGCGGCGACGCGCCTTCCCGACCCGGTGCCGCCGGCGGTGGCCCAGCGGCGCGCGGCCGAGCTGCGGGCGCTCGCGCGGCAGAAGGCAGACGCCTACGCCGCACGCCGCGCCGGCGGGGCGGCGGACGTGGTGGTCGTGGGCGAGGGCGCGCGCCGTACCGGGCTCACCGCCGACTACCTGACCGTGGCACTCGGCGACCACACCCCGCCGCGCCGCACGCGCTTCGCGGCCACGCTGGCGCGCGGGGACGACGAGCGGCTGATCGCGCAGCCGGCGGTGGACGCTGGAGTGAGCGGCTAAGGGGTGCACCGCCAAGGGGTTACGGGCTAACTTGCACTGCCCGGTGCGAGCCGCGCCGGTCCCCATCCCCGAAGGGCCCTGCCATGTCCCGTCCGACCGTCTACATCGAGACCTACGGCTGCCAGATGAACGTGAGCGACTCGGAGCTCATGTACGGCAGCCTGGCCGCGCACGGCTACCAGGCCGTCGACGGCCCCGAGGGCGCGGACGTGATCCTGGTCAACACCTGCGCCATCCGCGACCACGCCGAGCAGCGCGTGATCGGCCGCCTGGGCGAGCTGCGACGCCACATGAAGCCGGGAACGGTGATGGGCGTCGCCGGGTGCATGGCGCAGCGCCTCGGCCCGACCCTGCTGGAGAAGGCGCGTCACGTCTCGCTCGTGGTGGGCCCCGACGGCTACCGCGCGCTCCCGCAGCTGCTCGAGGGTGCGCGGCAGGGGGAGCGCGTCACCGCCACCAGCTTCGACCTCGAGGAGCACTACGAGGACTTCGCGCCGCGCCGCTTCGACAAGGTCAAGGCGTGGGTCCCCGTGCAGCGCGGGTGCGACTACCGCTGCACCTACTGCATCGTCCCGTACACCCGCGGCGCGGAGCGCAGCCGCAAGCTCGACGACGTGGTGCGCGAGGTCGAGCAGGTCGTGCGCGACGGGATGAGCGAGGTCGTCCTGCTCGGCCAGACGGTCAACTCGTACCACGACGGGGCGCACGACTTCGCGGCGCTGCTGCGCGCGGTCGGTCGCGTGGACGGCGTGCGCCGGATCCGCTTCACCAGTCCGCACCCCAACGACTTCTCGGACGCGGTGATCGCGGCGATGGCCGAGGTGCCGCAGGTATGCGAGCACGTCCACCTGCCGATGCAGAGCGGCTCGTCGCGTGTGCTCAAGCGCATGCTCCGGCGCTACACGCGCGAGGGGTACGCGGAGTGCGTGCGCCGGCTGCGCGCCGCGATCCCGGGGCTCAACCTCACCACTGACATCATCGTCGGCTTCCCCGGCGAGACCGACGCCGACTTCGAGGAAACGGTCTCGCTCGTCGAGGAGCTGGGCTTCGAGGACGCGTACACCTTCAAGTTCTCGCTGCGCGAGGGGACGCCGGCCGAGCGGATGCGCCCCGAGGATTTCGTTCCCGACGAGGTGGCGAGCGCGCGGCTGGCGCGGCTGATCGCGGTCGTCCGCGCCGGCGCCCGCGCGCGCAACCTGCGCCTGCTCGGCACGCGCCACGAGGTGCTGGTCGAGAAGGAAGCGCGCCGCGGCGAGATGTTGCAGGCGCGGACGCGCGACTTCAAAACGGTCATGCTCCCGCCCGAGGGCGTGGCGATCGGCGGCTACTACACGGTGGAGCTGACCGGCACCACCGGCTCGACCTTCACCGGGGCCGTGGTCCAGGACGCGCCCGCGCGCCGGCTCCCGCTGCCGATGGCTGCCGGCGCCGCGCCGGCCTGCTGACCTCCGCCTCCCCCATTCCCTTCCGCACGCCGCTCGTGTCTACCGACGCCCCGACGCGCACGAACTTCATCCGCGAGCTGGTGGCCGAGGACGTCGAGACCGGCCGCTTCGGCCGCCAGGTCACGACGCGCTTCCCGCCGGAGCCGAACGGCTACCCGCACCTCGGCCACGTCAAGTCGATCGTCCTGAACTTCGGGCTGGCGCGCGAGTTCGGCGGGCGCTGCAACCTGCGCTTCGACGACACGAACCCGTCGACCGAGGACGTGAAGTACGTCGAGGCGATGAAGGGCGACGTGCGCTGGCTGGGCTACGAGCCGGACGCGGAGCTGTACGCGAGCGACTACTTCGAGAAGCTGTACGAGATCGCCGAGGGGCTGGTGCGGGCGGGGAAGGCGTACGTCGACTCGCAGACGGAGGAGCAGATCCGCGAGGGGCGCGGGACGGTCACGACGCCGGGGACGGACAGCCCGTACCGCGCGCGCACGCCGGAGGAGAACCTCGACCTGCTGCGCCGGATGCGGGCGGGCGAGTTCCCCGACGGGGCGCATGTGCTGCGCGCCCGGATCGACATGGCGCATCCGAACATGATCATGCGCGACCCGCTCCTCCTGCGCATCCGGCACGCCGAACACTACCGGCGCGGGGGGGAGTGGTGCATCTACCCGCTCTACGACTTCGCGCACGGGCTCAGCGACGCGATCGAGGGGATCACGCGCTCGCTGTGCACGCTCGAGTTCAAGGACAACCGCGACATCTACGACTGGCTGGTGCGCGAGGCGGGGGAGCTCGACGGGCGGTCGTTCGCGCTCGAGACGCCGCCGCCGACGCAGATCGAGTTCGCGCCGCTGGAAGTCGAGTACACGGTGCTGAGCAAGCGCAAGTTCCGGCGCCTGGTCGACGAGGGGCGCGTGGCGGGGTGGGACGACCCGCGCATGCCGACGATCGCCGGGCTGCGCCGCCGCGGCGTGACGCCCGAGGCGCTGCGCAACTTCGCCGAGGCGGTGGGCGTGGCGCGCAAGCCGGCGCGCACCGAGCTGGCGACGTTCGAGCACCACGTGCGCGACGACCTGAACATGCGCGTGCCGCGCCGCATGGCGGTGCTGCACCCGCTCAAGGTGGTACTCACGAACTACCCGGAGGGGCAGGTCGAGGAGCTGGACGCGCCGTCGTATCCGCACGACGTCCCGCTGGAGGGGTCGCGTCCGGTGCCGTTCTCGCGCGAGCTGTGGATCGAGCGCGACGACTTCCTGGAGGACCCGCCGAGGAAGTTCTTCCGGTTGGCGCCGGGGCGCGAGGTGCGCCTGCGCTACGCCTACTTCATCACCTGTCAGGAGGTGGTGAAGGACGCCGACGGGAACGTCGTCGAGCTGCGCTGCACCTACGACCCGGCGACGCGCGGCGGCGACGCCCCGGACGGCCGCAAGGTCCAGGGGACGATCCACTGGGTGTCGGCGGCGCGGGCGCGCGACTGCGAGGTGCGGCTGTACGACCGGCTGTTCGCGGTGCCCGACCCGGAGGACGTACCGGATGGCGTGGACTTCACGACGAACCTCAACCCCGAGTCGCTGGTCGTGGTGCGCGGCGCGAAGGTGGAGCCGAGCGTGGCGGCCGACCCGCCGGGGTCGCGCTACCAGTTCGAGCGCACGGGCTACTTCGTGAGCGACGCGGTGGACTCGCGCCCCGACGCGCTCGTGTTCAACCGCACGGTGGGGCTGCGCGACAGCTGGGCGAAGGTGAAACAGCGCTGAACGGAGCCCCGCCGGCGGCCGCCTGTCAGCTCCGGTAGCGCGCCAGGACGGCGTCGACGCGCGCGTGTCCGGAGGGGAAGGGCGCCTCGTCGGGCCGCGCGCCGGCGGCGAGCAGACGCTCGATCACCGGCGGGTAGTCCACGGTCGGCAGCGCGTCCGGGCGCGGGTTGTCGAGCGCCCGGCCGCCGTGCAGCGCCGCCCACACGGTGGAGCCGAGGACGGTGCCGCCGTATCGGTTCCGCGCCTCCAGCGGGGCGCGGCGCGCGAGCAGGGCATCGATCACGTCGCCGTGGCCCAGCCACGCCGCCCAGTGCAGGGCGGTCATGCCGTCGGCGTCCGCGGCGTCGAGCGGGACGCCCGCGTCGGCGAGCAGCTCGACCACGCGTCGGTGGCCGAAGGCCGCCGCCCAGCCCAGGGCGCGTGCGCGCTCGGCGCCGGCGTCGCGCGGGAGCCGTAGCCAGCGCGGCATCGGCCGCGCCGTCCGGCGCGGGCGCGTGGGGCCCGTGGCACGTTCCCGACCCACGTCGAGCGCGAGGAGCGCGCGCACCCGCGCCTCGTCTCCCAGACCGGCGGCGGCCGGCAGCGTCTCCACGCGCGCCCCGCGGCGGGCGAGGGCGGCGGCCGCCGCCGGGTGGTGGAAGGCCAGCGCCGTCAGTAGCGGGGTACCGTCGTCCGCCACGCCGTCGACGGCCGCGCCGTGGTCGACGAGCGCGTCCACCAGCGCCGCCTGCACGCCGGCCCGGGCGGGGTGGACGCTCGACACGAGCAGATTCAGCGGCGTCTGCCACGGCCCGCCGCCGTACGTCTCGGCGCTCGCGTCCACGATCGCGCCCGCCGCGAGCAGGGCGCGCGCGACGGCGACCGCGTTCGTCGGGGTGCGCTGCCGGTAGTCCTCCACGCCGTTCGCCGCGACGTAGTGGAGCAGCATCGCCCGGTGCGTCCGGGTCGATCGCGCGCGCGCGAGCGCGGGGTCCTCGCGGAGCACTTGGTCGAGCGCCGCGAGGTCGCCCGCGATCACCGCGTCCGCCGCCGCCTCGAAACGCGCGACCGGCGCGTTCTGGTGGGCGAGCGCCTCCACGTGGGCGGCGAACGTCGGCCAGCTCGCGAAGGCGTGCTCGCGCGCGACGACGTGCTGGGCGTCGGCGAGGACGGCGGCGCGCGCAGTGCCACCTGGCTCGACGCTAAGGCGCGGGCAATGGCGGATGCGCCGCAGCGCGTCGGGGTCGCCCTGACGGGCGGCGCGGAGCAGGTCCTTGGCCTGCTTGCGGTACTGGGCGAGGTTCGGGTGCGGCGGGAGCTCGAGGGCGTCCATGCGATCCTCCTCTCATGGCGCCTGGCGTCCGCCCACGCAGGCTGAAAGAAGGATGGCCGGATGGCCGCGCACGCATGCCGGTGGGTGGGCACGGCCCTTTCCGCGGACTGGAGGCGCCCCTCGCGCTCACCGGAACGTTACGGCCCCACCGTCGCGCGTGCAACGACGCCGGTCGCCGGGCACGGGCTACTTCCGCTTGCCGAACAGGCGCGCCGGCACGCCATCGAGGATCAGCGCGACCGCGACGCCGACCAGCTGCCAGGTCCCCCACCGGCCGTCGTACCAGCGCTCGACCGCCGAGTACCAGAGCAACGTCAGCGGGGCGAAGAAGAAGCCCACGACCGGCCAGAGGACAGAGTCGAACAGCCCGCGGAACCAGTTCGTCGCCAGCCAGAGCGCGACGATCACGAGGCGCGGGGCCGCGAGCGCGAGGACGACGGCGAGGCAGGGCACGGGCGGGGGGATTGGGGCGGGCGCGGGGCGGCGTCATTGAGACGTACGCGGCGGGCGGGGGCGCGGTGTCAGCGCCGTGCGTCGCAGGGGTCCGCGGTGCGTCGGTTCGGTTTGGGGGTGGCGCTGGGGTGGTGACAGTGTGGGCGCGTGCCGCTCGTCACCGCCGCCTACCTGTGTGTCTGCGCGGGGCTGCTCGCCGGTCTGGCGGGCGGCGCACGCTGGGGCGTGCCGCTGGCCGTCGCGGGTGCGCTCGCAGGCGCGCTGCGGCGGGACGCGCGCCTCGCCGGGCTGGCGCTCGTCGCGCTGGCCGCCGTCGTCGGCGGGACCGACGTGCGGCGCCGCGACGCGCGTTGTCTGAGCGAGGTGGCGCGGGCTGCGCGCTGGCTGGCGGTGCTCGACGAGGGGGCGCGCCCGCGCGGGATCGCGCGGGGGGCAGTCGCCGGCGCGCGCTGCCCGGTGCGCGCGACGCTGCTGGTCGACGAGGGGCAGGCGCCGGCGGGCGCGGTGGTCGTCGTGCGCGGCGCCGGGGCGGTGGTCGACGGGCGGCTCACCGTGCGCGACGCCCGCGTGGAGGCGACCGCGCGGCGCGAGGCACTCCCGGCGCTGCGGGCGCGGACCGCGGCGCTGGTGGACCGGCGCTTCGGAACCGACGCGCCGCTGGTGCGGGCACTCGTCCTGGCCGACGCGCGCGGGATCGATCCGGCGGTGCGCGACCGGTACGCGGCGTCGGGGCTCGTGCACGCGCTCTCCGTCTCGGGGCTCCATGTGGCGATCGTAGGCGAGGCGTTGGCGCTGCTGCTGCGGGCGGCGCGGCTGCCACCGCGCGCCGCGTCGGCGGGCGCCGTGGCGGCAGTGGCGGCGTACGTCGCCTTGATCGGCGCGCCGGCGCCCGCGGTGCGGGCCGGCGGGATGCTCGCCATCGACGCGGTCGCGCGGGCGTTGCAGCGCCCCACCTCGCCGTGGGCGGTGCTGGCCGGCGCGGCGTCGCTGCCGCTCGTCGACCCGCGCGTGGTGGCCGACCTCGGGTACCAGCTGAGCGTCGGTGGGATGGCGGCGCTGGTAGCGGGGCGGGTGCTGGCGCGCGGGTTGGTGCAGCGCGCCCGCGACGCCGACGGGCGACCGCGCGGACCGGGCGTCGCGGCCGCCGCCGCGGCCTGGCTGCGCGGTCGCGCGGAGGGGCCGCGCCTGGTACTCGGGCGGGAGCTGGTAGTGGGGACGCTGGCGACGGTCGTATCGGCGCCGCTGGTGGCCTGGCACTTCGGGCAGGTGAGTCTGGTCGGGCCGGTGGCGAACCTCGCGGCCGGCCCCGTGCTGGCGCTGCTCCAGCCGGCGCTGTTCGCGGCGGTGCTGCTCGCGCCGTCCGACGTCGCGGGCCCGTTTGCGGCCGGCGCCTGCCGCCCGCTGCTGGCGGCGCTCGACGCGGTGGCGCAGGCGGGGGCGGCGCTCCCCGGCGCCGTCTGGCACGTGTCACCGAGTGCGCCCGAAGCGGCGCTGGCCGGCGTGGCGGCGGTCGCACTCGTCGTCGCCGCGGCGGCGCGGCGGCGCGCGCCGCCGCTGGGCCTCGCGACGGGGGCGCTGGCCGTCGCAGTCTGGGTGCCGGCGCTGCGGCCACTGCGGGGCGCGCGTCACGGCGGCGTGGCGGAGCTGCACGTGATGGACGTCGGGCAGGGGGACGCGCTGGCGGTGCGGACGCCGGCGGGGCGCTGGCTGCTGGTGGACGCCGGACGTCGTTGGCGCGGCGGGGACGCCGGTGCGCGCGTCGTCGTGCCCTGGCTGCGGCGGCGCGGCGGGGCGGTGGCGGCGCTCGTGCTCACCCACCCGCACGCCGACCACGTCGGTGGGGCGGCGTCGGTGATCGCGCGGCTCCGCCCCGCGCAGCTGTGGGATCCGGGCTTCGTGCTCGGAAGCCCCGCGTACCACGAAGTGCTGGCTGCGGCGCGCGCGGCCGGCGTCCCCTGGCGCCGCGTCTCGCCCGACGACTCGGTGGCGCTCGACGGTGTGGTGGTCCGAGTGCTCGCCCCCGACTCCGCATGGACGGCCGGGCTGGACGACCCGAACCTCGCCAGCGTGATGCTGTCGGTGCGCGTCGGTCGGGTGCGCTTCCTGCTCGTCGGCGACGCCGAGGGACCCGAGGAGCGGTGGGTGCTCGACCGGGCGGCGCGCGATCCGTCGGTGGCCGAGGCGCTGCGCGCGGACGTGCTGAAGGTGGGACACCACGGAAGTGGCACCAGCACGACCGCCCCCTTCCTGGCAGCGGTGCGCCCGCGCCTCGCGGTGATCAGCGTCGGGGCGGGGAACACGTACGGGCACCCGAGCGCCGACGTGCTGCGGCGGCTGCGGGCGGCGGGTGCGCTGGTGCTGCGCACCGATCAGTCGGGGCCGGTCGTCGTGCGCAGCGACGGCGCGGCGGTCACCGTGGAGGCGGAGGGGGCACGATGGACGTTGCCGGAGGGAGCGCCGTGAGTGTCGCGCGGCGGCTGTGGCGCGCGCTCGTCGGCGCGCCGACGCCGCTGCCGCCGGCGCTGGTGGCGCGCTACCCCGAGTTGGCGGGCGCGCGCTGGCGGCGGGGCGGGCTGCCGCCGCGCGTCGGCGGGTGGTGTTTGGGGCGGCGCACCGTGGCGGGGATCACACTCGGGCGCACAGTCTTTCTCGCCGACGCGGCCGCGCCCGCTCCGGCGTTACTCTTGCACGAGCTGGCGCACGTGGCGCAGTTTGCCGGGGCGCGCGCCTTCCCGCTCTGGTACGTGTGGGAGTCGCTGCGCCGGGGCTACGCCCGCAACCGATACGAGCTCGAGGCCGACGCCTACGCGGCGCGGGTCCTCGCCGAGCGGCCGCCCGACGGCGGCGGGCCGCCGGCGCGCGAGCGCCATTCCCAGCCGAGGAACTCCCCCGTGGTCAAGCACACGCCGACCTCCGTCGTCACCATCGAGCGGTTCATCATCGAACAGGAGCGGCAGTTCCCGGAGGCCACCGGCGAGCTCTCGGGCATCCTGTACGACGTCGCCCTGGCGGCGAAGATGATCGCCAACAAGGTGCGCTCGGCCGGGCTGGCGGACATCCTCGGCGCCGAGGGGACCGAGAACGTGCAGGGGGAGGCGCAGCAGAAGCTCGACGTGATCGCCAACGACATCATCGTCAAGGCGATGGACCACGGGGGGCGGCTGTGCGCGATGGCGTCGGAGGAGGAGCCCGACATCATCCAGATCCCCGACGGGTTCAAGTGCGGCAAGTACGTGCTGACCTTCGACCCGCTCGACGGCTCGTCGAACATCGACGTCAACGTGCCGGTGGGGACGATCTTCTCGGTGATGAAGAAGATCACGCGCGGCACGCGCGGCGAGATGGAGGACATGCTGCAGCCCGGGCGCCGGCAGGTGGCGGCGGGCTACATCATCTACGGGTCGAGCACGATGCTCGTCTACACGACCGGGCAGGGGGCGCACGGCTTCACGCTCGACCCGTCGATCGGCGAGTTCCTGCTGTCGCATCCCAACATCCGGATCCCGGACACCGGGAAGTACCTGTCGGTGAACGACTCGTACGAGCAGGTGTGGGACGAGAACGTGAAGGGGCTGATGCGCCGCTACCGCGGGCTCGACGGCGACCGCCGCCCGCTGAACGTGCGCTACGTCGGCTCGCTGGTCGCGGACTTCCACCGCAACCTCCTGGGCGGCGGCGTCTTCTGCTACCCGGCCAACGCCAAGAGTCCGCGCGGCAAGCTGCGGCTACTGTACGAGGCGAACCCGCTCGCCTTCGTGGTCGAGCAGGCGGGGGGCGCGGCGTGCGACGGGCAGCAGCGGATCCTCGACGTGCAGCCCACCGAGCTGCACCAGCGCACGCCGCTGTTCATCGGGAGCAAGGACGAGGTCGAGCTGGCGCAGCAGATGCTGGCGGCGGGGGCGCTGGTCGGCGCGGGCTGACCGCCGCGCCGGCACAGCGCGCACCGATCAGCCGGCGGCGGTGAGCGCGGGCGCGCGCGCGGGCAGGTAAGTGCCGAACGAGAAGAAGTTCCCTTCGAGGTCGAGGCAGCCGAAGTCGCGCGAGCCGTAGTCGGTGTCCTGCAGCGGGATGACGATGCGCGCGCCGCCCTCGACCGCGCGCGCGTGCAACGCGTCGACCGACGCGGCGCCGTCGACGACCAGGTAGACGACGCCCTGGCCCGGCACCGTCGGCGGGCGCCCGGCGTCGGGCTTCAGGCTCCCCATCATCAGGCAGGCGCCGCCGAACCAGAGCTCCGCGTGCGCAACCGTCCGGCCGTCCGGCGCCGGGTACACCGCGCGCGCCTCGGCGCCGAGCACGGTGGTCAGCCAGTCGATGGCGGCGTGGGCGTCGGCGTAGGCCAGGCAGGGAATCGTGTGCGTGCAGCGGGCGGCCGGGTGGTCGGGCATGACAGTCTCTGGAAGGGTGCGGGAAGGCGCGCGCACATCGCGCATGTCGTGTCGGGGGCACGATGCCGACTCGACGGCGCCGCGTCTTGGAGAAAAGCTCGCGCCCTACGCGTTCTCGGCGAGGCTCGGCGAGTTCGGGTAGCGCGTCGCGCCGGTAAACGCGCACGGTGGCATCCCGGCGAACTCGCGGAAATCGGCGTTCAGGTGGGGCTGGTCGTAGTAGCCGCTCGCCTGCGCGGCCGCCGAGGGGGCGACGCCGGCCTGCAATAGCCCCAACGCGTGCCGGAAGCGCAGGACGCGGCCGTACCGTTTGGGGGTGACGCCAACGTGCGCGCGGAACGTCGACGCGAACCGTGCCGAAGACAGCCCCACCCGCTCCCGCAGCGCCGCCACCGAGACGACTCCGCGGCGCGCCTCGAGCGCCGCGGCCGCCCACGCCACGGCCGAGGGGGGGGCGATGGCGCGCGCGAGTCGACGCTCCAGCCACCCGGCGACGTGCTGCAGTTGCTGCGCCGCGCCCGGCAGCGCCGCGCACTCCTCGACCAGTCGCAGCGCCACCGACGCGCCGACCAGGTCGCCCAGGTCGAGCGTCACCCCCGTGAGCTCGGTCGCCGGAACGCCGAGCACGCGCGACGCACCCAGCGGGCGCAGGCGGATACCGAGAACACGGCTCCCCGCGCGTGGCGCCTCGATCACCTCCGGGCGGAGCAGGATCCCGGCGGCGCAGGCGAGCGGGAACTGGTCGCCCGCGCGCCCGGACGCGTCCACCGCGCGGTACCGGGCGCCGAGGTGCAGGATCAGCTCGACGTACGGCCCCGGGAAGCCGCGTTCGCGCGGGTGCGTCGTCCACCCCTCGAAGTGCCACAGGTGATCGACCACGTCAGCGAGCGACGGCGGCGTCCAGTGGTGATGCGTCCAGCGGCCGAGCGGCGAGTCGACGGAGTGGGCGGTGAGGGGCACGGGGGAAGGGTGCAGCGGCGCTCGGCGCGGCGCTACACGGGGCGGTGGCGGTTCCGTAACTTCGGACCATGACCACCCCCGCCAAGCCCGCGACCGACGAGCGCCACTCGCCGTCGGACATCCCCGTCCCCGTCGTCGTCCGCCCCGAGGACGGCGCGGTCGACTACGCCCGGGACCTCGGCGACCCGGGGCGCTTCCCGTTCACGCGCGGCGTGCAGCCGACGATGTACCGCGGGCGGCACTGGACGATGCGCCAGTACGCCGGCTTCGGGACGGCCGCCGAGACGAACGCCCGCTTCAAGCTGCTGCTGGCCGCCGGGCAGACGGGGCTGTCGACCGCGTTCGACCTGCCGACGCAGATGGGGATCGACTCCGACTCGCCGCGCGCGCTAGGCGAGGTCGGGCGCGTGGGCGTGGCGGTCGACACCGTCGACGACATGCACGCGCTCCTGGCCGACCTCCCGCTCGACCGCGTGTCGACGTCGATGACGATCAACGCCACCGCGTCGACGCTGCTGGCGATGTACGTGGTGGTCGCCGAGGAGCGGGGGATCCCGCGCGCGAAGCTCTCGGGCACCGTGCAGAACGACGTGCTCAAGGAGTACATCGCGCGCGGCACCTACATCTACCCGCCCGAGCCGTCGCTGGCGCTGATCGCGGAGATGTTCCGCTTCTGCGCCGCCGAGGTGCCGCAGTGGAACCCGATCTCGATCTCGGGCTACCACATCCGCGAGGCTGGCGCGACGGCCGTGCAGGAGGTGGCGTTCACCTTCGCCAACGCGATGGAGTACGTGCGGCGCGCCGTAGAGGCGGGGCTCCCGGTCGACGCCTTCGCGCCGCGACTGTCGTTCTTCTTCGCGGCGCACAACGACCTGTTCGAGGAGGTGGCGAAGTTCCGCGCGGCGCGCCGGCTGTACGCGCGCCTGATGCGCGAGCGCTTCGGCGCCGACGACGCGAGCGCGCGCCTCCGCTTCCACACGCAGACCGGCGGCGTCACGCTGCAGGCGCAGCAGCCGCTGAACAACGTGGTCCGCGTGGCGGTGCAGGCGCTGGCCGCGGTGCTCGGCGGGACGCAGTCGCTGCACACCAACGGCTACGACGAGGCGCTGGCGCTCCCCACCGCCGAGGCGGCGACGCTGGCGCTGCGCACGCAGCAGGTCGTGGCCTACGAGAGCGGGGCCGCGCAGACCGTCGACCCGCTGGCCGGGAGCTACTACGTCGAGTCGCTGACCAACCAGCTGGAGGCGCGCGCCCGCGCGCTGCTGGAGCAGGTGGACGCGATGGGCGGCTCGGCGGAGGCGATCGCGCGCGGCTTCTTCCAGGAGGAGATCGCGCGCAGCGCCTACGAGCACCAGCTGCGCGTCGAGCGCGGCGAGACGGTGATCGTGGGGGTGAACCGCTTCGCCGACGGCGCCGAGCCGCCGGTGATCCCGGCCCCCGACTTCAGCGCGCTGGAGCGCGAGCAAGTGGCCGGGCTGGCGGCGGTGCGGCGGGCGCGCGACGGCGCGGCGGTGGAGCGGGCGCTGGCGGCGCTGCGCGACGCGGCGGCGCCGTACGCCGAGCCGGGGGCGGCACGCGCGGCGCTGATGCCGCTGATCGTCGACGCGGTGCGGGCGCGCGCGTCGGTCGGGGAGATCGCCGACATCTTCGCCGCGGTCTGGGGACGCTACCGCCCGGTGGCATGACGCGGCGGTGGTTCCCGCTCGCGGCGGTCGTCGCACTCGCGGCGGCGTGCGCCGACCCGGCCGAGCCGGCGCCCGGCCCGCCGGCGGCGCTGGAGCCGGTGTCGCCGCAGGACTTTCGCTTCACCGCCGGGCCGGAGCCCGTGGCATTGTTGGTGGTGCGCGTGCGGGACGCCGGCGGGCGGCCGGTGCCCGGCGTGACGGTGCGCTGGGGCAACGAGTCGTTGGCGTTCACGCTAGGCGAGTCGCTGACCGACGCGATCGGTGAGGCACGCATGACGTGGCGGCCCGGCGGGCAGGCGACCGGCGCGCCGGGTAGGCAGCTGGAGGCGACGGTGGTCACGACGGCGGGGCCGCGCGTGATCGGCTTCACGGCGCGCGTCGACCCGGGTCCGGTGGTGATCGCGACCGTGCTGCGCGCCGACACGCTGCCGCGGCGCACCGGGCTCGTGATCGAGGTCGGGCAGCGCGTGCGCTTCACGACGTTCGGCCGCGACGCCTTCGGCAACCCGGTGCAGGACGTGCCGGCCACCTGGTCGACCGAGAACCCGGCGCGAGCGGTCGCGGAGGCGACGACCGGTGTCGTGACCGGCGTGTCGCAGGGGGTGGTGCGCGTGCTCGCCGCGATCCCGACGGCGAGCCCGGTGCCCAACGGGACGGTGCTCGTGGTCGACCCGCTGCGCGCGCGCGAGGTGGCGGTCGGCGGCAACTGGTCGTGCGCGCTCGACGGCTCGGGAGCCGTGTACTGCTGGGGCGTGCGGTTCACCACGGCGTTCGCGCCTTTCGACTCGGTCGCCGCGCCGCGTTCCGTGCTCCCCGGCGCCCGCTTCTCACTCCTGAGTGGCGGGGGCGCCGCCGCCTGCGCGCTCGGCGAGGACGCCGTGTGGTGCTGGCGCGCGCGGGAGACGGGGGTCGGTCCGGCGACGCCGGTCGATCCGCAGCGCGCGCTTCTCGGGGGCGTGTACTTCGGGGTGTCGGTCAACGACCGTCAGGTCTGCGCGATCGCGCGACTCGGCCGCGTACGGTGCGCGACGTCCGTCCTCCGGACGACCGCCGGGGGCGGCGACCTCGACGTGCGGCCCGCCGCCGAGCTCACACTGCCGGGGCGGGCGTCGCGCCTCGCGGCGTCCGATTCGCTCACGTGCGCGTCGCTCGACGACGGCGTGTACTGCTGGAGCGCCTCCTCCGAAGGGGCGACGGGGACACCGACACGCGTCGCCGGCAGCGCCGCGGCGGAGCAGCTGGAACTGTCGCCGACGCGCCTGTGCGCGGCCGACGTCGCGGGGCCGGTGCGCTGCGCGGCCCGCGCACCGGAGTTCGGTGGCGAGTGGGCGACTGTGCTCGCGGGCCCGGTGCGGCGCCTCGCGGTCGGCATCTATGCGACGTGCGGCGTGACGCCGGACGCGCGTCTGCGGTGCGCGGGAGACAACGTCGCAGGCCTGCTTCAGCGCCGCGACTTCGACCCGCCGGCGACGCTCGTCGAGCCGCCGTCACCCGACGGCAGCGGCTGGTCCGCAGTCGCCGTCAGCGACGAGTTCGCGCCGCCGGCGGGGAGCGGATTTCCGAGGTCCGCGCCGCACGCGTGCGCGGTAACCGGCGCCGGGCGCACCTACTGTTGGGGCGCGAACAATCGCGCGCAACTCGGCGTACCGAACGCGGAGACGTGCGGGAACCGGCCCGCGATCCCGTGCAGCCCGACGCCGCTCCCCGTGCCCTCGCCGTTCGCCGCACCCGCCCGCCGGTAGCCGTGTACCGCCGCTGCCTCTTCTGCCAGTCGGACCTCGGCGCCAACCCGGTGCTCGAGGCGTTCCCAGTCGGGCGGCGGCTCGCCTTCGACGGCGCGAAGGGGCGGCTCTGGGTAGTCTGCCCGCGCTGCGAACGGTGGAACCTGACCCCGCTCGAGGAGCGGTGGGAGGCCATCGACGCCGCCGAACGCCTGGTGCGCGACGCGCGGCGCCGGGTGGCGACCGACAACATCGCCCTCGCGCGCGTCGGCGACGACACGGAGCTCGTGCGCGTCGGGCGCGCGCCGCTCCCCGAGCTGGCGGCGTGGCGCTACGGCGACCAGTTCGGGCGCCGCCAGCTGCGTCGGCTGGCGCGCACCGGCGCGGCCGCGGGCGTCGTCGCGCTCGCGGGCGGCGCCTTCGTCGCCGCGGGGCCGCCGGCCGCGGTGCTCGCCTTGTTCGCCGCCGGCGGCCTGACGCTCGGCATGGTCAAGGCCATGCTCGGCGAGTCGTCGCCGCTGGCGCAGCGGTGGGTGCCGGACGGCGCCGGCCACGAGCTGCTCGTCACGCCGAACGACCTGCCGTCCGTGCGGCTGGCCGCGGGCGGCGAGGGCGGGTGGACGCTCAAAGTGCCGTACAACGCGCGGCGGCTCGCGACCGACGCGCCGTTCCGGGCGATCATCAACCGGCCCTCGGTCGCCGAGGCAACGCTGCACGGCGCCGCCGGGCTCGAGGTCGCGCGCCGCCTGCTCCCGCTGGCCAACGGGCGCGGTGCGTCGGCGGCGGGGGTGCGCGAGGCGGTGCGCACGCTCGAGTCGCTGGGGCCCGGTGCCGACGCCTTCGCGCGGGCCGCGTCGCGGGTGCGCGAGTGGTCGGCCCGGCAGACGTTCGGCGACAGCGGCTCGCTGGTGCACCTGCCCGCGGAGGCGCGGTTGGCGCTCGAGATGGCGGCGCACGAGGAGCGCGAGCGGGCCGCGCTGGAGGGGGAGCTGGCGGCGCTCGAGCGGGCGTGGCAGGACGCCGAGCGCATCGCGGCGATCGCCGACGACCTGGCCGTCCCGGACGGGGTGCGGCACGGACTGGAGCGGCTGCGGAACGCGTCGCGTCGCGCGCCTTGAAGGCGCCCGCGGGCCCGGGTATTCTTCGGCGCTCCGCAAAATCCGTGATAAGTCACGTCGCCATGCCGACTTACGAGTTTCGCTGCCAGAACGGCCACCTCTCCGAGCAGTTCCACCGCATCAGCGACGCGCCGGCCGCCATCGCCTGCCCGACCTGTGGCGCCGAGGCCGGGCGCGCGATCTCGGGCGGCGCGGGGCTCGTGTTCAAGGGGAGCGGCTTCTACCTCACCGACTACGGCAAGAACGCGCACCGCGGCAACGCCCCGGCGGCGAAGTCCGGAGAGGGTGGAGCGTCGGACAGCGGGAAGTCGGAGGGCGGGAAGTCGGAAAGCAGCAAGTCGGAGGGCGGCAAGTCCAATTCGGGCGGCGGCGAGAGCAAGCCGGCCGCCGCGAGCACGCCGTCCCCGTCCACCGGCGCGCCAAAGGCGTCCGAATGACCGGCGAGGAGCTGATCCGCGACGAGCTGCGCCGCGCGGCCGCCGCGATCGGCGCCGGCGACGGCGTCGACGTCGTGCTCGAGCGCCCGCGCGACCCGACGTTCGGCGACTGGGCGACCAACCTCGCCATGACGCTGGCGCGCACGCTGCGCCGCAAGCCGCGCGAGATCGCCGACGCGCTCCTCGCCGAGATGCAGCTCGCCGACGCCGGCGTGCGGAGCGCCGAGGTCGCGGGCGCGGGATTCATCAACTTCCGCCTCGACCCGGCATTCGCCGCCCGCGGGCTGGCGGCGGTGCTGGAGCGGGACCGCGACTTCGGCCGCGCCGCTACCGCCCACGGTCGGCCGGTGGTGGTGGAGTTCGTGAGCGCGAACCCCACGGGCCCGCTCCACGTCGGCCACGGCCGCCAGGCCGCCCTCGGCGACGCGATCTCGCGCCTGCTGGAGTGGGCGGGGTGGCGCGTGTCGCGCGAGTTCTACTACAACGACGCGGGCGCGCAGATCAACAACCTCGCCCGCAGCGTGCTCGCGCACCTGCGCCACGCGGCCGGCGGGCCGCTCGCGATCCCGGAAGGCGGCTACCACGGCGACTACATCCGCGAGATCGCGGAGCGGTTCGCGCAGGAGAATCCGGACCACGCGGCGCGCCTCGACGAGCCGGCGCTGGCGGAGCGCGTGCGCGAGCACGCCGTGGCCGCGCTGCGCGCCGAGCAGAACCTCGACCTGCAGGCGTTCGGCGTCGCGTTCGACACGTACTACCTGGAGTCGTCGCTGTACGCCGCGGGGTCGGCGCGCGCCGCGGCTCGGTCGCTCGGCGCCGACGACGGCGAGAGCGCGGTCGACGCGACCGTGGCGGCGCTCGTGCGCGCGGGCGCAACCTACGAGGAGAACGGCGCCCTCTTCCTGCGCACCACGGCGTGGGGGGACGACAAGGACCGCGTGATGCGGCGCAGCGCCGAGAAGGGGGGCGATTACACCTACTTCGTCCCCGACGTCGCCTACCACGTCACGAAGTGGGAGCGCGGTTTCCGGCGCGCCGTCAACGTGCAGGGGAGCGACCACCACGGCACGGTGGCCCGCGTGCGCGCGGGCTTGCAGGCGCTCGGCGTCGGCATCCCGCAGGGTTACCCCGACTACGTGCTGCACCAGCTGGTGACGGTGATGCGTGGCGGCGAGGAGGTGAAGATCTCCAAGCGCGCGGGGAGCTACGTGACGGTGCGCGACCTGCTCGACTGGGTGGGGCGCGACGCCGTGCGCTACTTCTACCTGCAGCGGAAGGGCGACTCGCACCTGGTGTTCGACGTCGACCTGGCGCGCTCGCAGAGCGAGGAGAACCCGATCTACCGCATCCAGATGGCGCACGCCCGGATGAGCGGGATCTTCCGCCAGGGCGGGCTCGACGCCGCGGCGCTCGACGTGTCGGCGGTGGACTGGGCGCAGCTCTCGGCGCCACGCGAGCTGGAGCTGATCAACGCGCTCGGCGACTTCCCGCGCGTGCTCGCGCAGGCCGCCGAGACCCTGGAGCCGCACCGCGTCGCGCAGTACCTGCTGGAGACGGCGGGCCTCGTGCACGGCTGGTACCACACGCACCACGTGCTCGGCCAGGAGGCGCCGCTCCAAACCGCCCGCCTGGCGCTCGCGCGGGCCGCGCAGGTCGTGCTCCGGAACGGGCTCGAGGTGCTGGGGATCTCGGCGCCGGACCGGATGTGAGCTTCAGCCTCTGACCCACAAGGGCGGGAGTCGTTACTGCGGGAGTCGACACGGCGGGAGTCGTTACTGCGTCGCCTCAAGCTGCAAGTCGAGGGTCACGCCGTTACGACTCCCGCAGTAACGACTCCCGTAGTAACGACTCCCGCCGTTCACACCGTCTCAGCCTCAGGTCGCGAGTTCATGTCGGTTCTCGTCGTCGGTTCCATCGCCCTCGACTCCGTCGAGACCCCCTTCGGCAAGGCCGACCACGTGCTCGGCGGCTCGGGGACGTTCTTCTCGGCGTCGGCCAGCCACTTCACCCCCGTGCAGCTCGTCGGCGTGGTCGGCAACGACTACCCGCTGCACGAGCTCGAGCCGCTGCGCGGGCGCGGCGTCGACCTGGCGGGCGTCGAGCAGGCCGACGGCGCGAGCTTCCGCTGGCGCGGGCGCTACCGGCACGACCTGAACTCCGCCGAGACGCTCGAGACGCACCTGGGCGTGTTCTCGCACTTCGCGCCCAAGATCCCGGCGCAGTTCCGCGACGCGCCGTTCGTCTTCCTCGCCAACATCGACCCGCGGCTGCAGCTCCAGGTGCTGGAGCAGGTGCAGCGGCCCAAGCTGGTGGCGTGCGACACGATGAACTTCTGGATCGAGAGCCGACGCCCCGAGCTGCTCGAGCTGTTCGGCAAGGTCGACGTCGTACTCCTCAACGACGGCGAGGCGCGCCAGCTCACCGAGCTGACCAACCTCGTGCACGCGGCGCGCTGGATCCTGGAGCGCGGGCCGCGCGTCGTGGTCATCAAGAAGGGGGAGCACGGCGCGTTCATGTTCACGCGCGACAGCGTCTTCTTCGCCCCCGCCTACCCGCTCGAGTCGATCTTCGACCCCACCGGCGCCGGCGACTCGTTCGCGGGCGGCTTCATCGGCTACCTGGCGCGCGCCGACGACACGAGCGAGGCCGCGATGCGCCGCGCCGTCGTCTACGGCTCGGCGATGGGTTCGTTCGCCGTCGAGCAGTTCTCGATCGGGCGGCTGCTCGAGGTGACGCGCGCCGACATCGTGCGGCGCGTCGGCGACTTCCGCCGGCTGGTCGCGTTCGAGGCCGAGCTGGACGACGACGGCGCGCCCGCGCCCGGCGAGATCGGGGCCGGCGCGTGAACGCGAACGCGCAGGGCGGGGCGCCGCTCGACTACCGCGCCGCCGGCGTCGACCTCGACGCCGCCGAGGCGTCGAAGGGGCGGCTCAAGGCGCTCGTGGAGAGCACCATGACCGCCGGCACGCGCGGCAAGTTCGGCGGCTTCGGCGGGATGTTCCGCATGCCCGCCGGCGCCCGCGCGCCGCTGCTCGTCTCGAGCGCCGACGGCGTCGGCACCAAGGTGAAGGTGGCGGTGGAGGCGGGGCGGCTCGACACGGTGGGGCACGACCTGGTGAACCACTGCGTCAACGACATCCTCGTGCAGGGGGCGACGCCACTCTTCTTCCTCGACTACGTCGCCTTCGGCAAGCTGGAGCCGGCGAGCGTCGAGGCCGTAGTCGCGGGGGTCGCCGCGGGCTGCCGCGAGAACGGGTGCGCGCTCGTCGGCGGCGAGACGGCCGAGATGCCGGGCGTCTACACGCCTCCCGACTTCGACCTCGCCGGCTTCATCGTCGGCTGGGTGGAGGAGGACGCGGTGCTCGGCGCCGAGCGCGTGCGGGCCGACGACGTGCTGATCGGCTTCGCGAGCAGCGGGCTGCACACCAACGGCTACTCGCTGGCGCGGCGCATCGTCGCCGACCGGCTGCGGCTCGGCGCGCACGACCGCTTCCCCGAGTCGGACGGCACCGTCGCCGACGCGCTGCTCGCGATACACCGCAGCTACCTGCCGGCGCTCGCCCCGGTGGTCGACCGCGTGCACGCGATGGCGCACGTCACCGGCGGCGGGCTACCGGGGAACCTGAACCGCGCGCTCCCCGAGGACCTCGACGCGGTGGTCGACACGTCGACGTGGGAGGTCCCGACGCTCTTCCGCGTGCTCGGTGACGCCGGACACGTCCCGCGCGACGAGATGTTTCGAACGTTCAACATGGGCGTCGGTCTGGTGGCGCTCGTGGCGCCCGCGCACGCCGACGCGGTGCTGGCCGCGGCGTCGGCGGCCTCGGTGCCGGCCTGGCGTCTGGGGCGGCTCGCCGCGGGAAGCGGGCGCGTCATCCTGACCTGACGCGAACCGAGGACCCGACGTGCAGACGCTCCGCCCCCGTTCCTCCCTTTCGCTCGCCGCCGCGTCGCTCCTGCTGGCGCCGGCCCTCGGCGCCCAGTCGAACGCCTGCCCCGGCGGCCCCCCGATCTCGGCGGCGCAGATCAGCCAGGACGCCTGCCAGAAGGCGCTCGACCTGTTCGCGTTCATGGCGCCGCAGCTCGGCGCGTCGATCGCCGGCGGCAACCTGGTGCTCGGGAGCGCGGGGCCGCTCGGGGGGCTCGGGCGGTTCAGCGTCGGGCTGCGTGCGAACGTGATCCGCGGCCAGCTCCCGCAGACGGACGGCGTCACGCTCAGCCCCACCGGCCGCCAAGCCAGCGACTTCCGCCCGTCGTCGCAGGTGATCGGCCTCCCGGGCGCCGAGGCGGCGATCGGCCTGTTCCGCGGGATCCCGATCGGCGTCACGAACGTCCTCGGCGTCGACGCGCTCGCGAGCGCGTTCTTCGTCCCCGACGTCGAGGCAGACGACTTCAGCCTCACCACCACCGGGAGCAGCGTGCGCTTCGGCTACGGCGTGCGCATCGGCATCCTGCAGGAGACGCTGCTCGTCCCGGCCGTCTCGGTGGCCGTGATGCGCCGCGAACTCCCGACCGTGAACCTGCGCGCGCGCGTCGGCACCGCCGACTCGGTGCGTGTCGACGGGCTGGAGGCCAGCGCCACCTCGTGGCGCGTCGCCGTGGGCAAGCGCGTGGCGCTGCTCGGGCTGAGCGCGGGCGCGGGGCAGGACCGCTACGACGCGTCGGCGTCCGCCGCGGCGTTCATCGCCTCGCGCACCGTCGGCGGCCTGCAGTTCCCCGCGTTCGTCGGCTCGCTCGCGCGGGCGGAGCAGGAGCTCACGCGCACGAACGTCTTCGGCGGCGTCTCGCTCAACTTCCCCTTCCTGCGCCTCTCGGGCGAGATCGGGCGCGTCACGGGCGGCGACGTGGCGCCGACGTTCAACACCTTCGGCGGCCGCCGCCCGAACGACGCCTACACCTACGGCTCGGTGGGGCTGCGCTTCCAGCTGTGACGCGCCGCCCGTGACCTCCCTCCCGTGACGGCGTCGGCCGCCGACGACGCGCGGCACATGCGCCGCGCGCTGCGACTGGCGCGGCGCGGCCGGGGCCACACGGCGCCGAACCCGATGGTCGGCGCCGTCGTCGTTCGCGACGGCGCCGTGGTCGGCGAGGGGTGGCACGAGTCGTACGGCGGTCCGCACGCCGAGGTGCACGCGCTGGCCGCCGCCGGCGGCGCGGCGCGCGGCGCGACCATCTACGTCACGCTCGAGCCGTGCAACCACCACGGCAAGACGCCGCCGTGCACCGAGGCGCTGCTGCGCGCCGGCGTGGCGCGCGTGGTGGTCGCGGTGGCCGACCCGTTCCCGGCGGCGGCCGGGGGCGCCGCGCGGTTGCGAGCGGCCGGCGTGCGCGTCGACGTGGGCGCGCTCGAACACGAGGCGCGCGAGCTGAACGCCCCCTTCCTGCACGCCGCGCTCGGCGCCGACCGCCCCTGGGTCACGCTCAAGCTCGCGCTCTCGGTCGACGGCGCGCTGGCCGACCACACGCGCGGCCCCGGCTGGCTCACCGGCCCCCAAGCGCGCCGCGCCGCGCACCGCATGCGCGCCGGCGCCGACGCGGTGGCGGTGGGGATCGGGACCGCGCTCGCCGACGACCCGGCGCTCACCGTGCGCGACGCGCCGGCCCCGCGCATCGCGCCCGCGCGCGTCGTCTTCGACCGCGCGCTACGCCTCCCGCCCGACGGGCAGCTCGCGCGCACCGCCGCCGAGGTGCCGGTGGTCGTGGTCACCGGCCCCGCGCCGGACCCGGCACGCGCGCGCGCGCTCGAAGACGTCGGCGTCCGGATCCTCCCGGCGCGCGACGCGGCCGACGGGCTGCGGGCCCTCCGCCGGTCGCTCGACGTCCGCCACCTCCTGGTCGAGGGGGGCGCCGCGCTGGCCGGCGGGCTGTGGCGGGAAGGGGTGGTGGACCGACTGGTTATCTTCCAGGCGCCGGTCGTGCTGGGCGACGACGCCGTCCGCCCCTTCGCCGGCGTGACGGGGCTGCGCGCGGCCAGCGCGCCGCGCCTCCCCGTGGTCGAACGCCGCGCCGTCGGCGACGACCTGATGACCGTGTACGCCGTCCACCCCGCGCCTGGCGGGGCCCACCATCCGCGGACGGGTACGCCACCCGGCGCCGCGGAGGGCGCGTGTTCACCGGACTGATCGACGACGTCGGCACCATCGAGCAGGTGGCCGAAACGGAGGCGGGGCGCGAGTTCCGCATCCGGACCCGCTACACCGAGCTCGTGGAGGGCGAGAGCATCGCCTGCGACGGCGCCTGCCTCACCGTGCGCGACTTCGGCCCCGCCGACGGCGGGAGCTGGTTCACGGTCGCCGCCGTCGTCACGACGCTCGGGCGCACGCACCTGGGGAGCTGGGACGCCGGCCGGGCCGTGAACCTGGAGCGCGCGATGCGCCTGGGCGACCGGCTCGGCGGCCACATCGTGCAGGGGCACGTCGACGGCGTCGGCACCGTTCGCTCGGTGGAGCAGCGGGGCGACGCCTGGCTGATCGACGTCGCGGTTCCGCCCGAGGTCGACGCGCTACTCGTCCCGCACGGGTCGGTCACGGTCGACGGGGTGAGCCTGACCGTCAACGCCCTGCCGGCCCCCGGCGTGCTCCAGCTCTCGATCATCGAGTACACCCACCGCCGCACCACGCTCGGCCGCCAGCGCCCGGGCGACCCGGTGCACGTCGAGGCCGACGTGCTCGGCAAGTTCGTACAGCGGCTGCTCTCCCCGTACGTCGCGTCCCTCTCCCGGGTCTGATCCCATGCCCTTCGGCACCATCGAGCAAGCCATCGCCGACGTCCGCGCGGGGAAGTTCGTCCTCGTGGCCGACGACGAGGACCGCGAGAACGAGGGGGACCTCGTGTGCGCGGCGGAGCACGTCACCCCCGAGATGGTGAACTTCCTGCTCGCCGCCAAGGGGATGATCTGCCTCGCGCTCACCCCCGAGCGCTGCGCGCAGCTCGACCTCCCGCTGATGAGCGAGCACAACACGGAGGCGATGCGCACCGCGTTCACCGTCAGCATCGACGCCGCGGCGCGCTTCGGCGTGACCACCGGGATCAGCGCCGCCGACCGCGCGACCACGATTCGCGTCGCCGTCGACCCGGCGAGCGGGCCGCGCGACCTCGTGCGCCCCGGCCACATCCACCCGCTGCGGGCGCGCGAGGGCGGGGTGCTGACGCGGACCGGGCACACCGAGACCGCGGTCGACCTGGCTCGCCTCGCCGGGCTCACCCCGGCGGGCGTGATCTGCGAGGTGCTGAACGACGACGGCACGACCGCCAAGCGCCCCCAGCTCGAGGCGTTCGCCGAGCGGCACGGGATCACCTTCGTCACCGTCGCGCAGCTCGTCGCGCACCGGCTGAAGACGGAGCGGCTGGTGCAACGCGTCGCCGAGGCGCGTCTCCCGACCGACCAGGGGGCGTGGCGGATCGTCGGCTACCGCAACGCGATCGACGACCACGAGCACGTGGCGCTGGTGCACGGCGACGTCGGCGACGGCGAGGGGGTGCTGGTGCGCATGCATTCCAAGTGCCTCACCGGCGACGTCTTCCACTCGCAGCGCTGCGACTGCGGCTGGCAGCTGCACCGCGCGATGGAGCTGATCGCCGAGGCCGGGCGCGGGGTGATCGTCTACCTCGACCAGGAGGGGCGGGGGATCGGGCTGCTGAACAAGATCAAGGCGTACGAGCTGCAGGACTCGGGCGCCGACACGGTCGAGGCCAACGAGCGCCTCGGCTTCAAGCCCGACCTGCGCAACTACGGCATCGGCTCGCAGATCCTGCTCGACCTCGGGCTCAAGTCGATCCGCGTCATGACCAACAACCCGCGCAAGCTGGTCGGGATCGAGGGGTACGGCTTGCAGCTACTCGAGAGCGTGCGGCTGCAGGCGCCGACCAACGACGAGAACGCGACGTACCTGGCGACCAAGCGCACGAAGCTCGGCCACCTCCTCGCATCCTGAGCGGCGCGCCGTGCGCGCCGCGAAGGATCTCTCCGAGCCAGAACCGCCGAGCGTCGTCATGAACCGCCGCGCCCTGCCGGTTATACTTCCGGCCGACCCCGACCCGCCCCCCATGTCCGAGTTCGTCGGCACCCCCAGCGGCGAGGGCCGCCGCTTCGCCGTGGTCGCCGCCCGCTTCAACGAGACCGTCACGCAGCCGCTCGCCGAGGGCGCCGTCGACGCGTTCACGCGCCACGGCGCGGCGTCCGACGACGTCGACGTGGTCTGGGTCCCCGGCGCCTGGGAGCTCCCCGCCGCGGTGCGCCGCGTGCTGGCGAGCGAGCGCTACGACGCCGTGGTCGCGGTGGGTGCGGTGGTGCGCGGCGAGACGCCGCACTTCGACATCGTGGCCGGCGAGGCGGCGCGCGGGATCGCCGACGCCGGCGCCGAGTACGACGTCCCGGTGACGCTCGGCCTCCTCACGACCGACGACATGGCGCAGGCCGAGGCGCGCGCCGGCGGCGCCCACGGCAACAAGGGGTGGGACGCGGCGATGGCGGCGATGGAGATGGCCGACCTGTTCGCGCAGCTCGACGCGGCCGCCGACGCCGCGGGGGAGCTGGCCGGCGGCGACGGCGCCGACGACGGGGACGACGACTGATGCCGCGGCTCGAGAGCCGCGCCCGCGCGCGCGCGCTGCAGGCGCTCTACGCGTGGGACGTGCGCGGGCAGGAGGGGCTGGAGCGCGTCGCGACGCGCGTCTGGGACGACCTCGCGATCGGCCCCGAGGAGCGCAAGGTCGCCAGCCAGATCGTGGGCGTCGTCATCCGCCAGCGCGAGTCGATCGACGAGGCGCTCGCCGACGTCACGACCAACTGGCGCCTCGAGCGACTCGGCGCGATCGAGCGGTGCGTGCTCCGGCTGGCCGCCGCGGAGCTGACGCGCGGCGAGACGCCGCCCAAGGTCGTGATCCAGGAGGCGGTGCGACTCGCGGAGCGCTACGGCAGCGCGCACAGCGCGCGCTTCGTGAACGGCGTGGTCGACGCGCTCGCCCGGCGCATGGGCCGGCTTTGAGGATCCTCCTCGTCAACTGGCAGGACCGCGAGAACCCGCAGGCCGGCGGCGCCGAGATCCACCTGCACGAGGTGTTCGGGCGCGTGGCGTCGCTGGGGCACGAGGTGACGCTCGTCTGCGGCGGGTGGCCCGGCTGCCCGCCGCGCGCGCGACTCGACGGGATCGACGTCTACCGCGTGGGGACGCGCCACACCTTCCCCTTCCTGGCGCGCCGCTTCGCGCGGCGCGTGGTGCGCCCCGAGCGCCACGACGTGCTGGTCGAGGACATCAACAAGGTCCCGATCTACGCGCAGACGTGGGGCGCGCCGCGCGCCGTCGGGCTGGTGCCGCACCTGTTCGGCGGGACCGTCTTCCAGGAGGCGCCCCTCCCCCTCGCGGCCACCGTCTGGCTCGCCGAGCGCCCGATCCCCTGGGCGTACGGCCGGCTCCCCTTCCAGGCGATCAGCGAGAGCACCGCCGACGACCTCGCCGCCCGCGGGATCCCGCGCGAGCAGGTGCGCGTGATCTACTGCGGGATCGACTCCGCCCACTACACGCCGGCCCCCGAGCGCCGCGCGCCGACGCCGCTGTTCGCGTACCTGGGGCGGCTGCGGCGGTACAAGGGGGTCGACCTCGTGCTGCGGGCGTTCGCCCGCGCGCGCCATCCCGGCGCGCGGCTGGTGATCGCCGGGACCGGGGACTACCGCCCCGAGCTGGAGCGGCTCGCCGACTCGCTTGCGCTCTCCGGGCGCGTGGAGTTTCTTGGGTTCATCGGCGAGGCCGAGAAGCTGGACCTGCTGCGTCGCGCGTGGGCGCTCGCGTTCGCGTCGCCGAAGGAGGGGTGGGGGATCACGAACCTCGAAGCCGCCGCGTGCGCCACGCCGGTCGTCGCCTCCGATTCGCCCGGGCTCCGCGAGAGCGTCCGCGACGGCGAGACCGGCTTCCTCGTCCCCCACGGGGACGTCGCCGCGATGGCCGCGCGCTTCGAGGAGCTGGCCGCCTCCCCCCCGCTGGTCGCGACGCTGGGCGCGCAGGGCCGGCGCTTCGCCGAGACGTTCACGTGGGAGCGCGCCGCGCGCGAGACGGCGGCGCATCTCGCCGAGGTGGTCGACGGTTGAGCGAGGAGGGTAGCAGCGTGCAGGTGGTCTTCCAGCTTCACAACGCCGAGATCGACACGGCGATCCAGTCGCGCGCCGCGCAGGCGGTCGAGAAACTGGCCGGGCGCCTCAGGCGCGTGGTCGACGCCACGGTGCGCGTCGCCGGCGGCGGGGCGCAGCAACGGGTCGAGATCACGCTCCGGTCGCCGCGCCGCCCGGCGCTGGTCGCCGAGGGGACCGGGTACCGGCTCGACGTCGCGCTGCGCGCGGCGCTGGCGGGGCTCGAGGCGCAGATCGCCAAGGTCCGCGAGTCGCGCGCGCGCCGCGTCCGCACCGCGCGGCAGGCGGCGGCCGGCGCGTGAAGCCCCGGCTGACGGTCCGCCAGCTCGTCGAGCGGCTCGGCGCCACGGTGGCGCTGGAGCAGATCGGCGACCCCGTCGGCCTCGACCGCCCCATCACGAGCCCCGAGGCCGCGAGCCCGGGGCTCGTCCTGTCGGGGTACTTCAACCGCTTCCCGCACGAGCGCATCCAGGTCTTCGGCGAGACCGAGGTCACCTACCTCAACTCGCGCGAGCCCGGCGTGCGCCGCACGACGCTCGAGACCTTCTTCTCGTACCCGATCCCCTGCGCCTTCATCACCAAGGGGCAGGAGCCGCCCGACGGCTTCCTCGAGCTGGCCGGGCGCGGCGGGATCGCGGTGCTGCGCACGCCGCACAAGACGGCCGAGTTCTACCGCCTCATCAAGCCGCTGCTCGCCGACGAGTTCGCGCCGACGGTGACGCTCCACGGCTCGCTGGCCGACGTGTTCGGCGTGGGGCTCTTCTTCACCGGGCAGAGCGGGATCGGCAAGAGCGAGTGCGTGCTCGACCTCGTCGAGCGCGGGCACCGGCTGGTGGCCGACGACCTCGTGATCGTGAAGCGGCGCGGCAACGACGTGCTGATCGGCCGCGGGCACGAGCTGCAGCGGCACTACATGGAGATCCGCGGGATCGGGCTGATCGACATCCCGGCGATCTTCGGCATCCGCGCCGTGCGCCAGCAGAAGCGCCTCGAGGTGGTCGTGCACCTCGAGGAGTGGAACCAGGACGCGGTCGTCGACCGCACGGGGCTCGACGGCGAGACGCACGCGATCCTCGACGTCGAGCTGCCCAAGATCCGCGTCCCGCTGAACCCGGGGAAGAACATCACGGTGATCGCCGAGGTCATCGCGATGAACCACCTGCTGCGCTACAGCGGCGTGAACCCGGCGGAGGCGTTCAACCAGCGGCTGCTGGCCCGCATGCGCGGCGCCGGCGGCCCGAACGGCGACGCGACCCTTCCGGCCGCCGCGAGCGCGACGCGCGAGGCGGACCTGCGGCGCTACCTCCAGGAAGATGACGAGTAGCGCGATCGCGATCGTCGCCGGGCACGGCGACTTCGCCGCGGGGCTGGTCTCCGCGGTCGAGCAGATCACCGGGCGCGGCGACCGGCTGACGCCCGTCACCAACCGCGGCCTCGGCGCCGCCGAGATCGAGGCGATGCTGCGCGAGCTCGTGGCGCGCGCGTCGGCGCGCGTGATCTTCACCGACCTCCCCGCCGGGAGCTGCACCATCGCCGCCCGCCGCGTGCTCCGCGACACGCCCGACCTGCGCCTGGTGGTCGGCGCGAACCTGCCGGCGGTGATCGACTTCGTGCTGTCGGGCGACGCCGGATCCGCGAACGGCGGAGACGCGGTCGCGCACGCCGTCACGCACGCCGTCGAGCGCGGGCGCCAGGCGTTGCAGGAGGTCGGCGGTGCCCGTTGAGCTCTACCGGATCGACGACCGCCTGATCCACGGGCAGGTGGTGGTGGGGTGGGGACGTCCGCTCGACATCGGCTTCATCGTCCTCGTCGACGACGAGGTGGCGGCCAGCGAGTGGGAGCAGGAGCTCTACCGCATGGGCGTTCCGCCCGAGATGGAGGTCGCCTTCCACGCCGTCGACGACGCGGCGCGCGCGCACGCCCACTATCGCGCCGACGCGCGACGCGGGATCCTCCTCACCGGCGACGTCGGCACCATGCGCCGACTCGTCGACGGCGTCGCCGCCTGCGACCCGCCCGGCGCCATCCGCCAGGTGAACCTGGGCGGGATCCACCACCGCCCCGGGCGCACGCAGCGCATGCGCTTCGTCTTCCTGACGCCCGACGAGGAGCGCGAGCTGCGCGCCCTCGCCGCCACCGGCGTGCAGGTGAGCGCGCAGGACGTCCCGATCGGCCGCCCGGTGCCGCTCGACGACGTGCTCGCCGGGCGCGGGCTGGACTGAGGGCGCGCGATGTCGCCCGACGCCGACCTGCTGCGCGTCGCGCTCCTCGGGGCGCTGCTCGGGCTGGACGTGGTGAGCTTTCCGCAGGCGATGATCTCGCGCCCGCTGGTCGCCGCGACGCTCGCCGGGGCGCTGGTCGGCGACGCCGCGGCCGGGCTGCTCGTCGGCGCGATGCTCGAGCTGTTCGCGCTCGAGACGCTCCCGGTCGGCGCGTCGCGCTACCCCGAGTGGGGCTCGGCGTCGGTGGTGGCGGGGGCGCTGTTCGCGCAGCAGGCCGACGGCAGCGCCGGCGCCCTGTGCGTGAGCGTGCTGGTGGGGCTGGCCACCGCCTGGGTCGGCGGCGAGTCGATGGTCCTGCTGCGACGCCTGAACGGGCAGCTCGCCCGCGCGCACCTCGACCGCCTGGCCGCCGGCTCGGCGCGCAGCGTCGTCGGGCTGCAGCTCGCGGGGCTGGGCGGGGACCTGGTGCGCGGTTTCCTCATCACCGTCGTCGCGCTCGGCGTCGCGCGGCCGCTGGCGCGGCTGGCGCTCGGGACGTGGGGAACGAACCAGCGCTGGTCGCAGGCGTTCGTGGTCACGCTCGCCGCCACCGTCGCCGCCGGCGCGGTGTGGAAGCTCGTGCACGCCGTCCCGCGCGCGCGCTGGCTCTTCCTCGGCGGTCTGGCCGTCGGCCTCGTCGCGATGGTCGCATGGTGACCAAGGTGCCGCTGACGACCCGGGCCTCTATCTTCCTGCGGCTCCTCGCCATCCAAGCGTCGTGGAACTACGAGATTCTGCTCGGCACCGGGATCGGCTTCTGCACCGAGCCGGCACTGCGGCTGCTCCCGGGCGGGCGCGGGGGGGAGGCGTACCGGGCGGCGCTGGCGCGGCACAGCCAGTACTTCAACGCCCACCCCTACCTCGCCGCGGTGGCGGTCGGGGCGCTGGTGCGCGCGGAGCTCGACGGCGAGCCGCCGCAGCGCATCGAGCGGTTCCGCACGGCGCTGTGCGGGCCGCTGGGGAGCGTGGGCGACCGGCTGGTGTGGGCGGCGTGGCTCCCGTTCTGCTCGCTCCTTGCGCTCCTGCTCTTCGGGCTCGGCGCGGGGGCGGGGTGGGTGGTCGGCGGCTTCCTCGTGCTCTACAACGTCGGGCACCTCGCCCTGCGGGCGTGGGCGCTGCGGGTCGGGCTCGCGCGCGGGCTGCAGGTGGCCGGCGCGCTCGGCGGGCCGGTGCTGCGCTACGGGCCGCAGTGGCTCGGGCAGGCGGCGGCGTTCGTGGGCGGCGCCGCGCTGCCGCTCGCGCTCGCGCGGGCGATCGGTCCGGGGCGCGCCCTCCTCGGCGGCGTGATCGTCACCGTCGTGCTGGGCGCGGTGCTCATCGCCCGCCTGCACGGGCGCGTCGAGGGGTGGCGCGTCGCGATCGGCGCCCTGGCGGCCTTCGTCTTCTACTCGCTCCTCCGATGACCGTCGAACGCTCGACCGTCGAACGCTCGGTCCAGATCCTCAACAAGAACGGGCTGCACGCGCGCCCGGCGGCGGAGATCGTGAAGGCCGCAGCCCGCTTCAAGAGCGACATCACGATCACCCGCGACGACATCGAGGTGAACGGGAAGAGCATCATGGGCGTGATGATGCTGGCCGCCGAGTGTGGCTCTACGATCGTGCTGCGCGCCAGCGGCCCCGACGCCACCGAGGCGGTCGGGGCGCTCGAGGCGCTCGTCCACGGCAAGTTCGGGGAGACGTAGTGAGCGACCGCTTCGTCGGCATCCCGGCCTCGCCCGGTATCGTCGAGGGCCCCGTCCACCTCCTGCGCTGGGAGGTCCCCGAGGTCCCGCACCGCATCGTCGCCGACGACGCGGTGGCGGCGGAGCTTGAGCGCCTGCACGCCGCGTTCGGGCGCGCGCGCGAGCGGCTCGAGCTCGTGCGCGCCCGCGCCGAGCGGCAGGCCGGCCCCGAGGAGGCGGCGATCTTCGACGTCCAGATCTCCATCCTGCACGACGTCTCGCTGGTCGACCACGTCGAGTCGCTGGTGCGGCAGAACCTCGGCGCCGAGAAGGCGTTCGATCTGGCGATGCTCGAGTGGCGCACGCAGTTCGCGCGGCACCCGCACGCGATGCTGCGCGAGCGCGTCGGCGACCTGGTGGACGTGCACATCCGCGTCCTCTCCATCCTCCTCGACCTGGGCGACCACGACCCGGTCGACGTGTCCAAGGGGGCGTGCGCGATCCTGGTCACGCACGACCTGACCCCGTCGCTCACGGTGCAGCTCGACCGCGAGGCGATCGCCGCCATCGCCACCGACTCCGGCACCACCACGTCGCACATCGCCATCCTCGCCCGCTCGCTCGGGCTGCCGGCGGTGGTCGGGCTGCGCGACGCGACGGCGCGCCTGCGCGGCGGCGAGCGCGCGGTGCTCGACGGCGGGGCGGGGACGCTCACCATCGCCCCCGACGAGCGCGAGGTCGCCGAGTTCCGCACGCGCGCCCGCCTGGAGGAACAGGAGGCCGCCGAGCTGCGGCAGCTGGCCGAGCTGGAGCCGGTGACGCTCGACGGCGTGCGCCTGGTGCTGCGCGCCAACGTCGACCTCCCCGAGGAGGCGGAGCTGGCCGCCACCAGCGGCGCGGAAGGGGTGGGACTGATGCGCACCGAGTTCCTCGTGGTGGGCCGCGCGACGATGCCCGACGAGGAGGAGCAGTACCGCGCCTACGTCCGCGTGGTCGAGGCGTTCGGCGGGCGGCCGGTGGTCATCCGCACCTACGACGTCGGCGGCGACAAGCTCCCCGTCGGCGGCTTCCCCACCGAGCCGAACCCCTTCCTCGGCTGGCGCGCCATCCGGATGTGCCTCGACGAGCCGGAGCTGTTTCGCGCCCAGCTGCGGGCGCTGCTCCGCGCCGCGCTGCACGGCGACGTGCGCGTGATGCTCCCGCTCGTCGTCACGCTCGACGAGGTGCGGCAGGCGCGCGCGCTCCTCGCGCAGGCCGCCGACGAGCTGCGCGCGCGCGGCGTGCCGTTCCGCGAATCGCTGCCGCTTGGGATGATGGTCGAGACGCCGGCCGCCGCGCTGGCCGCCGACACCTTCCGCGGCGCGGTCGACTTCTTCAGCATCGGCACCAACGACCTGGTGCAGTACACGCTCGCCGTCGACCGCGGGAACGTGCAGCTGGCGCCGCGCTTCACGCCGCTGCACCCGGCGGTGCTGCGCCTCATCGCGCACGTCGTGCGCACGGCCGGGGAGCAGGGGATCGACGTCGCGGTGTGCGGCGAGATGGCGTCGCAGCCGATCATGGCGTTCGCGCTGCTCGGCCTGGGGCTGCGCCAGCTGAGCGTGGGCCCGCGCAGCGTGCTCGCCGTCAAGCGCATCGTGCGCGGGGTGCGGGCCGCCGACGCCGAGCGGGCGGCGAACGAGGCCCTGCGGGCGTCGACGGCGGCCGACGCCGAGGCGATCCTCAACGGCGCGCTCGACGCGGCGTTCGGGCGACGCTGACGGCGGCGCCGAGCGCGCGGCCGCTCAACGGCTCGGGCGCGTGCGTGACCAGAAGAGAGCGGTCCCGCACGCCGCGCCGGTCCCTCCGTACTCCATCGGCGTCTGCGCCCCGCCGCGGTAGATCTCGACGGCCTCGTAATCGACGACCTTGAACTCGTCCACGTCGGGCGGCGGCTCGACCGCCCCCCCGGACGCCGGCACGTAGCGGCGGACGCCGTCGATGTAGATCTGGTAGAGGCAGTATCGGCTCCCGCCGCGCAGCCCGGCCGAGCCGCGGGAGGAGCCGAGCACGTTGTAGGCGCCGCGGTTGGACGGGTACCGAATGATCGCCGCGCCCGGGATGCGACGGAGCACGTTGCTCATCACCGAGTGCTCGTGGCGCGCCAGCAGCGTGTCGTCGACGAACGCGCCGCCGTTGGCCATCGCCCGCGCCCGCTCGGACGCGCGCCGCACCGGCGCCTCGGCCTTCGCGCGCACGGCCACGGTCGTCAGCTCGACGACGCGCGGGACGAGCGTGACGGTCACGGTCGCCGTGTCTGTGCCGCCGCGCAGGGCGACGGTGCGCGTCGCGGGCTCGAAGCCGAGGCTCCGCGCCCGCAGCGCGTGCGTGCCGGCCGGCACGCCCTCGAGCACGAAGCCGCCGTCGTCGGCCGTGCGCGTGAGGCGGCCGAGCGCCGGGAGCGTGATCTCGACCCCCTCCACCGCCCGACCGCCGGCCGAGTCGCCGCTCACGACGCGGCCGCGCACCACGCCCTGCTGCGCGTGCGCCGAAAGCGGGAGCAGTAGGGCGAGAAGGCAGATGAGGCGGCGCGCCGCGCCCGGAGCGAGCATCAGGGTCGGGACGTTCAAGACGGAGTGCCGGGCTGTCCGCCCGCCCGGCCATAGTGCGGACCGGGGCGGCCGCTGGCCAGGTCGGCTTGACACCCCCCCGAGCGGCCGGCGACATTAATCCGCTTATCCGGATGAACGGTTCTTTCGCCCCGTGCAGGTCCTCGACGCCATCGCCGCCCTCGCCGACCCCATCCGGGGTCGCATCGTCCTCGCCCTCGAGCGCCACGAGCTGGCGGTCGGGGAGCTGGCGGCGACGCTCCAGCTGCCCCAGTCGACGGTCAGCCGGCACCTCAAGACGCTGGTCGACGCCGGGTGGGTCGACGCCCGCGCCGAGGGGGCGAGCCGCCGCTACCGGCTGCTGACCGGGGGGCGCACCAGCCCGGCCGGGCGGCTCTGGGGGGCGGTGCGCGAGGGGATGGCCGCCCTTCCGGGGGCTGCCCACGACGCCGAGCGGCTGCGCGCCGTGCTCGCCGAGCGCCGGTCGGCCAGCCGGCAGTTCTTTTCCACGTCGGCCGACGCCTGGGACCGGTTGCGGGTCGAGCTGTTCGGCGCCCGTGCCGACTTGCTGGCGCTGCTCGCCCTGCTCGACGACGCGCTGGTGATCGGCGACCTGGGGTGCGGCACCGGGGCGGCCAGCGAGGCGCTCGCCCCCTTCGTCCGCCGCGTCGTCGCCGTCGACCACTCGCGCGAGATGCTCGCCCTCGCCCGCCAGCGGCTGGGCGGGCGCGCGAACGTGGAACTGCGCGAGGGGGACCTGGAGGCGCTCCCGGTCGACGACGGCGAGCTGGACGCCGCGCTCCTCGCGCTGGTGCTGCACCACCTCCCCGAGCCCGGGGCGGTGCTGGCCGAGGCGGCGCGCGCCGTGCGCCCCGGTGGGCGGCTGCTCGTGGTCGACATGCTGCCGCACGACCGCGAGGTGTTCCGGGTCGAGATGGGGCACGCCTGGCTCGGCTTCGACCGGGCCGCGCTCGACGCCTGGGTCACCGAGGCCGGCTTCGAGCAGCTCCGCTTCGTCCCCGTCCCTCCCGACCCGGCGGGGAAGGGGCCGCCCCTCTTCGCCGCCTCCGCCCGCCGCCGCGTCGTCGTGGCGGCGCCGTTGGCTGCGTCCGTATCGCCGTCGTCCGTCTCGTCGTCTCTCCCCGCCGGCGCCGGCAACGGCGCGGCGCCCCGCACCCTTCAGGAGCCCGCATGAGCACCCTGCTCGAGCCCACCGCGCCCGCGACGGGCGCCGATCGTCCGCCGTTCAAGGTCGCCGACCTCACGCTCGCCCCCTGGGGGCGCAACGAGATCCGCCTCGCCGAGCACGAGATGCCCGGCCTCATGGCGGTGCGCGCGCGCTACGCCGCGCAGCAGCCGCTCGAGGGGGCGCGCATCATGGGGTCGCTGCACATGACCGTGCAGACCGCCGTCCTCATCGAGACGCTGGTCGCCCTCGGCGCCGACGTGCGCTGGGTGAGCTGCAACATCTTCTCGACGCAGGACCACGCGGCGGCGGCGGTCGCGGTGGGGCCGAACGGCACCGTCGAGAACCCGCAGGGGATCCCGGTGTTCGCCTGGAAGGGGGAGACGCTCGAGGAGTACTGGTGGTGCACCGAGCAGGCGCTCTGGTGGCCGGACGGCCGGGGCCCCAACCTGCTGCTCGACGACGGCGGCGACGCGACGCTGCTCGTGCACAAGGGCGCCGAGTACGAGAAGGCCGGCGCCATCCCGGGCTTCGACGCCGACAACGAGCCCGAGGAGTGGGGCGTCATCCTCGACCTGCTGCGCGCCGAGCAGCAGAAGAACCCGGGGCGCTGGACCCGCGTGCTGGCCGGGATCCGCGGCGTGTCGGAGGAGACGACCACCGGCGTGCACCGCCTGTACGAGATGCAGAAGGCCGGCACGCTCGCCTTCCCGGCGATCAACGTCAACGACGCGGTCACCAAGTCGAAGTTCGACAACCTGTACGGCTGCCGCCACTCGATCGTCGACGGGCTCAATCGCGCCACCGACGTGATGCTCGCCGGCAAGGTCGCGGTGGTCATGGGCTACGGCGACGTCGGCAAGGGGTGCGCGCAGGCGCTCAAGGGGCAGGGCGCGCGCGTGGTCGTGACCGAGGTCGACCCGATCTGCGCGCTGCAGGCGGCGCTCGAGGGCTACCAGGTGCTGCGCCTCGAGGACGTGCTCGAGACGGCCGACATCTTCATCACGGCGACGGGGAACAAGAACATCATCACCGTCGAGCACATGGGCCGGATGAAGGACAAGGCGATCATCGGCAACATCGGCCACTTCGACAACGAGATCGACATGGCCGGGCTGAAGAAGGTCGAGGGGATGCGGCGCATCAACATCAAGCCGCAGTACGACGAGTTCGTGCTCCCCAACGGCCGCTCGGTGCTGATCCTCGCCGAGGGGCGCCTGCTCAACCTCGGCTGCGCCACGGGGCACCCGAGCTTCGTCATGTCGGCCAGCTTCACCAACCAGGTGCTCGCGCAGCTCGAGCTGCACCAGCACGCGGACAAGTACGAGCGCAAGGTCTACACGCTCCCCAAGAAGCTCGACGAGGAGGTGGCGCGGCTGCACCTCGACAAGCTCGGCGTGCGGCTGACGCAGCTCTCCCCCGACCAGGCGTCGTACATCGGCGTGCCGGTGGAGGGCCCCTACAAGCCGGACCACTACCGCTACTGAGCGGCGCGGTTCACGAGGATCATCATCCCCTCCCACCCACGACCCACGCCACCACCCGTGAGCACGCGCCTCTTCACCTCGGAGTCCGTCACCGAGGGCCACCCGGACAAGATCGCCGACCAGATCTCCGACGCCGTCCTCGACGCCATCCTCGCCGCCGACCCGGCGGGGCGCGTGGCCTGCGAGACGCTCGTCACCACCGGCCTGTGCGTCGTCGCCGGCGAGATCACGACCAAGCACTGGGTCGACCTCCCGCGCCTCGTGCGCACCACCATCGACCGCATCGGCTACAACAACGCGACGTACGGCTTCGACAGCCACACGTGCGCGGTGATGAGCACGATCGACAAGCAGTCGGGCGACATCGCGCAGGGCGTCGACACCGGCGGCGCGGGCGACCAGGGGATGATGTTCGGCTACGCGACCGACGAGACGCCGGAGCTGATGCCGCTCCCGATCGTCCTCTCGCACGCCCTCACCCGCCGGCTCTCCGAGCTGCGCAAGGACGGCACGCTCCCCTGGCTCCGCCCCGACGGCAAGGCGCAGGTGAGCGTGCGCTACGAGGACGGGCGCCCGGCCGCGGTCGAGACGGTTGTGGTCTCGACGCAGCACTCGGAGGAGGTGGACAACGACACCATCCACCGCGAGATCCGGGAGCGGGTGATCGCGCCCGTGATCGCGCAGTACCTGCCGAGCGACGGGATCACGTACCACATCAACCCGACCGGCCGCTTCGTCGTCGGCGGGCCGATGGGCGACGCCGGGCTGACGGGACGCAAGATCATCGTCGACACCTACGGCGGGATGGGGCGCCACGGCGGCGGCGCCTTCTCCGGCAAGGACCCGTCGAAGGTCGACCGCAGCGCCGCCTACGCCGCGCGCTGGGTGGCCAAGACCGTCGTCGCGGCCGGGCTGGCGCGGCGCTGCGAGGTGCAGGTGGCCTACGCCATCGGCGTCGCCCACCCGGTGTCGGTGATGGTCGACACCTTCGGCACCGGGCGCGTCCCCGACGCCGCGATCGAGCAGGCGGTGAAGGACGTGTTCGACCTCACGCCCAAGGGGATCACGGCCGCGCTCTCGCTGCGCACGCCGATCTACTCGCCGACGGCGGCGTACGGACACTTCGGGCGCGCGCCGGGCCAGGTGACGGTCGACGGAAAGACGTACGACACCTTCACCTGGGAGCGCACCGACAAGGCCGACGCCCTGCGCGACGCCGCCGAGCGGGCGGGCGGCGCGGCGGTCGCCGGCGCGGGCGTGCTGGCCGGCGCGGCCTGACCCGCGCGGGCCGCCCCACGCGATCGGCCGACTGGCACACCGGTCGGCCCCGCGGGTACGTTGCAGAGGCGCCCGGGCCCCCGCAGGTGGGGGTTCGGGCGCCGCCCGCGTCGCGCCCCACCACTGGAGTCTCTCGATGGTCGAAGTGGTCGTGTCCCGTCTCGGCCTGGACAGCACGACGAACACCTACGTCGTCATCCTGCAGGAGAAGGGCGGCGCCCGCCTCCTCCCGATCTGGATCGGGCAGCCGGAGGCGGAGGCGATCGTCATGCAGATGAACAACGTCAAGCGCGAGCGCCCGCTCACGCACGACCTCTGCAAGTCGCTCATCCTCGGACTCGGCGGCACGCTGCGCCGCGTGCAGATCACCAAGGTGCAGCAGCGCACCTACTTCGCCGAGCTGCACCTGGCGGGGCCGCAGGGCGCGGTGCAGGTCGACGCCCGCCCCTCCGACTCGATCGCGATCGCGCTGCGCCTGCAGGCGCCGATCTTCGCGCAGGACTCGCTGCTCAGCACGATGGAGGTCGACGAGGAGTCGTCCGAGGGGTACACCTCGCCGCCGGCGACGCCCCCCGCGCCCGCCGGCGCCGAGGGGGACGAGCTGAGCGCCGAGCAGCTCAAGGCGTACCTCGAGAACCTGCGCCCCGAAGACTTCGGGCGGTTCAACCTTTGAGGGTGGCGCTGTCGGTGCTGGCGGCGCTCGCGCTGGCGCCGCTCGGCGCGGCCGCCGCGCAGCAGGCGCCCGCGCCGCCCGCGGCGGCCGCCGGGCTGACCGCGGTGGCGACGCTCCCCGACGGGTCGCGCCGCGTGAGCGGGCGGGTGGTGCTGGCGCGCGACACCGTGCTGCGCCCGCTCCCCGGCGGGTTCGTCACGCTGCACCGCGTCGGCTCGGACAGCGCCGGGCCGCTCGACTCGGTGCGCGCGGGCGCCGACGGCGGCTTCGCCTTCCGCTACCGCGCCTTCGGCGCCGACGACGCGCTGTACTTCGCGTCGACGTCGCACGGCGGGATCGCGTACTTCACGTCGCCGCTGCGCGACGCCGACGTGCGCGGCGACGCCGCCGAGATCACCGTCTTCGACACCACGTCGCGCGCCGTCCCGGTGACGGTGCGCGGGCGGCACCTGATCGTCCCCGCGCCCGACGCCGACGGCGTGCGCCGCGTGACCGAGGTGTTCGAGCTGACCAACGACTCGAGCGTCACCGCGATCCCCGGCGGCGACGGCGCGCGCGGCGCCTGGTCGGCGGCGCTCCCCCCCGGCGCGCGCGAGTTCGCGGTGCGCCCCGGCGAGATCCCGAGCGACGGGATGGCGGCGATCCGCGGGCGCGCGCTGCTGCTCGCGCCGTTCGCGCCGGGCATCAAGCAGGTCGCGTTCACCTACGCCCTCGGCAACGACGACCTGCCGCTGCGCGTCGCGCTCGAGCAGGCGCCGACGGTGCTCGAGGTGCTGGTCGAGGACCCGCGCGCGCAGGTCGCGGGGGCGGGGCTGGTCGCGGTCGAGGCGGTGGCGCTCGAGGGGCGCACCTTCCGCCGCTTCCTCTCGCAGGACGCGCCGGCGGGCGCGCGCGTCGAGGTCGTGCTCCCCGTCGCCCCGCGTCGCTGGGAGCGCGCGGTGCTCCCGGCGCTGCTGGTGGTCGTCGGCGGGGCGATGGTCGTGCTCCTGCTGCGCGCCGTGCGGCGCCCGGCGACGCCCGCCGCGTCGCGCGCCGCGCCCGCACCGCCCGCGCCCGCCTCCACGGACGCCGACGGCCTGCTGGCCGCCCTCGCCGCGCTCGACGACGACTTTGCGGCGCGCGCCGCCCCCACCGACGACGAGCGCGCGGCGTACGAGCGCGCGCGCGCCGAGCTGAAGGCGCGACTCGCCGCGCGGCTTGCCGCGGCGCCCGGCGCGCGGTAGCTTCGCACCACGCCGTTCGCGGCGGACAATCGAAGTGCCAACGCGCCAGCGGGACACGGAAGCCGGTGTGAGACCGGCGCGGCCCCGCCACTGTGACGGGCACCAACGCACGCTCGCGCGCCCCCCGACCGGGGGGCGCACCCACTGACCGGCGCGGCCGGTCGGGAAGGGGAGCGCCGCGGCCCAAAGCCAGGAGACGACTCGCCGGCGCGCCACCTACAATGACCCTCGGGGGAGGGTCGGTGGCGATCCGACGAGCTGTGACGGTGGATGGGTGTGGGGCGCGCGTCGCCTCCGCCCGCGCCCGCGTCGTCGTGTTGCGGCCGTCCGCTCCCCAGCCGGACGGCCGTCGTGCGTTCATTACCTCTTTCGTCGTTCGCGTCGCGCGTGCGCGCGCTCGCCGCCCTCGCGTGCGCGCTTGCGGCGATCGGCTGCGGGAGCGAGGCCCCGCCGTCGGACGGCGCCGCACCCGCCGCACCCGCCGCGCGCGCCGCGTCGGCCGTGTTCGACGACTTCGGCGACACGGTGCGCCTGGCCGCGCCCGCGCGCCGCATCGTCTCGCTCAATCCGGCGACCACCGAGATCCTGTTCGCCCTCGGCGCCGAGTCGCGGCTGATCGGGCGCTCGCGGTGGGACGAGTGGCCCGCCGAGGCGCGCCGCCTTCCCGCCGTCGGCGACGGCATCCGCCCGAACGTCGAGGCCACGCTCGCCGCGCGCCCCGACCTGGTGCTGCTCTACGCGTCGGCCGACAACCGCGACGCCGCGCGCGCGCTGCGCGCCGCCGGCGTCGCCACGGCCGCGATCAAGATCGACCGCCTCGACGACTTCCGGCGCGCCACGCGCCTGCTCGGCCAGGTCACCGGCGACACCGCGCGTGCCCGCACCGTCGTCGACTCGGTCGACGCGACCTTCGCGCGCGTGCGCCGCGCCGTCGCCGGCCGGCCGCGCCCGCGCGTCGTCTGGCCACTGTTCGGGCGCCCGCTGCTGGCCGTCGGCGGCGGCAGCTTCCAGCACGAGGTGCTCGAGATCGCGGGCGGCGCCAACGTCTTCGGCGACGACCCGCGCCCCGCCGTCCCGGTGTCGCGCGAGGAGGTGCTGCGCCGCGGCGCCGACGCGATGCTCGTCGGCCCCTCGCGCGCCGCCGAGGTGCGCGCCGACCCGGCGTGGCAGCCGCTCGCCGCCGTGCGCGGGGGGCGCGTGCTCGTCGTCGACACGAACGTCGTCTACCGCCCGGCGACCCGGCTCGGCGAAGCGGCGGTGAGCCTCGCCCGTCTGCTGCACCCCGCGGCGGCGCCCGCGTTGGCCGACCCGGCGCGCCCGGATTCGGGGCGCCCCTGATGCCGCGCGCGCGCTGGGCCGCCGGGGCACTCGCCCTGCTCGTCGTCGCGCTGCTCGGCGTCGCCGCCGGCAGCGTGCCGATCGCGCCGCACGCGGTGTGGGACGCGCTGCGCGGCGCCGGCGACCCGACCGCCGTCACCATCGTGCGCGAACTACGCCTCCCGCGCGTGGCGCTCGCGGCCTGTGTGGGCGCGGCGCTCGGGACCTCGGGCGGCGCGCTGCAGGGCGCGCTGCGCAACGCGCTCGCCGAGCCGTACCTGCTGGGCGTGTCCGGCGGCGCGGCCGTCGGCGCCGTGCTCGCCTACGCCGCGGGCATCACCGACCCGGTGATCGTGCCGCTCGGCGCGTTCGCCGGCGCCGGCGTCGCCAGCGCGCTGGTGCTCGGCATCGCGCGCGTCGGCGGGGGGCGCGCGGACCCGCGCGTGCTGGTGATGGCCGGCGTGGTCGTCGGCGCCTTCGCCAACGCGGCGGTCATGATTGCGCTCGCGAACGCCACCGCCGACACCGTCCGCGACGCGCTCTGGTGGATGATGGGCTCCGCGGCCGACGCCCGGTGGCGGCAGGTCGCGGTGCTGCTGGCCTACCTGCTGCTCGCCGGCGGCGCGCTGGTGCGCTGGGGGCGCGACCTCGACGCCCTCGCCCTCGGCGAGGAGCCGGCCGCGGCGCTGGGCGTCGACGTCGACCGCGCCGGGCCGCGCGTCTTCCTGGCCGCGTCGCTGCTCGCCGCCGCCAGCGTGGCCGCGGCCGGGCTGGTGGGGTTCGTGGGGCTCGTGGTGCCGCACCTCGCGCGCGCCTCTGGGGCACGCGCGCACCGCCCGCTGCTGCTGGCCAGCGCGCTCTTCGGCGCAACGCTCGTCGTCGCCGCGGACCTGGTGGCGCGCACCGCGCGCGCCCCGTCGGAGCTGCCGCTGGGCGCGGTGACCGCGCTGGTGGGCGTCCCGTTCTTCCTCCGCCGGCTGGCGCGCGGCGCGTGAGCGACGCGCCCGCCCTCCGCTTCGAGCAGGTGACGGTGCGCTACCCGCGCGCCGAGCGCCCGGCGCTCGACGGGGTGTCGCTCGAGGCGCCCGCGGGGCGCGTGACCGCCGTCGTCGGGCCGAACGGGAGTGGCAAGAGCTCGCTCGTGCGCGCGCTGCTCGGGCGCGCGCCGCTGGCCGGCGGGCGCGTGCTGGTGCACGGGCGCGACACGCGCGCGCTCCCGCCCCGCGAGCGCGCGCGGGCGGTGGCGGTGGTGCCGCAGCGCGAGGAGCCGACCTTCCCGCTGCCGGTGCGCGACTACGTGGCGCTCGGCCGCCTTCCGCACGGCGCCCGCTGGGGCGGCCCGTCGGCGCGCGACGCCGAGGCGGTCGCGCGCGCACTGCGCGACGCCGGCGTCGAGGCGTTCGCCGAGCGGATGACCGACGCCCTCTCGGGCGGCGAGTGGCAGCGCGTCCGGCTCGCCCGCGCGCTGGCGCAGGAGGCCGACGCGCTGGTGCTCGACGAGCCGACGACCTTCCTCGACGTCGCGCACGAGATGGCGTTGTTCGAGCTGGCCGACCGCGCGGCGCGCGAGGGGCGCGCGGTGCTGCTCGTCAGCCACACGCTGAACCTCGTGGCGCGCTTCGCCGCGCACGTCGTGCTGCTGCACCGCGGGCGCGTCGCCGCCGCCGGCCCGCCCGACGCCGTGATGGACGGGGCCACGCTCGAGCGCGTGTACGAGTGGCCGCTGGTCGTGACGCGTGACCCGGCGGTGGGCGCGCCCGCGCTCGTCCCGCTGCGCGGGTGGCGCCGCGCGCCCTGAACGCTGACGCAACCGCCGGCGCCCCCGCCGGTCACCTTTCTTCTCTCCTCCTCATGGCCCGCCCGCACGTCCTCCCCGCCGTCGCCGCACTCCTGCCGGTCGCGTCACTCGCCGCGCAGCAGCCCGCCCCCGCCGACGCCGCCCGCGACACGGCGGCGCTGCGCCCGGTGGTGGTCACCGCCACGCGGCTCCCGGTCCCGCAAGCCGCGACCACCGCGACCGCGACCGTGATCACCGGCGCCGAGCTGCGCGCACGCGGCGTCACGCATGTGCTGGACGCACTGCGCGACGTCCCCGGTGCAGCCGTGCTGCAGAACGGGTCGTTCGGCGCCACCACGTCGCTCTTCCTGCGCGGCGGCGACAGCAAGTACACGCAGGTGCTGGTCGACGGCGTCCCCGTCAACCAGGCGGGGGGCGCGTTCAACTGGGCCAACCTCACCGTCGACAACGTCGAGCGCATCGAGATCCTCCGCGGACCGGCGAGCGTGCTGTACGGCTCGGACGCGGTGAGCGGCGTCGTGCAGCTCTTCACGCGGCGCGGGGCGGGACGTCCGCGCGCCGCCCTCGCCGCGCGCGGCGGCAGCTACGGCTCGGCCGAGGGGGAGGTCGACGCCTCGGGCGCGCTCGGGGCGCTCGGCTGGTCGGCCGGCGCCGCGCACTACGCCAGCCGAGGGATCCTCGACTCGGCAGACTTCGACAACCGCTACCGCAACAGCTCCGCGAGCGCGACCCTGCGCTACGCGGCACCCGGCCGCGGCGACCTCTCGGTCGCGGCCCGCGCGCAGCGTGCGCGCTACCACTTTCCGACCAACGGCTCGGGCGCGATCGTCGACCGCAACGCCTTCCGCGAGGAGGAGCGCGGCACCGTCGGCGTCGACGGCGGCTACTTCCTGCGCCGCGACGTCGAGGCGCGCGCGCAGCTCGGCGCGGCCGGGCTCACCGGGCGCAACGACGACCGCCCCGACGGGGCGACGCGCTCGAACGGGTCGGTGAGCTACGACGGCACCACCCGCCGCAACGCCGACGCGCGCGTCAACTGGTACATGGCGCCCGGCACCGTGGTGACGCTCGGCGGCGACTACAGGGGCACGATGTTCCGCAGCGCGGACTCGTCGATCTCGGCCGCGGGCACCCGCCCCGGCTCGCGCACCGCGCCGCGCCGCGACAACCGTGCGGTGTACGGCCAGCTGCTCGCCGAAGCCGGCGGGCGCCTGACGCTCACCGCCGGGGGCCGCTACGACGACAACTCGGCGTTCGGCGCCTTCCGCACGGTGCGCGCGGGCGCCGGGCTCCGCGTCGCCGACGGAACGCGGCTGCGCGCCGCGGCGGGCAACGCATTCCGCGAGCCGACGCTCCCCGAGAACTTCGCGCGCAGCGCCTTCGAGCGCGGGAACGCGGCGCTCCGCCCCGAGCGCACGCGCTCGTTCGAGGCGGGCGTCGAGCAGACGCTTCCGCGCGGCGTGGCCACCGTGGCCGCGACGTACTTCCTGCAGCGCTTCCGCGACGTGATCCAGTACGGCGCGCTGGCGCCGATCGCCGGGATGCGCGACTCGTCGAACTACTTCAACGTCGCGGAGGCCAACGCCGGCGGCGTCGAGCTGGAGGCGCGCCTCGCTCCGGTTGCCGGCGTGACGTCGTCGCTCAGCTACACGCACGTCGACACGCGGGTCGTCGACCCGGGGCTGCAGACCAGCCCCAACGCCGCCTTCGTGCGCGGCAGCCGCCTGCTCCGGCGCCCGGCCAACCTCGCGTCGCTCGCGCTCACGGCGCCGCTGGCGGGGCGGGGGACGCTCTCGGCGCGTGTGAACTACACGGGTCGCCGCGACGACATCGACTTCAGGAGCTTCCGCCGCGGCGTCCTGCCGAGCTACACGCTGCTCAACCTGGCCGGCGAGTACGCCCTGCTCCAGCGGTCCGACCGCCCCGGCCGCGTGGCGCTGACGCTGCGCGCGGACAACGTGCTCGGGCGCGAGTACGAGCCGTTCTACGGCTTCCGAGCGCCCGGCGCGACCGTCCTCGCCGGGTTGCGGCTGGACGCGGGGCGCTGATCGGGGGTCGGCCGCGCGGCGGGCGCGCGACGGCGTTCAAACCTTGCGCGGGGGTGGGACTGTCGGACCGCGGTTGCGTCACTCCCGGCCGTCCCACCCGCCCGCGCCATGACCGCACCCGCCGCCGCGCCCTCCGCCCCCGACGCCCCCCGTCGGGGGCGCGTCCCGCCCGCCCGCCTGCTGGCCGCCGCCGGCCTCCTCGCCGTCCTCGCCGGCTACGCGGACCTCTGGCGCGGCGGCGTCTCGCTCGCGGCGGCGCTCCTCGTCCTCGGCTACTGCGTTCTGCTCCCGACCGCCCTCTGGGCCTCGGCGCCCCGCCGCGCCGAGCTGCCGGCGAACGGCGAGTGCCCGCCCTACAGGGCCGCCGCGGTGGTCGCGCTCGCGGTCCTCGCGCTCTACGTCGCCACGCTCGCCCCGACGACCGCGATGTGGGACGCCAGCGAGTACATCGCCGTGGCGCGCATCCTCGGCCTCCCGCACCCGCCGGGGAACCCGCTCTTCGTGCTGCTCGCGCACGTCGCCGGACTGCTCCCGATCCCGGTGGCGTACGCCGTCCGCATCAACCTGCTGGCCGCGGCTGCGAGCGCGGCCAGCGCCGGGCTCTGGTTCCTCTGCGCGCACCGGGCGCTCCGCTCCATCGTTCCGGCGCCCTGGCCGCGCCTGGCGGCGGCCGCCGCCGGGACGCTCGCCGGTGCGACGGCGTTCACCGTCTGGAACCAGAGCGTCGTCAACGAGAAGGTCTACACCGTCTCGCTCTTGGGGCTGGCGCTCACCTCCTGGCTCGTGCTGCGCTGGCTGGACGCGCAGGACGCGGCCGACGGCGCCTCCGCCGACGCTCGGCGCGCGGCCGCAGCCCGCGGCGACCGCCTCCTGCTGCTGACCGTCTGGATCGCCGGGCTGGGCTACGCCGTGCACCCGGCCGGCTTCCTCGCCGGGCCGGCGGTGGCACTCGCCGTCGTCATGCGGCGCCCGGCGACGCTGTTCCGCGGGCCCTTGCTGCTGGCCGCCGGCGGGCTGCTCGCCGGCGCGCTCACCCTCTTCGCCGTCGAGCCGATCCGGTCGGCCCACCTCCCCGCGATCAACGAGGGGATGCCCACCGCCTGCGAGGACGGGCGCCCCCGCGTCGACTGCACGCTCAGCGCCGAGACCTGGCGGCGCCTCTCGGCCAACGTGCGCCGGGAGCAGTACGGCGGGCACGCGGTCGCGACGCGCAAGGCGCCGCTGGTCGCGCAGTTCCAGATGTGGTGGCTGTACTTCGAGTGGCAGTGGCTGCGCGACGCCGACGGCCGCCGCCCGGCGGCGCAGCGTCTCCTCGCGCTCGCCTTTCTCGGGGTCGCGCTCTACGGGCTGGTGGCGCTGCGCCGCGACCGGCGGGTCTGGTGGTATCTCGCCCCGCTCGCCATCACGCTCACCGTCGCCCTGGTCTACTACCTGAACTTCGAGTACGGCTACTCGCAGGCGCCGGAGCTGGGGGCCAGTGTGGAGCGCGAGGTGCGCGACCGCGACTACTTCTTCATCTGGACCTTTTCGGCGTGGGGGGTGCTCGTCGCGCTCGGGCTGGGCGCGCTCTGGCGGCGCGCCGCCGACGCGTTGACGACGCGCGGCGCCGCCCCGCGGCGGGCGTGGGCGCTGGCCGCGCCGCTGCTCGCGCTGGCGCTCGTCCCGGCCCTCGGGAACGCGCGCGACGCCTCGCGCCGCGGCGAGACGTTCACCCGCGAGTGGGCGCGCGACCTGCTGGCGTCGGTCGAGCCGTACGGCGTCCTCGTCACCGGCGGCGACAACGACAGCTTCCCGCTCTGGTACGCGCAGCAGGTCGAGGGGTACCGCCGCGACGTCACGGTGGCGCTCACCCCGTACCTGGGCCTCCCGTGGTACGCCCGGCAGCTGCTCAAGCAGCCGCCCGCCGAGTACGACGTGGCGCGCGGCCCGGCCGTCTACGCCGCGGGCAGCTGGCGCCGGCCGACCGTTCCGCTCTGGCAGCTGACGCCGGACGAGGCGGACGCGATGCCGGACTACATCCAGCTCGCCGAGCCGCAGCGCTTCACGCACCTCGGGATCGACGTCACCCTGCCGCCCGGATTCCTGACGCGCGACCAGCTGCTGGTGCTGCGCGCCATCAAGGACACCTTCCCCGAGCGCCCGGTCTACTTCAGCAACGCCGTCGTTCCGTCGTCGCTCGGGCTCACCCCGTACCTGAAGCAGCAGGGGCTCGCCTACCGGTTGGAACCGCGCGCGGTCGTGGAGGACGCGGGGCTCGTCCCGGTCGGCGGCATCCACGTCGACCTCCCGCGCACCCGGCTGCTCTGGGAGCAGAGCTACGGCGGCGCGCGCGCCCTGGTGCGTGAGGGGGAGTGGGTGGACCGCGCCTCGATCTCGATCCCGGCGACGTACGCCGTCACCGGGCAGCAGCTGGCGGCGGCGCTGGTCGCCCGCGGGGACACGGCGACGGCGCTGCGGATCGCCGGCGACGTGAACGCGATCGCCCGCGCGGCCCGACTCGGCGCCGACGAGTAGCACGCGCGGCGCGGGGACGGTCGCCCGCGCGGTAGATTGCGGGCATGACGCTGGTCGCCACCGACGCGGTCGTCCTGCACGCCTTCGACTACCTCGAGAGCTCGCGCGTCCTGCGGCTGGCGACGCGCGAGCACGGCGTGCAGTCGGTGCTGGCCAAGGGCGCGCGCCGCTCGCCGAAGCGGTTCGGCGGGGCGGTGGACCTGTTCGCCGAGGGGGAGGCGCAGTACTACGCCAAGGCGGGGCGCGACCTGCATACGCTGGCGGCGTTCGACGTCACCCGCGCCCGCTTTGCCCTGGCGGCGGAGCTGGAACGATTCGCCGCCGGCGCCGCGCTCGCCGAGCTGGTGCTGCGCTTCGCCCGCGACGAGAGCCAGCCGGCGTGGTACGACGCCCTGGTCGCGGCACTCGACGCCGTGGGCGCGGCGCCCCCGGACGCGGCCAGAACGGCAGGGATCGCGGGCGCCTGGCGGCTGGTCGCCGCGCTCGGCTTCGCCCCGGCGCTCGACGAATGTGCGAGCTGCCACGACCCGGTCGCCGACGACCGGCCGGCCCGCTTCAGCCACCCGGCGGGCGGGCTACTCTGCGACCGCTGCGGCCGGCTGGCAGGAGCGGGGCGCGCGCTGCCGGCGGAAGCGCGCGCGACGCTCCGGCGGTGGGTGGCCGGCGCGGATCGGGCCGACCCGGTCGACGCCGCCGCGCCCTCCCTCGACGGCGCCAGCGCGCGCGCGCACCAGCGGCTGCTGCGCGAGTTCCTGCGCGAGCACCTCAGCGACGGGCGGCCGCTGCGCGCCTTCGAGAGTTGGGAGGGGTCCCGCTTCGACCCTCGTCCGGTCACCGAACCGTCGGGATCGTGACTTGCGTCACTGGCGTGTGGGCGCGTGGTGGCCAATGCCGGTTTCGCGCGTCTGTAACGCAGGTGGTGCAACGCGGGCGTGTCGTCTGACCTGACGCGCCGGGTGAGGTCGCTCGCGCGAAACCTTCCCGTCGCAGCAGGTTACGAGGGTCGATGGCGGGCACTCCGTCGACTCGCGGGGCGGCGGGCACCTCACGTACCACTTGACATGCTTGACATCGCCGAGCCGAGCGGTTAGCGTCTTAGCAGGCGTAATCTGTCTCATCCCCCTCACAGGAGTCCTGCCAAGGAACCTAGTCCGTCAAATTGGAGAGGCACATGAAGCTCCGTTGGGCAGCACTCGTCGTAGTGCTCGCTCTCAGCGCGCTCATGCCACGTTCCACGGAGGCGCAGGCGGCCGGGCAACCCCCGACGCCGGCACGTCGCACCGGATCGCTCGGGCAGAACTATCCGAACCCGTTCAATCCTGCGACCACGATCCCATTCGAGGTCGACTCCGCGTGTGTCGAACCGGCCCGGCAGTATCGGGTGACCATCCGCATCTACAACCTGCTCGCGCAGGTCGTGGCGGTGCCGGTCCTCCTCGGGTCCAGTTCGGTCGGCGCGGCCGGCGATGCTCCACCGGTCGAGAACCTCACCGTCAGGTGTGGGACGTACCGGGCCTTCTGGGACGGCAAGTACATCAACAGCAGTCGGGAGGCCGCCTCCGGCGTCTACCTCTTCCGGCTGGACGTGGATGGACGGGTCGAGTGGGTCAGGAAGGGTCTCGTCACCAAGTAATTCCGGTGGCGACGACGCCCCGGCGCCCGCTGAGCGAGCGACAGCATCACACCGCATGATCCCGCGACGCCCCGGCAGGCTGACCTGCCGGGGCGTCGCGTGTCTTCCGGTCTGCCGAAACGGCCGTGCGCCGGGTCCGAACGGCGGAATCGGGTGGTCACCGCTTGCCAGGGGGGCCGCTTTTCGAGGCCCCCGGATTGCGACCCGCACCGGGGTGTGCGCCGCGCGCGTGCCGCGCGTCCGGCCAGCCCGTTCCCGTTCCTTCCGAGTCTGCCATGCTGAATCCCGACCGGCTGACCGTCAAATCCGCCGAGGCGCTGAACGAGGCCGTCGCGCTCGCGCGGCGCGCCGGAAACCCGCTCGTCTACGACGCCCACCTCCTCCTCGCCCTCCTCGGCCAGGACGAGGGGATCGTCACCCCCATCCTGCAGAAGCTCGGCGTCAACGTCGGCGACTTCCGGAAGCGGGTCGAGACCGAGGCCGGACGCTACCCGAAGCAGAGCGACGCCCAGCCCACCGTCTCGCGCGAGCTGAACCAGGTGCTCGACCGGGCCGACGCCGACGCCCGCGAGCTGGGCGACGAGTACGTCTCGACCGAGCACCTGCTGCTCGCCCTGGCCGAGGTGAAGGGGACCGAGAGCTTCGCCCTGCTGCGCGGCGTCGGCGCCTCGCGCGAGCAGGTGAAGCAGGCGCTCCAGCAGGTGCGCGGCTCGCACACCGTCACCGACCAGAACCCCGAAGAGAAGTACCAGGCGCTCCAGCGCTTCTCGACCGACCTCACGGAGCGCGCCCGCCGCGGGAAGCTCGACCCGGTGATCGGGCGCGACGAGGAGATCCGCCGGGTGGTTCAGGTACTCTCTCGGAGGACGAAGAACAACCCGATCCTCATCGGCGAGCCGGGCGTCGGCAAGACGGCCATCGTCGAGGGGCTGGCGCAGCGCATCGTCGACGGCGACGTCCCCGAGTCGCTGCGCAACAAGACGCTCGTCTCGCTCGACATCGGGGCGATGCTCGCCGGGGCCAAGTACCGCGGCGAGTTCGAGGAGCGCCTCAAGGCCGTGTTGAAGGAGATCACGAGCGCCGAGGGGCGGTTCATCGTCTTCATCGACGAGACGCACACGATCGTCGGGGCCGGGCGCACCGAGGGGTCGCCGGACGCGGGCAACATGCTCAAGCCCGCCCTGGCGCGCGGCGAGCTGCGGGTCGTCGGCGCGACCACGCTCGACGAGTACCGCAAGTACATCGAGAAGGACGCCGCGCTCGAGCGCCGCTTCCAGCCGGTGTACGTCGGGGAGCCGAGCGTCGAGAGCACGATCGCCATCCTGCGCGGGCTCAAGGAGCGCTACGAGGCGCACCACGGCGTGCGCATCACCGACGGCGCCGTGGTGGCGGCGGCGACGCTCTCGCACCGCTACATCGGCGACCGCTTCCTCCCCGACAAGGCGATCGACCTGCTCGACGAGGCCAGCTCGCGCCTGCGCATCGAGATCGACTCGATGCCGCAGGAGATCGACGAGGTGGAGCGGCGCGTCGTGCAGCTCCAGATCGAGCAGGCCGCGCTCAAGAAGGAGCGGGACCCGGCCTCGGTGGAGCGGCTGGCGGCGCTGGAGCGCGAGCTGGCCGAGCTGCGCGAGCGCTCGGCGGCGATGAAGGCGCAGTGGCAGCAGGAGAAGGAGACGCTCGGCGCGGTGGGCACGATCAAGCAGGAGATCGAGCAGGCGCGCGTGGAGGCGGAGCAGGCGACGCGGCAGGGCGACCTGCAGCGGGCCGCCGAGATCACCTACGGGCGCATCCCCGAGCTGCAGCGGCGCATGACCGAGGCCGAGGGGCGCCTGGCCAGCCAGGACGGCCGCCCGCAGTTCCTCAAGGAGGAGGTGGGCGCCGACGACATCGCCGAGGTGGTCGCGCGCTGGACCGGGATCCCGGTCACGCGCATGATGGAGAGCGAGCGCGCGCGCCTCACCAAGCTCGACGAGGAGCTGGGGAAGCGCGTGATCGGGCAGCAGGAGGCGGTGCAGGCGGTGGCCAACGCGGTGCGCCGCAGCCGCGCCGGACTGCAGGACCCCAACCGCCCGATCGGCTCGTTCATCTTCCTCGGCCCCACCGGCGTCGGGAAGACCGAGACGGCGCGCGCGCTCGCGGAGTTCCTGTTCGACGACGAGCACGCGCTCGTGCGCATCGACATGTCCGAGTACATGGAGAAGCACGCCGTGGCGCGGCTCATCGGCGCGCCGCCGGGCTACGTCGGCTACGAGGAGGGGGGGCAGCTCACCGAGGCCGTGCGCCGGCGCCCGTATTCGGTGATCCTGTTCGACGAGATCGAGAAGGCGCACCAGGACGTGTTCAACATCCTGCTGCAGATCCTCGACGACGGGCGGCTCACCGACTCGCAGGGGCGCACCGTGGACTTCCGCAACACGGTGGTCATCATGACGTCGAACATCGCCAGCGCGCAGATCCTCGAGCACGCCGACGACAACTGGGAGCTGGTCGAGGCCGAGGTGTCGAGCGCGATGCGCGAGCACTTCCGGCCGGAGTTCCTGAACCGGGTGGACGACATCATCATCTTCCACCCGCTGGGCGAGGAGCACATCGACCGGATCATCGACCTGCAGCTCGGCCGGCTGCGGAAGCTGCTGGCCGAGCGGAAGCTCGCGCTGGAGCTGTCGCCGGGGGCGCGGCGGCTGCTGGTCACCGAGGGGTACGACCCGTCGTTCGGCGCGCGCCCGCTCAAGCGCGCGATCCAGCGGCTGCTCCAGAACCCGCTGGCGATGGCGGTGCTCGAGGGGCGGTTCGTCGAGGGCGACCGGATCCGCGCCGATTCGGCGCGCAACGGGGAGCTCACCTTCGTGAAGGCGGAGGCGGCGGACGCCGAGCCCGCCGGCGCCGCCGTCTGACGGCGGCGCGGGAGGACGAGCGGTGGCTCGCGCGGGCGCTCGACGCCGCGCGCGAGGCCGCCGAGGCGGGGGAGGTGCCGGTGGGGGCGCTCGTCGTCGATCGTGACGGGCGCCTCGTCGCCGTCACCGCCAACCGGACGGTGCGCGACCGCGACCCGACCGCCCACGCCGAGCTGCTGGCGCTGCGCGCCGCGGCGGCGGCACTCGGTGACGGGCGGCTGACCGGATGCACGCTGTACGTGACGCTCGAGCCGTGCGCGATGTGCGCGGGGGCGCTGGTGCTGGCCCGCGTGGATCGCGTCGTATTCGGCGCGTGGGACGCGAAGGCCGGGATGGCGGGCTCGGTGGGGGACGTGCTGCGGCACCCGCGGCTGAACCACCGGCCGCAGGTGCGCGGCGGGGTGTGCGAGGCCGAGTGCGGCGAGGTGCTGCGCGCGTTCTTTGCCGCGCGGCGGGGCGCCGGCTCGTCCGTTGACACCCCCCCGGAGCACCGCTAGCTTCCGAGGCTCTTGGACAGGTGGCCGAGTGGTTGAAGGCACCGGTCTCGAAAACCGGCATACCGGCAACGGTATCGTGAGTTCGAATCTCACCCTGTCCGCTCGGGTGGGGGCTTGAGCGATCAAGCTCCCACCCTTTTCGTTCAGACGGTCCGCGCAGCCCCAACCGGGACAGGTGGCCGAGTGGTCGAAGGCGCACCGCTGGAAACGGTGTAGACGTCACAAGCGTCTCGTGGGTTCGAATCCCACCCTGTCCGTCCCGACGACCGAGCACGCTCCCCGCCCGGCGCCTCCCCGCGCCGGGCGGGCGTGTATATTGGCCGCTCATGCCACCCAAACAGACCGTCGTGCTCGACGCGCGCGCCGTGGAGCGCACCGTCAAGCGCATGGCCGATGAGATCGTCGAGCTGAACGCGGGGATCGAGGACCTCGTCCTCGTCGGGATCCAGCGCCGGGGGGTGCAGCTCGCCGACCGCCTGGTGCGCGCGATCCGCGAGGCCGAGGGCGCGGACGTGCCGCGCGGCGCGCTCGACATCACGCTCTACCGCGACGACCTGCAGACGGTGGGGCCGCGCCCGGTGGTCGGCCCGACGTCGCTGCCGGCGAACGTCGACGGGAAGCGCGTGGTGATCGTCGACGACGTGCTGTACACGGGGCGCACGGTGCGCGCGGCGCTCGACGAGCTGGCCGATTTCGGGCGCCCGGCGCGCATCGCGCTGGCGGTGCTGGTCGACCGCGGCGGGCGCGAGCTGCCGATCCACGCCGACGTCGTCGGGAAGCGGCTCGAGGTGCCGGCGGGGGAGCGCGTCGACGTGCTCGTGTCGGAGCTCGACGGGCGCGACGCGGTGGTGCTGACGCCCGGCGGGGAGGGGGACGGCGCGTGACCGCGCCGGCGCGGTTGGGGAAGGACCTGCTCGCGCTCGAGCCGCTGTCGGCCGAGCAGATCCGGCTGGTCCTCGACACCGCCGGGCCGCTCAAGGCGATCAGCGAGCGCGCGATCAAGAAGGTGCCGACGCTGCGCGGGCAGACGGTGGTCAACCTCTTCTTCGAGGCGTCGACGCGCACGCGCGTCTCGTTCGAGTTCGCCGAGAAGCGGATGAGCGCCGACACGGTGAGCATCGCCGCCGGCGCGTCGAGCGTGACCAAGGGGGAGACGCTGGTCGACACGGCGCGCAACCTCGAGGCGATGCGGATCGACATGGTGGTGATCCGCCACGGCTCGTCCGGGGCGGCGCAGTTCCTGGCCGAGCGGATCGACTCGAAGGTGATCAACGCCGGCGACGGGACGCACGAGCACCCGACGCAGGGGCTGCTCGACCTGCTGACCCTGCGCGACCGCTTCGGCACGCTCGAGGGGCGGCGGGTGTGCATCGTCGGCGACGTGCTGCACTCGCGCGTCGCCCGCTCGAACATCTGGGGGCTCAAGAAGCTCGGCGCGCAGGTCGGCGTGTGCGGCCCGCGCTCGCTCCTCCCGAGCGCGATCGACGAGCTCGGGGTCGAGGTGTTCGACCGCGTCGAGGCGGCGATCGAGTGGGCCGAGGCGCTCAACGTGCTGCGGCTGCAGCTGGAGCGCATGCAGGCCGGCTACATCCCGAGTCTGCGCGAGTACAACCGCGTCTTCGGCGTGACGCGCGAGCGCCTCGAGCGCGCGCCGCGCGACCTCCTCATCCTCCACCCGGGGCCCATGAACCGGGGCGTCGAGATCGACTCCGACGTCGCCGACGGGCCGCACAGCGTGATCCTCGACCAGGTGACGAACGGCGTGGCCGTACGCATGGCGGTGCTGTACCTCCTCGCCGGCGGGGCGCCGGAGCTGGCCGAAGCGGCGAAGGGCCGCGGAGGCGACCTGTGAGCGCCGCCGCGCGGCGCCCCGTGCTGCTCGCCGGCGGGCGGGTGCTCGACCCGTCGCAGGGGCTCGACCTCGCGGTCGGCGACGTGCTGCTCGTCGACGGGAAGATCGAACACGCGGGACCGAGCGTCGGCCGTCCGGCCGACGCGGAGTTCATAGACTGCGCGGGGCTGGTGGTGTCGCCGGGCTTCGTCGACGTGCACTGCCACCTGCGCGAGCCGGGGCGCGAGGACGTGGAGACGATCGCCACCGGCGCGCGCGCGGCGGCGGCGGGCGGCTTCACCGCGGTGTGCGCGATGCCGAACACCGACCCGGTGACCGACAACCAGGCGGCGGTCGGCTTCATCATCAGCCAGGCGCAGCGGGCGGCAGCGTCGCGCGTGTATCCGATCGGGGCGATCACGCTCGGGCAGAAGGGGGAGGCGCTGGCGGAGTTCGGCGAGATGGTCGGCGCCGGCGCGGTCGCGGTCAGCGACGACGGCAAGCCGGTGGTCTCGTCGCAGCTGATGCGCACCGCCCTCGAGTACGCGCGCGCCTTCGGGATCCCGGTGGCCGACCACTGCGAGGACCCGACGCTGGCGCACGGCGGGGCGATGAACGAGGGCGTGATGTCGATGAAGCTGGGCCTCAAGGGGATCCCCGCCGAGGCCGAGGAGATCATGGCGATCCGCGACATCCTGCTGGCGCGCCGCACCGGGGGGCACGTCCACCTCTGCCACATGAGCACCAGGGGCTCGGTGGAGTTGATCCGGTGGGGGAAGGAGCGCGGGATCCGGGTCACCGCCGAGGTGTGCCCGCACCACCTCTCGCTCACCGAGGAGGCGGTGGCCGGCTACAACACCAACGCCAAGATGAACCCCCCGCTGCGCACCGCGGAGGACGTCGAGGCGCTGCAGCAGGCGGTGCGCGACGGGACGATCGACGTCGTGGCCACCGACCACGCGCCGCACCACTACGACGAGAAGGAGCGCGAGTTCGCCGACGCGCCCAACGGGATCGTGGGGCTCGAGACCGCGCTCGCGGTGCTGGTCACCTGGCTGGTCGCGCCGGGGATCCTCACGTACGCGCAGCTGGTCGAGAAGATGGCGTGCGCGCCGGCTCGGATCTTCAACCTTCCGGGGGGCACGCTGCGTCGCGGCGCGGTGGCCGACGTGACGGCGTTCGACCCGACGCGCACGTGGACGGTCGACGCGGCGGGCTTCCGCTCGAAGGGGCGCAACACGCCGTACGCCGGGCGCACGCTGACGGGGAAGACGGTGTGCACGGTGGTCGACGGGCGCGTCGTGTACCGCGAGGTCGCGGAGCCCGCGCGGACGTGAGCGCGCGATGAGCGCCGAGGCGCGCGCGGCGGTCGTGCGCGTCTGCCGCCGGCTGTGGGAGCGCGGGCTGATCGCGGGGCCCGACGGCAACCTCTCGGTGCGGCTGGCGCCCGACCGGCTGCTCGTCACCCCGCCGGGGCGCAGCAAGGTGGACGTGACGGCGGACGAGCTGGTCGAGGTGGGGCTCGACGGGCGGGTGCTGACCCCGGGCGGGCGCGCGACGTCCGAGCTGGCGATGCACCTCGCGGTCTACGCGGCGCGCCCGGACGTGGGGGCGGTGGTGCACGCGCACCCGCCGACGGCCACGGGGTTCGCGGTCGCGGGGGAGACGCTTCCCGACGGCGTGCTGCCCGAGCTGGTGTGCCAGGTCGGGGCGGTGGCGCTCGTGCCCTACTTCACCCCGGGGACGCCCGAGGCGGCGGCCGCGCTGGCCCCCTATCTTTCGCGGCACGACGCCTTCCTGCTGGCGAACCACGGCGCGACCGTCGTGGGGCCGACGCTGGAGGCGGCGCACCAGCGCATGGAGAGTCTGGAGCACGCGGCGCGGATCCTCCTGGCCGCGCGGATGGTCGGGCGCGTGACGCCGCTCACCGACGCGCAGCGGGCCGCGCTCCAGGCTCCGGCGCGAGCCGGCAGCGCGCCGGCCGCACCCACCACACCGATCGCACGCACCGCACGACCGCCGCACGGCGGGGAGGCAGGATGAACGACAGGACGACCCCGCCACTCGACGAGATTCGGGGACTGGTCGCGGAGCGCACCCGCTTCGAGGGGTGGCTCTCGACGCTCGAGTCGCGCCGCGCCGACACGCCGCCGCACGTCTTCGAGCGCGTCTGGCAGGACTACGACGGGCGCCGACGGCGCGTGGACGAACAGCTGGCCGAACACGCCGGCGCGCTGCAATCCGCGGTCGCCGGCCTCGGCGAGCGGCACGACGCGCTCGGGCGCCAGCTGGTGGAACGGCGCGACGCGCTCGCCGAGGTGGAGCTGCGCGCGCTGGTCGGGGAGTTCGACGAGGGGGAGGGGGGGCGCCTGCGCGGCGAGGTCGAGGCACTGATCGCCGCGCTGGAGCGCGAATCGGACGACGTCGGGCGGGAGCTGGGCGAGGTACGCGAGCTGGCGACGCAGGTGCGCGGCGCCGAGTCGCCCGCGGCAACGCCCGAGCCGGAGCCCGAGCCGGAGCCCGAGCCCGAGCCGGTCCCGATCGAGGCGCTGGCGCCGACGCCGGCGTCCTACACGAGTGTCGGGATGTCGGAGCCGGCGCCGGTGGCGGAGCCGCGGCGCGAGACCCCGGTCGGCTCGCCGACCTTCGTCGTGGGCGGGCAGGGGCTGGCCCAGGCGGCGATGGGCGTCCCGATGGCCGCGCCCGCCGATGCGCCCGCTGGGGCCGCGGCGCAGAAGACGCTGCGCTGCCAGGAGTGCGGGGCGATGAACTTCCCGACCGAGTGGTACTGCGAGCGCTGTGGGGGGGAGCTGGCCGCGATGTGAGCGGCGGCCGGCGCCCGGCGGCGCCGGGCCAGAAACGGCGGCGGGGCCGGTCCTCAACAGAGGACCGGCCCCGCCGCGCGTCGCGTCGTGCGCTCGTCAGGCCGTGGCGGCGGCCTTGCGGGCGAGCTGACTCTTGTGGCGCGCGGCCTTGTTCTTGTGGATCAGCCCCTTGCGGGCGGCGCGGTCGAGCAGGCTCACGGCGAGCGTGGTCGTCTCGGTCGGGGCGCCGTCGACGCGGGCCTTCTTGAGGGCGGTCCGCAGCGCCGAGCGCTGCGCGCGGTTGCGCACAGCCGCGGCGCGCGACTTCCGCATGTTCTTCTTGGCGGAGGCGATGTTCGGCACTGGGGTGATTCTCGAAGATGAACGGGGCGGCGACGCGCGTCGCGCGAAGCAGCGTAGGGTAGCCGTGCCCGACGGCCATGTCAAGGCGAGACATGGGGTTGGAGGCGCGCGTCGCTTTGACTTGCCCAAGCGGGACCGATAGGTTTCGCCGCCCCGGCCCACCCCGCCCGCCGCTTCCTCCCTCCCGCCTCCGGTGGACCTCCGCTCGCTCGCCCTGTTCGCGCCGGTGCTGCTGTTCGCCATGGTGGCGCACGAGTACGCGCACGGCTACGCGGCGCTGAAGCAGGGCGATCCGACGGCCTACCAGCTCGGCCGGCTGACCTGGAATCCGGCCAAGCACATCGACCCCTTCATGACGGTGATCCTGCCGCTCATGCTCTGGGCGATGAACGCGCCGATCTTCGGCGGGGCCAAGCCGGTGCCGGTGAACCCGCGGCATTACCGCCACTACCGGCGCGGGGACATCATCGTCTCGCTGGCCGGGATCGCGGCCAACGTGGCGATCGCGGGGGCGAGCGTGCTGCTGGTGGTCGTCTTCGGGGTGCTCGGCCAGCGGCTGCCCGGGGCGGCGGGTACCTTCGCCCTCCTGCAGGAGATGGCGCAGATCAGCGTGATGCTGAACCTCGTGCTCGCGCTGTTCAACCTGCTCCCGCTGCCCCCGCTCGACGGGTCGCACGTGATGAAGCACCTGCTCCCCCCGGCGTGGGCGCTGCGCTACCAGGAGCTGGGACGCTTCGGCTTCCTGCTGCTCCTGCCCCTGCTGTACCTCGGGGTGATCGGGATCTGGATGGCGCCCGCCTTCACCCTCACGCGCGCGGCGGCGCGGCTGACCGCCCCGTACATGCTGCCGCCGGCCGGGCTGTGACCGAGGCCGTGGCCCCCGCCGGGCCCCCCGCCGCACTCGCGTCGCCGGGGGGAGCACCCGCGACGTTCGTGGTCGAGCTTCCGGAGTTCTCGGGGCCGCTCGACCTGCTACTGTCGCTGATCCGCGACGAGCGGCTGGACGTGTACGACATCCCGATCGCGCGGGTGGCCGAGCAGTTCCTGGCGCGCATCGGCCACCTCGCGCTGGACGAGGCGGCCGACTACCTGGAGATGGCGGCGCGCCTGCTGCGCATCAAGGCGCAGCTGCTGCTCCCGCGCAGCGGTGACGACGAGGGGTGGGAGGACCCGCGGGCGGAGCTGGTGCGGCGACTGCTCGAGTATCAGCAGATCCGCGAGGTCGTCGAGCACCTCGACCGGCTGGGCGAGGAGCGGCGCGACCGGTTCGTGCGCGGCGCGACCGGGTCGGCGGCGGCGCTGCCGGCGGGCGTCCCCCCGCTGGCGCTGTCGCTGACCGAGCTGCTGTCGGCGGTGGACCGCGTGCTGCGCGTGGCGCGCGAGCCGACGGTGCACGACGTGGTGCCGCGGGCGCTCGACGTGGCGGGGGCGATCACGACGGTGCGCGGCGTGCTGGCGCTCCGGGCGAGCACGCGCTGGACCGACGTGGTCGGCAGCGACGCCGAGCCGTGGCAGATCCTGAGCGTGCTGCTGGCGCTCCTCGAGATGGCGAAGCTGGGGGAGCTCCGGCTCCAACAACCGAGACCGTTCGCGGTCGTGGAGATTGCGCGTGAGTCCGCTGTCGAAGCTGCTTGAGGCGGCGCTGTTCGCCAGCAGCCGTCCGGTCCCGATGGACGAGCTGCGCACGCTCGACCCCGACGCGTCGGCGGACGACGTGACGGCGGCGCTCGATGGGCTGCGCGCGCACTACGACGACCCGGAGACGGGGCACGCCTTCGAGCTGGTGGAGCAGGGGGGCGGGTGGCAGCTGCTGACGCGCGCCGAGTACACCGAGGCGATCGAGCGCGCGCAGCTGGCGCAGCGCCCGCAGCGCCTCTCGGCGGCGTCGCTGGAGACGCTGGCGATCATCGCCTACCGGCAGCCGATCGGGCGCGCCGAAATCGAGGAGATCCGGGGGGTGTCGGTGGGCGGGGTGCTGAAGGCGTTGCTGGAGCGCGGGCTGATCGACGTCGTGGGGCGGTCGGAGGGGCTGGGGCGTCCGCTGCTGTACGGCACGACGCCGTCGTTCCTGGAGCAGTTCGCGCTGCGCCACCTGGAAGAGCTGCCGCGCGCCGACGAGCTGGCGGTGGCGCTGCGGGCCGACCCGCGCGCGCTGTGAGCGCCCGCCCCTCGAAGCGCCCGGCGTCGCGCGGCGACCGCCCGCGCGAGGCGCGGCCGCGAAACGCGCGCGGGCCGGGCGAGCGCCCGCAGGATGCGCGGACGCGCGGCGCCCGCGATGATTCCCGCCGCGAGCCGCCGCGGCGGCGCGAGCGTCCGCCAGTCGAGGACGAATGGCAGACGGGGCCCCGTCCGCTGAGTGCGCGCGGCGGGGCGCGCCCCGCGCGCGGCGACGGCGCCGCCTGGCGCGACCGCGAGAGCGCGCGGAAGTCGGGTCCGAGCCGTCCTCGGCCGGGCGCCGGGGCGCGCGACGAGGTGCGCCCCTTGCCCGCCCGACCGGCGCGTCCGTCCGCGCGTCGCGACGAGCGTCCGGCGCGCAAGGCCGGCGACGACCGGCCGCGGCGCGGCGGACCGCAGCTACCGAGCGGGGCACCCGGCTGGGGCACGAACCGCCAGCAGCGGCGCGCCGAGGAGCGCGCGACGGCACCGCGATCTGCGTCCCCGCGATCCGCCCCGCCCCGATCCGCCCCGCCGCGTGGGGCTGAGCCGCGCACCGCTGAGCCGCCGGCGCCGCGTCCGACGCGCCCAGCGCGGCCGGTGCATGCAGCGCGACCGGTGCGACCGGGGCAGCCCGCGCGCCCGGTGCAGCCGGCGCGCGACGAGCGGTCGGTCGCCGCGGCGCGTCCGGCGGCGCGGGGCGCGGCCCGCCGCGAGCGGCCGACGCGCGAGACGCCCCCGTCGCGCAACGACCGGACGCCCGCTAGCGCCACGCGCGCGCCGCGCGGGCGCAAGACGCCGGCGGCCGTGGGCCCGATGCGGCTGCAGCGCGTGCTGGCGCGCGCCGGGCTCTCGTCGCGCCGCCAGGCGGAATCGCTGATCGCCGAGGGGCGCGTGCTGGTCAACGGGAAGCCGGCGCAGCTCGGGCAGACGGTGGACCTCAAGCGCGACGCGGTCACGCTCGACGGCACGCCGGTGAAGGGGCCGGTGGCGACGCAGTGGCTGGTGCTGCACAAGCCGGCCGGCGTCCTCACCACGCGCCGCGACCCGGGCGGGCGGCGCACCGTGTTCGACCTGGTGCCCGACACGGCGGGGCTGACGTACGTAGGGCGCCTCGACTACATGACCGAGGGCGTGCTCCTGCTCACCACCGACGGCGACGCGGCGCACCGCCTCACGCACCCGAGCCACGAGGTCGAGCGCACCTACGTCGCGACGGTGCGCGGCAACGTCGCCGCCGCGGCGCGCGGCGCCCGCAAGGGGGTCGAGCTGGAGGACGGGGTCGTGCGCCCGACCGAGGTCGAGACGCGCGCGCTCGGCAACCGGCGGTACGAGTTCGAGCTGACGATCCGCGAGGGGCGCACGCGCGAGGTGCGGCGCGTGTGCGAGGCGCTGGGGCTCGAGGTCGAGCGGCTGGTGCGGGTGCGCTTCGGCCCCGTGCGACTCGGCGCGCTGCCGCCGGGGGCGGTGCGTCCGCTCTCCGGGTCCGAGCTGCGGATGGTCGACGCGCTCGTCCGGGCGGCTCCGAAGCCGCGCGCCGACGACCTCGATTTCGAGTAGAAGGCAGCCGACCGAACCGGCGGACGCGCCCCGGGTACAGGGGGGCGAGCGGGGCCGTGCAAGCTGGTGACGCCGCCGGGCTCGCTCGGCGGTCCCGATCTTGAAACCAAGGGCGGCGCCGCGCCGCGACGCGCGCCGGCCGCGCGGGCCACCGGGGCCCGCGCGATCCAACGCGATCCACCGAGAGCGCGAACCACACGTGGGGACGATCACGCAAGCCGCGTCGGCCGACGCGGCCCTGGTGCAGGGCGTCGTGGGGCAGGTGGCGCGGCGCGTCGTGGGGCAGGAGTACATGGTGGAGCGGCTGCTCATCGGCCTGCTCACCGGCGGGCACGTGCTGCTGGAGGGCGTGCCCGGGCTCGCCAAGACGCTCACCGTGCGCACGCTCGCCGAGGCGATCCGCACGACCTTCCAGCGCATCCAGTTCACCCCCGACCTGCTCCCCGCCGACGTGGTGGGGACGCAGGTGTTCGACCAGGGGACGGGGCAGTTCTCGGTGAAGCAGGGGCCGATCTTCGCCAACGTGATCCTCGCCGACGAGATCAACCGCGCGCCGGCCAAGGTGCAGAGCGCGCTGCTCGAGGCGATGCAGGAGAAGCAGGTCACGATCGGCGGGCAGACGTTCAAGCTGCAGGAGCCCTTCCTCGTGCTGGCGACGCAGAACCCGATCGAGCAGGAGGGGACGTACCCCCTCCCCGAGGCGCAGCTCGACCGCTTCATGCTGAAGCTCCGCGTCGGCTACCCGACGCGCGAGGAGGAGAAGGAGATCATGCGCCGCATGGCCGGCGGCGCGCCGATCGCCGTGTCGCCGACCGCGTCGCCCGAGGAGATCCTCGACGCGCGGCGGCGGATCGCGGAGCTGTACATGGACGAGCGGATCGTCGACTACATCGTCGAGATCGTGCACGCCACGCGCGCGCCCGCCGAGGCGGGGCTCGGCGACCTCGCGCCGCTGATCGAGTTCGGGGCCAGCCCGCGGGCGACGATCGCGCTCGCGCAGGCGTCGCGGGCGCACGCCTTCCTGCGCGGGCGCACCTTCGTGACGCCCGACGACGTGAAGGCGATCGCGCCCGACGTGCTGCGGCACCGCGTGCTCACCTCGTTCGAGGCGGACGCCGAGGAGGTGACGAGCGACGACGTGGTGACGCGGGTGCTGGAGCGGGTGGAGAGCCCGTGAGGCTTCGGTGAGATTCCGGCTGTCGCGGTCCGCGGCCCGCGTCGCGCACGAGGACGCCACGGGTGGTCCGCAGCCCGAGCGCGGGGCGCCCGCCGACGGCGGCGGGTCCGCGCGCCCCACCGTCCCCCCCGAGGTGCTCCGGCAGGTCAAGTACATCGAGATGCGCACCCGCGGCCCGGTGAACTCGCTGTTCGCCGGCGAGTACCGCTCGGTGTTCAAGGGGCAGGGGATGGAGTTCGCCGAGGTGCGCGAGTACCAGCCGGGCGACGAGGTGCGCGCCATCGACTGGAACGTCACCGCGCGCATGCGCCGCCCCTTCGTGCGCCAGTACGAGGAGGAGCGCGAGCTGACGGTGGTCCTCGCCGTCGACCTCTCGGGGTCCGAGCGCTTCGGCACGGCGCGCCGCTTCAAGAGCGAGCTGGCCACCGAGCTGGCGGCGGTGCTGGCGCTCGCGGCGGTGCGCAACAACGACCGCGTGGGGCTCGTGCTCTTCACCGACCGCGTCGAGCACGTGGTGCGCCCGCGCAAGGGGCGGCGGCACGCGCTGCGGCTGCTGCGCGACCTGCTGGTCGCCGAGCCCGAGGGGCGCGGGACGAGCGTCGCGTCGGCGGCCGACTATCTCGGGCGGCTGCTGTCGCACAAGGCGATCGTCTTCATCGTCTCCGACTTCGACGACCCGGCGCTCGAGCGCCCACTCAAGCGGCTGGCGCTGCGGCACGACGTGGTGGCGGTGACGCTCGAGGACCCCGGCGAGTTGACGCTCCCCGACGTCGGGCTGGCGCGCTTCGTCGACCCGGAGACCGGGGCCGAGGTCGACGTGGACACCAGCGACCCCCAGGTGCGCGAGGCGTTCGACGCCGAGGTGGCGCGCGAGCGCACCGCGCGGCAGCGGCTGCTCCGCCGGCTGGCGATCGACGAGGTGCCGGTGCGCACCGACGGCGGGTACGTGGAACCGCTGCTCAAGTTCTTCCGCGCGCGCGAGACGCGCGCCCGCCGGTGATGCGCGCGCGCCTTCGCCTGCTCGCGCTCGCGGCGGCGTTCGCCGCCGCGCCGCCGCTGGCGGCGCAGCCGGCCGGCGCGCCGCGCGTGCGCCTCGGCACCACGCTCTCGGCCGACACGGTCACGGTCGGCGACCCCTTCGTGGTGCAGGTGCGCATCCAGGCGCCGCCCGGCGCGACGGTTACCTTCCCGGCTGCCTCCGACTCGGGCGCCGCGGTCGAGCTGCTCGACCCGCGGCGCGAGCGCGCGGCGCCCGGCGACTCGGTGGACGTCACCGCCACCTACCGCATGGCGGCGTGGGACGTCGGGACCGTGCCGGTCGCGCTCGGCGAGGTCGTGGTGCGCGCCAACGGCGCGGAGCGGCGCGTCGCGCTCGGCGGCCTGCGGGTGCACGTGCGCTCCGTGCTCCCGGCCGACAACGCGCAGCGCGTCCCCAAGCCGGCGCGCGAGCCGATCGCCGACCCGGGGCTCTGGTGGCTCCGGTGGCTGCTGCTGGCGCTCGCGCTGCTGGCGCTGGTCGCGCTCCTGCTCTGGCTCGCGCGCCGCTGGTGGCGCCGCCGCGCCGTCGCGGTGCCGGCCGCCGGCGCGTACGCCACGGCGATCGCCGCCTTCGACCGGCTCGACGCGATGCGGCTGGTCGAGGCGGGGGAGGGGGGGCGCCACCTCGCGCTCGCCGACGAGATCGTGCGCGACTACCTCGCCGCGCGGCTCCCCGAGGCGACGCCGTCGCGCACCAGCACCGAGCTGCGTTCGGCGCTCGCGCCGCGCGAGGAGGTCCCGCACGCGCGGCTGGAGGCGCTGCTCGAGCTCACCGACTTGGTGAAGTTCGCGGCGCTCCCGCTGGCCGGGCCGGCGGCCGCGGAGGGCGGGCGTGAGGCGCGCGGCGTGGTGGACGACGTGGAGCGCGGGATCCGCGCGCGCGAGGCGCGCGAGCGCGAGGAGGCGGAGGCACGGGCGCGCGAGGAGCGCGACGCGCAGCGCCGCTACGAGGAGGAGCAGCGCCGGCGCGCGGCGCGCGCCGGCGAGGGCTCTGGGGAGCGCGCCGCATGAGCGAGCTCCTCGACCAACTGGGCGGCTCGCTCAGCGTCGGCGGGCTGGATTTCGCGGCGCCCTGGGTGCTGGCGCTGCTCCTCCTGCTACCCTGGCTCTGGTGGTGGCGCCGCCGTCGGCGGCGCGGGGCGATCGTCTTCTCGCGCGCCCGCGTGCTGGCCCGCGGCCCGCGCGCCGGCGCGGCGGTGGTGCGCGCCCTCTCGGCGCTGCGCTACCTGGCGCTGGCCGGGTGCGTGGTGGCGCTCGCGCGCCCGCGCACCGGCGCCCGCGCCGAGACGTCCACCACGGAAGGGATCGACATCGTCGTCGCGTTCGACATCTCGAGCTCGATGCTCGCCGAGGACTTCCAGCCGAACAACCGGCTCGAGGTCGCGAAGGCGCGGATCAAGGAGTTCGTCGCCAACCGCGAGTCGGACCGGATCGCCATCGTCCCCTTCGCCGCCGAGGCGCTGACGCAGGTCCCGCTCACCACCGACTACCCGGTGGTGCTGGCCGCCGTCGACGCGATCCAGTCGGGGCAGCTCGAGGACGGCACGGCGATCGGCACCGCGATCACCACCGCGGCCAACCGGCTGCGCAGCTCCCCCGGGCGCTCGCGCGTAATCATCCTCATGACCGACGGCGAGAACAACCGCGGCGCGGTCGACCCGCGCACCGCGGCGCGCGCGGCGGCGCAGTTCGGGATCAAGATCTACACGGTCGGCGTCGGCACCGAGGGGATGGCGCCCGTTCCCGTGGGGCGCGGACTCTACGGGCTGCGCTACGAGAACCGCCCGGTGCGGATCGACGAGGTGGTGCTCACCGACGTCGCGCGCATGACGGGCGGGCGCTACTTCCGGGCGCGCGACTCGCAGGCGCTGCAGCAGATCTACGAGCAGATCGACCGGTTGGAGCGCACGCCGGTGCGCGCGCGCACCTACGTGCGCTTCACCGAGGAGTACCGCTGGCCGCTCGGCGTCGCGCTGGGCGCGCTGGCGCTGGAGCTGGCGCTGCTGGCCTGGCGGGGGCCGCTGCCGTGAGGAACGCGCGATGACCGCCGACTGGCTGCGCTACTTCCAGGCGCCCTGGCTGCTGCCGGCGGTGCTGGTGCTCCCGGCGCTCGTGGTCGGGCTGCTGCTGGCGTGGGCGCGCCGCCGCGCCGCCCGCGCCGCGCGGCTGGGCGAGCAGGCGCTGGTGGCCCGCCTCGCGCCCGACGTGGTGGATACGGGGGTGCGGTGGCGGCTGGTGCGGCTCGGCGCGGCGGCGGCGCTGGCGGGACTCGCGCTCGCCGGCCCGCGCTGGGGGCTGGCGCGCAACGTCGTCCGCTCGGCGGGGATCGACGTGGTGCTGGCGCTCGACGCGTCGCTCTCGATGCTCGCGCCGGACGAGCGCCCCAACCGACTGGAGCGGCTCAAGCAGGAGGTGCGGCGGCTGCGCGCGCTCTCGCCCGGCGACCGCACGGCACTCATCGCCTTCGCGGGGCGCAGCTACATCCTCACGCCGCTCACCACCGACCAGGGGGCGCTGGCGCTCTTCCTCGACAACCTCGACCCGACGGTCGTCGGGCAGGCGGGCAGCTCGCTGGCGCGCGCGATCCGGCAGGCGACCGACCTGCTGCAGGTGGGGCGCTCGGGGAGCGACCGCGCGATCATCGTCATGAGCGACGGCGAGGCGTTCGAGCCGGTCGAGGACGTCCAGGCCGCGGCCAGCGCGGCCGCGGAGGCGGGGATCAGCCTGGTGACCGTCGGCTTCGGCACCACCGACGGGGCCACGATCCCGGTGCGCGAGGGGAACAGCGTGAGCGAGAAGCGCGACGCGGAGGGGAACATCGTGGTGACCCGCTACTCGCCGACGCTCCTCGCCGCCGCGGCGGCGGCGGCGCAGGGGACGTTCATTCCCGCCGAGGCGACCGACAAGGCGGCGCGCGTGCGGGCGGCGCTCGGCGGGCTGCGCGCGCAGCGGCGGGCGCTCGACGCCGGCGAGGACCTGGTGCCGCGCTTCCAGCTCTTCCTCGCCCCCGCGCTCCTGCTCCTGCTGCTCGACACGATGCTGGCGGGGCGCCGGGGCGGCCGGAAGCGTGCGCCCGCGCGCCCGGCGCTGCACAGCGACGCCCCGCGCGCCGCCGCCACGCTGGTGCTCGCGTTGCTTCCGCTCCTCGGCTGCCGCCCGGCGCTGGACGCGTTGGGGGCGCGCGACACCGACCCGGCGCTCGAGGCGTACCGCGCCGGGCGCGTGACCGAGGCGCTCGCGACCTACCGGCAGCGCGCGCAGGGAGGCGGTCCGCCGCTCGCGCTCTACAACCTGGGAACGGCGCTCGTCGCCGCCGACTCGACCGACCCGGCGCGCGCGCCGCTCGACGAGGCGCGCCGCGCGCGCGACCCCGAGATCCGCTGGCGCGCGCACTTCAACCTCGGGCTGGCCCACCTGATCCGCGGGCTGGCCGCGCCGGGGGACAGCGCCCGCGGGGAGCTGGACGCCGCGCTCGCGCTGTACAAGCGCGCCCTCCTCGTCCGCCCGAACGACGCCGACGCCAAGTGGAACTACGAGCTGGCGCTGCGGAAGAAGCAGGAGCAGGGCGGTGGGGGCGGCGGCGGGGGGGGCCAGGACCAGTCGCAGGGAGCGCCGCAGGAGCCGCCGCAGCCGCAGCCGCGCCCGGCCGGCGGCCTCGGGCAGCAGCAGGCGGAGGAGCTGCTGAACGCCGCCGCGCGCGACGAGCGCGACGTGCAGGGGCGCCGGCAGCGGCAGAACCCGCCCCCGCCCCCGCCCGGCGGCAAGGACTGGTGAGCTCGAACAGCCACCGATCGGGCGGGGCGGTGGTGCGGCGGCGCGCGCGCGTGCAGACTGCGCGCATGCGACACGGGCGCGCGACGCGCGGCGGGCAGGGCGCGGGGGCTGATCTCCTGGCCGGGAAGGCGGGCGCGTGCTGAGCGCCGCCGCCGCGCTGCTGCTCGCGCTCCTCGCGCAAGTGACCGTCGCCGTGAGCGCGCCGGCCGAGGTGGCGCCGCGCGACCCGGTGCTCGTCACCGTCGAGGTCACCGCGCCCGCCGGGCGCGACGTGCGCCTCGCGCCGCCCGACTTCGCACCGATGCGGCTGCTGAGCAGCGTCCGCGTCGCCTCGGTCGACTCGACGCCGCCCGGGGGCGGCTACCTGCGTGCGCCCTGGCAGATCGTCGAGTGGCGCTACGTGCTCGGCGTGCCGGACGGCGTGCGCGGGCGCCAGCGCTTCGCTCCGTTCGTGGCCGAGGTGCGGGGGCGCGGCGTGCGCGCGACCAGCGCCCGCTCGCGCGCCTGGGCGCTCACCGTGCGCGCGCCGGCGCAGCCCGGGAGCCTCCCCGCGGTGGTCGACCGCACGCCGCGCCCGTCGCGGCAGGGTATCGCCTTCCACGCCCGGCTGGCGCCCGACACCGTCTACGTCGGGCAGCAGGCGACCTACCAGATCGCTGTCTTCCTGGACGACGAGGTGCGGCTGCGGCTGCGGCGGAACCCGGAGTTCGTCCCGCCGGAGCTGCGCGGGCTGCTGGCGTACGACCTCCCCGCCGGCCGCACCTCGCTGCGCGGGCGCGTGATCGACGGGCGGCGCTACGACGTGCACGTCTTCCAGCGCGCCGTCTTCCCGGTCGCGCCGGGGCGCGTTGACGTCCCGCCGGCGCAGCTGACGTACGCGCTCCCGCTCAGCTCCGGCTTCTTCAGCCGCGAGGAGAACTTCTCCACGCGCTCCGAAGGGGTGCGGCTGGTCGCCATCGAGCCCCCCGCCACCGGGCGCCCGACGGACTGGAACGGCGCCGTCGGGACGCTGCGCACCACCGCGCGCCTCGACTCGTCGGCGGCGCGCGTCGGCGATCCGGTGGTGCTGACGCTGCGCGTGGAGGGGGAGGGGAACGTCAAACTCCTCCCGCGCCCGGCGCTCGACGTGCCGTGGGCCGGCGCCGTGCCGGGGGAGGAGCGCGTCGAACTCGACTCGACCGCGCTCGCCGTCCGCGGCGCCAAGGAGTTCGACTGGATCCTGACGCCCCGCTCGGCGGGTGCGCGCGCGGTGCCCGCGATCCGCTACCCGTACTTCGACCCGGAGGGGCGGCGCTACGAGGTGGCGCTGACCCCATCGCTGCCGCTCACCATCCTGCCCGGTGGGCTCGCGGGGGGCGGCGCGGATCCGCGCGCGACCGACGGCGCGCGACTCGCCATCCGGGAGCAGTTCGGCGGGGCGGCGCGCACGCCACTTCCCTCGCGCCCGCTCTTCTGGGTGCTGGTGGCGCTCGTCCCGCTCCCGGCGCTCGTGCTGGCGGCCGTGCGCGGGGCGCCGCGGCGGCGCGCACGCCCGGCGCAGACACCGGCCCGCGCGCTGCGGGCGCTGGCGTCGGATGACGGCGCGCGTCCGGGGCAGCTGCGACGCTGTTTCGTGGCCGCCGTCGGCGCCCGCCTTCCGCTCGGCCCCGACGCCTTCGCCGCGCCGGCGACCTTCGCGCACCGGCTGCGGCGGTGCGGGGTGACCGGCGACTCCGCGCGCGCGGCTGCCGAGACGCTGCGCGCCCTCGACGCCGCGGCGTTCGACGCGACGCTGGATGCGGCAGGCGGTGCGGGCGACGCGCGGGCGCTGGCGCGCGACGCCTGGGCGACCTACGAGCGGCTGGACGCCGAGGGGTGCGCGCCGCGCACGGACTGGGCGCCCCCGACTCCGCGCGGGGTGCGGGCGGCGCGGTTCGTCATGTTCGTCGCGCTTGCCGCGTCGGGGGCTGGGGCGCTGGCCGGGCTCGCGCGCCAACCGTCGGCCGACGACGTGGACGACGTGACGGTGCTCGAGCGCGCGCGCGCCGAGCGCCCGGACGCCGGCGGCGCGCCGGAAGGAGACGCGGCGGCCGCGCGCGCCTTCGAGCGCGGCGTGCGGGCGTACGAGGCCGACCGGCTGGGCGAGGCGCGGGCGGCGTTCGAGACGGCGGCGCACGCGTCGCCGCGCGCCCCCGACGCCTGGGCGAACGTCGGGACCACCGCCTGGATGCAGGGGGACACGGTGGCGGCGGCGGTCGGCTGGCAGCGCGCGCTGCGGCTGGCGCCGACGGCCGCCGACATGCGCGACCGCCTCGCGCTCCTGCCGACGCCGCAGGAGGGGGTGGGGCGGGTGCCGCCGCTCCCCCCCGACGTCGCGGCGGCGAGCGGACTCCTGCTCTGGATCGCCGCCGGCGCGGCTGCGGCCGGCCGGGTGCGCGGGCGCGGGCCGCGGGCGCTGCGCGCGGCGCTCTGGCCGGCGGCGGGGACGGCAGCCGTGCTCCTGGCGTCCGGGAGCTACCTCACGGCGGTCGCCGAGGCGCGCGGCCTGGCCGTCGTCCGCACGGCCGGACCGCTGCGCGCCGAACCTGCGCTCGGCGCCGAGCCGGCCTCCCCCGTGCACGCCAGCGACCTGGCGCGCATCGTCGGACGGCAGCATGCGTGGGTGCGCGTGCGGCTGGACGGCGACCGCGAGGGGTGGCTGGAGGGGGACCGGCTGGTGTCGCTGGCGGCGCTCACCGTGCCCTGACGCGGCGCGGGCCGGACGGGTCAGCCCGCGGTTAGCTTACGCGCGTGTCCCGCATCGCCGTCCTCCCCCCCGCCGTCGCCGACCAGATCGCCGCCGGCGAGGTGGTCGAGCGCCCCGCCTCCGTCGTCAAGGAGCTGGTCGAGAACGCCCTCGACGCCGGCGCGACCGCCGTCGAGGTCACGGTCGAGGAAGGGGGGCGCGCCCTCGTCCGGGTGAGCGACGACGGTGTCGGGATGTCGCGCGAGGACGCGGTGCTCTCGCTCGCCCGCCACGCCACGTCGAAGATCCGCAACGCCGAGGAGCTGGTCGGCGTCGCCAGCTTCGGCTTCCGCGGCGAGGCGCTCCCGGCCATCTGCTCGGTCTCGCAGCTCGAGCTCGAGACGGCGCGCGCGGACGGGGCGGGGACGCGCCTGCGGGCGGCCGGCGGCGCGCTGCTCGACGTCGCCGATGCGGCCCGGCGGCGTGGGACCACGGTGAGCGTCGCCCGGCTGTTCCACAACACGCCGGCGCGGCAGAAGTTCTTGCGCAGCGCGCGCGGCGAGTGGCGCGCGATCAGCGACACGCTGGTCGTGATGGCGCTCACCCGGCGGGACGTGCGGCTCGCCGCTACGCACGACGGGCGCTCCGCGCTCGCGCTCCCCGCGGCGTCGGGGCTGCGGGGGCGGCTCGGGGCGATCCACGGCGCGCGCTACGCCGACGGGCTGCTCGACGTCGAGGACGTGGCGGGCGCGGTGCTGGTGAGCGGACTGGTCGAGCGGCCGGGGGACGTGGGAACCGCGGCGCGCCGCGTCTTCCTCTCGGTGAACGGGCGCGCGGTGCGCGACCCCGGCATCGTGCGCGCCGCCGAGGCGGCCTACCGCTCGACCATCCCGGCGGGGCTGCGCCCGTCGCTCTTCCTCGACCTCGTCGTGCCGGCGGGGGAGCTGGACGTGAACGTGCACCCCGCCAAGGCGGAGGTGCGCTTCGGCGACCGGTGGGCGGTGGAGCGCGCCGTCGAGCGCGCGGTGCGACGCGCGCTCGGCACGCTCGACAGCGCGGCCGACGTCGGCGGGCGCGGCTGGTTCGCCGGCGGGTTGCTGAACGGCGCGCGCCCGGCGCCGTCCGCCAACCCGTGGGCCGACGCGGGGCGCGACGTGGGCGCGCTGCACGTCGCGGTGGAGCCGACGGTCGGCCTGTTCGCGCCGCACGGTGTCGACGTGCCGCGCGACGTGCGCGCCCTCGACGGCGCGCCCGACGGCGCCCCGCCGCTCCCCTGGGACGACGCGCCGGCGCCGCCCGCCGCGCCGGCTGTGGCGGGCGAAGATCTAGTTGTCCCGCCGCTCCTCCAGCTGCGCCGCACCTACCTGATGTTCGAGCGCGACGAGGGGGTGGTGCTGATCGACCAGCACTCGGCGCACGAGCGGGTGCTGTACGAGCGCTTCCTGGGCGCCCTGGCGCGCGGCGAGGCGCCGTCGCAGCGGCTCCTCTTCCCGCTGACGCTGCACCTGGGCCCCGCGCAGGCCGAGGCGTTCGACGCCAACCGCGACGCGCTGGCGCGCCTCGGCTACGAGGTCGAGCCGTTCGGCGGGGCGTCGCTGCTGGTGCGCGCGGTCCCGACGCCGCACCCGCGCTTCGACGCCGAGCGCTGCTTGCGCGAGACGCTGGACGCGCTCACCGGCGACCGGCACGCCGCCGCGCACGCGCGCCACGAGCGGTTGGCGGCGACGGTAGCCTGCAAGGCGGCGGTGAAGGCCGGTGACGCGCTGTCGCCCGACGAGATGCGGGCGCTCTTCGTCGCCCTCGCGCGCACCACGCTCCCCGCGCACGACGTGCACGGCCGCGCGACGATCGTCCACCTCGGGTGGGACGAGCTGGAGCGCCGCTTCGGGCGGGCGTGACGGACGTCCCCGTCCTGCGCGCGGTCTGCGGGCCGACGGCGGCCGGCAAGTCGGCGCTCGCGCTGCGCCTCGCCGAGCGCGTCGGCGCGGCGATCGTGAGCGCCGACTCGCGCCAGCTCTACCGCGGCTTCGACGTCGGCACCGCCAAGCCCTCGGCCGCCGAGCGCGCGCGCGTGCCGCACTACGGCGTCGACGTCGCGGGGCCGGAGGAGCGCTGGTCGGCGGCGCGGTGGGCCGCGGCGTGTGAAGGGTGGGTCGCCGACGTACGGGCGGCGGGGCGCGAGCCGCTGCTGGTCGGCGGGACGGGGCTCTACCTGCGGGCGCTCGCCGCGCCGCTGTTCGACGAGCCGCCGCTCGACCCGACGCGGCGCGAGGCGCTCGGCGCGTATCTGGAGGCGCTCCCCGTCGCCGAGCTGCGGCGGTGGGTGGCCACGATCGATCCGGTGCGCGCGTCGCTGCAGCGCACGCAGCTCCTGCGAGCGCTCGAAGTCGGGCTGCTCACCGGGCGGCGGATCAGCGCCTGGCAGACCGAGGCGGCGCGCCCCCCCCAGGTCGCGCTGCGCTATCTCGTCGTCGACCCGGGACCCGTGCTCGCCGAGCGGATCGCGGCCCGCACGGACGCCATGCTGGCCGCCGGCTGGGTGGACGAGGTGCGCGCGCTGGCGGAGGCCGTCCCCGCGGGCGCGATCGCGTGGAAGGCGTCGGGGTACGAGGTGCTCCGCCGGCAGCTGGCGGGGGAGCTGTCGCTCGACGAGGCCCGCGCCCTGATCGTGATCGAAACGCGACAGTACGCCAAGCGGCAGCGCACCTGGTTCCGACACCAATTGCCCGCCGGCGCCGTTCTCCGGGTGAACCCCGACGACCCCGGCGCGCTGGACGCGGCGCTGGAGTGGTGGCACGGCACGACGGCCCGACCCGAGGACCCCGCGTGAAGATCGGCATCACCTGCTACCCGACGTACGGCGGCTCCGGCGCGGTGGCGACGGAGCTGGGCATCGCGCTCGCCGCGCGCGGCCACGAGGTCCACTTCGTCACGTACCAGCAGCCCTTCCGGCTCCCCAACTTCCTCCCGCGGATCTTCTTCCACGAGGTGGACGTCGGGCGCTACCCGCTGTTCGAGTACCCGCCCTACGACCTCGCGCTCGCGGTGCGCATGCACGAGGTGGTGCGGCAGCACGAGCTGGACGTGCTGCACTGCCACTACGCCCTCCCGCACGCCACCAGCGCCTGGATCGCGCGCGAGATGCTGCGCGACAAGGGGGACGACGTGCAGGTGGTGACGACGCTGCACGGCACCGACATCACGATCGTCGGGCAGGACCCGTCGTTCCACGCCATCACCAAGTTCTCGATCGAGCGGTCGAACTTCGTCACCGCGGTCTCCGAGTACCTGCGGCGCGAGACGCTGGCGGCGTTCGGGTGCACCGGGTGCGCCGTCGAGGTGATCCACAACTTCGTCGACCCGGCCGTGTACGACCGCGCCGCGCACCCGCCCGCGCTCTCCTGGCTGGTGCCGCGCGGGCGCAAGGTCATCATGCACGTCTCGAACATGCGCGCGGTCAAGCGCGTGCGCGACGTGGTGCGCGTCTTCGCGAAGGTGACCGCGGAGGTGCCGAGCGTGCTGTTCATGGTCGGCGACGGCCCGGAGCGCGTCGACGCCGAGCAGGAGGCGCGCGCCCTCGGGGTCGAGCGGCAGGTGCACTTCCTCGGCAAGCTCGAGGCGGTGGCGCCGCTGCTGGCCGGGGCGGACCTCTTCCTCCTTCCGTCGGAGAGCGAGTCGTTCGGGCTGAGCGCGCTCGAGGCGCTGGCGTCGGGGGTCCCGGTCGTGGCCAGCCGCGCCGGCGGGCTCCCCGAGGTGGTGCGCGACGGCGAGACGGGGGCGCTCTGCCCGGTCGGCGACGTCGACGCGATGGCCGCCGCCGGCGTGGAGATCCTGCGCGACCCCGAGCGCTGGCGGGCGCTGAGCGAGGCCGCGGCGTCCGACGCGCGCGCCCGCTTCACGCTCGACAAGGTGGTCGAGCGCTACGAGGCGCTGTACGAGCGGGCGATCGCCTCGCGCGCGCGCGGGGTGCGCCCGAACCCGCGCGGCCGCCCGACCCCGGCCGACCTGGCGGCGGTCGCGCCACCGGGGTGAGACGCCCGGGGCGACCCCCGGCCCCGCTACATTGGGGGCCATGTCGCTCCTGCACGCCCTCATCCTCGGCATCGTCGAGGGAATTACCGAGTTCCTCCCGGTCTCGTCGACCGCGCACATGATCCTCACGGCGGAGCTCCTGCGCCTGCCGGACAGCGCGTTCGTCAAGAGCTTCGAGATCATCGTGCAGCTGGGCGCGATCCTCGCCGTCGTGCTGCTGTACTGGCGGAAGCTGCTCGACCCGTCGCTGTTCGCGAAGGCGGCGGTCGGCTTCATCCCCACCGGGATCGTGGGGCTGACGGTGTACAAGGCCGTCAAGACGCACCTGCTCGGCAACGTTCCGGTGACGCTGGCGGCGCTCCTGGTGGGCGGCGTGCTGCTCATCCTGTTCGACCGCCGCTGGCGGCGCGAGCCGGACGCGGAGCCGGACTTCGGCGCGATTTCCTACCGCGACGCGGCGCTGATCGGACTCTTCCAGTGCCTGGCGATGATCCCCGGCGTCTCGCGCTCGGCGGCGTCGATCGTGGGTGGCACGCTGCTCGGGGTCCCGAAGCGCACGATCGTCGAGTTCTCGTTCATCCTGGCCATCCCCACGATGGCCGCCGCCACGGGGTACGACCTCCTCAAGAGCCGCGGGGACCTCGGCGGCAATCTTCCCGCGCTCGCCGTCGGATTCGCGGTCAGCTTCGCGACCGCGCTGCTGGCGGTGAAGACCTTCCTCGCATTCCTGCGCGGGCGCGCCTTCGCGACCTTCGGCTGGTACCGCATCGTGCTGGCGGTCGCGTTCTACGCCGTCTTTGTCCTCTGACGTAGCCGAGGCGCTGGCGCGGCAACTCGATCTCCCGGCGGTGCACGCGTTCGCCGAGGTCGGGTCGACGATGGACGTCGCGCATGCGCTGGGCGCGGACGGGGCGCCCGCCGGGACGCTGGTGCTGGCCGACGCGCAGACCGGGGGGCGCGGGCGCGCGGGGCGCCGCTGGTTGTCGCGCCCGGGCGCCGGCGTCTGGCTGACGCTCCTCGAGCGCCCCGCCGACGCCTCGGCGCTCGACGTGCTGTCGCTGCGGCTCGGGCTGCGGGCGGCGCAGGCGCTCGAGCCGCTGGCCGACGGCGCGGTGCAGGTGAAGTGGCCGAACGACCTGCAGGTGGCGCGGCGCAAGCTCGCCGGGCTGCTGGTCGAGGCGCGGTGGCGCGACGCGCACCCGGAGTGGGTGGCCATCGGCGTCGGCGTGAACCTCGTCTCGCCGCCCGAGATGCCGGAGGCGACGGGGCTGCGCACCGGCACGACGCGCGACGCGGTGTTGACGCGGCTGGTCCCCGCACTGCGGGCCGCCGCCGCGGTGCGTGGACCGCTGGCCGCCGACGAACTCGCAGAGTATGCGGCCCGCGATGCGCTCGCCGGCCGCCGTGCACTGGCGCCGGTCGCCGGAGTGGTGCAGGGCATCCTCGCGACCGGCGAGCTGCGGGTGCTGGGCGACGACGGCGCCGAGCGCGAGCTGCGGCAGGCGACGCTCACGCTGCAAGACTGACAGCTCGGGCGCCCGCCGTGTGCCGCCGTGACGCACGGCGTGCCGGATCGGCAAGCGGGCGCGGGCGCAAAACTTTACATGGCAGCGACTTAGGCGCGCTTGTCCGGGGGTAGGTGGGGGTTGACGCCCCGCGAGCGCTCCCCTAGCTTCGGGCGCGTTGGCACTCACCCGAACGGAGTGCTAACTGCCAACCACACCCACTTCCATTTCGGAGAGGCGCAAGCAATGGCCACCAAGAACGCCGTCGCCGTGAAGCCCCTGGCCGATCGGGTCGTCGTCCGCGCGCTCGAGGAGACCGAGCAGATGCGCGGCGGGCTGTACATCCCCGACACGGCGAAGGAGAAGCCGCAGCAGGGGGAGGTCATCGCCGTGGGCCCCGGCAAGTTCGACGACAAAGGCAACCGCGTGCCGATGGACGTCAAGGTCGGCGACAAGGTGCTCTACGGGAAGTACAGCGGCACCGAGGTCACGCTCGACAACGAGCAGTACCTGATCCTCCGCGAGGCGGACGTCCTCGCGATCGTCGGCTGAACGGGCCGGCGCTCGCTCGCAGGTTTCCCGTCGACACTCCCACCCCATCCTCTCCGAGGACGCACTGACATGGCTGCAAAGGAACTGCACTTCAACACGGACGCGCGCGCGGCGCTCAAGCGCGGCGTCGACCAGCTGGCCGAGGCGGTCAAGGTCACGCTCGGCCCCAAGGGCCGCAACGTCGTCATCGACAAGAAGTTCGGCGCCCCCACGGTGACCAAGGACGGCGTCACCGTCGCCAAGGAGATCGAGCTGAGCGACCCGCTCGAGAACATGGGCGCCCAGATGGTCAAGGAGGTCGCCACCAAGACCTCCGACAACGCGGGCGACGGCACCACGACGGCCACCGTCCTGGCGCAGGCGATCTTCCGCGAGGGGCTCAAGAACGTCACCGCCGGCGCCAACCCGATGGCGCTCAAGCGCGGCATCGACAAGGCCGTCGCCGCGATCGTCGGCGAGCTGAAGGCGATCTCGGTGCCGACGGCCGGCAAGAAGGAGATCGCGCAGGTCGGCAGCATCTCGGCCAACAACGACGCCGAGATCGGCGCGCTGATCGCCGACGCGATGGAGAAGGTCGGCAAGGACGGCGTCATCACGGTCGAGGAGGCCAAGGGCCTCGAGACGACGCTGGAGACGGTCGACGGCATGCAGTTCGACCGCGGCTACCTGTCGCCGTACTTCGTCACCGACCCGGACAAGATGGAGGCGGTGCTCGAGGACGCCTTCATCCTCGTGCACGACAAGAAGATCTCGTCGATGAAGGACCTCCTGCCCGCGCTGGAGAAGGTCGCGCAGGCCGGGCGCCCGCTGCTCATCATCGCCGAGGACGTCGAGGGCGAGGCGCTCGCCACGCTCGTCGTCAACAAGCTGCGCGGCACGCTGCGCGTCGCGGCCGTCAAGGCCCCGGGCTTCGGCGACCGCCGCAAGGCGATGCTGCAGGACATCTCCACGCTGACGGCCGGCCAGGTCGTCTCGGAGGAGGTCGGCTTCAAGCTCGAGAACGCGGTGCTGTCGGACCTGGGCCGCGCCAAGCGCATCGTGATCGACAAGGACAACACGACGATCATCGACGGCGCCGGCACGCAGGACCAGATCCAGGGCCGCATCAAGGAGATCCGCTCGGCGATCGACAAGAGCACCTCCGACTACGACAAGGAGAAGCTCCAGGAGCGCCTGGCGAAGCTGGCCGGCGGCGTGGCGGTGATCAACGTCGGCGCCGCGACCGAGGCCGAGATGAAGGAGAAGAAGGCCCGCGTCGAGGACGCGCTGCACGCGACCCGCGCGGCCGTCGAGGAGGGGATCGTCCCGGGCGGCGGCGTCGCGCTCGTGCGCGCGCAGCGCGCGCTGGACGGCCTCAAGCTCGAGGAGGCGGACGAGCAGATCGGCGTGCAGATCATCCGCCGCGCGATCGAGGAGCCGCTCCGCATGATCGTCCAGAACGCCGGCGGCGAGGGCTCGATCGTGCTGTCGCAGGTGCGCCAGGCCAAGGAGAACACCTTCGGCTACAACGCGCTGACCGACACGTACGAGGACCTGGTGCAGGCGGGCGTCATCGACCCGACCAAGGTGACCCGCACGGCGCTGCAGAACGCGGCGTCGATCTCGGGCCTCCTGCTCACGACCGAGGCGCTGGTCGTCGAGAAGAAGGAGGACAAGCCGGCCGCGCCCGCCGCGGGCGGCGGCATGGGCGGGATGTACTGAGCCGAACGGCTCGACGCGAAGCGGGCGGTGGGGGAAGCTCCCCACCGCCCGCTTCGTCTTTCTACTGTCCGTTACAAGCCGAGCGAGAGCTGCTGCGCCCGCGCCGCCGGCCGGCCGGCGCTGGCGACGAACGGACCGGCGACGGCGTCCTGCCCGGCCGGCGTCACTGCGCCGCGGAAGCGCGTCCCCGCCAGCGCCTGCGTGACGGCGGCCGCAGCGGTCGCCGGCGCGTTGCACGATTCGCTGAGGTGCGCCAGCACGACGTGACGCAGCGACGGCGCCGCGAGCTGCCGCGCCAGCGCCCCCGCGGCGTCGTTGCTGAGGTGTCCGTGCCGCCCGGCGATGCGGTCGCACACCGACGGCGGGTACGGCCCGGCGCGCAGCATCGCGGCGTCGTGGTTCGCCTCGAGCACCAGCAGGTCGAGCCCGCGCATGGCCGTCCGCACGGCGTCGGTGGCGTGCCCCAGGTCGTAGCACACGCCGGCCCGCGTGCCGCAGGCCTGCGCGGTCGCGACCACGGCCACGCTCTCGCGCGCGTCGTGCGGGGTGCGCACCGTCTCGACCACGAAGCCCGCGAGCGCCAGCGTCTCGCCGGCGCGGAACGGGACGGCGCCGGCCGCCGCCAGCGCCGGGTGCGCGGCGATCGTCCCCTCGCTCGCGTGCAGCGCCCACCGCCAGCGCGCCGCCCCCTGCGCCGCCCCCTTCACGTGGTCCGCGTGCTCGTGCGTGACCAGACAGGCTGCGATCGACGCCGGCGGAACGCCGAGCGCGGTCAGCCGCTGCTCCAACGTGCGCACGCCGAATCCGGCGTCGACGAGCAGCCGGTGGCCGCCGCTCTCCAGCAGCACCGCGTTTCCGCGGCTGCCGCTCCCCAGCACCCAGAGCCGCACGGTCAGCGCCGCGCGAGGTCGAGCGGGCGACCGGCCGCGCGCGCGTACGCCGCCCGCAGCGCCGCCGCCCCGCGTTCGCCGAGCGTCACCTGTCGGCGGGCCATCGCCCGCGCCGCCACGGCGACGAACTTCTCCCCGTCGTACGTGTCGTACGGCGCGCCGCCCCCCCACGCGAAGGGCGCGACGGCCTTGGGCGGCATGCGGTCGTAGACGTTCGCGCCGGCGCCGAGCACGGTGCCGGTGGTCAGTCGCAGCCCGATCCCGGTCTTGGCGTGGTCGCCGAACAGGGTCCCCAGGAACTGGAGCTTGGTGTCGACCACCCCCGACGGCGTCCAGAGCGCGACCGTGCCGTAGGTGTTCTTCAGGTTGCTCGTCGTCGTTCCCGCGCCGAGGTTGACCCAGCGCCCGAACACCGAGTGGCCGACGAAGCCGTCGTGCGCCTTGTTGGCGTGGCCGATCAGGACCGACGTGCTAATCTCGCCATGCACGCGGCACACCTCGCCGATCGCGCACGCCGCGACCTTGTCGGCCATCACCAGCGAGTGCTCGCCGACGAAGCACGGGCCGACCACCCGCGTGAAGGCGTGCACGTGCGCGCCGCGGCGAACGAGCACCGGCCCCGCCGTGACGTCGAAGACCACGTGAGGCTCGACGACCGCCCCCTCCTCGACGAAGACGGGGTGCGCGCCCAGCACGGTGGCGCCGTGTGCCCCGGCCGGCAGCGTCGGGCCGAGCACGGGCAGGTCGGCCGCCAACATCTCGGCGAGCCGGCCAACGACGTCCCACACCGCGTCCAGCCACCACCCGCGCAGCTCGGCCGCCGCTGCGTCGGACGCGACCAGCGCCCCGAGTGGAAGCGCGCCGTCGGCCAGACGCTCGATGGCGAGCGACGTACGCAAGCGGACCGCGGCCACGCGGCCGTCGCAGCGCCAGACCTCGGCATCGGGCGCACGCTCGAGCCGCGGCGCGCAGCGGGCGTTCACGACGATCGCGCCGGCCGGCAGCACCTCGGGCGACGCCGGCGGCGCGGCGAACTCCTCGAAGCTGGCCAGGTGCGGCGCTCCCACGAAACCGGCCGCGTCGCCGCCGAGCGCGTGCGCCCACCGCTCGCGGACCAGCAGCGCGCCGGCGCGCAGCTCGCCGGCCGGCCGCGTCAGCGCGAACGGCTCGAAGGCGCGGGCAACCGCGTCGTCGTACAGGTGGAAGGGGGGGCGCACGGAGGGGCGGGGGTGGGGAGGGGCCGCCGTCGTGCGCTCAGCCGGCCGCGGTCAGGTCGCGCGGCAGCGAGTCGAGCAGCGTCTTGAGGTCGCTCGAGCGGTCCACCGTGGTCACGAGCGTGAGCCCCGGCGCGGTGACGACCACCAGGTCCTCTACCCCGTAGAGGACGACCGCGTTCCCGTCGGCGTGCACCACGTTGCGGTGCGCGTCGAGCAGGTGCGTCGCGCCGCTGGCGGCGTTCCCCGCCGTGTCGCAGGCGCGCACTCGGCCGAGCGCCCCCCAGGTGCCCACGTCGTCCCACCCGAAGTCGCCCGGGAGCACCAGCACGCGCGCACTGCGCTCCATCACCCCCACGTCGACCGCGACCGGCGTCACGTCGGCGAAGAAGGCGCGGATCGCCGCCGCCTCGTCCGCGTCCGGCGGCACCGCGCGTAGCGCCGGCGCCACCTCGGGGCAGCGCGCGTCCAGCTCCCGTAGAAAGTCGCCGGCGCGCCACACGAAGATCCCCGAGTTCCACAGGTACCCCTCGGCGCGCATGCGCGCGGCGCGCTCGCGCGACGGCTTCTCGACGAAGCGCGCGACGCGGTGCACCCCGGGCTCCAACTCCGCGCCCGGTTGGATGTACCCGAACCCCGGGTCGTCGCGCGTCGGCACGATCCCGACGGTCACGAGGCTCTGGTGCGCGACCGCGGCGCGGGCGGCTGCGGTGAGCGCCGCGCGGAACCCGTCCGGGTCGGCTACCGCCCAGTCGGCGTGGACGCACAGCATCACCGCCTCGGGCCCGGCGCGGCGCGCCACCGTGTGCGCCGCCCACGCCAGCGCCGCCGCCGTGCCGGCCGGCGCGGGCTCGGCGATCACGTTCTCCGCCGGCAGCTCGGGCGCCAGCGCGCGGATGGGCGCCACCAGCGACGCATTCGTCAGCACGAGCGTGCGCTCGGCGGGCACCAGCGGCGCCAGGCGCGCCAGCGTGTTCGCGAGCAGCGGCTCGCCGTCCACCAGCGGGAGGAGCTGCTTGGGGCGCGACGGCGTGCTGAGGGGCCAGAAGCGCGAGCCCACCCCGCCGGCCAGAATCACCGCCCAGGCGCCGGCGGTCGCGTCGGATCCGGTCACGCCGCGGGCCCGGCGTCGGCGTCGGCGACGCCCGCCAACTCCGCGGTGCGGGCGTAGAGCTTCTTGGGGCTGAACGGCTTGGTCATGAAGTCGGTCGCGCCGAGCGCCATCGCGGCGCGGTACTGCTGCTCCTGGCCGGCGGCGGTGAGGATGATGCACGGTACGTCGCGGTAGCGGTCGTCCGCGCGCAGCTGCGCGAGCACGTCCAGCCCGCTGACCTGCGGCATCATCAGGTCGAGCAGCACCACGTCGACGTCGCCGTGCTGCGCGAGCACGTCGAGCGCCTCCTGCCCGTCGTGCGCCAGCGAGACGCGGAACGGCCCCTGCTCGAGCTTCATCTTGATGATGCGCCCGATGTGCGGCTCGTCGTCGGCGACGAGGACGTGGCGCGTCGCGGGTGCGCCCCCCGTGGGATCCTGCACGCTCACACCAGCGCCGCGAGCTCGGAGCGGTGGCGCCGCAACTCGCGGACGAGCGGCCCGGGCGCGGCGTCGGGCGCCAGACGCACCACCAGCAGCGCCTCGGCGGAGAGCGCGCTCACCACGGCCAGCCCGCGCGCGAACTCGAGCACCGCGGTGGTCAGCGCGCCGTCGCCCGCGGCCGCACCCATCGCGTCGGCGGCCTGCGCGATCCCCGGCGCCACCGCGGCCACGTGCTCGGCGTCGGCCGGCGCGAGCCCGCCGGCGTCCACCAGCAGCCCGTCGCGCCCGAGCACCACCGCGCCCGCCACGTCCGGCCGCGCGAGCAGCGTCTCGATCAGGTCGCGCAGCGTGGGCATCGGCTCGCGGTGGGGAGGGGCGGGGTCGCCGTGCGGCGCGCGGAGGCGCGCCGGCGCAGCGAACGTAAGAGGGGCGCGAGACGGGCGTCAAGCGAACCGGCGCGCGGCGCCGGCGGCGGGCGGTTCCGTTGAAACCGCCCACGAGGCCGCGTATCCTTCGCCACCACCGCGACTTCCCGTTTCCGTGCCGAAGATGCCGTCGTCCGCCACCCGCTTGCCGTCCCCCCGTCCCCCGCGCCGCGCGAGCGCCGTCGCCGCGCTCGCGGGCGCGGCGCTGGCGGCCGGCGCCTGCGGCGGCGACGACCCGTTCGCGGTGCGCGCCCAGTTCCAGACCACGCTCGACACGCTCGTCGCCTTTCCCTTCCGGAGTTCGCAGCCGCTGCTGCCGTCGGCGGTCGACCTCACCGGACGCGTGGTGGTGCGGCCGGGGCTGCGCGGCGGCGTCCCGAACTTCGACTTCGCCTTCGACACCGACGCGCAGGGGCGTGTGCTGCTCTACCCGGCGGGGCTCCTCGTGTCGCCGCCCAGCGGCTCGCCGCGCACCGGCTTCCAGGTGAGCACCACCCCGTTCGACGCGCTCGAGATCGCGCCGCGCTCCGGCTACCGCTTCGACTCCGTGCAGGTGGCGGCCGTCGGGCAGACGGTGGTGATCGAGGGGCAGGGGATCGGGCAGGCGGTGCTCTTCTGCGGCGGCACGTCGCCGCTGCACGCGAAGCTCGTCGTCGACAGCGTGTCGCGCGCCACCGGCGGGATCCACTTCCGCGTCCGCACCAACCCGAACTGCGGGTTCCGCGCGCTCACGCCGGGGATCCCCGAGGACTGAGCGCATGCACGACCTGAGGCTGGTCCGCGAGCAGCCCGAGCTGCTCCGCGAGGCCATGCGCCGCCGCGGCGCGCTCGACGCGCTCGCCCCGCAGCTCGACCGGGTGGCGGCGCTCGAGCAGGAGCGGCGCGCGCTCATCCAGCAGGTCGAGGAGCAGAAGGCGGCGCGCAACGCCGGGAGCGCCGAGGTCGCGCGCCGCAAGCGGGCCGGCGAACCGGCCGACGACCTCATCGCGCAGGGGCGCGCGCTCGGCGAGTCGATCGCCGCGCTCGAGGCGCGCGCCGACGCCGCCGAGGGGGAGCTGCGCGGCATCCTGCTCGAGTTGCCGAACGTCACCCTCCCCGATGTGCCCGAGGGGGGCGAGGCGTGCAACGTCGTCGTCCGCGCGTGGGGGACGCCGCGTGCCGCCGACGGGCTGCGGCCGCACTGGGAGGTCGGCGCGCGCCTCGGACTGTTCGACCTCGAGCGCGGCGCGAAGGTCAGCGGCTCGGGCTTCGTGGTCTACCGCGGCCCCGGCGCCCGGCTCGTGCGCGCGCTGATGAACTGGTGCCTCGACACGCACGTCGGGGAGCACGGCTACGAGGAGCTGTGGGCGCCGGCGCTGGTGACCCGCGCCACGATGACGGGCACCGGCCAGCTTCCGAAGTTCGAGGACGACGCCTACGCGATCCAGGGCGACGACCTGTTCCTCATTCCTACGGCCGAGGTCCCAGTCACGAACCTCTACCGCGACGAGACGCTCGACGCCGCGCAGCTCCCGATGGCGTTCGCCGCCTACACGCCGTGCTTCCGGCGCGAGGCCGGTTCGGCGGGGAAGGACACGCGCGGCATCCAGCGCCTGCACCAGTTCGACAAGGTCGAGCTGGTGCGCTACAGCACGCCCGAGGACTCGGCGGCGCAGCTCGAGCTGCTCACCGGGCACGCCGAGACGCTGCTGCAGCGCCTCGGCCTTCCGTACCGCGTGACGCTCCTCGCCGCCGGAGACACCGGGTTCGCGAGCGCGAAGACGTACGACCTCGAGGTGTACGCGCCCGGCGCCGACAAGTGGCTCGAGGTCTCGAGCTGCAGCGTGTTCACCGACTTCCAGGCCCGGCGCGCGAACATCCGCTACCGCCCGGCGCCCAAGGACAAGCCACGCTTCGTGCACACGCTGAACGGCTCGGGGCTCGCCTTCCCGCGGGTGATCGCGGCGCTGCTGGAGCACTACCAGCAGCCCGACGGCTCGGTGGCGCTCCCGCCGGTGCTGCACGCGTACGTGGGCGCCGACGCGCTGCGCCCGGCCGCCGCGTCCTGAAGGGGGGCCGCCCGGCATGCGCCGCCGCGCGCCCGTGCTCCTGGTGGTCGCCGGGATCGTCGCGCTGGTGGCGTGGAACGTCTATTACATGCGCCAGGTACTGCTGCGGGTCGGCGCGGCGGAACAGCGCCAGGCGCAGATTCTGAGGTCGGTCTTCCGCGCGCAGGCGGACCCGAACCCGGCGATCGCTGCGGCGGCGATGCAGGACATCATCTACCAGCTGCAGCTCTCCGGCGTGCCGATGGTGCTGACGACACCCGAGGGCGTGCCGACCGGGGGGCAGAACTTGCCCTGGGGCAACGACTACACTGACCCACGCACGCCCGCGTACGCGCAGTCGCTGCGCCGACTGAACACCCCGGTCGTCGACGCCGAGGGGCGCACGATCATCTACTTCGGCTACAGCGACCTGGTCGAGGGGCTGCGGATCATCCCGCTCCTGCAGGCCGGGCTGCTCAGCGCCCTCCTGATCGCCGGCGTGTACGCGCTCGTCGTGCGCGGGCGCGCCGAACGCGAGCACGTCTGGGCCGGCATGGCCCGCGAGAGCGCGCACCAACTCGGCACCCCGCTGTCCAGTCTGAGCGGGTGGATCGACCTGCTCGACGACGAGGTCACCGAGCAGGGGCCGCGCGCCAAACCGATGCTCCGCTCGGCGGTCGACAGCATGAAGGCGGATCTCGAGCGGCTGGAGCGCGTCGCCCACCGCTTCGAGCGCATCGGGCGCGAGCCCAAGCGCGAGCCGGTGGACGTGGGCGTGCTGGTCGACCGGATCGTCGGCTATTTCCGCCGCCGCGTGCCGACGCGCACGGCGGCGGTGACCATCACCGCCCAGCGCCCGGCAGAGGCGCTGGTGGTGCAGGGGGACGCCGTCCTCCTGGAGTGGGTGCTCGAGGCGCTGACCAAGAACGCCGTGGACGCGCTCGCCGGGCGCGGCGGACACATCGCCGTGTCGGCCGAGCGCACCGGCGACGGCGCGGTACGACTGCGCGTGAGCGACGACGGCCCCGGGATCCCGCGCGAGCTGCGGCGCCGCATCTTCGACGCCGGGTTCAGCACCAAGGAGCGCGGGTGGGGGATCGGCCTCTCGCTCGCGCGACGCATCGTCGAGGAGAACCACGGCGGGCGCATCGCGCTCGTCCCGAGCGACCGCGGCGCGACCTTCGACGTTATCTTGTCGTGATGCAGCCGCCGCACGCACCCGCCGCCCCGCGCGACCCGCTCGCCGGCCTTAACCCGTCGCAGCGCGAGGCCGTGCTCCACTTCGAGGGCCCCGCGCTCGTGCTCGCGGGCGCCGGGTCGGGGAAGACCCGCGTCCTCACCACCCGCGTCGCCCGCCTGGTCGAGCACCACGGCGTCGACCCGTCGCAGATCCTCGCCGTCACCTTCACCAACAAGGCGGCGGGCGAGATGCGCGACCGGATCGCGCGCCTGCTCGGCTACCAGCCGGCGGGCATGTGGGTCGGCACCTTCCACGCGATCGGCGCGCGCCTGCTGCGCGCCCACGCGCACCTGGTCGGCCGCACGCCCAGCTTCACCATCTACGACGAGGACGACGCGCTCAACACCGTCAAGCGCGTGATGGAGAAGCACGGGATCCAGCCGAAGGAGGTCGCCCCCAAGTCGATCCTCTCGGCGGTCTCCGACGCCAAGAACGCCCTCGTCTCGCCGCGCGAGTACGGCGAGCTGGCGATGGACCCGTTCGCGAAGACCGTCGCCAGGGTCTACCCCGACCTCGAGCCCGCGCTGCGGCAGGCGAACGCGGTCACATTCGACGACCTCCTCACCCTTCCGGTCGAGATCCTGCGCCAGCACGACCACGTGCTGGCCGGCTACCGCCGCCGCTTCCGCTTCCTGCTCGTCGACGAGTACCAGGACACGAACCACGTGCAGTTCGAGTTCGTGCGCCTGCTCGGCGGCGAGCACGGGAACGTGATGGTAGTCGGAGACGACGATCAGTCGATATACGGATGGAGGGGTGCCGACATCCGCAACATCCTCGACTTCGAGAAGACCTGGCCCGGCGCCGCCGTCGTCCGGCTGGAGGAGAACTACCGCTCGACGCCCAACGTCCTCGAGCTGGCGAACATCGTCATCGCCGCCAACACCGGGCGCCGCGGCAAGACGCTGCGCCCCACCCGCCCGGCCGGAGAGCGCGTCGCGCTCGTGGGCGCGCTCGACGACCGCGACGAGGCCGACTTCGTCGTCGACGAGATCGCGGCCCGGCGGGCGGGGGAGGGACGCGTACTGCGCGACTTCGCGATCCTCTACCGCACCAACGCGCAGAGCCGCTCGCTCGAAGAGTCGCTGCGCCGCCGCGGCTACCCGTACCGGCTCGTCGGCGCGGTGCGCTTCTACGACCGGCGCGAGATCCGCGACCTGATGGCGTACCTGAAGCTGATCGCGAACCCCGCCGACGGCGAGGCGTTCCGGCGCGTGGTGAACGTCCCGAAGCGCGGGATCGGCGACACGTCGGTCGACCAGCTCGCGGCGCGCGCGGCGGCGCTCGCCGTCCCGCTACTCGAGGCCGCGCGCCGCGCCGAGGTGTTGGACGCGCTCCGCCCCGCCGCGCGCACCGCGCTCGCCGAGTTCGTGGCCGTCATCGACCGGATGCGCGCGGCCGCGCCCAACGTCGGCGTCGACGAGCTGCTGCGCGACCTCGTGGACGCGATCAAGTACGGCGACCACCTGAAGGCCGAGGGTCCCGACTGGCAGGAGCGCGGCGAGAACGTGCGCTCGCTCATCGACGGCGCCGCCGAGACGGTGGCCGACGACGGCGGCGAGGTCGGGCTCACCCCGCTCGACCACTTCCTGCAGAAGGCGACGCTCGTCGCCGGCGTCGACGCCCTGGCGACGGACGCCGACGCGGTGACGATGATGACGATGCACAACGCCAAGGGGCTCGAGTTCCCGGTGGTGTTCATCACCGGCCTCGAGGACGGCCTCTTCCCGCTGGCGCGCGCCTACGACGACCCGAAGCAGCTCGAGGAGGAGCGCCGCCTCTTCTACGTCGGCATCACGCGCGCCGAGGAGAAGCTCTACCTCACGCACGCCGAGCAGCGGCTCCGCAACGGCGAGCGCATGGCGTCGCGCCCGTCCGGGTTCCTCGACGGCCTCGCGCCCGGGCTGTTTGACAAGAAGCTGACGATGAAGGCCCGCTCGTCCGGCCGCGCCTTCGTCGCGGGGCTCGGCGGGGGGCGCGCGGACCGCGGCGACCGCTCGTGGGGGAACTCGTCCTGGTCGTCGCGCGGCGAGTCGCGCGACCGCGCCGGGCGCGGCGGGCAGACGCCGATCGCCGACGTGGGCGACGACTTCTCCTGGCTCGACGAGCAGAAGCCGTCGAACAGGCGCCCCGGCACCCCCGTGCAACTCGGCTCGGGCATGCCGTCCAGCATGCGCCGGCGCCCCGGCGGCGCGGCGCCCGAGGACGAGGCCGAGGGCGTGCGCCTCACCCCGGGCATGCGCGTGCGACACGACAAGTTCGGCGTCGGCACCATCGCCGAACTCTCCGGCTCCGGCCCCGACGCCAAGGTCCGCATCGACTTCGACGAGGAGGAGTTCGGGCGCAAGACGCTCGTCGTCGGCAAGGCGCGACTCGAGCCCGAGGTCGACTGAGCGTGGCCGTCTCCGACGACGACGTGCGGCACGTGGCGGCGCTCGCCCGCCTCGGCGTCCCCGACGAGCGCGTCCCCGCGCTGGCGCGCGAGCTCTCGGGCATCCTCGCGCACATGGACGTGCTTGCGCGCGCCCGCACGCGCGACGCCGAGCCGGTCGCCGGCGTCGGGACGGGCGGCATGCCGTTGCGGGAGGACGGCGGCGCGCCATACGAGCTCGCGCGCCCGCGCGAGGCGTTTGCCCCCGCGACGCGTGACGGCTTCTTCCTCGTCCCGCGCCTCGCGACACACACCGACGCCGGCGCTCAGGCGGAGGGCGCGTGAGGCCGAGTGAAGCGTCGCTCCGGTCGGCGGCGGAGCTGGCCGCCGCCGTGCGCGGCGGCCGCACGACCGCGCTCGACCTCGCGCGCGCGGCGCAGGCGCGCGACGCGGAGCTCGACCTCGGTCCGTCAGGGCTGAACGCGGTCCTCTGGCAGGACGCCGCCGCCGCCGAGCGCGCGGCTGCCGCCGCCGACGCGCGCGTGCAGGCCGGCGAGCAGAACTCGATGCCGCTCGCCGGCGTCCCCGTGGTCGTGAAGGACAACGTGGCGACGCTCGAACTGCCGACCACGTGCGGCTCGCGCCTGCTCGAAGGCTACGTCAGCCCGTTCGAGGCGACGGCCGTGTCGCGCCTGCGGGCGGCTGGCGCCGTCGTCGTCGGCAAGACCAACATGGACGAGTTCGGGATGGGCTCGTCGACCGAGCACTCGGCGTACGGCCCCGCGCGCAACCCGCACGACGTGCGGCGCGTCCCGGGCGGCTCCTCGGGCGGATCGGCGGCCGCGGTGGCGGCCGGCGCGGTGCGCATCGCGCTCGGCTCCGAGACCGGCGGCTCGGTGCGCCAGCCGGCGGCGTTCTGCGGCGTCGTCGGCGTCAAGCCGACCTACGGGCGCGTCAGCCGCTACGGCCTCGTCGCCTACGCGTCGTCGCTCGACCAGATCGGCGTCTTCGGCCGCACCGTCGCCGACGCCGCGCTGGCGCTGCACGCGATCGCCGGCCGCGACCCGCTCGACGCCACCTGCACCGATACGGACGTCCCCGACTATCCCCGCGCGGTGGCGCCGTGGCCGGACGAGCGCCCGCTCGCCGGGCTGCGCGTGGGGCTGCCGCGCGAGTACTTCCCCGATTCCCTCGACGCCCGCCTCCGCGCGCGACTCGACGCGGCGGTCGCACGGCTGCGCGACCTCGGCGCCGACGTACGCGAGCTGTCGCTCCCGCACACCGAGTACGCCATCCCGGCCTACTACGTGATCGCCCCCGCCGAGGCGTCGAGCAACCTGGCGCGCTTCGACGGCGTCCGCTTCGGCGTCCGCGCGCCGGCCGGCGACGTGCGCGAGTTGTACGAGCGCACCCGCTCCGGCGGCTTCGGCCCCGAGGTCACGCGCCGCATCCTGCTCGGCACCTACGTGCTCTCGGCCGGCTACTACGACGCCTACTACCGCAAGGCGCAGGAGGTGCGCGGGCTGATCGCGCGCGACTTCGCCGAAGCGTTCGGGCGCGTCGACCTGCTCTTCACGCCGACCACGCCGACGCCGGCCTTCCCCCTCGGCGCGGTCAGCGACCCGTACGAGATGTACCTGAGCGACGTCTTCACCGTGACCGCCAACCTCGCCGGCGTCCCCGCGATGAGCCTCCCGATCGGGCGCGTCGACGGGCTCCCGGTCGGCGGGCAGCTGATCGCGCCGCACTTCGGCGAGGCGACGATGCTGCGCGCGGCCGCCGCCCTCGAGCGCGCGCTCGGCGCCGAGGCCCACGCGTGACCGCGCCCGCCGCAGCGCCCGCGACGGACCGCTACGAGATGGTCGTCGGGCTCGAGGTGCACGTGCAGCTCGACACCGCGACCAAGATCTTCTGCAACTGCGCCACGCGCTTCGGCGACCCGCCGAACGCCAACACCTGCGCGGTCTGCCTCGGCCTCCCCGGCGCGCTCCCGGTGCTGAACGCGCGCGCCGTCGAGCTGGCGACGCGCGCCGCGCTCGCCCTCGGCTGCACGGTGCACCCGGTCTCGGTGTTCGCGCGCAAGAACTACTTCTACCCCGACCTCCCCAAGGGCTACCAGATCTCGCAGTTCGACCGCCCGCTCGCGACCGGCGGGCAGGTCGTGATCGGCGCGACCGTCGACGGCAGCCCGCTCGCGATCCGCGTCACGCGCGTGCACATGGAGGAGGACGCGGGGAAGTCCGTCCACGACCGCTACCCCGACGCGACCGCCATCGATCTGAACCGCGCGGGCACCCCGCTCGTCGAGATCGTCAGCGAACCGGACCTGCGGTCGAGCGCCGAGGCGGGCGCCTATCTGCGGGCGCTGCGGCAGCTCATTCGGTACGTCGGCGCCAGCGAGGCGTCGATGGAAGAGGGATCGCTGCGCGTCGACGCGAACGTCAGCGTTCGGCGCCGCGGCGACACGGCACTCGGCACCAAGACCGAGATCAAGAACGTCAACTCCTTTTCCGGCGTCGAGCGCGCACTCGAGGTCGAGTTCGCGCGCCAGTGCGCGCTCGTGGAGTCGGGCGGCCGCGTCGAGCAGCAGACGATGCTCTGGGACCAGGCGCGCCAGACCGTGCGCCCCGCGCGGTCGAAGGAAGGAAGCCACGACTACCGTTACTTCCCGGACCCCGACCTCCCGCCGCTCGTCCTCGCCAAGACGTGGATCGACGCCCAGCGCGCCGCGCTCCCCGAGCTGCCCGCGGCCCGGCGCGCGCGGCTGCGCGAGGTGTACGAGCTGGGCGAGAAGGACGCCGAGGTGCTGACCGCCGACCCGGCGCTCGCCGACTACTACGAGGCGGTCGCGCGCGGCAGCGAGGACCCGAAGGCCGCGGCCAACTGGGTGACGCGCGACGTGATCGCGCAGCTCAACGACCGCGGGCTCACCCTCGACGCGTTCGCGCGCGTCGTGCGCCCGCTCGACCTCGCGGTGCTGCTGCGCATGGTGCGCGACGGCGCGGTCAGCCGGACGGCGGCGGCGCGCGTGTTCGCCGTCATGGCGGCCACCGGCGAGGCGCCCGACGCGGTCGCCGCGCGCGAGGGGCTGCTCCAGGTCAGCGACGACGCGCAGCTCCGCCGCTGGGTCGACGAGGTGTGGGACGCAAATCCCGACGAGGCCGCGCGCTTCGCCGCCGGCGACCGCAAGCTGCAGGGCTTCCTCGTCGGGCTCGTGATGAAGGCGTCGCGCGGCAGCGCGGACCCGAAGAAGGTCAACGCGCTGCTGCTCGAGCGCGCGGCGCGCTGACGCCGGGCGTCACGACCGGCGCTCGGGCTCGCGCGCGCCGGGAATGAACAGCGGCTCGGGGAGCGCGTCGGCGAAGGCGAGCGACGACCGCGGCAGCCCGAACCGGCGGTCGGCCTCCGCGCGCGCCGCCCCCTCGCCTCCCACGCGCAGCGCCAGGCGCCGCACCCGCTTCGCCGCGCGCAGCGGCTCGTCCCCCGACGGGTCGAGCCGGTACGGCTCCGACTGCTCGCCGCGGCGCAGCCAGTCGACGATGTAGTCGAAGGAGCGCGTCAGGTGCCGCGCCACCTCGTCGTCCGCCAGCTCCCAGCGGCTGTTCTCGCGCACGAGCTGGAACACCCGCTGCCACGACTCGCTGTCGGCCACGTGCACCATCCCGCGGAAGATCCGCCGGTTGGTCGGCGTACTGAAGATCGTGGGGCTGAGGATCCGGTCCAGGTGGTCGTCCGAACGCGCGTGGTCGCGCAGGATCAGTTCGCGCGCCCGCCGGCTCGAACGCGCCGGCAGGTGCGTCTCGAACCGGCTCTCCCAGTACGAATGCCCGAGCGCCGCGGTGCTCGCCGTGATCGCCAGCTGGCGCGGCACGAAGTAGTTGTGCGCCACCGCGTCCGCGGCGAGGTGCGCCTGGTAGCCGAGCGCGAAGGCGCGCAGCGGCCCGTCCTCGGCGCGGGCGGCGATCTCCTGCCCGACGTGCCAGGCGTGGCAGTGCCGCCCGACCGGGGCGTACTTCTTGGCGACGCTCGTGTCGGCGGCGATCGACCCGTACAGGAAGTCGTACGGGAAGGCGCGGAGCAGCTCCGCCACCGCGCCCGGGATCAGGTCGAGCGAGCGGAGCACGGCCTCGCCGAGGAAGACGTGCGTCCCCGGCGTCCACGCCCAGGCGTCGGACGGAAGCAGCGCGACCGCGAGCAGCGCCAGCGCGGTGTGGAGCGCCAGCGCGACCAGGCCGCCGCCCGGCCGGCGCACGGTCAGAGGCCGAGGTCCCGGCGGCGGCGACGCATGGCCCGACGCAGCTGACGCAGCTCGCGCTCGACGGCGCGCTCCATCGCCGTGCGAGCGTCGGCGATCACGTCTCCCACCGCGCCGGCGGCACCGCGCACGTCCGGCACCCGCTTGGCGGCCCGCTCGGCCGAGCGGCGCACCCCGCGGGCGACGTGCCGCATCACCGGCCGCTCGTCCGCCATCGCGCGCGACGCGAGCAGCCCGATCCCGGCGCCGACCGCGGCGCCGAGCAGCGCGGCGATCAGAAGGTCGGTCTGCTGGCGCTCCTCGTCCGTCACGTCGTCCACCGTGTCCTCCATCGTGTCATCCACGAGTTCCAGGTCCTCGGCGCGGGCGGACGCGCGGCCGCTCGGGCGCGTCGACGCGGAGATCGAATTCGGCATCCGTCGGGTCCTCCTCCAGGTCGTCGTCGTACGGCAGGTCGAGCAGGTCGTCGTCCCCCGCGCCCGCATCGGCGGCGAGCACCGCCTCGGCGCGGGCGCGCAGCGCGGCGCGCGCCCCGCCGTCGGCCGGACGCCGCGCCGGGCGCGCCGCCTCGCCGAGCGCGTCGCCCAGCGAGGCCACGCCCGCCCGCACGCCGCGCACCGCCGCCGCCGCGGTCACCAGCGTCTCCTCGGCCTCCCCCTGCGCCACCTCGAGCAGCGCCTCCAGCTCGCGCGCCCGCAGTTCGGCGCGCGACACCGCCTGCTGCAGCCGCCGCTCGGCGTCCGCCACCACCGCGCTCGCCCGCTGCACGTCGGCGCGGATCGCGGTGCTCACGTAGTCCACGTTCTCCGCGATCCGGCTGGCGTGGTGCGTCAGCGGGTTCACGTCGGCGTACACGCGGTCGAGCAGGTCGCTGATCTTCTGATAGCTCTTGCGGAAGTTCCACGCCGCCGGGATCACCGCCACCGCGAGCGCGATGAAGGTGAGCGTCAGCACCGCGTCGAGCACCTGCGTCGTCTGCTCGAACCAGCCGGGGTCGATCGGCGCCTGCTTGGTGACGATCGTGTCGCTCAGGGCGGGCGCCTGGGCGAGCAGCCACGCGCCGGCGCTCGCCAGCGCCGTGGGGGCGGTCAGCATCGGCAGGTCGGGAGCGGGAAGACCACCGGCGCGGGCGGGCGCCGCGCCGGGTACGGCGGCCGAGGCCGGTGCAAGGGTGGGGCCAGCAGACGCCGCCGCCGCCCTTTGGCGCACGGCGCGAGCCGGCTATCGTACCGGGCGCGTCGGGCCCAGTCAAGGAAACGGCCGCGCGCGCCGCCCCGCCCACTCCACCGAGTCCGCATGTCCGCCACGCACGCCGTCCAGTTCATCGTCGAAGGCGGGCACCGCCTCTCGGGCACCATCCGGCCGTCCGGGAACAAGAACGCGGCGCTCCCGATCGTCGCCGCGGCGCTCTGCACCGAGCACCCCGTCACGCTCGAGAACGTGCCCCGCATCCGCGACCTCGAGACGCTCGTGGAGCTCGTGCGATCGCTCGGCGTGTCGATCGACTGGACCGCGCGCAACACGCTGCAGATCCACGCCAAGACCGTCACGCCGGCCGAGATCGACCGCGAGCTGTCGAAGAAGATCCGCGGCTCCATCCTCCTCGCCGGCCCGCTCCTCGGCCGGTGCGGGCGCGTGACGCTCCCGCCGCCGGGCGGCGACGTGATCGGCCGGCGCCGCCTCGACACGCACTTCCTCGCCCTCGAGCAGCTCGGCGCGCGCTACGACCTCGACGACGTGATCGAGATGGAGGCGCCCAACGGGCTGCGCGGCGCCGACGTCTTCCTCGACGAGCCGAGCGTCACCGGCACCGAGAACGCGATGATGGCGGCCGTCCTCGCGCAGGGGACGACCGTGCTCCGCAACGCCGCCAGCGAGCCGCACGTCCAGGACCTGGCGCACTTCCTCGTCGCGCTCGGCGGGCGCATCGAGGGGATCGGCACCAACCAGCTTACCATCCACGGCGGCGCCACACTCGGACCGGCGACGCACCGCGTCGGCCCCGACCACATCGAGGTCGGCTCGTTCATCGGCCTCGCCGCCGTGACGCAGTCCGAGATCCGCGTCGAGAACGCCGGCGTCGAACACCTGCGCTCGACACTCATGGGCTTCGCGCGCCTCGGCATCGAGTGCCGCACCGAGGGGGACGACCTGATCATCCCCGCCGAGCAGTCGCGCCTCGTGCAGGCGGACCTCGGCGGCCACGTCCCGACCATCAGCGACCAGCCCTGGCCCGCCTTCCCGGCCGACGTCATGTCGATCGCCATCGTCACCGCCACGCAGTGCCACGGCATGGTGATGATGCACGAGAAGATGTTCGAGTCGCGGATGTTCTTCGTCGACAAGCTGATCGGGATGGGCGCGCGCATCGTGCTCTGCGACCCGCACCGCGCGATCGTCTCCGGCCCGAGCCGGCTGCGCGCGCAGACGCTCGAGTCCCCCGACATCCGCGCCGGCATGGCGATGCTCCTGGCCGCGCTCTGCGCCGAGGGCACGAGCGTGATCAACAACGTCGGCCAGATCGAGCGCGGCTACGAGCGCATCGACGAGCGCCTCAACGCGCTCGGCGCGCGCATCCAGCGCGTCGGCGACCGCCGCACGTCTTGAGGCGTCTGCCGTGACGGCGACCGCCGGCCCGGACGGGGTCCGGGAGGCAGCGGCGCGCGAGGTCGCGGACGGGCGCTACCTGGCCTTCGACGCCTTCGACGACTGGGGGATCCACGCGCTCGCGACCACGCGCGCCGCCGGCACCTTCTCGAGCGCCGCCGACGAGCCGGTCGGCGCCGTCCTCGGTCGGTGGGCGGCGCTGCAACGCCACCTCGATCCGTCGGGCGCCGGGCGCTTCGCGAGCGCCCACCAGGTCCACGGGGCCGACGTCGTCGACCACCTCCCCGGCTGGACTGGTTGGCTGCGCGCGCCGGCCGCCGACGGGCACCTCGCCGCAGACCGGGGGACGGCGATGGCCGTGACCGTGGCCGACTGCGTCCCCGTGTACGTGGCGCACCGGTCGGGTGCGGCGGCCATGCTCCACGCCGGGTGGCGCGGCACCGCGGCCGGGATCCTCGGCGTCGCCGTGCGTCGGCTGGCCGCCCTCCGCCGCCCGCCCGCCGAGCTGCGGGTGCTGCTCGGACCCGCGATCTGCGGCCGCTGCTACGAGGTGAGCCCCGACGTGTACGGGCAGCTCACCGGGCGCGCCGTCGACCGGCCGACGCCCGTCTCGCTGCACGCCGTGCTGGCCGGGCAGGCGCGCGCGCTCGGCGTGCGCGACGTGCGGGCGACCGCGCTGTGTACGCGCTGCGACCACGCGCGCCACTATTCGCACCGCGCCGGCGACGCCGGGCGCCAACTCGGCGTGCTGCTCGCCGCAGTGGACGGCTGAGGCGGGCGGACGCGCGGCGGCTCGGCTTGACTCGTCGCAAGTCGTGGCCTAGCTTCTAATTGCGCCACGGCCGGGAAACCGCGCCGTCGAATGTGGGGGAGGGTGCCCCACATTTTTTGTTGCCGTACGCCGCCGTTCGCCTTACGACCGCTTCGTGCCCGACGCACTGGAACACGCCGTAGCCGCGGAACTGCAGACACTGGGGTTCGAGCTGTTCGAGCTCCGCCGTCGAGGGTCCAAGCGCCGTCCGGTGCTCGACTTGCGGATCGAGCGTCAGGACGGCGCGCACGTCTCGGTGGACGACTGCGCGCGGGCGTCGCGGGCGGTCGAGGCGCGGCTCGAGGGGGAGGGGCTGGTCGGGGAGGAATACGTACTGGAGGTGTCGTCGCCCGGGATCGAACGGCCGCTGCGCGGGCCGGCGGACTGGCGGCGGTTCGTCGGGCACTCGGCGGTCGTCACCGCGCCGCCGCTGCCCGCCGGCAAGGCAGAAGTCACGATCGTGGCGCTCGACGGCGAGCCCGGCGACGAGGTGGCAGTCGTGCGCGACGAGCGCGGCACGGAGCACCGCGTCCGACTGGCGGAAGTCAGCCAGGCCAAGCTCGCGTTCCACTGGAATCGATAGAGGAGTCCCCCTGGATGGTCGCTTCCGCTGAGATCCTCGCGGCGATTCGCGAGCTGACGAACAGCAAGCAGCTCGACCGCACCGAGCTGTACGGGCTGCTGCAGGACGGCATCCTGGCCGCGCTGGCCAAGAAGTACGGCCCCACGGTCCAGGCGGAGGTCGACATCGACGACGACACGGGCCAGATCCGGGTCGTCCTCCTGCGCACGGTCGTCGAGGAGCCCCAGGACCCGGCGCGCGAGGTCTCGCTCGACGAGGCCCGGGCGCTCGACGAGGAGTTCCAGGTCGGCGACATCCTCGAGCGCGAGGTCCCGTTCAGCGAGTTCGGGCGCGCGGCCGTCCAGGCGGCCAAGCAGCGCATCGTCCAGCGCGTCCGCGAGGGGGAGCGCACCCGCATCAAGGACGAGTTCTCGACCAAGGTCGGCGAGCTGCTCTCGGGCGAGGTCCAGCAGATCGAGCGCGGCAAGCTCGTGGTCATGCTGAACCGCTTCCGCGAGGCGGAGGCGATCATCCCCTACCGCGAGCAGAACCACCGCGAGCACTACCACCAGGGCGAGACGATCCGCGCCGTCCTCAAGCGGGTCGAGGACACGCCCAAGGGGCCGCGCCTCATCCTGAGCCGCTCCGACGCCCTCTTCGTGCAGGCGCTCTTCCGCCTCGAGGTCCCGGAGATCCCGCAGGGGATCGTCGAGATCCGGGCCGCCTCGCGCGAGGTTGGGAGCCGCACCAAGATCGCCGTCTTCTCGCGCGACGACGCGGTCGACCCGGTGGGCGCCTGCGTCGGCCTCAAGGGCGCGCGCGTCCAGGCCGTGGTGAACGAGCTCGGCGGGGAGCGCATCGACATCGTCCCCTGGTCGGCCGATCCGGAGCGCTTCGCCAAGCTGGCGCTCGCCCCGGCCAAGGTTGCCCGCGTCTTCAGCGACCCGAACTCGCGCACGATCCAGGCGATCGTCGACGAGGACCAGCTCTCGCTCGCCATCGGCCGCAACGGGCAGAACGTCCGCCTCGCCTCCGAGCTCACCGGGTGGAAGATCGACCTCTACTCGAGCCGCGAGTGGCTGGAGAAGGGGGGCGAGCAGCAGATGTTTGCCGCCGCGGGGGAGGAGGACACCGACGTCGCGCTGGCCGACATCGCGGGGATCGACCCGGCCGTGGTGGCCGTGCTCGAGGCCGGCGGTTACCGAACGCTCAACGACATCCTCGATCTGGACCGCGACGACTTCCTCAAGCTGCCGGGGATCGCGCCGGCCGAGGCCGACCGCCTCATGGGGCTGATCGACGAGCTCACCACCGAGGACGAGGGGGCGGCCGGGGAGGCGCAGGAGGGGTGACCCCGGGTGCCGGGGCGACCCGCACGCCCGAACGCTGGCGCGGACGCCCCGGAGCGCCCTAGGATGGACGGGATGACGCAGGACCGGCTCCTCCGTCTGCTCGGCCTCGGCGTTCGGGGTCGGGGGGCGGTGGTCGGCGTGGAGCGGGTGCGGGAGGCGGCGCTGAACGGGACCCTCGTCCTCGCCGTCGTCGCCCCCGACGCCTCCCGCCACAGCCAGGACAAGGTACGACCGCTGCTGCGTGCGCGCGGCGTGCGGGTGGTCGAAGGGCCCAGCGCGGAAGCGCTGGGGCACGCGGTGGGGCGAGAGACGACGGCGGTGGTGGGGGTCACGGACCCCAATCTCGCCGGCGGCATACAACGGATGCTCGGCCCGTCCCCGTCCGGGGGCGGCGCGGAAGGCGCGCCCGGCGTGGCGCGCTCCGGCGGGTGAGCGGTCGCGCGGTGCGGCCGTCGGCCCGACGGGAGCGGATCAGGAGGATGGTTTGAGCAAGCTTCGTGTGCACGACATGGCGGGCGAGTTCGGGATCACGACGGAGGAGGTCATCGACCTGCTCCGGAAGATGGACGTCCCGGTGCGCTCCCATCTGACGCTGCTGACCGACGACCAGGTGTCGCGCATCCGCGCGCGCTGGGAGCGGGAGAAGCGCGACCGGGCCCAGCGCGCCGCGCAGGCGGCGGCGCCCGCCCCGCCGCCGCGGCGTCGCCGGAGCCCCGAACCGGCCGTCGCTGCCGCCGCGGCGCCCGCCGCCGACGCCGGCACCGCGACCGTCCGTCGCCGCGTGCGCGCCGCCGACGCAGACGTCGCCATCGGCGACGCCATGCCGGTCGAGGTCGCCGCTGAGGCGGAGACGGTCGAGGCGCCGAGCGCGCCCGTGGCCGTCGAGACGCCCGCCGCGCCCGTCGTCACCGAGGCGGCGGTCGCGCCGGCCCCGGTACCCGTCGAGGTCGCGGCCCCGACGCGCGAGCGCGAGCCGGAGCCCGTCGCCGCCGAGCCGGTGGTTGCGGCGCCGCCGGCGCCGCCCGCCGCCGTCGAAGCGCCTGCCCGGCCCGAGCCGGTCGAGACGCCGGTCCCGCGGCCCGCAGCACCGGTTGCCGACGCCCCCGCGCGTCTGGCGCCGTCGGCGCCCGCCGCGCCGACGCCGGTCCGCCCGCAGCCCGTTGTGCCGCCGCCGGCCATGCGTCCGGTCGCCTCGGCGTCGCCGTCGAGCGCCCCGCCCGCGCCGCCGGCCGGCGGCGCCGCGGCCCCCGGAGGGCCGCGCCCGCGTCCGATCACCCCGGGCGCGCCGCGTCCGCGTCCGGTGACCCCGGGAGCCCCGCGCGGCATGACGCCCGTCGCGTCCGCCGCTCCCGGCGGCGCCTCGACCCGCCGCGACGGCGGCCGCGGCCCCGTCGGCGGCTTCGCCAGCCCGTTCGGGGGGGGCGGTGGTGCCGGCGGTGCGGGTGCCGGCGGTGCGGGTGCCGGCGCCGGCACGCGCGACCAGAACCGCCGCGGCGGCAAGAAGGGGAAGCGCGGCGCCGTCGACCAGCAGGCGGTGGCCGACAACATCTCGCGCACCCTGCAGGGGATGCGCGGCCCGGCCGGCCGCGGCGGCGGCCGCCGCGACGCTCGCGACGCCCGCGAGGAGCTGGAGGCGATCCGCGCGGCCAACGAGCAGCGCGAGCGCACCACCGTCCGCGTCAACGAGTTCATCACCGTCGCCGACCTGGCGCAGATCCTCAAGGTCTCGCCGACCCAGATCGTGGGCTTCGCGCTCAAGAACCTGGGGCTGATGGTGACCATCAACCAGCGCCTCGACTTCGACCAGATCGAGCTGATCGCCAGCGAGTTCGGCTTCCAGGCCGTGCGCGAGGAGGAGTACCTCGCCGACCTGGGCGAGCCGCAGGTCGAGGAGACCGACGAGGACCGCGTCGCCCGCCCGCCGGTCGTGACCATTATGGGCCACGTCGACCACGGCAAGACGTCGCTGCTCGACTACATCCGCAAGGCGAACGTCGTCGCCGGCGAGGCCGGCGGCATCACGCAGCACATCGGCGCCTACCACGTTTCGCTCCCCGGCGGGCGCCAGATCACCTTCCTCGACACGCCCGGCCACCAGGCCTTCACCGCCATGCGCGCCCGCGGCGCGCAGGTGACCGACATCGTCGTGCTGGTGGTGGCGGCCGACGACGGGCTGATGCCGCAGACCATCGAGGCCATCTCGCACGCCCGCAACGCCGGCGTGCCGATGGTGGTCGCGATCAACAAGATCGACCTCCCGCAGGCGAACGCCGGGCGCGTCAAGCAGGAGCTGCTCCAGCACAACGTCGTGCTCGAGGAGTTCGGCGGCGCCGTGCTCGCCACCGAGATCTCCGCCAAGAAGGGGACGAACGTCGGCGACCTGCTCGAGCAACTCGCGCTGCAGGCCGAGATCCTCGACCTGAAGGCGAACGCCGAGAAGCGCGCCACCGGCACCGTCATCGAGGCGCAGCTCGACCCCGGCAAGGGCCCCGTCGCGACGGTGCTCGTGCAGGGCGGCACGCTGCGCGTCGGCGACGACTTCATCGTCGGCCAGTTCTCCGGCCGCGTGCGCGCGCTGCTCGACGAGCGCGGCAAGCAGGTCAAGCAGGCCGGCCCGGCGATCCCGGTCCAGATCCTCGGCCTCACCGGCGTCCCGATGGCCGGCGACCAGATGATCGTCGTCGAGGACGCGACGCAGGCGCGCGAGATCGCCCAGCGCCGCGAGCGGCTCGACCGCGAGGCGAAGTCGCGCCGCACGTCGAAGGGCGCGGTCACGCTCGAGGACTTCATGAAGGAGGCCTCGGCCGGCGAGCGGCGCACCCTCAAGCTGCTCATCAAGGCCGACCAGGGCGGCCCCGCGGAGGCGCTCGCCGACGCGCTCGGCCAGCTGTCGAACGACGAGGTGGTCGTCGACATCATCCAGCGCGGCGTCGGCGCGATCACCGAAGGCGACATCCTGCTCGCCAAGGCGGCCGGCGCCATCATCATCGGCTTCCACGTGCGCCCGGACACCAAGGCGCGCACGGCGGCCGAGCGCGAGGGCGTCGACGTCAAGCTGTACCGCATCATCTACGAGGCCGTGAACGACGTGAAGGCGGCGCTCGAGGGGATGCTCAAGCCCGAGCAGCGCGAGGTCGTCCTCGGCGAGGCGGAGGTGCGCGAGACCTTCAAGGTGCCGCGCATCGGCACCATCGCCGGCTGCTACGTGCGCAGCGGCACCTTCCAGCGCGGCTCGCGGGTCCGCGTCGTCCGCGACGGCGTCGAGATCTACGACGGCAACCTCGGCTCGCTCCGCCGCTTCAAGGACGACGTCAAGGAGGTCAAGGAGGGCTTCGAGTGCGGCATCGGCGTCGAGAACTTCAACGACGTCAAGGTCGGGGACGTGCTCGAGGGCTACCGCACCGAGGAGGTCGCGCGCACCCTGCAGTCCGGTAGCTCCGCCAACGCCTAACCCGGCGCCGCGCTCCGCGCCCCGCGCCCACGCCGCCGTCCGCGCGCGTGGGCGCGGGGCGCGGAGCGCGGCGCGTTGACCCCCCGCTACACATGCCGCACGACAACCGCCGCCCCGACCGGGTCGCCGAGGCCATCCGCGAGGAGGTCGCCGGCTTCCTCGCCGACGGCGTGAAGGATCCGCGCGTCCGCGGACTCGTCACCGTCACCGGCGTCGACGTCACGCGCGACCTGCGCCACGCCCGCATCTTCGTCAGCATCATGGGCAGCGACGCCGAGCGCGCCGAGACGCTCGAGGGGCTCGGCGCCGTCGCCGCGCACCTGCGCGGGCGCGTCGGCCGCGCCCTGCGCCTGCGGGTCGCGCCGGAGCTCGCGTTCCGCACCGACCCGAGCGTCGCGCAGGCCGCGCGCATCGAGACGCTGCTCGAGGAGGTGCGCCGCGAGCGCGAAGCGCGCGCGGGCGAGCCGTCCGACGGCGAACGCGAGGGCGGCGCCGCGCCGCCCGCGGATGCCTGACGGGCTGCTGCTCGTCGACAAGCCGGCCGGCGTCACGTCGCACGACGTGGTCAATGCCGTCCGGCGCGCCACCGGCGAGCGCCGCACCGGCCACGCCGGCACCCTGGACCCGTTCGCGACCGGGCTGCTCGTCGTGCTCGCGGGGCGCGCCACCCGCCTGATCCCCCACGTCAGCGGCGACCCCAAGGTGTACGAGGCCACCGTCCGCTTCGGCGCCGAGACCGACACCGAGGACCTCCTCGGGGCTGTAATCGCGGAGGCGCCGCCGCCCGCGCGTGCGGCCGTCGAGAGCGCGATCCCGTCGCTCACCGGGTGGCTGGAGCAGGTGCCGCCCGCGTACTCGGCCAAGCGCGTGCAGGGGCGGCGCGCGTACGACCTGGCGCGCGAGGGCGCGACGGTGACGCTCGCACCGGCCCGCGTACGCGTCGACGTGTGGGAGCTGCTCGCCTGGCGCGACGGTCCGCCCGCGGAGGCCGACGTGCGCGTCACCTGTGGCGGCGGCACATACATCCGTTCGCTCGCCCGCGACCTCGGGCGCGCTGTCGGGAGTGCCGCACACCTCAGCGCGCTGCGACGGGCGCGGAGCGGCGTCTTCGACGTCGCGGACGCGGTCCCGCTGGCGCGGGTGCGCGATGGCGACGTCGCGCTGCGTCCCCCGCTCGACGCCCTCCCCGAGCACCCGGTGCAGTCGCTCGCCGCCGCCGACGTGCGGCGCGTGCTCGGTGGGATCCAGGTCGACGCCGCGGTCGACGGCCGGTGGGGCGCGCTCACCGACGCCGCGACCGGGGCGCTGGTCGCGCTCGCCGAGCGGGTGGATGATCGGTGGCAGCCGCGGGTGGTGCTGCATGGCTGACCCGGCGCGCGCGCTCCCCGACGACGAGTCGTGGCTGCCGCCCGACGTCGAGGGCACGGTGGCCACCGTCGGCACCTTCGACGGCGTGCACCGCGGGCACCAGGACGTGCTCGCGCGGGTGGCCGAGCGGGCGCGGGCCGTCGGGCTGCGCAGCCTGCTCGTGACCTTCGACCCGCACCCGCTCGAGGTCGTGAACCCGGACGTGGCGCCGCACCTGCTCACGCCGGGGCGCGAGAAGCTGGCCGCGCTGGCCGAGAGCGGGATCGACTACGTCGCCGTCGTGCCGTTCACGCGCACGCTGGCCGGCTACGAGGCAGCGCAGTTCGTCGACCTCGTGCTGCGCGACCGGCTGCGCATGCGCGAGCTGTTCATCGGCCACGACCACGGCTTCGGCCGCGGCCGCTCGGGCGACGTGCACGTCTTGCAGGCGCTGGGTGCGGCGCGCGGCTTCGTGGTCCACGTCGTCCGTCCGGTCGCCAGCGGCGACGGTCATGCCGTCTCGTCGACCGCCATCCGGCGGGCGGTCGCGGGCGGGGACCTCGACCGGGCGGCGCACGGGCTCGGGCGCCCGTACGGCGTGACCGGCCCGGTGGTGCAGGGGGAGCGACGCGGCCGGCTGCTCGGCTACCCGACGCTGAACGTCGCGCTGCCGAACCCGCGCAAGCTGCTCCCCCCGGAGGGGGTGTACGCCGTCCGCGTCCACACCCGCGCCGGCGCGTTCGGCGGGATGTGCAACCTCGGCCCCCGTCCGACCTTCGGCGACGCCGCCCGCTCGCTCGAAGCGCACCTGTTCGACGCCGACGGCGACTGGTACGGCGAGACGGTCGGCGTCGATTTCGTCGCCCGACTCCGGGACACTCGGCGATTCGGCGGGGTAGAGGAGCTGGTCGCGCAGCTCGGCCGCGACGCCCAGCAGGCGCGTCGGGCGCTCGCCCGAGGTTTCGTTGACTCCGTGTCCGGAGCCCGGTAACCTTCGGAGTTTCCGGAGCTTCGCCGCTCCGGACCCCCTCCGCACGCCCCCCTCTCCCACCCCCTCCCGGTCCGCAGGCGCATGTCGAACCTGAAGTACCGTCTGCTGCTCATCGGCGCGCTGCTCCTGGCGTCTGCCTGGGCGCTCTTCCCGCGCACGGTCGTGGAGCGCGTCAAGCGCAACGGCACCTTCGTCACCGACACCGTGCGCCGCGTGCCGCTGAAGCGCGGGCTCGATCTGGCGGGCGGGATGCAGATGACGCTCGAGGTCGACGAGAGCAAGGGCGTGGTCGGCAACAAGACCGAAGCGCTCGACCGGGCGATCACCGTCGTGCGCAACCGCATCGACGAGCTCGGCGTGAGCGAGCCGGTGGTGCAGAAGGTGGGCGAGGATCGGATCATCGTCGAGCTGCCCGGGGTGGACGACCCGGTGCGCGCCCAGGCCGTGGTGCAGAAGGCCGCCTTCCTCGAGTTCCAGATCGCCGACGAAACGCAGGCGCTCGAGCGCTCGCTGTCGCGGCTCGACGCCGTGGCCGCGCGCCTCGCGCCGACGGTCGCTGCCGCGGCGGGCACCGACAGCGCCGCCGGCCAGCAGAAGGGGCTGACCTCGCTGTTCGGCGGCGACAGCGCGCGCCGCGACACTGCGGCCGCCGCGACCGCCGGCCGCGACTCGGCCGCCCGCGGCGACAGCGCGTCCCGCCTGGCGACGGCCGGCCTCTTCTCGCGGGCGGTGCAGCAGGGCTCGCACCCGGGGCAGTACATCGTCAGCGAGGACGACTACAATCGCCTCCAGCCGCTGGTCGAGCGCCCCGAGATCCAGGCCGCGCTCCCGCCCGGCAAGGTGCTGCGCTGGGGCGCCGACTCGCTCGTCAGCAGCGGCCGCGTCTACCGCCCGCTCTACGTGCTCGACTCGCGCCCGATCATCACCGGCGAGTACCTGACCGACGCCCGACCGGCGCAGGACCCGACCGACGGCAACGTGGTGCAGTTCGAGCTCTCGCGCGAAGGTGGGCGCCGCTTCCAGAACGAGACGGGGCGGCACCTCCAGGACTACATGGCCATCGTGCTCGACCAGCGCGTCATCACCGCGCCGGTCATCCAGAGCGCGATCGGCAACCGCGGGCAGATCACCGTCGGCGGCGCGCTGCAGCAGGCGCAGGACCTGTCGATCGTGCTCAAGGCCGGCGCCCTCCCGGTGCCGCTCCGCGTCGCCGAGACGCGCGAGATCGGCGCCAGCCTCGGCGAGGACTCGATCCGGCAGGGGGTCACCGCGATGGCGATCGCCGTGCTGCTCATCGTCGCCATCATGGTCGGCTACTACCGCGTGTCCGGGGCGCTCGCCGTCAGCGCGCTGGCGCTCTACGTGCTTTTCACGCTCGCCATCCTGGCCGGCTTCAACGCCGCGCTCACCCTCCCCGGCCTCGCCGGGCTCGTGCTGACGATCGGCATCGCGGTCGACGCGAACGTGCTGATCTTCGAGCGCATCCGCGAGGAGCTCGACCGCGGCAAGACGGTGCGGCTGGCCGTCGACGAGGGCTTCCGCCACGCCATGAGTGCCATCGTCGACACCAGCGTGGCGACGATCCTCACCGGCGCGGTGCTCTACCAGTACGGAACGGGGCCGGTGCGCGGCTTCGCCGTCACGCTCATCGCCGGCATCGCGGCGTCGCTGTTCACGGCGATCTTCGTGACCCGCACCTTCTTCCTAATCTGGCTGTCGCGGAGCCCGCGCACCCAGACGGCCCTCAGCATCTGACCCGGGGACGCCTGCCATGCTGCGCATCTTCCACAACACGGCGTTCGACTTCATCAAGTGGTGGCGCCAGGCCGCCATCGCGACGGTCGCGTTCATCGCGCTCGGCCTCGGGTCGTTCGCCGTCACCGGCGGCGTGAACTACAGCATCGAGTTCACCGGCGGCACGCTCACGCAGCTCGAGTTCACGCAGCCGCCCGACGTCGCGGAGCTCCGCCGCACCATCGGCGGCGTGGTCGAGGGGGCCGAGATCCAGCAGTTCGGCTCGCCCACCGAGTACACGGTGCGCGCGCAGGGCGCCCCCGACGAGGCGTCGGCCGGCACCGGCGCCGAGAGCGTCGGGCGCCAAATCCGGTCGGTCCTGCAGGAGAAGTACGGGAACGGCGTGCGCATCGTCCGCACCGAGGCCGTCGGCGCCCGCGTCGGCGAGGAGCTCTCGCGCGGCGCGCTGATCGCGATCCTCCTCGGCTCGCTGATCACCCTCGTCTACCTGGCCATCCGCTTCGAGTGGCGCTTCGGCCTCGCCGCGGTGCTCGCGACGGGGCACGACATCCTGGTGACGATGGCGTTCATCAAGCTGTTCGACATCGAGGTGAGCCTCACGGTCGTCGCGGCCATTCTGACGCTGCTCGGCTACTCGATGAACGACACCATCATCATCTTCGACCGCGTCCGCGAGGACCTGCGGCAGAAGCGCAAGGAGCCGCTGCGCGACACGCTGAACCGCGCGATCAACGAGACGCTCCCGCGCTCGGTGCTCACGCACGCCACCACGCTCGCCGCCACCCTCGCGCTGCTCCTCTTCGCCGGCGAGGTGATCCGCCCGTTCGCCTGGGTCATGGCGTTCGGCATCTTCGTCGCCACGTTCAGCTCGATTTACGTGGCCGGCCCGCTCCTCCTCTGGATCGAGCGCAAGTACCCGCGGGCGCAGGTCGCCGGCGTCACTTCGCGCGCGGCCGCCCCCGAGGGGCGCCCCGCCTCGCGCCCCGGGCAGACGGTCGGCGCGCGCTGAGCCCCGGCCCCTCCCGCACCGCCCCGACTCCCCGCGGCCCCGCCGGCGGGGAGTCGTCGCATCCGACCCCCCCTCGGTGACCGCCTTCTTCGACAGCCACGCGCACCTCGCCGACCCCGCCTTCGCCGACGAGGCGGACACCGCGGTCGCCCGCGCCCGCCAGACCGGCGCCGAGGGGATCGTGTGCGTCGGGGAATCGCTCGCGGCGGCGGAGCGCGCCCGCGAGCTCGCCGCGCGGCACCCGGGCTTCGTCTGGAGCACCGCCGGCGTCCACCCGCACGACGCCCACACGTTCGACGCCGCCCGCGACCTGCCGGCCATCGGCGAGCAGGTCGCGGGCGGGGCGGTGGCCGTCGGCGAGTGCGGCCTCGACTACCACTACGACCACTCGCCGCGCGACCGGCAGCGGGCCGCCTTCGGCGCGCAACTCGCGCTCGCCGGCGAGCTCGGACGCCCGGTCGTGGTGCACACCCGCGAGGCCGAGGACGACACGCGGGCGATGGTGCTCGAGGCCGCGGGCGGCGGCGTCCGCGGCGTGCTGCACTGCTACACCGGCTCGCACGCCCTCGCCGAGGCGGCGCTCGACGCCGGCTGGTACGTGTCGTTCAGCGGGATCGTGACCTTCAAGCGGTGGGACGACGACGCGCTGCTCCGCCTCGTCCCCGACGACCGCCTGCTCGCCGAATCCGACGCGCCGTACCTCGCCCCCGTACCCCACCGCGGGCGCCGCAACGAGCCGGCGTGGGTGAGCTTCACCGTCGCCCGCCTCGCCGCCGCGCGCGGCGTCCCGGCCGCGGCGGTCGGCGCGACCGTGACCGCGAACGCCCGCCGCTTCTTCGGGCTACCGACGCCGGGCACGCCGGACTAACATCCCGCCGCACGCCCGACTGGCGCACCCCGACCTCTCCCCAAGGACCGATGACCGACCCGCGTCTCTCCGTCGTCCACACCGCGCAGGCGCCGCAGGCCATCGGCCCGTACTCGCAGGCGGTGGTCGCCAACGGCTTCGTGTACACGGCCGGGCAGATCGCGCTCGACCCGGCCACGATGCAGATCGTCGAGGGGGACGTCGTGGCGCAGGCCGAGCAGGTGATGAAGAACCTCACCGCGGTGCTCGACGCCGCCGGCACGTCGTGGCGCAGCGTCGTGAAGACCACGATCTTCCTCGCCGACATGGCCGACTTCCAGGCCGTCAACGAGGTCTACGCGCGTGCGCTCGGCGACTCCCGCCCCGCGCGTTCGACCGTGGCGGTCGCCGGGCTCCCGCGCAACGTGCGCGTCGAGATCGAAGCCATCGCCCTCGTCGGCTGAGCGCGCGGAGCGTCGTGTTTCGGCAGTCTGCCGGCTGGCGGGTGGCGCTCCGCGCGGCCGTCGCGCTTCCGGCGTTCGCGCTGGCCGCCGCGGCAGACGCGCAGCAGCCCGTGCCGGCGCGGCCGGACTCGGTCCGCCGCGACTCCGTCCGCGCCGACACGACGCGCCCCGCCGGCGACAGCGCCCGTGCGGCGCCCCGCGGGCCCCGACGGGTGCGCGCCGCCCCGGCGCCGCGCACCGGACTCGAGCCGCCCATCTCGCCGCGCCGAGCCTTCCTCTCGTCGCTGCTCGTCCCCGGCTGGGGGCAGGCGCGCCTCGAGCGCCCGTCCGCCGGCGCCCTCTTCGTCGCCGTCGAGCTCACCGCCATCGCCCTCGCGACCAAGTCGTACTACGACCTGCGCGCCGCGAAGGCGTTCCGCGGCGACAGCATCCCGGTCGCCTTCCCGGTCGACACGGCGACCGGCCTCCCGCGCCCGACGCCCATCCGCGGCGAAGGGCCGTTCCCCGAGGACCTCGTCCGCGCGCGGCGCGTGCACCTCGAGGACTGGCTCGCCGTGCTCGCGTTCAACCACCTGATCGCCGGCGCCGAGGCGTTCGTGGCGGCGAACCTCTGGGACCTGCCGGCGCAGGTGGGCGCGCAGCGCAGCCGCCACGGCGCCGGCGTCTCGGTGCGTTTCCGCTGGTGAGCGCGCCGTCCGACCGCGCCGCGCCGATCGGCGTCTTCGACTCCGGAATCGGCGGACTCACCGTGGCGCGCGAGATCATGCGCCAGCTCCCGCACGAGTCGATCGTCTACTTCGGCGACACCGCGCGCGTCCCCTACGGGCCCAAGAGTCCCGACACGGTGCGCCGCTACAGCCGCGAGATAGCCGACTTCCTGCGGGAGCAGGGCGTCAAGGCGATCGTCATCGCCTGCAACACCGCGACGGCGTACGCACTTCCGGTGCTGCGCGCCGAGCAGCCGATCCCGGTCGTCGGCGTCGTCGAGCCGGGCGCCCGCGCCGCGGTGCGCGCCACGCGCGGCGGCACGGTCGGCGTGATCGGCACCGTCGGCACCGTCGCCTCGGGCGCGTACGAGCGCGCCATCCGCACGCTGCGCGCCGAGGTCGACGTCCTGAGCGTCGCCTGCCCGCTCTTCGTCCCGCTGGTCGAGGAGGGGTGGCTCGGCCACCAGGCCACGCATTTGGTTGCCCACGAGTACCTCGACCCGCTGCGCGATCGCCACGTCGACACGCTCGTCCTGGGCTGCACGCACTACCCGCTGCTCAAGAGCGTGATCGGCGAGGTCGTCGGCCGCTCGGTGCGCCTGATCGACAGCGCCGAGGAGACGGCCGCGGAGACGGGGCGCGTGCTCGCGGAACGCGGTCTCGCCGCGCCGGCGGACGACGCGCCGCACCACCGCTTCGTGGCGAGTGACGCGCCCGACCACTTCTCACGGATGGCCGGCCGCTTCCTCGGCGCGCCGCTCGAGCACATGGAGACGGTCACCCTCGGGTGAGCCGTCCCAGCGGCAGAGCGCGATCTCGCGCGGGTCAACGTGCAGGTACGTGGGGGCATCGAGCCACGACCCGGGGTTCGCGTACACGCCGCCGGTGGACGCGCGCTCCACGCCCGCGACGTGCGAGTGCCCCAGCACCACCAGGTCGAGCGTCGGGTCCGACTCGAGGCGCGCCATCCCCGCGCGACGTATCCCGAGTCCGTCGTCGCGCGGCCGGTAGGTGCGGCTGGCCTGCGAGCTTCCCGTCGCCAGGCGGCTCCCGGCGTCGGCGGGAAGCAGGCGGAACGCGGCCTTGGAGAGCGGGTGGCGCAGGATCGGCCGGATCGCCCGGTAGCCGCGGTCGTCGCGGCCGCGCAGGCCGTCCCCGTGCTCGACGCGCGCCCGCCACCCGGCGAGGTCGCCCGTCCACGCGCCGAAGTGGTACGTCACGCCGACGTCGTCGCGCAGCACGTCGCCCCCCCAGCAGTCGTGATTCCCGGCCACCCAGGTGACCGGCACGCCGGCGTCGACGACGTCGGCGAGCGCGGCCAGGACGCGAAAGCCGGTGCGCGGGATCGCCGTGCGCCACTCGAACCAGAAGTCGAACAGATCGCCGTCGATCAGCAGACTCCCCGCGCGCCCCGGGAGCGAGCGCAGGAACGCGATCAGGGCGCGCTCGGTGTCGCGCGGCGCGACGCCCAGGTGGACGTCCGCGATAACGAAGCAGGGGGCGGGGAGCACGCGCCAAGTCTAGCCCGGCGCGGGGCGGGGGACCACGCCGGCCGCGGCGGCGGTGGACAACGCCCCCCGGCCGCGGCCATCTTGCCCGCGGCGCGCGCGTGCGCGCCCCGCCTCCCACCCCGCCTCGTGAGCCGCGCCCACGTCACCGAGCTGCGCGTCCGCTACGCCGAAACGGACCAGATGGGCGTGGTGTACCACGCCAACTACCTCGTCTGGTGCGAGGTCGGGCGCACGGAGTACATCCGCGCCGCGGGGATGAGCTACCGAGACTTGGAGGCACAAGGGGTGGGGCTCGCCGTGAGTGACCTGCAGATGCGCTTCCACGCCGCCGCGTCGTACGACGACGTCGTGCGGGTCGAGACCCGCTGCACCGAGGTGCGCTCGCGGCTCGTCGCGTTCGACTACGTCGTGTCGAACGCCGCCACCGACGCGCGCCTCGTGTCGGCGTCGACGCGCCTCGTCGCGATCGACCGCGGGGGACGGCCGACGAGCCTCCCCCCGGCCGTCCGCACCCTCCTCGAGCGCGCCGCCGCGGAGGCCGCGTGACGCGCGTCGCGCAGCTCGCCGTCGGTGCGCTCGTGGCGCTGGGCGCGGCGTGCGCGCCCCGTGCGCGCCCGCTGGTCGGCGCCGCCGTGCCCGAGGTCGCGCTCCCCAGCACCGCGCTCCCGGCGCGACCGCAGCGCGTCGTGTTTCGCTGGCGGTACGAGGAGGCCGAGGGGTTCAACGCGCGCGGCGAGGGGGTTGCGCGCCTCGCGCCGCCCGACTCGGGGCGGCTCGACTTCTTCGTCGACGGCGGCTTCGGCGGCGGCTATGCGGTGCTGATCGGCGACCGCGTGAGCGCGCCCGGCGGCGACATGGTGCGGCGCCTCATCCCGCCGGCGCCGCTCCTCTGGGCGGCGCTCGGCCGGCTGGCGGTCCCCGCCGGCCGCGACACCACCGTCCGCGCCGCCGGCGACACGCTGCGCGCCGACATCGGCGCCGACCCGACCTGGCGCTCGACGTTCGTCGGCGCGCGTCTCGTGCGGCTGGAGCGGATCGACGGCGGGCGCATTCAGGAGTGGGTGCAGCGGGACTCGAGCACGGTGCGCTACCGCCACGAGGGCGACCGGCGCGGCCTCGCGCTCGAGGTGCAACGAACGGAGACGGTCGATGGCTTTCCGGCTTCCATCTGGCCGCGCTGAGCGGCCCCGCCGCGTCCCGCTCCGCGCGTGGGCGTCGGCACTGGCGCTCGGCGCGGCGCTCGCCGTCGGCGGGTGCCGCTTCTCGCCGTACCAGTTCCAGGGCGGCGGCCTCCCCAGCAACATCCGGACGATGGCCGTGCTCCCGTTCGACAACGAGACGCCCGTCCCCGAGCTGCAGCGCGAGCTGTTCGAGGCGATGCGGCGCGAGCTGCAGAACCGCCTGAACCTGCGCGACGCCTCCGAGACGCGCGCCGACGCGATCGTGCGCGGCACCATCGTCAAGTACGACATCGACGTGCCGATCGGCTTCAGCGCCGACCCCACGCAGGCGAACACCGCACGCCGCCAGCTGCAGCTGGTCGTCGACGTCGCGATCATCGACCAGGCGAGCGGGCGCACGCTCTGGGAGAAGAAGGGGCTCACCGCCAAGGGCGAGTACGCCGAGGCCAACGAGGCCGCCGGGCGCCGGCAGGCGATCGAAGAGGTCATCGCCGACATCATCGAGGGGGCCACGTCGCAGTGGTGACGGCGCCCGACCCGGCGCTCGACCCCGCGCGCAAGGTCATGGGGTGGGACGAGGCGCGCGCCTGGCGCGCCGACCAGCGCGGCCGCGTCGTGTTCACCAACGGCGTCTTCGACCTGCTGCACCCGGGGCACGTCGACGTGTTGGTCGGGGCGCGGCGGCAGGGCGACGCGCTGGTGGTCGGGCTCAACGCTGACACCTCCGTCCGGCGACTGAAGGGCCCCGAACGCCCGGTGCGCTCCGAGGCGGAACGGGCGTACGTCCTCGCCGCGTTCGCCGCCGTCGACGCCGTCGTCGTCTTCGCCGAGGACACCCCGCTCGAGCTGGTGCGCTGGCTCGGGCCCGACGTGATCGTGAAGGGCGGCGACTACCGCGAGGAGACGATCGTCGGCGCGCCCGAGGTCCGCGCGCGCGGCGGCGACGTGGTCGTCATCCCGCTCACGCCCGGGCAGTCCACCACCTCCATCATCGAGAAACTCCGTGGCGGAATCCGCTAACGCCTCCCGCGACGCGGCGCCGCCGCGCGCGCCCGACGTGATGCGCGACGTGACCTTCGAGCGCGGCGTCGCCGAGTACGCCGAGGGGTCCTGCCTCGTGTCGTTCGGCAAGACGCGCGTCCTGTGCACGGCGAGCGTCGAGCCCGGAGTCCCGGGGTGGCGCCGCGGCTCGGGGCAGGGGTGGCTCACCGCCGAATACGCGATGCTGCCGCGCGCCACCCGCACCCGCACGCCGCGCGAGCGCGACAAGCTCGGCGGGCGCACGCAGGAGATCCAGCGATTGATCGGGCGCAGCGTGCGCGCGATGCTCGACGACTTCCGCTTCGGCGAGGTGACCGTGCGCCTCGACTGCGACGTGTTGCAGGCCGACGGCGGCACGCGCACTGCCGCCATCACGGGCGCGGCGGTCGCCGTGGTCGACGCCTTCGACGCGGCCGCCCTCTCCGGGCTGATCGTCGCGTCGCCGATCCGGCGCCGCGTGGCGGCGGTGAGCGTCGGGGTGGTCGACGGCCTGCCGCGGCTCGACCTCGACTACGAGCAGGACGTGCGTGCCGCGGTCGACATGAACGTCGTGATGAGCAGCGAGGGACGCTTCGTGGAGGTACAGGGGACGGGGGAACACGGCACCTTCGACCGCGCGGAACTGGATCGGCTGCTCGACCTCGCGGTGGTCGGCATTCGCGCCCTGGACCTCGGGCAGCGGGTCGCGCTCGGCCTCGCGTGACTGTGGGGGGGACGAGTCGCGTCGTCGTGGCGACGCGGAACGTGGGAAAGCTCGTCGAGCTGCGCGAGCTGTTGGCGACCGTGGGACTCACCCCCGTCGACCTCGACGCCGCCGGCTTGCCGGAGACGCCCGACGAGGAGCGGCTCGAGGCGTTCGACACCTTCGAAGAGAACGCGCTCGCCAAGGCGCGCCACTTTCACGCGCTTGCCGGCGGGCTGCCGGTGATCGCCGACGACTCCGGCCTCGAGGTCGAAGCGCTCGGCGGCGCCCCCGGGGTGCGGAGCAAGCGGTGGACGGTGCCCGCTCCCGGCGAGTCGCAGACGGCCGCCAACAACGCCGCCCTGCTGCGCGCGCTCGAGGGACGGCCGGACCGGACCGCGCGCTTCGTCTGCGCGGTGGCCTACCTCGCCGCCGACCGCGAGCTCGTGGTGCGCGGCGAGACGCGCGGGCGGATCGGCGATGCGCCGCGCGGCGACGGCGGTTTCGGCTACGACCCGCTCTTCGTCAGCGACGAGCTGGGGGCGACGCTGGCCGAGGCCGGGGGCGAGGCGAAGGCCCGGATCGGGCACCGCGGTCGCGCGTTTCGGGCGCTGGTAGCGGCGCTCGGGGGCGGCGCTCGGGGGCGGCGCGGCGGCCGTTGACGTCGGCAGCGGGGCGGGCTACACTACCCGCCGCACTTCCGGGGCGTAGCGTAGCCTGGTATCGCGCCTGCTTTGGGAGCAGGAGGTCGCTGGTTCAAATCCAGTCGCCCCGACCTAGCAGGGATCTCCCGGTGGTGCGGGACTCCCCGACGCCGATGCGCCAGTAGCTCAGGTGGATAGAGCGACAGCCTTCTAAGCTGTTGGTCGGGGGTTCGAATCCCTCCTGGCGCGCCATTCCGGGCTGGGTTAGCTTTTTTTGCTGTTGCCTGCTCCGATAGCTCAATGGTAGAGCAGCTGACTCTTAATCAGTAGGTTGTAGGTTCGAGTCCTACTCGGAGCACTACGGCCGGGGCCGCCCTTCGGAGCGGCCCCGGCTTCGTCTCCCAGATCGCCCCGTTCGGCGCCGGTTGCGGAGTCGTGACGAGATCGCGATCGCCCCTTGCAGCCGGGTTCGGAGACGGTTACGATACAGGTGTCGCCGCTGACGCGGCGCGGCAAGTCGAAGTGCTGGTACGGTTTAGACCGGCACGTCTCAAGTGAGTTGCGAACGAAAGTTTGCAAACGCCCTTGACGAAGCGACCGAGCCGAAGTACAATACGAGGCTGCCGCGGACGCCGCGGCGACCGACGCTGATTGACAATCGAGCAGAGATCGTTGGATGTGCGAGGCGGACTCGTTGACCCGGCAGCGACAGGCGGCCGGCGAGAGTTCAGACCTGATCATTCAAGTGATTCGGACACGCTGTCTCCGCGACAGCGTGAGACAGCGGTTCGAAGAGAGCAGTTCAGACCTCTTTTGGAGAGTTTGATCCTGGCTCAGGACGAACGCTGGCGGCGTGCTTAACACATGCAAGTCGGGGGGCGGGTTTCGGCCCGTCACCGGCGAACGGGTGCGTAACACGTGAGCGACCTGCCCTC